>ERZ778022.161-NODE-161-length-208261-cov-10.267067_pt1 | contig 208261 bp, 154 predicted proteins | sample MGYA00375752_ERZ778022 | MGnify/ENA primary metagenome ERZ778022 (study PRJEB29350, sample SAMN05389826) | bioreactor metagenome | isolation source: Thiocyanate bioreactor | place: South Africa: University of Cape Town | collected 2014-04-04 ...
GGGGGGGGGGGGGGGGGGGGGGGGGGGGGGGGGGGGGGGGGGGGGGGGGGCCCCCGCCCCCCCCCCCCCCCCCGCCGCACCCGCAGCCGCCGGCCTCGCCGGCGGGCTCGGACGCGGTGGCCTCGTCCTTCGAGATGATCTCGACGGCCTGCGGGCCGACGCCGGCGACCTCGTCGCGGACGTCGGCGAGCCGGTTGAACTCCTCGGCGGCGCCGCGCGTGCTCAGCCCCGCGACGTCGTAGCCGGCCTCGTCGATCGCGCCGCGGACGGCGTCCTCGGCCAGCGGGCCGTCGGAGAAGACCGTGACGTGCGACGTGCCACCCGCGTCGAGGTTGACGGTGACGTTGCCGACGCCGTCGAGCGCCTCGAGCTCCTGGGTGACGGCGCTGACGCAGTGGCCGCAGGTCATGCCGGTGACGTCGACGGTGGTGATGGTGCTCATGGGGACTCCTCGGTCTGGAACGGATTCGGAACGGTCTGGGTGGTCGGGTCGGTCGGCTAGCTGCGGATGAGTCGCGCGACGGCCTCGGACGCCTCGCGCACCTTCTCGTCCGCCTCCTCCTGGCTGGATCGCGCCGCCTCGACGACGCAGCTGCCGAGGTGGTCCTCGACGAGGCCGATCGCGACGGCCTGGAGCGCGCGCGTCGCGGCCGAGACCTGGGTGAGGATGTCGATGCAGTAGACGTCCTCGTCGATCATCCGGGCGATGCCGCGGATCTGCCCCTCGATCCGGCGCATCCGGCGCGCGTAGGCGTCCTTCGCGTCGTGATAACCGTGGCGGTGCCCGGGGGCGGCCTCGGCCGTGGCCTCGGGTGGTTCCGCTGTGGTGGTCGGGTCGGTCATGACGTCCATGGTACCCCTAGGGGGTATCTCACGCAACGAACCTGTGAAGATCTCCTGCCGAGCGCGGTCCCGGGTCGAGGAGATGGACCTCGCCCCTCTACGGTGATCCCCATGACGCCTCAGCCCCGTGCCGACCGCCCCGCGCGCCGCCTGCGTCGAGTCGCCGCAGCCACAGTGCTCGCGGTCGGCGGGATCGGGGTCGCGGTTCCGGCCGCCGCCGTCGACCCGATCGCGACCGCAGGCGCGCTCGACGTCGTCGACCAGACCACCGTCGTCTCCTGGGTCGACGGCGTCGAGCGCCTGCTCGTCGACGTCCGCGCCGTCGGCCAGCTGGAGTCGGGCGCGCAGTCGATGCTGATCCTCGCGACGCCGACCACGCCGACGATCACCGAGGGCTCGCGAGAGGTCATCACGGCCGTCGCCGCCGCCTCGGCCCCGGAGGAGGTCGTCGAGGAGCGGTGGTGGCCGGACCTGGAGTCGTTCGGCGGGTCCAGCGACGAGGCGGCGGCTGCGCGCGAGGCCGTCTACCCCATCGCTCCTGACGGCATCGGTGCCTACCCGGCCGAGTCGGCCGACTCGTGGATCTCCTGGCTGTCCGAGCGCGGGTACCAGCTCGCCGACCAGGACGTCTCGCTCATCCAGCGCTATGCCGGTGCCGGCTGGGCGATCTCGGTCGTGCAGGTGGAGATGCCCGCGGGGACCGTCAACGGCGGCCCGCCCCCGATCGACGTCAGCTTCGCGTCCGAGACGCCCGTCGTCCCGATGGTGCTCGCGTCGACCGGCTCGCAGTCGCTCACCTACACCTCCTACGTTCTCGCCGCCGAGCGGATGGACCGCTCGGACCCGCTGCGCGGCAACTCCACCCTCCTGTTCTCGGGTCCGGTGACGGCGCGGCAGTACCCGGAGCTGTCCGACTGGCTCGAGCCGTTCGGCGGCAGCGCCGTGCTCACGAAGTCGGTCCAGACCTTCCCGAGCCCGAGTCGGATCACCGAGGACCTGACGTTCTCGGTCTCGACCTACGGGCCGTTCGACGCCGGGACCGAGACGAAGGTCGTCGACCGCATCATCCTCGGCCTGCCCGCCGGACTCATGCTCGTGGCCGGCGGCATGCTGCTGCTCGCGATCCTCGGCATCGTGCTCTCCCAGATCCTCCAGCGCCGCTACCGCTAGGGCGTCCGATGGCCGCCGACGACCTCGACGTCGTCCTCACCGTCCTGCCCGGCGCGCTCCCCGCGCTGCGTCGCGAGCTCGTCCGCTCCGGGTTGACGACGTCACCCGAGGGTGGCGGGGCTCCTGAGGCCGACGACGGAGCGCCGGGCGACGGGCCGAACGACGCCGACGCCGACGAGCTGCGCCTGACGCTTCCCCGCACGGCCGAGACTCTCCGAACGCTCGCGCGGCTGCGCGCCGCCGTGTCCGCCTCGCTCGCCGTCGCCACCGACACCGGCCGGCCGACGGGGCTGCTGTCCTCCGAGTCGCTCGGTGAGGTCGACCGGGTGCTCGAGGCGATCTCGTGGCAGCGCCCGCGCGTGACGTTCTCCGGGCTGCGGCTCGAGGCGGCGGGGGCGGAGACGCCGCAGATGCTGCGGATCGCCGCCGAGCTGGCCGAGCGCGCCGGCGTGCCGGTGTCCGAGGACGGCGACCTCGTCGTGCGTGTCCGGCGAGCGCCGGGTGCCGGCTGGGAGGCGCTCGTCCGGACGACGCCGCGGCCGCTGGCCACCCGGCCCTGGCGGACCGAGCGCTACCCGGGCGCGCTCAACGCGACGCTGGCCGCGGTCGTCGTCGACGAGGTCGAGCACGTCCGCTGGCAGCTCGGCGGCTCCGACGGTGGGGTCGACGGGGACGAGGGCGACGCGCCGGTCGTCGTCGACCTCATGTGCGGGAGCGGGACGCTCACGCTGGAGCGCCTGGCGCGCGGACGGGTGGCCAGGGCGGTCGCCGTCGACGTCGCCCCCGAGGCGATCGCGATCCTCGAGCGGCACCAGCGGGCGTCCCGGATCAAGGGCCGGATCGAGGCGGTGGTGGCGGACGTGGCCGACGTCGCGCGGACGGGCGGCGTGCTCGCCGACCTGGCGGGGACGGCCGACGTGGTCGTGGCGAACCCACCGTGGGGCGAGCTGCTCGGGGAGCACGCGACGAACGAGCTCCTCTCCCGCGACCTCCTGGACGCGGCCGACCGGATCGGGGCGGACGACGTCGTGGTCGGCGTCCTCACGCACGACATCCGCCGGTTCGAGCGCGTCCTCGACCACGACGCCCGCTGGCGGCTCGTCGCGCGCCCGCAGCTCTTCGCGAAGGGGCACCGCCCGCGGCTGTTCGTCCTCGTCCGGGCGGAGCGAGGATCGCCGTCGGACGGATCCGCCACCTGACGTCCGCTCTCTGCGGATCAGCCGCCCTCGCACCGGGGCGACCCTGGCGTCGACGCAGGTCAGCGGGCCGCCGGATCCGGACGGTCCGATGCCGCGTGGACTCTTCCGCGGAGAGCGGACGGCCGCGAACCGGACAACCCCGACTCAGTCGAGGTGGGCGACCAGGCGCTCGGCGTAGCCCGTGTAGTCGGCCGGAGTGAGCGCGAGGAGGCGAGCCTCGACGTCGTCCGGGAGCCCGAGACCCGCGATGAACTCGCGCATGCCGGCCCCGTCGACGCGGCGGCCCCTGGTCAGCTCCTTGAGCCGCTCGTACGGGTCGGCCATGCCGGTGACGCCGGCGATCCCCGCCGCGCGCATCGCCGACTGGACGGCCTCGCCGAGGACCTCCCAGTTGGCATCGAGGTCGCGCGCCATCGCGGCGGGGTCGACGCCGAGGCCGGCGAGGCCACGCGTCACGTTGGCGATCGCGAGCAGCGAGTGCCCGAGCGCGATGCCGATCGTGCGCTGCGTCGAGGAGTCGGTGAGGTCGCGCTGCAGGCGCGAGGTGACGAGCGTGCTCGACAGGTTGCCGAGGAGCGCGCTGGAGATCTCGAGGTTGGCCTCGCCGTTCTCGAACCGGATCGGGTTGACCTTGTGCGGCATCGTCGAGGATCCGGTCGAGCCCTGCGCGCTCAGGTTCTGCACGAAGTAGCCGAGCGAGATGTAGGTCCAGACGTCGGTCGCGACGTTGTGCAGGATGCGGTTGAAGCGGGCGATGTCGTCGTAGAGCTCGCTCTGCCAGTCGTGACTCTCGATCTGCGTCGTGAGCGGGTTCCAGGTGAGGCCGAGGCCGGTGACGAACCCGCGCGCGACGTCCTCCCAGTCGGTGCCGGGGACGGAGACGGAGTGCGCCCCGTACGTGCCCGTCGCGCCGTTGATCTTGCCGAGTGTCTCGTCGCCCTCGATCCGCGCGAGCTGGCGACGCAGGCGGTGGACGACGACGGCGAGCTCCTTGCCGAGCGTCACCGGCGTCGCGGGCTGGCCGTGCGTGCGGGCCAGCATCGGCGTGGCCGCCTGCGCGCGGGCGAGGTCGGCGACGGCGTCGACGAGGACACGCGCCGCGGGCAGCCAGACGTCGTGGACGGCGGATCGGACGGTGAGCGCGTAGGACAGGTTGTTGATGTCCTCGCTCGTGCAGAAGATGTGCGCCAGCTCGCTCGCCGCGGGCAGGGCGGTGTCGGAGCCCAGCACCTCGGGCGCGTGGTCCATGCGGCGCTTGAGGAAGTACTCGACGGCCTTGACGTCGTGTCGCGTCTCCGCCTCGATCGCCGCCAGCTCGGCGATCTCCGCAGGCCCGAAGGTGGCGACGACGTCGCGGAGGTAGGCCTTCTCCGCATCGGTCAGGACCGGGGCGCCGGGGATCGCGCCCTGCTCGGTCAGGTGGATGATCCACTCGACCTCGACCGCGAGGCGGGCGCGGTTGAGCGCCGCCTCGGAGAGGTGGTCGACGAGCGGTGCGACGTCGGCGCGGTAGCGCCCGTCGAGCGGGCCGAGAGCGATCGCGGGGTCGGCGGCAAGGCTCACCCAGGGCGTCGTGTCGAGGGGCATGGGCTCATTCTTCCACTCGTGCTTCCACTCGCCGGCCGAGCGCCGAGGCGGTGGCCGGAGGGTGGGCGTGCGACGACGGCGATCCGGGCCGATCGAGGGGTCGGCGCTGTCCACAGAGCCGTGAGACGCGGCTGTTCCGGGGCCGTCTCCAGGGGCCGAGCGGACGGCGCGGTCCTCGTCCTAGCGTCGCCGACATGCCCACCAGCTCGCCCTTCTCTCCCGGTCCGTCGTCGGGGCTCGGTCCGCCGCCGGCCCCGACCGGCTCGTCGTCTGTGTTCCCGCTCCCGTGGTGCGACGCGGGCGGGACCGACGCGGTCTCGCGCTCGCTCTCCGCCGCCGCCGCCGCGTCTCGACGAGCCCGCGAGCACCTCTGCGACGCCGAGCCGGAGCTGTGGCGGGGGAAGGCGTCGGGTCAGTTCCTCGATGCGCGTGATCTCGACCTCGCGCGCCTCGACCGGGTCGCCCGGGCGATCGACGACGCCACGGCGGCCGCCGCGGCGCACCGGGCGGCTCGACGCGAGCTGGCCGGCGCCCTGGCGGCCGGCGGCTCGACCGCGGCCCCGGGCTGGTGGGGGTGATGGGCGGGACGTGGGTCATGGTCGACGGGGCGGAGATCGAGGCGCTGGCCGGCGACGTCTCGTCCTGCGCCGATGACCTGGACGAGTCGTGCCGCCAGCTGCGGGTGGCGCGGTGGCAGGTCGACCTGCTCGGCTCCGGCCCCGAGGGGGCGCTGGGCACGCTGCCCGGCGTCGTCGCCGCCGTGGCGGAGGCGCTGACGGCCGCGGAGGACGCCCGGTGCGCGATCCGGGGCCGAGCCGACGCCGTGCACGCGGCCCTGCGGGAGTACGACGGTGCGGACAGCCTGGTGGCGGTCGATCGTGCGCTCGATCTCGTCCCGGCACTCGGCCCGCCGCTGGCCCCGCTGGCGCTTCCGATCGTCGGGCTCGGTGGGATCGCCGCCGACACCGCGTCGGCTGGTGGGCTGCGGATGCGCGGCGCATGGGTCACCACCATCGTCCGGTGGAGCGGGATCGGCACGCTCGGCCGGCTGGTCGCCGGGGTGGGTTGGGGCCCCGACCCGGTCGGCGGGATGTCGACGTGGCTCAGGGCGGCCGGCCTGGTGCTGCCCGGTGTCGTCGGACCGGTCTGGGGCGGTCTCGTCCCGGGCATGCTGCAGCGCCTCGACGCCCGGATCGAGGTCGACCCGCCGACCCCCGGCTCGTCGACGGCCGCCGCCGGCATCGGCGACCTCGCGAGCCGGATCGGTGTCGCATACGACGAGGCCCCCGACGGGGCCGGAGCGGTCGACGTCCAGCGGATCGAGCATGCCGATGGCCGGGTGAGCTGGACGGTGTCGGTGCCGGGGACGCAGGGGTTCGGCGCCTCGTACGGGGCGAGCGACGTGCCGATGGCCGGAGACGTCAACGTCGCCGCCTACCTCGGGATGCAGGGACCGCCGGACGCGCTCGTGCTCGCGGCGATGGAGCAGGCGGGGATCGGCCCGGACGAGCCCGTCGTGCTCGCGGGACACTCGCTCGCCGGGATGGTGGTGATGCACCTGGCGACGTCACCGACCGTGACGGAGCGCTACACCGTTGCGGCCGTCGTCACCTTCGGCTCGCCGGTCGGTCACCTCCCGCCCGCGTCCGTCCCCACCCTGCACGTGCGGCACGCGGAGGACGGCACGCCGTCGCTCAGCGGAGTCTCCGGCTCGCGGCACGGCGGGCCGGCGCCGGGCGAGGTGGTCGTGGTCAAGGAGCTGGGCGGCGACCCGGTCATGGGGGTCGCGCACGCCATCGGGGGTTACGAGGAGACCGCGCGGGAGCTCGAGGCGCACCGGCCGCTCGGCCTCACGGCGTGGGAGGACGCGACGAAGGACCTGTTCGCGGGCGAGGGCGACACCGTGACGTCGACCCTCCACGTGGGACGGGTGGGCTGAGCCGTGCTGGCGCGGAGGTCAGCGGCGCGAGTCGCCCCGCCCCGGCCGGGGAAGGAAGATCGTCACGATGCTCGTCGTGATGGCGATGACCAGACCACCGAGCACGGCCGCCGGCCAGAAGCCGTCGACGGTGATGCCCCAGGAGAAGTGGCTCGTGAGCCACGAGCAGAGCAGGAGCATGAGGGCGTTCACGACGATCCCGAACAGGCCGAGCGTGAGGATGTAGAGGACGAACGTGAGCGCCTGGACCAGCGGCTTCACGAACATCTGGACGATGGCGAGGACGAGGCCGACCACGAGGTAGACGAGCACCTGCTGCCACCAGGTCTCGGCCTCGGTGACGGCGATGCCGCGGATCATCGAGTCCGCGACCCACACCCCGACGGCGGTGGCGACGGTGCGCCAGAAGAGCTCCTTCATCCCACCATCGTGACACGGCGCTCCGCCGGGCCTCGGGATCCGCCATGCCTCCCGGTCCCGGGAGCGCGACGGCGGTCGGGCCGGCCGGTGCTGGTGACGGCGTCTGTGACGGCTCCCGTGACGGTGCGGGCACCCTCGGCGGTCGGGCTCGCGGGCTCGCAGGCGCCGCGCCGGGAGGGTGTCGGGATCGTTGCGGCGGATCGTCCGGGGTGGTGGCTCGCGAGTGCCGGGTGTGGTGGGTGCGAGGGCCGTCGTGCCCGACGACCTCGGCGGCCGTTTGCGCCACTCCCCGGTCCGGTCGGGCGCGTCGGGATCGTCGCACCGCGCCGCTTGGTCTACCGCTCGGACTACTGCGTGGCGAGGAACTCCGTCGCGACGACGATCACGGCGTCGTTGGCCTCGGGGTCGCCGATCGACACGCGCACGCCGTCGCCGGCGAAGGGCCGCACGATGAGCCCAGCCCGCGAGAACGCCTCGGCGAGCAGTCCGGTGCGCTCGCCGACCGGGAACCAGACGAAGTTGCCCTGCGCCTCCGGGATGTCCCAGCCCGCCGCCCGGAGCGCGAGCACCATCCGCTCGCGCTCCTCGACGAGCTCCTGGACCCGGGCGAACAGCTCGGTCTCGGCCCGCAGGGACTCGACGGCCGCCACCTGGGCGAGCGCGTTGACCCCGAACGGCGTGCCCGCCGCGCGGAGGCCCTTCGCGATCCGCGGTCTCGCGAGCGCGTACCCGACCCGCAGCCCCGCGAGGCCGTACGCCTTGGAGAACGTCCGCAGCACCACGACGCGCGGGTCCGCGCGCAGCAGGGCCAGGGCGTCGAGTGGGCGGGTCGCGTCGTCGTGCGTGCCGTTGTCGACGCCCTCCGCGTGGTCGCCGGCCGCGTTCCCGTGGTCGTCCTCGTTGGCGTCGGCCTCCGCGCGGTCGCCGCCGGCCCGTGCCAAGCCCGCCTCGTCCTCTCCGCGGGCCTCGTCCGCGCGGTTCGCGCTCTTCCGCTCGGGGCCGCGGACGAACTCGACGTAGGCCTCGTCGAGCAGCACGAGCACGCCCTCCGGAAGCGCGTCGAGCAGGTCGCGGACCTCGCCGTGGGTGGCGGCGGTCCCGGTCGGGTTGTTCGGCGAGCAGACGATGACGGCCTTCGTCCGCTCGGTCACGGCCGCGGCCATCGCGGGAAGGTCGTGCCGGGCGTCGGCGGTCAGCGGCACGGGAACGGAGATCCCGCCCGCGACCGCCACCGCGATCGGGTACGCCTCGAACGAGCGCCAGGCGTAGACGACCTCGTCGCCGGGCTCGAGCAGAGCGTGGAGGAGCGTCTCGAGCACGGCGACCGACCCGTTGCCGACGACGACGTGGTCCGGCTCCAGCGCGAACCGCGTCGCGAGCTCCCCCACGAGCCGGCTCGCGGCGAGGTCGGGGTAGCGGTTGAGATCGGCTGCGGCGTCCGAGACGGCGGCGACGACGCCGGGCAGGGGAGGGAACGGGTTCTCGTTGGAGGAGAGCTTCTCCACCATCGCGCCGTCGGGCCGGGCGCCCGGGACGTAGGCGGGCAGCTGGGCGATCGACTCACGGAGGCGGACCTTGGCCATGGGGACCAGCATGCCCGAGCGCGTCCCGACCGTTCCAGCGCGTCCACCCTGGAGCGACGGGCGCGAGCGCGGGCCGACCGGGAGCGGCCCACGACCGGTCGTGCGGACCCGCTTCCATTCCTACGCGACCGTAGGCTACGATGCCGTAAGTTACGCTTCCGTAGGTTAGCGTGACGCCCGACGTCCCACCGCCAGATCTTTGGAGTGACCTTGACCGCAGAGGCCATGTCCGACGTCCCCCTCGACCATCGCGCGCCGCAGGCCGACCAGCCCGGGACGGCGCCGACCGGTCCCACGCACCCCGACCCCTGCGACGTCGCGGGAACGGTGCGGTTCCTCGCCCCCGACGGGACGCGCCTCGACCAGGCGCAGCTCGACGCGCGCGAGGTGCCGGAGAGCATGCGAGCCGTCGTCGACGGCCTCTCCACCCCCGAGCTGCGCGAGCTGTACCGCGAGATGGTGCTCACCCGCGCCCTGGACGGCGAGGCCACGAGCCTGCAGCGTCAGGGCGAGCTCGCGCTGTGGCCCGAGTGCCGCGGCCAGGAGGGCGCCCAGATCGGGTCCGCCCACGCGCTGCGGCCTCGGGACCACGTCTTCCCGTCCTACCGGGAGCACGGCGTTGCGCTCTCCCGCGGCGTCGGACCGGGCGAGCTGCTCCACCTGTTCCGCGCCATCGACCACGGCGGCTGGGACCCCACCGCCTACGGCTTCCACCTCTACACGCTCGTCATCGGCTCGCACGCCCTGCACGCCACCGGCTACGCCATGGGCATCCAGCGGGACGGCGACGTCGGCACGGGCGACCCCGAGCGCGACCGCGCCGTCGTCGTCTACTTCGGCGACGGCGCCACGGCGCAGGGCGACGTCAACGAGGCCCTCGTCTTCGCGGCGACCACCAGCGCGCCCGTCGTCTTCTTCATCCAGAACAACCACTGGGCCATCTCGGCACCGACCGCCGTCCAGACCACGGTCCCGCTCGTCGAGCGCGCGTCCGGCTTCGGCATCCCCGGCATCCGCGTCGACGGCAACGACGTCCTCGCCTCCCGCGCCGCGACCGAGGTCGCGCTCGAGCGCGCCCGCTCCGGCCGGGGTCCGGTCCTCATCGAGGCCGTGACCTACCGGATGGGCGCGCACACGACGTCGGACGACCCGACCCGCTACCGGGAGCGCGCGGAGGAGGATGCCTGGCGCGGGCGTGACCCGATCAACCGCCTCGCCACGCTGCTGCTGGCCGAGGGCCACGCGGACGAGTCCTACTTCGCCGAGGTCGGCGAGGAGGCCACGCACCTCACCGCCGAGCTGCGCGCGTACTGCCGCTCGCTCACGCCGCCGCCGGTCGAGTCCATGTTCGAGCACGTCTACGCGACGCCGCACCCGGACGTCGAGGCCGACCGCGCCTGGTACGCCGAGTACGCCGCGTCGTTCGTGACGGAGGGGGAGTGACGATGTCGACGCAGCTCCAGACCACCACGCCCGCGCCCGCGGGGGCCGACGTCGCCCCCGCCGGTGACGCGGGGCAGCGACGCGCCACCCGCATCCCGCTGGCCAAGGCGCTCAACGAGGGGCTGCGCCGCTCGCTCGCCACGGACCCGAGCGTCATGCTCATGGGGGAGGACATCGGCCAGCTCGGCGGCGTCTTCCGGATCACGGACGGTCTGCAGGCGGAGTTCGGCCCGCAGCGCGTCGTCGACTCCCCGCTGGCGGAGTCCGGGATCGTCGGCACGGCGATCGGGCTCGCGCTCGCGGGCTACCGCCCCGTCCTGGAGATCCAGTTCGACGGGTTCGTGTTCCCCGCCTTCGACCAGATCACGACGCAGCTCGCCAAGATGCACTACCGCTCGCGCGGCCGCCTCGAGCTCCCGATCGTCATCCGGATCCCCTACGGCGGCCACATCGGCGCGATCGAGCACCACAGCGAGTCGCCCGAGGCGTACTTCGCGCACACGGCCGGTCTGCGCGTCGTCACCCCCGCGAACCCGCACGACGCCTACACGATGATCCAGCAGGCCATCGCGTCGCCTGACCCGGTCGTCTTCCTCGAGCCCAAGGGCCACTACTGGGACAAGGCCGAGGTCGACCTGACCGACGAGGGCGCGCCCGACGTCGGCCCCGACGGCTGGGCCTCGCTCCACCGCGCCCGCACCGTCCGCGCCGGCGAGGACCTCACCATCGCGGCGTACGGCCCGACCGTGCCGCTCGCCCTCGCCGCCGCGAAGGTGGCGGCCGAGGAGGGGCGTGACGTCGAGGTCATCGACCTGCGCTCCATCGCGCCGCTCGACACCGAGACGGTCGTGGAGTCGGTCGAGCGCACCGGCCGCCTCGTCGTCGTGCACGAGGCGCCGACGCAGCACGGGATCGGCGCGGAGCTCGCCTCGCGCGTCACCGAGCGGTGCTTCCACAGTCTCGAGTCGCCGGTGCTGCGGGTGGGCGGGTTCTTCACGCCGTTCCCGCCGTCGTCGATCGAGAAGGAGTACCTCCCCTCGCTCGACCGCGTGCTCGACGCCGTCGACCGCGCGTTCAGCTACTGACGTCGACCGACGTCGCCGTACTTCCTGATCCCCCGAGACCCGAGGACCATCGTGCCCAAGCTCCAGCGCTTCGCCCTTCCCGACGTCGGGGAGGGCCTGACCGAGGCCGACATCGTCGCGTGGCGCGTCGCACCCGGTGACACCGTCGCGGTCAACCAGGTGATCGTCGAGATCGAGACGGCGAAGTCGCTCGTCGAGCTGCCCTGCCCGTGGGACGGCGTCGTCGTCGAGCTCCTGGTCGGCGAGGGGACGACGGTCGACGTCGGCGCCCCGATCGTCGTCGTCGACGTCGACCCGCAGGGCGAGCCGGACGACGGGGACGACGCGACCGACGCCACCGCCGACGCCACCGGCGCCGACGCGGCGGAGGCCGCCGGCGAGACGGAGGCCTCGGGCGACGTGCTCGTCGGCTACGGCACGGGACACGCCCCCACCGCCCGCCGGGCGCGCCGCGGCGGACCGGCACCGGAGACGGCCCCGGCCGCCCCGGCGGCTCCGGCCCCGGTGCGCGCCCCCCAGGCACCCGCGCCCGCCCCGGTGCCCGAGCCCGAGCCGGTCGCGGTGCCGACGCAGCTCGCGCTGGTCTCCACGCCGTCGGCCTCCGGCGGCAACATCCTGGCCAAGCCCCCGGTGCGCAAGCTCGCCAAGGACCTCGGGATCGACCTGGAGACGGTCACACCGTCGGGTCCGGGCGGCATCATCACGCGCGACGACGTCATCGCGCGCGCCCGCTCCGGTGAGCCGCGCACGCTCGCCACCTATCCGGGCGACGACTCGCCGTGGCTCGCCGACGGCGTCGTCTCGGCCGACGGGCGGCAGACCCGCGTCCCGGTGAGGTCGGTGCGCCGGCGCACGGCCGAGGCCATGGTGGCCTCGGCGTTCACGGCGCCGCACGTCACGGTGTTCCACACGGTCGACGTCTCGCGCACCATGCGCCTCGTCGAGGCGCTGCGCTCCGACCGCGAGTTCGAGGGCGTCCGCATCACGCCGCTGCTCATCGCCGCGAAGGCGCTGCTGCTGGCGATCCGGCGACACCCCGAGATCAGCGCCGCCTGGGACGAGGAGCGCCAGGAGATCGTCTACAAGCACTACATCAACCTCGGGATCGCCGCCGCGACGCCGCGGGGCCTCGTGGTGCCGAACATCAAGAACGCCCACCGGCTCGGGCTGCGCGAGCTGGCGACGGAGCTCAGCGCGCTCACCCGGACGGCCCGGGACGGGCGGACGCGGCCGTCCGACATGACCGACGGCACCGTCACCATCACCAACGTCGGGGTGTTCGGCATCGACACCGGCACGCCGATCCTCAACCCCGGTGAGTCCGCGATCCTCGCGTTCGGCGCGATCACACGACAGCCGTGGGTGCACAAGAAGGGCAAGGTCAAGCCCCGCTGGGTGACGCAGCTCGCGCTCTCGTTCGACCACCGGCTCGTGGATGGCGAGCTCGGCGCGCGCGTGCTGTCCGACGTGGCGCAGGTGCTCGAGGACCCGGCCCGCGGCCTGATCTGGGGCTGACCCAGCCCCTGGGCCGACCCGGCCGCGAAGCGATCCGACGCTGCCCGGGTGACCCGAACGGCTCCGGTCGCGACGACCACACCGTCGCCGCGACCGGAGCCGTTGTCGTCGGCGGACGGTCGGACGGTGATCGGACCGGTCCCGCCCGGACGTGCCGGACGCACCACCGGGGTCGAGCGAGCCGAGCGAGCCGGCCGTCCCGGCCGGACGGGCGGTGGGACCGGACGGCCGCGCGGAGCGGTCTTCGACCGGGACGACGGTGAGGCCGTCCGGTGGGGGAGACTGGGGCGATGCGTCTCTACCTCGTCCGGCACGGACAGACCCACTCGAACGTCGGCTCGCTGCTCGACACGGCCGTTCCGGGTGCCGAGCTGACGGACCTCGGACGCCTCCAGGCGCGGGCGCTCGTCCCGGCGCTGGGGTCGAGCGGCATCGAGGCGATCCACGTGTCGACCCTGCGCCGCACGCACGCGACCGCCGCGCCCCTGGTCTCGGCGCTCGGCCTCACGCCCGAGGTCCAGGACGGCCTGCGCGAGATCTCCGCCGGGAGCATGGAGATGCAGGGCGACGAGGTGTCGGTCCTGCGCTACCTGGAGGTGGCGGGGGCCTGGCTCGACGGCGAGCTGGGCGTCCGGATGCCCGGCGGGGAGTCGGGCGAGGAGGTGTTCGAGCGGTTCGACGCCGCCGTCGAGCGCCTCGCCGGCACGGGTGTCGAGACGGCCGCCGCCGTGAGCCACGGCGCGATCATCCGCGTGTGGGCCGGCGTCCGCAGCGTCGGCATCCCGGACGGGATGGCCGCGCGACGCCCGCTCCCGAACACCGGCGGCGTCCTGCTGGAGGGCGAGCCGGGCGACTGGCGCCTCGTCTCGTGGCACGACGAGCCCTTCGGTGTTGCGCACCTCGACGCCGTGGCCCCCCAGGCGGTCGAGGAGACCGTCGAGGACGACGAGAGCCCCGCGGCCGAGCCCTTCCCGGAGGACTAGCCCGGGGGCGCCGCGGGTGACTCACCGACCCGCTGTCCGCGACCCCGCGTGCCCGACCGGGCCCGAGGCGCGCCATCCGATCCCGCGCGACGCCGACTCGTGGTCCGCCCGCCGCCGACCCGGGCGTCGGACGCAGCCCTGGCGACCGCGGACTCAGGCGCCGCGCTGGCCCGGGGCGTTCGACGTCGCCCGCGCCCGCATGGCCGCCTCGGCCGCGCGGTAGGCCGGTGTCATCGGCACCGGCCTGCCCTTGTACCGCCAGACGAGCATCGCGTCCATGGCGCTCGTCGCCCCGCCGCCGCCGCTCACCGCCCCCTGCCCCGCGCGAGCGCAGGTCTCGCAGAGCATGGGGCGGATCGGCCGCCGGTGGCGCGCGACCCGGTGACCGGCGCGGCACGTCCCGACCCAGTCCTGGACCGGCAGCGCGTCCGTGCGCAGCACGCGGTCGCCCGACGCCCCGATGCGCTGCGCCGTCGTGCGCCAGGCCTCGTCGTGGCCGTGCGCCGGCCCCACGAGCGCGTGCGCGATCTCGTGCAGGATCGTGTCCCGCACCTCGGGGTACTCCTGGAGCCGCATGAGCGGTGCCGAGAGCGAGATCTCGTGGGTCGAGAAGCTGCACCGACCGGCCCGGGTCTTCGCGCGGTCGAACGTCACGCGCCACCCGCCGAGGCCGTGCCGCGCGAGCAGCTCGACCGCCATCCTGCGAACCTCGAACAGCTCCATCCGTCTCACCTCCGACCGAACCACCCCGGTGGTGGTACCTGTGTTCGAGGCTACGGGCGGGGTCTGACATCTATCGCGGTCGTTCGACGAGGTCGTTCCCGGCCCCGCCCGACGCGTCCCGGCCTAGCCCGGCCTAGCCCGGCCGCGTCGGAGATGCGCCGCGAGAGCTGCGCGCCCCGGGCCGTCGCCGAGGGCTCGGCGCCTCAGGCGTCGGCGACCTCGACGCCGAGCACCGACCGCAGCCCGGCGACGAACGTCTCCAGCCCGCCCGTGGCCGCGGCCTCTCGGGCGCGGATCGACGGCTCGTGCAGCAGCACCCCGGCCAGGTGCCGCAGCGCCGCCTCGGTGCGGGCCGCCTCGTCGTCGTCGCGCGCGCGTGAGCGGGCCCGCGCGATCTCCTCCTCGAGCACGTCGCCGACGTGCCGGCGCAGCGCGGCGACCGCCGGCCCGGCGTCGGCGGCGGCCGAGTAGCGCGTGACGGCCTCGCCCACCAGCGACTCGGCGACGACGTCGCGTCCGAGTCCCGGCAGGTCGGCGTGCCGGCCGATCGTCGCGAGGTCGAGGACCGTGACGGCGGGGAGGCGGCCAAGGGCGGGGTCGACGGTTCGCGGCAGGCCGAGGTCGACGACGAGGAGCTGGCGGGTCCGGCCGGTGGCGTCGACGTCTCCGGTGCCGAGCGCGTGCCGCGACGTGCACGAGACGACGACGTCGCTCGCGTCCACGGCGCCCCGGAGCGCGCCGGCGTCCGCCGCCACGGCCCTCAGCCCGTGCCGCGCCGCGAACGCGTCCGCGCGGCCGGACGGGGAGTAGACGGCGACGTCGCGCACTCCCCGCGCCGCGAGGGCGCGCACCGCCGTCCGGGCGTGCGCGCCCGTCCCGACGAGCAGCACCCGGGAGCTCGCGAGGTCGGCGACGCGGGTCGAGATCAGCTCGAGCGCGAGATGGGCGACGGAGGTCTGGGAGCCGTCCCACCCCGCCGTGCGGCGGACCTGGCGGGAGGTCGATGCGGCTCGCTGGAAGAGCTGGTCGAGGTCGGCGGTCGAGGTGCCGGCCGATCGAGCCGCCGCGACGGCCCGCTGCACCTGGCCGGCGATCTCGTCCTCGCCCACCACGAGCGAGTCGAGGCCGGCGGAGACGGCGAACAGGTGCTGCGCGACCGCCGGGCCGACGTGGTGGCCTACCCGCGTCGTGAGGTCGGCCGCGCTCATGCCGAGGCGTCGGGCAAGGGCCTCGACCAGCTCGCGGTCGACGTCCTCGACCCGGTCCGGATCGACGTCGAGGTAGGCCTCGAGCCGGTTGCAGGTCGAGAGGACGACGGCACCGCGCACCCCGTCCGGACGCATCGACGCGAGCGCGAGACCCGGCGCGTCGGTCCCCGCCACGGCGGCCGTCGCCTGCTCGAGCAGGTCGAAGCCGGCGGTGGTGTGGGTGAGGGAGACGGCCAGCAGCACACGACCATGCTAAGGACTCCGGCGGCGGCCCCGTGCGAAGGCAAGCCTCAGTAAAGCCGCAGGTCAGAGGGATATGACGGTGCGTCACGACAGTTCGTCAGGACGCGCTCGCCGCCGCCGAGAAGGTGCGAGGATGGCGGCGTGACCCTGCCGGAGAACCACCCGCTGGCCACGGGAGCGACATCTGATGCTCCACTCCTGCGCGCCTACCGGGGCGAGCCTCCCCAGCATCTCCCGGTGTGGTTCATGCGCCAGGCCGGCCGCTCGCTGCCCGAGTACCGCGCGCTGCGCGCGGGCGGTGACATGCTCGCCGCCTGCCTCGACCCGGCACTCGTCGCGGAGATCACGCTCCAGCCCGTGCGACGCCACGGCGTCGACGCGGCGATCCTCTTCAGCGACATCGTCGTCCCCGTCCTCCTCGCCGGGGTCGAGGTCTCGATCGTCCCCGGACGCGGCCCCGTCCTCGCCTCCCCCGTGCGCACGCCCGGCGACGTCGCCGCCCTGCCCCAGCTCGACCCCGAGGCGCTCGCGCCGATCCGGCGGGCCGTGTCCATCGCGGTCGCCGAGCTCGGGCGGACCCCGCTCATCGCCTTCGCCGGCGCCCCGTTCACCCTCGCCTCCTACCTGGTGGAGGGCGGCCCCTCCAAGGACCAGCTGCGCGCCCGCACGATGGCCGCGGCCGACCCGGCGACCTTCGACGCGCTCCTCGCGTGGTGCGCGTCGGTCTCGGGGGCCTTCCTGTCCGCGCAGGTGGAGGCGGGTGCGAGCGCGGCGCAGCTCTTCGACTCCTGGGGCGGCTCGCTGAGCCGTGACACGTGGCTGGGTCAGGTCGCGCCCCACACGGCCCGCACGTTCGGGGCGCTGGACGGGCTGCCCGTCCCGCGCGTCCACTTCGGGCTCGGGATGGACCGGCTCGCCGCCGACCTGCCCCGGTACGGGGCTGACGTCATCGGGGTCGACTGGCGGACGCCGCTCGACGTCGTCGCCGCGCGCGTGCCGGGGCGCCCGCTCCAGGGGAACGTCGACCCGGCGATCCTCGGCGCGGACGACGACGCCGTGCGGTCGCACGTGCTCGAGGTCGTCCGCCGGGGTCGCGCGGCGGCGGGCCACGTGGTGAACCTCGGCCACGGCGTGCCGCCGGAGACCGACCCGGACGTGCTGACCCGCATCGTCGCTCTCGTCCACGAGCAGGACGTCCCCCAGCAGGATGCCGACGGGCCGGACCCCGTCCGACCATGACCGAGGCACCCGTCATCGTCGTCGGGGCCGGGATCGGCGGCCTGGCGCTCGCGCAGCGCGCCGCGTCGCTCGGCCGCATCGTCGTCGTCCTCGAGCGCTCCGGCCGCGTGGGCGGCCAGATCGAGCTCGCCGGTGTCGGCGGCCGCGAGATCGACCTGGGCGCGGAGTCGTTCGCCGTCCGCGGGGGCGCCGGCGCCGAGCTGCTCGACGAGCTCGGCCTCGGCGACGAGCTGACGCTGCCCCGTCCCGCCGCTGCGTGGGTGCACGCCGACCCGCGTCCGTACCCGCTCCCGGCCACCGGTCTCCTCGGCATCCCGACCAGGCCGCTCGCCTCCGACGTCCGGCTGGCCCTCGGCCTGCCGGGCGCCCTCAGGGCGGCCGCCGACCGCGTGCTCCCGCGACTGCGCGCCGGTGCGGACACCATCGGGGAGCGCACGCTGGGCGAGGTCGTCGGCCGGCGGATGGGGCGGCGCGCGACGGAGCGACTCGTCGACCCGGTCGTCCGGGGCGTCTACTCGGCGCGCGCGGCGGACCTCCGCCTCGCGACCGCCTCACCGCAGCTCGCCCGGGCGCTCGCGGAGCACGGGCGGCTCGCTCCCGCGGCGGCCGCGGTCCGCGCCTCGTCGCCGGCCGGCTCCGCGGTGGCGGGCGTCCGGGGCGGGATCGGGCGCCTGGTCGCGGCGCTCGCCGGCGACCTGGAGCGGCTCGGCGCCCGCGTCCGGCTCGGAGCCGACGTCACCGCCGTCGCGGCGGACCACGTGGTCGTCGACGGTCAGCGGATCGACGGGTTCGTCGTCGTCGCCGCGCCCGGTCTCGTCGGTGAGGTGACCGCGCGGCGCACCATCACCGTCGTCGCCGCAGCGGTCAGGTCCCGCGAGCTCGACGCGGCTCCGCGGGGGACGGGCGTGCTCGTGGCTCCGGGCGCGCGCGGGATCACCGCGCGGGCACTCACCCACTCCAGCGTGAAGTGGTCGTGGCTCGCCGCGCGGGACGGCGTCCACCTCCTCCGGCTGTCCTACGACGTCCCGCCCGGACCCGAGCGACTCGCCGGCGTCGTCGCCGCCGACGTCGCGCGCCTCACCGGCGCGCGTGACGTCGAGGTGCTCGACGTCGTGACCCGCACCTGGACCCGCACCATCGGGGTGCGACCACCCGGGGCCGCGGCCGCCCCCGGCCCCCTCGTCGTCGGCGAGGCGTCGGGCAGGTCCGGCCTCGCCGCGATCCTCGCGCACGTCCGCGGGGACGACGTCGCCCGGGCCCTCGACCCGGCGGGCGCGGTCCCCGCCATCCGCGCGCCGGCCGGCACCCCGGCGCGCGCGCACACCCCCCGGACCATCGACGAAAGGACGTCTCTCCCATGACCAGCGAGCACGGCACCGATGACACCGGTCCGGCGGCGACCCCGGACCGGATCGGCTACGCCCTCTGGGCGACCTTCCGACGCGTCGGTCGCCACGACGTCGGCGACCTGGCAGCCGCGCGGCGCGACGTCGAGGCGCTCGGCGTCCGGATCCGCGGGCTGTACGACGTCTCCGGCCTGCGCGCGGACGCCGATCTCCTCGTCTGGCTCGTCGGCTCGGACGCGGCGGCGCTGCAGGCGGCGCTGCGGGTCCTGCGGCGCGTCGAGCCGTTCGCCTCGATGAGCGGGACCTGGAACGCGCTCGGCGTGCATCGCGACGCGGAGTTCGCACGCCACCACGCGCCCGCCTACCTGCGCGGACTGCCGCCTCGGGCGTGGGTCACCGTGTACCCGTTCGTGCGCTCCTACGACTGGTACGTCCTGCCGGAGGAGGAGCGGCGCGACATGCTCGCCGAGCACGGCCGCAAGGGGAGCTCCTACCCGCAGGTCCAGACCAACACGGTCGCGTCCTTCGCCCTCGGCGACTACGAGTGGCTGCTCGCGCTCGAGGCGGACGACCCGCTCGACCTCGTCGACCTCATGCGGCACCTGCGCGCGACCAGGGCTCGACTGCACGTGCGTGAGGAGCTGCCGTTCTTCACGGGCCGGATGCTCGGTGACGACGAGGTCGCGGAGGTCGTGTCGTGAGCGCGTCGGGCCTCGACCGGGTCGCGGTCCCCTCCGCGGCCGGCCCGGAGACGGTCGACGAGGCCGGCTGCGGGGCACGGGTGCCGTTCGCGTCGCCGGCGGCGGCCGACGGCCCCGAGCACGTCGAGACACCCGTCGACTACGACGCGATCCTGCTCGCCGGCTTCGGCGGGCCGGAGGGTCAGGACGACGTCATCCCCTTCCTGCGCAACGTCACCCGCGGGCGGGGCATCCCCGACGAGCGGCTCGAGGAGGTGGCCCACCACTACCGGGCCTTCGGGGGCGTCAGCCCGATCAACGAGCACAACCGCCAGCTCAAGGCGGCGCTGGAGGCGGAGCTGGCCCGGCGAGGCATCGACCTGCCGGTCTACTGGGGCAACCGCAACTGGGCGCCCTACCTGGAGGAGGCCGTGACCCAGGCGGCGGACGCGGGGGACACCACGCTCATCGCGATCGCGACGAGCGCCTACTCCAGCTTCTCCTCCTGCCGGCAGTATCGCGAGGACTTCGCGCGGGTGCTGACCTCGACCGGTCTCGGCGACCGCGTGACGATCGACAAGGTGCGCCCGTTCTTCGACCACCCGGGGTTCGTCCACACGTTCGTCGAGGGGGTGAACGACGGCGTCGCGGGGTTCCTCGGCCGCGGGCTCGCGCCCGAGGAGATCCGCGTGCTGTTCTCCACCCACTCCATCCCGATGACCGACGCCGAGCGCTCCGGCCCGTCCTCGCTCGGGCTCGGCGACGGCGGGGCGTACGCCGCGCAGCACCTGGCCGTCGGTGCGCACGTCATGCGTCGGGTGGCCGAGCGGCAGGGGGTCGAGGTGCCGTGGGACCTGGTCTACCAGTCGCGGTCCGGCCCGCCCTCGCAGCCGTGGCTCGAGCCGGACATCAACGACGCGATCGAGCAGCTGCCCGGGGCCGGGGTCAAGGCCGTGGTGATCGTGCCGCTCGGGTTCGTGAGCGACCACATGGAGGTGCTCTGGGACCTCGACACCGAGGCGCTCGAGGCCGCCGAGGAGGCTGGGCTCGCCGCCGTCCGCACGCCGACGCCCGGCGTCGACCCCACCTACGTGAGCGGGCTCGTCGATCTCGTCGTCGAGCGGCTCGAGGGGACCCCGGCCGCGCGGCGCCAGGCGCTCACAGCTCTCGGTCCCTGGTACGACGTCTGCCGCCCGGGCTGCTGCGAGAACGTCCGGGCGGGCTTCAAGCCGGCGGCCGCCGGGCTCGCCCCGTGACCCTGCGGGTCGGGGGGCGTCTGCGGGTCGGGACGCGCGGGAGCGCGCTCGCGCTGGCGCAGTGCACCGCGCTCCTCGCCGGCGTCCGGGCCGGCGGTGTCGAGGTCGAGGTCGTGCCGATCGTCTCGGCCGGCGACCGGACGACGGCCTCGCTGGCATCCCTCGGCGGCACCGGCGTGTTCGTCACGACCCTGCGCGAGGCGCTCCTGACCGGTGAGGTCGACGCGATCGTCCACTCCTGCAAGGACCTGCCGACGGCGCCCCACGCCGGGATCGAGCTCGCCGCGCTGCCGCGTCGCGCCGACGCCAGGGACGCGCTCGTCACCGCCACCGGCGCCGGGCTCGCCGACCTGCCGGCCGGGGCCGTGGTCGGGACGGGGTCGCCGCGCCGCCGCGCCCAGGTCCTGCGCGCACGGCCCGACCTCGTCGTCCGCGACATCCGGGGCAACGTCGACACGCGGCTGCGCCGCGTGCTCGCCCCCCGCGGTGACGACGAGCCGCTCGACGCCGTCGTGCTCGCCGGCGCCGGGCTGGACCGGCTGGGTCGCGGGGAGGTGGTGACCGAGCGGTTCGCCCTCGATGCCTGGCCGACCGCCCCCGCCCAGGGCGTGCTCGCCGTGGAGATTCGCGACGACGCGGCCGCGGACGTCCGGGACGTGGTCGGGGAGCTCGACGATGCCGAGGCCCGGGCGGCCGCGACCGCGGAGCGGGAGGTGCTCCGGCTGCTCGAGGCGGGCTGCGCCGCGCCACTGGGCGTCGCCGTGGTCGACGGTCGCCCGGACCGACCCGTCGGACCTCCCGGGTCCACCCGGACGACGGCCGAGCTCGACCCCCCGGTGCTCCTGGCCCGGGTCTACGCGCTCGACGGGACCGCGATGCTCGACGCGAGGGCCCCGCTCGGACCCGACTCGGCGCGCGCCGTCGTCGAGGAGCTGCTCGCGGCCGGCGCCGCCGATCTCGCGCCGCTCGGGGTCGGACGGTGACGTCCCTGGTCGGCCGGACGGTGCTGCTCGCGCAGAACCGTCCTGAGCGGTGGGTGGTCGAGGTCGAGGCGCGCGGGGGCGTCGCCGTGGTGGCGCCCGTCCAGACGGTCGAGCCGGCCATCGACCCCGCGGGGCTCCCCCGTGCGCTCGGTGGGCTCGAACCGGGGGACTGGCTCGTGCTCACCAGCCCGTCGGCGGTCTCGGCGCTCGCCGCGGCCGGAGCCGTCCCCGCCGGGATCCGCGTCGCCGTCGTCGGTCCCGGGACACGCGACGCGGCGCGTGAGATCGGCCTGGAGCCGGAGCTGACTCCCGACGACGCGTCCGCAGCCGGGTTGCTCGCGGCGTGGCCCGAGACCGCGAGCGGGACGCGCGCGCTGCTCCCGCTCTCCTCGCTCGCGCCGGACACGCTCGCCCGGGGCCTGGCCGACCGCGGACTGGCGCCGGTGCGCGTCGAGGCCTACCGGGTCGAGCCGTCGCCCCTGCCCGGCCCCGCCCGCGCGGCCCTTGCCGAGCGGGCGGTCGACGCCGTCGTGCTCAGCTCGGCCTCGTCAGCGCGACGGCTGGTGTCGGTGGCCCCGTGGCTGCCCCGCGTCGTGGCCTGCATCGGCGAGTCGACCGCCGCCGCGGCGCGCGCCGCAGGCCTCGACGTGACGCTGGTGGCGAGCCGGCCGGTTCCCGGCGTCGTCGTCGCAGAGCTCGCAGACGTCCTGAGAACCGACCGACCCGCGGAGAACCCATGACCACCATCCGCCCCCGTCGCCTGCGCGCGACGCCCGCGCTGCGCGCCGCAGCCCGCGAGACGCGCCTGCACCCGCGCGAGCTCGTGCTGCCGCTGTTCGTCCGCGAGGGCATCGACGCCCCGCGCCCGATCGCGTCGATGCCCGGCGTCCAGCAGCACTCGCTCGACGGGCTCCGCCGCGTGCTCGTCCAGGCCGCGGACGCCGGGATCGGCGGCGTCATGATCTTCGGCGTCCCCGAGCGCAAGGACGCCAGCGGCTCGGGTGCGGACGACCCCGACGGCATCCTCAACGTCGCCACCCGGATCGCGGCCGCGGAGGTGGGCGACGCGTCGTGCAGACCGACCTGTGCCTCGACGAGTTCACCGACCACGGGCACTGCGGTGTCCTGGACGACCGCGGCGTCGTCGACAACGACGCGACCCTCGCCCGCTACGAGGCGATGGCGCTCGCCCAGGCGGAGGCCGGCTCCGCGCTGCTGGGCCTGTCCGGGATGATGGACGGCCAGGTCGCGGCCGTCCGCGCCGCGCTGGACCGCGCCGGCTTCACCGGGACGGCGCTGCTCGCCTACAGCGCGAAGTACGCGTCGGCGTTCTACGGGCCGTTCCGCGAGGCCGTGGGCTCCAGCCTGCGCGGCGACCGGCTCACCTACCAGCTCGACCCCGGCAACGGTCGCGAGGGCGTGCGCGAGGCGGTGCTCGACGTCGAGGAGGGGGCCGACGTCGTCATGGTGAAGCCCGCTGGCGGCTACCTCGACGTGCTCCGCCGCGTGGCCGACGTGGTGCCCGTGCCGGTCTGGGCCTACCAGGTGAGCGGGGAGTACTCGATGCTCGAGGCCGCCGCCGCCAACGGCTGGATCGCCCGCGAGCGCGCCGTGCTCGAGTCGCTCACGTCGATCCGGCGGGCGGGCGCCGAGTCGATCCTCACCTACTACGCGCTGGAGGCCGCGGCATGGCTGGACTGAGCGACCGATCGCCCGGGCTCGATCCGGGGGTGCGCGACGCCGCGGGGTCGGCGAGCAACGAGGCCGAGTTCGACGCCGCTCGCGGGGTTATCCCCGGCGGCGTGAACTCGCCGGTCCGCGCCTACGCGTCGGTCGGCGGGACGCCGCGGTTCGTCGCGAGCGCGTCGGGGGCCCGGGTGACGGACGTGGCTGGGCGGGACTACGTCGACCTCGTCGGGTCGTGGGGACCGGCGCTGCTCGGGCACGCGCACCCGGAGGTCGTGGCGGCCGTCCAGGCGGCGGCCGCGCGCGGGCTGTCCTTCGGGGCGCCGACCCACGGTGAGACGGAGCTCGCGGCCCTCGTGCTCGCGCGGCTGGCGGAGCACGCGCGACCCGTGGCCGAGCGCGTCCGGCTGGTCTCGACGGGCACCGAGGCGACGATGACGGCGATCCGGCTCGCCCGCGCCGCGACGGGCCGCGACCTGGTGGTGAAGTTCGCTGGCCACTACCACGGCCACTCCGACGGGTTGCTGGCCGAGGCCGGGTCGGGACTGGCGACGCAGGCGCTCCCGGCGTCGTCGGGCGTGCCCGCGGCGATCGCGGCCCAGACGATCGTGCTGCCCTACAACGACCTGGCGGCGCTCGGCGCGGCGTTCGACGCGCACCCCGGCCGGATCGCGGCCGTCATCACGGAGGCGGCCGGGGCCAACGCTGGCGTCCTCGCGCCCGAGCCCGGGTTCAACGCCGCGCTCGCGCGTCTCGCGGGTGCCGAGGGCGCGCTCGTCGTGCTCGACGAGGTGCTCACCGGCTTCCGGGTCGGACCCGCCGGGTGGTGGGGGCTCGAGACCGCCGCGGGGGCCGCCTGGGAGCCCGACCTCCTCACGTTCGGCAAGGTGATCGGCGGGGGGATGCCGCTGGCGGCGCTGGCCGGCCGGGCGAGCCTGATGGAGCTGCTCGCCCCGCTCGGGCCGGTGTACCAGGCCGGCACGCTCAGCGGTAACCCGCTGGCCGTCGCGGCCGGGCTGGCGACGCTGCGGCTCGCCGACGCCGAGGTGTACCGACGGATCGACGCGGCGGCGGGGGTGGTGGCCGATGCCGTCGAGGAGACGTTCGCGATCATCGGGCAGCCGGTGACCGTCTCCCGGGCCGGGAGCCTGTTCTCGCTCGCGTTCCGCTCGGGTGCCGTGCGCGACTACGACGACGCCCGGGACCAGGAGTCCTGGCGCTACGCGCCGTTCTTCGCCTCGATGCTCGCCGACGGGGTGTCGCTGCCGCCGAGCGTGTTCGAGGCGTGGTTCCTGTCCGCCGCGCACGGCGAGGAGGACGTGGCTCGGGTGCTGGACGCGCTGCCGCGGGCGGCGCGGGCCGCCGCGGCAGCGCGTCCGGCCGACGGGTAGCCGCCGGCCCGCCGGCTACCCCTGCCGCGCCGCCCAGGCCCGCAGGGCGTCCCGCACGAACGCGGGGCCGTTCTCCACGGCGTGCACCGGGTCGCCGGTCCAGTTGGCCCGGAACCGCTCGTCGCCGACGTACATGTCGGCGAGGCCGAGGACGTACGCGGTCCTCTCGCCGGTGTCGCCGCTGCGCGCGGGCGTGCCCGGGACCGATGTCAGCCAGGCGACGTGCCGCTCCGCCAGCGCCTGGGCGGCCGCCCCGGCCGGGTCCTCGCCGGCCACGGCCGCCGCGACCCACGCGGCGTTGAGGTCGGCGACCTCGCGCTGCAGGTCGCGCCTCTCGTCGTCGGACCTGCCCTCCCACCAGGCGGTCGACGTCTCGTAGGCGTCGCGCCCCCAGCGGCGGGTGACCTCCTCCTCGTACTGCGTGTGGTCGAACCCGTCGAACATCTCACTCGTCATGGCGCTTCCTTCCTCGCGTGCCCGGATCGTCCGCCGGACGGCGGCGATCCTCCGGTCGAGCGCCGTGCGCTCGACCTCGAGCAGCTCCAGGTGGGCCGTGAGGGCCTCCGTCTCCGAGGTCGCCGGCGCGGGCCGCGCCGAGGATCCGTCCCCCGGCGCCGGCCCGCCCCCCGCCGCCGTCGACCCGACGACGCGGCCGATCGTGGCCAGCGAGAGGCCGAGATCGCGCAGCAGGAGGATGCGCTGGAGCCGGACGAGGGCGTCGTCGTCGTAGTGACGGATGCCGCCGACGGCGACGAACGACGGCGGCAGCAGCCCGATCGCGTCGTAGTGGCGCAGCGTCCGGCTGGTCACGCCGGTGCGGCGCACCACGTCCTGGATGCTCCAGCCGACCATGTCTCGACGGCTCACGTGTCCTCCCGCCCCTCTGGTGTGCTCGGAACGTGACTCTGCCGCTTGACGTCACGTCAAGCGCAAGTCAGCCGGTCGGCACCGTCGACTCCCGCAGGACGAGCGAGGACTCGACGTACTCGATGCCGGGTGTCCCGCGTCCGTCGATCGCGTCGAACAGCCGCTGCGCCGCGCGCCGGCCGACCGTCTCCAGGTGCATGTCGACGCTGGTGAGCGACGGCCGCGAGCCCGCGGCGAAGATCTCCCAGTTGTCGTGGCCGACGACCGACACCTCGCGCGGGACGGACACGCCCCCCTCGCGCAGCGCGTCCAGCACCCCGCGCGCGATCTGGTCGCTGCCGCACAGGACCGCGTCGAACCCGGGGTTGGACGCGATGAGCAGCTCGACGGCCGCGCGCCCCCACGCCTCGGACCACGCGCCGAACAGCGGCGTCGTCCCCCAGGGCTCGAGCCCGGCGGCCGCGATCGCCGCCAGCGCGCCCTCGGCGCGGGCGTGTGCCGCCCCGTAGGTCGGGTCGCCCGTGACGATCGCGATCCGGGTCCGGCCGCAGGCGAGAAGGTGCTCGGCCGCGATCCGCCCGCCCGTCTCGTGATCGACGGTGACCGACATGTCGTCGGGCCCGGTCGAGGGCGCGTAGGCGTAGACGACCGGGACGCTCAGCTCGCCGAGGCTCGGCCGCGGGTCGTTGCGGGCACCGACGATGACGAGGCCGTCCACCCGTCGGCCCTGCAGCGCCTCCAGGTGGTAGGCCTCGCGGAGCGAGTCGCCGCGGGCGTCGCACAGGAGCGCCGACATCTTCCCCAGCCCGGCGGCGTCCTCGACGCCGAGCAGGATCGGGATCGAGAAGCGGCCGTCGAGGTCGTGGGTGACCAGGCCGATGGTCCCGGTGCGCCCGGACAGGAGGCTGCGGGCGAGCGCGTTCGGCTGGAACGCCAGCTCCTTGGCCGCCTCGAGCACGCGCGCCCGGGTGGCCGCCGCGACCTGGTCGCGGTTGTTGAGCGCCTTCGAGGCCGTCGCGATCGAGACCCCCGCCAGCGCGGCGACGTCGGCCAGGGTGGCCGCTCGCTCTGTCGCCATGTCGCCCTCCGCTCCGAAAGCGTTTCAGTCGTGACGCGACTATAGGCGACCCGCGGCCCGGCCCGTGCGCCGATGCTCGGAGCGCAAGACCTTCATAACGGTTCGGTCACGGTGTCTTGACGCTCTCTCGTCCCGTCAGTACCGTGACCGAAAACCGTTTCTGTAGTTTCGCAGACGGTCACCGCCGCAGTCGCGGTGCGTGCTTCGATGGAGAAGGCAAGGAGAGGCCATGGGCAAGTCCCATCTCAAGGTGATGCGTGCGGGGGCCGCCGTCCTCGGGGTCGCGCTGGTGCTGACCGCGTGCTCGAGCGGCAACGGTGGCGACGACGCGACGGGCGGGTCGGGGAGCACCGACGGCACGTCGACCGACGGCGGCGGCGCCGCGGCCTCGGGCGAGGGCGTCGACGACGGCACCCAGCTCACCATGTGGACCCGCGCGCCGCTCGAGCGGCAGGCGAAGCTGCTGGTCGAGGCGTACAACGCCTCGCACGAGAACCAGGTGAAGCTCGAGATCATCCCGAACGACGACATGGAGGGCAAGGTCGGGGCCGCGGCTCAGAACAACGACCTGCCCGACCTGCTCGCGGGCGACGTCGTGCGGCTCCCGTACTGGGTCGAGAACGGGCTCTTCACGGACCTGACCAGCCAGATCTCGGGCCTGGAGAACCTCGACGACATCGCGGTCGGCCACATCGACGCCGGCAGGACCGTCGACGGGGAGCTCCACACGCTCCCGTTCGTCACGGACGTCTCCGTCATGGTCTGGAACAAGGACCTCTACGAGGCCGCCGGGCTCGACCCGGAGAAGGGCCCGACGACCGTCCAGGAGTTCGTCGACCAGGCCAAGGCCGTCAACGAGAAGGGCGGCGACGGCGTCTCCGGCACCTACGTCGGCGGCAACTGCGGCGGCTGCCTCGTCTTCACGTGGTTCCCGATGATCTGGGCCTCCGGCGAGGAGGTGCTCTCCGACGACGGCCGCGAGTCGCTGCTCGCGAGCGACGCCGCCAAGGACGTCTACGCCGCGTACCGCGAGCTCAACGACGCTGGCGCGCTCGCTCCGGGGTCCAAGGAGGAGACCGGCGCGACGTGGACCGGCCCGTTCTCCGAGGGCAAGGTCGGCGTGATGCAGTACCCGAACACCGCGGTGTGGGCGGCCATCGAGGCCGGCATCGACGTCGGCGTGACGGCGATCCCCGGCGTCGACGGGAACGGCTCGACGTTCCTCGGCGGTGACGCCATGGGCGTCTCGCGCGACTCCGAGCACGTGGACCAGGCGTGGAACTTCCTCGCCTGGCTCGTCTCCCCGGACGCGCAGCTCGACGTGCTCGCCAAGAACGGCGAGGTCCCGGCGCTCAAGAGCCTGCTCGACAACGAGTACGCCGCCGCCGAGCCGATCGCCCTCGCGATCAACTCCGTCGTCGCGAACGGCCGCACGCCGGTCGCCGCGAACTTCTCCGAGGCGTTCAACGCGTCCGGGAGCCCGTGGGTGACGCTCGTGCGCAACGCCGTGTTCGAGGGCACCGACTCCGTCGACGCCGACAACGACGCCATCACGTCGGTCCTCGACCAGTAGGCCATCGCCGTCGGGCCGCCGGTCACCGGCGGCCCGACGGCTCCGACCCGAGGAGGACGAGATGGTGGCAACACTGCCCGACATCCAGGTGGCGACGGCCTCGGCCCGTCGTCGCCGACGCGCCAGGTCGCTCACCGGCTGGCTCTACGCCGCGCCGACGGCCGTGCTGGTGCTCACGCTGTTCATCGTGCCGATCGTGCTCGTCGTCGTCATGTCCGGCTCCGACTGGAGTCTGCTGGGCGGCAACCAGGGCGCCAACTTCCCGGCCAACTTCGCCGCCGTCGTCGAGCACCGCCTGTTCTGGCCGTCGATCCGCTTCACGGTGCTCTACACCCTGATCGCGACGGTCCTGCTGATCGGGCTCGGCCTGGGGCTCGCGATGCTCGTCCAGGTCAGCTCGCGGTGGAACGGCTTCCTGCGGACCGCGTTCCTCCTGCCGACGGCGCTCGGCCTGGCGAGCGCCTCGCTCCTGTTCTACGCGCTGTACTCCCCGCAGGTCGGGCCGGTGTCGCAGTGGCTGGAACGGCTCGGGATCACCGAGGGCCTGGTGAGCGTGCTCGGGACGCCGGCCGGCGCGCTCTGGGGAACGGTGTTCCTCATCGTCTGGCGCTTCTCCGGCTTCTACATGCTGCTGCTGCTCGTCGGTCTCCAGGGCATCCCCGGCGACATCTACGAGGCGGCGACGCTCGACGGGGCCAAGCGGTGGCAGACGTTCCGGACCATCACGCTGCCGCTGCTGCGCCCCTCGCTCGCGCTCTCGACGATCATGTGCGTCACCGGCTCGCTGCTCGCCTTCGACCAGTTCTACATCCTGACCAAGGGCGGCCCGGACTCCTCGACCATGACGATCGTCCAGCTCATCTACAACCTGGCGTTCGAGTCCAAGCGCGACCTGGGCATGGCGGCCGCGCTGTCCGTCATCACGCTCCTCGCGCTCGTCGTCGTCAACGTGTTCCAGCTGCGCGCCATGCGCTCGACGGACGACTGAGAGGACCGCCGACATGAGAACTCCGAGCTGGCTCCGCATGCCGCGCTACGTCCTGACGGGCGCCCTCGCCATCGTCTTCCTCTACCCGCTCCTGTGGACGACGGTCGGGTCGGTGTCGCCGCTGCCCGGGTCGGCGCAGGTCGACGGGTACGGCCTCGGCAACTACGTCGCGCTGGCCCAGCACGGGAACGGGCTGCCCCACTACCTGTGGAACTCGGCCGCGATCTCGGGGGTCGCGGTCGTCGTGACGCTCGTCGTCGCCACCCTCGGCGGCTACGCGTTCGCGCGGTTCAGCTTCCCGGGCAAGAACGTGCTCTTCCTGCTGACGCTCTCGATCCTCATGGTCCCGTACGCGACGTTGCTCATCCCGCTCACGATCTGGCTCAAGGCCCTCGGCCTGAACAACACGCTCGTCGGGGTCGGGCTCGTCCTCGCGGTCTTCCAGCTCCCCTTCGCCACGTTCATGATGCGGATCTCGTTCGAGGCCGTGCCGAAGGAGATGGAGGAGGCGGCGCTCATGGACGGCTGCGGTGCCTTCGGGGCGCTGCGCCGGGTCCTGCTCCACGCCGTCAAGCCGGGCCTCATCACGATCGGGCTGTTCGCGTTCCTCGCCGCGTGGAACGACTTCATGGTCCCGCTCTTCCTGGTCGGCGGCGACAGCGCCCCGCTGCCGCTCGCCCTCGTCAACATGCGCCAGCAGGTGATGGGCGTCATCGACTACGGCTCGACCCAGGCCGGCGTCGTCGTCCTGACCGTCCCCTGCGTCCTCCTGTTCCTGCTGCTGCAGCGGCACTACGTCAACGGATTCATGTCCGGGGCTCTGAAGGGCTGAACGATGTCGATCTCCGAAACCTCCGCACCGACGACGCCGGAGGCGACGCCCGTCGCGCCGACGACACCCGCGACACCCGCCGCACCCGCCCCGCCGGCCGCCCCCGTCGCCCCCGGCAGCGGCGCCCTGCGCCCGCTCGGCCTCGGCGACGTCCGCCTCACCGGCGGCTTCTGGGGCGGCTGGCAGGAGGTGAACGCGACCGGGATCATCCCGCACGCCGACGCCTGGGAGGAGCGCATCGGCTGGGTCGACAACTTCCGTCGCGCGCTCGACGGCACGCTCGTCGGTCACCGCACCGGCCGCGAGTTCTCCGACTCCGACGTCTACAAGCTGCTCGAGGCGATGGCCTGGGAGCACGGCCGCACGGGTGACGCCGCGCTGGACGCGCGCATCCGCGAGGTCGCCGCGCTCATCGCCCGGGTGCAGGAGCCGGACGGGTACCTCAGCACGAGGTTCGGCCGCCCGGGCCAGGGCGAGCGGTACTCCGACCTGGAGTGGGGGCACGAGCTGTACTGCTACGGCCACCTCGTCCAGGCGGCCGTCGCCCGCCTGCGCACCGGGGTGCACGACGAGCTCGTCGACGTCGCGCTGCGTGCCGCCGACCACGTCTGCGCCGAGTTCGGACCGGGCGGTCCGCGCGACGGCGTGTGCGGTCACCCGGAGATCGAGCCGGCGCTCGTCGAGCTCTACCGGGTCACGGGGGAGCCGCGCTACCTCGAGACGGCCCGCGCCTTCGTCGAGCGCCGCGGGCACCGGACGCTGGCCGACATCGAGTTCGGGCGCGCCTACTTCCAGGACGACGTGCCGGTCCGTGAGGCTTCCGACCTGCGCGGCCACGCCGTCCGAGCGCTCTACCTGTCGGCCGGGGCGCTCGACGTCGCCGTCGAGACCGGTGACGAGGAGCTGTTCGACGTCGTGCGCGAGCAGTACCGCCGCGCGCTCGCGCGTCGCACCTACCTCACCGGCGGGATGGGGTCGCACCACCAGGACGAGGCGTTCGGGGAGGACTTCGAGCTGCCGCCGGACCGGGCGTACGCGGAGACCTGCGCGTCGGTCGCCTCGATCATGGTGGCGTGGCGGCTGCTGCTGGCGACGGGCGACGCCGCCTGGGGCGACGTCGTCGAGCGGGCGCTGCACAACGTCGTCGTGACGTCCCCGGCGGCCGACGGTCGCTCGTTCTTCTACACGAACCCGCTGCAGATGCGCGTCGAGGGGGCGCCGGTCGACCCGGACGAGCTCAGTCCCCGGGCGCACGCGCAGCTGCGGGCGCCGTGGTTCGAGGTCTCGTGCTGCCCGACGAACGTGGCGCGGACGCTGGCCCAGCTCGCGACCTACGTCGCGACGGCGAGCGACGACGGCATCCAGCTCCACCAGCTCGCGCCCGCGACGATCGACGTCGAGCTGCCCGACGCGGGGCGCGTCCGGCTCGAGGTGGTGACCGGCTACCCGTACGCCGGTGAGGTCGAGGTGCGGGTGCTGGAGAGCCGCGACGCGCCGTGGGAGCTCGCGATCCGGGTGCCGGCGTGGGCGGTCGGGGCGGCGACGCTCGACGGCGAGCCCGTCCCGGGGGACGGTCGTGTCGCGCGGGTGCGGCGGACGTTCCGGTCCGGTGAGACGGTCCGGCTGGCGCTGCCGATGGCGCCGCGGGTGGTCGGCGCCGATCCGCGCGTCGACGCGGTGCGCGGGTGCGTGGCCGTCGAGCGCGGCCCGTTCGTGCTGGCCGCCGAGTCCGTCGACCTGGACGGTGCCGACGTCGGCCTGCTGCGCGTCGACTCCGCGACCGTCCGGGCGGGCGAGGAGCCGGGAACGGCGCTCGTCGACGGCGTGCTGCTGGACCCGGAGGACGCGGCGTGGCCGTACGGGCCGGGAGCACCGACCGAGCAGGAGGGCGGACGCCGGGTCACGGTCGTGCTGCGCCCCTGCTTCGGCTGGGGCGAACGCGGTCCGGCGACGATGCGGGTATGGCTCCCGACGCGCTGAGGCGTCGCCGCGACGCTAGATCGATGCCCGTGTCACCAGCGAGCGCGCAGCTCGTTGCGCGCGGACGAGGTTGGTGCCACTGATCGGGGCGTGGCCGTAGCCCGCTCTCGTCTTCATTCCGAGGAGCAGGCTCAGGGCGCTCGCGGCCTGCTTGTCGACCGTGGCCAGGAGCGCCACCGCGTCCTGGTGGTCGGAGCCCTTGGCGTGGCGGCCGATCGCGCCGGCGCAGATCGCGTCCGCGGCCGCGATCCCGGCATGGACGTAGAGGGTGACGGCCGCGTCGGCGACCTCCGCGAGATCGGCCAGCTCCTGCGCGTCGTCGGCGACCTGGAGGAACTGCCTCGCCTTCGTGAGGCGACCCTGCTGGACCGTCCGGTCTGCCGGCACGGTGCGCTGGTGGCCGGGCGCGCGGGTCATGCGTCGACCGCGCGGCGACGGAGGTGTCGTCGGAGCCACGTGGGATCGCCGGCCACGTCGATGCCCTCGCGCAGGACCGAGTCGAAGACGCCGGCGGGAGCGACCTCGGTCGCGCGGTAGACGAGCGGCCTGACGTCGTTCCCGGTCCAGCGGCTCACCTGATGCGCGAGCCGGGCGACCTCGTCGGCGACCGTGTCCTCGTCCGCGTCGTCGGGCGCGACCACGAGGACGTCGATGTCGCTGGACGTCTGCATGTCCCCGCGGGCGGCGGAGCCGAAGATCGCCACGGTCAGCGGTTGGACCGGCCACTCGGCCACGGCCTGGGACATCCGTGCGATCAGGGCGGTCTTGGCATCGGCGATCTGGAGGACGGCGGGTGCCAGCAGATGGTCGCGGTTCAGCGCGTAGGCGCGAACCCGGCCGTGGATGCGCTCATCGAGGACGCCCTGGTCGGTCAGGCGGGCGACCGAGTTGCGCACGCCCTGGCTCGAACCGCTCTCGGGAAGCAGTCGGTGGATCTCGTCGACGGTGAGGTGCTGCTCGGTCCGCGACAGGATCGTGAGGACCTGGGAGTCCAGACCGGTGGGGGCGATCGCCGCGAACGGGTTCTGCAGTCGCATGTGCCGCCTCCTCTCGCCCGGGACGGACCCGATTGTTCCACAAAAGTGGATGGAAGTGCAGAATTCGTGAGACTGGTCTCCGACATCGCGCCTAGGTCTCGGGAATCGGACGCCGCTCACGTGCGGTCCGCGACGCCGACACGCCCGGGCACGTCAGCGGTTCCCTGGTGACTCGCCCGGGCACGCGCTGTCATGATCGGGCGATGACTTCCGACTCGAACGCCGTCGAACCCTCCGCCGACGCCCCCGACGGCGGGACCGACGGCGGGACCGGCGCCGCCGCCTCCGACGGCGAGGCCGTGGCCGCACGGCCGCGCCGCGCCCGGACCGGCACCGACCGCGAGCGGCCGTGGTGGCACCGCTCGACCGTCTACCAGGTCTACCCGCGCAGCTTCGCCGACTCCGACGGCGACGGCATCGGCGACATCGCCGGCATCACGCAGCGGCTCGACCACCTGGCCGACCTCGGCGTCGACGTCATCTGGCTGAGCCCCGCCTACCGCTCGCCGCAGGACGACAACGGCTACGACATCTCCGACTACCAGGACATCGACCCGCTGTTCGGCGACCTCGCCGCGATGGACACGCTCATCGCGGAGGCGGCGGCGCGGGACATCGGCATCGTCATGGACCTCGTCGTCAACCACACGAGCGACGAGCACCCGTGGTTCGTCGAGAGCCGGTCCTCCCGGGACAACCCGAAGCGCGACTGGTACTGGTGGCGCGACCCCGTCGCCGGGTACGACGGTCACGAGCCGGGCGAGGGGCCGAGCGGCGCCGAGCCGACGAACTGGGGATCGTTCTTCTCCGGCTCGACGTGGGCGTGGGACGAGGCGACGCAGCAGTACTACCTGCACCTGTTCAGTCGCAAGCAGCCGGACCTCAACTGGGAGAACCCCGAGGTCCGCCGGGCCGTCCACGCGATGATGCGCTGGTGGCTCGAGCGGGGCGTCGCCGGCTTCCGGATGGACGTCATCAACCTCATCTCGAAGCGGGTCGACGCGGCGGGCGCACTCACCGACGGCCCCGCCCGGCCGGACGGCTGGGGTGACGGCTCGCCCCAGTACGTCGACGGTCCGCGGATGCACGAGTTCCTGGCCGAGATGCACCGCGAGGTGTTCGACGCGTTCCCCGGCACCTACCTCACGGTGGGCGAGACGCCGGGGGTCACCGTCAAGGAGGCGCGCAGGTACACGGCGCCGGAGCGCCGCGAGGTCGACATGGTGTTCCAGTTCGAGCACGTCGGCCTCGACCACGGCCCGCTCGGCAAGTTCGACCCGAAGCCGCTCCACCTGCCCGACCTCAAGCGCAACTTCGCGCGCTGGCAGAAGGGCCTCGCGAAGGTCGGCGGCTGGAACTCGCTCTACTGGAACAACCACGACCAGCCGCGCGTCCTCTCCCGCTGGGGCGACGACTCCGTCGAGCACCGCGTGGCCTCGGCCAAGACGCTCGGCACGGTCCTGCACCTGCACCGCGGCACGCCGTACGTGTACCAGGGCGAGGAGATCGGGATGCCGAACGCCGGCTTCACCTCGCTCGACTCCTACCGCGACCTGGAGTCGCTCAACTTCGTCGCCGACGCGGCGCGGATGGGCATGACGGACGACGCGCTCATCGCCGGGCTCGCCGCCACCTCGCGGGACAACGCCCGGACGCCGGTGGCGTGGGACTCCTCGCCGAACGCGGGCTTCACCACCGGCACCCCGTGGATCGGGCTGACCCCGGGCTGGGAGTCCGTCAACGTCGCGGCCCAGGCCGGCGACCCCGGCTCGGTCCTCGCCCACTACCGACGCCTCGTCGCGCTCCGCAAGGGGCGCGCGGGTCGCGAGGGGCTGGTCGCCGACATCGTCATCGACGGCGACTTCGAGCTGCTCGCCCCCGACCACGAGCGGCTCTGGGCGTTCGTGCGGACGCTGCCCGTCGCCGAGGGCGACGCGGACGCCGACGGCGGGGCCGGCGAGGTCGCGGGACGCTCCGTCCTGCTGGTCGCGAACCTCTCGTCGCAGCCGCTCGACGTCGACCTCGCCGCCGAGCTGGGCGAGGGTCTCGCCGGACGCGTGCGTGCGGCGTTCGCCGCGCGGGACGAGGACGACGCGACGGTCGGTCCGGTGGTCGTCGCGTCCCACGCGGTGGCGGGCGTGCCCGACCGGGACGGCCGCCTCGCGCTGCGTCCATGGGAGTCGGTCGCCTGGCTCGTCTAGGCCCCCGGCGCACCCTCTGGCGCCGCGGGCGACGCGCGTTATGCTCGCGGTGGATCGTGCGACCCGACGGGTCCAGGGCCTCTCGCAGGGGGCGGCCCGCGCATCGTGGCACGACCGGATCGGAGGCCAGCATGGGCATCGACGACATCATCAACAAGGCCAAGGACGCTCTCGGTGGCGAGGAGGGTGTCGAGGAGAAGATCGAGCAGGCGCGCGAGTTCATCAAGGACAAGACGCCTGACAACATCGACGCCCTCGTCGACAAGGCCGCCGACGCCGCGCACAGCGCGGTCGACACCGACGGCAAGTGAGCCGGAGCGCTCCACACAGCTAGTCCGCGACGGCGGGCACCCACCCCCTCGGGGTCGGGTGCCCGCCGTCGCCGCGTCCGGGGCGTCCGGGTCCGCCGGCCGCCGGCCACCAGCCGCCGGCCGCTAGCCGACGTCGACGACCAGACCCCCGCCGCTCGGCGCGAGCGTCGTGAGCAGGTCGGGGGACAGGCCGAGCACCGTCGGGCGACCCGTGCCGTCCGCGTCGCCGTCGAGCGCGACGGGGACGTCGCGCACCGACCCGGTCGCGACGTCGAGGACGCGCAGTGCCGGGGCCGGTTCGGTCACCGGCACGACGAGGGCGGCGCCCGCGCCCGCCGCCTCCCCGAGCGGGCTCGCCTCCCCGACCCGGACGCCGGCCGACGGCGCCGTCCACCGGGTCACCCCGTCGGCGAGCGAGACGGCCGTGACGGCGCCCGCGTCGTCCGACAGCAGGAGGAGGTCGCCGGCGACCGCCGCCGAGGACGGCGCCCGCGTCAGCTCGAACGACCCCGTGACGTGACCGTCGCGCACCACCTGGACGAGCGTCCGGGCGATGACGACGGTCGGCGCCGGCTCCCCGGCCACCTCGGCGCCGGCCAGCGGCAGCCCGGTGACCGCCAGGACCGGCGACCCGGCCGGCAGGTCGTCGGGAAGCGCGACCGGTGCGCAGCCGATCATCTTCCCGGTGTCGAGGTCGAGCGTCACGACCTCGGCGTCGTGGTCGTGCCAGACGACCGCCACGAGGTCGACGCCGTCGTACCCGGCGTAGCTCGCGTCCCGCCACGCCCAGGTCCGCGGCGGCTCGACGAGGTCCGCGAGCTGGTCGCCCGGCGACTCGTCGGAGGCCTCGTCGGCGCCGTCGACGGACGCGAGCAGCCGGGGGTGCACGACGACCGTCGTCGCCGGGTCGGCGGTGCGCAGCGCGCCCGTCGCCGCGACGACGGCGTGCCCAGCCGGCGCGGCGTCAGCGACGCTCGCGTCGAGCGCGGCGACGACCGGGCCGACGGTGACGCCGAGCTCGGCGAGGGCCGAGACCAGCCCGGGCGGCGGGCCGGCCACGCTCGCCGGGTCGAGGATCGGCACGACCGGGTCGTCGTGGACGATGCCGAGCCGGTCGAGGCGTTCGAAGCCGGAGCCGCAGGTGAGGTCGTCTGCCCGGTGCGCGAACCAGCCGGCGACGGCGGTGCGTCCGCCCGGCGTCGCCGCGACGACGCCGAGCACCAGGACGAGACCCGCCCCGACCGCCAGCGGCCACCGCCGCGCCGCCGGGTGCGCTGGTGGCGTCGTCCCCGGGCCGCCCGGTGCGTCCGGGCCGTCCGCCGCGAGCCGTCGCGCGCGGTTGCGCTCGAGCGTCCGACGGCCCCGCGCCGCGCGCATCGCCTCGCGCGACGGCCCGCTCGCCCGCCCGCGGGACGGCCCGGGGGACGGGCCGGGCGACGGGGTGCTCATGCCGCGTAGCGTAGGGCGTGTGAGCGCACTGCGAGTCCTCTTCCTCGGCGGCACCGGCACGATCTCCTCGGCGGTCTCCCCGCTCGCGGTGGCCAGCGGCATCGACCTGACCCTCGTCACCCGCGGCCAGTCATCGCGGCACGCGATCCCCGAGGGCGCCCACCACCTCCAGGCCGACGTGCGCGACCCCCGCGCGCTGCGCGAGGCGCTCGGCGGGCGGGAGTGGGACGTCGTCGTCGACTGGCTCGCCTTCCACCCCGACAACGTCCGCGACGACCTCGAGACGTTCGACGGCCGCACGGGCCAGCTCGTCGTCATCAGCTCGGCGTCCGCGTACGAGACGCCGCCGCGGCGGGTGCCCGTGACGGAGTCGACGCCGCTGCGCAACCCGTTCTGGGAGTACTCGCGGAACAAGATCGCCGTCGAGGACGTGCTCGTCCAGGCCTACCGCGAGCGCGGCTTCCCGATGACGATCGTGCGCCCCTCCCACACCTACGACCGCACGAAGCCGCCGTTCAGTGAGGGCTGGACGCTCGTCGAGCGGCTGCGCCGCGGCGCCGAGGTCGTCGTCCACGGGGACGGGACGTCGCTGTGGACGCTCACGCACCACGAGGACTTCGCGCGCGGGTTCGTCCCGCTGCTGGGCAGCTCGCGGGCGATCGGCGAGGCCGTCCACATCACGTCCGACGACGTGCTGTCCTGGAACCAGATCGTCGGCGTCCTCGCCGACGCCGCCGGTGCGCCCGAGCCCCGGATCGTCCACGTGCCGTCGGACGCGATCCACGCCGTCGACGAGCGCTGGGGCGAGAGCCTGCTCGGCGACAAGGCGCACTCGATGATCTTCGACAACGCCAAGCTCCGCTCGCTCGTGCCCGGCTACCGCGCCACCATCCCGTTCGAGCTGGGTGCCCGCGAGATGCTCGCCTGGTACGACGCGGACCCCGCGCGTCGCGTCGTCGACCCGGTCTGGGAGGCGCGCCTCGACTCGCTCGTCGAGCGGTTCCGGGCCTAGCGGCGCCCGCGCCATGAGGGTCGTCTGCGCGCCCGACTCGTTCAAGGAGTCGATGACGGCGGCCGACGCCGCGGCCGCGATGGCCCGCGGCGTGCGCCGGGCGCTGGCTCGCGCGGTCGCGGACCTCGACGTCAGGACCGTGCCGATGGCGGACGGCGGCGAGGGCACGACCGAGGCCGTCGTGGACGCGCGCGGCGGCCGCCTCGTCCCGGCGCGGGTGCGCGACGCGCTGGGTCGCCCGGCCGTCGGCGTCCTCGGCCTCGTGGACGACCTCGCCGTGATCGAGGTGGCCTCGGCGGTGGGGCTCGGCATGATCGCCCCCGCCGACCGGGACCCGCTGCGCGCCTCGTCACACGGTGTCGGCGACCTCGTCCGGGCGGCGCTCGACGCCGGTGTCGCCCGCCTCCTCGTCGGGCTCGGCGGCTCGGCGACCAACGACGGCGGCGCGGGCATGGTCGCCGCCCTCGGCGGTGTGCTGCGCGACGCGACCGGCCGCGCGGTGCCGGCCAGCCCGGACCACCTGGCCGGTGTCGCCGCGCTCGACCTGTCCGGGCTGGACCCGCGGCTCGCCGACGTCGAGATCACGCTCGCCTGCGACGTGACGAACCGCCTGCTCGGCCCGTCCGGCGCCACCGCCGTCTTCGGTCCGCAGAAGGGCGTGCGCGCCGGCGACGTCGCGCTGCTCGACGCGGCGCTGGCGACCTGGGCCGACGCGCTGGAGGCGGCGACCGGCCGCGCCGTCCGGACGCTGCCGGGCTCCGGAGCCGCCGGTGGTCTCGGCGCCGCGTTCCTCGCCCTTGGTGCGGCCCGGCGGCCCGGGGTCGAGGTCGTGGCGGAGGCGGTCGGGCTGGTGGCGGCGGTGGCCGGCGCCGACCTCGTGCTCACGGGCGAGGGCGCGATCGACGAGCAGACGCTCGCCGGGAAGACGCCCGCGGGTGTCGCGGCGCTCGCGCTCCGGCACGGCGTCCCGGTGCTCGTGTTCGCGGGGCGCGTCGGACCGGGCGCCGACCTGCTGCTGGAGCGCGGCGTCGCCCGCGTCGTCGGGATCACGCCCGACGGGACACCGCCAGCCGTCGCGCTCCGCGAGGGCCCGGGGAACCTCGAGCGCGCCGTCGCGGCGGCGCTCGCCGACCGGGCCTAGGACTCGGCCGGCGGGGCCGCGACGGAGCCGCGGTCGGTGAGCTGCGGGGGAAGGAGCCGGACGTCGGCGGGGGCGTCGTCGTCCGCGCCGCCGGCCAGGCGCTCCATGAGCATGCCGACGGCCAGCCGCCCGATCAGCTCGCCGGGCAGGTCGATGCCGGTGGTCGGCACGGCGTGGGAGCTGGCCACGTCCTGCGGGCCGACGGAGATGAGCGAGACGTCGCGCGGGATGCGCAGGCCGCGTCGGTCCAGGTGCGAGACCACGTGCTCCAGCGCCAGCTCGTTGTGCACGACGATCCCCGTGACGTCCGGGTGCCGCGCGAGCAGGGCGTCGACCGCGCGGACGGCGCCGGCCGACGTGCTCTCCATGGCGATCTCGACGTGGGCGACGCCGGCCTCCTCGGCCGCGCGCGCGAACCCGGTGCGCATCCGCTCCGCGTACGACGCGTGCCGGGCCAGCACCTCCTGCGGTGCGCCGAGCAGCGCGACGCAGCCGTGGCCGTGCTCGACGAGCGTGCGCGCCGCGAGCCCGCCCGCCCGCTCGAAGTCGAGGTCGATGCAGCTCAGCCCCGTCGGGTCGTTCGGCAGACCGATCAGGACGACCGGGGCCGGCAGCTCGCGCAGCGTCGCGAGCCGGGAGTCCTCGGACTCGATGTCCATGACGACGAGCCCGTCGATCATCGCCGAGCGCGTGACGCGGGCGAGGTGGGAGTCGTCGCCGTGCGTCACGAGCAGGACGTCGTAGCTGCGCTCGTGCGCCTCGGCCGTGATGCCGGCGACGAACTGCATGATGACGCTGAGGTCGACCCCGGGCCGGAGCGGTGCCATCAGCCCGAGCACGTTCGTCTGCGCCATCGCGAGCGCGCGCGCCGAGGCCTGTGGGCTGTAGCCGAGCACCTCGACCGCGCGCTCGATCCGCTCCCGGGTCTTCTCCGAGATGGGGCGCTTGCCGGACAGCGCGTAGCTCACCGTCGAGAGGGAGACGCCCGCCTCGCGTGCGACGTCGGCGATCGTGACCACGCGTGCCCCCTTCCCTCGACGTGATGCGGCACCACAGTCTCGCACCGCGAGTCGGACCGGTCAGACCTCGGCGAGGGCCTTGCGGATCCGTTTGGCCGAGACCGTCTCGCGCGTGCCGAGCTGCTGCGCGAACAGCGACACCCGCAGCTCCTCGAGCTGCCACCGCGCCTGGGCGACCCGCGCGCGCCGGACGGGGGAGAGCGACGGCGCGTCGACCGCGTCGATCTCGCCGGCGAGCTGCTCGACCTCCCAGGCGAGCGTCGCGTCCCGGCTCGGGTTCGCCGCGGCCTTCTCGACGCGGGAGGCGTCCGCTCGCAGGTACCGCACGAGGTCGCGCAGCCGCTCCGGCGGGGTTCGCGCCACGAACCCCGGGTAGACCAGCGACGCGGCGTGCTCGCGCACCTCCTGGAGCGTCCGGAGCAGGGCCATCGACGTCGTGCGCTTGACCAGCGCCTCCAGCTCGCGGAACGCGACCAGGGCCTCGACGACGCGGGCGACCACTCCGTAGACCGCGTCCTCCAGGTGGTCGCGCACGTCGGAGCGGACGGTCCGGTAGGCGACGTCGCCGCGGACCGCCGCGAGATCGACGCCGGCCGTGAGCTGGGCGATCGCCGCGGCCTGGACGTCGCGGACGAGGTCGGCGGTGCTGCGGTACGGGCTGGCGGCGAGCGTGAGCGCCTCGCGGCCGGTCCAGCGCGAGGTCACGCGCCCCTCGGTCAGCGCCAGCTCCGCGAGGAGCAGCTCCCGCACGCCGGCCGCGTGCGAGGCGTCGGCCTGCTCGGCGTCGGCCAGGACCCGCAGCGCGACCGTCGGCTCGCCTCCCGGCCCGTCGCCGCGCCGCTCGACCACCAGCGCCGGATACCCCGTGACCTCGAGCCCGCCGGTCACGGTCGACACCTCGCGCGGGATGCTGCGCCCGGTGAGGTCGGCCCAGGTCGCCACCCGGTCGAGCTCCACGGCCTCGTTGGTGGTGAGGCCGCCGGCCCGCGGCGGACCCGGGCGTCCCGGGGCGGACTCCGCGGAGGCCGCCCTCGCGTCCGTCGGGCCCGCGTCGGTGCGCGCGTCGCGCAGCGCCCGGCGCACGGCCGACTGCACCGCCGCCTGGGACTGCGCGGCGAGCCGGCGCTGGAGGTAGGCCAGGTCCGCCGACTCCCCGAGGACCGCCCCGCGCTCGCCGAGCACCCGGAACGTCATCCGCAGGTGCGACGGCAGCCGGTCGGGGACGTCGTCGAACGCCGCCCGGTCGACCACGACCCCGCGGACCTCGCGCAGCGCCGCCGCGAACGCGTCGACGAACGACGGGGCGCCCTCCGGGGCCGGCGCGACCTCCGACCAGGCCGGCAGGTGGGCGAGGGCGGCGCGGGCCGTGTCCGGGGCCGGGACGAGCTGGACCCTGACCTGCTTGGGCAGCGCCCGGATCGTGGCCGTCGCCAGCTCGGGCAGCAGCTCGGGGACCAGCCAGTCGAACCCGTCGGGCCGCAGCCGCGGCAGGACGGCGAGGGGCACGTGCACGGTGACGCCGTCCGCGTCCTGGCCCGGCGTGAACTGGTAGGTCAGCGGCAGCTCGACCTCCCCGCCGCCGACGAGCGACTGGCGCCACAGGGCCGGCAGCCCCGACTGGTCGACCTCGGCGTGGCCGGGCACGAGCAGGTCGAGGTCGTAGGCGAGCAGGTCCGGCGTCGCGCGCCGGGCGTCCTTCCACCAGGCGTCGAACGCGCGCGCGGTCGTGACGTGCTCCGGCAGGCGCTCGTCGAAGAAGTCGACGAGCGTCTCCTCGTCGGCCAGCAGGTCGAGGCGACGCGTGCGCTCGGCCAGCTCGGCCGCGTCGGCCCGCAGCTCGCGGTTGCGCGCGGCGAACCGGTGGTGCGTCGTCCACGCCTCCTCGACCAGCGCGTGGCGGATGAACATCTCGCGCGCCAGCTCGGGCTCGACGCGCGCGTAGGGCACGATCCGGTCGGCGACGATCGGGACGCCGAACAGCGTCACCTTCTCGTGGCACATCGCGGCGCCCTGCTTGCTCGACCAGTACGGCTCGGAGAACGTGCGCTTCACCAGGTGCGGCGCGAGCTTCTCCGCCCACTCGGGCTCGATGCGCGCGTTCTGCCGTCCGAAGAGGCGCGAGGTCTCCACCAGCTCCGCCGCCATGACGAAGGCCGGCGGCTTGCGCGCGATGCTCGACCCCGGCCACGGGACGAACCGCGCCCCGCGTGCGCCGGCGTACTCGCGGCGCCGCTCGTCCCAGCTCCCGACGTGGGACAGGAGGCCGGACAGCACCGCCTGGTGGATGCCGTCGGCGTCCATCCGCCGCCGGCGCACGACGCCCGCCTCCGCCGTCCCGTCGAGGTGACGCGCCCCCCGGCCCCGGATGCCGGCGGCCGCGGCGAGCTGTCGGAGCTGGGCGTGGACGTCCTGCCACTCCCGGACGCGGAGGAAGTGGAGGTACTCCCGCCGGCACGTCCGCCGGAACGCGCTCGAGCCCATGACCGACTGCTGGTCCTGCAGGTAGTCCCACAGCACGACGAGCGCAAGCAGGTCGGAGCCGGGCACGACGAACCGGCGGTGCGCCTCGTCGGCCTGCTGCTGCGCGTCGAGCGGGCGCTCGCGGACGTCCTGCGCCGACAGCGCCGAGACGATGACCATGACCTCGTCGACGACGCCGAGCCGGTCGGCCTCGATGAGCATGCGGCCCAGCCGCGGGTCGATCGGGAGCTGGGCCAGGACGCGTCCGGTCCGGGTCAGCCGGACCTCGCCGCCTCGCGCGTCCGACCCGTCCGCGTCGTCGTCGATCGCGCCGAGCTCGGTGAGCAGGGTGACGCCGTCGCGGATGGCCCGCAGCTCGGGCGGCTCGACGAACGGGAAGTCCTCCATCCGTCCCAGCCCGAGCGCGGCCATCTGCAGGATGACGCTCGCGAGCGAGGTGCGCAGGATCTCCGGCTCGGTGAACTCGGGGCGGCGCTCGAAGTCGTTCTCGGAGTAGAGCCGGATCGCGATGCCGTCGGCGACGCGGCCCGAGCGGCCGGAGCGCTGGTTCGCGCTCGCCTGGCTCACCGGCTCGATCGGCAGCCGCTGGACCTTCGTCCGGTGGGAGTAGCGCGAGACGCGCGCGTAGCCGGTGTCGACGACGTAGTGGATGCCCGGGACGGTGAGCGAGGTCTCGGCGACGTTCGTCGAGAGCACGACCCGCCGGTACCGGTGCGACTCGAAGACGCGGTGCTGCTCCGCCGCCGACAGCCGGGCGTACAGCGGGAGCACCTCGACGGCGCCGGGGGTCGTGCTGGTCTCGCCCGGGTGGGTGAACCGTGGGCCGAGGTGCTCGCGCAGGGCGTCCGCCGCGTCGCGGATCTCCCGCTCACCGGAGCAGAACACGAGGATGTCGCCCGGGCCCTCGCGCACGAGCTCGTCGACGGCGAGGCAGATCGCGGTCGGCTGGTCGACGTCCTCCTCCGGCGCCGCGGCGGGGGCCGGCTTCCCCCGGCCGGCGGGCGCGGGGGCGTCGTCGTCGGCCTCCGCGTCCGTCAGCTGGTCGGCGACGAGCGGGCGGTAGCGGATCTCCACCGGGTAGGTGCGCCCGGAGACCTCGATGATCGGCGCGGGCTCGCCCGCGTCGCTGCCGTCCGGGACGGCGAGGCCGTCGGGGCCGAGGCGGAAGTGGCCGGCGAACCGCTCGGTGTCGATGGTCGCCGAGGTGATGACGACCTTGAGGTCGGGGCGGCGTGGCAGGAGCCGGCGGAGGTAGCCGAGGATGAAGTCGATGTTGAGCGACCGCTCGTGGGCCTCGTCGACGATGATCGTGTCGTACTGGCGCAGCTCGGGGTCGCGCTGGATCTCGGCGAGCAGGATGCCGTCCGTCATGACCTTGACGAGGCTGGTCGCGCTGACCCGGTCGGTGAACCGGACCTGGTAGCCGACGGCCTGGCCCAGCTCGACGCCCAGCTCCTCGGCGATCCGGTCCGCGACCGCGCGGGCGGCGATCCGGCGCGGCTGGGTGTGACCGATCGTCCCCGCGACGCCCCGGCCGAGCTCGAGCGCGATCTTCGGGAGCTGGGTGGTCTTGCCCGACCCGGTCTCGCCGGCCACGACGACGACCTGGTGCGAGGCGAGGGCGGCGGCGATGTCGTCGCGGCGGTCGCTGACGGGCAGGTCGGGGTAGCTGATCCGGAGCGCGTCGCGGGTGGCCTGCCGGGCCTCGACCTGCTCGGGGGTGAGCTGCTTGGGCCCGCGGGGCTTGTGCTGGTCGCCGCGCCGGGGGCCCCGACCGGGCCGACCGGAGCCGCGACGGCCGCGGGCGCGGCGTGGCTCGGGTGGGCGCTCGTCGGACATCGCCGACCATTCTCCCAGGGTCGCGCGGCGGGAGGTCCAGCTCTTTCCGGGGTCGGACCGGTGGGCTCGGTCCGGGCGGTGGTCGCAGCGGTCACGGGGGCCGAGCCGGGACGAGGCGGGACGAGGCGAACCGGGCCGTGCCAGGGGCTGAGGCCACCCGCGACGAGAGATGCATCGCGTGCGTCGGATCGTCATGGTGGCGCCTGCGGCATCGTCGCAGGTCGGCGACCCGTGGGGGTCGTCGAGGAAGCGACGTGGACGAATCGGGCCCGCGCTGGACGCCTCCCTCGCGTCCGGGCGCGTGCGCGGCGGGTGCGACCGCGCTCGTCGGGGAGCCGGGGCCGCGGTGGGTGACGTTCGTGTACGACGCGTCTCGTCCACGCGTCTCCGCTGGTCACGGCCCTGCCCGCTCGCGAGAGACGCGACGCGTACGACGCGTCTTGGACGGACGGTGCTTGCGAGGCTCGGCCGTCCGGGCCGCCGAGCAGCGCCTCCCCTGGGAGACTGGTCGGCATGCTGCCCGACACCCCCGGCTCCGCGCTCCTCAACGACGGCACCGCCCTCCAGCTCATCGGGCTCGGGCTGTACAAGGTGGAGCCGTCCGACACGGAGCGGGTGGTGCTCGACGCCCTCGACGTCGGCTACCGCCTCATCGACGGCGCGGCCTTCTACGGAAACGAGCGCGAGGTCGGCGACGCCGTGCGCGAGTCCGGGCTGCGTGGGGAGCTGCGCGTGACGAGCAAGGCCTGGGGCGACCCCGTCATGTCCTACGACGAGACGCTGCGCGAGTTCGACGCCACCGAGCGCGACCTCGGCTTCTCGCCGGACGTCTACCTCATCCACTGGCCCCGCGCGTCGCGCAACGAGTACGTCAACGTGTGGCGCGCGCTGATCCGCCTGCGCGAGGAGGGCCGCGTCCGCACCATCGGCGTCTGCAGCTTCGGCGAGACCGAGCTGACCCGGCTCATCGACGAGACCGGCGTCGTGCCGGCGCTCAACCAGGTCGAGTCGCACCCGTGGCTGCCGCAGCACGGGCTGCGCGAGTTCCACGACGCCCACGGCATCCTCACCCAGGCGTGGAGCCCGCTCGGTCGCGGCCGCCTCATGGACGACCCGGTGCTCCTGCGGATCGCGGCCGAGCACGGCGTGAGCGTGCCGCAGGTCGTGCTGCGCTGGCACCTGCAGCTCGGCGGCGCGGCCGTCCCCAAGTCGACGCACCGCGAGCGCCTGGCCCAGAACATCGACCTCGAGGGCTTCGCGCTCACCGGCGAGGACATGGCGGCGATCGCCGGGCTGGAGACGGGGCGGCGCACGGGAACGAACCCCGCGGACCGTCAGTAGGCCCGCCGGCACGCCGGCCGCGGGCGCGCGCCGGAACTAGGGTGATGAGGTGACTCGAACGGCCGTCGACACCCGTCCCGGGGCCGTCCGCGCCGACGGCCCGCCGCGGTGGATCGCGACCCCGGTCGGCCGGTGGCGGATCCTCGCGGCGTCGGCCGTCGTGGGCGTCGTCGCGCTCGTCGTCGCGATCGCGCTGACGGGGGCCGCGACCCCGACGCTGCTCGCGGACCCCGGCCCCCTCGTGCGCTGGGGTCTGCCCGTCGTCGACCTCGTCGTCGAGCTCGCCGCCGCCACGACCGTCGGCGCCCTCGTCCTGTGCGCGGTGATCCTGCCACCCCCGCCGCCGGACGCCCCGCCGTCAGGGCGCCCGGCCCGGGTCCGTCCCGTCGGTGCCGCGTGGCGGCTGAGCCAGCGGATCGCCGCGGCGGCCGGGGTGGTGTGGACGCTCGCGCTCGCGGTGCAGCTCGTCCTCACCTACGCGCGGGTGTCCGGCCGGCCGATCGGCGGGCCGACCTTCGGCGAGGAGATCTCCGTCTTCCTCGGCCAGATCGAGCTGGGCCGGCTCCTCCTGACGGGACTCGTGCTGACGGCGCTCGTCGCGCTCCTCGCGGTGGCGGTCGGCGGGACGCTGAGCGCCACGTTCGCGGTGGTCCTCGCGATGGTGGCGCTCGCCCCGGTCGCCTCGACCGGGCACGCGTCCGGCGCGGCGAACCACGAGGTGGCCGTGAGCAGCCTGTGGCTCCACCTCGCCGGGGTGACGCTGTGGATCGGCGGGCTCGCAATCCTCGTCGCGGTCGCCGGGGCCCTCGGGCGGGACCTGCGTCCGGCGGCCGCGCGCTACTCGAGCCTGGCGATCTGGGCGTACGCGCTGGTCGCGGTCTCGGGCGTCGCGAACGCCGCCATCCGGCTGGGCGGCCTCGACGGGCTCGCGACCCCGTACGGCCGTCTCGTGCTGGCGAAGACCGCCGCGACGCTCGCGCTCGGGGTCGCCGGCTGGTGGCACCGGCGACGGACCATCCCGCGCCTCACGCAGGGACGGACGGCAGCGTTCTGGCGGCTCGTGGTCGGCGAGGTCCTCCTGGCCGGTGGGGTGATGGGCCTCGCCGTCGCGCTGTCCTCGACGGCGCCGCCCGTCCCGGACACCCCCCTCGTCGACGTCCCGCCCGCCGAGGGGATCACCGGCTACCCCGTGCCCGACCACGGACCGAGCGGCCTCGACTGGTTCACCACCTGGCGCCCCGACCTGCTCGTGCTGATCGGGGTGGTGAGCGCGCTCGTCGTCGTCCTCACCTGGTACCGCCGGCTGCGGGCGCGCGGGGACCACTGGCCGGTGCTGCGCGTCGTCAGCCTCGCAGTCGGCCTCCTCCTCATCGCGTGGGTGAGCAGCGGCGGGCCGGCGCTGTACGGGCACCTGCTGTTCAGCGCGCACATGGTCCAGCACATGGTGCTCGTCATGCTCGCGCCGATCTTCCTGGTGCTCGGGGCTCCGGTGACGCTGGCCGTCCGGGCGCTGCCCGCACGCGACGACGGCTCCCGCGGGCCGCGCGAGCTCCTGCTCGGGCTCGTCCACTCGCGCTGGGCCGGCTTCTTCGCCAACCCGGTCGTGGCCGCCGTCAACATCGTCGGCAGCATGATCCTCTTCTACTACACCCCGCTCCTGCTGCTCGCCCTCACCAACCACTGGGTGCACCTGTGGATGATCGTGCACTTCACGCTGGCCGGGTACATGTTCGTCAACGTGCTCATCGGGATCGACCCCGGACCGAGGCGCCCCGGGTACCCGCTCCGGCTCCTCCTGCTCTTCGCGACGATGGCGTTCCACGCGTTCTTCGGGCTCGCGCTCATGGAGGGGACGCAGCTGCTCGCGGCACCCTGGTACGGCGCGCTCGGTCTGCCGTGGGGCGTCGACGCGCTGGCGGACCAGAAGCTCGGTGGCGGGTTCACCTGGGGGTTCGGGGAGGTCCCGTCGCTGCTGCTCGCGATCGCGCTCGGGACGGCGTGGATCCGCGACGACGACCGCACGGCCCGCCGGCTCGACCGCAAGGCCGACCGCGACGGGGACGCCGACCTCGCCGCCTACAACGCGATGCTCGCCGCGCGGTCCGGTCCCGGTGGGGGAGCGCCCGGTGAAGACGTGCCCGACGGGGCGACGCCGGACGCGAGCGCGGCCCACCGGGCAACGCCCGACGCGTGACGTTCGGTCCGGTCGCGCCGTCGGGAGTGCGGCAGACTCGGGTCGTGACCATCGACGGAATCGCCGCGCTCATCCAGGACGTCCCCGACTTCCCCAAGCCGGGGGTGACGTTCAAGGACATCACGCCCGTCCTCGCGCGGCCGGACGCGTTCCAGGCGGTCGTCGACGCGATGGTGGCCTCGGCCCCGGCGGGGATCGACGTCGTCTGCGGGATGGAGGCGCGCGGGTTCATCTTCGGCGCTCCCGTCGCGCTGGCGCTGGGCGCCTCGTTCGTCCCGGTCCGCAAGTCGGGCAAGCTGCCCCGGGACACCGTCGAGAGCACGTACGACCTCGAGTACGGAACGCAGACCCTCGCCGTCCACACCGACGCGATCCGCGCTGGCGACCGGGTGCTCATCGTCGACGACGTCCTGGCCACGGGCGGCACGGTCGCCGCGACGGCTGACCTCGTCCACCGGCTCGGCGGCTCGCTCGTCGCCGTGACCGTGCTCATGGAGCTCGCGTTCCTCGCCCCGCGCGAGCGGCTGGAGTGGCGCGACGTCGACCTCATCACGTCGCTCATCACCTACGACTGACCGGCGACTGACCGGCGACTGACCGGCGACTGACCGGCGACTGACCGGCGCAGGGGCTGCCCCGGTCGCATCCGGCGCCGGACCGCCGCCGACCGCCCCGGACGACCACCAGACCACCGAGACCCCCGCGTCGAGATGCGGGGGTCTCGTCGTCGTGGTATCAGCCCGCAGACCGCCCGAGCGCGCCTCGAAGCATCCCTGCCCCGCGACGGGCTCCCGCGATGCCTCTCGGGCGACGCCAGTAGCCCCGGAACTCCCGATCGAAACGTCGTCGTTCGGCGATGAGATCCCCTTCAAAAATGGCAAAGAGGCGCCGTGAAAAAAAGTTGCGAGCCGATTTGGGAAAGATGAAGGTGTGTGCTCAGATTCGGGTGATTCACCCACCCTTTCACCCACCCCAGGTCACACGCAGGTCTCAGGGGTGGTTTTACGGGGTTCTCGTTGACTGGGCTCTGAGGGCCCTCGGATGCTGAGCGCAGCGTCCTTGGGGGAGGACGGCGACGGGGGACTCTGACCGGCCTGTCGACGGCCTTGGCGCGGCATCACGTCGTTGCTGAGGGAGAATCATGAGACACGCCACATCGGCCCCATCCCTGCGTTCGCGCATCGGAGCGCGTCCCCATCGATGGGTCTCGATACTGACGACGGCGGCACTCATCCTCGGCGCCGCGCCCGTCGTGACGGCCCTGAGCCTGCTGGGTGCGCCCGCGCCCGCCGAGGCCGCGACCATCACGGTCTCGGCCCCGCAGGCGCGGATGGACACCCACTACGGGTGGACGGGGGCGACCGGGTCGTCGAACGCCGCGAACGGTGACCGGTACCGCTTCGGCTCGGCTCCGACCAGCACGACCACCGGCTTCATCAACAACACCGGCGGCTTCGCCGGGAACGGGAGCAACGGCGGCTTCGGCGGGACCTCGCCCTACTACGCCGACGGCAACACCGCGTGGGTGTCCAACGGCACGACCGCGTGGACGGCGCACGGCTACGACAACAACCCCTCCGCCTCCGAGACCCGCCTCCACCTGAGCGACCAGAGCGCCATCGGCTTCGAGCCGGCGAGCCTCACGCAGGTCGAGACCGGCCAGATCTTCAACCTCGGCCGGATGGTCCACAGCAACAACCCGGTGACCGTCACGAACGACTGGTTCCAGGGCGACCTCGACATCCGGTTCATGGGTGCCGACATGTCCTACCGGTGGCGGATGAACGAGACGCCCAACAGCTGCTCCGGCGCGAACTGCTCCGACGACCTCACGGACTTCCTCAACCAGGTGAGCAACCAGACCGTGACCAGCGGCGGTCTCACCTACACCCTGGTCGTCCGCGGGTTCACGGCGCCCAACTCGGGCAGCACCGGGTGTCAGGCCAACCCGACCACGGTCAACCCGATCAACCAGTTCCGCACCGTCGAGGGCACCCGGACCTACGGGTGCCTCTACGCGTCCCTCGAGCAGGTCCGCCAGGTCACGGTCAAGAAGGTCGTCGCCTCGCCCTACGGCACCGCGCCCAACCAGAGCTTCGCCTTCACCAGCACCTCGACCCTCGCCGGTTCGCCCTGGTCGGCCCCCGGCACCGCGAGCCTGACGAGCAACGGCACGTTCACCCGCGCCTACAACTCCGGCGAGCAGATCACCATCTCCGAGGGCGCGCAGAGCGCTCCGTGGTCGTTCACGAGCCTGAGCTGCGTCGACGGCACGGGCGCCGCGATCGGCACGGTCAGCGGCCAGACGGTCACGATCCCGAGGGGATCGACGGCGAGCAGCGCCGCCGCGGCCCCGATCACCTGCACCTACACGAACACGTACACGCCCCGGGCGACGCTGACCCTGGTGAAGAACGTGACCGCGACCGGCCAGCCCACCCCGCAGGCCGCCCCGGCCGACTGGACGCTGCGGGCGCAGGGTCAGGGCACCATCTCCAGCCAGTCCATCTCCGGCCCGGGCAACTCGGCCGCCGTGACGAGCCAGAGCGTCATCGCCGGCACCTACGTGCTCAGCGAGACGCCGAACAACCCCGCCAACACCGGCGGCTACGTCCAGGACGGTGACTGGACCTGCACCGCCGGCACGATCAGCACGACGGGCGGCGTCACGAGCGTGACGCTCAGCCACGGCCAGAGCGCCACCTGCACCGTCAAGAACAAGTACCAGACCGGCTCGCTCAGCCTGACCAAGACGGTCACGGGCGGCGGGTACACCGGCGGCACGACGAAGGGCTTCGACGTCCAGTACAGCTGCGTCGCCGACGGCCGGACGGTCAGCGGCACGCGCACCCTCTTCCCGGCCGGCGCCAACGGCACCGCGGGCTCCGCGGTGGTCGTCACGAACCTCCCGGCCGGCGCCACCTGCACGGTCACCGAGACGCCGCCGACCGGCGGGCTCGTCAACTCCTCGTGGGTCTGGGCGACGGCCGCCTTCAACCCCAACCCGGCCGTCGTCGTGATCCCGGCCGGCGGCACGGCCTCGGTCAACGTCACCAACCCGACGTCGCAGAACCTGGGCTCCTTCACGGTGAACAAGGTCGTCTCGCCGCGGACCGACGTCCCGGCGGCCGGCTACACCGGCGGCAACACCCGCCAGTTCCCCTACAGCTACGTCTGCACGATCGGCGGCGTCGAGACCAAGTCCGGCAGCGGCACGTTCTCGATCGGCACGCCGATCACCGTCACCGGCGTCCCGGCCACCTCGGTCTGCGTCGTGACGGAGGGCGCGCTGTCGACGGCGGGCGGCGACTTCGCCGACGGCTCCTACGCCTGGGACGGCAGCTCGGGCGCGGTCACCCTCGACCCGATCCCGGTCAACGGCTCCCGGACCGGCACGATCACGAACTACGTCAAGCGGGTCTACCAGAACCTGACGCTCACGAAGACGGTCCAGGGCGGCGGCTACATCGGCACGGGTGAGCCGTTCTCGGTCGTCGTCACCTGCGGCCAGGGCGCGAGCGAGGTCACCCGCACGGTCAGCCTCGCCTCCGGCGGCTCGAAGACCGTCCAGGTCCCGGCCGGCGTCGCCTGCACGGTGGTCGAGCAGACCCCGGCCGACACCCTGCTCGAGGACGCGTACTCCTGGCAGGCTCCGACGTACACCGGCCTCACGTCCGGCGTCGTGACCGTCCCCGTCGGGCAGTCCCGCACGGTCGGCGTCACCAACACGTCGTTCATCGACAAGGGCCGGATCTCCGTCACCAAGGACATCGCGCACTACGCCGGGGCGGTCGCGAACGGCACGACGTTCGCCGTCCAGGTCGCCTGCGGCACCTCGCCGGCGATCCCCGTGACCCTCACCTGGACCGGTGGCGCCTCGGACACCTGGACCTCGGACCTGCTCCCCGTCGGCACGCAGTGCACCGTGACGGAGAGCAACCCGAGCGGTGGGCTGGTCGACGCGAGCTACGCGTGGACGCCCGCCCCCGCCGCCCAGCAGGTCGCGGTCCCGCAGAGCACCCAGCCGACGCTCGTCACCGTGACGAACGACATCACCCGCGTCCGGGCCCCGTTCACCATCCAGAAGGTCGTGAACAAGCCCGCCGGCGCTCCCACCACCGGTGGCTTCTCCGGCACGTACTCCTGCGTGTACGGCGAGGACGGCCCGGTGACCGGCACGTGGACCGCGCCCGCCGGCGGCGGCGCCGCGACCCTCTCGCCGGCCGCCAACGTCCTGCTCGGCTCGGTCTGCACCGCGGTCGAGACGACGCCGACCAACCCGACCGACCCGGCCTACACCTGGACGGTGCAGCAGCCGGGCAGCACGCCCGTCACGACGACGGCCGGCGGCACCGCGACGGTGACGAACACGCTCAACCACGGCACGGGATCGTTCTCGGTCGCCAAGAGCGTGACCGGCGGCGCGGCCGGCACGGCGTTCGCCGACGACAGCTTCGGCTTCTCCTACGTCTGCACCCCGCAGACCGGTGAGCCGATCTCGGGCAGCCTCGCCTTCAAGGCCGGCCAGTCCCAGTCGGTCGCCGACATCCCGAACGGCAGCACCTGCGTCGTCAAGGAGACCTCGACGCCCGACCCGATCGACCCCTACCGCTGGGACGGCGTGACGTTCGCCGGCGCCGGGGGCAGCGCCTCCGACGGCGGGTGGAGCTTCACGACGCCGACCGACGGCGCCAGCGTCACGGTCACCGCGACCAACGCGATCTCCAAGCGCTTCGGCAGCGTCGCGGTCGCCAAGCAGGTCACGGGCGAGACGGCCGGCTTCACCGGCGGCTCGACGGCCATGTTCCCGGTGGTGCTCGTCTGCGACGGCGTCACCTACGGCCCCGAGACCATCGCCAACGGCGGCTCGACCACCTTCTCCGGCATCCCGCTCGGCGCGAGCTGCGCGGCGAGCGAGCTCGCCTTCTCGGGTGGCCTGGCGAACGGTTCGTTCGCCTGGGAGCTGGCCGTGATCGGTGACGACGTCACCGTGACGACGGAGAACGGGTCCTCCGGGACCATCGCGGTGAAGAACCCGATCCGGCGCGTCTACGCCCCGGTCCAGCTCACCAAGGACCTCCAGGTCGGCGACCTCGTCGACGTCGTCGATCCGACGACGCAGTTCGACGGCGAGTGGACCTGCGTCTACACGGGCGCCGGCGGCACCGCGAGCGTCACCGGCACCTGGGCCGGCACCGACGCGACGGTGAACGACGGCGGGTCCGCCCAGACCCTCACCCGCGGCGGCACGTCCGCCACGACGACCGACGTCCTCGTCGGCTCCGTCTGCACGCCGACCGAGTCGACGCTCGGCGCTCCCTCCACCGACCCGTCCTACGCCTGGGACGACGCGATCCTGACGCCCGCCACCGTGACGGGCGACGGGATCGCGACGATGACGGTGGTCAACACGCTGCGTCGCGACACGGGCGACGTCGTCGTCAAGAAGGTGCTCACGGGCGAGGTCGCGGGCGTCACGTCCGGCACGACGTTCCCCGTCAACGCGATCTGCCGGTTCGGCGACCTCGCGGAGACCTTCACCGGGAGCCAGAACCTGACCGCCGGCGGTGACTTCGTCACCCTGATCTCCGGGGTTCCCGGCGGCTGGACGTGCGAGATCACCGAGGGTGCCGCGACCAACCCCGACGGACCGGCCCTGCGGGACGCGTCCTTCGCCTGGGGCGACACCACGATCGAGCCCTCCTCGGTCACGGTCGCGGTCGGTCGGAGCCAGCAGGTCGTGGTGACCAACGACGTCGAGCGGGTGCTCGGCCGGTTCGGCATCGCCAAGACGCTGCGCGAGGGGACGCCGGAGCCCTCCGACGCCACCTTCTCCGGTGCGTACCTGTGCACCTACGACGCCGACACGACGTTCACGGGCACCTGGTCCGTCGACGGGACGGGCGCCGCGACCCTCACGCCGGTCACGCCGGCGGGCGTGACGTCGTTCCCGCTCGGCACGACGTGCACCGTCACGTCCGAGGACGAGCTGGGCACGAACGAGTTCCTGCCCGACACGTCGTGGGCGTGGGACGCGCCGGACCTCGGCGAGGAGGTGACGGTCGCCGCCGGCGTCACGCCGACGATCACCGTGACCAACGCCGCGCACCGCGTGTTCACCGACCTGTCGGTCACGAAGGTCTACGCGGGCGACGCAGCGGCCCTCGCCGACGACGCCACCGTCACCGGGGCCTGGGCCTGCTACTACCCGGCCGACTCCGACACGCGGGTGGCGGGCGGCACGTGGTCGCTGCCGGCCTCCGGCGGGACCGTGACGCTGGCGACGGCCGACCCGGCCGACGACGGCGACGACGTCCCCGCCGAGTCCCGGTGCACCGTCACCGAGGACACCCTGTCCGACGACCTGCTCGTCAACTCCTCGTGGGCGTGGGCCACCCCGGCCTACGAGCCGGCCGCGACCGGCGGCGCGAGCGGCGAGGTCACGACGGCGGTCGACGAGACGGCCGACGTGACGGTGACGAACGACACCAGCCGTGTGCTCGGCGCGTTCACCATCGTCAAGCAGGTCCAGCGCGACACGCGCTCGCAGACCGTCACGCTCGACGCCGGCCTCGGCTACTCCGGGACCTGGACCTGCGAGCTCGGCGACGAGAGCTGGAACGGCACCTGGGGGCCGATCCCCGACGGCGGTTCCGTCGTGGCCAGCGACATCCCGCTGGGCGCCACGTGCACCGTCGCCGAGGGCGAGCGCATCGCCCCGGTGGCCAGCGACGTGTCGGTCCAGTGGCTCCCGTGGTCCGCGAACGAGGTCGTCGTCGAGTCCGTCGACCAGCGGCCCGTCTCGAGGGTCACCAACCCGCTCGTGCGGCTCGCGGGTGCGTTCACGGTCTCCAAGACCGTGAGCCAGCCGGACGGCGGCTACGTCGCCGACAGCACGTTCGACTTCGAGTGGCGGTGCACGGCCGACAACGGGGACCTCTACCCCGCGGACGGCCCGGGCTCCTTCACGCTCGCGGACGGCGGGACGTTCAGCGCTCCGGACGGCATCCCCGTCTCGAGCGAGTGCACCGTGACCGAGGTGGGTCTGCCCGACCCGTCGCACACGTCCTATACCTGGAGCACCTCGGCGCAGCTCACCGAGAACGGTGTCGTGGCCGACCCGACGGACGGCGCGAGCACGACCTTCGAGCTCGGTGACGTCGCGACCGACGTCACGCTCGCCGCGTTCACCAACACGCTGACGCAGCACACCGGGACGTTCACGGTGAGCAAGTCCATCGTCTCCGCCGGCGACGAGGTCCTGCCCGACGTCGACGGCCTCTCCTTCGACGTCACCGCGTCGTGGACCGACCTCGCCGGGGACGCGCAGTCCGAGATCCTCACGATCCCGGGCGACGGCACGCCGGTCTCCGGCCCGACCCTCCCGATCGACACGGAGGTGACGCTCGCGGAGACCTCGGTCGACACGGCGCCCGCCGGGTGGCGGTGGACCGGGACGCCGACGTTCACGATCGGCGGCGAGACCGCTGACACGTTCGTGGTCGCCGAGGAGACGGCGGCCGAGGCCGTCGTCACCAACACCCTCGAGCGGGAGAAGGGCACGTTCACGGTCGGCAAGGTCGTGAGCAACCCCGACGGCGTCGGCAACCTGCCGGGCAGCTACAGCCTCTGGTACAGCATCGACGGCGCCGAGCCGGTCGAGGTGCCGCTGGCGGCCGGGGCGACCTCCGCCGCGATCACCGTCCCGACGCTGGTCGACGTGACGGTCTGGGAGACCGCGCCCGGCGCGGTGCCCGGCGGCTCGTGGGGCACGCCGACCTGGACGCTCGACGGGGTGTCGACCACCCCGGCGGAGGACGGCAGCGTCACCTTCCAGGTGCCGGCCGACACCGGCGTCGCCGCGGTCGTGACCAACCCGATCCGGTCCGTCCCGGTCGATGTCGACAAGACCTACGTCTCCTCCTCGCTCGACGCCGACGGCGTCTGGACGGTCGTCTACGACGTCGACGTGACGAACGGCCACGAGAGCGACACGGCCCTCTACTCCCTGGTCGACACGCTCGAGTTCGGTGACGGCATCACGGTCACCGGCGCGTCGTGGACGGGCCCGGGCGACGAGGACGGCGGTGCGTTCGCCGACGGCGCGACCAGCGCGACGCTGGCGACCGACCGGCAGCTCGCCGCGGGTGGCCTCGACTCCTACGTCGTCACCGTGACGGCGACGATCGACCCGGCCGCCTGGACGTCGCAGGACAGCCAGCTCGAGTGCACCCGGACCGAGGAGGGCCGCGTCGGCGGGTTCCTCAACCGGGCGACGGTGAGCTGGCCCGGCGGCTCGGACGACGGCGAGGACTGCGGGACGCCGACGCTGCCGACGATCGAGAAGGAGTTCGTCTCCGCGACCCAGTCGACGACGGACGCGACGAGGTGGACCGTCGCCTACACGGTGACGGTGACCGGCGGCGACCAGGACACGGTGTACGACCTGGCCGACGTCCCGGGCTTCCCGGCCGGCGTCACGCTGGGCGCCGGAACCGCGCAGCTCCTGCCCGACGGTCCCGTCGTCACCATCGCGGGTGACGGGACGATCGCGACGGACGTGGCGCTCGCGGCCGGCGAGGTCCACACCTACCGGGTGCTCTGGCCGGTGACGATCGTGCGCGACCCGGCGCCCGGCCTCGCCGAGTGCGGCGAGGTGCCGACGCAGGGCCACGGCTTCTTCAACGAGGCGGCCATCACGGTCGGCGGCGTCGTGATCGACGACACCGACTGCGGCCCGATCGACGAGCTGGTCGTCCCGAGCGTCACCAAGACGGCGACGAGCACGACCGAGGGCGAGGACGGGGTCTGGACGGTGACGTACGACGTCACGGTCACGCTCCCGACCGACGAGGAGACCAACCCCAAGGGTCTCGCGGCGGCCTACGACCTCGTCGACACGCTCGACTTCGGCGACGGCATCGACATCGAGTCGGCGGAGTGGACCGGCCCGGGCGACGCGGCGGGTGAGTTCGAGGGCGGCAGCGCCACCCTCGCGACCGGTGTGACGATCACGCCGGGCGACACCCCGCACGTCTACCAGGTGACGGTGCGCGCCACCGTCCCGGCGTCGGTGTTCGACGCGGGTCTCGACCGGTGCGTCGGCGGCGAGGGCGAGGGCGGCTCCGGCTTCCTCAACACGGTCCAGCTGTCCTCGGGCGGCGTCGACGTGGAGAAGGAGGCGTGCTCGGAGCCGAAGGCCCCGACCATCCAGAAGACCGGCCAGCAGGCCGTCGAGCACGAGGACGGGTCCTGGACGATCTCCTACCTGGTGACGGTCTCGCACGAGGGTGAGCCCGGCGGCGAGGGCGAGGCGGGCGACCCCGACGTCGTGTTCACGCTGAAGGACAGCCCGGTGACCCTGCCGACCGGCGTGACGCTCGTCCCCGGCACCTGGCACGCGGCGGCCGAGTCCGACGACGCGCCCGCCGTGGTGGACGCCGACCGACCGGCCTCGGGTGACTGGACGATCGCGACCGGGTCGCTGAAGCCGGGGCAGAGCTACACCTACCGGGTGAGCGCCGACGTCACGGTCGCACCCGTCGCCACGGGCAGCGACCCGTACGAGCTCGGCGAGTGCCCGGACGTCGAGGGCGGCGGCGGGATCGTCCTGCGCAACGTGGGGATCGTCGGGTCGGGCGCCTACGAGGCGGACGACGACGGCTGCACGACCGTGCTCCCACCGCAGGCGTGGGCCCTGGCCAAGACCTCGGACCCGGCCTCCGGCTCCACGGTCCTGCCGGGCGCCACCGTGACGTACACGCTCACGGCGACCAACACGGGTCAGCGACCCGTCGTGGGCGCCGTGGCGCTGGACGACCTCACGGGCGTGCTCGACCACGCCGAGCTGACCCAGCCGCTCCCGGCCGGTCTCACGCTCGACGGCTCGACGCTCACGTGGACCGTTCCGGACCTGCCCATCGGGGAGTCGGCCGCGGTCAGCTACACGGTGACGGTGGCGAAGGACGCGATCGGTGTCACGCTGGTCAACGTCGCGACCCCGGGGACGGGCGGCGAGTGCATCGAGAGCTGCACGACCGACCACCCGACGCCGCGGTGGACGATCAGCAAGACGTCCGACCCCGTCTCGGGCAGCACCGTGACGAAGGGCCGCACGATCACCTACACGCTGACGGCGACGAACGTCTCCGACGCCGTGGTCTCCGGGGCGAAGGGCGTCGACGACCTCTCCGGCGTCCTGCCCCACGCCACCCTCGGCACCCTGCCGAGCGGGGTGACGGTGTCCGGCTCGACGCTCACCTGGTCGATCCCGGACCTGGCGCCGGGCGAGTCCGCGACGGTCAGCTACAAGGTGACGGTCGGCTCGGTGACGAAGACGACGACGCTCAAGAACGTCGTCGCCCCGGTCGGTCCCGGTGGCGAGTGCTCCGGCACCTGCACCACCACGCACACGATCAACCCGCCGCCCACGCCGTTCATCCCGGCGCTCGGCTCCAGCGGGATGCTCGGGCTGCTCGGGCTGGCCCTGCTCCTGCTCGCGGCAGGCGCGACCATGGTGCTCCGCCCGAGGCGGCAGCACTGAGGTCGTGACGGCCACGAGGTCCGGACCGGGCGGCTGAGCCGCCCGGTCCGCCGGGCCCGTCGGCCGAGCTGGTGGGGCAGCGCTCGGGGGAGCGCGCGCCACGGGTCGTAGTCCCCCCTGACGACCCATCCTCGACCGGCCCCCCACGCCGGTCGAGGAAGCTCGGCCGGCGGCCCCGTCTCACGAGGCGGGGTTCTCTGGGGTTCGCGGCCCGTTCGGGCCGGGACCCCGGCGCACCGCCCCGTCGCGGTCAGGCGACGGGGCGGTGGGCTGGGCGGCGGTGGGGTTGCCGCCGCCCAGCCCAGGGGGGCCGACGCCCGGTGGTTCGGGGGGCGGGCGTTGCCGAGCGGTCAGCCCAGCGGGAGCTGGACCTGCGATCCGGACAGCCGGACGCGAACGCCCCCGTCGATCATCTCCAGGTCGTCCAGCGAGACGCCGGCCGGCAGCGCGTCGAGCGGGACGGACAGCTCGCCGAGCATCTCCAGCAGCCGGTCGCCCAGCCCGAACGGGATGTCCTTCGGGGCGATGACGACGCCGGCCAGGCGGACGGTCGCGACGTCGAGGTCGATCGCCCGCTCCGCCGCCGACGGCACCAGGTCGACCCCGATCGTGACCAGGCCCAGGTCCGCGTCCACCGCGACGCGCCCGCCGTCGACCGTGACCGTCAGCGCCTCGGCGACGTCGCTCAGGTCGCGCTCGGCGAGCTCGCGGTCGAGCAGCGTCTGGAGCGTGGCCGTCGGGATGACCGCCTCCGCCTCGACGCTCGTGATCGTGCCCGTGGTGCTCGTCGGCACGCCGTGCGCCCGACCCGTGACGTCGGTGAGCAGGAGCCCGTCGACCGTGAGGCTCGCGGCGCGCAGGTCGACGTCGTCGAGCGATCCGGAGGCGACCTGGGTGAGGAACGGGAAGCCGTGGAGCGTGACGTCGACCTCGCGCGCGCCGAGCTCCTGCGTGACCAGCGACTCGGCCTTGCTGGTCGCCCAGGCGAGCGTCGCGCGGTCCGCGCCGATCGCCAGCGCGAGGAGTACGACGATGCTCACCACGACGGCGAGGACCGTGCGGCCGCGCCGGTGGCCGCGGGGTGCGCGCTGGCCGGTGCCGGTGCCGGTGGAGCGTCCGGGCGAGGGGTCGACGGACCGCCCGGGCGAGCGGCCGGTGGAGCGCCCGGGCGACGGGTGGCCGGGGAGCTCGTCGAACGGGATGGCGCGGGTGGGGTCGTCGGAGGAGGTCACGGGGCTCCGATCTCGGCGTACTCGCCGCCGGTGAGCGTGAGGAGGTCGTCGGGCGCCAGCTCGACGCTGAACCCGCGCCGCCCGCCCGAGACGAGGATCGTCGGGGCGAGGACGGCGGACAGGTCGAGGAAGGTGCGGTGTCGCGTCCGCTGGCCGAGCGGCGAGATCCCGCCGACGACGTAGCCGGTGCGCCGCTGCGCGAGCGCGGCGTCCGCCATCGCGGCCCGCTTGCCGCCGGCCGCCGCGGCGAGCGCTTTGAGGTCGAGGCTGCCCGAGCTCGGCACGACGGCGACCACGAGCTCGCCGTCGACCTCCGCGAGGAGCGTCTTGAACAGCCGCTCCGGGGCGACGCCGAGCTTGACCGCGGCCTCGCTGCCGAAGCTCGTGGCGCGGGGGTCGTGCGCGTAGGTGTGCGCGACGAACGGGACGCCGGCCGCCGTGAGCGCGAGGGTCGCCGGGGTCGCGGCGCCGTGGTCGGCCCTCCGGCGGTGCGTCGTGCCCTGCGGGTCGGCCGTCTGTCGGTCGGCCGTCTGCTGGACGCGCGCGACCGTGCGCGTTGTCCGGTCCGCACCGCTGCTGCTCACGCTGCCAGGCTAGTGGCCGACAATGGGGGCACCATGGCCGTCCAGCTCGCCCCCGGCACCCGCATCGGGCTCGTCTGTCTGCACACCGATCCCTACGCGGCGCCCGGCTCGGGCGACGTCGGCGGAATGAACGTCGTCGTGCGGCAGACGGCCGCGGCGATGGCGCGGCTCGGTGCGGAGCTGGACGTCGGGGTCGAGGTGGTGACGCGCCTCGCCGACGCGGCTGCTCCGCGACGCGAGGTGATCGACGGCGTGACCGTCCATCGGCTCGCCGTCGGACCGGCGCGCGCCGTGCCGAAGGGGGAGCACGAGGCGTTCGTCGCGGAGTTCGGCGAGCGGCTGGCGGAGCTCGGACCCTTCGACGTCGTGCACTCCCAGCACTGGTTCTCCGGGGCCGCGGCGCTCCCGGTGGCGCGGGATCGGGGCGTCCCGCACCTGCAGTCGTTCCACTCGATCGCCGCGCCCGTCGGGGAGTCGCTCGCGCACGGTGAGCGCCCGGAGTCGCCGGGACGGCTCGCGGGCGAGGCGATGCTCGCGCGGGAGAGCGACGGGATCATCGCCGTCAGCCACGCCGAGCAGGCGACCGCGGTCGCGCGGCTCGGCGCGGATCCGTCGCGGGTCCGGGTGGTCCACCCCGGGGTCGACGCGGAGCTGTTCCGACCGCGGCACGCGGACGACGGCGTGGCTGCGGACGAGGGCGCGGGTAGGGATCGGCCGCGGCTGCTGATCGCGGCTCGGCTCGAGCCGCTCAAGGGTGTCGACCTGGCGATCGAGGCACTGGCCGAGCTCCGGGAGCTCGCGGCGTGGCCGGCCGGGGGCGGGCGACCGGTCCTGCGCGTGGCGGGCGGCGCGACGGCCGACGAGGCGTTCGTCGACTCGCTCGTCGAGCTGGCGCGCCGGCTGGGGGTGGCCGACGACGTCGAGCTGCTCGGTCCGCGCAACCGCGTCGAGCTGGCGGAGGAGATGCGGGCGGCGACGCTGGTGCTCGTGCCGTCGCACTCCGAGACGTACGGTCTGGTCGCGCTGGAGGCGTCCGCCAGCGGGGTGCCGGTCGTGGCGAGCGATGCCGGCGGGCTGCGCGAGTCGGTCATCGACGGTGAGACGGGGGTGCTGCTGGCCACCCGGTCGCCGCGGGCGTGGGCGGAGGCCGTGGGAGGGCTGCTCGCGGATCGTGAGCTGCGTGAGCAGCTCGGCGCGGCGGGCCGGAGGCTCGCGCTCGGTCGGAGCTGGACCGGGGCCGCGCGGTTGACCCTCGCGGCCTACGCCGAGGCGATCGCCCCCGCCCCTCGCTGAGCGCACGTCGCTGGTTGGGCGACCGGCCGCGGGACGGCCGACAGGGCTGACCAGCGGGCGGGGTGGACGTCAGGCGAGCAGCCCGCGCAGGTCCTCCGCGCTGAGCTTTCCCGCGCCGCGGCGTGCGCCCTGACCCGTGCTCCGGCCCGCGCCCGGCCCGACGTCGTCGCCGGTCTCGTCCAGGACCCCGGCGACCAGCGCCCGCTTCGCCTCCTGCAACGCCATCACGCGCTCCTCGATCGTGTCGGACGACACGAGGCGGTAGACCATGACCGGTCGCTCCTGGCCGATCCGGTGCGCGCGGTCGACCGCCTGCGCCTCGGCCGCCGGGTTCCACCACGGGTCGGCGAGGATCGCGTAGTCGGCCATCGTGAGGTTGAGCCCGACCCCGCCCGCCTTGAGGCTGATGAGGAACACCGGGTCGTCGCCCTCCGCGAAGCCTCGGATGACGTCGGCCCGCCGGGTGGTCGCCCCGTCGAGGTAGGCGTAGCCGAGCCCCGCCTCGTCCAGGCGCGCGCCGATCATCCGCAGGTACCGGGTGAACTGGCTGAACACGAGCACGCGGTGTCCCTCGGCCGCCGCCTCCTCCAGGAGCGGCAGCAGCACGTCGAGCTTGGAGGAGGGGACGTCGTCCGCCTGGTCGTCGACCAGGGAGGCGTCGATGGCGAGCTGACGCAACCGGGTGAGCGCCGCCAGGACCTCGACGCGGTTGCCCTCGAGGTCGTCGGCCAGTCGGAGGATGCGGCGCCGCTCGCGCTGGAGGTGACGGTCGTACAGCCGCCGGTGCGCCGGCGCGAGGTCGACGTGCAGCACCTGTTCCTGCTTGGGCGGGAGGTCCCGCGCGACCTGCTCCTTGGTCCGGCGCAGCAGGAACGGCCGGATCCGCCGACGCAGCCGGGCCAGCAGCGACCTCGCGTCCGGCGACTCCCGCTCGATCGGCCGCCGGTACACCTCGGCGAACTGCTGCGGGCTGCCGAGCAGGCCGGGTGCCGTCAGGGTGAACATCGCCCACAGCTCGGAGAGGTCGTTCTCCATCGGCGTGCCGGTGATCGCGAACGTGACGGGCGCGCCAAGCCGACGGGCGCTCGCGAACGCCTTCGACGTGTAGTTCTTCACGTTCTGCGCCTCGTCCAGCACGACCCCCGCGAGGTCGAGCGCGGCGTACTCCTCGGCCTCCAGCCGCAGCAGCGCGTACGACGTCACGAGGACGTCGACGTCCGCGGCCAGCTCGGCCAGCGTCTCCTCGCGGCGGGCCCCCGTCGAGCTGACGACGGCGACGCGCAGCCCCGGCGTGAACCGTTCCGACTCGGCGGCCCAGTTGGGCACGACGGACGTCGGCGCGACGACGAGCCAGGGCCCGCGCGGTCTCGCCGGCCCGGCCGCAGGCGCGGCCGCACCCTCCCCGCGGGCGTCGTCGTCCCGGCCGGCCGGCGCGCCGGGGTCGGTGCGCTCGTCGAGGATCATCGTGAGCGTCTGGACGGTCTTGCCCAGGCCCATGTCGTCGGCGAGGACGCCGCCCAGCCGCGCTCGGCGCAGCGTCGCCAGCCACTCGTAGCCCTCGCGCTGGTAGGGCCGCAGCGTGGCGGCGAGCCCCGCGGGCACGGGTGGCGGGGGCTCCGGCTCGCGCTCGCCGGCCGCGCCGCCCGCGCCGCCCGCGGCCGGGCCGAGCGCCCGACGCCGGACCGCCTGCAGCCACGCGTGCTCGGCCTCCTGCACCACGCCGAGCGCCAGCAGCTCCTCCCACCACGAGGAGTTGATCCGCGGCACGCGCAGCGCGGCGCGCCGCCCGTCGGCCAGCGCCCGCGACTCCGCGATGAGCTGCCGGAGCTGCTCGAGCTCCGGGACGTCGAGGGAGACGTAGCTGCCGTCGGGAAGGAACAGCGTGCTCTGCCGCGTCCCGAGTGCGGCGATCACCTGGCCGATCGGCACCTGGTGACCGGCCACCTCCATCATGACCTCGAGCTCGAACCAGTCCCGGCTCTCGCGCGCGACGGCGATCGTGACGCTCGGGGCGCCGCCGGACCGGTAGCTGGGCAGGTCGTCGTGGTGGATCACGACGCCCGCGTCCGTCAGCGCGGGCAGGAGCTCGAGGAGCCGGACGACCGCCATCCCGGTGACGGTGGCCTCGGGCAGCAGCGCGGGCGTGCCGCGGCGACCCTCGGGCACCAGCAGGAGCTCCGGCAGGCCGCCGGTCGCGGCGTCCTGCGCCGCTGTGGTCGGCTGCGGCTCGGTGCTCGTCCCGGCGGCGGTGCCCGTCCCGGCGCCGGTCCGGTCCGGTCCGGCCGCGTCGTCGACGTCCTCGTCCGAGCCGGTGAGCACCGCGCACACCCGCGCCAGCGCGTCGGCCTCGGCGGCACCGTCCCGCCCCGACTCCGGCGCGAACCGGGGCTGCGCGACCACGGGGAGCCAGGTTTCGGCCGGTGCCTCGTCGTCCTGCCCGTAGACCCAGCCCCAGCCGAGCACCGCCCGGGGCGGCGTCGCGGGATCGCCCCGCTCGGTCAGCCGCACCCCGAGGTGCAGCGTCGGCGTCGGCGGCGGGGGCGGCTCGTACGACCCGTCCGGCGAGCGCCAGCCGTGCGCCGCGAGCCGCGGGGCGAACTCGCGCTCGAACTCCTCGCGCTCGTGCGCCGGCACGCGCACGGCGCCGCCCTCGTGCAGCGCGGCCCAGGTCTGGCTCGCCGGCTGGTCGAGCGCCGCCAGGTGCGTGCCGCGCTCGTCCACCCACACCAGGCCGTGCGGCGGATCGCCCACGAGCACCGACGTGCTCATCTCACCCGCCGCCGGGTGCTCCAGCGCCGCGTGGAGGGTGAGGTCGGCGTCGTCGTCCTCCATCACCGCGAGGTCGGCCCGTCCCGGTCGCGTCTCGAGGACGACGCCCGGGACGTCCTGCCGCGCCCCCTGCCCGACCGCGCGCGCGTCGACGAGCTGCACGCCGCTCGCCACGACCTCGCGCAGCGCCGGCCACAGCTCCGCGAGCGCCACCTGGTCGAGCTCGAGGACGTTCGGGTCGGCGTGGTAGCGGTCCTCGACCGTCGTGAGCCGGCGCAGCCGCTCGAGGGCGGTGAGCTGGGCGCGGTCCGCACCGGGGAGGTGACCGGACCGGATCGTCGACCACGTGACGCCCGACTGGACCCAGCGGGTGCGCTTGCCCGAGCGGACCGGTCGGGCCGTGACCCGGCCGGTGGCGAACCCGTACCCGAGCCGACCCCCCTGCCCGGGCGGCGTCACCTGGATCGCGAGGGCCAGCTCGACCTCGGCCGACTCGGCCGTCGGCAGCGCCCGCTGGAGCACCTCGCGCCACTGCGGCCCGGCGCGACCGCCCGTCGGCCCGCCGGCGTCGCGCGCGATGGAGTCCTCCTCGAGCGCCGTCAGGAGGAGGGCGACCGCATGCTTGCAGTCCATCCGCACGGGGCACGAGCAGACGCCGTCGAACTCCTGCAGCACGTCGTTGCGACTCATCGTGAAGTAGACGTTGGCCTGGTAGACGGTGCCGCCGCTGCCCCGGCAGACCCCGGCGACCCAGCCCTCGACCGGGTCGTACTCCGTCACGGTCGCGCGGTGCTCCTGGGCGTACGCCAGCCCACGCTGGTAGGACCCGGGTCCGACCAGTCCGAGGAGCTCGATGAGTTGGCGCACGGTTCGAGGGTAGGCGGCCCGACCGACATCGACCGGTCGTCCACAGGCGTCCGTCCACAGGCCGTCCGCGAGGCGCGCGGCCGCGGTTACGGTGGCTCCATGTCGTCCTCCTCACCAGCTCCCGGCGCCCTCGCCGCGCCCGCCGACGTGCCGTCGCGCCCGGCGTCGGAGCCGCCCGTGCCGGCACCGGCGTCACCGACGGCGCCGGGCGCTCCCAGCGCTCCGGTCGGGCCGGTCCGTCGGGTCGCCGGCACGGCGGGCGCCGCCCTCCTGGCGCTCGCCGTGCTGCTCGGGCTCCAGCTCCGGCTGCACGACGGCGCGCCCGTCGCGCTCGACCTCGGTGCGTCGACGTGGGCGGCCTCGGTGCGGGCGGCCGCCCCGTGGACGGAGACCGTCGCGCTGTGGCTGAACTGGGTCGGGGGCGGCTTCGTCGCCATCTGGGTCGTGCCGGCCGCGATCCTCGTCGGTCTCCTGCTCGCCCGCCGGTGGCGCGGGGCCGTCACGAGCGCCGTCGCGCTGATCGTCAGCGCCGGGGCGGTTCAGCTCGTCAAGAACTCGTTCGACCGGGTCCGACCCGAGACCACGCTCGTGACGAGCGACCACGGCTCCTTCCCGTCCGGTCACACGGCGAACGCGGCGACGCTCGCGGTCCTCGCGGTCGTGCTCGTCCCGCCGGCCTGGCGCCGGTGGACGGCGCTCGTCGGGGCGCTGTGGGTCGTGGTGATGGCGACCAGTCGGCTGATCCTGTCCATCCACTGGGCCACGGACCTCGTCGGCGGGGCGTTCGCTGGGCTGGGGGCGGCCCTCGTCGTCGTCGCCCTCCTGCCGGCGGGCCGACGGATCCGGCTGCCCCCGCCCGGCTCTCCCGGCGGTCGATGACGGCCGGCGGTGCGGTGGCCGATGACCACGGCACCGCCGACCGCCGGGCGGCCGCGGCGGTCAGCTCGTGGCGACGAAGACCGGGTCGACGAACATGCCAGGGGAGACCCGCAGGACGCCGCCGCCGTCGGCGGGGACCTGGAGCACGACGTTCCCGGTGTCGGTGCCGCCCTGGAACAGCTCGGCCATGCCGAACATCGGGTCGGGCGCGACCGCCATCGAGTCGGCCCGCGTGACGACCTCGCCGGTCGCCGTCACGTAGTCGACGCCGACCATGAGCGAGGTGCTCGAGTCAGCTCCGGTGTACGTCGCGGAGACGCCGACGACCGCGTAGACCATCCCGTCGGCCGGCGGCTCGTTGAACTGGTTGGCGGCCAGCACGGCCTCGGTGGCGTCGAGCTCGAACGACGTGATCGTCACGTCCCACTCCGAGCCCGACACGACGGACCCGAGCGGCGCCGGGTTCTCGCGCGTCCCGACCTCGGCGGCCGGCGCGTCGTCGCCCCCCGCCCCGTCGCCGTCCTCGGAGCCCGCCGCGTCGCCGCTCTCCTCCCCGTCCGGCGACGCGGGCGCGTCCGACTCGTGCGACGTCTCCGCCGGGGAGACGGAGGAGTCCGTGCCGCCGAGCGCGTCGTCGACCGCCGCGCTCACGACGACGAGGAACACGATCGTCGCGATGATCGTGCCGACGATCGACAGGACGATCGCCCAGGTCCCCGGCTTCTTCGACCCCTTCTGGAACAGGCTCACGACGCCGAGGACGAACCCGACCGGCAGGAGCACCCAGCCGACGACGAGCGCGCCGGGGATGCACGCGAAGACCAGGCCGACGATCGCCGCGACGAGCGCGATCCGACCGATCGTGCTGCGGGCAGGGGTCGGGGTCGGTTCGGGCTGACGCGTCGGCGGCCCGCCGGGCGGCGGCGTCAGGGGCGGCGTGAGGGGATGGTCGGGTCCGCTCGGGGGAGGCTGCGCCGTCATCGCGGGGCTCCTCGTCTTCTCGGTGTGGCCCCGGCCGGTCGGCCGGGCTGTGACGTCCTCGAGCCTCCCGGCGGATCGCCGCCCGGCGCCTCCCTCGACCGGCTGGAGCGCGCTGCCCGGTCGGGGGAGGCAGAGGGTCGGTCCGCGCTCATAGGGTTCCGGCATGACGATGAACCAGCCGGGGCCGGGGCTCGTCGCCGTCCCCTCCGGCGCGCGCGACGTGATCCCACCGTCGCCGGCGCGCCGAGTGCTGAGCGTGGCGGGGACGGTCGCGGCGGTCGTGCTGGTCGGCTTCCTCGGACTGTCGTTCGCGGTCGTCCCCGCACCGCCGACCGACGGAGATCTCCCGCCCCTCCTGCTCTGGCACATGACGGGCGCCGCGGCGGCGGTCGGGGCCGCCGTCGCGATGGTGTGGCGCTCGTCCCGTCCCGTCCCGGTGCTGCTGGCCACGGCGGCGGCCACCCTCGTCCTGCCGATCGGGCCGCTGGCCCCCGTCGTCGCGCTGCCCTGGGTCCTCGCGCGCGGCTCGCGCCGGACGATCGCGTGGGCGATCCCGCTCACCGGCGTCGCCGTGGCGGTCGCGCTCGGCTACGACGCGGTGCGTCCCGGGGACTCGGCGCTGCTCGCGCTGAACGACGAGGCGGGGGCTCCGGTCACCCCGTCCGCCGTCGCTTACGCCGTCATCGGGGTCCTGCTCCTGGGCGGTGCGGTGCTCGCGGGTCTCTGGCGGCGCTCGCTCGCCGCGGTCGGCGTCGCGCAGGACGTCGCGCAGGAGGCGGTGCAGCACTCCGTCGAGCTGCGGCGGGAGCTGACCCGCCAGGAGGAGCGCGAGCACATCGCGCGCGAGATGCACGACACCGTCGCGCACCACCTCTCGCTGCTGTCGCTGCACGCCGCCGCGCTCGAGGTGACGTCGCAGGACCCGCTCGTCCCGGACGCCGCGCGGTCGATGCGCTCCTCTGCGCACCAGGCGCTGGAGGAGATGCGCGGGCTCATCACGTCGCTGCGGGACTCCGCCGACGGCGGCTACACCGGCGCACCGCCGACGCTGGCCGACCTCGGCCGGCTCGTGGCCGACGCGCGGGCGGCCGGGGTGGAGATCGCGGCCTCGATCGACGTCCCTGCCCCCGGCGCCGGCGTCCCCGAGGTGCCCGTCGCCGTGACTCGGGCGGTCTACCGGATCGTCCAGGAGTCGCTCACGAACGCGCTCAAGCACGCGTCGGGCTCGGGGGTGAGCGTGCAGGTCGAGGCGGCGCCGGGCCGCGGGGTCAGCGTCGCGGTGGTGAGCTGGCTGCCCGTCGACCGGGGCGCGCGCGACGCCGGGGTCGACGATGCCTCGCGCCTCGCCTCGCGACCGTCGCTCGGGGCCGGGGCTGGTGCCGGGATCGTCGGCATGCGCGAGCGCGCGACGGCGCTCGGCGGCTCGCTGGCCGCGGGTCGTCACGCCGACCTGTGGGTCGTCCGCGCCTGGCTGCCCTGGCGGATCGATGGCTGAGGACGCGGGACCGGCGCGCGGGCCGGTGGCGCCGACCCGCGTCGTGATCGTCGACGACGACGCCCTCGTGCGCACGCTCCTCACCCGCATCCTCGGCGCGGCCGGCATCGAGGTGGTCGGTGAGGCGGACGACGGCGACGGGGCGGTCGAGGCGGTTCGCGTGCACCACCCGGACGTCGTGCTCATGGACCTGCGGATGGCGCGGCTGAACGGGATCGAGGCGACCCGCCTCGTCCGCGAGCTGCCCGGGGCGCCCGGCGTCATCGCGCTCACGTCGTTCGACGCTCCGACGGCCGTGCTCCACGCCGTCGCGGCCGGCGTCGCCGGGTTCCTGGCCAAGGACGCGGCGCCGGAGGAGATCGTCGAGGCCGTGCGACAGGTGGCCTCGGGCGCCGGGGCGCTCTCGCCGCGGGCCGCCCGCGTCGTGCTCGGGTCGATCCAGGACTCGACCCACGAGGTCGTGCGACGCGAGGCGGCCGCCCGGCTGCGCGGGCTGTCGCAGCGCGAGTGGGACGTCGCGACGGCGCTGACCGAGGGCCTGTCGAACCCGGACATCGCCCGGCGCCTGTTCGTCAGCGAGGCGACCGTGAAGACCCACATCCAGAGCGCCTGCCTCAAGGCGGGCGTCGAGGGCCGGGTCCAGCTCGCGGTCCTGTGCGCCCGCGCGGGCGTCGGCGTCTAGGTCGAGCCAGACGCCCGCGCGGGCACCGGCGCGCTAGACGGCGAGCGCCTCCTCGACGGCGGCGAGCTGCTCGGCCGTCAGCTCGGGGGCCGTCGCCGCGGTCACGGTGTCGCGGAGCTGCGCGGCCGACGAGGCGCCGACCAGCGCCGACGTCACGCCGCCGGGACGGAGGATCCAGGTGATCGCGAGCTGCGCGATCGTCTGCCCGCGCTCCTTCGCGATCGGCGCCAGCGCCCGGACCTTCGCGAGCCGCTCCGGCGTGATGTTGCGCTCGGAGAAGTACCGTCCGTCGTGCCCGGCGCGCGAGTCGGCCGGGATCCCGTCGAGGTAGCGGTCGGTGAGCAGCCCCTGCTCCAGCGGGGAGAACGCGATCGAGCCGATGCCCTCCTCCTCCAGGACGCGCAGCAGCGAGCGGGAGTCGGTCGAGTCGTGCGCGCCGGGCTCCTCGATCCAGCGGTCGAGCATCGAGTAGCGCGGCTGGTGGATGGTCAGCGGCGTGCCCAGCTCGCGCATGATCCGCGCGGCCTCCGCCGTGTCCTGCGCGCTGTAGCTCGAGATGCCGACGTAGAGCGCCTTGCCCGAGCGGACGATCTGGTCGAGCGCGCGCATCGTCTCGTCGATCGGAGTCTCCGGGTCGCGCCGGTGGGAGTAGAAGATGTCGACGTACTCCAGGCCCATCCGCGCGAGCGACTGGTCGAGCGAGGAGACGAGGTACTTGCGCGAGGAGCCGTCGCCGTACGGACCGGGCCACATGTCGTAGCCGGCCTTGGAGGAGATGAGGAGCTCGTCGCGGAACGGCCGCCAGTCGGCGGCGAGGTGGCGTCCGAAGCTCTCCTCGGCCGCGCCGTACGGCGGGCCGTAGTTGTTCGCGAGGTCGAAGTGCGTGACGCCGAGGTCGAAGGCCGTGCGGAGGATGTCGCGCTGGGTGCGGCGGTCGGCGTCGTCGCCGAAGTTGTGCCACAGGCCGAGGCTCACGCGGGGGAGCTTGAGCCCGCTCGCGCCCGAGCGGGCGTACGGCATGTGGTCGTAGCGGTCGGGGGCCGGGGTGTACCGGGGGAAGTTGTCCACGTTCACAACCCTAGGCCGCCCGCCGCCGACGCGGCTGCCCGCACGGCCGTGGCCGCCGGTCGTCGGACCTCGCCGGGATCCCCCGTGATCTCCCCCGGACCCAGACGGGCCCACGCCCCCTGTCCCCGCGGGGGCCCGCCGCGTACCGTTGGGCCATGGATCTCGCCGCCGACGTCCTCGCCACGTCCGTCGTCGCCATCGTCGTCGGCCTCGTGCTGACGTTCTTCGGCTACGCCGTGCTCCGGTTCGCGATCGCGCTCTACGGCGCGCTGCTCGGGTTCGTCCTCGGGGCCGCGCTGATGGGCTCGATCACCGGCACGGGCTTCCTCGCGACCACCGCCGTCTGGATCACCGCGATCGTCGGCGCGCTGATCCTCGGCACGCTGGCGTTCGCGTTCTACCAGGTTGCCGTGCTCGTCGTCCTCGCGGTCATGGGGTTCGCGCTCGGCGTCGGTCTCGTCCAGGTGTTCTGGGGCGGCGCGCCGGACTGGCTGCTGTGGGTGGTCGGCATCGGGCTCGCGCTCGTGCTCGTCGTCATCGGCATGATCGGCGACCTGCCGGCGGTCCTTCTCATCGTCGTCACGTCGTTCGCGGGCGCCGAGGCGGCGGTCGCCGGCGTCATGGTCCTGGCGGGCGTCATCGACCTGGCGCAGCTCGAGGAGGCGGGCAGCGCGGCCGCCCTCGACCACGGCGTCCTGTGGTCGCTCGTCACGCTCGCGCTCGCCGTCGTCGGCATCGTCGTCCAGCTCGGGGCGTGGCGTGCCCGCCGGGCGCGGCTGGCCCGCGAGACCGCGGTCGGCGGCGCGACCGCGGACCGCGCGTCCTAGCCGCCGGGCTCAGTCCCAGAAGCGGATCCCGAGCTCGCCGAGCCTGGCCGCGACGTCCGCGTTGCTCGGCTCCACCTGGTGGCTGCCGTCGGAGTAGACGACGACGGGGATGTTCGTCCGCCCCGAGATGGCCCGCGCCTCCTCGGCCCGCTCGGGCTCGGCGACGAGGTCGACCCAGGTGAACGGGACGTCGAGCGCCCGGAGCTGGGCCTTGGTGCGGCGGCAGTCCCCGCACCAGTCGGCACCGTAGACGAGGACGCTGCCGTCCGGCGGCGGCGTGGTCGGTGAGGTGTCGGGGGAGGGCGTGGGCTCGGTCATCCCGTCATTGTCCGCCCCGCCCGGGACGGTCCCGTCGACGTGGGCTCGGTGACCACTCCGTGACCTCGCGACCGCGGCGCGGCATGCTGGGGGCATGCGCGCACGGGCCGGAGTCGTCGTCATCGATGGGTACTGCGGCGTCTGCGCCCGCAGCGCCGACCTCCTCGTGCGCCTCGACCGTCGCGCGCGCCTCACGATCGTCCCCTCCCAGGAGCTCGGCGCCCTCGACCGGTACGGGCTGACCCCGGGGCAGGTCGCCGCCTCGGTCTGGTTCCTGCCGCGCCCGGCCGACGGCGGGCGCGGCAGCGGTCGGACCGCCCGTCCGGTGGGCGGTGCCCGCGCGGTCGGCGCCGCGCTCGACACGGCCCTCGGCATCCGCCTGTTCGAGCCGATCGCCGGGGCGCCGCTGCTCGGCCGGGTGATCGAGCGCGGGTACCGGTGGGTCGCGGCCAACCGGCGCCGTCTCCCGGGCGCGACCCCCTGGTGCCATCGCGTCGACACCTGCGCCGAGCCGGCCTAGTCCGGGACGGAAGGCCCCACCGGCCAGCTCCCGACGGCGGTACGGTCGAGGTGAGACCGACGGAGCGAACCCAAGGAGGGGATCGACATGTCCGAGTCCACACCCACCGCATCGGTGAGCACCATCCTCGTCGGGGTCGACGGGGGAGTCCCCGCGTGCCGCGCGCTCGAGTGGGCGCTGCGACGGGCGAGTCACACGGGTGCGCTGGTCCGCGCCGTGTGGGTCGACGAGGAGCGGGGCCACTCCGACGAGCCCGTCACGGCCAAGGCGCTCGCCTATCAGCTCGAGCGCGCCGTCGCCGCGGCGGGCCTGACGCCGGCGTCGACCCCGACGGTCGAGCAGGAGCTCGTCAGCGGCGACGTCGTCGACGAGCTGCGCCGCCGCGCGAGCGAGGCCGACCTCCTCGTCATCGGGACGAACTTCCACCACGGCGTCATCGGGTGGTTCAGGGGCACCCGCGCCCTCACCCTCGCCGCGGACGCCTCGGTGCCCGTCGTCGTCGTGCCGGACGTCGAGCTCGATGGCCGCGCGGACGTCGTCGTCGGCGTCGATGCCGCCGGTCACGCCGACCAGGCCGTGCTGTGGGCGGCCGCCGAGGCCGCGGCCAGCGGGCAGACCCTCGTCCTCCTGCAGGCGACGCCGCTCATGGTCGGCTCGGTCCCCGCCTACGTCGAGGTCGGGAACCTGCACACGGAGCTGGTCGAGGAGGCGCGCGAGGCGGTCGACCGGCTCGCCACCGAGCTGACGGAGCACGAGCCGGGGCTGCGCGTGCGTGGCAACGTGACCACGGAGTGGCCCGTCCAGGCGCTCTCGCAGGCCGGCCGGACCGCGTCGCTCGTGGTCGTCGGCAGCCGCGGGCTCGGCGCGATCCGACGGTTCGTCCAGGGCTCGGTCAGCTCCGAGGTCGTCCTCAGCCTCACCGGCCCGGTCGCGATCGTCCGGTAGCCGGCCGGGGTCGCCGGCAGCTCCGGCCGACCCGTCCGGTCGCCGCCGGTCGCCGCAGCCGACGCCGCGCTCGGGACGTCGGCCGGCACCCCCGAGCGCCCGCGGCGTCACCGGTCGCCCGCCGGACACCTCCCGGCAAGCGCGCCGTCACGCTCCGGCCAGGTCCGCCGGGTACGGTCGGAGCCGACGGAAGGGGCATCATGACGGATCCGACCGCGACCCCCGCGAGCACCGCCGACGCGCCGGCCACCGTGGCGACCGCCGGGACGATCCTCGTGGGCGTCGACGCCGAGACTCCGAGCCTGCGCGCGCTCGAGTGGGCACTGCGGCGCGCGGCCCGAACCGGCGCCCGCGTCGTCGCCGCGTGGACGGTCACGTCGCACGAGAGCGACGACGACGCCGAGCGCGCCCTGACCGAGCGGCTCCGCGAGGCGCGCGTCGCGGTCGAGGCGCTCGACGCCGCCGACCCCGGGCCGCGACCGGACCGCCCGGACACCGACGACCAGCACCCGGACGCTCCCGCCCGGCCCGCGCTGGAGGCCGAGCTGCTGCACGGCGACGTCGTCGGCTCGCTCCTCGCTCGCGCCGCGACCGCCGACCTGCTCGTCATCGGCACGAACTACACGCCGAGCGTCGTCGGCCGCCTCCGCGGCACCCGGGCGCTCAAGCTGGCGGACGACGCGCCCGTCCCCGTCGTCATCGTCCCCGACGTCGAGCTGGGCGGGCGCCGCGGCATCGTCGTCGGCGTCGACGGGACGGACAAGGACGCGCCGGCGGTGCCGTGGGCGGCGGCGGAGGCCGCAGCGAGCGGGGACGAGCTGGTGCTCCTCAACGCGGCCGCGCTGCCGGTCGGCGCCGTTCCCGCCTACGCCGACGCCGACGAGGTGCAGGACGCGGTGGTCGCCGCCGCGCGGGACACCGTCAACGCGATCGCCGCTCGCGTGCGCGAGGCGCACCCGGACCTGGAGATCACCGGCCGGATCACGTCGGAGCTGCCGGTGGTCGCGCTCTCCGAGGCGGGTGCGACGGCGTCGCTCGTTGTCGTGGGCAGCCGCGGTCTCGGGGTGCTGAGGCGGTTCCTCCAGGGGTCGGTCAGCGCGGAGGTCGTGCTCACGCTCGCCGGCCCGGTGGCGATCGTCAGCTGACCCCCGGCACGGGCTCGTCGAGCACGACCGACCGGAGCACGACGGCCTCGTTGTGCTCGGTGTCGCGGGCCGCGTAGAGAAGCGTGACGACGGGGTGGTCGACCGCGGCCGAGCGCAGCGTGGCGAGGGCCCCGCGGTGGTCGTCGTCCCCGAGCTCGGCCTCGTACTCGCTGACGAACGTCGGCCACGTCGCGGGGTCGTGGTGCCAGCGCTCGCGCAGGTCGCTGCTCGGGGCGACGTCCTTGAGCCACAGGTCGAGCGCGGCGCGCTCGTGGCTGATGCCGCGCGGCCAGAGACGGTCGACCAGGATGCGGTAGCCGTCGTCGGGCCCGGCGGGCGCGTAGATGCGCTCGAGCCTGATCTCTCCCACTCCTCGACCGTACGCCGTCCCCGCGCGGCGGGCTAGGAGTCGCGGACGGTCTCGTCGTCGGCCCGGCGGACCGCCTCGTCCTCGTTGGCGCGACGCACGGCCTCCGCCTCGAGCTCGGCGTCGCGGGCCTCGCGCTCGGCGTTGATCGCGTCGAGGTCGACGGTCAGCTCGTCGATCCGGAGCAGGTCCTCGCGGACGCGGCGCGTCCGGTACCCGGCGCGACCCACCATGTGGGCCGAGACGGGCGCCGTGAAGAGCTGGAACATGACGACCAGCAGCAGCGTCCAGATGACGTTCCCGGTCCGGATCTCGAGCGCGAGCGCGGTCATGAGCATCGCGAGGCCGAGGGACTGGGGCTTGGTCGCCGCGTGCATCCGGGCGAGCAGGTCGGGGAACCGGGCGATGCCGATGCCGGCGACCATGACGAGGAACGAGCCGGCCAGGAACAGGATGGCGGCGACGGTGTCGAGCACGTGCGCGACCGTCGAGCCCGGCACGATGGCGAAGGCGTCCATCAGGTCCCCCCGTCCCGGCGGCGCAGCGTTCGTTCGCGCGAGACCTCCCGCGCCGGCCGCACCCCGTCGCGCGTGCCGCGCGCGTCGGCCGGTCGGCCGGTCGGCCGCGAGCCGGCGCGGTCGGGATGCTCGCGCGCGGCCTCGTCCTCCTCCTCGCGACGTCGCTGCTCCTCGAGCGCGCGCGCCTCCTCGCGGGTGAGGATGCGGCGCTCGTCGTCGGACTCCTGCGCCGCGAACCGCGCGATCGTCACCGATCCGATGAACCCGACGAGCGCGAGCACGACGAGCACGGGCACGAGGTCGGTCCGCTTCGTGTGCGCCGACACCAGCGCGACGGTCGCCAGGACCGCGGCGGTCACGACGTCGAGCGCGACGACCCGGTCGAGCATGCTCGGGCCGCGCTCGACCCGGAAGAACGCGAACGCCGCGCCGACCGCGACGAAGACGCCGCAGATCGCCAGGACCACGATGCTCATGAGGGCACCTGCCCCGCCTCGTCGGACGCCCGGGACACGCCGCCCGTCGGCCCGCCCCACCAGCGCCGCGGCGGCAGCCCGGCCTCGGCGATCTCCTCGGGCGAGCCGAGCGCGTACAGCACGATGGTCTCCTGCTCGTAGACGGCGGCGCGGGCCGCGGCGAGGGCGGCCTCGTCCGGCAGGTCGAAGACGTGGAGGTAGAGGGTCGACGTCGCGCGGTGCGCCTCCACCACGATCGACCCGGGGACGAGCGAGCACAGGTCGGCCGTGAGCGTCAGGTAGAGGTCGTTGTGCGAGCGCAGCGGCACGCGGATCACCCCGCCGTGCGGGATCCTGCCGAAGCTGAGCGCCATCCGCGCCACGTAGATGCTCGCGACGAGGATGTCCCAGGCCAGCCGGCCGAGCAGCCGCAGCGACCCGAGCGCCGAGATCCGTCCGGCGAACGGGATCCGCGGCATCGGGAACACCCACGACACGACGAACGCCACGACCACGCCCCCGAGCAGGTTCGCCCACGTCAGGTCGCCCCACAGCAGGATCCACACGAGCGTGAGCCAGATCGTCGCCGAGACCGACGGCCGGCGGCGCGGCGCGGACGCCGGCTGCGCCGCGGGCGGGAGCTGGTCGACGGCGATGCGGTGCGCCCCGTCGACGACGTGGCCCTTCGCGGTCACGAGTCCTCACCCCCCGTGCCCGCCGTGCCCGCATCGTCAGCGGTGCCGTCGGCCGAGTCGGATGCGTCGGCGGAGTCGGACGCGTCGCCGTCGGACACCCCGTCCCCGCGGTCCCCGTTGACGAGCACCGAGGAGATGTACGGCGAGCGGGCCGTGAGATCGGCCGCGGCGCTCTCGGCGTAGGCGTAGAGCGGGCCGGCGAACACCGTGATCGAGACGGAGACGGCGACGATCGACGTGGCGGCGGCGAACATCGAGCGCGGCGTCCGCACGTCGGGCAGGGGCTCCGGCGCGGGCTGCCAGAACGCCTTGTTCCACGCCTTGACGATGGCGTAGAGCGTGAGCAGCGACGTCACGAGACCCGCGGCCACCACGGCGTACGCGAGCGGCGTCGCCCGGTCGATGCCCGCCTGGAGCAGGCCGACCTTCCCGAGGAAGCCGGACAGCGGCGGGATGCCGGACAGGTTGAGCGCCGGGACGAAGAACACGATCGCCAGCGCCGGCGAGAGCTTCGCGAGCGACCCGAGCCGGTCGAGCGACGTCGTCCCGCCGCGCTGCTCGACGAGCCCCGCGACGAGGAACAGCGCCGTCTGGACGGTGATGTGGTGGGCGACGTAGAAGATCGTCGCCGCGAGCCCCACGTCCGAGGCGAGCGCGATCCCGAACAGCATGTAGCCGATGTGGCTGACGAGGGTGAACGACAGCAGACGTTTCAGGTCGTCCTGCGCGACGGCGCCGAGGATCCCGACGAGCATCGTGAGGATGGCAAGGACGAGCAGGACGTCGTCGAGCCGGCCGCCGGGGAAGAGCAGCATCTGGGTCCGGATGATCGCGTAGATCCCGACCTTCGTCAGGAGCCCGGCGAACACGGCGGTCACGGGCGCGGGCGCGGTCGGGTAGGAGTCCGGCAGCCAGGCCGACAGCGGGAAGATGGCGGCCTTGATCCCGAACCCGAGCAGCAGCATGGTCTGGAGTACGAGCTGCGTCGTCGGGTCGACGGCCGGCAGGCGCTCGGCGAGCTGGGCCAGCGTGAGCGTGCCGGTCGCGCCGTAGATGAGCGCGATCGCGACGAGGAAGATGACCGAGCTCAGCAGCGAGACGATGACGTAGATCGTGCCCGACCGGATCCGCTCGCGCGTGCCGCCGAGCGTGATGAGGACGAAGCTCGCCCCGAGCACGATCTCGAACGCGACGTAGATGTTGAACAGGTCGCCGGAGATGAACGCGTCCGCCACCCCGGCGGCCAGCACGAGGTAGGTCGGGTGGAACACCGAGATGGGGGCCTTCTCGTCGGTGTTCGCCTCGTCGCTCGCGCCCTGGGCGATCGAGTACGCGAGCACGCCGAGCAGCACGATGCTGGACACGAGCAGCATGAGCGCGGCCAGCCGGTCGACCACGAGCGCGATCCCGACCGGGGCCGACCACTCGCCGACGTTGACGACGAGCGGGCCGCCGTCCGCCTGGAACAGCAGCGCGATCGCGACGCCGAGCACGATGGTGAGCGCGGACACCGAGATGACGGCCTGCAGCCGCGGCCGACGCGCGAACGTGAGCGCGAGGCCGGCGGCGACGAGCGGGACGACGACGGGCAGCGGCACGAGCCAGAGGGACTGGGTCATCGCTCGCCCCCCTCGTCCGTCGTGTCCCGAGCTGGTGTCGTCGGGAGGTCGTCGTCCTCGGTCTCGTCGCGGACCTGCGCGGCCTCGAGGGCGGCGTTGCGCCGGCCCTCCTCGTCCGAGCGCAGGTCCAGCTCGCCGCGCTCGGCGCGACGGGCGATGCGGCGGTCCTCGACGTCGTCCTGGATCTCGTCGTGACCCGTGAGCTGCCAGGAGCGGTAGGCCATCGCGAGGATGAAGGCGGTGAAACCCAGCGTGATGACGATGGCCGTCAGCACGAGCGCCTGCGGGAGCGGGTCGCTCATCGGTTCGTCGGACGACCCGATGAGCGGGGGTGCGCCGGCCGCGCCGCCCATGACGAGGATGAGCAGGTTGACGCCGTTGCCGATGAGGGCGATCCCGATGAGCACGCGGGTGAGGCTGCGCTCGAGCAGCAGGTAGACCCCCGTCGCGACGAGCGCGCCGACGACGATGACGAGCACGAGCGACGGTGTGTGGTCGGTGACGATCACGATGCGCCTCCCTCGGTCGTCGGTGGTGTCGGTGCGGTGGAGCCGGAGCCGGGTGTGCCGGCCGACGGCGCCGGTTCCGTCGGTGGCGTCCCGCGACCGGGCCGGATGCTGACGCCGGCGCCCACCTCGGCGCCGATCCCTGCACCGCCGGCCGCGACGCCCGCGCCGACCGGCCGCCGCGGCTCGTCGTGCCCGATCTCGGGCCGCGCGGTGCCGGCGGCCTCGGCCTGCCGGTCGAGCTCGGCGCCGAGCGTGCGCAGCACGTCGAGCACGAGCCCGATGACGACGAGGTAGACGCCGATGTCGAAGAACAGCGTCGTGACGAACTTGACGTGCCCCAGCGGTCCGGCGTCGAACTGGACGACCGCGGACTGGAGCACGGTGCCGCCGAACAGGAGCGGGACGACGCCGGCGCCGGCCGAGAGGAACAGACCCAGCCCCATGAGCACACCGGCGTTGACCGGCGCGGCCTCGCCGAGCTCGTACCGGCCCCCGGCGAGGTAGCGCAGCGTGAGCGCGATGCCGGCCACGAGCCCGCCGGCGAAGCCGCCGCCCGGGGCGTTGTGGCCCGAGAACAGCAGGAAGATCGAGAACACGATCATCGTGTGGAACAGCAGCCGCGTCGCGATCTCGAGGATGACGCTGCGGCGCTGGGGCGCGAGCGTCGCCGCCGCCGAGATCCAGCGCTGGTTGCGCAGCGCCGTGCTCGCCTGCCGCGTCATCCGGGTGACCCAGTGCTCGGTCATCGCGTCGGAGCTGGCCGGCGCCTCGTTGAACGCGGCGTGGCCCGCGTCGTCGCGGACGGGGTTGACGACGGGGGCGCCGGCTCCGGCGCCGACCACGTCGGCGTCGCGCGTCCCCTCGGCCGGCCGGTGGGCGGCGGCGCGCTCGGGCGCCCCGGCGCGCTGGAGGGTGACGAGGGTCGGGCCGCCGGCGGCGCCGTCGGTCCACACGGCGACGGGGCCGGCGTCGGCCGCGCGCTCGACGCGCGCCGTCCGCACCCGGAGGAAGACGAGCGAGGCGACGCCGGTCGCCGCGACGAGGAGCACGGAGATCTCGCCCATCGTGTCCCAGGCGCGGATGTCGACGAGCGTCACGTTGACGATGTTCTTGCCGTACCCGTAGTCGTAGGCCTCCTGCGGGAAGTACGTCGAGACCGGCTGCTCGACGCGGGCGGAGATCGCGAGGATCGCGACGAGGCTCACGAGCGTCCCGACCGCCAGACCCAGCCCGGCGCGCAGCCAGCGGCTCTCGGTGAGGGGCCGGTTGGAGAAGTACGCGGGCAGGCGGCGCAGCACGAGGACGAACACCACGAGCGTGATGGTCTCGACCAGCACCTGGGTCAGCGCGAGGTCGGGAGCCCCCTGCAGCTCGTACAGCAGGGCGACGCCGTACCCGGAGATGCCGAGCAGGAGGACGGCCTTGAGCCGGCGGCGGGACCTGGCGGCCGCGATGCCGGCGGCGACGACGAACGCGCCGACGACGGCCTGCACGGGGGAGTCCCACAGGCGGACGGGGCCGAACGCCGGGCCAGCGGCACCGCCGGCGGTCTGCGCGGCCTCCCCGGAGATCCAGGCCCAGGACACGAAGACGGTCGTCGTGACGAGCACGATCGCGACGTAGAACGGGATCGAACCGCGCTGCACCAGGGAGGTCGTGTACCCGGCGAACCGGTCGAGCCGGCGCATGAAGTGGCGGTACGCCTCGTCGGCGGAGACGCCGAGACCCGCGTGGCGCTGCACCCACGACGAGCGCCCGCCCAGCCAGAACAGCGCGATGCCGGCCACCAGCACGACGCCGGTCAGCAGGAGCGGCACGCCGAACCCGCCCCACAGCACGAGGTGGCCCGCCGTGCCCTCCGGGTACCGGTCGGCGTGGGGCAGGAGCAGCCGCTCGCCGAGCCACGGCACGAGCCCGACCGCGAGGCCGCCGAGCGCCAGCACGACGGGCGAGACGTACATCTGCCAGGCCTCGCGGTCGACCTCGGTGTCCGACAGGCCGTCCTTGTCCGAGAAGGCGCCCCACCAGAACCGCAGCCCGTAGGCGACGGTGAGGATCGAGCCGATCACGAGGACCGCCAGCAGCCAGCCGGCCGAGGACGACCCGTGGCCCCCGGCGTGGAGGAGCGACTCGAGCGCTGCCTCCTTCGCCACGTACCCGGCGAACGGCGGCAGGCCGATCATCGACGCGATGGCGAGCGCGGCCACGACCGACAGGGTCGGCATCGAGCGGCGCAGGCCGGAGAGCTGATGGATGTCGCGGGTGCCGGTGGCGGCGTCGACGATCCCGACGATGAGGAACAGCGACGCCTTGAACAGCGCGTGCGCGCCGAGCATCGCGATCCCGGCCAGCGCGACCCCGCGGTCCGGCTGGCCGACGAGCATGACGAGCAGGCCGAGCTGCGAGACCGTCCCGTAAGCGAGGACGAGCTTGAGGTCCCACTGCCGCAGGGCGCGCCAGCCGCCGAGCAGCATGGTGACGCAGGCGAGGACGAGGAGCGGGACCTGCCACGCGTCCCACGTCGCGAACCCCGGCGCGAGGCGCGCGACGAGGTAGACGCCGGCCTTCACCATCGCGGCCGCGTGCAGGTAGGCGCTCACCGGCGTCGGCGCGGCCATCGCGGCCGGCAGCCAGAAGTGGAAGGGGACGAGCGCCGACTTGCTGATCGCCCCGACGAGCACGCAGACGATCGCGACACCGCTGAGGGTCGTCAGCTCCGGCGGCGACGTCGTCAGCTCGTGGAACGAGTACGACCCGCCGGGGATCTGCCCGAGCACGATGATGCCGCCGAGCATCACGAGGCCGCCGAACGTGGTGACGATGATCGCCTCCATCGCGGCCCGGCGGGAGACCTTGCGGTCGAAGTAGTGCCCGATGAGCAGGTAGGAGAAGACGGTCGTCAGCTCCCAGAACAGGTAGAGCATGAGGGTGTTGTCGGTCGCGACGAGGCCGAGCATGGCCCCGGCGAACGCGACGAACACACCGGCGAACCGACCCTTGCCCGTCGAGGACGCGGCGAAGTACCAGGAGCAGTACAGGAGGACCAGCGCCCCGACGCCCCCGACGATGAGGAGCATGAACCAGGAGAGCGTGTCGATCCGGAAGACGATGTCGAGATCGAGGCCCGGAACCCAGGACCAGCGCTGCTCGACCACCTCGCCCGAGGTGATCCGGGAGGTGAGCGTGAGGGCGTAGACCGCGGCGCTCGCGGGGGCGAGCGCGAGGACCGCGAAGACCCGCCGTCCCCACTGGCGCATGGCGAGCGGGCTCACGATGGCGGCCACGCCATGCAGCAGCAGGATCTGGATCAAGGGATGGTCCCGTCGTCGGTTGCGGTGGCGGGCGATCACATTCTACGGAACGTCACGGCCGCTCGCCGGAGGCTGTGGACATCCGGACCGGTCCGCGGGCCGCCGGACGGCCGCCGGGCCTCGCCGGGTCGTCCCTCATCGGTCCGCCTACTCTCAAGGCGCGGCCAACGGGGTGTCAGCGCTGGCCTTTCGTGGCACCATGGGCGAGCCAAGGTCGGCGTCCCCTCCCCCTGCGGCGCCGACCGGGAGAGGTGGTGTCAGATGGTCAACGTCCTCATCGTCCACGGTCGCAGCCGACCCCTGTTCGGCCCCGTGGAGATGCGCGAGCAGTGGCTCGTCGCGCTCGACAGCGCGTTCGCCGGAGCCGAGCTCACCCCGCCGTTCACGGACGAGGAGGTGAAGCTGCCCTGGTACGGCGACGCGCTCACGCACCTCGTCGGCGGCGTGACCCGCGGCGAGGCCGAGCGCGTCTCCCTCAGCGGTGACCTGCCGCACGACGAGCGGGCCTTCGTCCTCGCCGTCGTCGAGCAGGTGGCCGAGGCCTACCGGTTCACCCAGGAGCAGCTCGACGCCGTCGCCGAGCCGGCCGACGAGCGCGCGCCCCGCGGCTCCTGGGGATACGTGCGCAACGTGCTCGGCGCCGTCGACCGGTTCGTCCCGGGGATGAGCGGCGCGACGGTGGCGTTCGTCGCGCGCGAGTGCTTCGGCTACCTGACGGATGCGCGGCTGCGCCAGACGATCGACGACGGCGTCGCCAGCGTGCTCGACGCCGGCGGTCCGTCTGTCGTGCTCGGGCACTCGCTCGGCGCCGTCATCGCCTACCACGTGCTGCGGGCCCACCCCTCGGCCGCGTCGTGGGACGTGCCGCTGTTCGTCACGATGGGCGCGCCGCTGGCGTGGCGCCCGGTCGCGCGGGCGCTCGCCCGGCTCGAGACGCCGCGCGTGCCCGCGTGCGTCGGGACCTGGGTCAACGCGCGCGACCCGCTCGACGCCGTCGCCATCGGCGGCCGGCTGGTCGGCGCGTTCCTCCCCGGCGGCCCCGGGCTGCCCGAGGTGCTGGAGGAGGACGGGATCGTCAACCCGGACGACGGCCGGCACGCCGTCGAGTACTACCTCGCCGACCCGCTCGTCGCGACGCGCATCGACGAGGTGCTCGCCGCGGGCTGAGCCCTTGCGGGCCGTCGCGGGCGGCCGGGCCCAGGGCCCCTGCGCCGGCCGCGGCCGTCTACGATCGCACGATGGGCTGGCGGCAGTGGGGGATCGGCAAGCGCAGCTCCCGTCGCGGCGATCCGACCGGCTCGCCCGGTGCCCGGGAGATCTCCGACTGGCTCGAGAGCTCCTCGCCCGCCGTCGAGGGTGACGACGAGCCCAACCCCTATCTGCCGCCCGGCACCCCGCCGACGTGGGCGGAGGCGTCCGACGAGGCGCTGCTCGGGGCCGGATCGCGGGGGTCGAAGCGTCGGCGTCGCGGCAAGCGGAACCCGGAGCCGTCGGGGACCGACGGCGGACGCGGCGCGTCGAAGCGCCGCGCGCGAGGGGCGAGCGGAGGGGCGGGGGCGAGCTCGTCCGCGCCGCGGCCGACGCCCGCGTCGTCACGCCCGTCGACGTCGTCCCCGACGGCCGCGGCGAGCGGCCCCGCGACGGCCCGACGGAGGCCGACGTCCGGGTACCTCGTCGTCGTCGCCCTCGTCCTCGCGCTCATCGGCGGCGGCATCTGGTTCGCCAACCGCGACCGTCCGCCGGGCGACCTCGGCGGCCCGGCGGTGCCGAACGCCGACCCGACCCGCGCGGAGCTGGTCGACCTCGACCCGGTCTGGGAGGCGTATCCGAGCGACGTCGTCTACGGCGGGATCGGCGGCGGGTCCTACGACACGTCGCCGTTCGTCGTGACGCCGGAGACCGTCGTCGTGCGCCGCGGCGAGGACCTGTTCGAGGACTCCGAGGCCTATGCGCTGATGGCGCTGTGGCGCGAGGACGGCAACATCGCGTGGGAGCTGGAGCTCGACGGCGTGATCTGCGCCACCGAGCTCCTGCACGTCTCGGGCGCCGTCGCGCACGCGTCCGAGGCGGAGGAGGTGGTCGTGTGCGCGGGCAACCGGCCGGCCGACGCCGCGACGGACGGCGCCCCCGCGGGCGAGCGGCTCCTGTTCCTCAACCCGACGACGGGCCGGATCGGCCTCGACCAGGAGCTCGACGCGCCCCCGGCGAGCATCGCGACGGCCACGCAGGGTCTCGTGGTCCAGGACCGGCTCGCGCTCCCCGGCACCGCGGGTGCCCCCGCCGCGGGCGAGGGGGCCGTGCTCGGGCTGCACTGGTTCGACGCGACGGGCCGCGAGCTCTGGGCGGCCGACGCGGTCGAGGTGAGCGGTGAGCTGGCCGACCGGTTCGTCCCCGACGACCCCGATCCCGACGACCCAGAGCCGAAGCTCTACAAGACCGAGTGGACCAGGTACGCCGACGCGCTGCTCGTCGCGATGAGCTGGAACGCCCTCGTGCTCGACGCCGCTGGCCCGCACCTCCTGCTCGACGACGGCGACCGCGAGCTGACCTGCGGCACGCTCGCGCCTGCTGGTGCGTCGCTCGTGTGTGCCGACGGGTGGCGGGCGACGCAGGTCGTCGCCGACCCCGCGACGGGCGACTGGCGCGAGGGCTGGGTCTCGGAGGTCGGCGCCGTCGGTGCGGAGCGGCTGCTCGCGCCGCTCCTGTTGGGGGAGGACTCCGAGGACGACGTCACCGCCGTCATGACGCTCGACCCGGCGACCGGGGCGGCCGGCGCCGAGCTGGCCCGGCTGCGCGGCTACTACATCCGGCTCCACGGGACCCGCGAGGTCCCGGTGCTGCGCGGGAGCGACGCCCTCGTCGTCCTGGCTCCCGACGGCGGCTCGGCGCTCTGGCGCCGCGGCTTCGACAGCGACTACGGCGGGCTCGGGCTCTTCGTGGCCGGCGACCGCGTCGTGCTGCCCGACTACTCCCCGTCGCCGCGGCAGGACGTCGTGCTGGACGCGGCCGACGGACACGAGGTCGCGCGCATCACCGAGGGCACGCTCTGGCCGGTCGAGGGTCGTCAGGTCCTCTCGCTCGCCTACGACGGGGTGCGTCTCATCGAGCTGCCCTGAGCCGGATCAGCTCCCCCGAGATGGATCAGGCGAGGTCGGTCGGGTCGAGCAGGAGCTCGTCCTCGTCGACCAGCTCACCCCCGGCGGCGGCGTGGAGCGCGCGGGCCGCCTCGGAGATCGCGGCGCGCGCGTGCTCGCGCGTCTCGAGCGCCGCCGCCGTCTCGCCGGGCAGTCGGCCGGCGGCCGCCGCCCGCACCGCGGGGTCGGCGAGCCACTGCAACCGGTAGGCGATGACGCCGCCGCCCGTCCAGGCGCAGTCGGCGAGCGCCGCCGGGATGACCTCGGCCGCCTCGACGTGGAGCGTGACGCTCGACGGGGTCGCGGTCGGGACCGGCCAGTCCGCCCCGTACCCGTCGAGGCCGGCGGCCGCCGCCTCCTCGACGCCGCGCAGCAGGACGAGACCGGGCAGGTGCGGCTCGAGGATCGCCGCGGTGGCGGCGGGCTCGAGCCAGGTGGGGGAGTAGAGCGTGATGTCGACGGCGCTGGCCGGGTCGGGCTCGACGACGACGCCCTCGCTCGTGCGCAGCCCGCCGGCGAGGCGTCGGGCGCAGGCCGCGAGGACGTCGAGCACCTGACGCTCGAGCCCGGTCGGGTGGTGGTCGCCGAACGCGTCGAGCAGGTCGCCGTAGCCGTCGGGCAGCCGCGGGACGGCGCCCGACCGCTCCGCGCCCACGTCGACGACGAAGGCCGTGCTCGCCCAGGCCGGAAGGCCGAGGTCGGCCCGGTTGACGATGTCAACGCGCCAGGGGCCGGTCAGGGTCGCGCGCTCCAGCGTGCCGTCGGGCAGGGTCGGGACGGCGTGCCCCGCCGCGAGGATCTCGGCGTGCTCGGCCGCGAGCAGGTCGAGCACGCCCGGCAGCCCCGGGGGGCCGTCGGTCGGGGCGGGCCGCCACGTGGCGCCGACGACGCTGGAGCCCACGAGCGCGTCGAGGTCGCTCCACGTCACGTCGTCGTCGAGCAGGAGGAGGTGGTGACCCCCGGCCGCGGTGCGGGTGAGCCGCGGCCACGCCGGTCCGCCGGGCGACCGGTCGGTCGGCTCGCCCGGCTCCGTCGACCCGGACGGCCCGGACGCCGGGAGCGGTCCGGTCACGGCACCTGCGTGCGGTGGAAGTCGACGTGCGAGCGGCTCGCCGTCGGGCCGCGCTGGCCCTGGTAGCGCGAGCCCGTCGCGCCCGAGCCGTAGGGGCGCTCGGCGGCGGAGGACAGGCGGAAGAAGCAGAGCTGACCGATCTTCATCCCGGGCCAGAGCGTGATCGGCAGCGTCGCGACGTTCGACAGCTCCAGCGTCACGTGCCCCGTGAAGCCCGGGTCGATGAAGCCGGCCGTCGAGTGCGTCAGGAGGCCGAGGCGGCCGAGCGACGACTTGCCCTCGAGGCGCGCCGCGACGTCGTCGGGGAGCGTCACGAGCTCGTGGGTCGCGCCGAGCACGAACTCCCCGGGGTGCAGGACGAACGGCTCGTCCGGCCCGACCTCGACGAGGCGGGTCAGGTCGCTCTGGTCCTGCGCCGGGTCGATGACCGGGTACTTGTGGTTGTCGAACAGCCGGAAGAACCGGTCGAGCCGCACGTCGACGGAGCTGGGCTGGACCATCGCCGGGTCGTAGGGGTCGAGGGCCACCCGGCCGGACTCGATCTCGGCGCGGATGTCGTGGTCGGAGAGCAGCACGGGTCAACGGTAGTGGGGCCCGGCTGCGGGCACCACGGGTTCGCGGGTGTCGAGCCATCGCGGCCCGATGAGGTACGGTCGAACGTTCTTCTCGAGAGGGGGAGCGGGATGACGGAGCCGCGCGACGAGACGCCGGGGGGTGGCAGCGACCCCCTGTACTGGTGGGACCAGGCCGCCCTCGACCCTGCCCCGGACGCCGACCCGCCCGGGCCGACCCCCGTGTTCCCGGCCGGCGCAGCGCCGCTCGCGCCGAGCGCTCCGTCGTCGCCGGTGAGTCCGACGCCGCCTCCCGCGACCCCACCGCTTCCCGCGTCGCCGGGCCCCGCCGCCCCGTCGTCGGTCCCCTCGTGGGGGACGCCGGGGCCGGCCCCGAGGACGGGTGCGCCCACGCCCTCCTCCCGCCCGTCGTCGAGCACCCCCCGATCGATGTCGACGGCGACGTCGACGGCCGGGACGACGACCGGCTACGCGACGACGTCCAAGCCGCGGAGCGGCAAGCCCGGTGTCGGCTTCTACGTCGGGATGGCGGTCGTCGCGATGCTGTTCATCGGCGGCATGGTGCGGGGCTGCGGCAGCGACTCGACGACCGTCGTCGACCCGGACCCCGCGCCGACCTACAGCCAGGACCGGGACGCCACGCGACCGACGGCGGACCAGCTCCTCGACCCCGTCCCCCTCGAGCCGTCGTGGACGACCGACCTCGACGGAGCCATCCGCTACGCGCTGGACGGCTCGGCCGAGTGGAAGCCGCAGATCATTCTCGGCGAGAGCACCTGGGTCGTGGGCATCGGCGAGTACGACACCCCGGTCGACACGCTCGTCGGGCTCGACGCCGCGACGGGCGAGCAGGTCTGGTCGGCCACGCTCGAGGGCGCCGTGTGCGCCGACGAGGACGGGTTCGAGCAGATCCTCTGCCTCGACGCGCCCGGTGGCCTCGGGCCGCAGGGCGGGCGGAGCACCGCGATGTCGCTCGTCGCCGTCGGGATGGACGACGGCGTCACCGAGTCCCACGACGTCGATCTCGGGTCCGTCCGCTCGGTCCACCGGACCGACGAGGGGCTCCTCGTCTACTCGGACTCCACGCAGGGGGCCGACGCGATGATGAGCCTCGTCTCGCCGACGGGCGAGGTGCTGTGGTCGACGCCGGTGCTGGCCGGCGACGAGCCGACGACCCTGAGCGAGAGCGAGGTCACCTCCTTCTCCTGGCTCGAGCTGGCGGACTCGGCGGTCGCGCTCACGACCACGAGCGCCTTCGTGTCGGTCGACCCGGCGACGGGGCCGGTCGCGCCGCCGGTCTCGTGCCCGCTCCTGGCCAGCGACGGGCAGGCGCTCTACTGCCGGTCGTACTACCCGGACCAGGGCGTGGTCAGCTACGACTCGCGGGCCGAGCAGCGCTGGCTGGCGACGGGCCTCGAGCTCGTCTACCCCTACAGCTCGACGCCGTCGCCGGTCGTCGTCGGCGACGGGAACGAGTACCCCGCCGACGAGACCCTGGCGATGGACTGGTCGACGGGCTCCGTCACGGGGACCGGGGTGGAGCTGCTCGCGTCCGACGACGACCCGGACTCCTGGTACTGGTCCTCCGGCTCGCCCGGCCGGCCCGTGCTGGTCGAGACGTGGTACGACCCGTCGCTGATGCGGCTGACGGCGCTCGACGACGAGGGGCGGCCGCTCTGGTCGCTGGTGGGTGACGGATACCCCGCCATGCCGCCCGTCGTCACCCTGTCCGACGGACGCGAGGTCGTCCTCGTCCAGATCGCCGGCGATCTCGCGGCGATCGACTGGAACACCGGGGAGCAGATCGCCGTGTACGACGACGGCGGGTACGGGACGATCGAGCAGGGACCGTCCGGCGTCGCGCAGGTGCAGTACGCGAGCGTGTCGCGGCTCGAGCTCGGGTAGGATGGTCTCCGGCGTCGCCCCGAGCGGCGCCGCGCGGGTGTAGTTCAATGGTAGAACTTCAGCTTCCCAAGCTGACAGCGCGGGTTCGATTCCCGTCACCCGCTCCGCACGACGGCTCCTGACGTCGTCGACGCCCGGTCCCCGTCGTGGGGCCGGGAGTTTCGTTCTTTCCGGCCTTCCCGGCGGCTTCGCGGCGCTCCGGCCCGTCGTCCCGGGGCGCTCAGGCGAAGGAGCGCCAGAGGAGCCAGCCGGCGAGCGCGGTCGCGGCCGCGATGACGACGAGCTGCGTCCCCACCCAGAACCATCCGGGCCAGCCGGTCTGACGGGCGAGCTCCGCCGGGTCGCTGCCGCGCGGGGACGGCGCGACCGCCGCCCAGTGCCGCCAGGCGCCGAGCACGAGGACGGCCGCCACGACGAGGACCACCGTCACCGACCGCGCGTCCGAGCGCCACCACCACAGCGCGCCTGCGGCAAGGCCGACCAGCAGGGTGACACCGGCCGTCGTCCACGACCGCACGAACGGCAGCGTGACGACGCAGCCGAGCGCGACCAGCAGGAGCAGCAGCGGCGCCCAGCCCGCGAGCGCCACCCAGACGAGCCCGGCGCCGACCAGCGCCGGCATCGGGTAGCCGGCCCACGTCGTGAGGGCGAGCCCCGGCCCGCGTCGCTTCCCGACGGTGACGGCGTGTCCCGACATGTCGCCGCGGACGACGAAGCCAGTGAACCGGCGACCGACCAGGACGCCGACCACCGCGTGGCCCAGCTCGTGCACGAGCGTGACGCCGATCCGGACGAGCCGCCACAGCGGCGGGATCGCCACGAGCGCGACGCCGAGCGCCACCGGCAGCCACAGCACCCACGCGGGCGCGGCGCCGTCGGGGCAGAACGTGTCACCGCTCAGCCGGGCTCCGGCGCACCAGCCGCTCGCCGGCCCGTCGGCGTCCGGTGCCGTGCGCTCGACGACGGCCCGCCACCACGCGGCGTCCGCCCAGGGCAGCCACGCTAGAGCTCCCACGCCTCACCCCACTCGATCTTCCGGGCCGCGCGGAAGGCGTCCCGGTCGCGCTTGGTCACGGTCACCTGCTCGATCCCACCGTCCGGCGCGCACAGCTCCAGCCGGATGTGCCCCGGCCGCGTCTCGGGGTGGCGCAGCACCCGACCGGCCGGTCGCGCGATGGCCGGGCCGCTGGTCGGGGCCAGCGCCGCGACCCAGCTGAACTTCTCGTCCTCGAACCCGCGCTCGCCGCCCTTGGCCGCGCGGTGCTCCCGGGTGCGCGGCAGCCGGACGGCCGCGTGGCACCAGTCGCCCTCGCGCGCCGCGACCGGGCACGCCTCCTCGTGCGGGCACGGCGCGGCCACCCGCCAGCCTCGGCGCAGCAGCTCGGCGCGCACCTCGAGCACACGCCGGAACCCCGCCGGCGTCCCCGGCTCGATCACGACGACGGCCTCCCGCGCCCCGGCCGTCAGTCGGTCGACGAGCGCGCGACGGGCTGCGTCGTCGATCTCGGACAGGACGTAGCCGGCCACCGCGAGGTCCGCCCGTCGGTCCGGTCCGGCGGCGTCGTCGGTGTCGTCGGCGCGGACGGCCGCGCCGGCCCCGGGGTCGGCGCGGACGGCCCGGCGCGGGCCGATCGAGGCGACGGTCGTGGTGACGTCGAGGTCGGTGGCGGCGAGGACCTCGCGGGCGACCGCGAGGGCTGGCGCCGAGTAGTCCTCGAGCGTCGCGGCGTCGAGGGAGTCCCAGGTGGCCCACGCGGCGGCCGTCGCGGCCCCCGTCCCTGCCCCGACGTCGAGCAGCGTCCGCGGGGCCAGCCCCGGCACGGCGCGGGCGAGCTCCTCGAAGGCGAACCGAGCCGCCGCGAACGTCGCGGGCAGCCGCGTGAGGGCGTACGCGCTCGCGTCACCGGCGTCGGCGATGATCGGCGACGCGGCTGGCCGGTCCGCCCGGTACCGCTCCGACAGCCGCCGCGCCGAGGCCTCCGTGCCGCGGGTGTCCGCGGGGGCGCCGGGCCGGCGGGAGGACCGCAGCCGTGCGAGCCGGTCCGCGAGCTCGGCGGGGAGCTGGATGGTCACGGGCACGGGCAGCAGTCTCTCACCGCGGGGTGCGCCGCGGGCGGCGCGCCGGGTGCCGGGTGCTCGGGTGCCGGGTGCGCGATGCCGGTGGCGGCCGGCCCCGCGCCGACGCGGGAGAATGGCGGTCGTGCCTCTCTCCCCCGCCAGCGGCTCGCTCGCCTCGCGCGCGGTCCCGGCGATCCTGCGTCGTCCCGGCGCCGGCGGCATCCTCGCGATGATCGCGCTCTCGCTCGCGCTGCGGGCGCCGCTCAACGCCGTCCCGCCGGTCGCCGGCGAGCTGGGCGAGGCGCTCGGCGTCTCGGCGGGTGCGGTCGGCCTGCTCACGTCGATCCCCGTCCTCTGCTTCGGTCTCGTGACGCCAGCGTCGTCCCTGCTCCTGCGCGTGCTCGGCCTGCGCGTCTCGGGCGCCGCCTGTCTCATCGGCGTCGTCACCGGGTCGGTGCTGCGATCCGGCGGCTCGTTCGCGCTCGCGCTCGTCGGGACGTTCCTCATCGGCGCCTCGCTGTCGATCGGGAACCTCGTGGTGCCGGTGCTGATCGGACGCGTGTACCCGATACGCGCGGCCGCTCTCATGGGTGTCTACAGCTCGGTGATGAACCTGGGCTCGACGCTCGCGACCGCCCTCACCGCGACGCTGGCCGTCCTCCTCGGGTGGCAGCTCGCGATCGCCTCGTGGGGTGTGCTGATCGGCGGCGTCGCGCTGCTCGGCTGGCTCCTCCTGCTGCCCGACGCGGCCGTGCACGGCGCGCCGCCCCCGCCCGGGGCGGCGACGCGGCCGGCCCGCGGCGGGTTCGCGCGGACGCTGCGCAGCCCGGTGGCCTGGCTGCTCGCGGCCGCCTTCGCCGCGCAGGCGATGAGCTGGTACGCGATCACGGCGTGGCTGCCCTCCGCGCTGGAGGAGATGCTCGGGATGAGCACGCAGGCCGCGGGGCTCGGCGCGTCGGCGTTCCAGGTCTCCGGGATCGTCGGGCCGATCCTCGTCCCGGCGTTCCTCGCCGCGTCCCGGCGACGGTCCGGCCCGGCGACCGGGACCGGTCGGCCCCGGTCGCAGCGCGACGAGGCGGTGCTCGTCCTCGCGCTCGTGGCGTGCTGGGCCGCCATGCCGCTCGGGATGCTGCTCGCGCCGGGGTGGTGGCTCGTGTGGGCGCTCGTCGCCGGCGTCGGACAGGGCGGGTTCTTCACGACGATCTTCCTGCTCGCCGTGCGGCGCACCGGCAGCGACGACGAGAACCGCCGCACCGCGACGCTCGTCCAGACCTTCGGCTACCTCGCGGCGGCGTCGGCCCCCGTGCTCGTCGGCGCGGTGCACGAGCGCGTGGCCGGCTGGACCGTCCTGTTCGGGATGGTCGGCGTGCTCGTCGTCGTCATGGGGATCGGCGCGCTCGGCGCGGCGCTGCGGCCGATGACGGCGCACGTCGACGCGGCCGGGGTGACCGGCGACGGATCGACCGTCGACGTGGTGACCGGCGACGGGGAGGACGGTGGACGCGATGCACGACGTGACGGGTGACGGGGCCTTCGCGCAGGCGAGCTACCAGGTCCGGTTCGACTGGGGTCGCGCGGGGCTGCGGCGGCTCGCGCCGTGCGACGTCGTGGTCGTCGTCGACGTCCTGGGCGAGGCGGAGGACGCCGCGCGCGAGGTCGTCACCGGTCTGGTGCCGCCCGACGCGCTCGTGCTGCGCGGGGGTCTGCGGAACGCCGCGGCCGTCGCCCGCGCCTGCCTGGACGAGCAGGCCCGCCGCGGCGGACGGACGTCGATCGGCGTCGTGGCCGTCGGGGGCGCGGCCCGGGGCGAGGCGCGCGACGACGCGGGCGAGGCGCGGTTCGCGGTGGAGGACCTGCTCGGCGCCGGTGCCGTGGTCGCGGCGCTGACGGACCTGGGGATCGACCACAGCTCGCCCGAGGCGGCCGTCGCGTGCGAGGGGTTCCTCGGGCTCCGGCGCGCGCTCGGGCACCTGCTGATCTCCAGCGGGTCCGGCCGGGCCATCGTCGCGGCCGACCCGGCGGCGCTCGCCGACGTGCACGACGCGGCGCGGCTCGACGCTGACGACGACCCGCGGCCGCTGCGGGGCTGACCCGACGCGGGACCGACCGACGCGGGCGGCTCGCTGCGGGCAGGATGGCGTCATGACGAACGTCTCGGGCCTCCCGCGCGGTGTGTTCCTCGGCCTCGCGACGCTCGACGTGCTCCAGTACGTCGACCACCCGCCGGGGCCGAACGAGAAGGCGACGTCGTTCGAGCACGCGCTCGCGGCGGGCGGTCCCGCGACCAACGCCGCCGTGACCTTCGCCGCGCTCGGCGGCCGGGCGGTGCTGGTCACCGCGCTCGCCACCGATCCGCCCGGCGACCTCGTGCGGGCGGAGCTGGCGTCCCGCGGGGTCGAGGTGGTGGAGCTGGCGCCGCCGCCGCGCGTCACGCCGGTGTCGTCGATCACGGTCGCGACGGCCACCGGGGAGCGGTCGATCGTCGGATCGGACGCGGCGGGCGCGCCACCCGTCGCGGTCGACGGCGACGCGCTCCGCCGGCTGCTCGCGGAGGCCGAGGTGCTCCTGCTGGACGGGCACTACGGCGATGCCGCGGTCGAGGCCGCCCGGCTGGCGAACGACCTGGCCGTCCCGGTGGTGCTCGACGTCGGGCGGTGGAAGCCGGCCTTCGACGCGCTCGTCGGTCTCGCCGACCACGTCGTGTGCTCGGAGGCCGTGCGACCGCCCGGGTTCGAGGGGACCGACCATGCCGCGTCTATCCGGCGGCTGGCCGAGCTCGGGGCCGGTCACGTGGTGGTGACCCGCGGCGGCGGCGATGTCCTCGTCCGGTCGTCGGGCGCCGTGGAGACGGTCGAGGTGCCGGTCCCGCGCGTCGGCGCGGTCGACACGCTCGGCGCGGGCGACGCGTTCCACGGGGCGTACGCGCACGCGGTGGCCTCGGCCGGGAGGGCGACGGACGGGTCGGAGCCGGCGGCGTCGGGCGCGTCGATGTCCGACGATCTGCCGCGCCGGGCCGCCGCGTTCGCGGCCGGGGTCGCGGCGACCCGCGTGCAGCACCGCGGCCCGCGGGCCTGGCTGGCGCACCTGACCGGCTGACACCGGCGGCTCGCCGGGTCAGTCCTCCGGCGAGGGCGCGGGGGCCTCGACGGTGTTCACCGGGTCGGGGTCGGCGGACGGCTCGTCCCTCGGGTCGTCGGTGGGGTCGGGCGTCGGCTCGGGGGACGGCGTCGGATCCGGCGTCTCCTCGGGCGGGGTGGGCGTGGGTGTCGGGGTCGGACCGGCCGCGTCAGTCGCGCGCGGTGAGCACCAGCGGCCCGTCGGGCGTGATCGCCACGGTGTGCTCGGAGTGCGCGCCGCGCGAGCCGTCGATGGAGCGCAGCGTCCACCCGTCGTCGTCGGTGAAGATCTCGTCCGTGGTCTCGAGGAACCACGGCTCGATCGCGATGACGAGGCCGGGCTTGAGCTTGAGGCCGCGGCCGCGGCGCCCGTCGTTGGGCACGTGGGGCTCGCCGTGCATCGTGCGGCCGACGCCGTGCCCGCCGAAGTCGAGGTTGACCAGCAGGCCGTACTCGTGCGCGACCTCGCCGATCGCCCAGGAGATGTCGCCCAGCTTGTTGCCGACGCGCGCCGCCTCGATGCCGGCCGCCAGGGCGACCTCCGTGGCCTCGATGAGGCGACGGTCCTGCGGCCGCTCGGTCCCGACGATGACGGACAGCGCCGAGTCGCACACCCAGCCCTCGAGCTCGGCGGCGAAGTCGACCGAGAGCAGGTCGCCGTCCTGGAGCACGTAGTCGAAGGGCAGGCCGTGGAGCACCGCGTCGTTGACGCTCGTGCACAGCACCTTCCCGAACGGCATGGCGCCGAAGCTCGGGTGGTAGTCGATGTAGCAGGAGGTGGCACCCGCGTCGCGGATCATCCGGTGCGCCAGCTCGTCGAGCTCGAGGAGGTTGACGCCGACCGCCGCCTTCTCCTTCAGCGCCTCGAGGACGGACGCCACGAACCGCCCGGCGGGACGCATCTGCTGGACTTCTGCGGGGGTCTTGAGCTCGATCACCCCGCCAGCCTACGGCTGCGGCCGTCCGGAACGCCCGCCCTGTGGACGACCGCGCTCATTACGCTCGACCCATGGCCCTCGTCGTCGCCGCAGCGATCCTGGACGATCTCGTCCACCCCACCCGCCTGCTGGCGGCCCGCCGGAGCGCGCCCAAGACGCTCGCGGGCGCGTGGGAGTTCCCGGGTGGCAAGGTCGAGCCGGGGGAGCTGCCGGCGGTGGCGCTGCGCCGGGAGCTCGTGGAGGAGCTCGGCGTCGAGGTCGCGCTCGGCTCGCTGGTCGCCGGTCCGGGGATCGACGACGCGGAGGGTCGCGGCGTGCTGAGCGACCTCGCCGGGCTGGGCGGGGAGGACGCCGACGCGGCCCACCTCACCTGGCCGATCCACCAGGGGCACGTGATGCTCGTCTGGTTGGCCGTGCTGGAGCCCGGCTCGGGGGAGCCGCGACCGCTGCAGGACCACGACGAGCTGCGCTGGCTGCCCCTCGGGGAGTGGCTGAGCGTGCCGTGGCTGCCGGCGGACCTGCCGATCGTCGAGGCCGTCGCGCGCGACCTCCGGGTCACGATTTGATCACGATGTGAGCAAAGCGTCCATGATTCGGACGCTTTGCGCCCTCCGTCCGTTCGTGTCGGTGGTCGCGGTTAGCCTCGACGAACTGACCAACCAAGGAGGCTGCCATGAAGGCGACCCGAATCGTCGCGGCTGGTGCCGCGGCTCTTGTTGCGCTCGGTCTGGCTGCGTGCGGCCCCGAGAGCACCCCGCCCGACACGTCGACCGACGCCACCGCCGGTGGCGACGGGACGACCAGCGCGTCGACCGACTCGGGCTCCGGTGAGGGCACCGGAGTCGTCGGGGGCGCGCTCGACGTCGCCGCGTACGACGAGATCATCGCGAAGGGACCCGTCGCGGACGACGCGGCGGTCGCCGCGTCCGAGTGGGCCAGCGCCATCAAGGCCGAGGGCAAGCTCCGCGTCGGCGGCACCGAGACCTCGAACCTGTTCTCGCTGCTCGACCCGTCGACGAAGACCGTGCGCGGCTTCGACGCCGGCCTGTCCCAGCTGCTGGCGCAGTACATCCTCGGCGAGCCGACGACGGAGCTGACCCAGGTCTCCGTCGACACGCGCGAGGAGCTGATCGTCAACGGTGACGTCGACACGACGATCGCCACCTACTCGATCACGCCGGAGCGTGCCGAGCGGATCGACTTCGCCGGCCCGTATTACGGCTCGCAGGCCGCGATCCTCGTGAAGGCGGACAACACGGACATCACCTCGCTGGCCGACCTGGCCGGCAAGACGGTCGCGACGCAGGCCGGCTCCACGGGTGAGACCCTGCTCGAGACCGAGGCGCCCGACGCCGACGTCCTCGCGCTGCCCGACCACGCGCAGGCGCTCGAGTCGGTCGTGAACGGGAACGCCGACGCGTACGTCATCGACCAGACGCTCCTGCTCAACGCGGTCCTGCAGCAGGAGGGCGCCGTCAAGATCGTCGGCGAGCCGTTCGGCCCGGTCGACCTCTACGGGATCGGCGTGCTCAAGGGCTCGGACGCCACCGAGTTCGTCAACACGTTCCTGCAGCAGATCATCGACGACGGCCTCTGGGCCGAGCTGTGGACCGTGACGATCGGCGACCGTACCGGCGTCACCGAGGTCCCGGCCCCGCCGACCGTCGGCGAGACCGGCCTGTCCTGATCGAACCCGGTCGCCGGGGCCCGTCCGACTCCCGGTCGGGTCCCGCGACCGAGCCGCCGTCGCCGTCGTCGTCGATCGTTCGAGAGAATGACGGCGGCGGCGGCGTCGCGGCCGTCCCGCGGACCTCGACGACCTCACGACGGAGGGAGGGCAGATGGAGATCCTGTTCGGCGAGTACGGCGGGCTGCTCCTGCGGGGGACGCTGCTGAGTCTCCAGCTCGCCCTCATCGGTTTCCTCGGGGCGATGGTGCTCGGCACGATCCTGGCGATGTTCCGGGTCTCCCCGATCCCGCCCCTGCGCGCGTTCGGCGGGCTCTACGTCGAGTTCTTCCGCAATGTGCCGATGGTGACGCTCATGATCCTCGTCGTGTACGGCCTCCCGTACGCGGGGGTCAACCTCGGCCAGTTCTGGTCGGTCATCGCCGCGATCATCACGGTCGGCGCGGCGTTCGCGTGCGAGACGATCCGGACCGGGATCAACGCGGTCTCCGCCGGCCAGGTCGAGGCCGCACGCGCGATCGGTCTCACGTTCTGGGGCATCTCCAAGGAGCTGGTCGTGCCGCAGGCGGTGCGCTCCGTCATCAGCCCGCTCGTGACGCTCTTCATCGGGATCCTGCTCTCCTCCTCCCTCGCGGCCGTCGTCGGGATGCGCGAGCTGACCGCCACCGCCGGGTACATCAACAACAAGGCGGCGCTCGGGCTGCTCACCTTCGGCGTCATCGCCGTCATCTACATGGTGATCTCGCTCGTCGCCGCGGGGATCGGCATCCTGCTCGAGCGCCGGTTCCGGGTGCTGCGATGACGGGGGCCGAGCGATGAGCGCGCACGCGCTGTTCGACGCGCCGGGGCCGCGGGGTCGGCTGACCATCCGCGTCGTCACCGGCCTCTCGGTGCTGCTCGCGGCCGGGCTGGCCGCCCTCGTCTACTGGCAGCTCTACCGGACCGGCCAGCTCGCGCCGTCGAAGTGGCGCCCGTTCGCCATGCCGGGGACGATCGAGTACCTGCTCGACGGACTGCGCGGCACCGCCGTCGCGGCCCTCGGCTCCGCCGTGCTGGCGCTGCCGGCCGGGCTGCTGCTCGCGCTCGGCCGCGTCTCCCGGCACCGCTGGCTGAGCTGGCCGTCCATCGCGTTCATCGAGGGCTTCCGGGCCGTGCCCGTCCTGCTCGTCATCTACGCGTTCATGTTCGCGCTGCCGCAGTACGGCATCAACCTCTCGCACTACTGGAAGCTCGTCACGCCGATCACGCTGTGCGCGGCCGCCGTGCTCGCCGAGGTGTTCCGCGCCGGGATGCTCGCCGTGCCGCGCGGGCAGAGCGAGGCGGCGCTCGCGCTCGGGCTGCGCGAGGGGGCGGTCAAGCGGATCGTCGTGCTCCCGCAGGCGCTGCGCATGGTCGTGCCGGCGCTCGTCGCCCAGGCCGTCGTGGTCGTCAAGGACACCGCGTTCGGCTACGTCGTCTCCTACCCCGAGCTCATGCAGTCCGGGAAGGTGCTGGTCGCCAACACGAACAACCTCGTGCAGACCTACCTCGTCATCACGGCCATCTACGTCGTGGTCAACGTGCTCATCTCGCTCCTCGCGCAGCGCCTGGAGATGTGGCTCAACCGGCGCGGCGGCCGAGGATCGACGTCGATCCTGGCGAAGGCCCGCCGCTCGACGATCCAGTAGCCCCGAGCCCGGCCGGGCGCAGCGTGGCCCTCGCGACGACGGTGTCCACCGTGGAGCCGGGTGCTTAGCCGGATCCGGTTGGTAGGTGGCCGCGGCGCGAGCGGTGTCCACGGTGGGGCCGGGTGCGCGGCCGGATCCGGCTGGTAGGTGGCCGCGGCCGGGGGCCGCGTCCGTCGGTGCGCGGTGTCCACGGTGGGGCCGGGTGCGCGGCCGGATCCGGTTGCTAGGTGGCCACGGCGGGAGCGGTGTCTGCCGTGGGGTCGGGTGCTAGCCGGAGCCGGTTGGTGGGTGGCCGCGGCCGGGGGCTGCGTCCGCGGGTGCGCGGTGTCCACGGTGGAGCCGGGTGCCGTGCCCGAGCCGGTTGGTTGGTGGCCACGGCGCGAGCGATGTCCACCGTGGGGCCGAGTGCTAGGCGGATCCGGCTGGTAGGTGGCCGCGGCCGGGGGTCGCGTCCGCGGGTGCGCGGTGCCCACGGTGGAGCCGGGTGCTAGGCCGGAGCCGGTTGGTGGGTGGCCACGGCCGGGGGCTGCGTCCGCGGGTGCGCGGTGTCCACGGTGGGGCCGGGTGCGCGGCCGGATCCGGTTGCTAGGTGGCCACGGCGGGAGCGGTGTCCACCATGGGGCCGGGTGCGCGGCCGGATCCGGTTGGTAGGTGGCCGCGGCCCGGGGCCGCGTCCGCCGGTGTGCGGTGGCCACCGTGGAGCCGGGTGCGCCGCCGGACCCGGTTGGTGGGTGGCCACGGCGAGCGCGATGTCCTCCGTCGAGTCGGGGCTACGGCGGGCCACTCGACTTCCGGCGCGCAGGACCGGCGGGTAGGCTGGTCCCGAACGAAACGACAGGGGAGCGCTGCCACCACGGTGAGCGCTGAGAGTGCGGGAAGCCGCAGACCCTCGAACCTGCTCCGGTTAGCACCGGCGAAGGAAGTCGGGATCTCTCTCCGTCGTGCACCTCGGCGAGCCGGGGCGCACGACGGACCCTCCCACACCACCGGGAGGACACCATGACCACCACACGCACCACCCGCCGCCGCGCAACCGGCCGCACCACCGGCGCCGCCCTCGGCGCCCTCGGCGCAACCCTCGCCCTCGCGGCCTGCTCGCTCTCGTCGCCGAGCCCCTCCGTCACGACCGAGACCACCGACACCCCGGGATCCACCGCGACCGACGGCACCGGGACCGCGGCGCCGGCCTCGTCGATCACGCTCGTCACGCACGACTCCTTCAATGTGAGCCAGGACGTCCTCGACGCGTTCACCGCCGAGACGGGCATCTCGGTCACGATGGTCGCGCCCGGCGACGGGGGAGCCCTCGTCAACCAGCTCGTCCTCACCAAGGACTCGCCGCTGGGCGACGTCGTCTTCGGCGTCGACAACACCTTCGCGACCCGCGCGATCGACGAGGGCGTGTTCGAGCCCTACACGTCGGCCGCGCTGCCCGCGAGCGCGGAGCAGTACCTCCTCGGCGACGCCCTGACGCCGATCGACTTCTCCGACGTCTGCCTCAACGTCGACCTCGACTGGTACGAGGAGAACGGCCAGACGCCGCCGGCGACGTTCGACGACCTCGTCCTGCCCGAGTACGCGGGTCAGACGGTCGTGACGAACCCGGCGACGTCCTCGCCCGGCCTCGCGCTCCTCGCCGCGACCGTCGGCGCGTTCGGCGAGGCCACGTCCGACGGCACGGGCGGCTGGATCGAGTACTGGGAGAAGCTGCGCGACAACGACGTGCTCGTCGTCGACGGCTGGTCCGACGCCTACTACGTCGACTTCTCGGGCGGGGGCGGCGACGGCACGCGTCCCGTCGTCCTCTCCTACGCGTCCTCCCCGCCGTTCACGGTCGGCGACGACGGCACCGCCCGGACCGCGGCGCTGCTCGACACCTGCTTCCGCCAGGTCGAGTACGCCGGCGTCATCGCGGGCGCCGCGAACCCCGAGGGCGCGAGGGCGTTCATCGACTTCATGCTCTCGCCGGAGTTCCAGGCCGACGTGCCCGGGCAGATGTACGTCTACCCGGTCGACTCGAGCGTCGAGCTGCCGGCCGACTGGGCCCGGTTCGCACCGCTCGCGCCCTCGCCGTGGACGGTGCCGGCCGAGGACATCGCCGCGCACCGCTCGGACTGGATCGACCTGTGGGCCAGCAAGCTCCTGGGCTGACCCGCCGCGGCCCCGGGAGACCCGCCCCGGGGCCCAGCGGGTCGACCCCGACGCGGTCGGGCGCACCGGCGCCCGCCGTCCCGGCCGCCGAGCGCGCCTGGACGGCGTGGCGGCGCGCCATGTGGACGCTGGCCGTCGTCGTCCCGCTCGTCTTCCTCGCCGCGTTCTTCGCCTATCCGGTGGCGGCGATCGTCGCGCGCGGCTTCGTCGCGAACGGCGCGCTCGACCTCGGCGGCTTCGCCGACGTCCTGGGCGACCCGCGGACCTGGCGGGTCGTTGCCCACACCCTCGAGCAGGCCGTCGCCGGGACGGTGCTCGCCGTCGTGCTCGCGGTCCCGGGCGCCTACGTGCTCTACCGGTGCTCCTGGCCGGGGCGCGGCCTCGTCCGGGGGCTGGTCGCGGTGCCGTTCGTGCTGCCGAGCGTCGTGGTCGGGGTCGCGTTCCGCGCGCTGCTCGCCTCGCACGGTCCGCTCGGCTTCCTCGGCCTCGACCGGTCGTTCCCGGCGATCGTCGCCGCGCTGGTCTTCTTCAACTACGGGCTCGCGGTCCGGCTCATCGGGACCGTCTGGGAGCGGCTCGACCCGCGGACCGAGCAGGCGGCCCGCACGCTCGGCGCCTCCCCGGCCCGCGCGTTCCTCACCGTGACGCTGCCCGCGCTCGGCCCCGCGATCGCCTCGGCCGCGTCGCTCGTCTTCCTGTTCTGCGCGACGGCGTTCGCGGTCGTGCTCGTGCTCGGCGGCCAGCGCTACGCGACGGTCGAGGTGGAGATCTGGCTGCGGACCACCCAGTTCCTCGACCTGCGGACCGCCTCCGTGCTGAGCGTGATCCAGCTCGTCGTCGTCGCGGTCGCGCTGTGGGTGTCGGCGCGGGCGCGCTCCCGCGGTGAGCGGGCGCTGCGGCTCGTCGAGGCCGGCCGCGCCGTCCGCCCCCTGCGCCCGCTCCGCTCTCCGGTCGACGCCGTCACCGCGGCGCTCACGGCTCTCGTCGTCGCCCTGGTCGCGCTGCCGCTGCTCACCCTCGTCGTCCGCTCGTTCCGCCGGGACGGCGCGTGGACGCTGGCGAACTACGCCGCGCTGTCCGGCACGGGTCGGGCCGGCGGCGGGGGCAGCGCGCTCACCGTGAGCGTGTGGGCCGCCGCGCAGAACTCGCTGCGGATCGCGGTCGACGCGACGCTGCTCGCGCTCGTCGTCGGGATCACGCTCTCGCTCGTCCTGTCCCGGCGCCCCCGCCGGCCGTTCGCCCGACGCGCCATCGGAGCGCTCGACTCGGCCGTCATGCTGCCGCTCGGCGTGTCGGCGGTGACGGTCGGTTTCGGGTTCCTCATCGCGCTCGACCGTCCGCCCCTCGACCTGCGCAGCTCGCTCGTGCTCATCCCGATCGCCCAGGCGATGGTCGCGATCCCGCTGGTCGTCCGCACGATCCTGCCGGTGCTCCGGGCGATCGACCCCCGCTTGCGCCAGGCGGCCGCCGTGCTCGGCGCTGCGCCGGGTCGGGTGCTGGCCACCGTCGACCTGCCGCTGGCGCTGCGCTCGATCGGGCTCGCTGCCGGCTTCGCGTTCGCGGTCTCGCTGGGCGAGTTCGGCGCGACGTCCTTCCTCGCCCGCCCCGACCGCCCGACGCTGCCGGTCGTGATCTTCCGGCTGCTCGGCCGGCCGGGCGAGGGCAACTACGAGATGGCGGTCGCGGCGTCGGTCGTGCTCGCCGTCGTCGTCGGTGTCGTCATGACGACGGCGGAGCGCCTGCGCCCCGCCGGGACGGGAGAGCTGTGAGGAACGACGTCGAGGCCACCGCGCCGCGCCCGGACCGGACGGGCTCCGGGCTGCGGGTCGAGGACGCCACCGTGCGCTACCCGGGTCGGACGGCCTCGACGCTCGCGGTTGACGACGTCACCCTTGGTGTCGAGGCCGGGGAGGTGCTCGCGCTGCTCGGCCCCTCGGGGTGCGGCAAGTCCTCGCTGCTGCGGGCCGTCGCGGGCCTCGAGCCGATGGCGGGCGGGCGCGTCCTGTGGGGCGGCGTCGACCTGACGCGGGTGCCCGTGCACCGCCGCGGGTTCGGGCTCATGTTCCAGGACGGTCAGCTCTTCCCGCACCGCGACGTCGCCGGGAACGTCGCGTACGGGCTGCGGGGGACGTCGTTCGGCGCCACGCGCGCGTCGCGCGCGGAGCGCGTCGCGGAGATGCTCGACCTGGTCGGGCTCGACGGGTTCGGGGCGCGCTCGATCTCGACGCTGTCGGGCGGGCAGGCGCAGCGGGTCGCGCTGGCGCGCGCGCTCGCCCCCCAGCCGCGGCTGCTCCTGCTGGACGAGCCGCTGTCCTCGCTCGACCGGCGCCTGCGCGAGGAGCTTGCCGTCGACGTCGCCCGCGTCCTGCGCGAGGCCGGGACGACGGCCCTCTACGTGACCCACGACCACGACGAGGCGTTCGCCGTCGCCGACCGCGTCGCCGTGATGATCGACGGGCGGGTGCGCCGCGTCGCCGGCCCGGCCGAGCTCGTCGCCGACCTCGGTGACGCCGAGGTCGCGGAGTTCCTCGGCCTCGGGTCGTAGCCGGCGCCGAGCGGCGCGGCCGGGCTAGAGGAGCTCGAGGTCGCGGGCGCGGCGCAGCGCCTCCTCCCGCGTGCTCGCCCCGAGCTTGCGGTACAGGCTGCGCTGCTGGCTCTTCACGGTGTTGACCGAGACGCCGAGGACGTCGGCCGTCGCTCGCGTGCTCGACCCGCGCGCCAGCTCGTGCAGCACGATCGTCTCGCGCGGCGTGAGGTCGGTCGACGTCGTCGCCCCCGCCTCGAGCATGGCGGGGAAGGGCGTGTCGAGGTTGTCCGGCGCGCCCCCGGGCAGCAGGCCCTCGAGCAGCCGGCGGTCGGCGGCCGTGAGTGCCAGCCACATCCGCCGCGACCCGCTCTCCCGGGTCAGCGCGACGGCGCTGCCGACCTGCCGGCGCGCCGCGTCGCGGTTGCCGGTCCGGGTCGCGAGCACCGCGTCGAGCAGGTGCGTGAGGATGCGCAGCGCGACCTGGGAGTGGAGCACCGGCCCGTCGGCCGCCGTCGCCGGGGGACGGGGGCGTGCCGCCTCCAGCATGAGGGTGTCGGCGAGGGAGAGGTGACCCGTGGCCACGAGCGCGGCTGCGCGCAGGAGCAGGGCGAACGTGTCGTGGTCGGCGGTGCTCTCGCCGAGCATCTCGACGGGGGCGCCGGCCGCGGACAGTGGACCGCCGAGGGCCGCCCGCACCATGGTCCGGACGGCGCGGATCCGCTCGACCCAGGTCACGGAGACGAGCCGCGCGTTCGGTGCCATGAGCGCGCGGTCGAGCACGGCCTGGGCCTCGGTGAGCTCGCCTGCGTAGGCCGCGCGCGTGGCGAGCGAGATCGCCTCGAGCCCGGCGAGCTCCTCGAACCGCTGGGGGATCGCGAGCAGGAGGTCCTGCGCCTCGTCGTACCCCTCGCGGTCGTCGCGCTCCATCGCGATGATCGCGCGGGTGTCGAGCAGGATGCGGGCCGCGTAGCGTCCCAGGGCGAGGACGTCCGGCGGCCGCGTCGGGAGGTCGCGGACGAACGTGTCGGCGATCTCGACCTCGCCGGCCCAGACGAGGACCAGCGCGCGCAGCAGGCGGGTGAGCAGCTCCGACGGCGTGCCGGGGCGCTCGTTCGCGTGCGCCTCCTCGAGCAGCTCCAGCGCGCGCGGGGTGTCGCCCGAGATGAACGACGCGGTCGCGATGTTGCGCAGCAGGAACCCGGCGCCCTGGACCTCGATGCCCGCGGCCCGCGCCTCCCGCAGCGAGTCGAGCGCGGTGGTCGCCGCCTCCTGCGCCCGGGCGTGGTCGCCGAGGAAGCGCAGGGCCATCGACTTGACGGTGGAGAGGTAGCAGCGCTCCCCCGGGTCGGACGGGTTGAGCAGGGCGACCGACCGCGCGGCGACGTCGAACATCCGCGGCGCGAGATGACCGCGGGTCGGGTGCTGACGCAGCGCGAAGCCGAGCGTCAGCGCGAGGCTCGGGTACCCCTCGAGCTGCCACTCCTCGACGCCGAGCGCGATGTCCGACAGCGCCACCATGTCGGCGTCCCGCAGGTACAGCCAGCCGGCGCGGCAGGCGCGGTCGAGCAGCGCGGGGTCCTGCGCCTCGAGGGCCGCGAGGCCGGCGACGCCGAACGCCCCGGTCGCCAGCGCCGCCTCGACGACGTCGTGGGTCAGCCGCGCGTGCAGGTCCGGGTCGTTCGTCCGCAGGTGGGTGTGCAGCACGGCGCGGAACGGGGCGAGCACCTCGAACAGGTCGGGACCGGTGGCCGCGAGACCGCCCGTGCGCCAGAACCCGAGCCCAAGCTCCTCGGCGTGGTCGATCAGGTCGCGTCCCGACCGGTCGAGCCGCTCGGCCGCCCCGGCGTCCTCCCCGTCGTCCGCCGCGGGCGGGCGCAGGGCGCGCACGAGGTCGGCGAGCTCGACCGTGAGGTGGCCCGGGACGGCCAGCCGGCTCAGCATCGCGAGCTCGGCCGGCGTCGCGGCGTTGCCGAGCACCTCGAGCGCTGCCTCGTCGGCGAGCGCCCGCAGCCGCTCGGGCGGGACGGCCCCGGGGTGCTGGCCGTGATCGGCGAGGGCGAGCAGGAGGAGGCGCATCGTCAGCGCGTGCCCGCCGGTGTGCAGCGCGAGCCGGCGGGTGGTCTCCGGCGACGGCGTCCGGTCGGGCAGCAGCACCGCGATGTCCTCGGCGGTCAGGGCGAGGTCGGGTCCGACGAGCGCGACGGGCACGCGGACGCGCGCCGAGCGGCCCTCGAGCTGGAGGGCGCGTCGCGTCGTCACGATCACGCGGAGTCCGGCGACGCTCGTCACGAGCTCCAGCACGTCGCTCGCGAGCCGCGGGTCACGGGCCCGGTCGAGGGAGTCGAGCACGATCGTCACCGGCGGCTCGCCCGCCCGCAGCGCGGCGGTCAGCCGGGCCAGCGCGTCCCGCGGGCCGCCGGCGGCACCGGCTGCGTCGGTCGGCTCGGCACCGTCGCCCGTCAGGTCGGCGAGCACCGCGGCCCAGGTCTGCTCGGCGTCGTCGTCGGCGTGCACCTCTCGCCAGACGACGACGCGTCCCGCCGCCGCGTCCTCCCGCGCGGCGAGCGTGGCGAGGACGGTCTTGCCGCTCCCGAGCGGGCCGCGCACGACGGACAGTCGGGCGTCCCCGCGCAACCGAGCCACGAGCGAGGCCCGCGGCGCGAGCGGGTCGGGGGGCAGGGGGAGTCGAGCAGGGTCGGTGAGCCGCGACATGTCACACCCTCGGGGGGAAGGGATGGGAGGACTCCAACCTAAGGGACCGGCGACGGATCCGCCCGAACCCCGACCAGCCAGGCCCGGGCCAGGCGCGGTTCAGGCCCGGTTCCGGCGCCGTTCCGGCCTCGGCCGGGCACCGTTCCAGGCCCGCTCCGGCCCGGGTGGCCCGGGCGCATAGGCTTGCCCCGTGCCCGCCGGCCCCTCGACCCCAGCCCTCGCGCTGCGCCACGTGACGAAGGTGTTCGAGGACGGGACGAGGGCCCTGGAGGACGTCTCGTTCACCGTCGACCCCGGCGAGCTGGTGAGCCTCGTCGGTCCCAGCGGCTGCGGCAAGACGACGGCGCTGCGGATCGCCGCCGGGCTGGAGACGCCGACCGACGGCGACGTCGAGCGATCGGCCGCGGCCAGCGCCAACCTCGGGTTCGTGTTCCAGGACGCGACGCTGCTGGAGTGGCGCACCGCGCGCTCCAACGTCGAGCTCCTGCCCGAGCTGCGCGGCGTCCCGGCGGCGGAGCGTCGCGCGCGGGCCGAGGCGGCGCTCGCGTCGGTCGGGCTGTCCGACGCCGGAGCCAAGCGGCCGCGCCAGCTCTCCGGCGGCATGCGGATGCGGGTCTCGATCGCCCGCGCGCTCGTGTCGGAGCCGGAGCTCGCGCTGTTCGACGAGCCCTTCGGCGCGCTCGACGAGCTGACCCGGCTGTCGCTGCAGGTGCTGCTGCAGGACCTCTTCGCCGCGGCGCGGTTCGCCGCGCTCTTCATCACGCACTCGGTCGCGGAGGCGGTGTACCTGTCCGACCGCGTCCTGGTGATGGGGCCCGGCCGGATCGCCGACGAGGTCGTCGTCCCGTGGGCGCACCCGCGAGCGCCGGAGCTGCGCTACACGGCCGAGTTCGCGGCGCTCGTCGGCGAGGTGTCGGGGCGGCTGGAGTCCGCGGGCGCCTCGATCGGCGACGACCCCCGAGCGGGGGTCACCCGATGACCGCCCGCGCGCCGCGCCGCCTGCCCGAGTGGGTCGCGTCGGTCGCCTCGGGTGTCGTGGCCGTCGTCGTCCTCGGTGGGATCTGGACCTACGTCAGCCTCGTCCTGCTCGACCCCGACCGGCGGTTCCTGCTGCCGCCGCCGTGGGAGGTGGTCGCAACCCTCGGCCGGCCGAGCGTCATGCAGCCGATGCTCGAGGCGCTCGGCCGCACGACGATGGTCTCGCTCGCCGGCCTCGCGATCGCGGTCGCGCTCGGGGCCGCCTGGGCGATCGCGATGAGCCAGTCGCGGTGGGTCGAGCGCGTGATCTACCCCTACGCGGTCATCCTGCAGACCGTCCCGATCCTCGCGCTGACGCCGCTCATCGGCGTGTGGTTCGGCTACGGCATCCCGGCGCGCGTGGTCGTCGCCGTCATCATCGCGATCTTCCCGGTCATCTCGATGACGTTCTTCGGGCTGACCTCCGGCCCCAGTCCCGCGGCGCACGACCTGTTCACGCTCGCCCGCGCCACGCGGTGGCAGCGGCTGACGCGACTCGAGCTGCCGGCGGCCGTGCCGTCGATGTTCACCGGGCTGCGCTCGGCGGCCGGGTTGTCCGTCATCGGCGCGATCGTCGGCGACTTCTTCTTCCAGCAGGGCGCCGTCGGCATCGGCGGGCTGCTGCGGGTCTACACGCTGCGGCTCGACATGGCGGTGCTCCTCACCGCGGTCGGGCTGACGGCACTGTTCGGCGTCGTGGTGTTCACGGTGTTCGGCGTGGCCGAGCGGCTCGTCGTCGGGCACTTCTACGGCGCCCCCGGCGGCGGCCGCCGCCGCTGACGCCGGCCGCGCGCCGCTGAGAGTGCCCCAACCAAGCGGTCACCCGACTGGTCGCCGTTCGACAGGTTGTCGACGAAAACCGACAGGTTGTGCGTGAGCACCGCGTCCGCCGCGCCGCGACCTGATTGCGTGCTTGGTACACGCCGTCGCGGCGTGGCCGGCGGGACGTGCGTGGGGGCGCGACCGGCCGAGACCTCAACGGCGCCAGCGGGCACGATCCGCGGTCGCGCCACACGAAGGAGAAGACACACGATGACGATCAGGAGATCGAGGGTCGCGAGGCCCGTCCTGACGGGGACGGCGCTGCTCGGCGCCGTGGCGATGGTGCTGAGCGGCTGCACCTCCACGCCGAACGACGGGTCGACCCCGTCGACGTCCGGGGGCACGGCGGACGCCGGCGACGGGACGTCGTACTCGACCGAGGAGATCAGCGACGGCAGGACGACGTTCGTCCGGGTGACCAACCCGGGTGATGGCGCGACCCTGTCCTACAGCCCGGACAGCGGCATCGAGCTGCTCGACGTCGCCGACGGCGAGCTGACCTACGCGTTCAAGGACCTCAACGGCAACGGCGAGCTGGACACCTGGGAGGACTGGCGGGTGCCGGCCGCCGAGCGGGCCGCCGCCCTCGTCCCGTCGCTCTCCACGGAGCAGATCGCCGGCCTCATGCTGTTCAGCAGTGGCGAGAACTCGCCGATCGACGGCCTGAGCGACAACCAGCGCGACTACCTCACCACCAGCCACCTGCGCAACGTGCAGAACGCCGGCAACAACGACGTCACCGCGAACGTCACGTGGGTGAACCAGATGCAGGCGTTCGTCGAGACGCTCGCGTCCGAGGACACCCCGTACGTCCCGGTGAACTTCGCCTCCAACCCGCGCTCCGACGCCACGAACCAGGTGGCGTACTCGCAGGCCGAGAACGTCTCGCAGTGGCCGTCGTCGCTCGGCATGGCCGCGACGTTCGACCCCGAGCTGGTCCGCGAGTTCGGTGAGATGAGCTCGCAGGAGCTGCGCGCCATCGGCATCACGACGCTCCTCGGCCCGCAGATCGACCTCGCGAGCGACCCCCGCTGGTCGCGCGTGTACGGCACGTTCGGCGAGGACACCGACCTCGTGACCGACATGACGGCCGCGTTCGTCGAGTCCTACCAGGACGACCCCGACAGCACCGGCCCCGACGCCGGCTGGGGCACCGGCTCGGTCAACGCCATGATCAAGCACTTCCCGGGCGACGGCGCCGGCGAGAGCGGGCGCGAGTCGCACTACCAGACCGGCAAGTACGCCGTGTTCCCCGGCGACTCCTTCGACCAGCACCTCCAGCCGTTCCTCGGCTCGCTCGACTCCGCGGCCATCATGACGTCGTACTCGATCACGCTCGACGGCGAAGGCCAGCCCATGTTCAGCTCCGAGCGCGGCACGGCCTACGTCAAGGACATCATCGACATCCTGCGCGAGGAGCACGGCTACGAGGGTGTCCTCGTGACCGACTGGGCGATCACCTCGGGCGGCTCGGGCGACCCCGACTCGCCGTACGGCACCGCATGGGGCGTCGACGAGCTGACCCAGGGCGAGCGCCACGTCGAGATCCTCAAGGCCGGCATGGACATGTTCGGCGGGAACACGGCCGTCGGCCCCGTCATGGAGGCGTACGACTTCTGGGAGACCGCCCACGAGGCCGGTGAGCTCGACGTCGACGCGCGCACGCGGTTCGAGGAGAGCGGCGCCCGCATCCTCACGATGGTGATCCGCACGGGCCTGTACGAGGACCCGTTCCTGGACCTGGAGAGCTCCAAGGCGGTGCTCGGCAGCCCCGACAAGATCGAGGCGGCAGCGAACGCGCAGGCCGACTCCGTCGTCATGCTCAAGAACACCGGCGACGCGGTCTCCTGCGCGGCGCCGGTCGACTACTCCGACGCGACCGTCTACATCCCGCGCACGTTCGACGCCGGCATGTCGACCTGGTTCAGCCCGGCCGTGCCCACCGAGGGCCCGGTCGTCGACCTCGAGCTCGCCGAGCAGTACTTCGGCACCGTCGTGACGGACGAGGCCGAGCTCGACGCCGAGGGCAACGTCATCAGCTACACGGCGCCGGACCTCAGCGACGTCGACCTCGTCCTCGTCGGCATGCACTCGCCGAACAACGGGATCTACCACACGGCCCCCGGGTACGACACCGAAGCCGGGCACTACTACCCGATCTCGCTGCAGTACCGCCCCTACACGGCCGACGGCGACAACGTGCGCCGGGTCTCGATCTCGGGCGACCCGCTGCCGGACGGGACGCGGGAGAACCGCTCCTACTTCGGCCAGACCTCGCGGATCAGCAACGAGGGCGACCTCGACTCGTTCGACCGGGCCGTCGCCGCCGTCGAGGCCACGGGCAAGGACATCCCGGTGATCGCCGTCGTCAAGGCGACGAACCCGTTCATCCCGGCGGAGTTCGAGTCCCGGGCGGACGCGCTCCTCGTCGGCTTCGGGGTCTCCGACCAGGCGCTGCTCGACGTGGCGACCGGTCAGCACCAGCCGGCCGGCCGGCTGCCGATGGCGTTCCCGATCGACATGGACGCCGTCGAGGGGTCGTTCGAGGACACGCCGATGGACGTCGCCGCGTTCGTCGACTCCCAGGGCAACACGTACGACCTCGGCTTCGGCCTGAGCTGCTCGGGCGAGCAGCTCTCCTAGCCCGGCCGGTCCGCCCCCTCCGATACCGGGGTGACCTCAGTCGCGATACGCGATCGGGCTCACCCCGGTATCGGAGTCGGGCGCCGGTGCCGCGCCCGCGCCCGCCCCGCCAGCCCGCGCCGGATCACGGTTCGATCACGATCGGATAACGGTGCGATATCGCCCATGACCAGCACCAACAGGTTGTGCCCCGGAAACGACAGGTTGTCCCGTGCCTCGGGCCGACCGCGCCGCCGAGTGGTCGAGTGGAGGGCACCGAGACACGCCACCGTGGTCGTGTCGGGACGAAGGAGACATCGATGACGATCGCACGAGGGTCGGTCAGGCCGGTCCTGGCGGGAGCAGCGCTCGTGAGCGCGCTCGCGCTGGTGCTCGCCGGCTGCACGTCGACGCCGTCAACGGACCCGAGCGACGGCGCGAGCGCGTCCGCGTCGGGGACGACGGCGGGGGACGAGAACACCTACTCGACGAGGGAGGTGAACGACGGGAAGACGACCTTCGTCGAGGTCACCAACCCGGACGGCGGCAAGACGCTGTCCTACAGCCCGGACAGCGGGATCGAGCTGCTCGACGTCACCCACGGCGACCTCACCTACGCCTTCAAGGACATGAACCGCAACGGCGAGCTGGACACCTGGGAGGACTGGCGTCTGGATGCGTCCGAGCGCGCGGCCGACCTCGCGCAGCAGCTCTCGGTCGAGCAGATCCAGGGCCTCATGCTGTTCAGCTCCCACGAGCGCTCGCCCGCCGACGGCCTGACCGACGCGCAGAAGACGTACCTGTCCGACGACCGCCTGCGCAACGTGCTCAACGCCGCCGACAACCAGATCGCGCCGAGCGTGACCTGGGTGAACGAGATGGAGGCGTTCGTCGAGGGCCTGGCGAGCGAGGACGAGCCCTACGTCCCCGTGAACTTCAGCTCCGACCCGCGCTCCGACGCTGCCGGCGGCTACACGGCCTCGGCCGTCACTGACATCTCGGTCTGGCCCAACTCGCTCGGCCTCGCGGCGACCTTCAGCCCGGAGACGGTGCTGCAGTTCGGCCAGATGGCGTCGGAGGAGTACCGCGCGCTCGGCATCAACATGGCGCTGAGCCCGCAGATCGACCTCGTGACCGACCCCCGCTGGTCCCGCAACAACGGCACGTTCGGCGAGGACCCGGAGCTCACGGGTCAGCTCGGCGCCGCGTACGTCGAGGGCTTCCAGTCGGGTGAGTCGTCCGTCGCGACGACGACGAAGCACTTCCCGGGCGACGGCTCGGGTGAGGGTGGCCGCGAGTCGCACACGGACATCGGCAAGTTCGCCGTGTACCCGGGCGGCAACGAGCAGGGCTCCTTCGAGCCGTTCAAGTCGACGCTCGACTCCGGCGCCGTCATGCTGTCCTACTCGATCGGGATCGCGGCCGACGGCTCGGCCGCCTTCGGCGACAAGGTCGCGACGGCCTACGACAAGGAGAAGGTCGGCCTGCTGCGCGACGCCGGCTACGACGGCGTCATCATGACCGACTGGCGCGTCACGCACGACATCGAGGCGTTCGGCGGCCCGTGGGGGATGGAGACCGCGACGGAGGAGGAGCGGCACTACGCCGTCATCCAGTCCGACGTCGACATGTTCGGCGGCAACAACGTCCTCGCGCCGGTCAAGGCGGCGTACGACCTGTGGCAGGCGGACTTCGAGGCCGGCAACGGCGTCGTCGACGTCGACGCGGAGACGCGGTTCCGCGCCTCGGCCGAGCGGATCGTCCGGATGATCATGAACAACGGCGCGTACGAGAACCCGTATGTCGACCTCGAGCACTCGACCGAGGTCATCGGCAGCCAGGACAAGATCGACGCCGGGTACCAGGCGCAGCTCGACTCCGTCGTCATGCTGAAGAACGACGGGGCGATCGCGGCGGCCGAGGTCGGCGACTGGGCGGACAAGACGGTCTACGTGCCGCAGTCCTACGACCTCGGCTTCGACAACCCGATGCTCGGCACCGAGTACTCCCAGGGCCCGACCTTCGCGATCGAGGTCGCGCAGGAGTACTTCGGCACCGTCGTGACCGACGAGGTCGAGCTCGACGCCGACGGCAAGGTCGTCGGCTACACCGCGCCCGACCTGAGCGACGTCGACGTCACCGTCGTCGGTATCAAGCCCCCGCAGCAGGGTGGCCTGTTCGGCGGGTTCGACGCGGCGACGGGCACCTACATCCCGATCTCGCTCCAGTACCGCCCGTACACGGCCGACGGCCCGAACGTGCGCCAGACCTCCATCGCGGGCAACGTGCTCGCGGACGGGACGCAGGAGAACCGGTCGTACCTCGGGCAGACGAGCCAGATCTCGAACGAGGCCGACCTCGACGCGATCGAGCGCGCCGCCGCGGCCATCGAGGCGTCGGGCAAGGACATCCCGCTCATCACCGTGATCCGCACGGGCGAGGTCATGATGGACCACTCCACCGTCGTCCCGGCGGAGTTCGAGGCGCTGTCCGACGCGATCCTCATCGGCTACGGCGTGGCGCAGTCCGCGTACTTCGACGTGGCCCTTGGTCTGCACGAGCCGGCGGCGCGCCTGCCGATCGGCCTGCCGGCCAGCATGGACGCCGTCGAGGGCTCCTACGAGGACGTCCCGAAGGACGTGGAGTCCTACGTCGACTCGGCCGGCAACACCTACGAGTTCGGGTTCGGCCTGAACTACTCGGGCCCGATCTCCTAGCGCCCGGCTGAACCTCCGACAACGGGGTGGGCTCGATCGCGAGACGCGATCGGGCCCACCCCGTTGTTGGAGGGGGGAGCGGGCCGGGCGGCGGCTGGCGGTGGTGGCGATCCGCCCCCCCGGGTCGCGATCCGGTCATGGGGTGGAACAGGTCGTGCACGAATATCGACAGGTTGTCGACAATGTGACCACCCGCTCTGTTTTTCTTGATTGCCTGCTGGGACACCCCGCGACGGGGTGCGTCGGGACGTGCACGGGGGCACCGGCCCGGCGGGTGAGCCAGAGGGTCGTCGGCGGCGCCGTCCGCCGACCGCCAGACGAAGGAGACAGACACGATGACGATCGGGAGATCGACACCTCGACGCCGCATCCTCGCCGGAGCCGCCCTGAGCGGTGCGCTCGCGCTGGTGCTGGCCGGGTGCACCGGGACACCGGGCGAGACCGGGAGCCAGGACCCGAGCGGCGACGGCACGACGAGCGCCGCTGGGACCGGCGCCTTCGAGACCCGGCAGGTCGATGACGGGACCACGACGTTCACGATCGTCGAGAACCCCGGCGACGGCCCCCGGCTCTGCTACGGCGCCGAGAGCGGCGTCGCGGTCCTGGAGGAGGCGGACGGCGACGCGACCTCCGCCTTCAAGGACATGAACGGCAACGGCACGCTGGACGCCTGGGAGGACTGGCGTCTGGACGCGTCCGAGCGCGCGGCCGACCTCGCGCAGCAGATGTCGGCCGAGCAGATCGCCGGCCTCATGCTCGTGAGCTCGCACGAGCGCTCCCCGCAGGACGGGCTGTCGGACGCGCAGATGACCTACCTGTCGGACTCGAACCTGCGCAACGTGCTCAACGCCGCGGGCAACGACGCCGCGGCGATCATCCCGTGGGTCAACCAGATGCAGTCCTACGTCGAGACGCTGGCGACGGACGGCACTCCGTACGTCCCGGTGAACTTCAGCTCCGACCCGCGCTCGACGGCGGGGTCCGGCGGGTACAACTCCGACGGCGACGACATCTCGCGCTGGCCCTCGAACCTGGGCCTCGCGGCGACGTTCGACCCCGAGCACACGGTCAAGCACGCCGAGATGGCCTCGGCCGAGTATCGCGCGCTGGGCATCGCGACCGCGCTGGGGCCGCAGATCGACCTGGCGACGGAGCCGCGCTGGCTCCGCGTCGGCGGCACCTTCGGCGAGGACGCGGACCAGAACACGGAGCTCACGGCCGCGTACGTCGACGGCTTCCAGGGCACCGGGGGAACGGACGCGTGGGGCGCCGAGTCCGTCAACGCGATGATCAAGCACTGGGCCGGCGACGGTCCGGGCGAGGGCGGCCGCGAGTCGCACCGCGACGTCGGCAAGTATGGCGTCTACCCGGGTGGGAACTTCGAGGAGCACACGCAGGCCTTCCTCGGCTCGCTGAACGCCGCGTCCGTCATGACGGCCTACTCGATCGCGCTGGACGCCGACGGGCAGCCGATCCTCGGCGGCGACCGGACCGGCGCGGCGTACGACCACGCCCGGATGGACCTCCTGCGCGAGGAGAACGGGTACGACGGCGTCGTGGTCACCGACTGGAGCGTCATGCGCGCGATCGGCGACATCGGTGCCGACGGCAAGCCCGCGACCAGCGGTCAGGCGTGGGGCGCCGAGCACCTGACGCCCGCCGAGCGGTACTTCACCGTCCTGAGCACCGGCCACGACATGTTCGGTGGCGTCAACGACGCGACGTACATCCTCGAGGCCTACGACCTGTGGCAGGAGAAGTACGAGGCGGGGGAGGTCGACGTCGACGCTGACACCCGCTTCCGCGAGTCGGCGGCCCGGATCCTCACCCTCATGCTCAAGCCGGGTCTGTACGAGTGCGCCTACCTCGACATGGACGAGTCGCTCGCTGTGCTCGCCAGCGACGACAAGGTCGAGGCCGGCTTCACCGCGCAGCTCGACTCCGTCGTCATGCTGAAGAACGACGGCACGATCGGCGCGTCCGAGGCGGCGGACTGGACGGACAAGACCGTCTACATCCCGCGCGCCTACGACGTCGGCTTCGCGTCGGCGACGGGACCGGGGGAGTACCTCGAGGGTCCGACGCTGACGGTCGAGGTCGCCGAGGGGTACGTCGGGACCGTGGTGACGGACGAGGCGGAGCTCGACGCCGATGGGCACGTGATCGGCTACACCGCCCCCGACCTGAGCGACGTCGACGTCGTCCTGGTCGGCATGGACAGCCCGAACAACGGCACCAACTTCTCCGGCTCGGGGTATGACGCCGAGTCGGACCAGTGGTACCCGTTCTCGCTCCAGTACCGCCCGTACACGGCGGACGGCCCGAACGTGCGCCAGGTCTCGATCTCCGGTGACCTCCTCGAGGACGGCACGCAGGAGAACCGCTCCTACGCCGGCAACACGTCGCGGATCGCGAACGAGTCGATGCTCGACGCGTTCGAGCGGGCAACGGCGGCGGTCGAGGCCAGCGGCCGGGACATCCCGGTCGTCACCGTGATCCGGGCGATCAACCCCGTCATCCCGGCGGAGTTCGAGGCGGCGTCGGACGCGATCGTCGTCGGGTTCGGCACGAGCGACGCTGCGCTCATCGAGGTGGCGCTGGGTCTGTACGAGCCGAAGGGGCGCCTGCCGATGCAGTTCCCGGCGGACATGGACACGGTCGAGGCCCAGCTCGAGGACGTCGGCAAGGACATGACGCCGTACACCGACTCGGCCGGCAACGTGTACGACTACGGGTTCGGCCTGAGCTACGCGGGCCCGATCTCCTAGCCCGCCCGGCCAGACCTCCGATACCGGGGTGGGCTGGGTCGCGAAACGCGATCGGACCCACCCCGGTATCGGAGGGGGGCGTCGGAGGGGGGCGTCCGAGGGGGCCTTCGAGCGGAGGCCGACCCGGCCCCGACCGGGTCGGGATCACGCCCCGATCACGACTGGATCACGGTTCGATAACGGCGGACTGGTGCGGATCGTGGGCGCGGACAGGTTGTGCGTCGGAACCGACAGGTTGTGCAGATGGCCCCCACGGGAACGTCGCCGACTGGTTGCCTACGAGTCACACGCCACAGTGGTCGTGGCTGCCGGGTGCGACTAGGAAGTCGTCCGGCGGTGGGTTCCACGGCGGCTCGATCTCGACACGGTCGAACGGGTGCGCCAGACGAAGGAAGAGAGACACGATGACGATCGGGAGACCGACGGTCAAGCACGTCATGGCGGGGGCCGCGCTCACCGCGGCGCTTGCGATGGTGCTCGCCGGCTGCACGGGGTCGCCGAGCGACACCCCCAGCGGTGACGCGAGCGCGTCCGAGACCACCAGCGAGGCCGCCAACAACGACCCCAACAGCTACTCCACCGAGGAGATCAGCGACGGCAAGACCACCTTCATCCGGGTGACCAACCCGGGCGAGGGCAAGCAGCTGTCCTACGGCTCCGAGAGCGGCATCGAGCTGCTCGAGGAGAAGGACGGCGACCTCACCTACGCGTTCAAGGACATGAACGCGAACGGGACGCTGGACACGTGGGAGGACTGGCGCCAGGAGACGTCGGCCCGCGCCGAGTCGCTCGCGCAGGAGCTGTCGATCGAGCAGATCGCCGGCCTCATGCTGTGGAGCTCGCACGAGCGCGCCCCGCAGGACGGCCTCACCGACGCGCAGAAGACCTACCTGGAGGAGTCCAACCTCCGCAACGTCCTCAACGCCGCCGGCTCCGACGCCGCGGCCACGGTGCCGTGGGTCAACGAGATGCAGGCGTACGTCGAGACGCTCGCGACGGCCGACGCGCCCTACGTCCCGGTCAACTTCAGCTCCGACCCGCGCTCCACGGCCGGTTCCGGCGGCTACAACGCCGCGGGCGCCGACATCTCGCGCTGGCCCTCCAACCTCGGTCTCGCCGCGACGTTCAACGCCGAGCACACGCAGAACTTCGGCGAGATGGCCTCGGCCGAGTACCGCGCGCTGGGCATCACGACGGCCCTCAGCCCGCAGATCGACCTCGCGAGCGAGCCGCGCTGGCTCCGCGTCGGCGGCACGTTCGGTGAGGACGTCGCTCAGGTCACCGAGCTCACGCAGGCCTACGTGAAGGGCTTCCAGGGCACCGGCGGCGAGGACGTCTGGGGCTCGGAGTCCGTCAACGCCATGATCAAGCACTTCTCGGGCGACGGCCCGGGTGAGGGTGGCCGCGAGGCGCACACCTACGTCGGCAAGTACGGCGTCTACCCGGGCGGCAACCTTGCCGAGCACACCCAGCCGTTCCTCGGCTCGCTCGACGCCGCGTCCGTCATGACCGCCTACTCGATCGCGCTCGACGCGAACGGCCAGCCGCTGCTCGGCGTCGACCGGATGGGCACCGCCTACGACCAGGGCCGGATGGACATCCTGCGCGAGGAGAACGGCTACGAGGGCGTCATCGTCACGGACTGGGGCGTCATGTCCGGCTCCACCGACGAGGGCGCGATGTTCGGCATGGCGTGGGGCGCCGAGGACCTGACCCCGGCCGAGCGCTACTTCAAGGTGCTCGGGACGGGTCACGACATGTTCGGTGGCGTCAACGACGCGACCTACATCCTCGAGGCGCACGACCTGTGGCAGGAGAAGTTCGAGGCCGGCGAGGTCGACGTGGACGCCGACACCCGCTTCCGCGAGTCCGGCGAGCGCATCCTCGCGATGCTGTTCAACCCGGGTCTGTACGAGGACCCGTTCCTCGACCTCGACGAGTCCAAGTCGATCCTCGCGAGCGACGACAAGGTGGCGGCCGGTTACGCCGCGCAGCTCGACTCGGTCGTCATGCTGAAGAACGACGGCGCCATCGCCGCGTCCGACGCCGAGTCCTGGAAGGACAAGACGGTCTACATCCCGCGCTCGTACGACACCGGCTTCGACGGTCTGTTCGGCCCGGGCGAGTACACCGAGGGTCCGGGTCTCACGATCGAGGTCGCCGAGCAGTTCTTCGGCACCGTCGTCACCGACGAGGCCGTCACGGACGCCGACGGCGTGGTCACGGAGTACACGGCTCCCGACCTCACCGACGTCGACCTCGTGCTGGTCGGGCTCAACAGCCCGAACAACGGCGACCCCTTCACCGCCTCCGGCCAGGACAAGGAGACGGGCGAGTGGTACCCGTTCTCGCTGCAGTACCGCCCCTACACGGCCGACGGTGCGAACGTGCGCCAGACGTCCATCGGCGGTGACCTCCTGCCCGACGGCACGGTCGAGAACCGGTCCTACTTCGGCCACACGTCGCGGATCGCGAACGAGGCCGACCTCGACGCCTTCGAGCGGGCCACCGCGGCCGTCGAGGCGAGCGGCAAGGACATCCCGGTCATCACGGTCCTCAAGGCCGTCAACCCGGTCATCCCGGCCGAGTTCGAGGGCAAGTCGAACGCCATCGTCGTGAGCTTCGGCACCAACGACCAGGCGATCCTCGAGGTGGCGCTGGGCCTGTACGAGCCCCAGGGCCGTCTGCCGATCCAGTTCCCCGCGAACATGGACACGGTCGAGGCCCAGTTCGAGGACGTCCCGAAGGACATGACGCCCTACACGGACTCCGCCGGCAACGCGTACGACTACGGCTTCGGCCTGAACTACAGCGGCCCGATCTCCTGATCCTGACGGAGACGCCGCAGCAAGCCGCTCCGGGCGACAGTGGGACCACCCCGCTGTCGCCCGGAGCAGGCCACGGGGTGGTCCCGTGGCCACACAACCCCTCGAGGAGGATGCAGTGAACACGAAGCGACTGCTGAGCTCGGTTGCCGGGCTCGCGCTGGTTGCCGGTGGGGCCTTCGGCCTCGCGGCCTGCGGCGGCGACAGCAACGGCGGCACGACGGGTGGCGACGGCGGTTCGTCGGAGGACGCCCCGGCGGCCTCGGAGTCGGACATCGCCGAGGACCTCCAGAACGCCCGCCAGGCGGTGCTGGACGCCCTCGCCGAGGACGACAGCTGGAGCCAGATCATGCTCGCGAGCGACGTCAAGGCCCCGACGGTCAAGTACGGCCTCCTCGTGGTGCCCTACTCGTTCTCCGAGGCTGCCTCGCGCATCCAGAGCACGGTCGACATCAAGGACGGCAAGTTCACGATCGACGGCGACTCCGCCGCGACGGGCCAGACCTGGGTCATCGACCAGGACGGCAACATCACCGAGAAGGCCAGCTGACGCTCGCCCGATCACCCGATCTCGTCCGGACCGGGTGCCCCGCGCACACACCGTGAGCGCGAGGCACCCGTCCGGGCGGTTCGCTACACGGGAACGTCCCGGACGCACCGGGACGTGTCCCCGTTCCCACCCCCTGACCGCCCGACCGACGGACTGACCGGCGGAGCACGGGTCCCCTGATTGCCTGACCGCAGCCCACTCGAGGAGAAGAGCAGTGAACGCCAAGGGGCGAACGAGCGCCGAGAGCGCTCCCACGTCGAAGAAGACGAAGAAGCGGATGTCGAACAAGAAGTTCCTGTGGATCTGGGTCCCGGTGCTTGCTGTCGTCACCGTGATCGCCGTCGTGGCGACGGTCGCACTCAACGTGTTCGGCACGTGGGTCGCGTCGCAGCTCGGGACGGGCACCTACGAGTTCACGAACTCGGAGGAGTCGGAGGCCTGGGACACCGAGTACTACAAGACCGACTTCGCCGACATCGACGCGCTCGACACGGCGGCCAAGGACCTCGTCGCGGAGATCGCCGCGAGCGGGATGGTCCTGGCGAAGAACGAGGGCGCATCGCTGCCCCTCGCCTCGGGCGCCAACATCACCCTCATGGGCCGCTCGGCGGCCGACCCCGTCTTCGGCGGCGCCGGCTCCGGCTCGGTCGACACGCGCTCGGCCGTGACGCCCCGCGTCGGCCTCGAGAACGCCGGCTTCACGATCAACGACGCCGTCTACAACGCGATCGACACGTTCGCCCAGGACGAGAACAACCCGCGCGGCTTCATCGAGATGGACCGCCCCGACGTCTCCACGTACTACATCGGCGAGATGCCGGTCGCGCAGTACGAGGCGCAGGCCAGCTCGTTCGCCCAGTACGACGACGCGGCCGTCATCCTCATCGGCCGCCCCGGCGGCGAGGGCGGCGACCTCGCCATGAACATGGACGGTTGGGACGAGAACTACGTCGACGGCCAGCACCAGCTCCAGCTCAACCAGGACGAGCGCGACCTCATCGAGCTGGCCAAGGCCAACTTCGAGACGGTCGTCGTCGTCATCAACGCCTCGACGACGCTCGAGCTCGGCGACATCCAGAACGACGAGGGCGTCGACGCGATCGTCCTCGCCGGCTCCCCCGGCGCCACGGGCTTCGACGCGCTAGGCGGCATCCTCTCCGGCGACGTGAACCCGTCCGGCCGCACGGTCGACGTGTGGTCAGCCGACTTCACGCAGGACCCGACGTTCAACAACTTCGGCCGCTTCATCTACGACAACATCACGGCGAGCTTCCCGGTCCCGGCGATCGAGTCGGCCGCGTCGAACGCGACGGTCACGGACGAGGCGCCGTTCGTCTACTACTCCGAGGGCATCTACCTCGGCTACCGCTACTACGAGACGGCCGCGGCCGAGGGCTTCATCGACTACGACTCCGCCGTCGTCTACCCGTTCGGGTACGGCCTGAGCTACACCACGTTCGAGTGGGCCGTCACGGACAGCAAGGCCGGCGCGGTCGACGGTGAGATCGAGGTGACGGTCGAGGTCACCAACACGGGCGACGCGGCCGGCCGCGAGGTCGTCGAGCTCTACCACTCGGCCCCGTACACCCCGGGCGGCATCGAGAAGCCGGAGGTCGTGCTCTCCGACTTCGCCAAGACCGGCGTCATCGAGCCGGGTGCGAGCGAGAGCGTCACGCTCACGGTCGCCGTCGAGGACATGGCCTCCTACGACCACCTCGACGCCAAGGCGTACGTCCTGGAGGCCGGCGACTACGAGCTGACCGTCCGGACCGACTCGCACACGGTCGCCCCGGGCACCGAGCCGATCGTCTACACGGTCGACTCCGACGTCGTGTACTCCGGCGAGAACCACCGCGCGTCCGACGCCGGCGAGGTCACGAACCAGTTCGACGACGCCTCGGCGCAGTTCGCGCAGACGCCGACGGAGGGCAAGGTCGTGGCGCTGTCCCGCGCCGACTTCGCCGGGACGTTCCCGACGGCCCCGACGGCGGACCTCTTCGTCGCCGACCAGGCCGTGATCGACGCGTTCAAGGCGTGGGACTACGAGGCCGCGGCCGCGGCGTTCGATGGCGACATGCCCAAGACGGGCGTCGGCTCCGACCTCACGCTGGTCGACCTGCGCGGTCTGCCGAAGGACGACCCGCTGTGGGACACGCTGCTCGACTCCCTCTCGGTCCCCGAGATGACGGCGATGCTCCTCAACGGCGCGTACCAGACGGCCGCGATCGCCTCGATCGCCAAGCCGCAGACGCTCGAGCCCGACGGCCCGGCCGGCTTCTCGTCCTTCATCAACTCCTCCATCAACGGTGTCGCCTACCCGTCCCAGTACCTCATCGCCCAGTCGTGGGACGAGGAGCTGGGCCGCCAGATGGGTCAGATGCTCGGCAACGAGGCGCTGCTCAAGGGCATCAACGGCTGGTACGCGCCGGCCGCCAACCTGCACCGCTCCCCGTTCGCCGGGCGCAACTTCGAGTACTACTCGGAGGACCCGTACCTGTCCGGGGTCATGATGACCGCCGTCGCCAACGGAGTCGCGGAGAAGGGCGTCTACACGACGCTCAAGCACTTCGCGCTCAACGAGATGGAGAACGAGCGGGTCAACAACGGTCCGGCGACCTGGGCCAGCGAGCAGACGATCCGCGAGCTGTACCTCAAGCCGTTCGAGATGGCCGTCAAGAACATCACGATGGAGGTCCCGTACCTCTCCGACGACAACGGCACGATCGCGACGACGACCGTCGGCGCCGGCGGCATCATGAGCTCGTTCAACCGCATCGGTGCCGTCTGGGCCGGCGGCCACCACGCGCTCATGACCGACGTGCTGCGCGGGGAGTGGGGCTTCGAGGGCTTCGGCATCTCGGACTTCAACCTGTACCCGTACATGAACCCGAACCAGAGCATCAGCGCCGGCACCGACCTCACGCTGACGTTCCAGCCGTCGAAGTCCTTCCAGGACACGACGTCGGCCAAGGCCGTGACGGACATCCGGAACGCGACCCACAACATCCTCTACACGGTCGCCAACTCCAACGCGATGAACGGGCTCGCCCCGGGTGCGACGGTGTCCTACACGCCGCCCCAGTGGCGCTACGTCCAGGTCGCGATCACCGCGGCGGTCGGGCTGCTCGTGCTCGGCGGCGCCACGCTCGTGGTCCTGCGGGTGCGCAAGCACAAGGACGCCTGATGACGGGGTCGACTCCTCTGGCGTGGCTGTCCACGCTGGAGAAGGCGGCGCTCGTCAGCGGCGCCAGCACGTGGGAGACCCGGCCCGTCCCGCGGGCCGGGCTCCCGGCGCTGGTCCTGACGGACGGCCCGCACGGGATCCGGCGCCAGCTCGGCGCCTCGGACCACCTCGGCATCGCCGAGTCGGCCAAGGCGACCTGCTTCCCGCCCGCCGCCACGGTGGCGAACAGCTGGGACCTGGACCTGGCGCGGGAGATCGGCGAGGCGCTCGGGCGCGAGGCGGCGGAGCAGGAGGTCGACGTCCTGCTCGGCCCCGGCCTCAACATCAAGCGCAACCCGCTGTGCGGCCGCAACTTCGAGTACTTCTCGGAGGACCCGCTGCTGGCCGGTGACCTCGCGGCGGCCTACGTCCTGGGCATCCAGTCCCGGGGCGTGGCTGCGTGCCCCAAGCACTTCGCGGCCAACAGCCAGGAGACCGCTCGCATGACGAGCGACTCCGTCGTCGACGAGCGCACGCTCCGCGAGATCTACCTCACGGGCTTCGAGCGGGTCGTGCGCTCCGCCGACCCGTGGGCCCTCATGAGCTCCTACAACCGGGTCAACGGCAGCTACGCGAACGAGAGCGCCTTCCTGCTCGCCACCGTGCTGCGGGGGGAGTGGGGCTTCGACGGTCTCGTCGTCAGCGACTGGGGCGGGAGCAACGACGCGGCGGCCGCCGTCGCGGCCGGCTCGGCGCTCGAGATGCCATCGCCTGGCTTCGGCTCGGTGCGCGAGGTGCTCGACGCGCTGGCGTCCGGCCGGCTCAGCGAGGCCGACCTCGACGCGCGCGTCGAGGAGATCCGACGGCTCGCCGAGCGGACCGCCGCTTCCGGCGCCGCGCCGGCGACGGACGAGGCGGTGCAGCACGGGCTGGCTCGCCGCGCCGCCGCCGAGAGCGTCGTGCTCCTGCGCAACGAGGGCGGGCTGCTGCCGCTCGCGGCCGGCACCCGCGTCGGCGTCATCGGCGACTTCGCCGAGACGCCGCGCTACCAGGGCGCCGGTTCGTCCCTCGTCAACACCCGCAACCTCGTGACGCCGCTCGAGGCGCTGGCGGCGAGCACGCTCGACGTCGCCGGATTCTCCCGTGGCTTCCCGCGCTCGGGCGCGGCCGACCCGGCCCTGGTCACCGAGGCGGTGGCGCTGGCCAAGGACGTCGACGTCGTGCTCCTCTACCTGGGGCTCGACGAGCTGGCCGAGACCGAGGGTCGTGACCGCGCGACGATGGCGATGGCTCCGGCGCAGCTCGAGCTGCTCGAGGCCGTCGCCGCCGTCAACCAGCGCGTCGTCGTGGTGCTCGCGGCCGGCTCGCCCGTCGAGATGCCGTGGCTCTCGCACGTCGCGGCGCTCGCGCACGGGTACCTCGGCGGCGAGGGCGGGGCGGAGGGCATGGTCGACGTGCTCACCGGCGCCGTGAACCCCGGTGGCCGGCTGGCGGAGACCTACCCGGTCGTGCTGGCCGACGTCCCCGGCTCGGAGAGCTACCCGGGCGAGTCGATCGTCGAGTACCGCGAGGGCCCGTTCGTCGGGTACCGGTACTTCAGCACGGTCGAGAAGCCCGTCCGGTTCCCGTTCGGGTTCGGGTTGTCCTACACGACGTTCGCCTACTCCGACCTCTCGGTCACGTCCGACGGCGCCCGCGTCACCGTGACGAACACCGGGACGGTCGCCGGCTCCGACGTCGTGCAGCTCTACGTCGGCCGGATCGGCGAGGGCATCCCGCGGCCGCGCCGCGAGCTCAAGGGCTACGCGAAGGTGCGGCTCGCCGCCGGGGAGTCGACCCAGGTCGAGATCCCGTTCGACGAGTACACCTTCCGGCACTGGTCGACGCGGACCGGGGCGTGGGAGGTCGAGACCGCGCGGTACGCCGTCGAGGTCGGGGCGAACGTCGCGGACCTGCCGCTGCGCGCCGAGCTCGACGTCGCCGGCACCTGCGAGCCGGACACGGCGGCCGCCGCCGCCCTGCCGCACTACGCGAGCGGGGACGTGCGACGGGTGACCGACGCGGAGTTCGAGCTCCTGCTCGGCCGGCCCCTGGTGGCCGCCCCGTCGGGCAAGCGCGACCTCGGGCTGAACGACCCGCTCGGGGCGATGAGCTCGGCGCGCAACCCGCTCGCCCGCTGGGCCGCCGGCATCCTGCACGGCCGGCTGCGCAAGTCCGAGGCCAAGGGCAAGCCCGACCTCAACATGCTGTTCGTCCTGGCCATGCCGTTCCGCGCGCTGGCCAAGATGACCAACGGCGCCATCACGACGCCGATGGCCGAGGCGATCGTCCGCATCGTCAACGGCAGCACGTTCGGCGGCCTCGGGGCGCTCATCGGCGCCTGGCGTCGCAGCGGCCGCGACGCCAAGGAGCTGGCACGCGAGTTCGAGCGCCTCTCCACCGGCGCGCCCGGCGCCGCCGCCACCAACCCGTCCGACCGGCACGAGAGCTGAGGAAGTACCCATGTTCAGTGGAATCAGGAAGTGGTGGCAGGGGTTCTACGACCGCCACACCACCTTGGCCCAGTTCATCATGTTCCTCATCATCAGCAACGGGATGACGGTCCTCCAGCTCATCCTGATGCCGGTGTTCAAGTGGCTGTTCGGCATGACGAGCCTCATCGACACCACGTTCCAGTGGCTCCGGCTCGGCGACGGCTTCTACATGTTCGACTACCCGGCCGGGCCCATCCCGCAGGGTGGTGGCGGCCTCGCGTACTTCCTGGCCGTGCAGATCACGATCCTCATCGCCCAGGTCATCAACTTCTTCGCCCAGCGGAGCGTGACCTTCAAGTCGAACTCCAACATCTGGTGGGCGGCGATGTGGTATGCCATCGCCTACGTCGTCATCACGTTCCTCGCGGCCCTGCTCCAGAGCTTCTACAAGGTGCCGCTGTACGACTTCGCGATGCGCACGTGGCCGGGTGCCGGCGAGACCATGGCCGATATGCTGACCATGATCATCAACGCCCTCGTCCAGTTCTGGGTGTTCTTCCCGATCTTCAAGGTCATCTTCCGGCAGGTCCCGGAGGAGGACGAGAAGGGCGCGGAGGCAGCCGAGGCCGAGACCGGGCCTGCCAACGCGAGCTGAAGGGGGTCCGGCGTGAGCACGCTGCTCTCGATCGTCGTCCCGTGCTACCAGGCGGCGGGCTACATGCGTCGCAGCCTGGACTCCCTCCTGCCCGGCGGCCGGGCGCCGCGGGGCGTCGAGATCCTCGTGGTCGACGACGGGTCGCGGGACGAGACCGGGGAGATCGCGGACGCGTACGCGGCGCGCTTCCCCGGCGTCGTCCGGGCGCTGCACCAGGAGAACAAGGGGCACGGCGGGGCGATCAACACGGGTCTGGCGGCCGCCCGCGGCCGCTACGTGAAGATCGTCGACGCCGACGACTGGCTCGACGTCGACGCCTACCTCAGCCTGCTCACGGCCCTCGCCGACCTCGACTCGGACGTGTGCGAGGTCGACCTCGTCGTGACGAACTTCGTCTACGAGAAGGTCGACCGGCGCCGTCCGGTCGCGGTCCGCTACGGCGACGTCCTGCCCGAGGGCCGGGTGTTCGGCTGGGACGAGGTCGGCAGGTTCCGCAAGCGGCAGTACATGCTCATGCACTCCCTCGTGTACCGGCGGGAGCTGCTGCTGCAGACCGGGCTCGTCCTGCCGGAGCACACGTTCTACGTCGACAACCTCTACGCCTACCTGCCGCTGCGCTCGGTCCGGTCGATGTACTACCTCGACGTCGACCTGTACCGGTACTACATCGGTCGGCCGGGCCAGTCGGTCAACGAGGCCGTCATGCTCGCCCGCGTCGACCAGCAGCTCGCGGTGAACCGCGCGATGCTGCCAGCGCTCGATGCCGCGCGCAAGGACCCGCACGCCCCCAAGGCGATGCGGCGCTACCTGCTGCACTACTTCGAGATCGTCTCGGCCGTCTCGTCGATCCTGCTCATCCGCGCCGGCTCCGAGGCCGCGCTGGCGAAGAAGGAGGCCTTCTGGCGCGAGCTGCGCGAGGAGGACGAGTGGCTCTACCGGCGGCTGCGCCGCAGCGTCATCGGTCAGATCACGAACCTGCCGGGCCGGCCCGGGCGACGCGTCTCGGTGCTCGCCTACAAGGCGGCGCAGTGGGCGGTCGGGTTCAACTAGCCGTCGGCCCGGCCGGCCCGCCCGGCGCGACGGGATCCGGTGAGGCGGCGGACGGCCGGCTCGCCGACGCCTGGTCGGCCCGCGGCTGGCTCGCGGACGCCGGCACCGGGATGAGCGCGCGCACGACGAACCAGCCGTCCTCGGCCTCCATGGTGAGCGAGCCGGACCACGTGTCGGCCACGCGGCGCATGTTCCGCGTCCCGAACCCGTGGTTGCGCCCGTCGACCTTCGACGTCACGGGCAGGTCGCCGGCGAAGGTGACGTCGCCCTCGAAGTAGTTCTCGAACCGGAGCACCGCGAAGCCGTCCTGCCGGTAGATCGCGACCCGGATGAGCCGACGCTCGCGATCCCCGATCCGGATGACCGCCTCGATGGCGTTGTCGAACGCGTTGCTCACCAGCGAGCTGAGCGAGATCGCGTCGAGGAACGCGACGGCGTCCCCGTCCGCGACGCACGTGAGCGTGATCCCCTCGGCCGAGCAACGCTGGGCGCCCTGGGTGAGGATCGCGTCGAGCACCGGGTTGCCGGTGTCGATGTGCTGGTCGTACTCCTGGACGCTCGCCTCGAGCTGGTTGAGGTAGTCGGCGCGCAGCTCGGGGTCCGGCTCGGCGCGGATCGCCGCGATGTAGTGCTTGAGGTCGTGGTACTTGGAGTTGACCTCGTCCATCGTGCGCCGCGTCTGCAGGTACTGCTGGTGCTGCGAGCGGACGAGGCTGTTCATCGCCTCCAGCTCGTGCGTGCGCTGCAGCTCCATCCGGCTGCCGAGGTGGGCGAACAGGGCGACGAACCCCGCCAGGTCCACGAGCGTGCGGATGTAGAAGATCTCCGGGCTCTCCCGCCCGCTGAACGGCGAGTTGGTCGTGAGGAAGCTGAGGTTGGACACGAACACGGTGACGGCCGCGATCGCGATGGCGGTGAGGGCGTGGCGCAGGTCGGCCTCGAACCGCAGCTCGCGGGGGAAGTGGTTGCGCTCGACCCAGAACGCGACGGCGAGCCCGATGACGTAGCAGGAGACCAGCAGCACGACGTCCCGCACGTCCCAGCCCAGCGGGTCCCGGGTGAAGTAGCTGCGGACCTGCCACTGGAAGGACGCGAGCAGCTCGGCGAGGACGAACGCGCACGCGGTGAGGTAGAGGCAGGTCTGCCAGGAGCGCTGGAGCGAGACCTGGATGATCCCGTACATCGTGGCGGCCGCGAGCACCATGCCGGGGATCCACAGCGCGATCGCGAGGCCGCCTGCGAAGACCTGGACCGCGATGAGCAGCGGCAGCCCGAGCGCGAGCGTCCAGATCGCCAGCCGGGAGGGCCGCCGACGCGCGAGGAGCACGTACACGACGCAGGCCCCCCACTCCGCCAGCGCCGTGTACAGCCGGGGGATGTCCGGCAGCGTCGGGTCGTCGATCACCCCGTGCGCCGGCCTTCGTCGACGTAGGTCGTGAGCGCCTCGAGGAACGCGCGCCGCCGCGGGCGGGAGACCTGGAGCTCCTCGCCGCCCTCCATCCGACAGCTCGTCGCGTCCAGGCCGCGGACGTGCCGCAGGTTGACCAGGTAGCAGTTGTTGCTGCGGAAGAAGTCCTTGTCGGCGAGCTTCGCCTCGAGCGACTTGAGCGTGCCCGTGAACGTGTACGTCCGGTCGAGCGTGTGCACCATGACGCGGTGCCGGCTGCTCTCGACGTACGTGATGTCGGCGAGGTCGACCAGGGCCGTCCCGGTCGTCGTCGGCACCATGAGGCTGTCCGACGTGGGGCTGGAGCGCTGCACGATGCGCAGCGAGCGCGCGAGCTCCTGGGAGAACGCGAAGTACGGCACGGGCTTGACGAGGTAGCTGAGCGCGTTGACCTCGTACCCCTTGATGGCGAACTGGGCCATGTTCGTGACGAAGACGATGACGACGTGGTCGTCGAGCTCCCGGATCGCGCGGGCGGCCTCGAACCCGTCCATCCCGCCCATGACGACGTCCAGGAAGATGAGGTCGAGGTCCGGGTGGTAGTTCTCGGCGAGCTCCGTCCCGCTCGCGAACGTGCGGACGGAGAACTGCTCCCCGTGCTCCTCCTGGTAGCGCTTGAGGTGGGCGAGGATGACCGCGCGGGCCGCTGCGTCGTCGTCGACGATCCCAACTCGCACCATGCGCGTGGCTCCCTTCCTCGGGGACCCCAGTATTCCAGGAATCGCGCGGGGGGAGAGCCGACGTCTCAGGGCCGTGGACGGCGTCACCGGTCAGCGAACCCGGCGCACCTCGAACTGCAGACGCGGGTGCGCGTAGTACTCCTGCGACTCGACGAGCTGGAGCTCGCGCTGACCCGACTCCCACGTCGTCGTGAGCAGGTCGAAGACCGACGACGTCGTGGCCGCGAGGGCCTCGGCCGCCGAGCCCGAGCGCAGGTAGTGCGCGGTGAAGAGGGCCGCCGTGACGTCGCCCGACCCGTTCGCCTTGAGCGGCAGGTAGGGGGTGGTGACGAGCCAGGCGCCCTCGTCGTTCACCGCCATCATCTCGATCGTGTCCTCGGCGCGGTCGGGGCGCTCGACGCTCGTGACGAGCACGGTGCGCGGGCCCATCGCGCGGGCGAGGTCGGCCGAGGCCAGCGTCTCCTCCAGCGTGCGCGGCTCGGTCCGGGTGAGGAAGCCCAGCTCGAACTGGTTCGGCGCGATGATGTCGGCGGCCGGGACGACGCGGTCGCGCAGGAGGACCGGGATCGCCGGGGCGACGAAGCAGCCCGACTTCGCGTTGCCCATGACGGGGTCGCACGAGTAGACGGCGTCCGGGTTGGCGGCCTTGACGCGCGCGACGGCGTCGAGGATCACGTCGCCGATGCCCTCGCCGCCCTGGTAGCCGGACAGCACGGCGTCGATCTCGCCGAGGACACCGCGCTCCTCGATGCCCGTGATGACCTCGCGCACGTCCTCGGGCGCGAGCAGCGGGCCGCGCCAGGCGCCGTAGCCCGTGTGGTTGGAGAAGTGCACCGTGTAGACGGGCAGGACCTCGACGCCGATGCGCTGCAGCGGGAACACCGCGGCCGAGTTCCCGACGTGACCGTAGGCGACCGATGACTGGATCGACAGGATCTTCACGCCCCGAGGGTACGCCGGGGGAGCCGGTGGCGTCGGTCGGCGCGGCGGGTGCGGCGGACGGGTCGGTCGCGGCGGACGGTCGGTCGCGGCGACCGCGCGGGTCTACGCTGTGCCTGCCGCTGAAATCGCCAGGAGCCCACGGCTGGCTCCCCAGAGCCCGAAACGGACCCCACGATGCGTACCTCGCCGTCCCCTCGTCGTTTCCCTGCCCTCGTGCCCCTCGCGCCGGCCGTCCTCGTGGTGGCGGCGCTGACGCTCGCCGCCTGCTCGACGGGCGACGGCGACGCGGCTGCGTCGTCCGACGACCTGCCGCCAGCGGCCGAGGCGGGCAGCGCGCTCGACCTCGCCGAGGTCTGCCCGTCGACCGTCGTCATGCAGCAGGACTGGCAGCCGCAGGCCGAGCACGGCGCGATGTACGCGCTCCTCGGCCCCGACCGCGCGATCGACACCGACGCCAAGACGGTGACGGGCTCGCTCGTCGCGCAGGGCGTCGACACGGGCGTCGACGTCGAGATCCGTCCCGGCGGCCCGAACGTCGGGTTCCAGGCGGTGAGCGACCTCATGTACCTCGACCGCGACATCCTCGTCGGCGCGGTGAACACGGACCAGGCGATCAACGCGCAGGCGGCCGGCCGGCCCGTCGTCGCCGTGACGAGCCAGCTCACCAGCTCCCCGCAGATCTACATGTGGGACCCCGAGACCTACCCCGACGCGACCGGCGTCGCCGACGTGCTCGCGACCGGGGCGACGCTCGTCGCCAGCGGCCGGATCATCCCGTCGCTGCTGGCCAGCAAGGGCCTGCTGGACATGGCGCAGCTCGACCCGAGCTACGAGGGGTCGCCGCAGCGGTTCGTCACCGACCCGTCGATCGTCCAGCAGGGCTTCGGCACCTCCGAGCCGTACACCTACGAGCACGAGATCTCGCAGTGGATGCGGCCGGTGGCGTTCCAGTACCTGAGCGAGCTGGGGTACTCGATCTACCCGGAGCCGATCGTGGTGCGCGAGGACGACGTGGCGACGCAGGCCGCGTGCCTGGAGCGGCTGGTGCCCGTGCTGCAGCAGTCCCAGATCGACTACCTGCTCGACCCGGAGCTGACCGAGTCGACGAACGAGCTCATCGTCGAGCTGGTCGAGGCGTACCAGACGTCGTGGACCTACTCGCCGGGCGTCGCCGCCTTCTCGGCGGCCGCGCAGGTGTCGGACGGCCTGGCCTACGACGACCCCGCGTCCGGGGTGTTCGGCCGGCTCGACCCCGAGCGCATGACGGAGATCGTCGACACGTTCGTCCCCGTGCTGCAGTCGGCCGGCTCGCTGCCCGCCGACGCGCAGGTCTCGGCCGAGCGGCTCTACACGAACGAGTTCATCGACCCGTCGATCTCCTCGGGCCTGACGGCGCCGGGCTCCGGGTCGTAGCCGGAGGGAGCTCGACGGCACGGCCGGGGGCGTCCGCCCGTGGAGGCGCGGCCGCGGACGTCCACCTGTGGACGGGTGCCTGTGGATGACGAGCACGCTGGGTCGTCCGTGCCCCATGCTCGGTCGATGGATGACGACGACGCGGGCGGCTACCCGTGGGACGGCCCGTCGGACGACGGGTGGGACAGGGACCAGGCGGCCGCTGACGCACGGCGGACGCCGCGACTGCCCGAGCTCCTCGGGCGTGCGAGCCGGGGGATGGCCTCGGTCGTCGACGAGGGTCTGCTGCTCGCGGGGATCACGAGCACGCAGTTCCAGATCCTGACGCGGAACCTGAGCGTCGGCTACGCCGCCGTCTCCGAGCTGGCAGACGATCTCGGGATGGCGCCCGCGACCGTGAGCGACGTGCTCCGACGGCTCGGCGACAGGGGGTTCGTCCGGCGTGAGTCGTCCTTCATGGACTCGCGCATCCGCGGCGTGCGGGTGACCCGAGCCGGTGCGGAGCACGCGGAGCGGGGTCGGCGTGAGGTGACGGCGATCGCCGCGCGGGCCGTCCGTGGGCTGTCCGCGGCGGAGGTCGGCGAGCTCGAGCGGCTCCTCACCGTGGTGACGCGCAACCTGAGCGATGAGCGGGAGCGACGGGGACTGCGTCGGCGGTAGGACCGGAGGTGGGGATGGCGGTAGCGCCGGCCGCGGGCCGGCGCGGGAGACGATCCCGGGCGCTCGATGATGGAGAGCAGCCCGACGGGGAGGGCGAGCCAAGGCCGGTAGGACTCTTCGTCTTGAGACGCGTCGTGTGCGACGGGCGTGGCAGGCAGTCGAAGTGCGTCTGACCTGCGGCGACGCTGCCGACCGATACGTCGCACACGAATCGCGCGGCGGAGCGGGTCGGTTCGCCCGTCCATCCGCCTGCGCTGAGTGCCCGGCCTGCGCGACCTGCGCTGAGTGCCCGGCCTGCGCGACCTGCGTCGAGTGCCTCGCCTGCGCAACCTGCACCGACTACCCGCCTGCCCTGCCCGCGCCGAGTGCCCGCCTGCCGTGCCCACCGCCTGCCCTGCCCGGACGACTCCGTGGCTCCGCGGATCCCCCGTGGGCTCCCGGAACCTCCGTCGCCTGCGGCCTGCGTCCGGACCTTCTCGCGATCGCCGTCCGGGGTCCGCGTCCTCGATGAGTCGCGCGGTCCGATCGACGGATCGGCAGGCCCGCATCGTGTACGTCGTGTTGCCGCAGCGGCCGAAGTCCTGTGACCTGCGGCGACGCCAGCCGGTGATCCGACGCACACGGCGCTTTCTAGAAGGTGGACGGATTTCGGCGAGGTAGCCGCGGACAGTGTTCGCCGCCGGGATCAGCCGCCCCCGGTGTCCGCGGGCTTCGCTGACCGTCCGCCCGAGCACGCGGGCCGTGTGCTCCGACTGTGCGGGGCCCGTCTGCGCGGCACTGGGTGAGGCCCGGTCTGCGAGCGGCGCCGGGTGGGGCCGGTCTGGGTGTGATGCCGGGTGGGACCGGTCTGCGCGCGGCGCTGGGTGGCACCGGTCTGCGCGCGGCGCCGGGGCGGACCGTGCGCGCGGTCGTCGGCGAGGGGCTCCTGCGTGAGGCGGATCGCACGAGGCCGGGCTCCGCCGACGGGGAGTCCGTAGGGTTGGCCCATGGCTGGCGGTGGCGTCCGGGTGGACTCGTGGCTGTGGGCCGTGCGCATGTTCAAGTCGCGCTCGGCCTCGGCGACCGCCTGCCGCGGAGGCCACGTCGAGGTCGACGGCGAGCGTGCCAAGCCATCGACGACCGTCGGCATCGGCTCGACGGTCGAGGCGCGCGTCGGCGACCGGGTCCGGGTGCTCGAGGTCACCGGGCTGATCGTCAAGCGCGTCGGCGCGCCCGAGGCGCAGCGTCAGTACGTCGACCACTCCCCACCCCCGCCGCCGCGGGAGTACGTCGCCCCGGTCGTCCAGCGCGATCGCGGCGCCGGCCGGCCGACGAAGCGGGAGCGTCGGCAGATCGACCAGCTCCGCGGCCGCGGCTAGGGCCCGCCGCCGCGCCGGGGCGTCGGCACCCGCGACCACCACGCGCTTCAGATCATATCTTTTGCTCGACTTCGTTCCGGGCTGGGCTTTGTCTTGCCCGCTCGTCTCGCGAATAGGTATGATCTGATGCACCCAACCCGAGGACGGCGCCGTGACCGCGACGATGCGATCGACTGACCGAGGAACGCTCGAGCTCGTCCTGACCGGGACGCCGATCGCCGAGCTCGTGCCCGCGCGGGTGGAGATCGCCCGCGTCCCCGTGCCGGACGACGGATGGCGCCTGGTCGATCTCGCCGACCCGGCAGACCCGACAGGGACGACCGACGTGGCCGACGCTCTCGGCAGCGGCAGCGGCAGCGGCAGCGTCGAGGCGAGCGCCGAGCTGGACCCCGCGGCGCTCGCGGCCGCGTCGCCGGCCTCGGCCGGTCTGCGCGCGCGGTGGGAGGCTCGCCGCATCGGCGGCCGGGACGTGTGGGAGTGCACCCTGCGGCTGCGCAACACCGGCCCGGTCCCGCTCGCGATCACCCGGATGGACTCGCTCGCACTGCGGCTCGACCCCGACCCGTGGACGCTCGACTGGTACCGCTCGGCCTGGGGCGACGAGTGGCGGCCCCGGCAGGGCAGCACCCGCCACGACGTCCTGCTCGACGTGCGCGCCGGGCGCTCCTCGCACGGCACGAGCCCGTACCTGCGGGCGACGCGCGAGCGCGGGGACGCCGCCGTCGTGGTCTCGCCCGCGTGGAGCGGGAACTGGCACGTCGCCGCCCTCGCCGGCGGTGACGTGGCCGCCGGGATCTCGCCCTGGCAGCTCGAGGTGGTCTTGGCGCCCGGCGAGGAGGTCACGGCGCCGTCGGTCGTGCTCGCGGTCGGGGCCGACGCGGCGGCGGTGCGCCGCGAGCTCCAGCGCGCCGTACGGGACGACTGGATGCCACGGACGCCGGCGAGCGACGCCGCCCCGACCGAGTGGAACCACTGGTGGCCGTACGAGGACGCCGAGGTGACCCACGACGTGATCGTCCGCAACGCCCGCGTCGCGAGCCGCCTCGGGCTCGAGGTGGCGACGACGGATGCCGGCTGGTTCGGCGCGTCCGACGCCGCGAGCGTGTGGACCGAGCAGCGCGGCGACTGGTGGCTCGTCAACAGCTCGCGCTTCCCCGGCGGTCTCACCGCGCTCGGCGAGGACGTGCGCGCCCAGGGCGTGGCGGCCGGCGTCTGGATCGAGGCCGAGGCGGTGGGGGCGGCGGCCGAGCTGCGCCACCGGCTCCCCGAGGCGATGGCGCACGCCGTCGACGGGCGTCGGCACGACCCGTCCTACCGCCTCATGACCGTGTCGCTCGACCCGGACGACCCGACCTTCCTCGGCTACGTGTGTCTCGGCTCGTCCGCCGGGCGCGACCACGTCGAGGGCTCGATCGCCGCGGTGATCGAGGAGACCGGCGCGACCTGGCTCAAGCTGGACTTCAACGTCGACCCGGACGCGGGGTGCACGCGGACGGACCACGGCCACGGCGCGGGAGACGGCCTCCTGCGCCACTACGAGGGGCTCTACGACGTCCTCGACCGCATCCGCGCCCGGTTCCCGGACCTCGTGCTCGAGGCGTGCTCGTCCGGCGGCCTGCGCCTCGACCTCGGCCTCGCGCGACACGTGCACTGCTTCTTCCTCAGCGACCCCGACCACACCGAGCACCACCTGCAGGTCCTGGACGGCGCGGCGCAGCTCCTCCCGCCGTCGGGGATCCTGCACTGGTCCTGGTCGCAGTGGCGCGGTGACTACCCGCCGGCCCGCCTGGACTGGGAGCACCTGACGCCGGACCGGCTCGACCTCACCCTGCGGGCCGCCATGCTGCACCGGTTCGGCGTGAGCCTGCGCCTCGACGAGCTGCGCCCCGACCTCCTCGAGCGCGTCGCGGCGCACGTGGCGACGTTCCGGTCGTGGGTCCAACCGATGCTCACGGAGGCGACGCTGGAACCGCTCACCGCACCCCCGCAGCGCGGCGGCCTCGGCGAGCGCAGCCCCGCGCTCCAGCTCAGCCGGACCGGTTCCGGCTCGGGCGAGCGTCACGTCGTCGCCGGGTTCCGGCTCGACCCCGAGGCTCCCGCCCCGGGCGCCGTCCCGGTCGGGCTCGCGCCCGGGCGCCGGTACCGCTGCTCGGCCATGGGTGTCGCCACGACGTGGGAGGTGACGGCGGGGGACGACCTGCTCGCCGCCGCGCCGCCGGAGGTCGCGGCCGCCGCCTGCTGGCTCGTCCTCGTCGAGCCCGCCGACCCGACGCAGACCGCCGACCCGGCGGCGCCGGCCGCCCCGACCGCATCGACCACCCCGGTCGAGCCGACCCCCGCCACGGAGGAGTCATGACGATCGAGATCGACACCGGGGTCGAGGACGTCGCCGTCCGCATGCACCCCGCCCCCCGGCAGACGTTCGGCAGCTTCGTCGACTGCAACATGGCCACGGCCTGGGTGGGGGAGGAGTTCCGGATCTTCCCCGGCAAGTACGGCGAGGACCCCGTGTGGGGCGACGGCGCGCACCTCATGATCGGGCGCGGCGGATCCGTCGCGGCGGCGTTCGCCCGCGACACGGCCGAGCTCACCCCGCCCGTCCTGCCCCCCGTCGCGCCGCGCGACGCCGACGGGCTGCACGGCGCCGTCTGGTTCGAGACCGTCTACCAGCACCCCGAGGACCCGACCGGGCGGACGCTCTCGGCGCTCTACCACAACGAGAACTACCCGGAGACGCTGCCCTTCGACCCCGCGACCGGCCGCGGCCTGCGCGACGAGGACTGGCCGCCCGGACTGCGGGGCGCCGACTCGGTGCAGGCGGTGCCGCGCATCGGCATCATGCGATCGACCGACGGCGGCGAGAGCTGGGTGGACCGGGGGATCCTGCTGGAGGACCGCGACGAGCGGATGATCCGGCTGCCCGTCAACCGCAACGAGTGCTTCCCCGGGGGCGTCGGCGACCCGAGCGCCGTCGCCTGCGGTGACCACCTCTACGTGTTCTACGGCGAGTACGCCTACCCCGAGGCATGGAACGCGCGGGACTGGGACGACGACGTCGAGGCCGACGGCCAGTGCGTGAGCGTCGCGCGGGTCCCGCTGCGTGACCTCGACGCGCCGACCGGCGCCGCCCGCCGCTGGGACGGCACCGCGTTCGCCGCGCCGTGGGACGGGCCGGGCCGGCCGATCGAGTCCCTGCGCATCCCGGCGGCCGAGGGCGGCGGGGGCGTCTCGCAGGGCGACCGACGCTTCTACTGGGGTCCGTCCGTGAGCTGGAACGAGGCGATCGGCGCGTGGGTCATGCTGCTCGGTCGCGTGGACGCCCCGCTCTGGGTCGGCGACAGCCTGTTCCTCTCGATCAACACCTGCCCCGATCTCGGCGACGGCGACGCGTCGCAGCGCTGGTCGCGGCCGGTCCGCATCGTGCACCGACCGGGCCACACGCTCTGGTACCCCTCCCTGCAGCCGGTGGACTCAGCGGAGGACCTGGAGCTGCGGCGCACCTGCCTGCGGCTCGGGGCTCGGTCGCGGCTGTGGTTCAAGGACATGACCGACGAGGCGCACGAGTACCTCAGCGAGCACGAGGTCGAGCTCGTCCGGACGGGAGCGGCGCGGTGACCGCGCCGCGCCGCGCCCTCGTCACCGGCGGGGCGAGCGGACTCGGCGCCGCGGCCGCCGCCCGGCTGCGGAAGGACGGGCTGGACGTGACGACGCTCGACCTCGCGGACGGCGCCGACCGTCGCGTCGACGTGACCGACGGCGCCGAGCTCGCGCGCGTCGTGGCCGACCTCGGCGGCGTCGACGTGCTCGTCACCTCGGCCGGGATCGTCGGGCCGAACGCGCCGCTCGTCGACACCACGGCGCAGGAGTGGCAGCGCGTCTGGGACGTCAACGTCCAGGGAACCGTCGCGGCGCTGCGGGCGGTGATCCCCGGCATGGTCGAGCGGGGCTGGGGCCGCATCGTGACCGTCGCGAGCATGGCCGGCAAGGACGGCAACCCGGGACTGTCGGCGTACTCGGCGACGAAGGCCGCCGTCATCGCGCTCACCAAGTCGGTGGGCAAGGAGCTCGCGACGACCGGCGTGCTCGTCAACGCCGTGGCGCCCGCCGTGATCGCGACGCCGATGAACGCCGCCACCTCGCCCGACGTGCTGGCCCACATCACCTCGCTCATCCCCATGCGACGGGTCGGTCGCCCCGAGGAGGTCGCCGAGCTCGTCGCCTGGCTCTGCTCCGAGCGGGTCTCGTTCTCCACCGGGGCGGTCTACGACATCAGCGGCGGCCGCGCGACCTACTGAGCGCGGGCCCGCGCGGACGATCCGCGCGGAGCTGCGTGCCTACGGGCGCGTGGCCAGCTCGAGCAGCGTCAGCAGGTGGCCGTAGGTCCGGCCGGTGGCGCGCGTGAGCGCGATCTCGCAGGTCCGGTTGGTCGAGCAGTACGCGTCGGCCTCGGCGTCGGCCAGCTCGGCGGCCTCCGCCGCCGTGGCCGAGGCGGTGAGCTCCGGGTGCAGCAGCCCGCGGTCGCCGGCGAAGCCGCAGCAGCCCCAGTCCAGCGGCACGGTCACCGTGTCCGCGAGGGCGCCGGCCAGCGTGACCAGGTCGGCGCCGGACTTCACGTCGGAGCAGGTCGGGTGCAGCACGACCTCAGCCACGCGCCGCGGCTCGGCCAGGTGCGGCAGCACGTGCCCGGCGACCCACGACACGGCGTCGACCACCCGCAGCGCGCGGCCGCGTCCCGCCGCGGCCCCGGCGGCGGCGCTCGCGAGCGCCGCCGCGCACGTGCTGGCGTCGACCACGACCGGCAGCGCGCCGTCGTCGCTCGCCCGCAGCAGCTCGGCCACGGTGCGGTCGACGACGCGGCGAGCGCCGTCCTCGTGCCCCTTCGAGCGCCACGGCGCGCCGCAGCACAGGGCGTCCAGCCGCTCGGGCGTGCGCAGGCCGACGCCGGCCCGCCGGGCGAGCTCCAGCACCGCCTCTGCGACCGGAAGCCCGCCGCCGGCCCCGCCGGCCCCGCCGCCACCCCCGTGCCCGCCGTCCGGCCCGAAGAGCTGGCCCGTGCACGAGGGCAGCAGCACCGCCGCCGGGGCGAGGTCGGCCCGCCGCGGCCGGCGCCGCCCGCCGCCCGGCAGACCCGGGTCGAGCCGCGGCACCAGCTCGTGCGGCAGCACCCGGCGCAGCGCGACGGTGGCTGCGGCGCTCGCGGGCTCGAGCGCGTGCGCCGCCGACATCGCCAGCGACGCCCCGGCCGCGAGCGCCGGCCAGGCATCGGCGGCGAGCCGGCCGGCGGCGCGGGCCACGGGCCCGACGCGCTCCGCGCGCAGCCGCCGGACGACCTCCCCGGTGTCGATCCCGACGGGACAGGCCACGGCGCACATCCCGTCCGCCGCGCACGTCTCGACGCTCGACCAGCGCTCCGACAGCTCCAGGTCGGCCGCGAGGGCGTCGTCCCCGCGGTCGCGGGCGAGCGCGATCTCCCGTCGCAGCACGATCCGGGCCCGGGGCGTCAGCGTGAGGTCGCGGCTGGGACAGGACGGCTCGCAGTACCCGCACTCGACGCAGTCGCCCGCCGGGGCCGCCGCGTCGGTCAGGGCGGAGAACGGCTTGAGGTCGCGCAGGTGCGCACCCGGGTCCGCGGACAGCACCGCGCCGGGGTTGAGGATGCCCTCGGGGTCGAGCAGGCGCTTGACCCGCCACATCACGCCGGTCAGGTAGGGGCCGTACTGGCGCTCGACGAAGGGGGCCATCACGCGCCCCGTCCCGTGCTCGGCCTTGAGCGTCCCGCCCTCGCCGAGGACGAGGTCGACCAGGCCGTCGGTGAACGCGGCCAGGCGCGCCGCACCGTCCGCGTCGTCCACCCGCTCGGTCAGCAGGAAGTGGAGGTTGCCGTCCTTGGCGTGCCCGAACACCACGGCGTCGCGGTAGCCGTGCGTCTCCAGCAGGTCGCCGAGCAGCACGCACGTGCGGCCGAGACGCTGGAGGGGCACCGCGATGTCCTCGAGCAGCGCGGTCGTCCCCGGCTCCCGCGCCCCGGCGACCGCCGCGTACAGACCCTTGCGGATGTGCCACAGCGCCGCGCGCTCGTCGGCCGCCCGAGTGAGCTCGACGGGACGCGCGGCGCCGATCCCGGCGAGCGCGTCGGACAGCGCCGACTCGGCCGCCGCCAGGGCCGCGTCGTCACCGGCGCGGACCTCCACGAGCAGCGCAGCGTGCTCGCGGACGTCGAGATCGCGCAGCCAGCCGGGCGCCCGCGGGGCTCGCTGGGCCACCCGCAGGCTCGTGGCGTCGAGCAGCTCGACGGTCGCCGCCCCCGCGGCCGCGAGTGCCGGCACGGCGCGGGCGGCCGCGACGACGGAGGGCAGGACGGCGAGGCCCGTGCTCGCGCGGGCGTGCAGCTCCACCGTGCGCAGCGTCGCCTCGGCGATGAAGGCGAGCGTCCCCTCGCTGCCGATCGCGAGGTGCTCGAGGATGCGCACCGGCTCGTCGTGGTCGAGGAAGGAGTTGAGGCCGTAGCCCATCGTGTTCTTGCCGGCGAACTGGCGGCGGATCGTCGCGGTGGCCGCCGGGTCGGCGCGCAGCTCGTCCCGCAGCGCGAGCAGCCCGGCGTGCACGGCCGGCTCGGCCGCCAGCAGCAGCCGGTCGGCCTCCTCGGCCCCGGTGTCGATCACCGTGCCCGAGGCGAGGACGAGCAGGGCGCTCGCGATCGTCGCGTAGGCGTTGTGCCGCGTGCCGCACGCCATGCCGCTGGAGTTGTTCGCGAGGACGCCGCCCAGCGTGCAGGCGATCTCGCTCGCCGGGTCGGGGCCGAGGACCCGGCCGTGCCGCGCGAGCCGCGCGTTGATCGCGCGCAGCGTCGCGCCGGGCTGCGCCCGGACCGACCGCCCGTCCTCCAGCACCTCCACCCGGCGGAAGCCGCGCCGCGTGTCCAGGAGCAGGCCCCCGCCGGCGGCCTGGCCGCTCAGGCTCGTGCCGCCCGAGCGGAACGTGACCGGGACGCCGCGCTCGCGAGCGACCCGGAGCGCCGCGACGACGTCGTCCGTCGTCCGGGCGCTGGCGACGAGCCTCGGCACCACCCGCACGTGCGAGGCGTCGTGGGCGCCGACGAGGCGGTCGAGCGGCCGGTCGCTGACGTCGGCGACGTCGGCCGCCTCGAACGCCGCGCGCAGCTCCGGCTCCGGGCGCACCTCGGCGTCGGCTCGGTCGGGTCGTCGGGCCATCGTGCTCCTTCGCGCGCGGGTCGGATACAATCATATGATCTATTGGACCCCGATGGGAGGACGTGCGACATGCGACTGATGCGGATCGGTGAACCGGGACACGAGCGACCCGCCGTCGCCGTGGGAGAGCACGAGTACGTCGACGTGTCGGAGCACGTCGCCGACTTCGACGAGGCGTTCTTCGCCGCCGGCGGCCTGCGCGACCTGCCCGGTCTGGTCGAGGCCGGCGCCCCGCGCCCCCTCGCCGGCGAGCGGATCGGTGCCCCGATCGCGCGCCCGCACCAGATCGTCTGCATCGGGCTGAACTACCGCGACCACGCGGCCGAGTCCGGCATGCCCGTGCCGACCGAGCCCATCGTCTTCTCCAAGAGCCCCAACACGCTCGTCGGCCCGGACGACGACGTCGTCATGCCGCGCGGGGCGACCAAGCTCGACTGGGAGGTCGAGCTCGGCATCGTCGTCGGCTCTCGGGCCAGCTACCTCGACTCGCCGGCCGCGGCCTGGGACGCCATCGCCGGGTACGTGCTGGTGAACGACGTGAGCGAGCGCGCCTTCCAGCTCGAGCGCGGCGGGCAGTGGGTCAAGGGAAAGTCGGCGGCGACGTTCAACCCGGCCGGGCCGTGGCTCGTGACACCCGACGAGGTGGGCGACGTGATGGACCTGGGGATGTCGCTGGACGTCAACGGCGTGCGCCGGCAGAGCGGCTCGACCGCCACGATGATCTTCGACCCCGCCGAGATCCTGCGGTACCTGAGCCAGTTCATGGTGCTCGAGCCCGGCGACCTCATCAACACCGGCACCCCGCCCGGCGTCGCCCTCGGCATGGCCGAGCCGGCCTACCTCGTACCGGGGGACGTCATGGAGCTGCGGATCGACCGGCTGGGCAGCGCCCGGCAGCGTGTGGTCCCCGCCGTCTAGCCGGACGGCGGGCCCGACCGCGGCGCGAGGTCGAGCAGCAGGAGGTGGCCGGTGTCCTCGCGCGCCGCGACCTCCTCGTCCACGTCGGCCCCGGCGACCGCCACGCGACGCCCGCCCGGCTCGACCGCGCAGTCGTACACGCCGGCGCGGCCCGAGCCGACGGCGCTCGTCCCGGCCTCGAGCACGCGCGTGACGCCGCCGTCGGGCTCGACGCTGACGAGCGCGCCGGCGAAGGCGAGCGCGACCCACACCCGTCCGTCGGGCGCGACCGAGAGGCCGTCGGGGCCCGACCCCGGCGGGAGGAGGGCGAGCGGTGAGGGATCACCGCGGTCGTCGAGCACGGTGACCCGGTCGGCGAACGTCTCGGCGACGACGAGCCCGCGCTCGGTCCGCTCGCAGCCGTTCGGGAAGACCAGCCCGGCGGCCGTCGGCTCGACGTCGCCCGTCCCGGGGTCGATGCGCCACAGCGGTGACGGCACCGGGGCGTCCAGCGCGGGGTCGAACCCGTAGCCGCCGACCCAGGCCACGCCGTCCGGGTCGACGTGCAGGTCGTTGAGCGGGTGGGGCGTGAGCCCCGCGAGGTCGGCGTGCACGCGCAGCCCGTCGTCCTCGCGCACGAGCACGCGCCGGCCGAGGCAGTCGACGACGAGCAGGCGCCCGTCCGGCAGCCAGCCCAGCCCGCCCGGCATCTCGGGGCATCCGTCCTCGGCCCCCAGCACCGTCTCGACGCCGTCGGCCTCCGACCACCGCGCCACCCGCGAGCGGAACATGTCGCTGAACCAGAGCCGGCCGTCGTGCCAGCGCAGCGCCTCGGGGAACCCCAGCCCCGTCGCGATCACCCGGGTCATCGCCGGTCAGAACGTCGTGGTGAGGCCGCCGTCGGCCACGAGGACCTGACCGGTGACGTAGGTGTTCTCCCGGCTCGCGAGCCAGCCGACGACGTGGGCGATCTCCTCGGGCAGGGCCGCCCGACCCAGGGGGAGCAGCCCGTGCCGCACGTAGCGCTCGCGAAACGCCTCGGTGTCGGTCTCGTCGACGCCCTCGGCCGTGAGGCTCATCCGCGTGCGGACGAAGCCGGGGGCGACGGCGTTGACCAGCACGCCGTGCCGCGCGGTGTCGAGGGCGAACGAGCGCGTGGCCGCCTCCAGCCCGGCCTTCGCGACGTCGTAGGCCAGGCAGTCGGGCTGGGCGAAGCCCGCGTGGACGCTCGTGATGTTGACGATGCGACCGAACCCGGTCGCCGCCATGGTGACGGCCGCCTCGCGCATGAGCTCGAGCGGTGCCTCGAGGTCGACGGCCCAGACGGCGCGCCACTGCTCCAGGGTGCTGCTCAGCACGGGTGTCTCCGCGAACACGCCGGCGACGTTGACGAGCACGTCGAGCCCGCCGAGGACGTCGCTCGCGCGCGCGACGAGGTCGTGCCGGCCGGCCGGGTCCGACAGGTCGACCCGCAGGCCGTCCGGCAGCTCCTCGCGGTCGGCGCCGACGACGCGGTCCCCGCGCGCCCGCAGGCGCTCGGCGACGGCGGCGCCGATGCCGCTCGCCGCCCCCGTGACCAGGCACCGCAGTCCGTTGTCGGTCATCCTCGTTCCCTCCTGTCGTGCGGGTGGTGGGTGTCGTCGGCGTGCGCGAGGCGCAGGCCGACCGACCAGGCGAGCGTCGCCCCCGCGTCGAGCCGGTGCGCCCCCGGCACGCCGAGGCCGCCGCCGTGCGGCGTCGTCGTCGGCTCGATGCCGAGCGCGACGACGCGGCCGCCCCACGGCTCCTCCCGGCTCGCCGCCAGCTCGGTCCACAGCAGCGCGTGGCGCAGCCCTCGCCACGTCACCTCGGCCCGCAGCGACGGGGTGACGACGGTGACGGCGCGCCGGTCGGGGTCGGCGATCCCGGTGACGAGCGGGGGTGTCGTGCGGTCGAGCGTGGTGAGCCGGGCGGGGTCGACGGGCGGCGCCGTCGGGTCGGGCTCGCCCGAGTAGCTCAGGGCCAGGAGGTCGGCGCGGGGCAGCTCGAGCCGCGCACCGTCGCCGTCGAGCGCGGCGGTCAGCAGGTCGCCGCCGAGGATCAGGTGCTCGGCCACGATCACGGGCACGGACTCCGGCGTGGTGTTGCGCAGGCGGGAGGCGACCTCGATCGTTCCCGATCCCGTCAGTCGCCAGGAGCGCTCGATCGCGAGGCCGCCGTCGCGCGAGGTCCACCAGCCGCGCGCGTGGTCCGGTGCGACCGGCTCGACCCGCCAGGGTGCGAGGGATGCCTCGCCGTGGAAGGAGGGCGCCGCGGGCGAGGGCTGGCCGGAGCTCGGCGCGCAGAGCTGCCAGCCGCCGCGCCACCGCGCGACCCACGAGGCCTCGTCCGCGAGCGTCGCGTGGCCCGCGGGGGTGACGTCCTCGGCCCAGGGGGTGCGGGCGAGCACCGAGACCCCGTCGAGGCCGAGCTCGTCGAGGACCGCGCCCTCCGCCGGACGCAGGCGGGCCAGCAGGCCGCCGCGCTCGAGCGTCAGCGTCGCGGGCGGCGACGTCGACGGCGCCGCGGCGCCCCCTGCGCCGGCCCGTCCGGTGTCGCGTCCGTCGACCCGCCCGGCCCCCCGCGCCACGGCTCAGCCGCCGGACGCGCCGACGGGCCCGCCGTCGGCTCCACCGAGGGCGCGGACGAGCGCGTTCTTGCCGTCGAGGACGACCGTGAGCATGGCCTCCTCGGCCTGCTCGCCGTTGCCCCGGTCGATCGCGCGGTAGACCGTCGCGTGGCTGGCGGCGTCCGCCGCGAGCTCGCCGGGGTCCATCGTCGTGTGCTGCTGCACCGTGAACGTGAGCTTCATGAAGTCGGCGACGACGCTCCCGAACTGCCGCAGCAGGGAGTTGTGGCTCGCGGCGTACACGGCGAGGTGGAACTCGACGTCGGCCGACGCGTAGTCGTCGGGGTCCTCGGTGCTCGCCGTCATGGCGGCGAGGGCCTTGGCCATCCGGTGGTGATCGGCGATCGTGGCGCGGCCGGCGGCCAGGCGCGCCGCTGCCGGCTCCATGATCTGCCGCACCTCGACCAGGTCGCGCATGATCTCGGCCCCGAGCCCCGCCTCGTTGTGCCAGCGCAGGATGTCGGTGTCGAAGACGTTCCACAGCTCCTGGGGGCGCACCCGCGTCCCCACCTTCTGGCGGATGTCGACCAGACCCTTGGCCGCGAGCACCCGCATCGCCTCCCGGACCGAGGTCCGGGACAGGCCGAACCGCTCGACCAGCTCCGCCTCCCGCGGCAGCACCTCGCCGACGGCGACCTCGCCCGACACGATGCTGCGCCCGACCGCCTCGATGACGATGGCCTGCCGGCCGCGCATCGCGTAGCCCGAGCGGGTCCCTGCTGGCTCGACCATGACATGCCTCCGCTTAGGTACGACGAGTTTTCGTCACTGTAGCGCGCGGGAGGGGTCGAGGACCGAGGGGGTGGCGGGGCCGCTCGCGGGCGCTGTCGTCGTCGCCGCTGGCCGCGCCGTCGTCGCGGCCAGCCGCGCCCGCGCCGGCTCCCCGGGCAGGGACGGGCTGGCGAACAGCGTGCGACCGTCGACGAGGATCTCGACGTCGCGCAGGTACGGGCTCAGCCCGGCCGGGTCGACGTCGATGCCGAGGCCGGGGGCGTCGGGGGCGGCGATCTCCCCGTTCGCGTCGAGCGCGATGTGCTGGCGCGAGAGGTCGAGCGCGAGCTGCTTCGGCTCCGCCGGGTACTCGCAGATGCGGTGCGTCGCCAGGCCGGCGAACGGCTGCAGCGACGCGGAGAGCGCGAGGTGGGACGTGAACGTGTGGTTGACGTAGGTGACGCCGCTGGCCAGCGCGACGTCGGCCACCTGCCGCGCCGGGCCGATCCCGCCGATCCTGGCCGCGTCGACCTGGATGAACCGCACGCCGCCGAGCTCGATCAGGTTGATCGCCATGTGCGGGTTGTGCGCGCCCTCGCCGCCGGCGATGCCGACGCTGCCCGCCAGCTCCGCCAGGCGCGCGTGCGCGCCGAAGGCGTACGGGACGAACGGCTCCTCGAGCCACAGCGCGTCCGCGGCCTGGAGCGCGGCCAGCCGGGCCGCCGCCGCCTCGAGGTCGTCGACCCAGATCTGCCCGGCGTCGACCAGGAGCACCCCGTCCGGGCCGACGCCCTCGCGGGCGGCGGCGACGTGGTCGGCGTCCTCCCGCGCGGTGCCCGTCCCGTACCCGCCCCAGCCGACCTTGACCGCCAGGAAGCCGCGCGCCCGCGCCTCCCGCGCCCGCTCGAGCGTGAGCTGCGGGGAGTCGCCCATGAGCATCGACGCGTACGGCACCTTCGGGTGGGACCGCTCGTACCCGAGCAGGCGCCACACCGGCTCGCCGAGGCGACGGCCGAGCAGGTCCCACAGGGCGATCTCGATGCCGGACCACGTGTGGGCCGCCTGGAGGAGGTCCATGCTGTTGCGCCCGACGAGCCGGGTCAGCCGCTCGATGTCGGCGACGCCGTCGATCCGCTGCCCGATCACGCTGGCCGAGACGGGCTGGCACACGCCGTGCGAGCGGGGGGCGACGAAGGCGGCGATCGACACGAGCGGGGACGCCTCGCACTCGCCCCAGCCGACGCTGCCGTCGTCGGTGGCGACGCGGACGAGCAGCGCGTCCTGGCTGCCGTCGGCCTCCAGGGTCACCTCGGGCATCGAGCCGTAGAAGAAGTCGATCGAGTCGATGATCACTGCCGTACCTCCATGACCACTGCCGTCCCTCCCGCGTCGCGCGCGCCGGATCGCTCGCGTCGTCGCCAGCCGTGAGCCGAGAGTCGGCCACCGGGCCGAACATACATCATATGTTAATCCAGGTCGAGTCCAAGGTGATGGACGAAAACCGCGCGACCGCACGGAATGTTCGCGTCGGTCACGGGTAGCGCCGGGTCTTGGCGACCTCGCTAGGTATGATGTATCGTCCATCGTGGGGGTAGGCGCACCCCGGGAGGGACGTCGTCGTCCCGGGCCTCGGTCGAGGCCCGGCGGGCGGGGCGCACCGATCGGCCCGGGGAGGTCCGCGCCCGCACCCGCCGTCCGGCAGGACTGCACACCGATGTGCACAGACGCGAAGGCCGACCGGCTCGCCCGGTGGTACGGCCCGACAGGGAGGATCCGGAATGAGAATGCATGGACCGGGGGCCGCTGTGCTCCTCGCCGCCGTGATCGGGCTGGCCGCCTGCGGCCCGTCGTCCGACTCGGGTGCCGGGTCGTCCGGCTCGGGCACCGAGACGAGGGAGCTGCTGGTCTGGGACACCGGCATCCTGGGGCGGACGCTCGACAACGGCGACGCCGACATGGAGAACTCCTTCATCGACCAGATGGCGGCGAAGTTCGAGGACGCCAACCCGGGCGTCACCGTCAAGGTCGTCCAGCAGGGCGGGGACATCACGGCGAACGGCGCCCAGTTCCAGGCGGCCTCGATCGCCGGAGACGGGCCCGACGTCCGCATCCAGTACGCGGGTGGTCCGACGCTGTCGTTCGCCGAGTTCTTCACCGACCTCGAGCCGCTGCTGACGCCCGAGATCATCGACTCGATGGCGGGCTTCAACGTCAACCGCGAGGGCTTCGAGCCCGACGGTCGCATCCTCGGGATGCCCTACGGCGCTGGGAACCTGTTCACCGTGTTCCAGAACCACGCCGTGCTGGAGGAGGCGGGCCTCGACCCGGCCGACCCGCCGCAGACGTGGGAGGAGCTCATCGCCAACGGGCAGCAGGTCGTCGACGCCACCGACAAGAACGGCTTCTGGGTGGCGAACCTCGAGGGCTACACCGGCGCCTGGATGATCAGCGCGCTGGTCGGCGGCGAGCTCGGGGAGTCGGCGTTCACGCAGATGTACGCCGGCGAGATCCGGGTGGACGACCCCGCGATGGTCAAGGCCTACCAGGCGTTCGCCGACTGGGGGACGAGCGGCCTGACGAACCCCGACGCCGGGCAGGTATCCAACGGGGACTCCACCGCCGGGTTCGTGAGCGGCGGCAGCGCCTACTACCTCGTGGGGAGCTGGGAGAACAACAACATGCTCGAGGCGTTCGGCGAGGACGGCGTCAGCTCGTTCTTCATCCCGACGCTCGAGGGCTCCGCGCACCCGAACATCGGCGCCGGCGGTCCCGAGATCGCGATCTCGGTCACCGAGTACAGCAAGAACAAGGAGCTGGCGGGGGAGTTCCTCCGCTTCCTGGCGGAGCCGGAGAACCAGGACGTGTTCGTCGAGCTCTACCAGACCCAGGGCTCCAACCACCGCGACGGCGACCCGTCGAAGATCCAGAACCCGCTCCTGCGGGCGCAGTTCGAGGAGCTGGCCGAGGCGAGCGACGGGGTGACCTTCGCCTTCGACTCGGTGATGCCGCAGGCGACGATCGACCTGTTCTACCGCGTCAACGCCGCGGTGTTCCTCGGGACGACGACGCCGCAGGACGCGGTGAACCAGCTCCAGGCGTCCTACGAGCAGGAAATCGCGCTGCAGTGACGTCGGTGGCACGAGCCGTCCCCGCGGGTGGGCAGCCACCCGCGGGGACGCGGCCAGCACCGGGCCGCTCGATCCGGGACCGCAACCGGGTCGTCGGGCTGCTCGCCGTCCTGCCGGCGTTCCTCGTCGTCGTCGGGTTCATGGCGTTCCCCGTGCTGTTCGCGCTCTACATCTCCTTCACCCGGACGAACGGCCTGACGTACCGGTGGGTCGGCCTGAGCAACTACGTGGCGCTCCTGCGCGACCCGATCGTTCACGAGGTGTTCCTCAACAACGTGACGTTCCTGGTCTCGGTCCCGCTCGTCATCTTCGTCGCGCTCGTCGTCTCCGTCCTGCTGTTCGACCGGGTGCGCGGGTGGCGGGCCTTCCGGGTGATCTTCTTCCTGCCGAACGTCCTGTCCGTCGCCGTCATCGGCATCATGTTCCGCAACGCCTTCGGCTACTACGGGGCCGTCAACCAGGCGCTCGGGCTGCTCGGCGTCGAGCCGGTGCAGTTCTTCACGGACGGCCGGCTGGCGATCGCGGTCATCGTCCTCGCGCTGGTCTGGTCGGGCTTCGGCTACCAGTCGCTGCTCCTGCTCGCCGGGCTGACGTCGATCGACCCCGCGGTCTTCGAGGCCGCGGCGCTCGACGGCGCCGGGTGGTGGAAGCGCCTGTGGTTCATCACGCTGCCGAACGTGCGGCGGGTGCTCGGGTTCGTCTTCATCATCAACGTCCTCTACACGTTCTCCTCGCTGTTCGGGTTCGTGTTCGTGATGACGGCCGGCGGGCCTGGGTTCGAGACCACGACGATCGACTACCTCGTCTACCTCAAGGCGTTCTCGAGCACGAACCTCGGTGCCGGGGCCGCGCTCGCGGTGCTGCTGTTCCTGTTCATCGGCGTGCTCACGCTGATCCAGAACCGCGTCTTCCGACTCCAGGAGGAGGACTGAGATGTCTCGATCCGTCGCCCCGACCGGCCGTCGCCGGAGCCAGTGGGTCGTCTTCGCGATGCTGTGCGGCGTCGCGGCGTCGATCATCTACCCGCTCTACTTCGTCCTCGTCACGTCGCTGCGCTCGAACGAGGACTACCTCCAGGACCCGTTCGGCCTGCCGGGGCAGTGGAGCCTCGCGAACTACGTGACGCTCGCCGACGCCTACGGCGCCGGCCGCGCGTTCCTCAACAGCCTCATCGTGTCGGTCGTCTCGGTGTCGCTCGTGCTGCTGCTGGCGGCGCTGGCCGCCTACGCGCTCGCCAAGCTCCCCGTCCCCGGGGCGCGGGCGGTGACGGCGACGTTCGTCTCCGTCATGCTCATCCCCGGGCCGGTGCTCATCATCCCGATCTACCTCATGCTCTCCCGGCTCGAGCTGGTCGGGAGCTACTGGGGGCTCGTGCTGGTGTACCTCGCGACCGGCCTGCCGTTCGCCACGTTCTTCCTCACCATCTCCTTCCGGGGCATCCCGAACGAGGTGATCGAGGCGGCGCGGATCGACGGCGCCGGGTTCTACCGGACGCTGTGGTCGGTCATCCTCCCGATGGGCGTCGCCGGCCTCGCGACGCTCGCGGTGCTGCAGTTCCTCGGCGTGTGGAACGAGCTGATCTTCGCGTTCATCCTCATCCCCGACCAGGCGAACCGGCTGCTCACGCCGACGCTCGCGTCCATCGGCGAGCGGTTCGTGACGGACCAGCCGCTGGTGTCGGCCGGACTGTTCATCACGGCCGTCGTGCCGCTCCTGCTGCTGTCGGTGGCCTCGAAGTACATCATGCAGGGCCTCCAGGTCGGGGTCAGCCGGTAGCCGCTGCCCCGCGCGCGGTGTCCCCGCGCGAGGCGTCCGACCGGCGCCTCGCGCGGGCGCGGCGCCCCGGGCGCCCTTCTCCGATGTCGGACCGGGATGTCACGATGACCCCATGACAACCGCCGTCGCCGGGGTCTCCGGCTTCCCCGCCGAGCTCGACGTCTACCGACGCGAGCTGCGCGGGTACGCCTACCGGATGCTCGGCTCGATCCAGGACGCCGAGGACGCCGTCCAGAACGCGATGCTGCGCGCCTGGCGCGCGTACGAGCGGTTCGACGGCCGCAGCTCGCTGCGCACGTGGATCTACCGGATCCTCACCAACGTCTGTCTCGACGAGATCGCCGCCCGCAAGCGTCGCGCCCTGCCGGTCGACCTCGAGTCCGGCCCGTCGGCGCCCGTCATCTCCTCGCTCGGGCAGCCGCGGCCCGCCGAGACCTTCGTCGAGCCGAGCCTCGACGAGCTGGTGCGGGACCCGGCCGACGTCGTCGTCGCGCGCGAGTCCGTCCGGCTCGCGTTCGTCGCGGCGCTGCAGCACCTGCCGGCCTCGCAGCGGGCCGTCCTCATCCTGCGCGACGTGCTGGCCTGGCCAGCCGCCGAGGTCGCCGCGCTGCTCGAGGTCTCCGTCGCCGCGGCCAACTCCCAGCTCCAGCGGGCGCGCGAGACGATGCGCGCCGTGCAGGACGGGTCGCGCGCCGCGCGCCCGAACGTCGACCGGGCCGAGGAGCTGGCCGTCGTGGAGCGGTACGTCGAGGCGTTCGAGCGCTACGACATGGACGCGCTCGCGGCGATGCTCGCCGAGGACGCCGTCATGTCGATGCCGCCGTTCCAGCTCTACCTCTCCGGGCGCGAGGACGTCGTCGGCTGGATGGCCGGTCCCGGTCACGAGTGTCTCGGCTCGCGCACGATCGCGGTCGACGTCAGCGGCGGCCCTGGCTTCGCCCAGTACCCGCGCGACCCCGCCGGCGGGCACGCCCCGTGGGGCGTCCACGCCCTCGTCGTGCGCGACGACGGTCGCGGCGCGCGCGTCGTCGAGGAGACGGTCTTCCTCGGCGCCGAGATCTTCGCCGCGCTCGGCCTCCCGGCACACCTGGACTAGCGCCGGCCGGGCCTGAACGGCCGCCGGCCGTTCGAGCGGGGCGACCCGGCCGGACCGCGCCGCGCCGTCCCCGTCGCCGCCGTCGGGGGCCACGGGGCCGGGCCCCCGGCCGTTCGGGTGGGCGCCGGGCGCGCACGGCACCCCGCCGTCCCGCGCGGCCGGGTTCGCGCAGCGGCCCGACCAGCCGCCCTAGAGCGCGAACGTCCCGGCGCTGGGCATGAAGGCGTCGTCGAGGACGAGGCAGGCCGTGCCGATCGCGGCGGCGTCCTCGCCGAACGCGCTCGTCGTCACGCGCAGCGGGACGTCCGGCCCGCGGGCGAGCCCCGCCGCGAGGAGCCCGTCGAGCAGCGGCATGATCGCGTCCGAGACGCGGGCCCAGGTCATGCCGCCGATCGCCACGACCTGGGCGTCGGTGATGTTCGCGATCGTGCGGATCGCGACGGCCAGGCGCGCGGCGGCGCGCTCGATCGTCGCCGTCGCCGCGGGGGAGCCCGCCTCGTACCGCTCGACCAGCGTCGTGAGCATCGGCAGCGCGGCCTCGCGCGTGGCCGGCGCACTCGGGAGCGCCCCGTCGGCCACCGCGTCGGCCAGGATGCCGTCGGTCGACAGGACGCCGGCCAGGCAGCCGCGCAGCCCGCACGGGCAGTGGAACCCGGCCGAGTCGACCGACAGGTGCCCGACGTCGCCCGCGTTGCCGGTGCGGCCGCGCAGGACGCTGCCGCCCGCGACGATGCCGACGCCGACCCCGGTGCTCATGTAGAGGAAGGCGGAGTCGGCCGAGTGCATCGTCGTCCCGGCCCAGCGCTCGCCGACGGCGGCCGCGGCGACGTCCTTGTCCAGGATGACCGGGAGCGATGTCCGGCGGGCGAGCTCCGTCGTGACCCGGACGTCGCGCCATCGCGGCAGGTGCGGCGGCGACACGATCATGCCCCGGCCGAGGTCGACCGGGCCGGGGGAGGCGACGCCGACCCCGACGACCCGGTCGCGCGGGATGCCGGAGGAGGAGACGAGCCGGTCGATCTCGACGGCCATGCCGGCCATCACGTCGTCGGGCTCGGCGTCCCGGTCCAGCTCGCGGGCCGACCGCGCGACCACCCGACCCGCGAGGTCGGCGATGACGTACGTGAGGCCCTGCGGGTCGATGTGCGCGCCGACGGCGTAAGCGCCGGCCGGGTTGAGGTGCAGCGGCGTGCGGGGCTTGCCGCGGCCGTTCGGCTGCTGGCGCTCCCCCTCCAGGAGCAGACCCGAGGCGAGCGCGCGCCGCGTGATGCCCGAGACGGCCTGCTGCGTGAGGCCGGTCGCGCTCGCCAGCTCGACGCGGCTGAGGCCGGACTCCGAGCGCCGGATCGTGTCGATCAGCACGGCGAGGTTGAAGTCGGCGACGCGGGCGACGCTGCTGCCACGCCACGCTGCCGTTCCGCTCATGACCCTCCTCATGCCAACGCCGCGGGTCCGCCAAGGGTACCGACGGCGCCGGGACCGCAGGCGAGACGTCCGGATCGGTTGCGGACGCTCTCGCAAAGGTATTACTATTTCTCGCGTACTAAGTATCTCACCAGGCACCGTCGCCGCGGCCCGGTCCTGGCCCACGCCAATGACGGGGTGCCCCATGCGTTTTGACGAGAAGACCCGCTTCGAGGGGCGGATCAGCCGGTTCGTCGAGGAGACGATCACGCCGGCGCTCTATCCGGAACGGATCGCGCTCGACGTGTCCGTCTGGCGCGTGCCGGACGAGCCCGTCCCGTTCGACGAGGCCCGGGCGGCGACGTACGAGCCCTTCGTCATGGGATCCCCGTGGGGCGTCGCGTGGAGCACGGAGTGGTTCCACGTGACGGGCGAGGTCCCGGCGGCCTGGCGCGAGCGCGACCTCGAGGTCGTGGTCGACCTCGGCTTCCACACGTGGAACGAGGGCGGCCAGGCGGAGGGGCTCGCGTATCGTCCGGACGGCTCCATCGTCAAGGCGATCGAGCCGTACAACCGCTACCTGCGGGTCGACCGCGGCACGGAGCGCGTCGACCTCTACATCGAGGCCGCCTCGAACCCGGACGCCGCCGTCCGCGCGGAGGGCGAGCGGTGGGGGAACACCTGGCGGCAGAGCCCGTACACCTCCAAGGAGCACCGTCCGCCGACGCCCGTCTACGTCTTCCGCTCGTGCGACCTGGCCGTGCGCGACCACGAGGTCGCGGCGTTCGCCGCGGACGTCGACGTGCTGTGGCAGCTCGCGCTCGTGCTGCCCGAGACCAGCCCGCGCCGCGCGTCGATCGTCGCCGCGCTCGCGCGCGCCATCGACGTGTGCGACCCCGACGACCTGCCCGGGACCGTCGGCGCCGGGCGTGCGGTGCTCGCCCCCGTGCTCGCCTCCCCGGCGGGCGCCTCGTCGCACACGCTCGTCGCGACGGGCCACGCGCACATCGACTCCGCCTGGCTGTGGCCGGTGCGCGAGACGATCCGCAAGTGCGCCCGCACCTGGTCGAACGTCCTGGAGCTCCTGGAGGAGCACGAGGACCTGACCTTCTCGGCGTCCTCGGCGCAGCAGTACCGCTGGATGAAGGACCACTACCCCCAGGTGTGGGAGCGCATCCGGGCGGCCGTCGCCGACGGCCGGTTCATCCCGGTCGGCGGGATGTGGGTCGAGTCGGACACCAACATGCCGGGCTCCGAGGCGATGGCGCGCCAGTTCGTCGCCGGGCAGCGGTTCTTCCGCGAGGAGCTGGGCGTCACCTGCCCCGAGGTGTGGCTGCCGGACTCGTTCGGCTACTCCGGCGCGCTGCCGCAGATCGCCCGCGCGGCCGGCGCCCGCTGGTTCCTCACGCAGAAGCTGTCGTGGAACGAGACCAACGTCATGCCGCACCACTCCTTCACCTGGGAGGGGATCGACGGCAGCCGCATCTTCACGCACTTCCCGCCCGTCGACTCCTACGTCTCGGCTCTCGACGCCGAGGACCTCGACAAGGCCGAGCGCCAGTACTCGGAGGCCGGTCACGGCACGCGCTCGCTCATCCCGTTCGGGTACGGCGACGGGGGCGGCGGCCCGACGCGCGAGATGGTGGCCCGCGCCGAGCGCCAGGCGGACCTCGAGGGCTCGCCCCGGGTCGTGCTCGGCAACCCGCGCGACTTCTTCGCCGCGGCCGAGGCCGAGCTGCCCGACCCGTCGACCTGGACGGGCGAGATGTACCTCGAGACGCACCGCGGGACCTACACGTCGCAGGTGCGGACCAAGCAGGGCAACCGGCGCAGCGAGCACGCGCTCCACGCCGCCGAGCTGTGGGCCGCGACGGCTGCCGTCCGGGAGGGCGCGCCCTACCCCTACGACGACCTCGAGCGGATCTGGCACGTCGTGCTGCTCCAGCAGTTCCACGACATCCTTCCGGGGTCGTCGATCGCGTGGGTGCACCGGGAGGCGGAGGCCGGCTACGGGCGCGTCCTCGCGGAGTGCGCCGAGATCGTCGACGGCGCGGTCCGCGCCCTCGTCGGCGAGGGCGACCTCGCGCTCGCCGCCAACGCGACGCCGTTCGCGCTCGACTCCGTCGCTCCCATGGCGATCGGGGCTCACGACGCCGGTTCGGGCGCGACCGGCGCGACGTCCGTCGTCCCCGGCGCGGACGGCACGGTCCTGGACAACGGCCTGCTCCGCGTCGTCGTCGACCCCCGCGGTCTCGTCACGTCGCTGCGGGACCTCGTCGCCGACCGCGAGGTCGTCGCGGCCGGCGCGGCGGCGCTGCTCTTCCAGGTGCACGGCGACCGGCCGACCATGTACGAGGCGTGGGACATCGACGCGGCGTACCGCCGCACCGTCGAGGACCTGCGCGCCGCGGACTCGGTCGAGATCCTCGCGCCGGACGCCGTGCGCGTGAGCCACACCTACCGCTCCTCGACCGTCGCGGCCACGCTGCGCCTGCCCGCCGGCGCCCGTCACCTCGACGTCACGGTCGACGTGGACTGGCACGAGGCCCGCCGCCTGCTCAAGCTCGCGGTCCCGGTCGACGTCAAGGCCGACGCCGCGGCCTCGGAGACGCAGTTCGGGCACGTCGTGCGGCCGACCCACACCAACACGACCTGGGACGAGGCGAGGTACGAGACCGTCGCGCACCGGTGGCTGCACGTCGGCGAGGAGGGCTACGGCGTCGCCGTCGTCAACGACTCGACCTACGGCTACGACGTGCGCCGCACCTGGGCCGGTGAGCGCTCGGCCGCCGCGACCACGATCCGGGCGTCCGTGATCCACGGTCCGAAGTTCCCCGACCCCGACTGCGACATGGGCGAGCACACGATGCGCTACCGGATCCTGCCGGGCGCCACCCGCGCGGACGCGCTGCGTCACGCCTGGGACGTCAACCTGCCGACGACCCGGCTCACGGGCGCCCGCGCGGTGGCCCCGCTGGTCGACGTGACGGGGCGCGGCGTCGTCGTGCAGACGGTCAAGCTCGCCGAGGACCGCTCGGGCGACGTCGTCGTCCGGCTCTACGAGAGCGACGGCGGCCGGACGCGGGCCAGCATTCGCGCCGACTTCGAGCACGTCGGCGTCGCGGTGACGGACCTCCTCGAGGAGCCGACCGGCGAGGCCGCCCCCGTCGTCGACGGGGCGGTGGAGCTCGAGCTGCGCCCGTTCCAGATCGTCACCCTGCGCTACGCCCGCTGACGGGCGGAGGAGAACCCGTGCGACGCGGCCGACGCGTCCATGACACCCAGGAGGAACCGATGAAGCACCTCAGACGAGTCACGACACTTGCCGCCGCGGTCGCGGCCACCTCGCTCGTCCTCGCCGCCTGCGGCTCCGGCGACGGCGGGGACGGGGACGGGGACGGGGGCGACGGTGCGGCCGACGGCCGCGTCACGATCACCGTGTCCGGCCTGCCGGACAACTCCAAGCCGGAGGAGCGCGCGGCCTTCGAGGCCGACCTCGACGCCTTCCGGGCGGCCAACCCCGACATCGACATCACCGCCGTCGAGACGCTCTGGGACCCGCAGACGTTCTCGGCGCAGCTCGCCGGCGGCACGCTGCCGACGGTGATCGACCTCCCGCCGTCGGAGATGAACAGCCTGATCGCGAACGGCCAGGTCAAGGACCTCACCGACGTCGTCGAGGCGAGCACGACGCTGCGCGACGTGCCCGACGCGATGATGGAGTTCGGGCTCGGCCCGGACGGCCGGTACTACGGCGTGCCGACGTACGCGTACTCGATGGGCCTCATGATCAACCGCGACCTGTTCGAGCGGGCCGGCCTCGACCCCGACGAGCCGCTGGCGACGTGGGACGACGTCCGGGCCGCCGCCAAGGCGATCACCGACGCGACGGGTGAGGTCGGGTACGCCACCCCCGCGACCGAGGGCTACGCCGGGTGGATCCTCGACTCGGCGCTCCCGGGCTTCGGCGGAGAGATGATGACGCAGGTCGACGGCGAGTGGGTCCTCGACCTGACCGCCCAGCCGATCCAGGACCTCCTCCAGCTCCTGCACGACATGCGCTGGGAGGACGGCTCGATGGGCGTCAACTCGCTCATCACCGACGGCGACATCAACAACATGCTCGCGGCCGGGCAGCTCGGCATGGCCGTCCGCGGCGGCGACGCCTACCAGAACATGACGCTCGTCAGCGGCATGCCCAAGGAGGACTACGGGATGTTCCCGATGCCGCAGACGGCGGACGGTCTCGGGACGGGCGGCGGCGGCCGCGTCGCGATCGTTCGCCCGGACGCGACGGACGCGCAGGCCGAGGCCGTCGTGAAGTGGCTGGAGTTCCACAACTTCGCTCCGTACATGAGCGAGGAGAACGCCGTGGCGTGGGCGACCGCGCGCGACGCCGAGGGCCTGCCCGTGCCGGAGGTCGGCCTGCCGCGCGTCACGGGTGAGGTCATGGCGAGCTTCATGGGGTGGATCGACCCGTACGTCAACGTGCCGATGCCGCAGATCCAGACCTACCTCGACTCGGCCGACACGCTGACCATCCACGGCGGGCCGCCCTACGCCGCCGGCGAGATCTACGAGTCGTTCGCGCCCGTCATCCAGGCCGTGCTCGGACGCGAGGACGCCGACATCCCGGCGCTCCTGCAGACCGCGCAGGACACCTCGATGCCCGCCGTCGAGGCGGCGCTGCCCGACTGAGGCCGCGCTCCCGCGGTCCGGCGCGGTTGCGCCGGGCCGCGGGACGGCCGGTCCCGACCCGGGACCGGCCGGTCCCGTCCCGACACGGAAAGGAGGCTCGACGATGACCACGACCGACGCGCCGCGCCGCGGCACGCCAGCGGCGTCCATCGTCCGGTGGGTCAGGGGCGGCGGGCTGACGACGTTCGTCCTCGCGCTCCCGATGATCATCGGGTTCACCGTCTTCGGCTGGTGGCCGATCACGCGGGGCGTCATCCTCGCGTTCCAGCGGACCAACCTCATCACGACCCAGTGGGTCGGTCTCGACAACTTCCACCGCGTGTTCAGCGACCCCCTGCTCTGGCAGGCGCTGCAGAACACCGCGCTCTACGCGCTCATCGCGATCGTCATCGGGTTCCCGATCCCCCTGCTCGCCGCCGCGACCATCTCGGAGATGCGCGGGCGGACGCGCCAGCTCGGCTCGATCCTCGCGTTCCTCCCGGTCGTCGTCCCGCCGGTCGTCGCGATCCTCCTCTGGCGTCGCTTCTACGCCCCGGACGAGACGGGCCTCATCAACACGCTCCTCGGCAAGGTCGGGCTCGGGCCGGTCGGCTGGCTGATCGACCCGCGCTGGTCGATGCTCGCGCTCGTCGTCGCCGGCATCTGGGCCGGGGCCGGGTCGACGATCATCATCTATCTCGCCGCCATGGTGACGATCGACCGCGAGCTGTACGACGCCGCCGAGGTCGACGGGGGCGGCATCGCGCGCAAGGTCTGGCACATCATGCTGCCGCAGCTGCGCGGCACGCTCCTGGTCATGCTCCTGCTCCAGATCATCGGCGTGTTCCAGGTCTTCACCGAGCCCTACCTGCTGACCGGCGGCGGTCCGGAGAACCGGACGCTCATGCTGCTCATGCTCGTCTTCCGGCGGTTCCAGGCGGGTGACTACGGGGTGGCGTCGGCGCTGAGCCTCCTGCTCGCGGGCGTGCTCGCGCTGCTGTCCTGGGTGTATCTGCGCGTCACGAGGAGGTGGGCGTCATGAGCGCTCCGGTGAACGGGACGACCGGTCGCGCCGCGGGTGCGGCACGACCCCCGCGGCGACGGCGCGGCGGCGGCGAGGCCGAGGAGCGGACGCTGATCTCCGCCAACGACCTGCGCCACCCCGGCACGCGCGCGTCGGTCCTGTCGTGGAAGGCCCTCTTCCTCGCGATCCTCGTGCTGGTCGGCCTCTACCCCCTGTTCTGGCTGGTCGTCGCGGCGACGTCGACGTCCCAGGACACGCTGCGCGACCCGCTCGGGCTGTGGGGCCAGGGCTTCCACCCCGGGAACCTCGTCGACGCGTGGAACAAGGTCCAGATCAACCTCTACACGGCGAACACGTTCATCATCGCCATCGGCACGACGTTCTTCATGCTGCTCGTGACGCTCACGGCGGCCTACGTCCTCGCCATCCTGCGCCCGCGGTACGCGGCCTTCCTCGACGCGGCCATCATGGCGACGCTGTTCATCCCCGGGATCATCTCGCTGGTCCCGCTCTACCTGACGATCATCGACCTCGAGATCATCGACACGTGGTGGGCGGTGTGGCTCCCCGGAGCGGTGAGCGCGTTCAACGTCCTCATCGTCAAGCAGTACCTCCAGACGATCCCGGCGGAGCTGTTCGAGGCGGCGAAGATCGACGGGACCGGGCCGATCCGCGTGCTGTGGCACATCGTCCTGCCGCTCGCGCGCCCCATCATGGGCGTCGTGGCCCTGCTCACCTTCATCGCGTCGTGGCGCGACTTCCTCTGGCCGCTGCTCGCCCTGCCCAGCCCGGCGAAGCGGCCGCTGTCCGTCGCGCTCAGCCTGGCCGAGCGCAGCACCGACCTCAGCCTCGCGATGGCCGCGATGCTCATCGCGACGATCATCCCGATCGTCCTGTTCCTGGTGTTCCAGCGGCAGTTCCTCTCCGGCGTGAGCGCGACGGGATCGGTGAAGGGATGACCATCCGGTTCGAGGGGGAGGAGCGACTGGAGCGCTGCGTCCCCGCCGCGCTGCGCAACCTCCTCGAGGTCAACACCGTCCCCGGCCGCGGCCCGGAGGAGCCGGCGAGGTTCCTGCGTGCGGGCGGCGGCTACGCCGAGCCGTGGACCCGCGACGCGGCCGTCAACTCGTGGTTCGCCGCGAGCTGGCTCACGCCCGACGTGGCGGAGGCGACCCTGCGGATGGTGTGCGAGGACGGTCCGGACGGCGCCGTCGTCGCCCAGGACGACCAGTGGTGGGACCACGTCGTCTGGGTGGTCGCGGCGCACCGGCACGCGCTGCTCACGGGGGACCGCGCGTTCCTCGGGTGGGCCGAGGGCGTCGCCCGGCGCTCGCTCGCCATCGCCCGCGCCGGCCGGTACGTGGCGCGGTTCGGGCTGTTCCGGGGGCCGGCCGTCATGGCGGACGGCATCTCCGGGTACCCGGCGGACGTGGTCGAGCCCGGCAACGAGTCGTCGTTCGTGCTCGACCACCCCCGCGCCCACGACGTCCTCTGCCTCTCCACGAACCTCGTCCACGCCGCCGCCTACCGCGCCCTCGGCGCGATGGCCGACGCCCTCGGCGGGGACGGTGCGGCCGACCGGGCGATGGCCACCGACCTGATGCGGGCCGTCGAGAAGCTGTTCTGGACGGGCACGGCCTACGGGTACCTGCTGGTGCCCCGGGGCGATGACCCCGCGGACGCCCGCCTCGACACCTCGCAGGAGGCACTCGGTCTCGCCCTCGCGCTGCTCACCGGCCACGCCAGCGGGCCACGCGCGCTCGACCTCGTCGCCCGGACGCACCGGGAGCCGTTCGGCGTCGTCTCCGTCTGGCCGCACCTGCAGCTGTTCTCCGACCGGCACCCGGGGCGGCACAACGCCGTCGTGTGGCCGTGGATCACCGGTGCGTGGGTCCAAGCGGTCGCTCACGCCGGCGACCTCGACGCGTTCGGGGCGGAGCTCGACGGCTTCCTGCGGCTCGTCGCCGCCGGCGGTCACGCCTACCCGGAGGTGCAGAACGCGCGGACGGGTGCGGCGGACGGCGGGTGGCAGTCGGACGCCGGGTGGCGCGGCGACTACCTGCCCGGCATCGGCCGGGCGTGGGCGTCGGAGCCCGACCAGACCTGGTCGGCGACGGCGCTGCTCGGCGTGCTCGTCGAGTCGCTGCTCGGGCTGCACCCGGGGGCCGCCGGCATCCGCGTCGCCCCGCGGCTGCCGGCCGGCATCGACCGGCTGCGCCTGTCCGGCCTGCGGTACGGGTCCGCCACGCTCGACGTCGAGGTCCGCGGCACGGGTGATCGTCTCGTCGACCTCGCGGTCGACGGGACGCCCGTGGACGTGGCGGCGCCCCTGCTGCCCGCCGGCCTGCGCGACGGGGCGCCGCGCGCCGTCGTCGTCACCGCCGTCGTCGACGGCTGACGCGACCTCCCCCGACACCCGACCCCTTCCTCACCCCTACCCGACCACCGCCGGAGGACGCGATGCTCGACCTCGACCACTGTCTCGACCTCGGCGAGACCGCCGTCGCCGGCACCATCGAGCGGCGCACGGCCGAGCGCCTCGACGCCGCGGTCGCGCGGTGTCGGCTCACCGTCCGCGTGCCGCACGGGACGCCGACGCGGGTGACCGTCAGCGACGTCCCGACCGCGCGCCTGACCCTGCCCCCTGGCCTGTGGAGGGCCGACTGGTTCTCCTCGCACTGGGGCGACGAGTTCTACCCGCGGGGCCGGGCCGTCGGGTCGGAGCCGCTGCGCCTGGAGGTGCGGGCGGGGCGCGGCTCCAAGATCGTCCACCCGTGGCTGTGCCTCACCTCGCCCGAGCACGGCGCCGTGGTCGTCTCGCCGGCCTGGAGCGGCAACTGGGCGATGACGGTGACACCGACGGGTGACGGCGGACTCACGGTGACGGCGGGCATCAGCCCGTGGAAGTTCGCCCGCGCGGTCAGCGCGGAGCTGCCCTTCGTCGCGCCCGACGTGATCCTCGCCCGCGGGACCGACCGGTTCGACGCCGGGGCCGCGCTGGCCCGGGCGGTCGGGCGGTGGGTCGCGCCGACATCGGCGTGGAGCCAGCGGGTGGCGACGGCGTGGAACCACTGGTGGCCCTACGAGGACGCCGAGATCGACCATGCCCGGTTCGTCGAGAACGCGGGGATCGCCGCGCGGCTCGGCCTCGACGTCGCGACCTGCGACGCCGGCTGGTTCGGCCGGCCGGACGCCGGGACGTTCTGGGAGCGGGAGCGCGGCGACTGGGACGACGAGAACACCGAGCGGTTCCCGGCGGGCCTGTCGGGTCTCGCGGAGTCGGTGCGCGCGAGCGGCATCGAGCTCGGCGTCTGGATCGAGGCCGAGGCCGTCGGCGTCGATGCCCGGGTCGGCCTCGCGCACCCGGAGATCCTCGCCCGCCGCGACGACGACCCGCCGGTGGGCGGCGTTCCCTCGCGTCCCGCCTGGCAGCTCGCGCGCGACGGGGTGCTGCCCCCGCAGGAGATGCCTGACCCGGACCACCCCGCCTGGCTGGGCTACGTCTGCCTCGGCTCGCCCGCCGGGCGCGAGCACGTCCGGCGCGTCGTCGAGCGGCTGATCGCGCGGACGGGCGCTCGCTGGATCAAGTGGGACTTCAACCTCGACCCAGGCGCCGGCTGCTCCCGCGTCGACCACGGCCACGACGCCGGCGACGGCCTGTACGAGCACTACCGCGGCCTGTACGCGCTGCTCGACGAGCTGCGCTGCGCCCACCCGGAGGTGCTGTGGGAGGCGTGCTCGTCCGGCGGCCTGCGGATCGACCTCGGCCTGGCCGCCCGCTTCCACACCGTGTTCCTGTCCGACCCGGACTGGACCGAGTTCCACCTCCAGCTCCTGTGGGGGGCGGCGCAGCTCCTGCCGGCCGCGTCGATCTTCCACTTCGCCGAGTCGCAGTGGCGCGGCTCCCACGGCAGCCAGAACCTCGACCCGGCCACGCTCGACGTCGCGACGCTCGACCTGGGCCTGCACGCGGTGGCGCTCCACCGGCACGCGGTGTCCTGCCGGCTGCCCGACCTCTCGCCCGAGCTCCGCGACCGGCTGGCCGCGCACGTGGCGACGCACCGGGAGCACGCCCTGCCGCTGATCGCCGCCGGCGGCGTCGTCCGCCCGCTGACCGACCAGCCGATGCGCGACGGCGGGGGCGAGCGCTTCCCGGCGTTCCAGCTCGACGCCGGGGGCACCGGGCCGGTGCTCCTCGTCGCCGTCCGGCTCGACGGTGGGACCGCGCGCCGCGTCGTCCGACCCGTCGGTCTCGACCCGGCCGCGACCTACGCCGTCACGGCGCTCGGGCCGGGCGAGGATCCCGGCGTCGGCGGGACGAGGGCCACCGGCGCGAGCCTCATGGCCGACGGGCTGGGGGTCGCCGCGGACGGCTCGGCCCGGTCCTGGCTGCTCCGGCTCGACCGCGTCACGCCCTGATCGTCCCGACCGGCCCGACCGTCCCGATCGGCCCGGCGCCCAGCCCGCTGGCCATCAGCCCACCCAGCCCCACCCAGCCCCGAGGGAGAACCCATGAACGACGACGTCGACCGCCTGCTGGCGCGCCTGACGCTCGAGCAGAAGGCGAGCCTGCTGTCCGGGCTCGACTCCTGGCGGACCACGCCCGTGCCCGACGCCGACGTGCCGTCCGTGTGGCTCAGCGACGGCCCGCACGGCGTGCGCCGCGAGGTCGCGGGGCGCGACTCCGTCCCCTCGACCTGCTTCCCGACCGAGTCGGCGCTCGCGGCGACGTGGGACCGCGACCTTCTCGAGCGGGTCGGTGCCGCGCTGGGGGCCGAGGCGCGCGCGCTCGGCGTCGGCGTCCTGCTCGGCCCCGGCGTCAACATCAAGCGCACCCCGCTGTGCGGTCGCAACTTCGAGTACCTGTCCGAGGACCCCGTCCTCACCGGCGAGCTGGCCGCGGCCTACGTCACCGGGGTGCAGTCGCGCGGCGTCGGGACCTCGCTCAAGCACTTCGCCGCCAACAACCAGGAGTGGGGGCGGCACTGGTACTCCTCCGACGTCGACGAGCGGACGCTGCGCGAGATCTACCTCGCGGCCTTCGAGCGCGTGGTGAGGCGGGCGCGGCCGTGGACCGTCATGTGCTCCTACAACCGGCTCAACGGCGTGCACGCCTCGCAGCACGGCTGGCTGCTGGACGACCTGCTGCGGGGTGAGTGGGGGTACGACGGCCTCGTCGTCTCGGACTGGGGCGCCGTCCACGACCGGGTCGCGGCGCTCGCCGCCGGCCTCGACCTGGAGATGCCCGGCTGCGACGGCGTGACCGACGCGGAGGTCGTCGCCGCCGTCCGCGACGGTCGGGTCTCCGAGGAGGTCCTCGACCGCTCCGTCCGGCGCGTGCTCGAGCTCGTGGCGCGAGCCGTCCCCGCGCCGATGACGCGGCTCATCCGGTGGGGTGTCGACCCGGAGACGCCCGGTCTGGACGGCCGGAGGGTGGCCGGTGGGCCCGAGGGCGCGGCGGGAGCCGGCTCGGCAGTCGGTGACCAGCCGGCCGACGGCGAGCCGGCCGACGGTCCGGGCGTGCTGCCGGAGGACATGGTGGCGGCGCACCACGCGCTCGCCGCCGAGGCGGCACAGGCCGCGATCACCCTGCTGCGCAACGACGGCGTCCTCCCGCTGACCGCGCCGCGCCGGCTCGCGGTCGTCGGCCGGCTCGCCGTCGCCCCCCGGATCCAGGGCGCCGGCTCGGCCCTGGTCAACCCCGCGCAGACCCCGGTCAGCGTGCTCGACGCGCTGCGGAGCTCGTTCGACGTGACCTACGCGGAGGGGTGCGCGATGACCGCCGAGGCGCCCGACGCGGCGCGCGAGGCGGAGGCGCTCGCCGCCGTTCGCGCGGCCGACGTCGCGCTCGTCCTCGTCGGCCAGGTCGACGGCACCGAGTCCGAGGGCTACGACCGTGCGCACCTCGACCTGCCGGCGGCCCAGGAGAAGCTGCTCGACGCGGCCGTCGCGAGCGGGACGCCCGTCGTCGCGATCGTGAACGGCGGGTCCGCCGTGCGGCTCGGCGGGTGGCGCGACCGCGCGGCCGCCGTCGTGCACTGCCCGTTCCTCGGCCAGGCGGGCGGGGAGGCGCTCGCCCGGGTGCTGGCGGGCGACGTGGACCCGTCCGGCCGGCTCGCCGAGACCTGGCCGGTCCGGCTGGAGGACACGCCGGCCTTCGTCACCTACCCCGGCGACCGGGGGCACGCGCGCTACGGCGAGGGCGTCTTCGTCGGCTACCGCTGGTACGACGAGCTGGGCCTCGCCGTCGGCTACCCGTTCGGGCACGGGCTCTCCTACACGCGGTTCGAGTACCGCGACGCCGCGGCCGGTGTCGTCGACGCCGAGGCCGGCGTCGTCGAGGTCGCGTGCGAGGTGGTCAACGTCGGGGAGCGGCCGGGCGTCGAGGTCGTCCAGGTCTACGTCGCGCCGCCCCGGCGACGCGGCGGCGTCCCCGTCCTCGACGGCGAGCCGGGCGAGGCGGTGCCGGTGACCCCCGTGCGCCGGCCGGTCCGTGAGCTGCGCGACTTCGCTCGGGTGAGCCTGGCGCCGGGCGGGACGGCGCGCGTCGTCGTGACGCTCGAGCCCCGGGCGTTCGCCTACTGGGACGTCGCCGGGGGCCTGTGGCGCCGTGACGCGGGCACCTACGTCGTCGAGCTCGGCTCGTCGTCGCGGGACCTGCGCGCCGCCGTCGAGGTGACGCTGCCGGCGAGCCCGGCCGACCGGCCCGAGCCGACCGACGTCGAGCTGCACGACGCCGTGGTCGCCCGCTCGGCGGTGGTGTCGTGAGCGCGCCGGGGAGCCTCGACGGGGCGTTGGTGCCGTCGTGCGTCGGCGTCGTCGCCCCGCGCGCGACGTTCCGCACCGACGCCGCCGTCCTCCCGCTGGACGGGACGTGGTCGTTCGCCTGGTTCCCGTCGGCCGACACGGGGGTCGACCTCGGTGACGCGGGGGAGGGATGGGCCGAGATGCCGGTGCCGGGGCACTGGCAGCTCCACGGGTACGGCCGGCCGATCTACACGAACATCCGCTACCCGTTCCCGATGGACCCGCCGTCCGTCCCGGACGAGAACCCGACGGGGGAGTACCGCCGCGTCGTCGTCCTGACCGGCGCGGACCTGGCCCGCGACGGGCGCTGGCTCCTGCGGCTGGAGGGCGTCGACTCGTGCGCGATCGTCGCGGTCAACGGGACGGTGGTCGGCGAGGTGACCGGCTCCCGCCTCCCGGCGGAGATCGACGTCACCGACGTGCTGCGGGTGGGGGAGAACGTCGTCGGCGTGCGCGTCCACCAGTGGTCGACCGGCTCCTACCTCGAGGACCAGGACCAGTGGTGGCTGTCCGGTCTGTTCCGGTCCGTGTCCCTCGTCCACCGGCCGGCCGGCGGCGTGCGCGACGTCCGGGTCCGGGCCTCCTACGACCACCGGACGGGGGAGGGCACGCTCCGCGTCGACGTCGAGCTGGCGCCCGCGAGCGCGGGCGGGGCTGGGTCGGCCGGGGCTGAGGCCCGCGACGGCGTGGTGAGCTGCGGCGCGGTGAGCTGCGGCGTGGCGAGCGGCGGCGACGCCGTCGTCCGGGTGCCGGAGCTGGGCCTCGGCCTGCGTCCGGGTGAGCCGGTGACCGTCCCCGTCGAGCCCTGGTCGGCCGAGGTGCCGCGGCTGTACGACGTCGAGGTGGTGACGCCGACGGAGACCGTGACGCTGCGCGTCGGGTTCCGCACCGTCGCCGTCGTCGACGGCGTCTTCACCGTCAACGGCCGGCGGGTGCTCCTGCGCGGCGTGAACCGCCACGAGTTCGACCCGCGCGAGGGGCGGGCGGTCTCCCGCGACGTGATGGAGGCCGATGTCCTCGCGATGAAGCGTCACCACTGCAACGCCGTCCGCACCAGCCACTACCCGCCGCACCCCGCGTTCCTCGACCTGTGCGACGAGCACGGCCTCTACGTCATGGACGAGTGCGACCTGGAGACCCACGGCTTCGAGACCGAGGACTGGCGCGGCAACCCGACGGACGATCCCCGGTTCCGCGACGCGATGGTCGACCGGATGGCCCGGATGGTCGAGCGGGACAAGAACCACCCGAGCGTCGTCCTGTGGTCACTCGGCAACGAGGCCGGCCGGGGCTGCAACCTCGCGGCGATGGCCGAGGACGCGCGCTCGCGCGACGACCGGCCGATCCACTACGAGCCCGACCAGGGGCTCGACGTCGTCGACGTGTACTCGCGGATGTACGCGTCGGTCGAGGAGACGGAGGCGATCGGCCGGGGGGCGGAGCCACAGCTCGACGATCTCGCCGCCGACGAGCGCCGGCGCCGCGCACCGTTCGTGCTGTGCGAGTACGCCCACGCGATGGGCAACGGGCCGGGTGGCCTCGCCGACTACGAGCGGGTGCTCGAGACCTACCCCCGCCTCATGGGCGGGTTCGTCTGGGAGTGGTTCGACCACGGCATCGAGACGCGGACGGCGAGCGGCGAGACCGGCTACGCCTACGGCGGCGACTTCGGCGAGGAGATCCACGACGGGTCGTTCGTCGTCGACGGGCTGCTGCTGCCCGACCGCACGCCGTCGCCGGGGCTCGTCGAGCTGGCCGCGGTCAACGCGCCCCTCCGGATCGAGGCGTCGAACCGCGGGCGGCGCCCGGGCTCGGCTGACGACGTCACCGGTCCCGGGGAGCGTGACGTCCCGGCCGTAAGCGTCCGCAACCGGTGGGAGGTGCTCGACACCTCGGGGGTCGAGATCACCTGGCGGACGGAGGTCGACGGCGTCGGGGTCGCGGACGGCGTGCTCGACGTCCCGGTCCTCGCGCCGGGGGCCGGTGCGGTCGTCGACCTTCCCGCGCGGGCGTGGGACGCGGCGCTCGACGTGCGGGACGCGGCGTTCGACGCGCGCGCCGAGGCGGGTGGCGGCGCGTCGATCGACGCGGGTGCTGACGCTGGGATCGACTCGGGCGGCCGACTGAGCGGCGCCGCCGAGGTCTGGGTGACGGTCGAGGCCCGCGTCGGGGCTCGACCCTGGGCGCCGGAGGGCCACCGCGTCGGTCTCGGTCAGGTGCCGCTCGGGACGCTGCCCGGTCCGGACGGGCGGGGTTTGGCGGCGGTCGCTGCCCCGGAGCCGGCGCGCGCCGCGGCGGTCGGCGCCCCGGGGCACCCGGTCGCCCGGGTGCGCTCCGGCGACCCGGTCGAGCCCGCGCCGGCGCGGGCGGACGGGGCTCCGGTCGTGGTCCTGGAGCGGGACCTGCGGATCGGCCCGGCGCGGTTCGACGCCCGCGGGACGCTCGTCGCCCTCGGCGACCTCGACGTGGCGCACGCGGGGTTCGACGCGATGCGCCCGCCGACCGAGAACGACCGCGCGGTCGGCGGCGGACAGAGCGTGTCGAACCTCGCGGCGTGGACCGCCGCGGGGCTGGACCGGCTGCGCTCGCGCGTCCGCGAGGTGCGCCGGACGGACGACGCGCTGCTGGTCCGGTCGCGCGTCGCCGGATCGGGGACGCGGTCGGGCTTCGACGTGACGTATCGGTGGAGTGCGCAGGACACGGCGCTCGGCCCAGGCGTCCGACTGGACCTGGACGTCGTTCCCGAGGGGCGGTGGGTCGGCGGCCTGCCCCGGCTCGGCTACACCCTCGCGCTGCCGATGCCGTCCCCGGGCGACGTCCCCGTGGAGTACCTGGGGCTCGGGCCGGGTGAGTCGTACGCGGACTCGTGCGCGGCCGCGCGCATCGGCCGCTGGCGCACGACGGTCGACGGCCTGGCGACGCGCTACGTCGTCCCCCAGGAGAACGGCTGCCGCCGCGAGGTGCGCTGGGCCACGTTCGACGTCGCCGGCGGTCTCACCGTGCACGCGCACGGCCGGCTCGACCTGACGGCGCGGACGTGGAGCAACGCCGAGATCGCCCGGGCCGCGCACCCGCACGACCTGCCGGTGCCGTCCGCCCTGTGGATCCACCTGGACGCGGGTCAGGACGGACTCGGCTCCGCCACCTGCGGCCCCGGGGCGTCGGTGCCGCACCGGTACCTGCCCGGCCCGACGCGGCTGTCGTGGACGGCGGCCCCGGCGGTGCCGCCGCGCTGAGCCCGGCCGCGGGGGCGCAGGCCGGGCTCAGCCCTGGTAGCCGATGAGCCAGTGGACGCCGAAGGCGTCGACCACCTGACCGTCGTGGTCGCCCCACGGTCGTGGCTGGAGCGGGTCGACGACACGGCCGCCCTCCGCGAGCGCCGCGAACCAGGACTCCAGCTCCTGCGCCGGGGCCGTGCCGAGCAGCGCGAACATCACGCCGGCGACCGGCGTCGGCGCGTCGTCGCCCTCGCCGGCGTCGGAGGCGAACAGGGTGACCCGGCCCTGGAGCATGCCGTGACCGATCGCGTCGCCCGGGCCGTCCGTCCGGCCCATCTCGGCGAACGTACCGAGCACCAGCTCGCCGCCGAACACCTCCCGGTACCGCTCGAGGGCGGCGCGGGCGGTCCCGGGCAGGGTCAGGTACGGCGTGAGGCCCGTCATGCGTCGTCACCGCGACGCGCGGCGTCGAGGGCGGCCAGGTCGATCTTGCGCATCGCCATGAGCGCGGTGTTGACCCGTGCGTTGGTCTCGGGGGAGTCCTCGGCGCGGAAGATCGGACCGTCCGGCACCACCTGCCAGGAGAACCCGAACCGGTCCTTGAGCCAGCCGCACTGGGACTCCTGGCCGCCGTCGGCGAGCAGCGCGGCCCAGTAGTGGTCGATCTCGGCCTGGTCCCGGCACGGCACCTGGAGCGAGACCGCCTCCGAGAAGCTGAAGACCGGCCCGCCGTTGAGCGCGAGGAACCTCTGCCCGGCGATCTCGAAGTTGACCGTGAGCACGGTCCCGGCCGGCAGGTGCCCGCCCTCCGGGTAGTGCTCGGTCCCGGTGATCCGGGCGCCGCCGGGCAGGTCGACGAACACGGACACGTAGAACTCCGCGGCCTCGGCGGCGTTGCCGTCGAACCACAGACACGTCGTGAAGGGGGACATTCGAACCTCCGGGAGGACCAGTGTGGAGCTGTTGTCACCCATTGGACCGCAGGGCACCGACAAACTCACCGGTCCGTCGGCGAACCTGTGGACTCAGCCGAGGATCGGCGTCAGCTCCTCGTACTCCTCGACCGACGCTCCGCGCAGGACGGCCTCGATGATCGACCGGCCCAGCGGGTCGAGCTCGTCCGTGAGGAACTGCGAGAGCTCGGCGGCGAAGAAGTCGGACAGGATCCGGGCGCCCTCGTCGTACGCGGCCTCGCCGACCTGGGACTGGAACTCCGGTCGCAGCAGCGTCGGGCGGATCGTCTGTCCGTCGAGGACCATGTCCGTGAGCGTGTACCCGAACAGCGGGCAGCGCGCGGGCGCCAGCCGGTCGCGGCGCAGCCGCGCGACGCCGCGCCGGGCGAGGTACTCCCGGGTCAGCCACTCGGCGGCGAAGCCGACCTGGTAGGCGCCGATGTGCTGGTTGGGGGTGAGGACGTAGCGCGTCCGGGGGGCCGAGACGATCTGGCGCAGGAGCAGGTTCGCCGCCCCGACCTTCGTCCCCGTCGAGAAGGGCCAGTACGAGCCGACGCCCTCCGCCACCAGCCCGCCGTGCCGGATCGTCGACGCCTCGGCCGCGGACTCGCCGATCGAGGGGTTCTTGTCGCCGCGCGGGGCGATGAGACGCCACACCCAGGCCAGCGACGGCGGCACGATGTGCGCGATGCCCATGATCCCGTAGGTCGGCTTCTCGCGCGTGCAGGCCGGCATCCGGACGCCGAACGTGCGCACGTCGACCTGCTCGGGCTCGTCGATGATCCGCGGGATGAGCCGCCGCGGGACGACCACCCGGGGGTTGGGGCACGGCTTGCCCGTGGAGTCGGGGGTGTGCTCCCAGGGCAGGATCGTCGCGTCCGGGACGCCCTGGACGTTGAAGAACACGAGCGGCTCGGCCGGCTGGATGCAGATCTTCTCGAGCTTGGGGTCCTCGCCGTAGGACGTGAGGTTGTCGATGCGGATGAACCAGCCGTCCTCGGCGTCGGCGATCGCGAGCTTGCCCTCGTCGTGCGGCAGCGCGGGGTGGCACAGGGTCATGTCGTCCGTCACGGGCCGCAGCGACGAGGACTCGTTGAGCGTGATGATGTACGGCTCGCCCGTGTTGACGTTGCGGCCGAGCAGGATGCGCCCGTCGTCCATCCGGCGCAGGTCCTGCGTCATCTCGGACTTGCCGCCGCCCGACGCGCCCTCGTGCATGATGACGATCTCGTTGTCGTACGGCGTCGTCACCAGGACCGACGACGCGTGCGCCGTGTACCAGGGCTCGGCCTCGCGCTCGCCGATGTCGAGCAGGACGGAGAACACGCCCTTCTTCGCGCTGGGTCCGGGGTAGAGGTTGTAGGCCCAGACCTCGTGCAGCGTCTCGGAGCGGTTGTGGACGACGACCTGGCGGCCGTCGAAGCGGGTGTGCCGGAACGGGGGAGCGACGACCATGAGGCTGCGCGGCGCCCACGTCTCCTCGCCGCGCGCCGAGGTCTCCTCGGCCAGCTCCTCGAAGGTGACCCAGCCCTGCAGGTCGACCAGCGCGAGGGCGAAGAACGCCGCGTTCTGCGGGACGATCGCGACGCTCGGGTAGCCGTGGCGGCGCCCGCCCGCCTTGAACGGGACGACGGCGAGCGGCTGCGTCGCCAGCCAGTCGAGCGTCTCGGTCCGGGTCGGGTCGAACTCCCCGCCCTCCCGGTCGCGGTAGCGCGGCTTGTCGGTCGGCAGGTCGTCGGCGATCCGCATGCAGTCGGGGTCGCGACGCCGGATGTAGTCCTCGGGGTAGTTGACGGCGATGCCGTTGCGGCAGCGCGCGACGGTCGCCTCGACGATCCGGGTCGACGTCGCCCCGCCGGCCGCGGCGACGTCGTACGCCACCTCGAAGACCGGGCCGCCGTCCGGGCCGAGGGCGAGGGCGTAGAGCTCCTCGCGGCTCGCGGGGACGACGACGCTCGGCGCCGCCTCGACGGCCGCGCGCACCTCGGGCGGCAGGGCGACGCGCGCGAGCTGGCTCAGCGCGGCGCGGGTCCCCTCGGTCGGGTCCGTCGTGCCACCGGCTGGAACGGCGCTCGGGGCGCTCGTCGGAGCGGTGGCGGCTGGCGCGACTGACATGGGAGCTCCTTCGTCGGGGACGTTCTCGACGGTAGGGCGTCCCTCCGACGGGGTGACTGGGCACTTGGTCCCCGGACGGACACGTTGCTCAGCATGTGGACGGAATGCGGGCATTGCCGTCCCGTCGCCCGCGTGCGACCCTGGAGGTCGAGCCCGGAGCCGGGCTCCCGGACGAGGGGTGCCGTACCCGGACAGCGACAAGACGGCCCGTGGAGGGTACTCATGTCCTGGCTCGTTCTCATCCTGTCCGGAGTCTTCGAGGCCGTCTGGGCAACCGCGCTCGGTCGCTCGGAGGGGTTCACCAAGCTCGGCCCGTCGATCGTGTTCGTCGTGGCGCTCGTCATCAGCATGGGCGGGCTCGCCTACGCCATGCGGGAGCTGCCGGTCGGCACGTCGTACGCCGTGTGGGTCGCGATCGGCGCGGTCCTCGCCGTCATCATCGGCGTCGTCTCCGGCGAGGAGGCGATGACCGTGTGGCGCGCGCTGTTCCTCGCGATGATCGTCGGCGGGGTGATCGGCCTCAAGGCCGTGTCCTGACGCTGGCGGCTCCCGATCGATGAGTTCGTCGGACCCCGGTGGTCTCATAGGTGGACGAGGACGCCGACGCCACCGGGGTCCCGCCGTCGAGCGAAGGAGAGAGCCATGGGAGACCGGACGCGTGAGCCGTTCCCGCGCGGGACGTTCTGCTGGGCCGACGCGGGTGTGCGCGACCTCGCGCGGACCGTCGACTTCTACACCGGGCTGTTCGGCTGGGAGGCGCGCGAGCTCAACTCCGTGCCCGGGCAGTACGTGACGTTCCTGGCCGAGGGGCGTGCGGTCGCCGGGGCGGGGGTCGCGCCCGTCGAGACGGACGTGTGGAACCTGTTCCTCGCGGTCGAGGACTCCGAGGCCGAGGTGACGAGGTGCGTCGCCGCCGGAGCGAGCCTGCTGGTCGAGCCGTCGGCCGTGCCGGGATCGGGCAGGTTCACCATGCTCCAGGACCCGTCGGGGGCCGGGGTCGGGCTGTGGGAGCCGGCGCCGTTCGCCGGGTTCGAGGTCCTCGACGCGCCGGGGGCGCCGTCGTGGTTCGAGCTGTCGACGCGCGACCTGCCCGCGGCCGAGGCGTTCTACGCCGAGGCGTTCGGCTGGCGGTTCGAGCGGGCGGCGGTCGGGGTGCCGTACGCGCAGGCGTTCGCCGGGGACCGGATGGTCGCCGGGGTCATGGACGCGAACGCGTTCCTGCCGCCGGAGATCCCGTCGCACTGGGGGTGGTACATCACGGTGGAGGACGCGGCCGCGTCGACGGCGCGAGCGGTCGAGCTGGGCGGGACGGTCGTGCGCGAGCCCGACCCCACGCCGTTCGGCCTGCTCGGGTGGATCCTCGACCCGGGCGGCGCGAGCGTGAAGCTCCACCAGCCGGCCTAGGCCCGGGGTGCCCCCGCCGCCTCGGCGACGGCTGACCGCGGGTCCCGGTCAGAACGGGTCGCCGAGTACCTGGGCGTAGTACGCGCGACCGTCGCTGCCGAACGCGACCGCGAAGCCCATCTCGGTGACGTCCGGGTTCACGATGTTCTCGTAGTGTCCCGGCGAGTCGATCCAGCCCCGGACCACGTCGTCGATCGACGGGTACCCCACCGCGACGTTCTCCGCCGCCACCCGGGCCTCGTACCCGACCGACGCCACGCGGTTGCTCAGCCCGCCGTTGCCCTCGTGGGTCATCTCGAGGATGGACGCCTGGTGGTCGGCCTGGAGCTGCGCCGCTGCGTTGAGCCGGTCGCTCAGCGAGACGCCCGCGAGGCCGACCTTGGCCCGCTCGACGTTCGTCAGCACCAGCACCTCCTCCGCGCCATCCGAGCCGGACGGGATGCTGCCGTCGTCGGCGCGGTAGGCGAGCACGAGCAGGTAGACCGACTGCCCGCCCTGCCACGGCGCCGCCCCCACGCCGGCGAAGCCGAGCTCCGCGTCGAGCAGCGTCTCGGCGTCCTCCGCGGAGGCGAGCCACGTCTCGACGGCCTCGGCCGGGGTCGTTCCCGAGCCGATCCGGGCCGAGCCACGGGCGAAGCCGGCGGCCGCGAGGTCCCCGCCGAAGTCGCCGTCCCAGTCCTGCGCCCCGGTCGCGTAGTGCTCCGCCTGACGCTGGGCCAGGTCGGTCAGCCCCTGGTCGATCCGCAGCTTCCCGAGCCCCCGCTCGACCCGGGCGGCGTCGACCAGCGCGAGCGCGTCGACCCACTCGGGCGGGACGGCCGCGGCGTCGACCGTCCCGGGTGCCGTGGTCCGCGGGGCGTCGGACGACGCCGACGCGGTGTCCGGCGAGGCGTCCGGTGCCGCCCCGGTCGCCGCCGGTGCCGACGACGACGCTGGCGTCCCGTCGCCCGTCCCACCGTCGGAGCCGAGGCCGCAGGCGGACAGCACCAGCGCCCCCGCGGCGAGCAGCGCGGACAGCGCGGCGATGGCGCGGGTTGGCCGACGGGTCACCGGACCATCATGGCCCCGACGCGCCCTGACGCGACCCGGCGGGCCGCCTGACGGCACGTCAGAATCCGTCGGACCTCGGACGTAGACTGACCGACGCTCGCGCGAGCCCGGCCGATCAGCGCCGCACCCACGGGCCCCGGCACGAGGAGTCCCATGACCGACACCCAGTCCCGTCCGGGCGTGCGCGCACTGGTCGACCTCGGCGGTCGCAGCCCGTGGAGCACGCTCCCGCCGCTCATCCTCGGCTTCTTCATGATCATGCTCGACACGACGATCGTGAACATCGCCGTGCCGACGCTCGTCACGGACCTCGACGCCGACCTGGTCGCCGTCGGCTGGGTCAACTCCGCCTACCTGCTCTCCTACGCGACGCTGCTCCTGCTCGCGGGACGGCTCGGTGACCGGTTCGGCTCGCGCGGCGTCTTCCTCGTCGGCCTGGTCGTCTTCACGGCGGCGTCGGCCTGGTGCGGCCTCTCGGGCCACATCGGCGTGCTCATCGCCGCCCGCGTCGTCCAGGGGATCGGCGCCGCCCTCATGACGCCGCAGACGATGGCGATCATCACGCGCGTCTTCCCGCCCGACAAGCGCGGCGCCGCCATGGGCCTGTGGGGCGCGACGGCCGGCGTCGCGACGATCGCCGGCCCGCTCCTCGGCGGCGTCTTCATCGAGTACGTGAGCTGGGAGTGGATCTTCTTCATCAACGTCCCGGTCGGTGTCGTCGCCCTCGTCCTCGCCCTGCGCTACCTGCCGCGGCTGGAGACCCACGCCACGACGTTCGACGTCCTCGGCGTCGTGCTCTCGGTCGTCGGTCTCGGCGCGTTCGTGTTCGGCGTGCAGGAGGGCAGCAGCTACGACTGGGGCACCATCGTCGGCCCGATCAGCGTGTGGAGCATCATCGGTCTCGGCGTCGTGGTGCTCGGGATCTTCGTGTGGTGGCAGGGACGCCAGGGATCGGCCGCGCTCATGCCGCTCGCGCTGTTCCGCAACCGCACGTTCGCGCTCTCGAACGTCTCCGGCATGGCGATCTCGTTCGCCATGATCGGCATCTTCTTCCCGCTGACGATCTTCCTGCAGTCGATCCTCGGCCTCTCGCCCATCCAGGCGGCGCTCATCAACCTGCCGAGCTCGCTCGTCTCCGGCGTCGTGGCGCCGCTCGCCGGACGGCTCTCGGACCGGCTGCCCGGCAAGTGGGTCGTCTCGACCGGGTTCGCGTTCCTCGCGGTCGGGGTCGGGATCGTCGCGGCGATGATCACGCCCGACCTCGTCGCGTGGCACCTGGTCTTCCCGATGCTCCTGTTCGGCGCCGGCACGGGCATGGTGTTCTCGCCGCTGGCGAACCTCGCGACGTCCGGCCTCGACGCCACGACGGCCGGTGCCGGGGCGGGGGCCTTCAACACGACGCGTCAGATGGGTGGCGTCCTCGGCTCGGCGGTCATCGTCGCCTCCCTGACCTCGCGGCTGTCGGTCGAGCTGCCCGCGGCCGGGCGCGCGGCGGCCGACGGCATCCCCGCCGACTTCCGTCAGCAGTTCCTCGACGCGCTCACGACGATGTCGGGGCAGTTCTCGATGGACGCGGCCGGCGGCCCCGCGGGCGGGTTCGAGCTGCCCGACGGCATCCCGGCGGCCGTCAAGGACCAGATCGTCGCGGTGGTCACCGGCGTGATCCACAGCGGCTTCGCGTCGGCGACGGCCCAGACGCTGCTCGTGGCCGTCGCCGTGCTCGTCGTCGGGCTCGTCGTCTCGCTGCTCATCCCGGCGCGCGCGACCCGCTGACCGGCGCGCGCGACCCGCGGCGCTACCTGTTGCGCTCGGGGTCGCCGGTGAGCTGCGCGACGTGGTCGGGGACGTAGGTGGACAGCGAGCGCGGCGGCCGACGGTAGTTCTCCCCGCCCTGGGGCCGCGTCGGCAGCTCGACCTCCTCGTGCGGCACCTCGACGTACGGGAACGTCGAGAGCAGGTGGGAGATCATGTTGAGCCGCGCGTGCTTCTTCACGTCCGACTCGACGACGAACCACGGCGAGGTCGGCGTGTCCGTGTGGACGAACATGTCGTCCTTCGCCCGCGAGTAGTCCTCCCAGCGGTGGATCGACTCGAGGTCCATCGGCGACAGCTTCCATCGCCGCACCGGGTCGTTGAGCCGCGACCGGAACCGCTTGAGCTGCTCCGCGTCCGACACCGAGAACCAGTACTTGCGCAGCAGGATCCCGTCGTTGATGAGCATCTCCTCGAAGATCGGCGCCTGCCGCATGAACTGCGCGTACTCCTGCGGCGTGCAGAACCCCATGACCCGCTCGACGCCGGCCCGGTTGTACCAGGACCGGTCGAACAGCACGATCTCCCCGGCGGCCGGCAGGTGCTCGACGTAGCGCTGGAAGTACCACTGCGTCTTCTGCCGCTCGGTCGGCGCCGGCAGCGCGGCGATCCGCGCGACGCGCGGCGACAGGTACTCCGTGATCCGCTTGATCGCGCCGCCCTTGCCGGCCGCGTCGCGCCCCTCGAAGATCACGACGACGCGCTGGCCCGTCGCCTTGACCCACTCCTGGAGCGTGACGAGCTCGGTCTGGAGCCGGAAGAGCTCCGCCTCGTAGACGTCGTTCGACAGCTTCTTCCGGTCGCGCCGGGCCTTGTCGGCCTTCGTCGACTTCTTCTTCCCTGACTTCTTGGCCTTCTTGGCCTTCGCGACGGCCGGTGCGTCGTCCGCCCCGTCCGCGGCGTCCCTGGCGTCGTCTGCGGTCGCGTCGGTCGTCCCGGTCGCGTCGTCGGCCGTCGGCCCGCCCTGGAGGGTGGGGGTAGCTGCGTCGTCAGTGCCATGCGTCGTTGCCATGGCGAGAACCTAGTCCGGGCAGGGCCGTGAGCGCATCGGTCCGAGGACCCGGATCCGTCGACGTGGCCGGCATCACAGCCGCTGGGTCGCGAGATCACACGGGGCTCACAGCAAACGTCCAGGCGCGTGCCTGAACCTTGAGCCATCCACGTCAGGAGGCCCCATGACCCCCGTCACGCGCTCGACCCGCATCGCCCTCTCCGCCGCCGCCTCGCTTGCGGCCGTCGGGGCCCTCGCCGGCTGCGCCTCGGGCGACGCCTCCGCGACGCCGGCCCCGGCCGACCCGACCGACGCGAGCTCCGGCTCGACGGCGGCCGCCGACCCGACGGCCTCGACCGATCCCACCGACTCGACCGACGGTGCCGCCGCGGGCGCCTCCGACTACGCCGACGGCACGTACGAGGCGACCGGCAGCTACGTCTCCCCGGGCGGGCAGCAGCAGGTCGACGTGTCGCTCACCCTGGCCGACGGCGTCGTCACGGACGTCGTCGTCACGCCCGAGGCGGGCGACCCGCGCTCGCAGGGCTTCCAGGAGCAGTTCGCCGGCGGCATCGCCGACGTCGTCGTCGGGGTCCCGTTGGACGAGCTGGCCGTCGACAAGGTGGCGGGCTCGTCCCTCACCTCGGGCGGCTTCAACGACGCCGTCGAGCAGATCAAGGCGGAGGCGCTGGGCGCGTGACTCATCCCGCGGACGGAGCCCCGCGCGGCGGCAGCGGACGATAGCGTCGTCCCGTGATCGCCGATGCCGCCGTGGACGAGATCGCAGCCGGCCGCATGGAGTTCGACGCCATCGGGACGCGCTGGGTGATCGACACGCCCGAACCCCTGCCGCTGGGGCTCGAGGCCCGCATCCTCGCCGAGATCAACGACTTCGACTTCGAGTGGTCCCGGTTCCGGCCCGACTCGGTCGTGGCGGCGGTGGCCCGCGAGGGCGGCCAGTTCCCGGTCGGGGTGGACGGCGAGGCCATGCTCCGCCTCTACACCCGCCTCGCTGACGCCACGGACGGCGCCGTCAACCCGTTCGTCGGCGCGACGCTCGAGCACCTCGGGTACGACCCGACCTACCGGCTCTCGCCGGCTCCCGGGGCGCCGAAGCCCGTCCCCGGCTGGGAGGGGCGGTTCCAGCGCACGACCGCGCTCCTCCAGCTCCCGCGGGGGACCGTGCTCGACGTCGGCGCCGTCGGCAAGGGGCGCCTCGTCGACGTCGTCGCTGACGTGATCCGCCGCGCCGGGATCGAGAGCTTCACCGTCGACGCGGGCGGCGACCTGCGCCACGTCGGCCCCGCCCGGGTCCGGATCGGGCTCGAGCACCCGCTCGACCCGACGCGCGCCGTCGGTGTCGTCACCCTCACCGACGGCGCGATCGCGGCGTCCGCGACGAACCGGCGCGCCTGGGCCGACGGGCTGCACCACGTGATCGACGCGCGCACCGGCGCCCCGGTGCGCGGGATCCTCGCGACGTGGGCCCTCGCGCGCACGGCGATGATCGCCGACGCCGCCTCGACGGCCGCGTTCTTCCTCCCGCCGAGCGAGGTGCTCTCGGCCCTCGACGGGGTGCACGCCGTCGTCGTCATGCCGACGTCCGGTCCGCTGCGGCACGCCGGGCTGGACGACGAGCGGGTCGTCGCGGAGCTGTACCCGTGAGCGGGGCGGCCGCGCGCGCCGGTGCGCAGGCGCGGCGCTGGCACCCCGGCGTCGCGCTCGACCGCCTGCTCGGGCGGGTCTCGATGTACACGCTCGTCCTGTGGGCGCTGCTGGCGCTCGTCGGGATCGCGTTCGTCATGTCGCTGTTCGGGGCCTTCCACTCCTCGTGGATCGCGCTCGGCCTGACGACGCTCTGCGCCGTCCTCGGCTCGGTCATCGGGACCGCCGGTGGCCGGCTGCTGGCGGGGGTCGTCGCCGCGTGGCGCGGGCGGGCCGATTCCACGACGACGCGGAGGACGCCGACGCTGTCGGGCATCCTCGCCTCGATGCCGCCGGTGCACGCGCTCTCGCCGGTCATCACGGGGCTGATCCTCGCGCTCGTGCTGCTGCCGGTGGCCGACGCGGGCCTCGTCGGCGTCGCCCTCGCCGGGGTGCTCGCGGGCGGCTCGAAGTACCTGCTCGCCTGGCGCGGGCGGCACGTGCTCAACCCCGCCGTGGTCGGGCTGCTCGTGGCGGGCTGGACCGGGCTGGCCCAGGCGTGGTGGTGGATCGGGTCGTCCGTGCTGTTCCCGTTCGTGGTGCTCGCCGGCCTCGCGGTCCTGTGGCGCACGCGCCGGATGCTCTACGCCGCGAGCTACGCGGTGCCAGCGGTCGCCCTGACGGTCCTCGGCTACGTCGGCCTCGGGACGCCCGGCTGGACCGCGCTGTCGTTCGCCGTGCTCTCCGGCCCGATCGCGTTCCTCGCGTGCTTCATGCTGACCGAGCCGCTGACGACGCCGCCGCGGCTGCTCGAGCGGGTCGGGGTCGGCGTGCTCGTCGGGGTGGCGTCCGCGGCGCCGGTCCTGTGGGGCTGGGGCTGGCTCTCGCCGGAGCTCGCGCTCGCGCTCGGCAACGTCGTCGCGTTCGGGCTGGGCCCGCGCCGCCGGGTAGCGCTGCGGTTCCTGCGCCGCGCGGCGGGTGCCGACGACGGTCTCCTCGACCTGCGGTTCGCGCCCTCGTCGCCGCTGCGGTTCCGTCCGGGGCAGTACGTCGAGGTCGACGTGCCCCAGGCGCTCGCCCGTCCCCGCGCCGCCGAGGACTCTCGCGGCCGTCGGCGGGTGCTCTCGCTCGCGTCGTCGCCGCTGGCCGGCGAGGTCCGGCTCGTCACGCGGCTCGCCGAACCCGGGGCCGCGCCGAGCCCGGTCAAGGCGGCGCTCGCGGACCTGGCACCGGGCGACGAGCTCGGCGTCACGCTCGTGGCCGGTGACTTCCTCCTCCCCGAGGGGCGCAGCGCGCTCGTCGGGCTCGGCGTCGGTATGACGCCGTTCCTGGCGATGCTCGACGACCTCGCGCGCGGCGGTGGTCGGCGGCCGGGCGCCGACCTGGACGTCGTCGCCGTGTGGGCCGTCAAGGACGTCCGCGACGTGCTGCCTATCCTCGCCGATCCCGTGCCCGTGCCGTCGGGCATCCCCGGCGGCGGCGTGACCGGCGCGCTGCCGGCGCGGGTCGGGCTGCCGCACGGTGTCTCGCTCGTGCTCGTCGTGCCGCCCGGCGCGGACCGCTCGACGCTGCCGGCCGGGTACCGGGTCGTCGAGGGGTCGGCCGTCGACGCGGCGGTCCTCGCCGAGGCCGTGCCCGACCTCGCGGAGCGGACGGTGCTGGTCTCGGGCTCACCCGGCTCGGTGGCGGCCGTCAAGCTGATCGCCCGGGAGCAGGGCGCGCGGCGCGTGCGGACGGACGTCTTCCTCGGCTACTGAGCCGTAGGGCTCGCCCGACCTCGGCCGCTTCCCGGGCCGGGGCCTCCTACCCCGTCTGGCCCAGCGGTGGGCGCCCTGTGCCCCCACGCTGCTCCGATACCGGGGTGGCCTCGATCGCGTATCGCGACCGGAACCACCCCAGTATCGGAGTTGGGGGCGGGGCGGTCAGCGGTGCTGGTCGGCGCTCTCGACCCGCGCGAAGATCCGCCGCGTCGTGATCTCGGCGCCGGTGAGGATGCCGGCCCGGGCCAGCAGCCGACCGTTCTCCCAGTTCGACAGGCCGAGCTCCGGCTGGGACAGCGCGTACTGACCATCGACCCAGCGGGTGAACCCGTCCCCGACGAACGGCGCGTCGACGGCGGCGCGGAACCGCGCGTGCGCGTCGTCGTCCTCGCTGAGGAACGAGACGACGAACCGCGGCGAGTATCGGCCGAACAGCTCGATCGCCTCGTCGACCGAGTCGACGACGACGAGCGACAGCTCCGGCGTCCCCTCCCACTCCCACTCGCGGCCGAGGTCGGCCACCGGCAGGACGGACGCGCGCGGCTCGGTGTGGACGCCGTCGGCGCGGTGCACGGGGATCGTCCGCTCGAGCTCCTCCGCCGGCAGCCACCGCTGCGAGCCGTCGGCCACGTGGACGCGGGCGGCGGATCCCGCCCCCGTCCGGGCGACCGCCGCCTCGTCGGCCGCGGCGAGCAGCACGGGGACGAGCTCGGCGGCGCGGGCGCTCGGGATCACGGCGACGTTGAGCGTGTTGCACACCTTGCGGTCGAGCGACCAGCGCGCGACCCCGGCCAGGCGTGCGGCATCCGCGTCGTCGCCGGCGACGATCCACGCGCCACCCGTGCCGTGCGCCGACACCGGGACGCCGGCCGAGCGGGCGACGGCGGAGAGCTGGGCCACCGCCGGGCCGGACCCGCGGGCGACCGCGAGCGCCAGCCGCGGGTCGGCGAACAGGGCCCAGCCGGCCGAGCGGTCGCGCAGGGGGAGGAGGCTCACGGCGCCCGCGGGCAGGCCCGCGGCGGTGAGGGCGGGAACGAGGGCGGCGTCGCGGATCGCCTCGGCCGTGCCGAGCGCGTCGCCGCCGATCCGCAGGACGGCGACGTTCCCGGTCGCCAGCACGCCGGCCGCGTCGGCGAACACGTTCGGGCGGCCCTCGAAGACGAAGCCGATGACGCCGAGCGGCGCCGCGACGACGTCGACCGACCAGCCCTCGTGGTCGACCGTCGCAACGGGGGACTCGCCGGCGGCCTCGCGCTCCGCGAGGATGCCGTCCCACTCGCGCAGCCCGGCGACCATGTCGGCCCGCATGCCGTCGGAGATCTCGAGGCGGGTGGTCGAGCGGCCCAGGTCGCGGGCGCGCTCGACGTCGCCGGCGTTGGCCGACGCGATGCGGCCCCACACGTCGTCGTCGGCGAGCAGGTCGGCGAACGCGGTGAAGAACGCGCGCACGGCTCCGGGGGTGGCGCTGCGCAGCGCGGTGAACGCGTCGAGCGCGGCGGCGACCTGGGCCCCGACCGCCTCGCGCACGCGCGCCGGGACGTGCAGGAGCTCACCCGTCCCGGAGTCGACGTAGAGCGCGTCACCGGGCTGGAACGCCGCGGCGAGTTCCTCGCTCACGACGGCGACGCGGTCCCCCGCGTACGGGACGGGCATGCCGGCGGTGAGGGTCAGCTGGGCCATGCGTCCATCGTAGGACCGGCGCGTGCGGCCGATCCGTGCGCCGAGCACACCTCAGGCCCGACTTGCACACGGATCCCCCCCGGAGTATCTTCTCGCATGTGACCGACTCGACCGATGCCCGCCCGGACCGCCTGCGCCTCGTCGTCGTCGGCGGTGTCGCCGGCGGGATGAGCGCGGCCGCCCGCGCGCGGCGCCTCGACGAGGACGCCGACATCGTGGTGCTGGAGCGCGGCGACCACCCGTCCTTCGCGAACTGCGGCCTGCCCTACTACGTGAGCGGCGAGATCGCGGACCCAGCGAAGCTGCTCGTCCAGACGCCCGCGTCGCTGCGCGCCGCGCTCGACCTCGACGTGCGCACCCGGCACGACGTCGTCGGCCTCGATCCGGACGCGCGGACCGTGACCGCCCGGACGCCCGACGGCACCGTCACGCTCGCCTACGACGCGCTCGTCCTCGCCCCCGGCGCCCGCGCCGTGCTGCCGCCGATCCCCGGGCTGGCAGACGCGCTGGAGGCCGGCGTCGCCACGACGCTGCGGACGGTCGACGACGCGGTCGCGCTCCGGGACCGGGTGGTCGCGCTGCGCGAGCCGACGACGACCGCCGGCCGGCCGGCTCGCGCGGTCGTCCTCGGCGCCGGGTTCATCGGGCTCGAGGCCGCCGAGGCGCTGCGCCTGGCCGGGCTCGACGTCGACGTCGTCGAGCTGGCGCCGCACGTGCTCCCGCCGCTGGAGCGCGAGCTCGCCACGCTGGTGACGGCCGAGCTGGAGCGCCTCGGCATCCGGGTCCGGGACGGCCTCGGTGCCGTCGAGCTGCACCGCTCACCCGGTGCCGCGGCTGCCCCCGTCGCCGTCGAGCTGGCCGACGGCGAAGTGATCGACGCCGACCTCGTGGTCGTCTCGGTCGGCGTGACGCCCGACACGGCGCCGTTCGAGGCCGCAGGCGTCGCGTGCGAGCGGGGCGCCATCGTCGTGGACGAGCACGGGCGCACGTCCGTCCCCGGCATCTGGGCGGTCGGCGACGCGACCGTCTCGACCGACCCCGTCACCGGCGTGCGCCGTCCGGTGCCGCTGGCGGGCCCGGCGAACCGCGCGGGCCGGCTCGTCGCGGACGACGTCATGGGCGTCGCGACCCGGCCGGTCCCGCGGCCGCTCGGCACGGCGATCGTGCGGGTCGGCGAGCTGACGGCCGCGCTCACCGGTGCGAACCGAGCGGCGCTGGACGCCGCCGGCATCGCCTACGAGACGATCCACCTCCACCCCGGCAACCACGCCGGCTACTTCCCCGGTGCGAGCCAGCTCCACCTGCTGCTCCACCTGCGCCGGACCGACGGCGCGCTCCTGGGCGCGCAGGCCGTCGGCCGGGACGGCGTTGACAAGCGGATCGACGTCCTCGCGACGGCCCTGCGCCACGGCGCCCGGGGTGGGGACCTGGTCGACCTCGACCTCGCCTACGCCCCGCCGTACGGCAGCGCGAAGGACCCGGTGAACCTCGCCGGGATGATGGCGGACAACCTGACCTCGGGCGTCCTCGCCCAGTGGCAGGCCCGCGACCTCGACGACGTCCTGGCCACCGCGCTCGTGCTGGACGTCCGCTCGCCCGCGGAGTACGCGACCGGTCACCTCCCGGGGGCGCTCAACGTCCCGCACACGCAGGTGCGCGAGCGGCTGGCGGAGATCCGCGCGGCCGCCGCGGGACGCGCGGTGCGGGTGCACTGCGCGTCCGGGATGCGCTCCTACCTCGCCCACCGCGTGCTGGTCGAGGAGGGGTTCGACTCGGCGAACCTGTCGGGCGGCATGCTCACGCTCACGGCCTGGCTCGGCCGGGACGCGAAGGACGTGCTCGTCGTGGGCGAGACTGGCTCATCCCCGAAGGAGCTCCCATGATCGAGACCGGTCCCACCGCCGCCCCCGGGCGCACCGCCCTCTCCCGCGAGGAGCAGGAGGCCGCCCAGCGCAAGATCCGCAACCGGCTGCGCCGCGCCTCCGGCCAGCTCACCGCCGTCATCGCGGCCGTCGAGGCCGGCGCGCCCTGCCGCGAGGTGGTGACGCAGCTCGCGGCCGTGTCGAGCGCGCTCGACCGGGCCGGCTTCCAGATCGTCGCGACCGCGATGAAGAACTGCCTCGCGGAGCCCGACGGGCAGCCGAACCACGAGGACCTCACCCCCGAGGAGCTGGAGAAGCTCTTCCTGATGCTCGCCTAGGAGATCCGATGTGCCAGAAGGTGACCTGCCGCCAGTGCGGCCTCGCGACGTGGAGCGGCTGCGGCAACCACGTCGAGCAGGCGCTGCGCGGCGTCCCGACGTCCCAGCGCTGCCGGGGGCACGCCGAGGAGCCGCGCACCGGCTTCCTCGCGCGGCTCCTCGGGCGGTAGCCCGTCGCCTCCCGGCCTGCGGGGCGTCCGGCTCAGGCGCGGCCGGGTCAGCCGAACCAGACCGTGACGTCGCCGGGGACCGCCCAGCGGTCCTCGCCGACGCGCGGGACGCCGCCGGCGTCGCCGAGGCTGACCAGGACGGGCGCGAGCCCGGCCGGCACCGCCACCTCGACGCTCTCGCCCGTCGTGTTCGCCACGACGCACGAGGCGGGCCGCGTCACGACGACGAGCCCGTCCCTCGCCTCGACCGACGACGCCGGACCCCCGAGGTCGAGGTCGCGACGCAGGCGCAGCGCCCTCCGGTAGAGCCACAGCGTCGAGTCGGGGTCGAGCTCCTGGACGTCGGCCGCGAACTCGCGGAACCACTCCGGCTGGGGCAGCCACGACCGACCGGTCGGGCTGAACCCGAACGCCGGGGCGTCGGCCCGCCACGGGATCGGGACGCGGCAGCCGTCGCGCCCCACCTGGGCGCCACCGCTCTCCAGGAACACGTAGTCCAGCCGCGCCTCGTCGGGCAGGTCGGTGACCTCGGGCAGCCCGAGCTCCTCGCCCTCGTAGAGGTACACCCCGCCCGGGAGCGCCATCATGAGCAGCGACGCCGCCCGCCCGCGTCGCTGGCCGAGCTCACGGTCGGGCTGCTCGTCGCGCGGGCCGATGCCGCCACCGAGCGGCCGGTCGGCGGCGTAGCCCAGACGGGTGGCGTGCCGGACGATGTCGTGGTTCGACAGCACCCAGGTCGGCATCGCCCCGACCGCCGCGCACGTCTCGAGCGACGTCGTGATGGCCGCGACCAGGTCGTCGGCGCGCCACGGCGTCACGAGCAGGTCGGGGTTGAACGCCTGGTGGAGCTCGTCGGGCCGCAGGTAGAGCTGGAGCCGCTCGGGCTCCAGCCAGGCCTCGGCGACGAGGATCCGGTCGTCGTACGCGGGATCGTCGGCGGTGCGCCGCGCGCGCTGGGCCGCCGTGTGCTCGTCGACGACGCGGCGCCAGCGCCGGTGGATGTCGTGCACCGCGTCCTGGTCCCACATGGGCGGGCGCGTGGCCGGGTCGACCGTCGGGATGACCCACCCCTCCCACGGCTCGATCGCCCGGTCCGGCAGCCCGTCCTCCTTCGCCATGCCGTGCGCCACGTCGATCCGGAACCCGTCGACCCCGCGGTCGAGCCAGAACCGCAGGACGTCGTCGAACATGTCAGCGACGGCCGGGTTGGTCCAGTCCCAGTCGGGCTGGTCGATGCCGAAGATGTGCAGGTACCACTGACCCCACGCGCCGTCGGCCTCCCGGACCCGCGTCCACGCCGAGCCGTCGTCGCCGCCCGGCCACGCGTTCGGCGGCAGCTCGCCGCGCTCGCCGCGCCCGTCCCGGAACACGTACATCGCCCGCTCGGGCGAGCCCGGCCCCGCGGTCAGCGCCGCCTGGAACAGCCGGTGCGCCGACGAGGAGTGGTTCGGCACGATGTCGACGACGACGCGCAGCCCCCGGCCGTGCGCCTGCGCGACGAGGTCGTCGAGGTCGGCGAGCGTGCCGAACATCGGGTCGACGTCGAGGTAGTCGGCGACGTCGTACCCGCAGTCGCTCTGCGGCGACGTGTAGAACGGCGAGAGCCAGATCGCGTCGACGCCGAGGGCCGCGAGGTGGTCAAGGTGCGCCGTGACGCCCGCCAGGTCGCCCATCCCGTCGCCGTTCGCGTCCGCGAAGCTGCGCGGGTAGACCTGGTAGATCACGGCGTCGTGCCACCAGGGGCGGCCCGCGTCGTCGACGGGGTGCTGGGGTGCGGAGCTCATCCCTTCACCGCCGCGCTCGCCGCCCCGGCGATGAACCGGCGCTGGAAGACCAGGTACACGACGAGGACGGGCAGGATCGAGATGGTCGTCGCGGCGAACAGCCCGCCGTAGTCCGTCGAGTACTGGCCGTTGAACGTCGTGAGGCCGACCGCGAGCACCTGCTTCGACTGCGTCGAGATCATGAGGTACGGCCACAGGTAGTCCTCCCAGACCCAGAGGAACTGGAAGATGGCGAGCGCCGAGATGGCGTTGATGCTCATCGGCGCGACGATGCGGTGGAAGATGAAGATCTCCGACGCGCCGTCGATCCGGGCCGCCTCGAGCACCTCGTCCGGGATGGCGTCCATGCTCTGGCGCATCATGAAGATGCCGAACGCGCTGATCGCCGCCGGGACGATGAGGGACGCGTAGTTGTCGACCAGCCCGGCGTTCCGGAACATCGTGTAGCGCGGGATGATGACGACGGCCCAGGTGACCATCATCGTCGAGAGGATGACGCCGAAGAAGAAGCCGCGGCCCCGGAAGCGGTACTTCGCGAACACGAAGCCGCCGAGCAGGCTCGTGTAGACGGCCAGCACGGTGATGGAGACCGACAGGAACACGCTGTTGGCGAAGAGCCGGAAGAAGTCGAGCTTCGTCTGGATGCTCTCGAAGTTCGCCATCGTCCAGTCGCGCGGGAAGAACGTCTGGTCGAGGCTCGCGATCTCCGCGTTCGACTTGAAGGCAGAGAACACCATCCAGACGAACGGGAACACCGTGAACACGCCCATGACGGCGAGCAGCGTGTTGAGGGCGATGACGCCGGCGCGCGTGCGGGCCGGCATCGGGCGCCGCGGCGCCGCGGCGGTGCGTCCGGCGCGTCGACCGGTCAGGGGCACGCCGGAGGAGGTCTTCTGGATGGCGCTCACCGGGCGCTCCCCTCGGTCGTGGCGGCGGCCGCGCGTCGTGCGGCGCGACGCCGGGCCGCGCGTCCCGGCCGGTCAGCTCCGCCCGAGGAGTTGAACCGCCAGGACGCGGCCGTCAGGGCCGCCGTGACGAGCAGGAGGACGAAGGCGATCGCCGAGGCGTAGCCGAAGTTGTACTTCACGAATGCCTGCTCGTAGATCATGTAGGAGATGATCTGCGTCGAGGTCCCGGGGCCGCCGCCGGTCAGCACGAGCACCTGGACGAACGCCTGCAGGTACGCGATGAGCGACGTGATGACGACGAAGAACAGCATCGGCCGCAGCAGCGGGAGGATGACGCGCCAGAAGCGCTGCCAGGAGTTCGCGCCGTCGACCGACGCGGCCTCGAGCGAGTCCTCGGGGATCGAGTAGAGGCCGGCCAGCAGCAGGATGACGGCGTAGCCGAAGTCCTTCCAGATCGTCATGAGGATGATCGCCAGGAGGGAGAACCGGCTGTCGAACAGCCAGTTGACGTCGAGGCCGAAGATCGAGTTGATCGCGCCGAACTGCGGGTTGTACATGAGCTTCCACACGTACGCGACGGCCACGAGCGGCGTGATCGTCGGCATGTAGAAGACGGTGCGGAAGAAGCCCTTCCACCGGGTCAGCCGGGAGAAGAGCGCGTACGCGATGGCGAGGCCGATGACGACGCGACCGGCGATGGCCGCGACGCCGAAGACGGCGGTGTTGAGCGAGGCCCGCGCGAACTGCGGGTCGGCGAAGAGCTCGGCGTAGTTGTCGAGGCCGACCCAGGTGAACGTCCCGTTGAGCGGGTTCCACTGGTGGAAGCTGCCCCGCAGCGCGATGAGGATCGGGACGATGAGCAGGACGACGATGAAGGCCATGATGACGCCGACCGTCACCACGACCATCGTGAGCTCCCCGCGCGGCTTGCGCACGCGGCGGGGTGGGCTGGACGGGCGGGCCGCCCGCGTGGACGACCCTGTGCTGGACTCCGTGACCGTTGTCATGATGGGCGCCGGCCCCGGGGCCGCTGGGTCGTGCCCAGCAGCGCGTTCCCGGGGCCGGCGTCGCTCCCTTCGATGCTGGATCAGCTCGTCGGCTGGTAGAACGGGTAGAGGTTCTCCACCGAGACGAAGCCCGTCCCGGCGAGGTCCTTCTCCGCCTGGGCCTGCGCGGCCTTGAGCGCGTCGGCCGGGGCGACGTTGTTGTAGAGCACGTCCTCCCACATGGCCTTCCAGCTCGTCTCGATCGCGGCGGGCATCGGGCCGGGCCAGATGTAGCGCTCGACGTCGCCGAACGCGGCGAGCGCCGGGTTCTCCCCGAAGGCCGGGTCGTCGGCGATGACCTTGTAGGCCGGGTAGACGCCGAAGTCCAGGCACATCTGCGTCAGGAACTCGCTGTTGGTGAGGAAGAACCGCAGGAAGTCCTGCGCGGCGGCCTTCTGCGCGTCCGACGCCTTCGCGTTGATGCCGAACGTCGCCTCGCCGTTGTAGCGGTCGATCGCGTACGGCGTCTCGCCCGCCTCGGGGGCCGGGAGCTGGAACGTCGCGTAGTTGATGTCCGGGTAGTTCGTCGCGAGGTTGCCGACGAAGTGGCCCCAGTCGTACGTCATGGCGGTGAGGCCCTGGCCGAACGCCTCGCCCGAGTTCGTGCCGAAGTTCGGGTCGCCCGAGCCGTCGGCGTAGATGTCGAGGAAGCGCTCGATGACGGTGAGGTTGGCCTCGTTGTCGATCGTCGGCGTCGTGCCGTCCTGCGCGAACAGGTTCTGGCCGAGCTGGTAGGCGAGGCCACCCTGGAACGCCGCGCCCGAGCTGTTGAAGTTGAAGCCGGACTGCGTGAGCGTGTCGCCGTCGCGGACGGTCAGCTTCTTGGCGACCTCGCGGAACTCGTCCCACGTCGTCGGGACGTCGGCGTCGGTGAGGCCGGCGGCCGCCCACATGTCGGTGTTGTAGTAGATCGCGCCGCTCATGAGGCCGAAGTCGATGTAGTACACCTTGCCGTCCACCACGTGCGAGGCAGCGCCCGTGAAGTCGGCGCTCAGCTCGTCGACGGGGATGTCGTACGGCTCGGCGTACGGGAGGATGTTCGCCTCCTGGCTGTTGTGGATGTTGAAGATCGCGGGGCCCTTGTCACCCTGGAGCTCCAGCGGGAGCTTGGTCCAGTAGTCGTCCCACGGCTGGTTGACGACGTTGATCGTGACGTTCGGGTGGATCTCCTGGTAGTCGGCGGCGATCTTCTTGAAGCCCTCGTCGTAGAACCAGACCCACCAGTCGAGCGTGACGGGCTTGCCCTCGTTCACGAGGGTGTTCGGGTCGTACGTGAGGGTCTCCCCGACGACGTCGAGACCCTTGTCCGGGTTGTCGTCGACCTTGCCGCCACCGCCGCCACCCCCGGAGGAGCAGGCAGTCAGCACCAGGCCGGCCGCTGCCAGGGCAGCGACCGTCGCCAGGGTTCCTCGTCGCATCGATGCGTGTCGCACGGGACCTCCTCGTCCATGCATGAGACCGGCCCTTTACCGGTATACCTCCCGCAGGTTACGCCCGCGCCCCCGGTGCGTCAACCGTCGTGTCCAAACCGTTACCTTGGGACATCCTTGCAGGTCAGGACGGCCTCCTCGCGCGCGAGCGCGCGTGCGCCGGTCCACGGGAGGCCGAATGTTGACCGGTAAACCTTGGTGACCGGAATGGCTTGACAGAAGGGCCGAGTCAGAAAGTACGCTGGCGGGGCTGTGCCTCGGTCGCGGGGCACCCGCGGGTCGGGCATCGTCGCCGTCCGCGGCCACCGGACCGGCCCCCAGCCCGTCCGTCAGTCGTTCGCCCGTCCGCCGTTCGCCAGCAGCCCACGTCGTCCCGAAGGAGTGCCCGTGGCCCTCGATACCGACATCTCCCTGCGCGGGAAGCTCCTCTACAGCGTCTACGTGCGCAGCCACTCGCCGTCGGGCGACTTCGCCGGCGTGCTGGCCGACCTCGACCGCATCCGCGACCTCGGCGTCGACATCGTCTGGTTCCTGCCGATCCACCCGAGCGGCGTCGCGGGGCGCAAGGGCGAGGCCGGCTCGCCCTACGCGATCCGCGACTACCGCGCCGTCGACCCCGCGTACGGGACCCGCGAGGAGTTCGAGCGCCTCGTCGACGCGATCCACGACCGCGGCATGCTCGCGATGATGGACGTCGTCTTCAACCACACCTCGCCGGACTCGGTGCTGTGGGAGACCCACCCGGAGTGGTTCTACCGCGACGCCGACGGCACCCCCGCCAACCGCAACCCCGACTGGGCCGACATCATCGACCTCGACCTCGACGTCCGCGACGGGTTGTGGGACTACCACGTCGAGACGCTGCGGGGCTGGGCGCGGATCGTCGACGGGTTCCGCTGCGACGTCGCCCCGCTCCTGCCGATGGAGTTCTGGAGCCGGGCGCGCCGCGAGGTGGCCGAGGTCAAGGAGGGCGTCGTGTGGCTCGCCGAGACGGTCGAGCCCGAGTTCGTCCGGCTGCTGCGCTCCCGCGGGCTGCTGTGCCACTCCGACGGCGAGACCTACCAGGCGTTCGACCTCACCTACGACTACGACGTCATCAACGGGCTGCGGGACTACGCCCTCGGCACGGGAACGCTCGCCGACTACGTCCGGCTGCTCGAGCTCCAGGACTCCTGGTACCCCGACAACTACGTCAAGCTGCGCTTCCTGGAGAACCACGACCGGGACCGCGTCGCGTCGTTCGCGACGTCTCCCGAGGACCTGCTCGTGTGGACCGCGTTCCTGTACTTCCAGAAGGGCGCGACGCTGCTCTACGCCGGTCAGGAGCACCAGGACCCCAACCGGCCGAGCCTGTTCGACGTCGACCCCGTCGCCTGGGACCCGGGCAAGGACCTCTCCGACCACCTGCGACGCCTGCGGGAGGTCACGCGCGACCCCATCGTCGTCGACGGCGCGTATCGCCTGCGCGTGGCGCCGGGCGTCGACACCGTGGTCGGGTCGTACACGCGGGAGGCGGGGGCCGGGTCGGTCTCCGGCACGCGGTCCCTCGTCGGGATCTTCCCGTTCCGCAGCGAGGAGGCGGACGTCGCGGTGCCCGAGCTGCCCGACGGGGAGCACGTCGACCTCGTCTCGGGTGGCGTCCTGACGGTGCGGGACGGCATCGTGCACTCCACGGGCCGCGCGGCGATCGTCTCAGTGGCACAGTGACCGGATGAGAGGGGCGGAGCCATGGTGAGCCTCATGGACGTCGCGAAGGCGGCCGGCGTCACGAAGATGACGGTCTCGAACGTCATCAACGGCAAGGCCGGACGGGTCTCGGCCGCGACGCAGGCGCGCGTGCTCGCCGTCGTCGCGGAGCTCGGGTACGAGCCGAACGCCAACGCACGCGCGCTGTCGACGGCGCGCTCCGAGATCATCGCGCTGGTCTTCCTCGGCGATCGCGACGAGGGCCAGTCGCCGCTGACGAACCCGCACTACGCCGACCTGCTCGACGAGATCGAGCGCGGCGTGGCGGCCCGCGGCAAGCAGCTCATGGTGCACTTCTCCAACGACGTCACCACGACCGTCGCCGCGATGCGCTCGTGGAACGTCGACGGGGCGATCCTGTTCGGGGTCAACGCGACCCAGGTGCTCCAGCTCCGCACGGCGCACCGCGCGCCCATGGTGTTCATCGACGCCTACGGCGAGGGGCTCGTGGTGAGCCGCCTCAACGACGAGCTCGGCGGACGGCTCGCGGCGGAGCGGCTCATCGCGGCCGGGCACCGGCGGATCGGGTTCCTCGGTCCGGAGACGTCGGACGAGCCGAGCGTCGTGTCGCTGCGGCACGCCGGGTACCTCGCGGCGCTGGCCGAGCACGGGATCGACGACTACGACGCGTCCCGGCTCCTGTGCGAGGTCAACTTCGGCGAGGCGCGGGCCCTGGCGGCCGACCTCCTGGCCGACCCGCGCGGGTTCACGGCGTTCGTCACGACCGCCGACGTCATCGCGGCTGGCCTCATCAAGGGGTTCGCCGACGTCGGGCTCCGCGTCCCCGACGACATCTCGCTCACCGGCTTCGACGACACCGCGCTCGCCGAGATGGTGACGCCGGCCATCACGACGGTGCACCAGGACACGGCGGCGAAGGCCGGCGGTGCCGTCGACCTGCTGTTCGACCGGATGGGCGGCGGCGAGTCGACGCTCCGGGTGGTCGATCCCTGGATCGTCGACCGCGAGTCGGTCGCACCGCCGCGCGTGCGCGTGGTCCGCGCGGACTGAGCGAGTCCCGCGCCGTCGTCCTGCTTCTCCCGCCTGCCCGTCGACGCCCCGGTCGTCGACGTCCCGTCACCGCGGCTCGCCGTCGAGCCGTCCGCGCCCGAAGGAGTCCCCATGCCTCAGCCCCAGCTCGTCCATCGTCCGGCCGGCGACGGTCACCCCTACGCCGCCTCGCCCGACCAGCGCGTGCCGTACCGCCCGGCCGTCGGCGACGAGATCGTCCTCGGCGTGCGGGCGCCGGGGGCCGACGTCGTCACGGGTGCGCTGGTCTCGCCGTCCGGCCGGGAGACGCCCCTGGCGCTCACCCGCGGGCCGGCGGACGCGACCGACGCCGCGGCGCTCGCGGGCGGGGACGGACACCTCGCAGCCGCCCAGGCCGCGACCGCCTCGACCGGGGACGTGTGGCACGTCCGGCTGGCCGCGCTCGGCGAGCCCGGTACCTGGCGCTACCGGTTCGAGGCGGCGTCGGGTGGGGAGGGCCACGCGGGGGCGGACGTGGCCGGCGAGGTTGGCGCGGTGGCCGGCGCGGCCGGCGATGCGGCGGCTGAGGCGTCGGCGGTTGGCACCCCGTGGTTCGACCTGCCGGTCGGCGCGTGGGGCGATGCGGCGGGCGGGACGCTGCGGGTCAACGGCTCCGCGATGCACCCGCGTCTTGTCCCCGACTCCGTCGCGTGGTTCACCGACGACGAGGGGACGTGGCGCGTGCGCCTGGCGCTGCGGCTGGAGCCCGAGGAGCACGTCGTCGGGTTCGGCGAGCGGTTCGAGGCCGTCGACCTGCGCGGGCGCGAGCTGGACGCGGTCGTGTTCGAGCAGTACAAGTCGCAGGGCGTCCACGCCCGCACCTACCTGCCGATGCCGTTCGCACACGTCATCGGCGGCGACGGCTGGGGCTTCCACGTCCGGACCTCGCGCCGGACGTGGTTCGACGTCGGCGCCTCCGATCCCGGGCTGCTGTGGATCGAGGCCGCGCTCGGCGGCGCGCCGGAGCTGGACCTCGACGTGTGGGACGGGTCCGTCGGCGACGTGCTGCGCGGCTTCCTCGACGTCGCCGGCCACCCGGAGGAGCTGCCCGACTGGGTGCTCGGGCTCTGGGCGTCGGGCAACGAGTGGAACACGGCCGCGCTCGTCACCGAGCAGATGGACCGGCACCGCGATCTGGACGTGCCGGTGGACGTCGTCGTCGTCGAGGCGTGGAGCGACGAGCTCGGCATCACCGAGCTGCGCGACAGCCGGCACGAGCTGCACGCGGACGGCTCGCCGCGCTCGCTGGCCGACGTCACCTTCGACGCGGACGGGGCGTGGCCCGATCCGCGCGCCTGGATCGATGACCTGCACGCGCGGGGGATCCGGGTGCTCCTGTGGCAGATCCCGCTGCTCAAGACGGACGGGACGATCGCGCTCGACGAGACGCCGTGGACCGACGAGCAGACCCGGCAGGTGCTCGCCGACGGTGCGGCGCTCGAGCGGTCGGGGCACGTGGTGCGCGAGGCCGACGGGTCCGCGTACCGCAACCGCGGCTGGTGGTTCCCGCGTGCGCTGCTGCCCGACCTGTCGACGCCGGAGGGGCGCGCGCACTGGACCGAGTACCGGCGCTACCTCGTCGAGGAGCTCGACATCGACGGGTTCAAGACCGACGGCGGCGAGCACGCCTGGGGTGACGAGCTCGTGTACGGCGACGGTCGACGCGGCGACGAGGGCAACAACCTCGTGCCGGTGAACTACGCGCGGGCGTTCGGCGACCTGCTGCGCTCGGCCGGCAAGGCGCCGGTGACGTTCTCCCGGTCGGGCTTCACCGGCTCGCAGGCGCACGGCGTCTTCTGGGCGGGGGACGAGAACTCGACCTGGGAGGCCATGCGTCACTCGCTCAACGCGGGGCTGACGGCGAGCGTCTGCGGGATCGTCTACTGGGGCTGGGACCTGGCCGGGTTCTCGGGGCCGGTGCCCGACGCCGAGCTGTACCTGCGGGCCGTCGCGATGAGTGCGTTCCTTCCCGTGATGCAGTACCACTCGGAGTTCAACCACCACGAGCTGCCCCTGCGGGACCGGACGCCGTGGAACGTGGCCGAGCTGTCCGGGGTGCCGGAGGTCGTCGACGTCTTCCGCGACTACGCGCACCTGCGCCGGCGGCTGCGGCCCTACCTCGCGCGGTCGGCGCGGGAGGCGATCGAGACCTCGGTGCCGTTCCTGCGCGGGCTGTGGGTCGACTTCGGCGGGGAGGCCGAGGTCTGGCGGAGGCCGGCGCAGTTCCTCATCGGCCCGGACGTGCTGGTCTCACCCGTGACCGAGCCGGGGGCGACGCGGTGGGAGACGTACCTGCCGGGTGGTGCCGGTGTGCGGTGGCGCGACGCGTGGACGGGGGAGTCCTACGCCGGTGGGAGCGTGGTCGAGCGCGAGGTGCCGCTGGCGGTCGTTCCGGTGTACGTGCGCGAGGAGTCGTGGGCGGAGCTGGCGGCCGTGTTCCACCCGTGAGGCGGGCGCGCTCCGGCCCCGGGTGGGAGCGCGCTCCGGGCGGAGCGGGTTGCGGGAGTCGCTGGGTGGTGTGACGGCGACGTGGGCTGGGGGCGGCGAGAGCGGTCAGCCCCGCGGGGCGCCGCCGGCGTCCGTCGGCCCGGCGTCGCCGGCGGCCGCGCCACGGCGTGCGCGCAGCCACCAGAGGGAGGCCAGCACGGCGACGACCGCGACGAGGATGACGATGAGAGCGACGGGGGTCCCGGAGCCGGAGTCCGACGGCGACGACTCCGACGGCGAGGGAGCCGCGCTCGCCTCGTCGCTCGCCTCCGTCGCGGTCGTCGACGCCTCGGCGGTGGACGGGGCTGCGGTCGACGGGGCGGCGCTCGCGGTCTCGCTTGGGGTGGCGCTCTCCTGAGCGCTGGGCGTCTCGCTCGGGGTCGGGGTCGGCTCGACGGGGAGCACCGACTCGGGGACCGTGAAGGAGAAGGTCCCCTCGATCGGGTGGCCGTCGCTCGACGTGACGTGCCACACCACCGAGTAGTCCCCGGCCGAGGCGATCGCCACCGGCGTGCTGACGAAGCGGTCGTCGATGATGGGGTCGCCCGCGACGACGTTGGTGCCGGCGGCGTCGAGCACCTGGACCTCGGTCCCGAGCTCCATCGCCGTGGCCGACATCTCGAGGACGACCTCGGTCGGGATCCGGTCGACGACGCCGCCGTCGACCGGGGTCGAGGCGAGGAGCGTGTCGTGGGCCAAGGCGGGGGCGGCCACCCAGCCGAGCAGGAGCAGGAGCGGCGCCAGCGCGCCGACGAGACGAGCACGAGGGGACATGGCCCCCAGTCTCCCACCGGGTCCGCCCGACGGCGTCGTGGCCGGCGCCGTCCGGCCTCCTCCGGGTCGGGTCGTCGGGTCAGGGGTCGGGGCGGGTCGTCGGGTCAGGGGTCGGGGCGGGTCGTCGGGTCAGGGGTCGGGGCGGAGGGTGACGGGACGCTCGCGGACGGCGACGTCGTGGGTGGCGGTCGTCGTCGTGGTGAGCGTTCCGGTCCGTCCGCCGCCGGTCCAGGTGATGCCCCAGTGGTAGGTCACCGTGAGGTGGAACCTCCCGCCGGGTCGATCGGCCGAGGTCGTGCGCCAGACGTGTCCGCAGGCGGGCGGGTCGAACGGACTGGCGGGCGGACCGGTGAGGAGGTCGGCCGGGGTGCAGACCGTCGACGCGGCGGGCGCGTCGTCGGTGGTCAGGGTGACGTGGTCCAGCCGTGCCTCGACCGCGACCGTGAGTCCCCGGTCGGTGGCACTGCTGGTCTGCGGGGCGAGTGGCGTGCCGACCGGGAGCCAGAGGTGCGTCGGGGTGTTGACGAGCGTGTTCGGGTCGCCCGGGTCCGGTGGGGGCGTGAGGCGAAGGTCGGGCGGCGCGAGCCGCAGGACGGCGAGGGCGTGGCGAGCGAGCGCGGCGGGGTCGGGCGGTGCCACGGGATCGGCCGTGTCAGGCGGGTGGTAGAGGAGGGTGGCGCAGGCCGCGTCGGTGTACTCGACGCAGGTCGTCTCCGTCATCTCCAGCGGCGTCCGAACCGGCTGGTCCTCTTCGGGCGGCGGAGGGCTAGTCTCCGGGATAGGAGCCGGGTCGCTTCCTGCGGAGGCGCAAGTAGCCTCAATGATGCTCTGCCCGCTGTCAGACGCGCCGCAGGCAGAATCTGCGCTTGCCGCCGTCGTAGCGACGGACGTAAAGACGACCGCGATACCGAGGCATAAACAAAGCCGTCCCCAACTCAACATGGCTGGCTCCGATGAGTTGCCAAGTTCTCGATCAGCCATTTCCGTTCGATGCGAACCAGACTTGCCTCGGCCAGGAAGGGTTCGGCCACTTCGTCTGCAACCGGATTGCCTTGATTGTCGGTGGCGGTGACATTCGATGCGTCGATGCAGTAGGACAGCCTGATGCTCTCCAGACTGGGGTCTAGGACGCTCTCCCGGATCTCAGAGATGAACGAGGTGCCGGTGGTGTGCCAGCCGTGCTCGACGAGTTGACCAAACTGCCGTTGGGCCTGTTCGTAGAAGTCCGGTTGGAGGAGGGGTTCGAGGACCTCGACCCCCTCGCCACCGGCGTTCTCGACCTCGTTGGCCAGCGCCAAGTACTCGGTCAGCGCGGCGATCGCTTCGTCGATGAGCTCCTGCTCGTCCACCGTCGCATCGAGGCTCGGACTGGCCTCCACCGTGGGGGAGGCGCCAGAGCCGGACGGTGCTGGCGTCGGCTCCTCACCTCCGCGGCAGGCGACGAGCCCGACCGCGAGCACCACGACGAGACCACACCCCACACCGCGCGACCACCACATGTCGCTCATCAACCGCTCCAGACCGCCCCTGCCGACCACCCTAGAACAGCATCGAACCGACCGATACCACCGCCCTCGAACCTGTGGACGACGGTCCGGGACGGGCTACAGCGCGTGATGCTCGCCCGGCGCCAGGAGAACGCCGGAGGTGCCCGGCGCGATGGCGTCGAGCGCGCGCAGGAAGTCGGGTCCGCCCCGGTCCATCCAGCCGCGCGGCACGTGACGGCCGAGCGGGGCGTGGAAGGTGCCCCAGTGGATCGGGACGGCCGTCCGCGCCCCGACGATCGCCGCCGCCTCGGCGGCGCGGCTCGGGTCGAGGTGGCCGCCCGAGAGTCGCGGCCCCCAGCCGCCGACGGGCAGGAGCGCCACGTCGATGGGGCCGCCCGCCAGGTCGGGCAGGTCGGCGAGGCCGGGGAACAGCTCCGTGTCGCCGGCGAACCAGAGCCGCCGGACAGTGCCGCTTCCGGCAGCATCGCCGCCCCCAGCACCCCTGTCGATCCCGGCACCCCTGTCGTTCCCGGCAACCCCGGCAGCGCCGCGGCCCCCGCCCGCCTCGTCGCGGGCGCCGCTCGCACCCCCGTCCGTCCAGCGCACCACGAACCCGACCGCATCGTTCGGCCGGTGCGGCATCGGCCGGTCGCCGTGCACGGCCGGGACGGTCCGCACGGCCACCTCGGAGCTGAGCTGGAACCACTCGTCGCCGAGCCCGCGGGCGCGCAGCCGCTGCCGCTCCGCCCACCGCGCGGTCGAGGCCGGCCCGAGGACCAGCCCGCCGGTGGCGCGGAGCGAGGGCAGGTGGGCGTGGTCGTGGTGCAGGTGGGAGAGCAGGACCGCGTCCGCGTCGACCCACTCGGCGTGCTCCGGCACCCGCCCGCGCCGGATGAGCACGCCGGCCCGCGCGCCGAGCAGCGGGTCGGTGACGAGACGTGTCCCGTCGGGAAGGTCGAGGACGCAGGTCGCGTGGCCCAGCCAGGTGACCCTCATCGCAGCCCGAGCTCCCGCTGCCACGCCACGAGCTGGTGGTACACGGCGTCGGCGCCGACCAGCTCGTCGGACACCGTGAGCGCGGCGGGGTGCAGCAGCAGCGCCTCGTTCTGCTGACCGCCCAGCCCGCCGTGCGAGCCGACCTGGTGCTCGAAGGCGTGGACGTGACCGTCGGGGCCGACGCTCGAGACGACCAGCAGGTCACCCGTGCTCGGGAGGCGGCCGGCGCGCCGCAGGTCGCGGGTGGCCGCGTCGACGTCGTCGAAGATCGCCAGCGGGTCCTCTCCCTCGATCTCCGGGTCGTCGGGCGCGACCTCCGGCTCGAGCGCGCGCACGCCGCGCGGACCGATGACGAGCAGGCCGCGCCAGGAGTCGACCACGACGACGCCGACACCCACGTGATCGGCCAGCCCGGCGACCAGACCGGGCCAGCGACGCTGGACCTCGTCGAGCTGCAGCCGTCCGGGGACCCCGGTGAACCAGACGAGGCCGAGGTTGCCCGACGCGATCACGGTGACCGCGTCGGGGTCGAGGGCGTCGGCCAGCCGCTCCTGGTCGATCCGCGCCGGTTCGGTCGGCCGGCCCGCCGCCCTCCTGCCCGGCCCCGACGCGACGGTCCGCCCGCGCACCGGCGCGACGATCTCGTTGAGCAGCGCATTGAGCGGGCCCCAGTCCTCGTCGCCCGGCCGCTCGTGACCGGCCTCCTCGGGCCGCTCCGAGCGTGGCCGGCCCATGAGCGCGGTGACGACCTCGGTGAGCGACCGGCCCGCGACCTGCTCGAACGTGGCGCCGAGCGACTGGCCGTGGTCGGAGACGACGACGATCCGGTAGTCCCGCAGCGCGACCTCGTTGACCGTGGCAAGCGCGCGCAGCACGCCGTCCAGCCCCTCCAGCGACCGCATGGACTCGGGCCGGAGCGGGCCGGCGTGGTGCGCCACCTCGTCGTAGTCGACGAAGTCGACGGCGATCGTCGGCGTCCCGCGCTCCATGTGGCCCGCGACGATGGTCGTCCCGAGGGCGCGCAGCCACACGTTCGTGACGCCGCGCAGGACCACGTACCAGCCGCCCCGGCCGATCCTCGGCTCGACGCCGCGCACCCGCGCCTGCCGGGCCTGCCACAGCTCCTTGACCATCTCGCCGACCGTGAGGCTGAGCGTCCGGAAGAAGACGAACGGGTTGGCCAGGAAGCGGATGTAGACGCTGCCGACGCGGCGTCCCTTGACCCGGTGCCCGTAGGTGCGGGACATGACGAGCTGCGTCGTGGCGGCGTCGCCGGAGAAGGCGGTCGCGACCGCCGCGCCGCCGTGCGCGAGCAGCCCCTCGCCGTCGGTGAAGGACGCCTCGATCGCCGCCGCGTCCCACGGGTGGTTCGCGACGACCAGCCGGCCGAGCGAGGCGTCCCACCAGCGGAACGCCGGGATGTGGTCGGCCTTGCCGTGCAGGATGCCGGCGGTCGACGCCGGCGTGGTCGCCGGGACCTGCGTCCACCACCCGTCGAGCCGGTAGCGGCCGCTCGCCAGCCACCGCGCCATCGTCGGGGCGTGGCCCGCCTCGATGGCATAGCGCAGGACGGGCTCGGCCACGCCGTCGAGGATCACCAGCAGCAGGCCGGGCTCGCGCGCCGGGGCCGCGGGACCGGCGGCACCGTTCGCTGCCTGTCGGGCGCGACGACGGTGGGCGCGCCGGCCGCGTCGTACGACGTCGCCGACGGCGTAGGCGGGGTCGCTCGCCGTCAGCCAGCCCAGGACCGCGACGACGACGGCCGCGACGAGCAGCACGAGCGCCGCGTCCCACCACGTGCGGACCACGAGACCGGGCAGGAGGCGCAGCGCGGCCCACATCGTCGCGATCTGGACGGCGAGCCCGAGCGCGAAGGCGAGCGCCGCCCCGACGCGATCGGCCAGCCAGCGCAGCGGGGCCTGGAGGAGCCACGTGATCGCGAAGACGACGAGCGCCGCGAGCGGGATCGCCCACAGGCTCGGCGCCGAGACCCCGTCGACGACCGCGATCCCCACGCCGAGCCCGACGACGGACCCGACGAACGACGTCAGGGCCTCGGCGAGGTCTGCGACGTCCGGGCGCACGCGGCGCGGCGGCTGCGGCGTCGAGGAGTGGTCCGGGTGGGCGGTGGGCACAGGGCAAGCGTGCCACCGACGGCCGACACGCTGGCGAGCGCGGGGCGGGGCGAGCCCTAGGATCGTCGCTCGTGGCCAAGCTCTACTTCCGCTACGGCGCGATGAACTCCGGCAAGTCGACGGCGCTGCTGCAGGCCGCGTTCAACTACGAGGAGCGCGGCCAGCACGTGCTGCTCGCGAAGCCGGGGATCGACACCAAGGGCGACACCGCGATCCTGTCGCGCCTCGGGGTGTCCCGCGAGGTCGACTTCACGATCGCGCCGGACGTCTCGGTCCGGACGCTGTTCGCCGAGCACGTCGCGCGCGTGCGCGAGTCGGTCGGGGAGCCGGTCGCCTGCCTGCTGGTGGACGAGGCGCAGTTCCTCTCGGGCGAACAGGTCGACGACCTGCTCCGGATCGCGATCCTCGACGGGGTCCCGGTGCTGGCGTACGGGATCCGCACGGACTTCCGCACGGTCGCGTTCCCGGGCAGCGCCCGCCTGCTGGAGGTTGCGCACAGCCTCGAGGAGCTCAAGACGATCTGCCGCTGCGGTCGCAAGGCGCTGTTCAACGCGCGCCTCACCGGCGGGCGGTTCGTGTTCGACGGCGACCAGGTGGCGATCGACGCCGGCGACGTCACCTACGAGTCGATGTGCGGGGCGTGCTATCTGGAGCAGTCGGGCGGCCGGCTCGGCTGACCGGCCGGGACGGTGCACCCCGGCTCCGGGCGTGGGACGGCCGTGGCCCGACGTCGCCGCGCCCGGCGTTCCGCGCCCGGTGCCCGGTGCCCCGACGGGAACGGCCTCCGTCCGGTGACCGTGGTCGCCGGACGGAGGCCGTCCTGATCGAGGCGGGGTGGCGTCAGCCGACGACGCGGGCCTTGATCCGGTCGAACTCGGCCTGGGTGATCGTGCCGTCGTCGAGCAGCTTCTTGGCGTCGAGCAGCTCGCTCGCGGAGCCGGTGCCCGCCTGCTGGCGGATGTAGTCGTTGAACTGGTTCTGCGCCGCCTGGACCTGCGCCGCGCGCCGCTCGGCCATGCCGCCGCCGCGGGCGATGAGGTAGACGAGGCTGCCGAGGAACGGGAAGAAGATGACGAAGACGATCCACAGCGCCTTGGCCCAGCCGCTGACGGCCCGGTCGGAGAAGAGGTCGCTGATGATGATCCACAGGATGTAGAACCAGGCGAGCAGGAGGAAGAACTCGAAGATGAGCAGGATGAAGTGCCACAGCTCCACGGGGGGCTCCTTGAGGTCGTGACCGGGACGTTGGCCCGGATCCGTTGACGACTCTAGGGCTCGCGGGCCCGCTCCGCTCGGCGGGTGGTCGCGGGTGGGGCGTCGTGAGACGCCGGCCACCCGGGCGGGTGGCGTCGTCGCTCCCCGGCGATGCGCTAGGCGGGGTCCGCGTCGGGGGTGGTGAGCGTCGGGTCGACGGCGGCGTGCAGCTCCGCGAGCCAGGCGTCGGCGTTGCCGTCGGAGGGGGCGCGCCAGTCACCGCGGGGGGAGAGGGAGCCGCCGGGGCTGACCTTGGGACCGTTGGGGATGGCGGAGCGCTTGAACTGCGCGAAGCCGAAGAACCGGCGCAGGAAGACCTCGAGCCAGCGGGTGACCTGGGCGAGGTCGTAGCTGGGGCGCTTGCCCTCGGGGAAGCCGGGGGGCCACTCGCCGGCGTCGGGGTCGCGCCACGCCTGCTCGGCGAGGTAGGCGATGGTCGACGGCGGTGTCCCGAAGCGCAGGGTGTGGAAGAGGGCGAAGTCGTGCAGCGCGTAGGGGCCGATGGTCGACTCGGTCGACTGGACCGCGCCGTCCTGGCCGGCGGGCACGAGCTCGGGGGAGATCTCCGTGTCGAGGACGGACTGCAGGACGGCGGCGGTGGCGTCGTCGAACTGATCGATTGACGTCGTCCACCGGATGATGTGCTGGATGAGCGTCTTGGGGACGCCGGCGTTGACGCCGTAGTGCGACATCTGGTCGCCGACGCCGTAGGTGCACCAGCCGAGCGCGAGCTCCGAGAGGTCGCCGGTCCCCACGACGATGCCGCCGCGCTGGTTGGCCAGCCGGAACAGGTAGTCGGTCCGCAGGCCGGCCTGGACGTTCTCGAAGGTGACGTCGTACACCGGCTCGCCGTCCGCGAAGGGGTGGCCGATCCGGTGCAGCATCTCGCGCGCGGCCGGCTTGATGTCGAGCTCCTCGAACGTCACGCCGATGGCCTCGGACAGCGCGCGGGCGTTGTTCTTCGTGTGGTCGCTCGTGGCGAAGCCGGGCATCGTGAACGCGAGGATGTGCTCGCGGGGCAGGCCGAGCCGGTCGACGGCCTGAGCCGCGACGAGCAGCGCGTGGGTGGAGTCGAGGCCGCCCGAGACGCCGATGACGAGCTTGGGCAGGCCGATCTGCTTCATCCGCTGCTCGAGCGCGGAGACCTGGATGTTGAACGCCTCGTAGCAGTCCTGCGCGAGGCGGGCCGGGTCGTCGGGCACGAACGGGAAGCGGTCGAGCGCGCGACGCAGCCCGATGTCGTGCCGCGGGGGGTCCAGGACGAACGGGATCGTGCGGAACTGCGCGACCCGCTCGGCGTGCGTGCGGCGGTTGTCGTCGAACGAGCCCTGACGCAGCCGGTCGGCGACGAGCCGGGCGACGTGGACGTCGGCGACGCTCGCCTGGGCCGTCGCGGGGAACCGCTCGGTCTCGGCCAGGAGCGTCCCGGTCTCGTAGATCATCGTCTGCCCGTCCCAGGACAGGTCGTTGCTCGACTCGCCCGTGCCGGCGGCGGCGTAGGCGTAGGCGGCCAGGCAGCGCGCCGACTGCGCGCGGACGAGGAGGTGACGGTCCTCGGCGCGCGCGATCGTGATGGGGGAGCCGGACAGGTTGAGCAGGACGGTCGCGCCCGCGAGGGCCGCCTCGCTGCTCGGCGGGACCGGCACCCACATGTCCTCGCAGATCTCGACGTTGACCGTGAGGCCGGGCACGTCGACGGCGTCGAACAGGAGGTCGGGACCGAACGGGACCGGCGTGTGGGTGGCGTCGGCTCCCTCGCCGGTGACCAGCCAGATCGTGCCGCCGCGCTGGTCGTCGCCGGGTGCGTACCAGCGTCGCTCGTAGAACTCGCGGTAGGTCGGCAGGGCCGACTTCGGCACGACGCCGAGGACCGTGCCCCGGTGCAGCACGACGGCGCAGTTGTACAGGCGGGTGCCGTGGCGCAGGGGGGCGCCAACGACGACGAGGGCGCCGGTGTCGGCGGTCGCCGCGGCGAGCGTGGCGATGGCCGTGCGGGTGGCCGCCAGGACGGTGTCGGCCAGGACGAGGTCGTCGATCGCGTACCCGGTGAGGCACAGCTCCGGGAACAGGATCGCGGCGGCGCCCTCGGCCGGCGCGCCGGGCGCCGTGAGACGGGCGACCTCGGTGGCGATCGTTGCGGCGTTGGTCGCGGGGTCGGCGATCCGGACGGGGACGGTCGCCGCGACGATGCGCGCGAAGCCGTGCCGGTAGGCGTTGCGGAAGTCGCGGGGGTCCGTGGCGGGGGTGACGGCCTCGGGGCTGGGACTCATGGGACGAGTCTGCCGCACCGCGCGGTGCTCCCCCCGAGCGGGCGTCGGCGACGACCTCGCCGACGCGACACACCTGCCGCGTCGCTCAACTGCCGATCGGCGTCACTCAGATCCGCGAGCGACACGCCCTGACTACCTCAACCGGCGTACTCAGTCGGGCTGGGCGCTGTCTCTAATGACTTCGTCGCGCGCTCCGTCCGGGGTGCGGCGCCCACGGGAAGGCGTCTTCGGAGGCCACCCGTCGCAGGCGAGACGGTGAATAGGAGTTCATGAGTGATGCTGAGAGAAGAAGTTCGGGCTGGGGCGGGTGCCTCGGTGCCGGTGACGGCGCGCCGCAGGAGTGCCAGGAGGCTCGCGGGGAGAGGATCGGCGGCCGCGTTCGTCGTCTTCCTCGCGTGCCAGGGGATGCCGGCCGCGGCGGCTCCGACCCTCGACTACGGCCCGAGCGGCACGGCGTCCATGACCGTCTCCGGTGCGGACGATCCCGGCGTCGCCACGGACTTCACCGTTCCGGGCGGCGTGTCCACGATCGGCTTCCACATCGACGGTGCCTCGGGCGGGGGCGCGGGCGGCAACTTCGGCGGCGTGGCGACGGCCCTCGCCGGGACCATCGACGTCGAGCCGGGCGACGTGCTCAGGCTCGTCCCGTCGGCGCCGGGCGCGAACGAGGCGGACGGAGGGACCGGCGGAGCGGGGTACTCCCCGGGCGGTACCGGCGGCTCGGCGAGCGGTTCCGCCGCCGGCGGAGGCGGGGGCGGTGGCTCGTCCGCGATCGCGATCGTTCACGGGGACACGGGCGTCGAGGAGATCCTCGTCGTCGCGGCGGGAGGCGGCGGCGCCGGGGGCTGCTCCTACGCCTGGTTCTGCAGCGGCAGCGCGGGTGGCATGGGCGACCGCGCCGGTGAGCACGGTGGTGGCGGAGCCTCGGACTGGGGTCGCGGTGGCGAGCCCGGCATCGGCGCCACGGGTGGCGCCGGCGGCCTCGGCGGTGCCTGGGGTGCGGAGGGGACGAACGGTCGCGACGCCGAGGACGGCGGCGCCGGCGGTGACGGTGGCGGCGGGTGGAGCTACGCGGGAGCCGGCGGTGGCGGCGGTGGCGGTTACGCGGGCGGTGGCGGTGGTGGCGGCGGCGAGTTCAGCACGAGCCACGGCGGCGGTGGCGCCGGCGGTTCGTCGTTCGTCAACGACGCGACGTCACGGACCGTCACGGCGGCCTACCGGTACGGCAACGCCAGCGAGGTGGATCCGGACATCGCCGCCGACCTGGTGACGCAGTTCGGGACCGCCGCCGACTGGACGAGCATCAACGGCTGGGCGACGGGCGACATCTCCCTGTTCTGGGACCCCTCGTACACGATCGACATCGCGACGGTCGTCAACGACGGCGTCACGCCGATCTGGGAGGGCAGCAACGTCTGCATCGACATGACCGCGACGAACGCCGACGACGCGACCAAGGACGTCCCCGGCAGCTCCTGGGCCATCTACAACGAGGCGGGGCGCCTGCTCAACGGGTTCAACGTGGCCCCGAGCGGTCACGGGATCGTCGGGACGTACTGCACCTCGACGCTGTCGGCCGGAACGTACGCGTTCCGGATCGAGTTCGTCTCGGGCGAGGAGAACTACAGCACGACCGAGACGTGGGTGAGCTTCGTCGTCCTCGATCCCGCGGCTGACGACGACGGCGATGGGCTGACCAACGCCGAGGAGGACGCTCTCGGGACGGACCCGCTCGACCCGGACACCGACGGTGACGGGATGGGTGACGGGTTCGAGGTCGACAACGGGTTCGACCCGCTCAACCCGGACGAGGACGGCAACGGCGTGCTGGATGGTGAGGACGACGCCGACGGCGATGGCCTGACCAACGGTGAGGAGGAGGACCACGGGACGGACCCGAACAACCCCGACACCGATGGTGACGGGATGGGGGATGGGTTCGAGGTGGACAACGGGTTCGACCCGCTTGACCCCGATGAGGACGGCAACGGCGTGCTGGATGGTGAGGACGACGCCGACGGCGACGGCCTGACCAACGGCGAGGAGGAAGAGCACGGCACCGACCCGAACAACCCCGACACCGACGGTGACGGGATGGGGGATGGGTTCGAGGTCGACAACGGGTTCGACCCGCTCAACCCGGATGAGGACGGCAACGGCGTCCTGGACGGTGACGACGACGCCGACGGCGACGGCCTCACCAACGCCGAGGAAGAGGACCACGGCACCGACCCGAACAACCCCGACACCGACGGCGACGGCCTCTCCGACGGTGACGAGGTCAAGAACGGCTCCGATCCCCTGGACGCCGCGAGCCAGCCGGGCTCCTCGCTCGCTGGGCTCCTCGCCTCGACCGGTTCGGCGCTCGTCGCGGCCTCGGTGATCGCGGTGCTGTCGCTCGTGCTCGGCGGAGCGATCGTGCTGGTGCGTCGTAGCCGGAGGACGTTCGGACTCTGACCCCGGCTCTCCGTGCCGCAGGACCTGGGGTCCTGCGGCACGGGGGCGTCCGGACGGGGCGCCGGCCCGCCGTCGTGCCACGGCGAGGTAGGCGACCATGTGCTGCGCCGGGTGGCGCGAGGGCCGACAGCGGCGACAGGGCCGACAGCGGCGATCGCGTGGGGGTGCGATCGCCGTGCGCACGACCGTGCTCTGGCGGGTGGTGCAGGACATGGGGAGTTCCGATGGGGAGTGATCGGCGAGCCTGCGCCCGCCCGCGGGCGCGTGGGCCGCGCGAGTCGAGGCGGTGGGTGACGACGCGGCTGGGGTGCCGCCCGGGGGTCGTTCCGCGGCTTCGCCTGCCGGGCGGCGCGGCCTCGTGATCCACGCCGACGAGACGTTGCGGACCGTCCGGCTTCTGTTGCGCGGGGTGTCGGTGCAGATCGCCAGGCCGTGGGGCTGCGGCGAGATCGTGGACGCCGTCATCGAGCTGCTGGAGCTGCGCGGCGTGAGCGTCATGACGTGGCGCGAGCTCGCCGCGGCGCCCGGAGAGCCCGGTGACCGGGCCAGGCGCAACGGCCTCGTGCGCCGAGCGGACCAGCTCGCCGCGGCGTGGCGGCGATCGGGTGCGTCGGTCCTCGTGGTCGAGGACGTCGAGGAGCTGGGCGCGGACGCCGCCGAGCTCGACGAGGTCACGCGCCGGGAGCACATCACGACGGTCATGACCGTGACGCTGGTCGACGGCGTCGCCCCCACCTCGCTGCCGGGTCGCGGCAGGGGCTACGTCCGCGTGCAGCTCGCGCGCCTCACCTACGCGGACACCCTCGAGCTCGTGAAGACGATGCTGCCCGGCCATCGTCGCGACGGGAGCCTGATCGAGGTCGCGTCGGAGGTCTTCCGCGCGACGGGCGGGGTCGTCGCGCTCGCCGAGGCGATGCTCCGCGGACTCCTGCTGGAGGAGTCGCTGACCACCGCCGGGGGCACGTGGCGGATCGGGGACGCGCGCTGGTGGTCGCACGTCGAGCCGGTCGCGGACGAGGCGCTGGTGTTCCTCCGTCGGGCCGGGCCGGCGAGTGCCTGCGGCGCGTGCCCCGTCTCGTGGATGCGCGACGCCGGGCGGCCGAACGTCCGCCATCAGGCGGGTCCCGCGGGCCTTGACGGCGGTCTCGCGACGTCCCCGGCGTGCGAGGGCTGTCTCGCCGACGAGTTCGTTCCCCCGATCCTGGTCGACCACCTCCGGTCCCGGTACCTGCGGCGGTTCCGCAGCGTGGCCGAGGGCTCCTCGTGGCGCGTCACGATGTCCGATCGGTCGGGCGGCCGGCGGGTCGGACGTGCCCTGCGCGACATCGAGGTGGCGTGCGTCGACGCGCTCGACGAGGGACTGCGCCCCACGTCGGCCGACCCTGGTAGCGGTGGCGTGGGCGGCGGAGGCCGGTCGGCGCGGGCAGGCGGTTCGCCGAGCCCGCCGGTTCGGGGCGTCGCGATCGTCGGGCCGGTGGGTGGCGGTGTCGCGTCACCCGCCACCGGGCTGTTCCGCCGCTACCTGGGGTGGGCCCGTCGCGAGGACGCGGCCGAGGTCGCGGGACTCGCCGAGGGAGTCCCGTCGGAGGAGTGGCAGATCCGTGACGGGCTGTGGGAAGGCCTGGGGCGGCTGGCGGGCGCAGACCCGGCAGCGAGTGCCGGGTCCGGGTGGGGTGCGTCGTCGGCCGAGTCGTCGCTGTCGTCCTCACCGGAGGCCGTCCGGCGTCTGGCGCGGCGCGACGGGGAGGGCGCGATCCGGGTCGGGCTGAGGGACGTCGCGGACGCCTTCAGGTCCCTGGACGGCTCCCGCGTGCTGGTCGACTGCTACGTGGCGGCGCTGGTGCTCTTCTGGGCCGGGGAGGGTCGCCTGCACATGGGGCTCGTGGAACGGGTCCTGCACGCCTACCCCGCCCTGGACCGGACCAGTCCGTTCTGGTCCGGCTTCCTCAATCTGGCGACCTTCGTCGCGTTCGCCAAGGGCGAGTGGCCGTCGCTCGCCGCCGTCGCGGACGTCAGGGGTGGTTCCGGCGGCTCCGGCGACCCGAGGACGGGGGTGCCGTGGGCATCGGCGCTCGACACGGAGCTCGCGATCGCCCTGGCGGGGGACGACGTCGCAGGCGCGGCAGCGCTGCTCGCGCGCATGGCCGACGACGCTCGGAGCGCCGCGCCACGGCTCGCGGAGGTCGAGGACGAGCTGCGGCGGGTCGAGGAGGGGACCAGTCCGGCCGGGTTCCTGGCCCTCGTCCTCGAGGTGGTGCGGCGGCGCGCGTTCGAGCGACCGAGCCGAGACGAGCTCGACGCCGTCCTGGTCCTTCACCGCAGGTTCCGAGGCCGCTATCCGGACGCACTGTGCTCGCGGGAGAAACTGGGCGCGGGCCGGGTGGACGCCCTGACGCCGCGCGAGGTCGAGATCGGCCTGCTGAGCGAGTGCCGGTCGACCCGGGAGATCGCGTCGCTGCTCGGGCTGTCGATCCGGACCGTCGACAACCATCTCGCGGCCGCGTTCCGCAAGACGGGCCTCAGCTCCCGCGTGGAGCTCTCGACGGCCATCTCGTGGAGCCACCTGGCGGGTGTCCCGAGGTGCGACCGGACGGCGGGCCGTGAGCGCGAGCCGTAGGAGGCGCGGCGGCGCCGCTTCCCCGAGTGTGCTTTGAGGCCCAAACGCCGCCGCCGGCCTAGTTCGTTGCGGCCTTGGTCGCGGGGTCGGCGATCCGGACGGGGACGGTCGCCGCGACGATGTGCGCGAAGCCGTGCCTGTAGGCGTTGCGGAAGCTTCGGGGGCCGTGGCTGGGCGGCGGCCTTGGGCCGAGGCTCACGGCAGAAGTCTGCCGTGAGCCGCGATGGCGCCAGCTCTGCTGGCGCAGCACGGGAAAAGAAAGACCCGGCCCACGAGGGACCGGGTGAGTGATGCGTCAATCGTAGAGCATGGCGTATCCGCGTGTCACCAGGCTGGTGGGCGCGTGTATCCACCGGCTGGGTTCGGGAGCTGGCACTCGCTGAAGTCGGTGGGGCCGAGCCTTCGCCACCAGTGCGAGCCTGCACCCTCGGTGGGGACTCCCGTAAGGTCTCCGGCGAAACGCCCGCCGCGGGGGTTGACCACTCCTACGGGAACGAGCTCACGAGCACGTCGTACTGGGAAGGCGAGGTCGGAGTCGTTCGAGACGATCACCACCGCGTCCACGGTACCGGTGTAGACATCCGCCAGCATGTGAGAAGCGACGTTGACGTCGGATCCCTTCTCCTCCTGGTGGAGAGTCGACACCATGAAGTAGGCATTGGGCAGGGGTGAGCCGAGGGGAGCCTGGATCATGACCGGCCAGTGAGGGGCGGCGAGTCGCGGCGGATCTCCCGGGCGGTTGCCCCGCACGGCCAGTGGGCGTACCTGAACCCCAGTGATGTACTTGCCGTACTCGATGTGGCCGACGCTCCCTGAGGCAAGAAGCGCCTTGAGGTACACATCCTGCTCGTGCTGACCAACCGGGTTGTGGCGGGCGTCGATCCTTGCTGTGCAGTAGGTCAGTCGCTCGATCGATGCCCCTGGCCATGAGCGTTGTCCCGCAACGACTCGGTGTGCAAGGACCCCTACGTCGAGCCACTTCCAGTGGGGTAGGCCTCGACACTGGCTGCGGGCCCCGTAGTACAGGTTGTAGCCATCCACGTACACGCCCACTCGCATCTTGTGTCTCCTCTCTAGCTCTCCGACTCGTAAGGGCTAATGTAGAAGGTCTCGATCTCTTATCTCGTGGAGCGACGGTAGCATGGGCGATGGTCGCGGCGAGTCGGGATGGCCCAGTAGAGGGTCTTGTTCTGTTAGTGCTCCCCGCAGGGGCGGGGTCGTGCGCGTGGTTGCTCCCGAACGAATCGGCCTCGACCGCATCGCGCACCTCGTGGCGT
>ERZ778022.171-NODE-171-length-203179-cov-8.747036_pt1 | contig 203179 bp, 160 predicted proteins | sample MGYA00375752_ERZ778022 | MGnify/ENA primary metagenome ERZ778022 (study PRJEB29350, sample SAMN05389826) | bioreactor metagenome | isolation source: Thiocyanate bioreactor | place: South Africa: University of Cape Town | collected 2014-04-04 ...
ACCGCCCTTGACGGTGTCGTAGGTGTGCCACTCCCAGTTGTCCTCCTCGACGTTGGCGAGCGCCGCGCACATCCCGCCCTGGGCGGCTCCGGTGTGCGAGCGGGTCGGGTAGAGCTTGGTGACGACGGCGGTGCGCGCGCGCGAGGAGGCCTCGAGCGCCGCGCGCATGCCGGCGCCGCCGGCGCCGACGATGACGACGTCGTAGGTGTGCGTCTGCACGGGGTTGTCCTTCTTCCGCTTGCGACGGGTGGTGGTGCGACTGGCCGGGGTCTCGGGGGTCGGCGTTCGGCCTCAGGCGAAGCAGATCGACGGCAGCAGGTCCGCCGGTGAGCCCGGCGGGCACGGGTCGAACGTGAAGATGACGAGCGTCCCGAGCACGACCGTCACGACGAACGCGAGGTAGAGCAGCGCCTTGAGCGTGATCCGGGTGCCGGTCCGCTCGGCGTAGTCGTTGATGATCGTGCGGACGCCGTTCGTGCCGTGGATCATCGCGAGCCAGAGCATGAGCAGGTCCCAGACCTGCCAGAACGGCGAGCTCCACTTGCCGCCGACGAAGGCGAAGTCGATCGCGTGGACGCCGTCGCCGATGAGCAGGTTGACGATGAGGTGGCCGAACACGAGCACGATGAGGACGACGCCGGAGATGCGCATGAACAGCCATCCCCACAGCTCGAGGTTGACGTCCCCGCGCAGGCCGGCCGTGCGGCGCGTCCGCGGCGGCGCGATGTCGGGTGCGGAGCCGGACATGTCAGTGGCCTCCGAAGACGTTCATGAGGTGGCGCGGCGCGAAGCCGAGGAACAGGACGACCGCGACACCGATGACGATCCAGAACATGACCCGCTGGTAGCGCGGGCCCTTCGCGAGGAAGTCGACGAGGATGATCCGCACGCCGTTGAAGGCGTGGAACAGGATCGCCGCGACGAGGCCGAGTTCGCCGATGCCCATGATCGGCGTCTTGTACGTGCCGATGACCTCGTTGTAGACCTCGGGCGAGACCCGCACGAGGGCGGTGTCGAGCACGTGCACCAGGAGGAAGAGGAACAGGAGCATCCCGGTGACGCGCTGCAGCACCCAGGACCACATGCCCTCGCCCCCGCGGTACAGGGTCGCGAACTTCTTCTCTTTCGTCTGCGCCCTCGGTGTCGGGGGTGGGAGTGTGGGAGCGCTGGCCACGGTGCTGAGCCTCCAAGAGCTGATCGGAACTCCTCCACTCTAGTCTCGGGGTTATGAAGGACGAAGCAGACGACACGACGTCAGCACCCCCGGCGGCTCTCCACCGCGTCGACGGACCGGCCGACGACCCGACCGGGGAGCTCGTCGCCATCGTCCCGGCGGGTGGCGCGGGGACGCGGCTGTGGCCGCTCTCGCGGCGCTCGCGGCCCAAGTTCCTCCTCGACCTCGTGGGCTCCGGCCGGACGCTGCTCCAGGCGACGGTCGACCGGCTCCTGCCGCTGACCGGCCACGGCGGCGTCTACGTCGTGACCGGCGTCGCGCACGCCGAGGCCGTGGCCGGGCAGCTCCCGGAGCTGCCGGTCGCCAACCTGCTCGCCGAACCCAGCCCGCGGGACTCGATGGCGGCCATCGCCCTCGCCGCCGCCGTCGTCGAGGCGCGGCTCGGCCCGCGGGTCGTCGCGTCGTTCGCCGCCGACCACGTCGTGCCCGACGCCGACCGGTTCCGCGACTGCGTCCGCACGGCGGTGCTGGCGGCGCGCGCGGGCTACGTCACGACCGTCGGGATCGAGGCGACCGGCCCGTCCACCGCGTTCGGCTACATCGAGCGCGACGAGGAGCTGGCCGCGGTCCCCGGCGCGTTCGGCGTGCGGCGGTTCGTCGAGAAGCCGGACGCCGAGACGGCCGCCGGCTACCTCGCGACCGGCCGGTACTCGTGGAACGCCGGCATGTTCGTCGTGCGCACCGACGTGCTGCTCGGCCACCTCGCGCGGCTGCACCCCGAGCTGGCCGCCGGCGTCCGCGAGATCGCCGCCGCCTGGGACACGGCCGGACGTGACGACGTGCTCGGCCGCGTCTGGCCGACCCTCGAGCGGATCGCGATCGACCACGCGATCGCCGAGCCGGTGGCGGCGCAGGGCGGCGTCGCCGTGGTGCCGGGGACGTTCGGCTGGGACGACATCGGCGACGTCGACGCGCTCGCCGGGCTGCTGTCCGCCGCTGGGCAGGACGACGCGGCGGCGCCCGTCGTGCTGGCGTCGAGCGAGCCGGGCGCGTCGAGCGGCGAGCCGGGTGACGGGGCGGGCGCCCCGATCGTCGTCATCGACTCCCCGCGCGCGCTCGTCGCCCCCGGCCCCGACGCGCCGGCGATCGCGGTCGTGGGACTGCCGGGCGTCGCCGTCGTGCGCACCGGCGACGCGATCCTCGTCCTGTCCCGGGACGCGGCGCAGGACGTCAAGGGCGTCGTCGACCGGCTGCGCGAGCTGGGTCGCGACGACCTCGTCTGACGCGTCGCGGCCCCGGCCCGGCCACGGCCGGCCGGGGCGGACGGCGGCCGGGCGAGTAACCTCGCCGTCGTGCCTCTCGACTCCACCCCAGCTCACGCCTTCACCGCCGTCGACACCGCCGTCGAGAACCGCATGGACTCCCTGGTCGCGCTGCGCCGCGACATCCACGCCCACCCCGAGACCGCCTGGACCGAGCACCGCACGAGCCAGCTCGTGCTCGACACGCTCGCCGCGGCGGGCCTCGCCCCGCGGATGCTCGGGGCGACCGGCGTCGTCTGCGACATCCCCGCGTCGCCCGGGACGCCGGCCGTCGCCGGCCTCCCGTCGGGGCACCGGACGGTCGCGCTGCGCGCCGACCTCGACGCCCTGCCGGTGACCGAGGAGACCGGGCTGCCGTTCGCCTCGACGCGGCCGGGCGTCTCGCACGCCTGCGGTCACGACGTCCACACCGCCGTCGTGCTCGGCGCGGGGCTGGCGCTCGCCGACCTCGCGCGGGACGGCCTGCTGCCGGTCGACGTCCGGCTCGTGTTCCAGCCCGCCGAGGAGGTCCAGCCCGGCGGCGCCGAGGCGGCGATCGAGGCGGGCGTGCTGGACGGCGTCGAGCAGATCTACGCCGTCCACGCCGATCCCAAGATCGAGGTCGGGACGATCGGCTCGCGCGTCGGGTCCATCACGTCGGCCTCGGACCCGGTCCGCGTGACGCTCCGGTCGCAGGGCGGTCACACGTCGCGCCCGCACATGACGGGCGACGTGGTCTACGCGCTCGGCCAGGTCATCGCGCAGGCCGCCGGCGTCCTCGGGCGGCGGATGGACCCGCGCGCCGGCGTCAACCTCACCTGGGGCGCCGTCCACGCGGGCAACGCGACCAACGCGATCCCGACGTCGGGCAGCCTCCTCGGGACGCTGCGCGTGCTCGACGTCAAGGAGTGGGAGCGCGCCGGGCACGTCCTCGACACGGCGATCGAGCAGATCGTCGCGCCCTACGGGGTCGAGGTCGAGGTCGACCACGTGCGCGGCGTGCCCCCGACCGTCAACGAGGAGGTGGCCACCTCCTACATCGAGGCGGCGGCCGCCGGCGTCGTCGGGTCGGAGAACGTCACGCTGACGGAGCAGTCGCTCGGCGGCGAGGACTTCGGCTGGTACCTGCGCCGGGTGCCCGGCGCGATGGTCCGCCTCGGCGCCCGGACGCCCGGTGCCCCGATCACGGACCTGCACCGCGCGGACCTCGTCATCGACGAGCGCGCGATCGGGATCGGCGCGCGGATGCTCGCGCGCACGGTCGTCGTCGCGGGGAGCAGCCCCGCGCCGCGGCCGTTCCCGGCGGCCTGACGCCGGTCGTCGCGCCGCCCCTTAGCGCCCACAGCACGATTTGGTCACGATTTCCGCGGGCGTCCCACAATGTGACACGCCGGCAACGTGGGTGACCTACGCTGTCTCTCTGCCCCTCGCGTGGGGGCACGACGGCGGAGGCATTGACCTCCCGGTGACCCCGGGGGTGCCGCGTCGTCCGTCCACTGACAAGGAGATCACGTGAAGAAGTCGATCATCGCGGTGGCGGGTGCCGCCGCTGTCGCACTGACGCTGGCCGCCTGCGGCACGGCCCCGGAGTCCGGTTCGGGCTCCTCCGAGACGCCCACGGACACCGCGTCCGAGACCGCTGACGGCGGCGAGACCGAGACGGGCGGCGGCGAGGCCGTCGAGGGCTTCAAGGCCTGCATGGTCTCCGACGCCGGCGGCTTCGACGACCAGTCGTTCAACCAGTCCGGCAAGGAGGGCCTCGACAAGGCCGCCTCCGAGCTCGGTGTCGAGGTCAAGGCGATCGAGTCGCGCGACGACTCCGAGTACGGCCCGAACATCGACAGCCTCATCTCCGACGGCTGCACCTACATCATCGGCGTCGGCTTCCTGCTCGAGCCGGCGATCCAGGCGGCTGGCCGGGCGAACCCGGACCTCCACTTCGGCCTCATCGACTCCGCGCTGTCCAACCCCGACGACTTCTCCACGGTCGAGCTGGACAACGTCAAGCCGCTGCTCTTCAACACGGCCGAGGCCGCGTTCCTCGCGGGCTACGCCGCCGCCGGCATGTCCGAGTCCGGCAAGGTCGGCACGTTCGGCGGTCTGCCGATCCCGTCCGTCACCATCTTCATGGACGGCTTCGCCGACGGTATCAAGCAGTACAACGAGGACAACGGCAAGGCCGTCGAGCTCATCGGCTGGGACAAGGACACCCAGGAGGGCTCCTTCACGGGTGACTTCGACGACCAGTCGAAGGGCCAGGACACCACGCAGGGCTTCCTCGACCAGGGCGTCGACATCGTCATGCCCGTCGCCGGCCCGGTCGGCCTCGGCGCCGCCTCGGCCCTCCAGGCCGCCAACGGCACCATGGTGTGGGTCGACTCCGACGGCTTCAACTCCACGAGCTACGGCGACATCATCCTCACCTCGGTGATGAAGGAGATCGGCCAGGCCGTCTTCGACTCCGTCAAGGCCTCCTCCGAGGGCAGCTTCTCCGCCGAGCCGTACGTCGGCACGCTGGAGAACGGCGGCGTCGGGATCGCCCCGTGGCACGACTTCGAGAGCAAGGTCCCGGCCGAGCTCACGCAGAAGATCGACGAGTACAAGCAGAAGATCATCTCGGGCGAGCTGAAGGTCGAGTCCCCCTCGACCCCGTCCTGACGACGGTCGCGTGACATGAGCTGACCGCGCGCCGAGATCGGCGCGCGGTCGCCAGCGGGGCGGGCCCCACGGCCCGCCCCGCTGTCGTCCCCGGCGCGTGCCCGGACCGGGCCCGCGTGCCAGGATGTGTGTCCTAGGTCACCGTCGGGGACCCGTCCGTGACGCTGCGACACACCTGACCGACCTGACCCAACCGACCAGAAGGAAAGCGCGGATGCGGCTCGAGCTACGGGGCATCACCAAGCGGTTCGGCGACTTCACCGCCAACGACTCCATCGACCTCGTGGTCGAGCCGGGACAGATCCACGCGATCCTCGGCGAGAACGGGGCCGGCAAGAGCACGCTGATGAACGTGCTGTACGGCCTCTACACCCCGGAGGAGGGCGAGATCCTCATCGACGGGGTCCCGCAGCACTTCGCCGGCCCCGGCGACGCGATGCGCGCCGGGATCGGGATGGTCCACCAGCACTTCATGCTGGTCCCGGTCTTCACCGTGACCGAGAACGTCGTCCTCGGCCAGGAGCCGATGGGCGGACCGCTCATCTCCACCGACCGCGCCCGGGCGCTCGTCCGGGACACGGCATCGTCGCTCGGGTTCCAGATCGACCCCGACGCCCTGGTCGGCGACATCTCCGTCGGCGCACAGCAGCGCGTGGAGATCGTCAAGGCGCTGTCCCGCGACGCCCGCCTGCTCATCCTCGACGAGCCGACCGCGGTGCTGACGCCGCAGGAGACCGACGAGCTCATCGAGATCATGCGGCGCCTCGCGGCGAACGGCACGGCGATCCTCTTCATCACCCACAAGCTCCGGGAGATCCGCGCCGTCGCGGACGCCATCACGATCATCCGGCTCGGCCGCGTCGTCGGCACCGCGACGCCGGACGCCCCCGAGACCGAGCTGGCCTCGCTCATGGTCGGCCGGTCGGTGAGCCTCGGCGTCGACCGCGCACCGGCGCAGCCGGGCGAGACCATCCTCGACGTCGCCGGCCTCGTCGTGCGCGACTCGACCGGCGTCCCCGTCGTCGACGACGTGACGCTCTCGGTCGCGCGCGGCGAGATCCTCGCCGTCGCCGGCGTCCAGGGCAACGGCCAGACCGAGCTCGCCGAGGCGATCCTCGGCCTGCGCAAGCCCGACGCGGGCAGCATCTCGTTCGCCGGCCGACCCGTCGCCGACCTCGACGTGCGGGAACGGCTCGACGCCGGCCTCGGCTACGTGCCGGAGGATCGCTCGACCGACGGCCTCGTCGGCGAGTTCTCGATCACCGAGAACCTCGTCCTCGACCGGGTCGGCGCCCCGCCGGTCTCCCGCGGGGCGGCGCTCGACGTCGGCTGGATGCGCCGCAACGCCACGGATCTCGTCAAGGAGTTCGACGTGCGCACCACGTCGATCGAGCGCGCGGCCGGCACGCTGTCCGGCGGCAACCAGCAGAAGGTCGTGCTCGCCCGCGAGCTGTCCCGCGACCTCAGCCTGCTCGTCGCGTCCCAGCCGACGCGCGGCGTCGACGTCGGGTCGATCGAGTTCCTGCACGAGCGGATCGTCTCCGAGCGGGACAAGGGCGCCGCCGTCGTCATCGTCTCGACCGAGCTGGACGAGGTGCTCGCGCTCGGCGACCGGATCGCCGTCATGTGCGGCGGCCGGCTCGTCGGCATCGTTCCCGGCGGCGAGGACCGTGACGTCCTCGGTCTCATGATGACGGGGATGGACCCGGAGGAGGCCCGGCGCCAGGCGTCGGAGCACCGCACGCTGCTCGGCCAGGCCGATCTCGAGGCCGCCGTCGAGGCGGAGGCCGCCGCGGCGGCGGACGCCGGGTTCGGCTGGCCGGTCGGAGCCCCGCAGGAGTCGGTCGCGGTCGTCGTCGATGTCGACGACGTGCCCGACGGCCCACCCGCCGCCGACCCGCCGGACCCCGACCCGACGGACGTCGGGCTGCCGGAGCCGGGCCTGCCGGAGCTGGGCCTGCCCGAGGCGGGCGGCGACGCCACCTCGGCCGCGCACGCCGCCGACGCGGCCGACCAGATCAACGCAACCGACGAGGAGACCCAGCGATGACGACCACGCCATCCTCGCCCGGCGCGGCCCCCGAGGGCGAGCCCCTCGGGCCGGAGCCGGTGAGCGACTCCCCGCTCGCCGGGGGGAGCCAGCCGGAGGCGCCGCAGCAGACGCGCACCGAGTCCTTCCTGCACCAGGTGATGAGCTCCTCGTGGGTGCTCACGCTCGGGGCCGTCGTCCTCGCGATCCTGCTCGGCGCCGTCCTCATCGTCGCGACCGACGCCGAGGTCCAGGCGACCGCCTCCTACTTCTTCGCGCGGCCGAGCGACTTCTTCGCCGCGGCCTGGCGGGCCGCGTCGGAGGCGTACATCGCGCTGTTCCAGGGGGCGATCTACGACTCGAACGCGACCAGCTTCGTCCGCGCGATCCGCCCGATCACCGAGACGCTCACGATCGCGACGCCGCTCATCCTCGCCGGTCTCTCGATCGGTCTCGGCTTCCGCGCCGGCCTGTTCAACATCGGTGGTCAGGGCCAGGTCATCCTCGGTGCGATCGGCGCGACCTGGCTGGGCTTCGCGCTCCACCTGCCCGTCGGGCTGCACCTGCTCGTCGCGCTGCTGGGCGCGGCGGCCGGCGGCGCGATCTGGGCCGGCATCGCCGGTGTCCTCAAGGCGCGCACCGGCGCGCACGAGGTGATCGTCACGATCATGCTCAACAACATCGCCGGCTTCTTCGTGCTGTGGCTCGTCTACACGAAGTACTTCGCCTCCAAGACGCCCGGCGTCTCCAAGCCGATCCAGTCGACCGCGATGCTGCCGAAGCTGCTGCCGGACCCGTTCCGGCTGCACCTGGGCTTCGTCCTCGCGCTCGCGATCGCGGTCGGCGTGTGGTGGCTCATGGAGCGCTCGTCGCTCGGGTTCAAGCTGCGCGCCGTCGGCTCCAACGCCCGGGCCGCGCGGACCGCCGGCATCTCGGTCGCGGCCATGACGGTCGCGGCCATGGCGATCTCGGGGGCGCTGTCGGGGCTCGCGGGCGGCACGCTCGTGCTGGGGACCGAGGGCAAGCTCTCCGCCGCCGTCGTCGGCTCGATCGGCTTCGACGCCATCACGGTGGCGCTGCTGGGCCGGTCCAAGCCGCTCGGCACCGTGCTCGCCGGGCTCCTGTTCGGCGCGCTCGCCGCCGGCGGACGCCTCATGCAGACGCGCACCGGGACGCCGCTCGACCTCGTCCTCGTGCTCCAGTCCTTCATCGTCCTGTTCATCGCGGCGCCCCCGCTCGTGCGGTCGATCTTCCGACTGCCGGCACCGGGCTCCGGCAAGCGCCCCACGCGGGCGAAGCAGGCCACCGTCCCGACCGAGCAGGCAGGAGCCGCGGCATGACCACCACGCTGACCCCGCCCGCGGCCCCGGCGCCCGCGCCGGTCGCGGCCTCGACCGTTCCCGCGGTCCCGGTCCGTCTCCGGACGCCGATCGTCCTCGCGGTCCTGACGCTGCTCACGGCCGTCATGGCCTGGGCGACGCGTCCGGGGCACTCGACGGTCCGCATCTCGACCGACGCCGACTCGATCCAGATCGCCCCCCTCGCCATCCCTGGGCCGCCGGCCGCCTGGGTCCTCACCGTCGGCGTCGCCGTGGCCGCCGGGCTCGCGTTCTGGTACGCGCTCGGCCGCCGCAAGGTCCCGACGTGGCTGGTCGGCCTCGCCGGTCTGTTCGCCTTCCTCACGGTGCTCGTGCTCATCAGCTCGGGCAAGTCGCAGGTCGTGCCGATCACGGGGCTCCTGTTCGGGACGCTGTTCCTCGCCACCCCGCTCGTGTTCGGCGCGCTCTCCGGCGTCGTGTGCGAGCGCGTCGGCATCGTCAACATCGCGATCGAGGCCCAGCTCCTGTTCGGGGCGTTCGCCGCGGCCGTCGTGGCGTCCGTCGCCGGCTCGAGCTACTGGGGGCTTATCGCGGCGCCGCTCGCCGGCGTCGCCGTCGCCGCGCTGCTCGCCTGGTTCTCGATCACCTACCAGGTCAACCAGATCATCGTCGGCGTCGTGCTCAACGTGCTCGTCGTCGGCCTCACCGGTTTCCTGTTCTCGACCGTGCTGCGCGAGACGCCGGGCCTCAACGACCCCATGCGGCTGCCGGTGCTGCCCATCCCGCTGCTGTCGGAGATCCCCGTCATCGGCCCCGTGCTGTTCCGGCAGAACCTGCTCGTCTACCTCATGTACGCGATCGTCATCGGGCTGCAGGTGATGATCTTCCGCTCCCGGTGGGGCCTGCGGCTGCGCGCGGTGGGCGAGCACCCGAAGGCCGCCGACACGGTCGGGATCGACGTCATCCGCACCCGGTGGCGCAACACCCTCCTGGGTGGGGCGATCGCCGGCCTCGGTGGCGCCTTCTTCACGGTCGCGTCGAACCTCGCGTTCGGCAAGGAGATGACGGCCGGCAAGGGCTTCATCGCCCTGGCCGCGATGATCCTCGGGCGGTGGAGCCCGAAGGGCGCCGTCGCCGCCGCGCTCCTGTTCGGCCTCGCCGGCCAGATGCAGGGGCTCATGTCGACGCTCCAGGTGCCCGTGCCGTCGCAGTTCCTCGCGATGATCCCGTACATCGTGACGATCTTCGCCGTCGCCGGGTTCGCCGGGAAGGTGCGCGCACCGGCTGCCGAGGGCATCCCGTATGTCAAGTAACCCCTCGCGCGAGGTCGACTGGGACGCCCTGCGGGCCGAGGCCACCGCGGCGATGCGGCGCGCCTACGCCCCATACTCCGGCTTCCCGGTCGGCGCGGCCGCGCTCACGACCGACGGCCGGCTGATCAGCGGCTGCAACATCGAGAACGCCGCCTACGGCGTCACGCTGTGCGCCGAGTGCTCGCTCGTCTCGGCGCTCGTCATGGGCGGGGGCGGGCGCCTGGCGGCGTTCACCTGCGTCAACGCCGACGGCGAGGTCATCGCGCCGTGCGGTCGGTGCCGCCAGCTCCTGTGGGAGCACGGCGGGCCCGACCTGCTGGTCGAGACCGCCTGGGCCGGCGTCGTGCCGATGACGCAGGTCCTGCCGGGCGGGTTCGGTCCCGACGACCTCGTGGCCGTCGAGACAAGTCGGAAGAAGCTGGAGCAGCCATGACCGAGTCGTTCGACGCCGTCGACGTCATCAGGACCAAGCGCGACGGGGGCGAGCTCTCGGACGCGCAGATCGCGTGGGTCATCGACGCCTACGTGCGCCAGGTGGTGGCGGAGGAGCAGATGGCCGCGCTGGCCATGGCGATCCTGCTGCGCGGCATGAACCGCCGCGAGATCGCCTCGTGGACGGCCGCGATGATCGCGAGCGGCGAGCGGATGGACTTCTCCTCGCTCCCGCGGCCGACGTCGGACAAGCACTCGACCGGGGGCGTTGGCGACAAGATCACGCTGCCGCTCGCTCCGCTCGTCGCGGTGTTCGACGTCGCGGTGCCGCAGCTCTCCGGCCGCGGCCTCGGTCACACCGGCGGGACGCTCGACAAGCTGGAGTCCATCCCCGGCTGGCGGGCGGCGCTGAGCAACGAGGAGATGATGGCGCAGCTCGCCGACGTCGGCGCCGTCATCTGCCAGGCCGGCTCCGGGCTCGCGCCCGCCGACCGCCGGCTGTACGCGCTGCGCGACGTCACCGGGACGGTGGAGGCGATCCCGCTCATCGCGTCCTCGATCATGAGCAAGAAGATCGCGGAGGGCACGGCGTCGCTCGTGCTCGACGTCAAGGTCGGCTCCGGCGCCTTCATGAAGGACATCGACGCCGCGCGCGAGCTGGCCCGGACGATGGTCGACCTCGGGACGGACGCCGGTGTCGACACCCGCGCGCTGCTGACCGACATGTCGACGCCGCTCGGGCTCACGGTCGGCAACGCGCTCGAGGTGCGCGAGTCGGTCGAGGTGCTGGCCGGGGGCGGCCCCGCCGACGTCGTCGACCTCACGCTCGCGCTGGCGCGGGAGATGCTCGACGCCGCCGGACGCCCCGACGCCGACCCGGCGGCCGCGCTCGCCGACGGCCGCGCGATGGACGCGTGGCGCCGGATGATCGAGGCGCAGGGCGGCGACGCGGACGCGGAGCTGCCGGTCGGTCGGGAGTCCCACGTGGTGACGGCGCCGGCCGACGGCGTGCTGACGCGGCTCGACGCGCTCGGCGTCGGCGTCGCGGCCTGGCGCCTGGGCGCCGGGCGCGCGCGGCGCGAGGACGAGGTCCAGGCCGGCGCGGGGATCGAGCTGCACGCGAAGCCGGGCGACGCCGTGCGCGCCGGCCAGCCGCTCATGACCCTGTGGACGGACACCCCCGAGCGGTTCGAGCGCGCGCTCGAGGCGCTGGACGGCGCGGCCGTCGTCGGTGGTCCCGAGGACGTCGCGCGGCCGGCGGGGGACGGCGCAACGGGCGTCGTGCTGGAGCGCATCGCCTGAGTCGCGGGCTGGCGGTCCGGGGCCCGGTGGTGCCGCGGCGTCTCCGGTGGCCACGGTGCGGCCGCGTCGGGCCGAACCGGCCGTGGCGTGGCCACGGCGTTCCCGGTGGCCACCGGGTGGCCTCATCGAGTGGAACAGCCGGCCCGGTGGTGGCCTCGGCGGTCGCCGTGGCGCCTAGGGTGGACGGATGCGGCTGCGGACCCGGAGCACCTGGAACCTCACCGCGGCGACCGGGCTCCTCACGGCGCTCGGCGTCGGGGAGCGCGGACTGCCGGACCCCGGCGCGGTCGAGCCCCCGCCCCAGCCGTCGGGGACGATCCCGCGCGAGGCCGCCCTCACCCCGGTGCAGCGCCGGCTCGCGCTCGCGCCGCTGCGCGGCGGCCGCGTCGGCGCCCTGGCCTGGGACGGCACCCGCGTCCGCCAGACCAGCCCGGTGACCTGCGGCGCGCTCAGCCTGCTGCTGCTCGCCGCCGCCGGCGACCCCGTGCTCGCGAGCTGGCTCACGACCGGCGTGCGGGTCGGACCCGTCCCGCCGCCCGAGCTCGCCCGGCTCTCGCGCGAGGAGCTGGCCCTCGACGACGTCGCGGCCCGGGTCGCCGTCGCCGAGCGCGCCGTGCACGGCGCCTCGCGGCACGCCGCGCTCGGTCCGTTCGACTGGCCGCGCGCCGTCGGCACCCCGCCCTGGGGGGCCGCGCGGGTCGCCAGGTTCCGCGGCGTCGAGTACACGCACACGCCGGTGAACGACGGCGACGTCGCCCGGACCCGCGTCGTCCTCGACACCGTCCGCGCCGCGACGCGGCTGGGCATCCCGGTCCCGCTGTTCACGGGCGGCGACCTCGGCCGCGGGGGCTCGCCGGCCGCCGCCGTCCCGCGGCACGTCGTCCTGGCCGTCCCGCACCGGAACGGGACGTCGGACCTGCGGATCCTCGAGCCGTCGGCCGGGACGACCTTCCAGGTCCCGATCGACGCGCTGCTCGGCCGGACCCGCGGCCACGCGGCGCTCGGCGGCTGGAGCCACGTCGTGTGGGCCGTGCTCCCGCGCAGCGCCTACCGCTAGTCGCCGCGGCGCCAGCGCCGATCAGCGGGTGGGACGCCGCGAGGGCGTGCGTCGCACGCGATGCATCTCGAACGGCGGGGTCGCATCGTCGACGCCGCGCCGACCGGCCCGGTTCGCCGCCCGGCGCGGCTACCGTTGTCGTCATGACGAACGAGGTCCCCGACGCCATGCCCACCCTCTCCGAGAGCCTCATCCTCGCCTTGCCGAAGGTCGTGCTGCACGACCACCTCGACGGCGGCCTGCGGCCCACCACCCTGCTCGAGCTCGCGGAGGACATCGGCCACGAGCTGCCGGCGTCCGACCCCGACGAGCTCGCGGCCTGGTTCGTCTCCGCGGCCGACTCCGGCTCGCTCGTGCGCTACCTCGAGACCTTCGACCACACGGTCGCGGTCATGCAGACGGCCGAGGGGCTGCGCCGCGTCGCGCGGGACGCGGTCGTCGACCTCGCCGCCGACGGCGTCGTCTACGCCGAGCAGCGCTACGCGCCCGAGCAGCACCTGCAGCGCGGCCTCACGCTCCAGGAGGTCGTCGACGCCGTCCAGGAGGGCCTCGCCGAGGGCGTCGCCGCGGCGGCCGACCTGGGCCGCACGATCCAGGTCGGCACGCTCATCACCGCCATGCGGCACGCCGACCGGGCGACCGAGATCGCCGAGCTCGCCCTTGCGAACCGCACGCGCGGCGTCGTCGGCTTCGACATCGCCGGCGCCGAGCTGGGCTTCCCGGCGACGAACCACCGCGCCGCCTTCGACCTGCTGCGCGAGAACCTGCTCCCCGTCACCATCCACGCGGGCGAGGCCGACGGCATCGACTCCGTGTTCGGCGCGCTCCAGATGGGCGCCCTGCGGCTCGGGCACGGCATCCGGATCATGGACGACGTCGAGCTGGCCCCCGACGCCCCGCTCGAGACGGCGCGGCTCGGCCTCGTGGCGCAGTGGGTGCGCGACCGGCAGATCCCGCTCGAGGTCTCGCCGACCTCGAACATCCAGACGGGGGGCGCCACCTCGATCGAGGCGCACCCGATCACGCTGCTGCGCGACCTCGGCTTCGCCGTCACCGTGAACACCGACAACCGGCTGATGTCGGGGACGAGCGTGTCCCGCGAGATGACGCTGCTCGCCTCGGAGGCCGGCTGGACCCTCGACGACCTCGAGCAGGTGACGCTCCAGGCCGCCTGGGCCGCGTTCGCGCACCGCCCGGAGCTCGAGCGGATCGTCGTCGACCAGATCCTGCCCGGCTTCGAGGCCGCGCGCGGCTGACGCCTCCGTCGAGCGTGGGTTCGGCACCGCGTCCCGGTGCCGAACCCACGCTCGCGGCGGGTCAGGGGGCGAGCCAGACCGTGGTCGCGCCGGGCAGCGTGCCGTCGAGCCGGCGGCTGGCCAGGACGACCCGGCCGGCCGGGAGCTCGGCCGGCTCGCCGCCGAAGTTCGTCACGACCTCCCACCCGTTCGGCCTGCGGAAGCGCAGCACGTCCTCGCTCCCGGTCTCGACCCACTCGAGCGTCTCGGCGGCCTGCAGCTCACGCCGCAGCCGGAGCGCCTCGCGGTAGAGCGTGAGGCTGGAGTCGGGGTCGCCGTCCTCGACCTCGACGGCGTACTCGGCGAACCAGTCCGGCTGCGGGAGGTGCGGCGGCTGGGGCTCCGCGCCCTCGCCGAACCCGAGCGAGGCGCCGCTCGCCCGCCAGGGCAGCGGCACGCGGCAGCCGTCGCGGCCGAGCCCGTCGTACGTCCACGTCCCCTGGTCGAGCGACCGGTGGTAGGCCGGGTCCTGGCGCCGGTCGCCGGGCAGGTCCCCGACCTCCGGCAGGCCGAGCTCCTCGCCCTGGTAGAGGTAGGTGCTGCCGGGCAGCCCGAGCAGGAACAGCGTGGCGGCCCGCGCCCGCCGGGCACCGAGCTCGCGGTCCACCCCGTCCGCCGGCGCGCCCGCGAGCATCCACTCGACGCCCTGCTTGCCCTCGCGGCCCGCGAGCGGCGGGAGGCCGTACCGCGTCGCGTGCCGGGTGACGTCGTGGTTCGACAGGACCCACGTCGAGGAGGAGCCGGCCGCGGCCGACTGCGCCAGGTTCTCCGTCACGATCCGGCGGAACTGCCCGGCGTCGAAGTCGGCCGTCAGCAGGTCGAAGTTGAACGCCTGGCCCAGGCTGGTCGGCGCGGCGTACCGCGCGCGGCGCTCCGGGGTCGCCACCCAGGCCTCGGCGACGGCGATCCGCGGCGGGTCGTAGGAGTCGAACACCTCGCGCCACGTGGCGTAGACGTCCTGGACCTCGTCGCGGTCCTCGAGCGGGTGGGTGCCCGACGTCCGGTCCATCGCCGCCAGCTCGGCCCGGCTGGGCAGGGTCTCGGGCAGGTCCTTGAGCAGCAGGTGCGCCACGTCGACGCGGAAGCCGTCGACGCCCCGGTCCGACCAGAACCGCAGCGTGGTGAGGAACTCCTCGCGCACGTCCGGGTGGTCCCAGTTGAAGTCGGGCTGCTCCCGCGCGAACGTGTGCAGGTACCACTGCCCGTCGCCGACCGGCTCCCAGGCCGGGCCGCCGAAGGCGGCCGTCCAGTCCGCCGGCGGCAGCTCGCCGTTCTCACCGAGGCCGTCGCGGAAGATGTACCGGTCGCGCTCGGGCGATCCGGCGGGCGCGGCGAGGGCGGCGCGGAAGAAGGCGTGCCGGTCGGAGGAGTGGTTGGGGACGATGTCGACGATGACGCGGATGCCAGCCGCGTGCAGGGCGGCCGTCATCTCGTCGAAGTCGGCGAGGGTGCCGATGCGCGGGTCGACGTCGCGGTAGTCGTCGACGTCGTACCCGCCGTCGGCCAGCGCCGAGGGGTAGAACGGGCTGAGCCACACCGCGTCGACGCCGAGCTCGCGCAGGTAGGGGACGCGTGACGTGACGCCGCGCAGGTCGCCGATCCCGTTCCCGTCGAGGTCGGCGAAGCTGCGCGGGTAGATCTGGTAGACGACGGCCTGGCGCCACCAGTCGGCGGACGGCGACGTCGCGGGACGGGGCTGCTCGATGGTGCTCACGAACGGGTCCAATCTCGGGGGTGGTCTGCGGGGCGCGCTGGCGGTCGGCGGTCAGCCGGGAGCCGAGCGTCGCGGGTCGGTCAGATGGCGATCGCGGCCTCGACGTCGGCGGCGACCGCGGCGAGGCGCTCGCGTGCCCTCCATCGTGCCCCATCGACCGGCTCGTCGTCGGCGATCGGGACGAGGACGTCGAGGTAGGCCTTGAGCTTCGGCTCGGTGCCGCTGGGGCGGACGACGACGCGGGTGGCGTCGAGCGTCTCGAACCACATCCCGTCGGTCGGCGGCACCCGGTAGGCGCCGCCGTTGACGCCGTCGGCGTCGGGCACGTCGAGCCCGTCGGCGAGGTCGATCACGCGCGTCACGGGTGAGCCGCCGAGGGAGGACGGGGGCTGCGAGCGCAGCCGCGCCATGGCGTCGCCGATGAGGGAGACGTCATCGACGCGCACGGTGACCGGCGCCGACAGGTAGAGGCCGTCCCGCCGGGCGAGGGCGTCGAGCACGTCCGTCAGCGACCCGCCGTCCGCGCGGGCGCGGGCCAGCAGGTTGACGACGGCAACCGAGGCGGAGATGCCGTCCTTGTCGCGCACGACGTCGGGGGCGACGCAGTAGCCGAGGGCCTCCTCGTACCCGAGGACGAGGCCCGGGACGCGGGAGATCCACTTGAAGCCCGTGAGCGTCGCGCGGTGGCGCAGCCCGTGGGCGCGGGCGATCGCGGCGAGGTGGCGCGAGGAGACGATCGAGCACGCGAGGACCGGGACGTCCGCCGCCTCCGCGTCGCCCGACGCGTCCGCGTCGCCCCCGTCGCCCGCCTCGCCGGGCGCGAGCGCCTGGGCCGCCGCCTCCCCGAGCAGCGAGCCGACCTCGTCCCCGGACAGGCGGCGCCACCCGCAGTCCGCCGCCCCGTCGGGGACGGCGACGGCGCACCGGTCGGCGTCGGGGTCGACGGCGAGGACCAGATCGGCGTCGACCTCGCGGGCGAGCGCGAACGCGAGGTCCATCGCGCCGGGCTCCTCGGGGTTGGGGAAGGCGACCGTCGGGAAGGCCGCGTCCGGCTCGGCCTGCGCGGCCACCGTGTGCAGGTCCGTCACGCCGGCCCGGACGAGCGCCGAGGTGAGCGTGGCGCCGCCGACGCCGTGCATCGCCGTCGTGACGACGCGCAGCGCGCCGACGCCCCGCTCGATCGGCTGCCGCGCGATGGCGGCGAGGTAGTCCGCGTGGATCGTGTCGTCGAGCACTCGCCAGCCGGACTCGGCGCGCGGGATGTCGGCCACCTGCTTGACGGCGGCGATCCGCTCGGCGATCGCGGCGTCGTAGGGCGGGACGATCTGGGCGCCGCTGCCCGAGCCGGTGACGATCCGGCCACCGAGGTAGACCTTGTACCCGTTGTCGGCGGCCGGGTTGTGCGACGCCGTCACCATGACCCCGGCGTCCGCGCCGAGGTGGCGGACGGCGAACGCGAGGATCGGCGTCGGCCACTCCTGCGGCATGAGCAGGGCCTCGCCGCCGGCAGCGGTCACCACGGCCGCCGTGTCGAGCGCGAACACGCGGGAGTAGTGCCGCGCGTCGTAGCCGATGACGACGCGGGGACGCCCACCCGTGGCCGCGAGCTCCGCCCGGAGGAATGCGACCAGGCCGGCCGCGGCGCGCAGCACGACGGCCCGGTTCATCCGGTTGCTCCCGGCCCCGATCGCACCCCGCAGCCCGGCGGTGCCGAACTGGAGCGTGCCGGAGAACCGGTCGGTGAGCTCGCGGATCGCGTCGGCGTCGCCCTGCTCGGCCGCGTGGACGAGGGCGGTGGCCTCGGCCGCCGTCGCCTCGTCCGGGTCGTCGGCGAGCCACGCGAGCGCGCGCGGGAGCACCCAGTCGGCGAGCCGGTCGAGACCGAGGGCATCGCCGGGGCACGGGGTGCGGGCTGACATCGTCATCGGCTCCGTCTCGGGTCCAGCGCGGGGCTGGTGGCAGGTGCGGGACGCCGGAGGGTCACAGGCTCCGGACGATGGAGGCGAGCAGGGCGCTGATCCGCGGCCCCGCGGCCTTGCCGGCCTCGATGACCTCGGCGTGCGACAGCGGCGTGGGGGAGATGCCGGCGGCCGCGTTGGTCACGAGCGAGAGGCCGAGCACGTCGAGGCCGGCCTGGCGCGCGGCGATCGCCTCGAGCGTCGTCGACATCCCGACGAGGTCGCCGCCGATGATGCCGGCCATGCGGACCTCGGCGGGGCTCTCGTAGTGCGGGCCGCGGAACTGGACGTAGACGCCCTCGTCCAGCGAGGGGTCGACGCGGCGGGCGAGCTCGCGCAGGCGGGGTGTGTAGAGGTCGGTGAGGTCGACGAACGTCGCCCCCTCCAGCGGGGACTGCGCCGTGAGGTTGATGTGGTCGCGGATGAGCACGGGCGTGCCGGGCGCCCAGTCCGGGTTGAGCCCGCCGCAGCCGTTCGTCAGCACGATCGTCCGGGCACCGGCGGCCGCGGCCGTGCGGACCCCGTGCGCGACGCGGCGCACGCCCCGGCCCTCGTACAGGTGCGTGCGCGAGCCGAGGACGAGCGCGTACGTGTCCTCGCCGTAGGCGCCCTCGCCGGTCGGCGCGTGCTCGTCGTGCTCGATCCGGATCGACCGGATGGTCGCGCCGTGACCCGCGACGGCCGGCGCCGAGAAGCCGACGATCCGCTCGGCCGGGATCTCGGCGACCGTCTCGCCGAGCAGGTCGGCTGCCCCGCCCCAGCCCGACCCGAGGACGAGCGCGACGTCGTGGCGGGTGACGCCCGTCTCGGCCGCGATCTGGAGCGCGGCGGCCTCGGCGACGGCGAACGGGTCGGTGCGCGGGTCGTCGAGGTCGAGCTGGGCGGGTGAGGCGGACGCGGTGGAGGCAGTGGTGTCGGTCACGTCTGCACGCTAGTCCCCTCGTGTCGCGCGCGCGAGGGTTGCGTGCCGACACGGTCGGCGGGACCGGTCCGACACGGCCGGCCGGAGGGCCGGAGTAGGGCGCGGCACGACCGACTCGGCATGATGGGCGCATGGTGACCGGAGCAGCGCAGCCCCAACCCGAGTCGGCGACCACCGCGGCGACCGTCAGCCCCGCCGAGCCGCACCGCGGCGCGTCGGCCACGCGGCGGGGCAGTCGCGTCGTCGTCGTCGGCGGAGGCCCGGGCGGCTACGAGGCGGCGCTCGTGGCGCGTCAGCTCGGCTCCGACGTGACGCTGGTCGAGCGGCGCGGCGTCGGGGGAGCTGCCGTGCTCACGGACGTCGTGCCGTCGAAGACGCTCATCGCGACGGCCGAGTGGCTCACGCTCGTCGAGAGCGCGGACGAGCTGGGGATCCGGATCGCCGGGTCGGCCACCCCGGCCGGCGCGCCGACCCCCGACGTCGAGCCGGCCGTCTTCGACGTCGACCTCGGCGCCGTCAACGAGCGCGTCCGCGCGCTGGCCGAGCAGCAGTCGAACGACATCGCCGGCCGACTCGAGCGCGAGGGCATCCGGATCATCCACGGCACGGGTCGCCTGTCCGCACCCGACACCGTCGTGGCCGAGGAGCGCACGCCCGGCTCCGGCCCCGGGCGCGAGCACCGGCTCGACGCGGACGTCGTCCTCGTCTCGACGGGGGTCTCGCCCCGCGTGCTCCCGACGGCGGTGCCCGACGGCGAGCGCATCCTCACCTGGACGCAGGTGTACAACCTCACGGCGATGCCGGAGCGGCTCGTCGTCGTCGGCTCGGGCGTCACGGGCGCCGAGTTCGCGGGCGCGTTCGCCGCGCTCGGGGCCGACGTCGTGCTCGTCTCGAGCCGCGACCGCGTGCTGCCGGGCAACGACGCCGACGCGGCCGAGCTCATCGAGGACGTGTTCTGCCGCCGCGGGATGACCGTCATGGCGAACTCGCGCGCCGTCTCGGCCACGCGGCACGGCGACGAGGTGGTGGTCGAGCTGCAGGACGGCCGCAGCGTCACCGGCTCGCACTGCCTCATGGCGGTCGGCGGCGTCCCGAACACCGCGGGGCTCGGACTGCACGACGCCGGCGTCGAGCTGACGCCGAGCGGGCACGTGCTGGTGGACCGGGTCTCCCGCACGACGACGCGCGGCATCTACGCTGCCGGCGACGTCACGGGCGTCTTCCCGCTGGCATCCGTCGCGGCGACGCAGGGCCGGGTCGCGATGTGGCACGCGCTCGGCGACGCGGTCTCCCCCCTCGACACCAGCCGCGTCCCCGCGACCGTGTTCACCTCGCCCGAGATCGCGACGGTCGGCATCGGGGAGGCCGAGGCGACCGCGCGCGGCGCGCGCGTCGTCACGGTGCCGCTGCCGCGCAACCCGCGCGCGAAGATGCTCGACGTGCGCGAGGGCTTCATCAAGCTGATCGCCCGGGAGGGTGACGGCACGATCCTCGGCGGCGTCGTGGTCGGGCCGCGCGCGAGCGAGCTGATCTACCCGATCACGCTGGCCGTCGCGAACCGCCGCACGGCCGACCAGCTCGCGAACTCCATGACCATCTACCCGTCGCTCTCCGGCTCGATCGCCGAGGCCGCGCGCCAGCTCCACGAGCCGCTGCACTCCTAGCCGCGTCCGACGCGGCCGCCGCGTCGCTCACCGCCGACCTGCTCCTAGGCTGGCGGGGTGAGCACCCTGCCAGCGCCCGGGAGCGTCCCGGTGACCGAGCTGTTCCGCGCCGTCGTCGACGTCCCCTCCGTCTCCGGGGACGAGACCGCGCTCGCCGACGGCGTCGAGGCCGCCCTGCGCGCCCACCCCCACCTGGAGGTGCTGCGGGACGGCGACGCGGTGCTCGCCAGGACGAGCCGCGGCCGCGCGATGCGGGTCGTCGTCGCCGGCCACCTGGACACGGTGCCGATCAAGGACAACGTGCCGAGCCGGCTGGAGGAGCGCGACGGTCGGGAGGTCCTGTGGGGCCGGGGGAGCGTCGACATGAAGGGCGGCGTCGCCGTCATGCTCCACCTCGCCGCGACGCTCGTCGACCCCCGCTACGACGTCACCTGGGTCTTCTACGACCACGAGGAGGTCGACTCGAGCCTCAACGGCCTCGGCCGGGTGGCGCGGCACCACCCCGAGTGGCTCGACGGCGAGTTCGCCATCCTCGCCGAGCCGACCGACGCGCAGATCGAGGGCGGCTGCAACGGAACGATCCGCGTCGAGGTGCGCGCGAGCGGCACGGCGGCGCACTCGGCCCGCGCCTGGCGCGGTCACAACGCCGTCCACGACCTCGCCCCCGTCCTCGCCGCGCTCGCCGGGCACACGGCCGAGACCGTGACGGTCGACGGGCTCGACTACCGGGAGAGCCTCGGCGCGGTCGGCATCCGGGGCGGGATCGCCGGGAACGTCGTCCCCGACGAGGCGGTGGTCACCGTCAACTACCGGTTCGCGCCGTCGCGCTCGGTCGCGGACGCCGAGCGCTACGTCGCGGCCGTGCTCGCCCCGGCGCTCGCGGCCGTCCCCGGGCTCACGCTGACGACGACGGACGCGGCGGCCGGCGCCCGGCCCGGTCTCGACCACCCGGCCGCGGCCGCGTTCGTCGAGGCCGCGCGGACGGCGACGGGCGCGCGGGTGAACCCCAAGTACGGCTGGACGGACGTCGCCCGGTTCTCGGAGCTCGGCATCCCCGCGGTCAACTTCGGTCCCGGCGACCCGATGCTCGCCCACCACGACGACGAGCACTGCCCGACCCAGCAGGTCACCGACGTCGCCGCGGCCCTCGCGGCGTGGCTCGGCTGACCGGGTAACGTCGAGCACCGGTGCGGGTGGCCCGCACGTGAGCAGGAGGAGACCCGAGTGAGTGAGCACGCGCGCCCGTCCCGCAGCACCTACCACAAGGGGCCGGTGACGCTCCGGGGCAGCCAGGTGCCCGAGTCGACCTTCGACGAGCGTCTGCTCGCTCCGACCTCCGGCTCCGAGGACTGGCTGCACGCCGACCCGTGGCGCGTCCTGCGCATCCAGTCGGAGTTCGTCGAGGGCTTCGGTGCGCTCGCCGAGCTCGGCCCGGCCGTCAGCGTCTTCGGCTCGGCCCGCGTGCGGCCCGGCGACCCCGAGTACGCGCTCGCCGAGGAGGTCGCGACCGAGCTCGTGCGGGCCGGGTTCGCGGTCATCACCGGCGGTGGCCCCGGCATCATGGAGGCGGCGAACAAGGGGGCCCACGAGGCCGGCGGCGTCTCGGTCGGGCTCGGGATCGAGCTGCCGTTCGAGCAGGGGCTCAACTCCTACGTCGACCTCGGCGTCAACTTCCGGTACTTCTTCGCGCGCAAGACGATGTTCGTCAAGTACGCGACCGGCTTCATCGTGCTGCCGGGCGGGTTCGGCACGATGGACGAGCTGTTCGAGGCCGTGACGCTCGTCCAGACCGGCAAGGTCCGCCAGTTCCCGATCGTGCTCGTCGGCCGCTCGTTCTGGAGCGGGCTGATCGACTGGCTCGACTCCGCGCTGCGCGAGCGCGGCCTCATCGGCCCCCGCGACCTCGACCTGTTCTACGTCACCGACGACGCGGTGGACGCCGTCCGCCACGTCACGACGGCCGCCAACGGGCTCGCGGCCAAGGAGGCCGCGATGCACGAGGCCGCCACCGACGGCGTCGACTGATGGCGCTGCTGCGCGCCGTCCTGCTCGGCGTCCCCCTCGTGCTGCTCCTGGTCGCGGCCGGCGTCGTGCTCCTGCGCGGTCGGGTCGCCGACATCGGCGGTCTCGACGAGCCCTACCCGGCGGCGGCCGGGCTCGTCGGCTGGCCGGGCGCCGGCGTCACCGGCCGGGACGGCGCCGACGCCGCCGCCGACCACGACGTCTGGGCGGGTCTCGAGGGCGATGACGTCGTGGGTCTCGCGACGCCGTACGGCACCCTCCCGGGCCGCGTCCGGCCGGTCGACCCGGCCGACGAGGCTCCCGCCACCCCTCCGTCGGACTAGAATGGGTCCGAACCGTTGCAGCCCCGACCCGTGCCCCCGCGCGTGGATCGACGGCTGTCACGGGCCTGACTGAGAAGTCCGATCGACACGGAGGGACCACCCGCGATGGCCGCGATGAAGCCGAGGACTGGAGACGGACCGCTCGAGGTGACGAAGGAAGGCCGCGGACTCGTCATGCGGGTCCCGCTCGAGGGCGGCGGCCGCCTCGTCGTCGAGCTCAACGCCGCGGAGGCCGAGGCCCTGCGGGACGCCCTCGCCGGCGTCGTCGGCTGACGCTCCCGGGTATCCCGCAGGGATGACCGACCTCGCCACCCCGCCGTTCCCGTCGGTCGAGGTCGTCCCCCTCACGGGGGCGACGGCATCCGACTGGGACGCGGTCGCCGTCCCCATCGCCCCGCCGATCACGCAGGGCGGTGACGACGGCGTCCAGCCGCGCAGCGGCGTCGCCGACGTCGCGACCTGGTACGGCATCGACCTCGCGGACCTCGCCGAGCTGACCGGTGCGACGGGGAAGGCCGGCGAGATCGTCACGGTCCCGCTCCCTCGGCTGCTCGCCGGCACGGCCCAGTGGCGCGATCTGCCGCGCCGGCTCGTGCTCGTCGGCGTCGGGGACGGCACGTCGGCCGACCTGCGCCTCGCGGGCGCCCAGCTCGCCCGCGCCGCCGCGTCCTGGGGACGCGTCCTCGCCACCGTCCCGCTCGTCGACCGCGAGACGCGGGGCGACCGGGACGGCGGCGACGTCGCCTTCGTCGTCGGCGCGCTGCTCGCCTCCCACACCGCGTACACCCGCAAGACGGGCGAGCCAGCGCGGCGTCTGAGCCGGCTCGGGCTGGCGACGCTGGCCACCACGGGCACGACCGCCGCCGCCGAGCTGGCCGAGGCGGCCGACCGTGCCGTCGCGCTCGCCGCCGGGACCGCCATCGCCAGGACGCTCGCCGCGACGCCGGCTGACGTCGCGACGCCGGAGTGGCTCGCCGACCGCGCGCGCGAGCTGGTCGAGGCCGTGACCGCGCAGGCCGCCGGGTCGTCCGGCACCGGGTCGTCCGGCGCCGCCGGCGAGACGCTCGACCTCACGATCGAGGTGCACGACGAGCGCTGGCTCGCCTCGCACGGCTTCGGCGGCATGCTGGCCGTCGGGTCCGGCTCGGTCAACCCGCCCCGCCTCGTCGCCGTCGGCTACGACGGACGACGCGGCACGCGCCGCACCCCGCAGGGCCCCACCGTCGCCATCGTCGGCAAGGGCATCACGTACGACACGGGCGGCCTCGCGCTCAAGCCGCGCGAGGGCATGGCCACGATGAAGACGGACATGACGGGCTCGGCCGTCGCCCTCGCGACGGTGCTCACCGCCGCGCGGCTGCGGCTGCCGGTCCGGGTCGTCGGCGTCATGGCGCTCGCCGAGAACGCCTTCTCCGGCTCCTCCTACCGGCCGGGCGACGTCGTGCGCGTGTGGGACGGCACGACCGTCGAGATCCGCAACACCGACGCCGAGGGCCGGATGGTCCTGGCCGACGGCCTCGCCTGGGCCGCGCAGACGTGGGATCCGGACGTCCTGCTCGACGTCGCGACCCTCACCGGAGCGGCCGGGCTCGCGCTCGGCCGCGGCATGGGGGCTGTCCTCACGCCGCGGGACGCGCTCGCCGGCGCGCTGGAGCTGGCCGGACGCGAGACGGGGGAGGAGCTGTGGCGGCTCCCGCTCGTCGCCGACTACCGCGCGGCGCTCGACTCCGACGTCGCCGACGTCGCGCACATCGCGACCGACCCGCACGTCTCCGCCGGGACCGTCACGGCCGGCCTCTTCCTCGAGCGGTTCACCGGGGGACGCCCGTGGGCGCACCTCGACATCGCGGGCCCGGCGCGCTCGGCGAAGGCCAGGGGCGAGATCCCGGAGGGCGCCACCGGCTTCGGCGTGCGGCTCCTCGTGCGCTGGCTCGCCTCGCTCGGCTGACCGACCGCGCCGACGTCGCCGGTCGCCGAGGGACCGGCTACCGCTTGACGGCGACGACGACGCCGCTGCCCACCGGCAGCAGGGACGCCGTCCACTCCTCCGACTCCAGCAGGGAGCGGACCAGCTCCCGCATCGTCGTGGTCTCGGGGTCGCGCCGCGCCGGGTCGGCGACCTGGTCGAACCAGAGCGCGTGCGGCACGACGAGCGTCCCGCCGACGCGCAGGAGGCGCCGCCCCTGCTCGAGCAGGAGCTGCAGGTCGGCGACGTCGGTGTCGATCAGGACGAGGTCGTAGGCGCCGTCCGCGAGCCGGGGGAGGACCTCGAGCGCCCGACCGCCGATCGTGCGGGTGCGCGAGGTGGGGACGCCGGCGTCGGCGAACGCGGTGCGGGCCGAGCGCTGGTGCTCGACGTCGATGTCGATCGACGTGAGGATCCCGTCCGACGGCATCCCGGCGAGCAGCCAGGCGCCGGAGACGCCGGCCCCGGTCCCGATCTCGACGACGTGCCGGGCCCCGGCCGCGGCCGCGAGCGTCGCGAGCAGGGCGCCCGTCGCGGGCGTCACGGAGTCGACGTCGAGCTCGACGGCGCGAGCGCGCGCGCCGGCCGCCGGGGCGCCCTCGGGCGTGATCTCCTCGACGTAGCGCCAGCTCTGTGCCTTGTCGGCGGCTCCCATGACCCGTCCTCCCGCTCGGTGATGGTGCCATCGTAGGGGGCGCGCCTGCCGCGCACCGCGAGACCCCGTCCCGCGTCGTACGCCGGTGGGCGTAGCATGGTGGGTCCGCATGAAGCCGCCCGAGCCGTGAGGAACGCGTGCCCGAGATTCCCGAGGATGCCACCTGGCAGCCGCCCACCTGGGACGAGGTCGTGCGCGAGTACTCGCCCCAGGTCTACCGGCTCGCGTACCGCCTGACCGGCCAGGCGGCCGACGCCGAGGACCTGACGCAGGAGGTCTTCCTGCGCGTGTTCCGCTCGCTCGACGGCTACCGGCCCGGCACGTTCTCCGGCTGGCTGCACCGGATCACCACGAACCTGTTCCTCGACCAGGTCCGGCGCAAGCAGCGCCAGCCGGCGTTCCCGCTCGGCTCCTACGAGGCCGACGCGCCACGCGCGAACCGGGTCGACGAGCCCGAGCGGTCGTTCGAGATGAGCAACCTCGACCTCGACGTCCAGGCCGCCCTCGGCGCGCTCGCCCCGGAGTACCGCGCGGCGGTCGTGCTCCGGGACATCGAGGACCTCACCTACGAGGAGATCGCCGACGTGCTCGGCGTCTCGCTCGGCACCGTCCGCTCGCGCATCCACCGCGGCCGCGCGCGCCTGCGCGAGGCGCTCGCGCACCGCTCGCCGCAGGCCCAGCGCGCCGCCGGGCCGCTCGGGCTCGCGCCGCTGCCGGGGGCGTCGTCGTGATCGGGTGGCACCTCGGGGCGCGGGTGAGCGAGCTGGTCGACGACCACCTCGTCGGAGCCGAGCGGCGTCGGGCCCTCGACCACCTCGCGTCGTGCCGGAGCTGCCAGGAGGAGGTCGAGCAGGAGCGTCGCGCGCGCCGGGTCGCCTCGTCGCTGCGCTGCGTCGGGATGCCGGCCGGGCTCACGGACCGGATCCTCGCGGTGTCGGCCGGGACGGCCGCCGCCGGGACCGCGGCGCCGGGGACGGGCGCGGCGGGTGCGGCGCCCTGGGCCGACGGCGCTCGCCACCCCGGCATCACACCGCGCCTGGCGCTGGTCGGCGCCGCCGCCGTCGGCGTCGCCGGGCTCGCCGCCGTCGGCACGCTCTACGCGCTCGGCACGCCGACCGGACGGGGTCCGGAGGTGCTCGCCCAGGTCGCCCCGGCGCCCACGCTGGTCGTCGGGAACGCCGGGCTCGCCGACGCCGGCGACGACGAGGCCTCGTCCCCGGCGAGCTGGCCGCGCGGCTTCGTCGCCCCCACGGCCCTCCCGACGGCGGCGAGCATCGCCCAGGCGCAGGTGCTGGAGCCGGGCGTCGTGCTCGTCGAGCTCTCCCTCGACGGGACGCCCGTGACCGTGGTCGAGGCGCACGGCCGGCTCGAGCTGCCGGAGGGCGTCTTCGACGCGACGGCCCTCGCCGGGCACGTCGCGCACGAGGTGGACGGATGGTGGGTGACCCAGCTCGGCGACGACGTCGTCGCGGTGCGCGGGGATGCCGGCGCCGTCGCGGAGCTGCTGGCCGCGTTCGACGAGCCGGCCCCCGAGTGGTCCGCCCGGTTCGAGGCTGGCTGGCGGGTGGTCACCGGTGACTGAGCCGGACGGGACCGAGCGGGACGAGCCGGGCGGCCTCGAGGCGTGGCCGTGGCCGACGCCGGAGGAGCTGGCCCGACAGGACATCGCGCCGTCCGCACCGTCCGGACCGGACGAGTCCGGCGCCGGGGTCGGCACGCCCGCTGCCCCGGCCGACGACCCGACCGGGGCCGTGACGCCGGGGGCGCCGCGCGCCCGCCGCCGGGCGCCGCGCCGTCACCGCACCGCCCGGCGCGGGGTCGGTGGCGCGGTCGTCGCCGTCGTCGGCGTCCTCGCCCTGCTCGTCGGCACGCTCGGCGGCCTGCTGCTCGCCCCGTGGTTCGGGATCGAGGCCGCGACGTCCGGCGCGCCGGCGCCGTCCGAGCCGCCCACCGGGCTCGGACCGAGCCCGTCGGCCGAGCCGAGCGCGCCGGAGCCGCAGCCCGAGCCGGAGCAGACCGAGCTGCCCGACACCCCCCTGCCGGACACGCTGCCGCTCGCACCCGGTGGCCCGATCGACCCGGGTGCGCGGATCGACGTCGTCGACATCGCGGCGCGCGCGCTGCCCAGCACGGTCTCGATCCAGGTTCGTCAGACCGACGGCAGCGGCTCGTCCGGTTCCGGGTTCGTCATCCGCGAGGACGGGTTCATCCTGACCAACGCGCACGTCGTCGCCGGGTCGGACGCCGACGGGGCGACCCTGACCATCCTGTACGCGGACGGCGAGCAGAGCACCGGGACGGTCGTCGGCATCACGCACGACTACGACCTCGCCGTCGTCTCCGTCGACCGCACCGACGTGCCCGCGCTCCCGCTGGCCGACTCCGACGGCGTGGTCGTCGGCCAGGAGGTCGTGGCCGTCGGCGCGCCGCTCGGGCTCCAGGGCACCGTGACCGCCGGCATCGTGAGCGCGCTGAACCGGCCCGTCCAGGCGGGCGACGCCAGCTCGATCTCGTTCATCAACGCGATCCAGACGGACGCGGCGATCAACCCGGGCAACTCCGGCGGCCCGCTGCTCGACGCGAGCGGCGCCGTCATCGGCATCAACTCGGCGATCGCGCAGGCGAGCGGCGGGCAGCAGGCGACCGGCAGCATCGGCCTCGGGTTCGCGATCCCCAGCAACCAGGCGCGACGCACGGCCGAGCAGCTCATCGCGCACGGCTATGCCACCTACCCCGTCATCGGGGTGCTCCTCGACTCCTCATGGGTCGGGGTCGGCGTCAAGGTGAGCACCCAGCCGACGGAGGACGGCGTCCAGCCGCTCACGGCCGGCGGTCCGGCCGAGCAGGCGGGGATCCGGCCGGGCGACGTCATCGTGGCGATCGACTCGCGGCCCGTCACCGCGCCGGACGAGCTCATCGTCGCGATCCGCGCCCACGCGCCGGGCGACACCGTGGTCCTGACGATCCGGGACGACGACGTCGACCGGGACGTGCCCGTGGTCCTCGGGGAGGAGCGCTCGCGGTGATCGGCTCGATCAACGGGTGGGAGTGGATGATCCTCGCGGTCGTCGTGCTCCTGGTCGTCGGTCCCGAGCGGCTGCCCGAGTACGCGCGTCAGCTCGGCCGGCTCGTGCGCGAGGTCAAGCGCATCGCGACGGGCGCGACCGAGCGGGTCCGGGAGGAGCTCGGTCCCGAGATCGACGACCTGCGCCAGTACGACCCCCGGCAGTACGACCCGCGCCGCATCATCCGCGACGCGCTCGCGGACGACGACGCCGGTCCGACCGGCCCCCCGACCGCCGGTGGGAGCGGCGCGCGTCCGGGACCGACCGCGGCCTTCCGGCCCGGTGGCCGGCCGGCGTTCGACGACGAGGCGACGTAGCGCCGGTCCGTCCGCGTGCGCCGGCCCGTCCGCGGTCTAGACGACGCTGAGCCCGAGCCGCCGGCCGGCGAGCCCGCGACGCTGCCCCGCGAGCTGGTCGGCGATCGCCACGAGCGCGTCGGCTCCCTCACCCAGGTCCTCGCCGCTCGCCGCGGTGTCGAGCCCGGCGCGCGGGCTGCCGACGTCGCCGCCCTCGCGGACTGCGACGTCGAGCGGCACCTGGCCGAGCAGCCCGACCGGGTAGCCGAGCGTCGCCGAGAGGGTGTTCGCCACCTCCTGGCCGCCGCCGGAGCCGAAGATCTCGAGCCGGGAACCGTCGGGCTGCGTCAGCCACGACATGTTCTCAACGACCCCGATGACGCGCTGCCGCGTCTGGGTCGCCATCGACCCCGCGCGCGCCGCCACGTCGGCCGCGGCCTGCTGCGGCGTCGTCACGACGAGGATCTCCGCGTTCGGCAGGAGCTGCGCGAGCGAGATCGCGATGTCGCCGGTCCCGGGCGGGAGGTCGAGCAGGAGGATGTCGAGGTCGCCCCAGAACACGTCGGCGAGGAACTGCTGGAGCGCGCGGTGCAGCATCGGCCCGCGCCACACGACCGGTTGTCCGGGCGGGGCGAACATGCCGATCGAGATGACCTTCACGTCGTGCGCCACCGGCGGCAGGATCATGTCCTCGACCTTGGTGGGGTTCTGCGTCACCCCCAGCATGAGCGGGATCGAGAACCCGTAGATGTCCGCGTCGAGCACCCCCACCCGCAGCCCGCGCCGCGCCATCGCGACGGCGAGGTTCGCCGTGACCGTCGACTTGCCGACGCCGCCCTTGCCCGAGGACACGGCGATCACCCGCGTGAGGGAGTCCGGCTGCGCGAACGGGATGACGGGCTCCGCGTCGGTCCCGCGCAGCTGCTTGCGCAGCTCCTGCCGCTCGGCGTCGGTCATGACGGTGAGCCGGACCTCGACGCCGGCGATCCCGGGGACGCCCGCCACCGCGGCCGTGACGTCGCGCGTGATGGTCTCGCGCAGCGGGCAGCCAGCGGTCGTCAGCGCGACGAGGATCGCGGCGTCGACACCGGCCGCGCCCGAGGTGTCGGCACCCTCGCCGGGCTCGCTCAGCGTGACGTCCTTGACCATCCCGAGCTCGGTGATGGGGCGGCGGATCTCGGGGTCGAGAACCCCCGCGAGCGCGGACTGGACGGCGGTGAGGAGGTCGGCGGGCACCCCTCCAGTCTAGGTCGGCCCCCGGGGCCGAGACCGGGCCGCGAGGGGGCGCGGCTCGGGACCGCTCGGTCCCGCGTCAGGCGTCGTCGGCCTCGGCCGTCGGCTCGGCACGGGCGTCCGGTTCTGCGTCGCCACCCGGTCCGGGCACGGCGTCGGTCCCGTCCGCGTGCTCGGGCGAGCTCGGCCGCTTCTTCTTGCGCCGGTCGGTCCGCTTGCCGGCGGGTTCGTCGACGCGCTCCTCCCCGTGCAGCTCCGCGCGCAGCTCGGCCCGCACCTCGGTGCGGATGTCCTCGCGGAGCGCGTCGAGCAGGTCGCGCAGCTCACCGCGGACGTAGTCGCGCGTCGCGACGTCCTGCAGCGCCATGCGCAGCGACGCCATCTCGCGCGCCAGGTACTCGGTGTCCGCGAGGTTGCGCTCGGTGCGCTGGCGGTCCTGCTCGGCCGCGATGCGGTCGCGGTCGGTCTGCCGGTTCTGCGCGAGGAGGATGAGGGGCGCGGCGTAGGAGGCCTGCAGCGACAGCATGAGCGTGAGCGCCGTGAACCCGTTCGCCGCCGAGTCGAACCGCAGCTCCCGCGCGGCCAGGGTGTTCCACGCGAGCCACACGATGCAGAACACCGTGAGCCAGATGATGAAGCTCGGCGTGCCGAGGAAGCGCGCGATGCGCTCGGAGAGGATGCCGGCGGTGTCCGACTCCTTGCTCCCGCGCGGGCGCGACCCGAACCAGCGCCCGCGCTCCAGCGGGGTGTCGAGCCGTCGGTCGCGCTGCTGTCCGCGCTCAGCCACGGCTGCCTCCGGGGGTGAGGGAGAGGTCGGTCACCGAGTCGTCGGCGTCGCGCCAGTCGTCGGGCAGGAGCCGGTCGAGCACGTCGTCGGCGGAGACGGCGCCGAGCAGGTGTTTGTCCTCGTCGAGCACGGGCAGCACGGTGAGGTTGTAGGTCGCGAGCAGGCGGGTCACCTTGCCGAGCGGGTCCGACGGCAGCACCCACTCGACGTCCTGGTCGATGATCGAGCCGAGCCGGTCGTGCGGGGGTTCCCGCAGCATCTCCTGGAGGTGGACGACGCCGAGGAACCGCCCCGTCGGCGTCTCGAGCGGCGGCCGGACGACGAACACCATCGTCGACAGCGCGGGCGCGAGGTCGCGGCGGCGCACGTGGGCGAGGCCCGCCGCGATGGTCGCCTCGGGGCCGAGGATGACCGGCTCCGTCGTCATGAGACCACCGGCCGTGTGCTCGCCGTAGGCCATGAGGCGGCGCACGTCCTCGGCCTCCTCTGGCTCCATCAGCTCGAGCAGCTCCTCGGCCATCTGCTCGGGCAGCTCCTGGACGAGGTCGGCGGCGTCGTCGGGCTGCATGGCGTCGAGGACGTCGGCCGCGCGACCCGCCTCGAGCGCGGTGAGGATCTCCGCCGCGTCCTCCTCCGATAGCTCCTCGAGGACGTCGGCCAGCCGCTCGTCGTCGAGCTCCATCGCGACCTCGACGCGGCGTGCGGCGGGCAGCGCGTGCAGCACCTCGGCCACGTCGGCCGCGTGCAGGCCGTCGAGCGTCGCGATGAACGACGCGGCGCCCTGGTCCGTCTGCACCGAGAGCAGGCCGGTGACGGAGGCCGCGTCGACCATGAGTGTCTCGCCCCGGCGGAACAGCCGGCCCGACGCGCTGCGCCGGACGAACAGCTTCGTGACGTCCCAGTCCCGCCCGCGGCGCAGCTCGAAGCCGAGGTCCTCGACGCGGGCGGTGCCGCCGCCGTCGGCCGGCGAGAGCGTGACGGCGCGGTCGAGGATCTCGCCCATGACCTGGCGCTCGCCCGCGCGCTGCTCGAACCGGCGCATGTTGACCAGGCCGGTCGTGATGACGGCGCCGGGGTCCATGCTGGTGACGCGGGACAGCGGGACGAAGACGCGGCGGCGCCCGGCCACCTCCACGACGAGGCCGACGGCCCGCAGCGCGCCGCCCGGCCGCACGACCACGACGACGTCGTGCACCTTGCCCACCCGGTCGCGGTTGGGGTCGTAGACGCCGGTGCCGGCGAGGCGTGCGGCGAAGACTCGGGTGGGCGTGCTCACGGTCCCAGCGTAGGGCGTGCCCCCGGCCTCAGCCGCGGCAGCTTTCGGTGGGCGGGAGCGTGGGGGAGAATAGGGGGCATGTCGATGAACGACGCGCGCCGGACCACCGTGCCCCCCCCGCCGCAGGGGGAGGAGATCGCCTCCTTCGCCACCTATCTCGAGGCGCAGAAGGCCGTCGACGTGCTCGCCGACAGTGCCTTCGCCGTCCAGGCCGTGACGATCGTCGGGTCCGACCTGCGGATGGTCGAGCGCGTGACGGGCCGCCTGTCCTACCCGCGCGTCGCGCTGGCCGGTGCGCTGTCGGGCGTGTGGTTCGGTCTGTTCATCGGCCTGCTGTTCAGCATGTTCAACGAGAACGGGATGGCGACGATCGTCGTGTGCGTCTCGCTCGGTGCCGCGTTCGGCATGCTCTTCGGCGTCATCTCCTACGCGTTCACGGGCGGCAAGCGGGACTTCGTCTCGCAGTCGCAGGTGGTGGCGAGCCGGTACGACGTCCTGTGCCTCAGCGAGCTCGCCGGCGACGCGCGCTCCCGCCTCCAGCAGGCCGGCATCACGACGGTCGGCCGCGGCCAGGGACACGGTCAGGGGACGGCGTTCGGCCCGGGCGGACCGGGCGGACCGGGTGCGCCCGCCGCGCCCGGACCCGTCGGCGACCCGGCGTCCCGCCCGACCCCGACCCCGACACCGCCCGAGGCCCTCGAGCCGCCGCGCTACGGCCAGCGCCTCGACGACCCGCCCCAGCGGTGAGCGAGCCGGAGCAGCGTCGTCCGTCGACGCCCTCCCGGAGCGCGCCGTCGCTCGCCGAGACGGTCGCGGCCACGGGCGTCCTCGCGCGGTCGCCGTGGCTGCTGCTCGCCGGGTTCGTCGCGGTCCACGCCTGGCTCGTCTCCCGCGCCCTCGCGCACTCCAGCGCGATCTTCGGTGACGTCGGCCTGTACGAGTGGTGGATCTGGAACGGCCAGGCCAACGGCGTCTGGCCCGTCCTCGACACCGAGTGGGTCTACCCGGCCGGCGCTCTCCTGCCGCTCGTCGTCGCCGGACTCGGCCCGTGGCCCTACGCCGCCGGGTTCGTCGGTCTCGTCATCCTCCTCAACGCCCTGGCGCTCGCCTACCTGTGGGACCACCGCCCGTTCGGGACCTACGGCGGCTGGTTCTGGCTCGCGTTCCTCGCGCTGCTCGGGCCGATCAGCCTCGGCCGGATCGACGGCATCGTCGCCCCGCTCATCCTCGTCGCCGCGACGGCCGGGCTGCGCCATCCCCGCACGGCGGCCGCGATCGCGACGGCCGGCGCCTGGATCAAGATCGCCCCGGCGGCCGTGTTCCTCACCGTCCTCACGTTCACCCGCCGCCGCGTCCCGGTGCTGGCGGTCGGCGCGGCGGTGAGCGCCGCCGTCGTCGTGACCGCGATGGCGCTCGGCTCCGGCACGCGCGTGTTCAGCGTCTTCGGCGAGCAGGGCAAGCGCGCGCTGCAGGCGGAGTCCGTGCTGGCGACCCCGTTCTCCCTCGCGCGCCTGTGGAACGGCGGGACCGGCACGGCCGCCCCGGTCTACAACGAGGAGATCTACACCTACGAGTTCCTCTCCCCGGCCGCGGACGCCGTCGCCCGCGCGCTCGACCTGGTGCTGCCGCTCGCGGTCGTCGCCCTGCTCGCGCTGGGCTGGTGGGCGTGGCGGCGCAACCCGCGCCAGGTCCAGGCCGTCTTCCTGCTCACGACGCAGGCCGTGCTCGTGGCGCTCGTCGTGTTCAACAAGGTCGGCTCGCCGCAGTTCATCGCGTGGCTCGGGCCGGTCGTCGCGGTCGGCCTGAGCGCCGGGCGGCACCTGCGGCTGCCGTGGGAGATCCCGGCGCTCGGTCTGCTGGCCGCCGCCGCGCTCACGCAGCTCGTCTACCCGGTCGACTACGGCGGCTTCATCCTGGCCGAGCCGACGATGGTCGTCGTGGCGGCGCTGCGGAACCTGCTCGTCGTGGCCGTGCTCGTCGCGGTCGTGGTCGAGCTGGTCGGGATCGCGCGGCACCGCCGGGGACGGCGCGGCGCCGGACGCGTCGAGGGCGCGGCGACCCGTCCGCTCCCCGCGGATGAGCCGGCCGAGCAGTCGACGGTCCCGGAGGGCGCGGCGTCCTGACCTGCGGCGATGCCGGGCGCGAGCCCGTGTCGCGGCGGGCGGTCCGCGGAGAGCGGACGGGGCGCTAGCCGTCCTGTCCGTCGGAGAGGCGCGCCATCCAGGCCTCGACGTCCTCGGACCGGCGCGGGAGGGCCGCCGAGAGGTTCTCGTAGCCGTCGGCGGTGACCAGGACGTCGTCCTCGATCCGCACGCCGATGCCGCGGTACTCCGCTGGGACGGCGAGGTCGTCCGCCTTGAAGTACAGGCCCGGCTCGATCGTGAACACCATGCCCGGCTCCAGTCGCGCGTCGAGGTAGAGCTCGGCGCGGGCCTGGGCGCAGTCGTGGACGTCGAGCCCGAGGTGGTGGCTCGTGCCGTGCGGCATCCAGCGGCGGTGCTGCTGGCCCTCGGGCGTCAGCGACTCCGCCGCCGTGACCGGCAGCAGCCCCCACTCCTCGAGCCGCGCGGCGAGCACCTCCATCGCCGCGGCGTGGACGTCGCGGAACTTCGCGCCGGGCCGCACGACGGTGAACGCGGCATCCGCCGCCTCGCGCACGGCGTCGTAGACCCGGCGCTGGACGTCGGTGAACGTGCCGTCGACGGGCAGCGTCCGCGTGATGTCGGCGGTGTAGAGCGAGTCGACCTCGACGCCGGCGTCGAGCAGCAGCAGCTCGCCCGGACGCACCGCGCCGGTGTTGCGGATCCAGTGCAGCGTCGTCGCGTGGTCGCCCGCGGCGGCGATCGTGTCGTAGCCGACCGCGTTGCCCTCCTCGCGCGCCCTCGCGGCGAAGACGCCCTCGACGACGCGCTCGCCCCGCGGGTGGCCCGCGGCGCGCGGGAGGCTGCGCACGACGTCCTCGAAGCCGGTGATCGTCGCCGCGACCGCCGCGCGGAGCTGGTCGACCTCCCACGCGTCCTTGACGAGGCGCAGCTCGGACACGGCGGTGGCGAGGGCGTCGTCGGCGTCGCGCGCGTCCTCGCTCCACCGGCCGTGCTCGGCCAGGACGACGTCGACGAGGGTGGCGACGGCGTCGTCGGCCCCGCGCAGCACCCGCACCTCCACCTCGGGGTTGCCCGCGTCCTTCGCGACCGCGTCCCGCAGGTCGTCGATGTGCGCCGCGCGGATGCCGGTGAGCTCCTGGGCCTCCTCGAGCGTCCAGCGCGGACCGACCCAGAACTCGCCGTAGCGCGAGTCGGCGTAGAACTCCTCGCTGTCCCGGCCGGCGAGCGGCTTCGTGTAGAGGACGGCCTCGTGGGTCGGGCCGGCGTCCGCGGCGAGCGCGTGCAGGACGAGGACGGCGTCGGGCTCCAGGTCCGTGCCGAGCCCGGTGAGGTGGGAGAACGCGGCGTGCGGGCGGAAGGCGTAGTCCGTGTCGTTCGAGCGGGTCTTGAGCGAGCCGGCCGGGATGACGAGGGTCTGGCCGGTGAGCCGGGCGCCGAGCCGGGCGCGGCGCTCGGCCGCGTGGTCGGCCGCCTCGTGCCGCGTCACGCCGTCGCCGGAGCGCGGCGCCCAGGCCGAGGACATGAACTCGCGGAACGCGACCGAGCTGGGCCGCTGCGAGCGGTTGTTGCCCCGGTCCTCGAGTGGCTGGTCGTCGTGCTGGGCATCCGCGGGGGTCTCGCTCGTCATGGCTCCATCGTCCCACCGCCGCGGGCGCGACGCCGGGTGTCCACGAGTTCCTAGACTGCGCGTGTGCGCATCGACCTCCACACCCACTCGACGGCGTCCGACGGCACGACGTCGCCCGGCGACGTGGTCCGGGAAGCCGCGCGCGTCGGGCTCGACGTCGTCGCCCTCACCGACCACGACACGACCGCCGGCTGGGCCGAGGCGGCGCGCGCGGCGCGGGAGGTCGGGATCGGCCTGGTCCGCGGGACCGAGGTGACCTGCCGCGGCGAGGGCACGACCGTCCACCTCCTGTCCTACCTGCAGGACCCGACGGTCCCCGGGCTCGCCGACCGGCTCGAGCGATCGCGCGGCGCGCGCGTGACCCGGGCCCGGCGGATGACCGAGCTGCTCGCGCGCGACTACGAGCTGACCTGGGCCGACGTGCTCGCCCACACACCGGGCGGGGCGACGGTCGGGCGTCCCCACCTCGCCGACGCGCTCGTGACGCTCGGGGCCGCGCGGGACCGGACCGATGCCTTCGAGCGCATCCTCTACTCCGGCGGTCCGTACTCCGTCCCGTACGACGTGCCGACGCCGCACGAGGGGGTCGCGCTCGTGCTCGCCGCCGGCGGTGTGCCGGTGCTCGCGCACCCGGCGGCCGGCCGACGGGGGGCGATCCTGTCCGACGAGCAGATCGCGTCGCTCGCGCGGGCGGGGCTGGTCGGCCTCGAGGTCGACCACCGGGACCACGACGAGGGGGAGCGGACGCGTCTGCTCGGGCTCGCCCGGGACCTAGACTTGCTCGTGACGGGATCGAGCGACTACCACGGTGCCGGCAAGCCGAACAGGCTTGGCGAGCACACGACGCACGCCGACGCCCTCGAGTCGATCCTCGAGCGCGGCCGCGAACCCCTCGTGAGCTGAACCCGAGCCGGCCGACCGCGGTGCCCCGTGTCCGTCCGGCTCACTCCACGCGCGCCCGGCGATCCTGGGCCCGAGAACCTGAGGTGAGATGAGCCCGGAGATCGTCACGCTGGGCGTGACAACGTTCGTGACCCTGTTCGTCATCATGGACCCGCCGGGCACCGTCCCGGTGTTCCTCGCGCTGACGAACGGGATGGATCGGCGACGCCGCGTGCTCGCCGCGCGGCAGGCCGTGCTGGTGGCGTTCGGGGTCATCCTCGTGTTCACCATGTTCGGGCGCTACATCCTGGAGTTCCTCCACGTCTCGGTGCCGGCGTTCCAGGCCTCGGGTGGTCTGCTCCTCCTGCTGGTCGCGCTGGAGCTGCTGACGGGCAAGGCCGAGGAGCCGCGGCCGACGGCGAGCGGGGTCAACGTCGCGCTCGTGCCGCTGGGCACGCCGCTGCTGGCCGGACCGGGCGCGATCGTGGCCTCGATGCTCGCCGTGGAGAACTCCGACCACTCGTTCGCGTCGTGGACCGTCATCATCGTGGCGATCGTGCTCGTGCACGCGTGCCTCTACCTCGCGATGCGGTTCTCCGTCGTCATCCACCGGGTGCTCGGCGAGGGCGGGGTCACGGTCGTGACGCGGCTCGCCGGTCTGCTGCTGGCCGCCATCGCGGTGCAGCTCATCGCCGACGCGGTCATGGCGTTCGTCGCGACCATGTGACGCGGCTGGCGCCGCCCGGCGGCGTCCGGCGGCGTCCGTTGTGGCCCGCCTCTCGGCTCGCGAGCGATCCGCGTCTAGGCTTGGCGGATGGCACGGTTCATCGAGGTCCACCCCGTCGACCCGCAGCCGCGGGCCATCGCCCAGACCGTCGCGGCGCTGCGCGACGGTGCCCTGATCGCCTACCCGACCGACTCCTGCTACGCCCTCGGGGCGCGGCTGGACTCGCCGAGCGGGCCCGAGCGCATCCGCGAGATCCGTCATCTCGACGCCAAGCACGACTTCACGCTCGTGTGCTCGGACTTCCACCAGCTCGGTGCGCTCGTCCACCTGGACAACTCCGCGTTCCGCGCGATCAAGGCCGCGACGCCCGGGCCCTACACGTTCATCCTCCCGGCGACGAAGGAGGTGCCGCGGCGCCTCCACCACCCGAAGAAGAAGACGGTGGGCGTCCGCATCCCCGAGCACCCGGTCGTGCGCGCGCTGCTGCGGGAGCTGGGCGAGCCGATGCTGTCCTCGACGCTGCTCCTGCCGGGGCACGACGAGCCGCTGACCGACGGCTGGCAGATCAACGAGGAGATCGGGCACGCGCTCGACATCGTGCTCGACTCGGGGGAGTGCGGCACCGAGCCGACGACCGTCGTCGACTTCTCCTCGGGCGCTCCGGAGGTCGTGCGCGTCGGCGCCGGCGACCCGACCCCGTTCGAGTAGCGCGCGGCTTCGGCGGCGCGGTGACGCGGGCGGTCGCGCGCCGTCGGCCCGTCCTCCGACATCGGGGTGGATCGCGCGGTCCCGGCCGGTGAGGCCCGCTCCGGCATGGGAGGCCTGCGCGTCGCGGCCCGCGGCCGGTGAGGCCCGCTCCGTGGTCATGCCGATGCCCTGCCGTGCTCGGCGCCCGGTGCTCGACGCCCCACCGCCCGCGACGGCTGGTGCTCGGCGCCCGCCACTCCACGCGCACCACGCCCATGGCGCTCGGCGCCCGCCACGCCGGGCGCTCGGTGCCCAGTCCTCCGTGTGCCAACACCCGCCACCCCACGCGCTCGACGCCAGCCGCCGCGCCACCACCGTCGCCTGGTCCGCACCCGCCGACCCCTCGACCGCCCGCCCGGCCGTCTCACCATGTGAACCGTCCGTCCGCCCCTGCGGACCCGCCCCCGACCGGCGCACTGAACCGCATCAGCCCAGGTCGGCCGCCGTCCGGACCCTCCATGTGACCCACCTCACGGCGGACCCGCGCCTTGGATCGTTTCATCGCCGGGCTGGACGCCGGACTCCGTCCTGGGCAAGATGGTCGCACTCCCGGTGCTAAATCGATTTATGCGCACCTCGGGATTAAATCGTTTCAATGCAGAGACGAAGGACGCAGAGGCGAAGGCAGAGATGAGACAGCAGCAACGAACCTGGACGGCGCTCCTGGCCAGCGCGGCCCTGGCGCTCCCGCTCGTGGGGATCCCGGCGCTCGCGGCCCCGGACCCCGAGACGGGCCCCTGGAAGTACGACTTCGGCACGGCGACGAGTCCCGTCGCCGAGGGCTGGGTCGGTGTGTCCGAGTCGAACCGATACTCGGAGGAGGCGGGCTACGGGATCGACCCCGCGTCGCCGTCGGCCCCCGTCTCCCGCGACCGCAGCACCGGGGACGACGTCCAGCGCGACTTCGTGCTGTCGACGAGCTGGGGCTTCCTCCTCGACGTGCCGAGCGGCACCTACGACGTCACCGTGACGTCCGGCGACATGACCGGGACGGGCACGACGAAGACGACGGTCGTGCTCGAGGGCGAGACGGCCGGGTCGCTCTCGGCCAAGGCGGCCGTCGCAGCGGACACCTTCACCACCGCCGTGACCGACGGTCAGCTCACCTTCGGCTTCACCGGCACGGGCGCCGGCGCGTTCGTCAACGGCATCGAGGTCGTCCGCACGGGCGATGCCCCGGACCCCGGTGAGGAGCCGACCGGCGAGCCCACCGGCGAGCCGACCCCGACCGACCAGCCGACCGACCCCACCGATCCGGAGTACGGCACCATCGCGACGCCGTCCTACCTGCGGACCGCCCACGTCGAGGACGGCAGCGTCACGATGCGCTGGGAGGAGATCTCGGGCGCCGCCGGCTACGTCCTGTCCCGCGGTGACAGCCCCGATGGCCCCTTCACGGTCGTCGCGACGGTCGGCGACCAGGTCTGGGCGACCGACGCCACGGCCGACACGACCAGGGTGAACTACTACCGCGTCCAGTCGCGGCCCGCCTCGGGCCTGCCGTCCGTCCCCTCCCGGGTCGCGGTCGCGACGCTCGCCGGTGACGGCGTGGAGGACGTCGAGCTGCCCGCGAGCGGGGTGCTCACGTTCGACTTCGGCGACGGCGAGCTCGCCGACGGCGCCATCGCGGTCGACGCGTCGACGGCCTACTCGGCGCAGACCCGCTACGGCTTCGTCGACACCTCGAAGGTGACGGCGACCGACCGCGGGACGGACGACCCGGTCCGCAGCGACTTCGTCCAGGTCGGCGCGACCGACCTCGTGATCGACCTGCCGAACGGCGACTACAACGTCTCGGTCGTCGCGGGCGACGCCACCGCCGCCAGCTCGATCTCGATGACCGTCGAGACCATGTCCAAGGTGCAGACGACGGCGAACGTCGCCGGCTCGTTCCTCGAGATGACGTTCCCGATCTCGCTGGTCGACGGCCAGCTCACGATCGAGGTCGGCGGGACGGCGCCGAAGCTCAACCAGCTCGTCATCACCCGGCTGGAGGACCGCACGGCCGGCGCCAAGCCCACGGTGTGGGTGACCGGCGACTCGACGGTCCAGAGCTACACCTCGGGCTACGCCCCGCAGGCCGGCTGGGGCCAGATGCTCGACCGCTTCCTCGACGACTCGGTGACGGTCGACAACCGCGCCATCGGGGGCCGCTCGGCGAAGAACTTCATCAGCCAGGGTCGTCTCGACGAGGTCCTGGGCAGCATCCGCCCGGGCGACTACCTGTACGTCCAGTTCGGGCACAACGACAACTCCCGTGGCGTCGACGACCGCTGGGCGGCGCCGCTGGACTACAAGAACTACCTGCGCACCTACATCGACGGCGCGCGCCAGCGCGGCGCGACGCCGATCATCGTGACGCCCGTCTCGCGGCGTGACTTCAACGCGACGACCGGGGTCTTCAACGTCTCCTTCCCGGCCTACGTCGCCGCCGCGACGGCCGTCGCGCAGGAGACGGGCACGCCGCTGGTCGACCTGTCGGCGTCCAGCCGCGCCTACCTGAACCAGATCGGACCCGAGCTGGCCAAGTCCGTGTTCCTGCACGTCCCGGCCGGGGTCTACCCGGGCCGCCCTAGCGGCACGACGGACGACACCCACTTCCAGGAGTACGGCGCCATCCAGATGGCCCGGCTCGTGGCGGGGGACACGGCGGAGCTGGACGTCCCGCTCGCCGACCACGTCCTGGACACGGAGCTGCCGAGCGATGTCCCGGCCGCCCCGGCCGGGCTGGTCGCGACCAGCATCACGAACTCCAGCGCGCTGCTGACCTGGACCGCCGTCGAGGGCGCGGACATCTACAAGGTGTACCGCAGGCCGGCCGGGGGCTCCGACGCGGACTACGCGCTGGTCGGCTCCTCGACGGTCGCCCAGGTGACGACGACGGGCATGACGCAGGGAACGGCCTACGACGTCGTCGTCGTCGCGACCAACGGCGCGGGTGACTCGGGGTACTCCAACGTCGTGAGCTTCCGGACGAAGGCGCCGCTGTACGCGTTCGACTTCCAGCTCGCGGGCAACGTCGTCGAGCCGGGCTACCTCGAGGTCAACGAGAACACTCGCTACACCGAGGCGCTCGGCTACGGGTGGATCGCCGCCGGGCCCGGTGGGCGCGACCGCGGCATCGCCTTCGACCCCGTCCCGTCCGCCCTGCTGCGCGACTTCGCGCTGCCGGGCACGGGGAACACCTTCGTCGTCGACCTGCCGCCGGGGACGTACTCGGTCACGGCCCTGTACGGCGACATGATCGGGACGGCGCGGCTCGCCGTGACGCTCGAGGGTGTCACGTACGGCAGCACGACGGGCGGCCGCGGCAGCCTCAGCACGAAGGCCATGCAGCCGGTGACCGTCCTGGACGGCCAGCTCACGATGGTGGCCGACGGCTGGCTGAACGGGCTCGAGATCACGCCGCTGCAGTACGCACCGGCCGACCTCACGCTCGACGACGTCACGATCGACGGCACGGACGTCGCCGTCAGCCTGTCCTGGGCGGCGGCGGCCGAGGCCGACGGGTACCGCGTGTACCGGCAGACGGCGGGGGCGACGTCCCCGGCGCTGGTCGGGACGGTGACGGGCACGTCGTTCGTCGACCGGACGGCGGCCGTCGGGCAGGTCTACAGCTACAAGGTGGTCTCGATCGACGCGATCGGCAGCGAGTCCGTCGCCAGCAACGTCGTCGAGGTCACGACGGTCGACCCGGACGTCCCGACGGCCGCGACGCCGACCGGTCTGACGGTGACCGACGAGGCGAAGCACCTCGTGAGCCTGGCCTGGGAGGGCGTCGAGGGCGCGCTGTTCTACCAGGTCTACCGGGCCGCGTCGGCCGACGGCGAGCTCGAGCTCATCGGCAGCTCGACCACGCCGAGCTACGACGACACCGACGTGCTCACGACGATCCCGTTCCACTACGCGGTCGCCTCCGTGAACGCGGGCGGCGTCTCGGAGCTGTCGGACACCGTCGCGTCGGCCGGCGAGACCGTGCTGGTGCGTCAGGCCGAGAACCTCGACCGGGCGCCGGTCGCGGTCGCGGTCGACGGCGGCGTCTACCTCGGGTGGCGCCTGCTCGGCCTGGACCCGCTGGACCTCGGTTTCCACGTCTACCGCGACGGGGCGCGGGTCACCGCCACCCCGATCACGGACACGACCAACGTGCTGGACGAGGACGGGACCGCCGACTCCACCTACCGGATCGCCGCCGTCGTCGACGGGGTGCAGCGGTGGGTGACGGAGGAGTTCGGGGTGTGGGACGACCAGACCCTCGACGTCGCGCTGAACAAGCCGGCCGACGCCTACACGAAGGACGGTCAGCCCTACTCCTACCGGGCGAACGACGTGTCGGTCGGTGACGTCGACGGCGACGGGCAGTACGAGCTCATCGTCAAGTGGGACCCGTCCAACTCGCGGGACAACTCCCAGGCCGGCTACACGGGCAAGGTCTTCGTCGACGCCTACGAGCTCGACGGGACCCAGCTCTGGCGGATCGACCTCGGCGTCAACATCCGGGCGGGCGCGCACTACACCCAGTTCCAGGTGTTCGACTACGACGGCGACGGCCGGGCCGAGGTCGCCATGAAGACGGCCGACGGCACGCTCGACGGCGTCGGCACGTTCATCGGCGACCCCGGGGCCGACTACCGCAACTCCTCCGGCTACGTCCTCGACGGCCCCGAGTTCCTCACGATCTTCGACGGGGCGACGGGCGCGGCGATCGACACGGTCGAGTACACGCCGGCCCGCGGCGCGGTCAGCGCCTGGGGCGACGCGTACGGCAACCGGGTCGACCGGTTCCTCGCCGGGACGGCCTACCTCGACGGCGAGCACCCCTCGCTCGTCACCGCACGCGGCTACTACACGCGCACCGCGCTGACCGCGTACGACTTCGACGGCGAGCGGCTCGTGGAGCGCTGGCGGTTCGACACCGACGAGGCGGGGTCGCAGTACGAGCACCAGGGCAACCACCAGCTCGCGGTGGCCGACGTCGACGGCGACCAGAAGGACGAGATCGTCTACGGCTCGATCACGTTCGACGACGACGGCACGGTGCTCTACAACACCGGTCTCGGGCACGGGGACGCGCTGCACGTGTCCGACCTCGACCCGAGCCGGCCGGGGCTGGAGGTGTTCGCGGTCCACGAGGCCCCGGGCAGCAACGGCAACCGGATCGCGACGTTCCGCGACGCGGCGACGGGCGAGGTCATCTGGTCCGTCCCGGGCACCCGGGACACCGGGCGGGGAGCCGCCGGCGACATCGACCCCCGCTACGCGGGTGCCGAGGCGTGGAACATCTCCGACGGTGGTGCGTGGAACGACGTGGCGGGCTTCCTGCACGCGGCGGACGGAACGCTCATCACCAACGACATCCCGGCGGCGAACTTCGTCACCTGGTGGGACGGCGACCTGCTGCGCGAGATCACGGACCACGACTGGACGGAGGAGACCCGGACGGGCGTCCCGACGATCTCGAAGTGGGACTACGAGAACGGCCGGGAGGTGGAGATCTACCGCGCCGACGGCACGCTCACGAACAACGACACGAAGGGCAACCCCGCCCTGCAGGCCGACCTGTTCGGGGACTGGCGCGAGGAGATCGTCACGCGGCTGGACGACTCCTCCGCGCTGCGGATCGCCACGACCGTGGACCTGACCGACCACCGGCTGCGCACGCTGCAGTCCGACCCGGTCTACCGCCTCGCCGTCGCGTGGCAGAACACCGCCTACAACCAGCCCCCGCACACGTCGTACTTCCTCGGCGTGGGGATGGACACGCCGCCGGCGCCGTCGATCGCGTACGTCGGCGACGGGGTCGCGACGCCGGAGGTCGGGCTGCCGACCGTGGCGATCACGGGCGGCGGGGGTACGGCGAGCACCGTCGACCCGCTCGTCGTCACGGGGACCGCGCAGCCCGGTGACACGGGCTGGAGGGACGACGCGGCCGTGGTCGCCGTCGTGCTCAGGGACGGTGACGGGCGCGAGGTCCTCGGTCTGACCGCGCCGGTCGCCGACGGTGCCTGGTCGACGACGTTCGACGTCTCGGCCCTGCCGTCCGGCTCGTACACGATCGAGGCGAGCGTCAGCTCGACGGGGACGGGCGACGCCTCGGCCACCGCCGAGCTGGAGCTGAGGGCGCCCGGCGACCCGTCGGGTGAGCCCTCGGGAGAACCGTCCGGTGAGCCCTCCGGCGAGCCGACGGGTGGACCCTCCGGTGAGCCGACGGACGGCTCGTCGACGTCGCCGACGGGCGGGTCGTCGGTGTCGCCGAGCGGCTCCGCGTCGACGCCGGGAGGGGGCTCCATGCCCGGAACCGGTGCCGCCGTCGGGCTGCTGGTGACGCTCGCGCTCGGCGCGCTGGCCGCCGGGGCCGTGCTCGTCGCGCGCCGCAGGAGGCTCACGGCCTAGCCGAGGAGATCCCCCGACCGGGGCGGATCGCCGGCCCACGCGGCCGGCCGGTCCGCCCCGGTCGGCCGCACGACGTCGCTCGCCCGCGCGGGCACGTCCGGGACATGACACGGGCGCTGGTCCCGACCATCCGATGGTCGGGACCAGCGCCCGTGTCGTGCTGTCGTGGGTGCGACGCGCCGCTACTCGGCCGCGGACTCCGCGGGGGTGCCGGCGTCCGCCCCGCCGCTGCTGCCACCGCGGCGACGACGGCGACGACGCGGCTTGCCGCCGCCCTCACCGTCGCCGGTGGTGCGCTCGGACCGGTCGGGCAGCTCGATGCTGACACCGCCGACCTCGACGCCGCTCGTGGCGCCCGACGCGTCCGACCCGCTCTCCGGGCCGGAGCCGTCCCGGCGACGGCGGCGTCGCGGACGACGCTCGCCCTCCTCGCCCGTCTCAGCCCGGCGCTCGCGCGCCGGACCGCGCGACCCGCCGTCGCGGGAGCCGCCGTCACGCGACCCGCCGTCACGACGGCCGTCCCGCTGGCCGCCGTCGCGCGAGCCGGGGCCGCCCTTGCCACCGCGCTTGCCGGTCTCGCCCAGGTCCTCGAGCGTCTCGGCGCCGAGGCCGGCGCGCGTGCGTTCGGAGCGCGGCAGCCGGCCCTTCGTCCCCTCGGGGATGTCGAGGTCGGTGAAGAACGACGGCGTCGAGGAGTAGGTCTCCGGCGGCTCGGGGACGCCGAGCTCGAGCGCCTTGTCGATGAGCGACCACTTCGGGATGTCGTCCCAGTCGACGAAGGTCACGGCCGTGCCCGTGTTGCCGGCGCGGCCGGTGCGCCCGACGCGGTGCAGGTAGGTCTTGTCGTCGTCGGGGCACTGGTAGTTGACGACGTGGGTGACGTCGTCGACGTCGATGCCGCGCGCCGCGACGTCGGTCGCGACGAGCACGTCGACCTTCCCGTTGCGGAAGGCGCGCAGCGCCTGCTCCCGGGCGCCCTGGCCGAGGTCGCCGTGGATGGCGGCCGCGGCGAACCCGCGCTCGGTCAGCTCGTCGGCCACCTTGGCCGCCGTCCGCTTCGTGCGCGTGAAGACGATGGTCAGACCCCGCCCCCTGGCCTGGAGCATCCGGCTCAGCATCTCGACCTTGTCGAGCGCGTGCGCGCGGTAGACGAGCTGCTTGATCGCCTTGAGGGTGACACCGTCGTCGTTCGGGTCGTGGGCCCGGATGTGGGTCGGCTGCGTCATGTAGCGACGCGCGAGCGCGACGACGGCGCCCGGCATCGTCGCGGAGAACAGCATCGTGTGCCGCGTCGGGGGCGTGGAGCCGAGGATGCGCTCGACGTCGGGAAGGAAGCCGAGGTCGAGCATCTCGTCGGCCTCGTCGAGCACGACGGTCTTGACGTGCGACAGGTCGAGGTGGCGCTGCTTGAGCAGGTCGATCATCCGGCCGGGCGTCCCGACGACGACCTCGACGCCGCGTGTCAGCTGCTCGATCTGCGGCTCGTACGCGCGACCGCCGTAGACCTGCGCGATCCGGACCTTGCGGCGGCGCGAGGCCGTCATGAGGTCGCCGGCCACCTGGACCGCGAGCTCGCGGGTCGGCACGACGACGAGGGCCTGCGGCTTGCCGGCGGCCGGCACGTCGTCGAAGCCGTCCTCGCCCGGGGCGATCACGTTCTGGAGCAGCGGGACGCCGAAGCCCAGCGTCTTGCCGGTCCCGGTCTTGGCCTGACCGATGATGTCGTGCCGCTGGAGCGCGACGGGCAGCGTCAGGGACTGGATCGGGAACGGGTGGATGATCCCGACGTCGGCGAGGGAGCCGACGATGGCCTCGTCGACGCCGAAGTCGGCGAAGGTCTTGAGGGGCTCGGGGGCGACGGGCGCCGCAGCGTCCGCGCCATCGGCGGCGGTCGTGTCGGTCGTGTCGTCGAGGGCGACGTCCGTGACGTCGACGCTCTCGGTGGGGTCGGTGGTGGGCTCGGTCATGCTGGGAAGCGGTCCGCTCTCGTGCGCGGCGCGGCGGACGGTGGGTCGCGTCGTCGGAGGGACCGCGACGCGCGTCGGCCACGCGCTGGTGGGGGTAGCCGATCGCGGAGTTCTGCCCGGAACGGGCGGGGTCAAGCAGGGTTGCGGGCGACCGGGCAACCGTTGTCGGTCTCAGTCTAGTCGCGGTGAGTCGGCCGCGACCACGGTGGGGCCGGATGGTGCGGGCGATGCGGGGCCGTGGTGGTCACGGCGTCGGCGGTGGCCACGGTGGAGCCGGGTGGTGCGAGGGATGCGGTCCAGGGGTGGTCACGGTGTCGGCGGTGGCCACGACCGGGCCCGCGTCGGGCGCGGCGGAACCGATGCGGGCCGGCGTGGACCGGGCCGCGCGCGGGAGCGCCGTCGGTCTACGCTGACCCGCATGACTTCCCCCGTCGACGCCCGGACCGACGCCGCGGCCGTGACCGAGGCGTTCGCGCTCCTCATCGCCGGCGAGCTGGTCGCGTTCGCGCGCCTCGCCGACGACGCCGCCAACGCCCCCGAGCTGCGCGCCCGGATCACGCTGAGCCGGATGGCGGCCGCGGACCTGGAGCCGATGGCGGGTCTGGAGGAGCACGTGCTCGGTCTCGGGGTCGACGCGCCCGTCCTGGAGGAGCAGACGTGGCAGTTCCGCGAGCTGCTCGCGGAGATCGACGCCCGAACCGTCCCGCGCGACTGGTGGGAGCGCCTCGTTCGGACCTACATCGGGTACGGCGTGTTCGCCGACCTGGAGCGCGAGGTCGTGACGGGGCTGTCGGGCGCGGCCGGCGAGCTCGGGCGCTCGGCGCTCGCTGACGGCTCGCTCACCGACGTCACGGTCGCCATGCTGCGTCCGGCGATCGAGGCGGACCCGCAGCTCGGCGCGCGCCTCGCGCTGTGGGGACGTCGCGTGGTCGGGGAGGCGCTCGGCGTCGCCTCGCGGCTCCTGCACTCGCGGCCGGTGCTCGCCCGGCTCGTCGGGATCCCGGTCGGGACGCCCGGCGCGGCGGACGCGCTCGCCGCCGTCCTCGGCCGGCTCACGAGCGAGCACGCGCGCCGGATGAAGCGGCTCGACCTCACGGCCTGAGCCCGGGCCGAGGCTGAGGCGGGGGCCGGGTCCGTCGGACGGTGCGGCCGGTGGCCGGTCGGTCAGGCGGTGCCGAAGCCGACCCGGCGCTGCTCCTCGGCGCCGATCTCGACGTAGCCGAGCGACTCGGTCGGGACGACGATCCGGCGTCCGCGGATGTCCTCCAGGTCGAGGACGGACCCGTCGAGGGCCTTGGTGATCTCGGCCGCGACCTCGTCGGCGGACAGGGGGGACTCGAACGTCAGCTCGCGGGCGACCTGACGGATTCCGATCGTGATCTCCATGTCGGTCATCGTAGGCAGGCGCGCCCGTCCGACCGGCCCCGCGGGAGCCCTGTTCGCTCGCGGCGCACCGGCAACGGCCGGGTTCCCGGCCGCGCGTCAGGATGTCGGTGGTTCGTGGTGAGATCGGAGACATGACGACGACACCGGTGCTCACGCCGCCGGGTCGGGTGAGCGACCCGGCCCGGTCGGTCGTCGTCGACGCCGTCCTCGCGGGCGGCCACCACGTCGTCTACGGGGCGCCCGGCAGCGGGAAGTCGACCACGGCGGTCGAGCTGCTCGCCGCGCTCGCGGAGCGCGAGGACGTCGGCCTCGACGAGGTCCTGCTGCTCGCGCCGACCCGGCAGGCGGCCACCCGGCTGCGCGACGCGGTCAGCCGACGGCTGGCCCGGACCACCGGGCGGGTCGTCGCGCGCACGCCGGCGTCGTTCGCGTTCTCGCTGCTGCGCCAGCGCGCGGCGCTGCTCGGCGAGGCGCCTCCCATGCTGCTCACCGGGGCCGACCAGGACGCGGCGCTCGCGGACCTGCTCGCCGGCCACGCGGTCGGCGAGGGGCGGGATCCGGGCTGGCCCGCCGACGTCCCGGCCGAGGCCCTCGGGCTCGCGACGTTCCGGCACGAGCTGCGGGACGTGCTCATGCGTGCGGCCGAGGCGGGCTGGGACGGCGCCGACCTCGCCGAGATGGGGCGTCGGCACGGGCGCCCGGCGTGGGTCGCGTGCGGTCGGGTCATGGCGGAGTACGACGAGGTGACCCGGCTCGGTGAGACGACCCCGGACCGCGGGACCCGGTACGACGTCGCGGGCATCGTCGACGAGGCGGCGCGCGCGCTCGACGCGTGGGACCTGGACCTGCCGCGGCACCCGCGGCCGCGGTGGCGCGTCGTGGTGCACGACGACTACCAGGACGCCACGATGGCGACGGCCCGCCTGCTCGAGGTGCTCGCGCGGGACGGGGCGCGGATCGTCGTGCTGGGCGACCCGGACACGGCCGTCCAGACGTTCCGCGGCGGCCTGCCGGGTCTGCTCGAGGAGGCGACGCGCGAGCCGGCCCCGCGCGTCGGCGGCGACGTGCTCGGCGGGGACGCGGGTGGCGGCGGTGGCGGCGCGAGCGCGGGAGGCGACGGTGGCGGCGCGAGCGCGGGCGGCGGCTGGCCGATGATCAGCACCGCCGGTGCCTTCGGCGCGCGACGGCACCTGCTGCCGACGGTGTGGCGTGGCGACGAGCTGCTGCGGACCGTCGTCGAGGCGGCGACCGACGGCCTGCCCGCGCTGGGCGAGACGGCGCGGCGACGAAGCCGCGCGGCGGACGGAGCCGCGTCGCGCGGGGAGCGCGGCCCGCGGGGCGCTGCCCGACCGGACCCCGCCGCGGTGAGCGACGCAGACCGGAGCGCGGGCGCGGATCGGCGCTCCAGCGTCGAGGTCGCGGTGACGGCGAGCATCGGCGAGGAGGGCCGGCTCGTCGCGCACCACCTGCGTCGGCACCGGCTCGCCGGGGGCATCGGCTGGGACCGGATGGCCGTGCTGGCCCGGTCGAGCGGGCAGCTCGCGGCCCTGCGACGGGGACTGCGGGCCGCCGGCGTTCCCGTGGCGGTGAGCCGGGACGTGCCGCTCGCGGCGGAGCAGGCCGTGCGCCCCCTGCTGCGGGTGCTCGAGGTGCTGACCGAGGAGACGCTGGGCGCGGAGGCCGCGGCCGAGCTGCTGCTCTCGCCGCTCGGCGGGCTGGACCCGGTCGGCCTGCGCGCCCTGCGCCGTGCCCTGCGGGCGCACGAGGTGCGCTCCGGTGGCCGCCGCCCGAGCGACGAGCTGCTGATCGAGGCGATCGAGTCGCCCGACGGCGTGCTGCCGGAGCTGCGCGTCGCGGAGCCGGCGCGCCGGGCCGTCGAGCGCGTGGCCCGGATGCTCGGCTCGGGTACGCGCGCCCTCGACGAGCCCGGGGACGTCGAGTCCGTGCTCTGGGCGGTGTGGGAGGCCAGCGGACGGGCCGAGCCGTGGCGCCGACTCGCGCTGGGCGACGGCGTCTCGGCCGAGCGCGCCCACGCGGACCTCGACGCGGTCGTCGCGCTGTTCCGCGCCGCCGAGGGCTTCGCCGAGCGACGCGAGGGCGGGCGCCCGCACCAGTTCCTCGAGTACCTGCGCGCGCAGGACTTCGCGACCGACACGCTCGCCGGGACGGGGGAGCGGGAGGCGGTCGAGGTGCTGACGGTCGCCTCGGCGGCCGGCCGGGAGTGGGACGTCGTCGTGGTCGCGGGTGTTCAGGAGGACGTCTGGCCCGACCTGCGGCTGCGCACGCGGCTGCTCGACCCGGTGGGTGTCAGCGACCTCGCGACCGGCCGCGGCGCGGGACCCGTGCGCCCGATCGACGCGCGCCGCGCGGTGCTGTGGGACGAGCGGCGGCTGTTCGCCTCGGCCGTCTCCCGGACGCGCCGCCACCTGCTCGTGACCGCCGTGCAGGACAACGACACGCGTCCCTCCGTGTTCCTCGACGTCGTCGACCCGCGCGACCCGCTGAGCGACGAGCTGCGTCCGACGGTCGCGGCCCCGCCGGCGCTCGACCTGCGCGGGCTCGTCGCCCGCCTGCGGCGCGAGGTGCTGGACGCCGCGAGGGAGACCGTGCGGGCGGAGGCCACGGCACACTCCGGTGCCTCCGGTGCCTCCGGTGCCTCGGGTGCGGCCGGCGGCGCCGGAGCCGCGAGGGGAGCCGCGGCTGCCTCGCTGCTCGCGACGCTCGCCCGGGCCGGCGTCCCGGGGGCCGACCCGCGGGAGTGGTGGGGTCGGGCGGCCTCGACCGACGCGCCGGCCTGGGGGCCGCAGGAGCCCGTCCCGGTCCGCCCGTCCTCCCTCGTCATGCTCGGGGCCTGCTCGCTGCGCTGGGCGCTCGAGGCGGCCGGCGCCCAGGCGGGGTCGTCGCTCGACGCCGACGTCGGCACGCTGGTCCACGCCATCGCGGCCGAGCTGCCCGAGGGCACGCGCGAGGAGATGCTCGCCGAGCTCGATGCGCGGTGGGACACCCTCCGGCTGCCGGACACCTGGGCCGGTCGGCGGCGGCGCGAGGAGGCGGAGCGGATGATCGGGCTCCTCGCCGCGTACGTCGCGGGGATCCCCCGCGGCAGCGTGGAGACCGAGGTCGCGTTCGAGGTCCGGATCGGGCGAGCCGACCTCGTCGGGCGCGTCGACCGGATCGAGCGAACCGGGGACGGCGGGGCGCGCATCGTCGACCTCAAGACCGGCAAGAGCCCCATCCCCGTCGCGGAGGCGGACGCCCACGCGCAGCTCGCCGCCTACCAGGCCGCCGTCGCGGCCGGAGGCTTCGGTGACGACGTCCACGCCGACGGCGCCCGGCTCGTGTACGTCGGTGGTGCGCGGAGGGCCGCGGCGATCCGCGACCAGGCGGCGCCCGAGGACGACTGGCCCGCCCGGCTCGTCGCGGAGGCGGCTGAGACCATGGCGTCCGCCGAGTTCCTCGCCGCGACCGGGTCGCAGTGCCAGACGTGCCCCGTGCGCACGAGCTGCCCGGCCCGGCCGAGCGGCGACCGGGTGGTGGGGCGATGAGCGCCCGGGACGTCGCGACCGTCGAGGGCAGCGCCGGCGGGGGCGGTGTCCGCGCGGTCTCCGGTGCGGAGGGCGTGCGGCTCGGCGCGGTCGAGCTGGCCGCGCTGCTGGGCACCAACCGACCGACGGCCGAGCAGATCGCCGTCATCGAGGCGCCGCTGGAGCCGCTGCTCGTGGTCGCCGGCGCCGGCTCGGGCAAGACCGCCACGATGACGGACCGGGTGGTCTGGCTCGTGGCGAACGGCCTCGTCGAGCCAGCCGAGGTGCTCGGTCTCACGTTCACCCGCAAGGCGGCGGCCGAGCTCGCGAGCCGCGTCGAGAAGCGCCTGCGCCTGCTCGCCCGGGAGCTGCCGGAGCTGTTCGGCCCGGCCGACTCCGGTGTGGACTGGGTGACCCAGCGGCCCCGCATCTCCACCTACAACGCCTACGCCGCGGCACTCGTCCAGGACCACGGCCTGCGGCTCGGGATCGAGGCCGACCTCACGCTGCTCACCGAGGCCGGTCGCCTCCAGCTCGCCAGCGAGGTGGTCGACCGCTGGGCCGGCCAGCTCGACACCCCCCTGGCGGTCAGCACGGTCGTCGGGGCGGTGGCGTCCCTGGCGGGGGAGATGAGCGAGCACCTGCTCGACCCCGACGCGGTGGCGCGGCGGCTGCGCGAGATCGCGCTCGAGCTCGCGTCGGCCGAGCCGGCGGGGAGCAAGCGCGCCCCGTACGCGGACGTGCAGAAGGTCATCGACTCGCTCGAGGCGCGCGCGCAGCTCATGCCGCTCATCGCCGAGATGCAGCGACTCAAGCGGGAGCGCGGCGCCATCGACTTCGCCGACCAGGTCGCGGCCGCGGCGCGCCTCGGCCGCGAGTTCCCGCTCGTCGCGGCACGGGAGCGGGAGACGGCGCGCGTCGTCCTGCTCGACGAGTACCAGGACACCTCCGTCGCCCAGCTCGAGATGCTGCGCGGGCTGTTCGGCGACGGGCACCCCGTGACGGCCGTCGGCGACCCCCACCAGGGCATCTACGGCTGGCGAGGGGCGTCGGCCGGGTCGCTCCTGTCGTTCCCCGAGCACTTCCCCCGGGCGGACGGCGAGCCGGCGCGGCTCGCCACGCTCTCCACGTCGTGGCGCAACGACGAGGCGATCCTCGCCGCGGCCAACGAGACGTCGGCACCGCTGCGCGCCAGCACGCGCCTCGCGGTGCCGGAGCTGCGCGCGCGACCGGGTGCCGGTTCCGGCGAGGTGCGCTGGCTCTACGCGGCGGACACCGAGGCCGAGACCGCGGCCATGGCGCGCGCCATCGCGCAGCGCTGGCGTCCCGGGCACGGGACCGCGGCCGTCCTGTGCCGCAAGCGCGCCTGGTTCGAGCCGCTGCGCGCCGCGTTCGCCGCGCTCGGCGTTCCGGCCCAGGTGGTCGGGCTCGCCGGCCTGCTCGAGACGCCGGCGGTGAGCGACGTCCGGGCCGCGCTGACCGCGGCGTTCGACCCGTCGCGCGGCGACGCGCTCGCCCGGCTGCTCACCGGTCCGGCGTTCCGGCTCGGGATCGCCGACCTGCTCGCGCTCCAGTCGCTCGCGCGCGAGCGGACGGCCGGCCGGGGCGACGGTGCCGGACGACGCGAGGAGGCCGAGAACGCCTCGATCGTCGAGGCGCTGGACGTGCTGCCGGAGCCCGGCTGGCGGGCCGGCGACGGACGGGAGCTGAGCGCGGCCGGCCACGCCCGGCTCGTCGAGGCGCGGACGCTCGTGCGGCAGATCCGCTCGCTCGCCCACCTGGGCCTGGCCGACCTCGTCGTCGCCGTCGAGCAGCTCCTCGGCCTCGACCTGGAGCTCGTGGCTCACGGCGGTGCCGGCCGGCGCGGTCGGGCCGACCTCGACGAGCTGGTCGACGTCGCCGCCGACTTCGAGGCCGGTGCCACCGCGCCGACGCTCGGCGGCTTCCTCGCGTATCTCGACGCGGCGCAGGAGCACGAGCGCGGGCTCGACGTCCCGGCGGGCGAGCCCGACCCCGCGCGGGTCCAGATCCTCACGATGCACGCGGCGAAGGGGCTCGAGTGGAGCGTCGTCGGCGTCGTCGGCCTCGCGGAGAAGGAGTTCCCCGGGCTCGGCGGGTCCGTCGACGAGCCCACGAGCAGCGGCTGGCTCACGGCGCTCGACGCGCTGCCCTACGAGCTGCGGGGGGACGCCGACCACCTGCCCGACCTCGGGGGCGAGCCCGGGGCGACCCACAGGGACGTCGACGAGGCGCGCGAGCGGTTCCGGGTGGAGGACGGCGCGCGGGCGCTGCGCGAGGAGCGCCGGCTCGCCTACGTCGCGTTCACCCGGGCCGAGCGCAGCCTCGTCCTGTCCGGATCGTGGTGGAGCACCCGCAAGGAGCCGGACGCGCCGAGCCGGTTCCTCCTCGCCCTCGTGCGCGAGGGACTCGCGCAGCCGGTCGACGGGGTCGAGCCCGGGGTGCTGGACGGGCCGCCCGAGCGCCCGGAGTCGGCCGCGAGCCGGCCGGTCGTCTGGCCGGTCGAGCAGGACCCGGACGAGACGGCCGCCCTGCGGCGCGCGCAGCGGATGGTCGAGCTGGCCGACCCCGTGGACCTGGCGATCCCGGGTCGCGCCGGCGACCCCGAGGCGCCGGACCGCGATCCTGCTGCCGCGGAGCGCTCGTCGGTGGCCCCGGGCGCTCCGGTCGGCCCGGGCGCTCCGGACGACCGGGCGGCGGGAGCGCCGGACGACCGGGCGGCGGCCGTCGCCGGCGTTCCCTCCCCGCCCCCCGTGACGTGGGGCGACGCGGGAGAGGACGCGCTGGTCGCGCGGTGGCGGTGGGAGGCCGGGGCGCTGCTCGCGGAGCGCGACCTCGCCTCCGGCGGGCGCATCGTGACGGCACCCGAGCACCTGTCGGCCTCCGCCGTCGTCGCGCTGGCGAGCGACCCCGAGACCTTCGCGCGGGACCGCCGCCGACCGATGCCGACGCCGCCGCGCGCCGCGGCCCGTCGAGGTACCCGCTTCCACGCCTGGCTGGAGCGGCACTACTCCCGCGCGGCGCTGATCGACGTCGACGAGCTGGTGGGCGAGGAGATCGGGTCCGACGAGGAGCTCGAGGCGCTCCGCGAGGCCTTCCTCGCCTCACCCTGGGCGCAGCGCGAGCCGATCGCGATCGAGGAGGACGTGACGACCCCGGTCGCGGGCGTCGAGATCCGGTGCCGGATCGACGCGGTGTTCCCCGGCGGTCCCGGGGAGGACTGCGACGTGCACATCGTGGACTGGAAGACGGGTCACGAGCCCGCCGGTGAGCGTGCCCGCCGCGCCCGCGAGCTGCAGCTCGCGATGTACCGGCTGGGCTGGTCGCGGCTGCACGGCATCCGGCTCGAGCGGATCGCCGCGTCCTTCCACTACGTCGGCGAGGGCGTCACGCTGGCGGCCCCGCGGCTGGGGGAGGAGGAGGTCACCGACCTGCTCGAGCGTCACCTCGCCGAGCTGGCGTCGCTCGGGTCCGGGGGGAGCGGCTGAACCAGCGTCCGGATCGGCCGGTCCCCGCCGTCCCTAGTCCGCGTGGCGGCGCCGGGCCCGCGCCCGGACGATCGTGCCGTTGGTCGGCAGGGAACCCTCGAACGTCAGGCGCACCGCGTCGGCGTGGGTGACGTCGGGATGGTCGATCGCCTGGAGGTGGAGGTGGGGCTCGGTGCTGTTGCCCGAGTTGCCACAGCGGGCGACCGCGTCCCCGACCTGGACCCGCTGACCGGGTGCGACCTCGATGCTGCCCCGCTGCAGGTGACACAGCGCGACGACGACGCCGCCGATGTCGATCAGGACGTGGTTCCCGGCGAGCGCAGCCCATCCCGCGGCTGCTCGGCGGCGCTGGGTCAGCGCGTACCGGATCGAGGGCAGGCCGCGATGGGCGGGATGGTCGGGCTCGCCGTCGTGAACCTTCAGGACGATGCCCTCGACGGGGGCGAGGATCGGACGACCGAAGCCGGGGAACCGTTCGGCGGCCTCGGAGCGCACGAGCGAGCGTGGTCCGACCGGTGCCGTGCGGCCCGAGTCCGACACCGGCACGAAGTCGATGGCGTAGGCCGTGGCAAAGGCCGACGTGCCGTGGCTGGGAACGCGGTTCGCCGGGCTGTTTCGGACGAGCCAGGCGCCGGTGAAGGGGAAGGCGACGTCGATCGAGGCAGGCGCCCCGTCGCGGACCCGATCGCCGGGGCGATGTGGCCGACTCATCGTTCGGCGACCACGTCGAGCAGCCCGACCTGCCTGTGGGTGATCCCGATCCGCTCGACGCGCTCCGAGAACCCCCGCGTGAGCCTCGCACCGAGCGGGCCGGGCCGGAAGCACGCCGCGGTCGTGATCGCCTCGCCGTCGTCCTCGCTCACATCCCCACGGTACTGAGATGCATCGTTCAGGTCTGAATGATCGGGCGGCGAACGATCGTGCCCTGGTGGATCGCCGCGCTGCTCTGGCGGCCTTCGGGCGGCGTCACCCGCGGGAGGACGGCGAGTCGGTGCCGTCCGACGACGGCCTCCGCGACGAGGACGCCCGCCCTACTCCGGGTACCCGGGACCGGCGGAGCTGACGGCGTCGGCCAGCTCCGTGAGCATCTCCTCGGCGTCGGCGACGACGGTCCGGTCACCCGCGCGCACGCCGTGCAGGAGCCAGCGCCCGAGCGCGAGCTCGGAGTAGAGCTGCGCGCGGACGAGGAGCTGCGCGTCGCTGCCGGCGGCGCGGTGCAGGTCGTAGGACTCCAGCACGGACTCCAGCGCGTCCTCCGGCGCCGCTGCCACGAGCCAGCCCAGGTCGACGGCCGGGTCCCCGACGTGCGCCGAGACGAAGTCGGTCATCGCCGTGACCTGGCCACTCTCGGTGAGCACGCGGTCGGAGGCGAGGTCGCCGTGCACTACGGCCGGCCGGAAGCGCCAGCTCCGCACGTCCTCCAGCGCCTCCTCCCACCGGCGCAGCAGCACGGTCGGCACGCGCCGCGAGGCCGCCATCTCGTCCAGCTCAGCGAGCAGTCGCGTGCGGCACTCGGCCGCGTCGTAGGTCGGCAGGTCGACCGCGGTGACGGCGGCCACGTCCACCTCGTGCAGCGCGGCGAGCGCGGCACCGAGGGATGCGGCCAGCCCGGGGCCGGGTCGCAGCGTCGACAGGTCGAGCTCCCGGCCCGTGAGGGCGCGGTGCACGACGGCGCGGCCGGCGTCGTCGATCTCGGCGAACCCCGCGGGAACGGCGAGCCCGAACGGGAGGTGCTCGCGGGCGAGCAGCCGCAGCAGCTCGGACTCGGCCATCATCGCGGCGCCGGTCGCCGCGTCGCGCGGGGCCCGCACGATCCAGCTCCCGCCGTCGGAGTCGAGGACTCCCGTGATCTCGACCGTCGGCGTCACGATCCGCGGCCGCCGCGTGGCCACCGCCTCGAGGCCGGGGACGGCCACGGTCGCCAGCGCCGCGAGGAACGGCGCCGACCAGCGGGGCGTGAGATGTCCGGACACGGGGTCAACGCTACTTGCCCGGTCGACCCGGCGTAACGTGACCACGCGTGGACCCCTTTGCCATGCCCGGCCCGAGGCCCCCGGCACTGCCCGAGCCGCTGGCGCTCAACCGCGCGAGCATCGACCGCGCTGGCATCGAGCGGACGGCGCCCGGGACGCTGGAGGCCGCGCTCGCCGATCCCGCGACCCGGGTCGTCCTCGTCGACGGCGCGCGCGTCGCGATCCTCCGCGAGCCGGACGGCGACGGCGTCGGTGCGCCGCGGCTCGCGCTCGTCGGCCCGGCGGCTCGGCGCGGCGAGGGGGAGACCTTCTACCTCGGCCGCGACGACGCGGGCGCCTACGTCGCGTGGAGCTGCGACCTGGACGAGGCGCTGCCGGGCGCCCCGACGGTGTCACCGGCCGCGTCGCCCGGGGCGAGGGACCGCGCGCCCGGGGGCGTGACGATCGCGTCGCTGCGGGACGTCGGACACCTCCTGGACGATCGCGACACGGGACTCGCGACGGCGGCGGTCGCGCTGTCGCAGTGGCGTCGCACGCACCGGCACTGCCCGCGGTGCGGGGCGCGGACCCGGCTCGTCGAGGGCGGCTGGGCCGCGCGGTGCGACGTCGACGGTCACGTGGTCTACCCGCGGACCGATCCCGCCGTCATCATGGCGGTGCACGACGGGACCGGGCGGATCCTCCTCGCCCGCTCGGTGGCGTGGCCGGAGCGTCGGCGCTCGGTGCTCGCCGGCTTCGTCGAGGCGGGTGAGGCGCCAGAGGCCGCGGTGCGGCGCGAGGTGGCCGAGGAGGTCGGGCTCGAGATCGGCCGCGTCGCGTACGCGGGCGCGCAGCCGTGGCCGTTCCCGGCCTCTCTCATGCTCGGGTTCCACGCGTGGGTCGCCGGCGCGCCGGGCGACGAGCGCGTCGTCGACCGCGTCGACGTGCCGGACCCGGCACCCGACGGCATCGAGATCACGCACGCCGACTGGTTCACCCGCGAGGAGCTGGCGGCGGAGCTCGCGGACGGGAGCGTCCGGCTGCCGATGCGGACGTCGATCGCGCTCGCGCTCGTCGAGTCCTGGTACGGCCGGGAGCTCCCGGCGGGGTGACGCGTGCGCCGGCTGATGGCGAGTGCTCGGCCGAGGCCGTTCGTCCGGCACACTGACCCGGTGAGCCAGCGTCCCGTCCTGCACCTGATGGTCGGGCTCCCGGCTGTGGGCAAGACGACGCTGGCGCGTCGGATCGAGGCGGAGGACCGCGCGCTCCGGCTCACCCCCGACGAGTGGATGCTGCCGCTGTTCGGCCACCACGACCCGGACGGGAAGCGCACCGTCCTCGAGGGCCGCTTCATCGCGACCGCGTACCAGGCGTTGCGCGGCGGCCTCTCGGTGGTCCTCGACCTCGGCTGCTGGAGCCCGCACGAGCGGTTCGCGATCCGCGACGTGGCGGAGCGCGCGGGTGCGCGGTTCGAGCTGCACGTCCTGGAGGTGCCGGAGCCCGTGCGTCGTGAGCGCGCCGCCGCGCGGCAGCGCCGCGATCCGACGGCGCACTTCCCGATCTCTGACGCGGAGCACGACGCCTACCTGGCCTCGTTCCAGCGCCCGGGCGCCGACGAGCTCGACGGCCGGCCGCTCCCGGCGCCGCCCGCGCCGTTCCCGAGCTGGGCGGCGTGGGCGTCGGACAACTGGCCGTCGCTCCCGCGGCTGGACCAGGCGGAGGGCGACGGCTCCGGGTGGTGACGCGCGTCCCGGTGTCGGGTCAGGACGCGGAGAGCGCCGCCTTCACCTGGGCGACCGACGGGTTCGTGAGGGCCGAGCCGTCGGGGAAGAGCACCGTCGGCACCGTCTGGTTGCCGCCGTTGACGGACTCGACGAACTCCGCGGTCCCCGGGACCTCCTCGATGTTGACCTCGGTGTAGGGCACGCCCTCGCGCTGCATCGCCGACTTCAGGATGCGGCAGTAGCCGCACCACGTCGTGGTGAACATCGTGACGGTGCCCTCGGCGGGAAGCGCGGGTGTGCTCATGACTGACCCAACGGTCGGCGCCCTCGTCCGTATTCCGCCGCGTCCCCGCTGCCACGGTCGCGCCGGCGCCCGTTCCGGAACCGGCTGGACGCGAGGCTGGCCGGGGGCTGGCCCAGTGACGCGAGCGTCGGCCGTCCACAGGGGAGGGCGGGGCCGGCCAATCTGTCGGACCGCCCTGCGAGGATGGTCCCGATGTCCACGACGCTCAGCCCCGCCGACTCCTCGGGTGCGCCCCGCACGGCCCCGCGCACCCCCGAGGAGCTCCTCGCCGCGCTCGATCCCGACCAGCGCGAGGTCGCGCAGCACCTCTCGGGCCCGCTGTGCGTGCTCGCCGGTGCCGGTACCGGCAAGACCCGCGCGATCACCTACCGGATCGCGCACGGCGCCATGGTCGGGGCGTTCCAGCCCACGCGCGTCCTCGCCGTGACCTTCACCGCGCGCGCGGCCTCCGAGATGCGCTCCCGGCTGCGCGACCTCGGGGTGGCCGGCGTCCAGGCGCGCACCTTCCACGCCGCCGCGCTGCGCCAGCTCTCCTACTTCTGGCCGCGGGTCGTCGGCGGAGCCCTGCCGCGGATCGCTGAGCACAAGGCGCCGCTCGTCGCCGAGGCGTCCGGCCGGCTCGGGCTCGGCGCCGACCGGCTCGCGCTGCGAGACCTCGCCGCCGAGATCGAGTGGGCCAAGGTCAGCCTCGTCACGGCGGAGGACTACCCCCGGGCCGCCGCACGGGCGGGCCGGGTCGGCGCCGCCGGGCACGACCTCGCGACCGTCGCGCGGCTCCTGTCCGTCTACGAGGACGTCAAGACGGACCGCGGCGTGATCGACTTCGAGGACGTCCTGCTGCTCACGGTCGGCGTCCTGGCCGAGCGCGAGGAGATCGCCCGGACGGTGCGCGAGCAGTACCGCCACTTCGTGGTCGACGAGTACCAGGACGTCTCGCCCCTCCAGCAGCGCCTGCTCGACCTCTGGCTGGGGGACCGGCACGAGCTGTGCGTGGTCGGGGACGTCTCGCAGACCATCTACTCGTTCACGGGGGCGAGCCCGCGCTACCTCACGGGGTTCGCCTCGACCCACCCGGGGGCCGTCGTCGTCCGTCTCGTGCGCGACTACCGCTCGACGCCGCAGGTGGTGCGCCTCGCGAACGACGTGCTGGCGCGCGCGGGGCGCGACCGGTCGAGCGCGGCGGTGCGGCTGGAGGCCCAGCGGCCGTCCGGGCCGCCCGTCGCCTATCTCACCTTCGACGACGACGACGCGGAGGCCGCCGGGGTGGCGCGCCGGATCGGGGAGCTCGTCGCCGAGGGCGTGCCGGTGCGGGAGATCGCGATCCTCTACCGGACCAACGCGCAGGGCGAGGCGTTCGAGCAGGCGCTCGCGAGCGCGGGGATCGCCTACCTCGTGCGCGGCGGCGAGCGATTCTTCTCCCGCCGCGAGGTCCGCGACGCCATGGCGATGCTCGCCGGTGCCGCGCGGTCGGCGGGCAGCGCCGGGCCGGCCGACGACGACGCTGGACCAGGCGACGGGTTCGGTGACGACGGCGGGGGTGACGGGTCGAGCGGCGGTGGTGGCGCGGCGGGAGGCCCGGCCGGGTCGATGCCGCACCAGGTCCGCGACGTCCTCTCCAGCGCCGGCTGGTCGGCCAGCCCGCCCGAGGGACGCGGCGCGGTCCGGGAGCGGTGGGAGTCGCTCGACGCGCTCGTCCGGCTCGCCGACGACCTGCACCGTCAGCGGGGCGCCGACCTCGCCGGCTTCGTCGCCGAGCTGCAGGAGCGCGCGGCCGAGCAGCACGCGCCGGCGGTCGAGGGCGTCACGCTGGCCTCGCTGCACGCCGCGAAGGGCCTGGAGTGGGACGCGGTGTTCCTCGCCGGGGTCTGCGAGGGCCTCCTGCCGATCTCGTTCGCGGAGGACGAGGAGGAGATCGCGGAGGAGCGGCGCCTGCTCTACGTCGGGGTGACGCGCGCGCGGGAGCACCTCACGCTCTCCTACGCCCGGTCCCGCTCCGCCGGTGGTCGGGGGACGCGGAAGCCGTCGCGGTTCCTCGACGGCATCTGGCCGGTCGAGGAGGGCCGCGGGGGCGCCAGCGAGCGGCAGCGTCGCAAGGCGCGCGCGGCCGCGGTGCAGGACGCGCTGGCCGATGCCGACGCCGAGGTGTTCGAGCGGCTGCGCGAGTGGCGCGGCGGGCTCGCCAAGGAGACGGGCAAGCCCGCCTACACGATCCTGCACGACACCACGCTGGTGGGGATCGCCACGATGCTGCCGCGGACGCTGCGCCAGCTCGCCCTGGTCCGGGGGATCGGGGCGGCGAAGATCGAGGCGTACGGACCGGCCGTGCTCGCGCTGGTCGCGGGTGAGGAGCCGCCCCAGCCGAGCGAGTAGCCGGCCGCGGCCGACCGACGCACGCCGGCCGCCCGTCAGCCGAACGCGGCGGAGGGGCGCGCCGAGCATCGACCGAGGGACGCGGCTCGTCTCGTGCGGAGCCGGCTCAGCGGCTGCCTCCGAACTGCTCGGAAGAAGTTTCGGTAATTCGCTTGCGCGGCCCGGGCCACCCTCGGCTACGCTCATGGAGTTCGTGTTCGTCCGGCCCCGCCTAGCCAGCACCAGGGGTCCGCATCGAGGGGAGGTGTTCCCGCATGAGGATGACAGTCTTCGCCGTCTACGGCCTGGAGTCCGTCGCCACGCCCACCGCGTCGCGCCCGCGCATCGTTGCCTCCCCGGGGACAGCTCTGCCCAGCGGCAACCCCGGTGTCATCGGCGGCATGAAGCCGACCGCCTGACACGCCCGGTGGCGCGATGCGCCACCCCGCCGAGGCCCACCCGCCTCCCGCGCCTCTCGGCGCCATCAGACGAACACCCACGAACTTCCCGAGGACTCACCATGTTCTCTGCCTTCACCGACACGTCCGTGTCCGGCGGCTTCTCCACCCAGACCCTCGCCCTTCCGGCGCTCCCCGCGCTCGACGTCGTAGCCGACCTCGACCTCGTGCTCCCGTGCCAGGTCCCCGGAACGATCGACCTCTGGTTCGCCGAGCGCGGTGACGACGTCGAGCGAGCCAAGGCCATGTGCCGCGAGTGCCCGTTGCGCGCCGAGTGCCTTGCGGGCGCCGTCCGCCGGCAGGAGCCCTGGGGCGTCTGGGGCGGCGAGGTCTTCATCGACGGCGTCGTCGTCGCCCGCAAGCGAGGCCGCGGACGGCCTCGCAAGGTCGCGGCCTGACCGGCCTGACCGGCCTGACCGGCCGGACCGCCCCGCGCCCGCAGCGTGAGGCGGTCCGACCGCGTCGGGTCGGGACGCCGCCGACCGGGCCTCGGCGGCGCCGCGTCCGGCCCGATCCCACGGCCTCGCCCCCCGCCCTCCGGCGGGTGCGAGTCGCACCGCTCGACGACCACCCGGCCCGTGACCAGCGTCCGACCCGACCCGGCCGTCGCTCACCTGGGCCGGTGCCCTCCCCGGCCCATGGCCACCCCGGTTCCTGAGCACCCCAGACCGGTGACTGCATCGCCCGGTGACGGCACCGTTCGACGACCACAAGGCCCGTGACCATCCGGCCCGTTGCTCACCCCGGCCCGTTGCTCACCCCGGCCCGCGCTCACCCCGGCCCGCGCCCAGTCCGGCCCGCGCCCAGTCCGGCGACCGCCCGTCCGGCGACCGCCCGTCCGACCCGACCGGTTCGTCGCTCACCCCACCCGGCCCTCCGTCTCGACACAGGCTCCGCACCCGCACCTCGGGTGCGGAGCCCACGCGCGCGTCACCGGCACGGTGCGCGCCCCGAGCTCCAGCGTCCGGCCGGCGAGACTCGGGTCGCGGCCGTCGAGCGCGTCGAGCACCTCGAGCGCGGCCGTCGCCGCCCCGAGCGCGTGAAGAGTCGGCCCGAGCTGCGCGGGTCGAGCCCCGGCGAGCTGTGTCGCGAGAGCCGGCCAGTGCGGGTCGAGGTCGGTCCGCGTGAGGTCCAGGCAGCGCAGGCACGCGTCCCGGCCAGGCCGCACGAGCGGCCCGACGACGACGTCGATCTCCCGCGTCACCACCGAGAGGTGCGGCATGTCCTCCCGGACGAGCCCGCTCGACCGGAACGGCACCGCGACGCGCGACTCCACGAGCACGACGACGTCCGGCGCGACCGCGCCCAGCCGCACGGTCGGGTCGACGGCGCGGAGGCGTGCGACCGCGACCTCCGCCCACGGCCGGCCGACCTCGTGCACCGCGAACCCGGCGTCCGACGCGGCGACGGCTCCCTCCGCGACCAGGCCGAGCCGCCCGACGCCCTCCCGGGCGAGATGGTCCAGCACGGCGAGCCCCAGCGCGCCGGAGCTGTCGTCCGCGACGACGGCCACCTCGGCTCCCCGCCGCCGGCTCGCTCCCACGGCGGTGCCGGCCCGCCACAGCGTCGCCAGGGTCTCCGCGCGTCCGCGGCCCTCGCGGCGGGACCCGACCGGCCCGACCTCGGGCGGCTCCGCCGGTTCGACCAGGCTCCCGTGCCGCCGCAGGTGCTCGACGATGGCGCTCGCCCGCCGCGGATCCACCCCGTGCTGCCGGACGACCTGTCGGAGCGGCACCTCACGGAGCCGCGGCCAGGCGAGCGAGTCGACGAACCGCTGCTCGCGCTGGCTCAGCCCGTCGAGGACGAGCGCGAGGCGAGGGTCGGCGCCGATCTGCGTCTGGCCCCGCGCGCGCCACAGCGGGACGAGGCCCGGGCGCAGCGTCGGGGCGCACGGCGGTCGCGCGCGGGAGGGGGGCACGACGGTGACCGTCCGGGGGGTCGGCTGGACGGTCGCGACCGAGGGCGGGTCGTGAGCGACCGGGAGGGCTGTCATGGCGCGATCGTGCCACGCTTGACACCGTCAGCGACGCCCCTGTGGACGACGCCCTGTGGACCTAGCCGGCCGGGCGCCGACCGGACCGGCGCTGCCTACCGGTCCCCGCCATCCTCGCCGTCCCCGTCGTGCTCGTCGCCGCCCGACTCCGGCTCTCCGGAGAGGAGCTGCTCCAGGGCGGCGTCCATCTCGGCGTCGGCGGCCTTCGCCGCCTCGCGACGGGCGAGGAACGCGGCGCCGTCGTCCAGGTCCTCCGAGCGGGGCAGGATGTCCGGGTGCTCCCAGAGCGCCTCGCGGGCGGCGGGGCCGCCCTCGTCGTGCAGCGCCGCCCAGAGCGCCGCGGCCTCGCGGAGCTTGCGGGGACGGAGCTGGAGGCCGACGAGGCTGGAGAACACGTGCTCGGCCGGGCCGCCGGCGGCGCGGCGGCGGCGCAGCATCTCCCGCAGCGGCACGGCGTGCGCCAGGTGCGGGGCGACGGCCCGCCCCGTCACGTCCTCGACCCACCCCTCGACCAGTGCGAGCGCCGTCTCCAGCCGGTCGAGCGCACCGGCCTGCTCCGGCGTGCGCTCGACGGCGAAGATCTCCCCGCCCGAGAGTGCGGAGCGCAGGGCCTCGGGGTCGGTCACGTCGATGCTGCGGACGGCCTCCTCCATGGCGTCGACGTCGATCGCGATGCCGCGAGCGTACTCCTCCACGAGGCCGAGGATGTGGTGGCGCAGCCACGGGACGTGCGCGTAGAGCCGGGCGTGGGCCGCCTCGCGCACGGCGAGCAGGTGCAGCACCTCCTCCGGCGCCGCGTCGAGGCCAGCGGCGAACTCCTCGACGTTCGTCAGCACGAGCGCGGTGCCGTGCCCGTCGACGAGCGGCAGCCCGGTGTCGGAGGTGCCGAACACCTCGCGCGCGAGCGTCCCGGCCGCCTGGCCGACCTGCATCCCGAACACGGTTCCGCCGAGCGAGCGCAGCATCTGCGCGCCGCCGCCGGCGATCGGCATCGTCTCGTGCTGGGAGGTGATCGCCCCGACGAGCGCCTCGGCGATCGAGCTGGCGACGGGCTGGGTCAGCCGCTTCCAGACCTCCAGCGTCCCCTCGACCCACTGCGCGCGGCTCCACGCGGAGCGACTCCCACCGGCGGGCGGGAGGTCGGTCGCGGCGTCGAGCCAGAGGTCGGCGACGGACAGCGCGGTCGTCGCTCGCGACGCCTGGGCCGCCGTGAGGCTGGGGTCGCCGCCGGTGTGTGCCACCTGCCGGGCGACGTCGTGCGCGAGCGACCAGTTGACGCCGTCCACGCCCGAGCCGGACATCATCCGCTGCATCTGGCCCATCATCGCCTGGAGCGAGGCCGGGTCGGTCGGCAGCCCGGTCGTCCGGGCGAGCTGCTCCGGGTCGAACCCGCTGGCCTCCAGCGCGGACATGGCCTCGCGGGCCCCCTCCTCGCCGAGCATCTGGCGCAGGAGCATCTCCCAGCTCTGCCGGGCGGCGTCGTCCTCAGGCATGGCGTGCTCCTCGTCTCGCACGGGGGCTCGCGCCCCGGGGGTGTCGCCAACGCTAACCCCGCCGGGGCGGCTCGGCGCCGGAGCGCACGCCGATTTCGCTTGCCGCACAATGGACGCGTGAGTCAGCCCCCCGCGCCGCGACCCGTTGCGTCGACCCCGAGGTTCGCGCCGCTCCCGCTGCCCGACCCGTGGTGGGACCGCATCCCCGCCGTGACGCTCACGCTCGGGCTCGTGCTCGCGGTGCTGCTCGCCCTCGGTCTCGTCGTTCCCGTGCCGTACGCGGTCCGGATGCCCGGCCCGACCGTCGACACGCTCGGCGAGGTGGACGACGAGCCGCTCATCTCCATCTCCGACGCCGAGACCTACCCGTCGGACGGCCAGCTCCGGCTCACGACCGTCTCGGCGTCGGGCGGCCCCGACTACCCCGTCTTCATGCTCCGGGCGCTGCAGGGGTTCTTCGACCCGGCCTCGTCCGTGCTGCCGCGGGAGGCGATCTTCCCGGAGAACCAGACCGCGGAGGAGGCCAAGGAGCAGAGCCAGGCGCAGATGACGTCCTCCCAGGAGAACGCCACCGCCGCGGCGCTCACGGCGCTCGGCTACGAGGTGCCCGCCGACCTCGTCGTCGCCGGCGTCGTCGAGGACGGTCCGGCGGTCGGCGCGATCGAGGTCGACGACGTCATCGAGTCCGTCGAGATCGACGGCGTCGTCACCGAGACCGCGACGTTCCCCGACCTGCTCGGGCTCCTCGACCGGACGCCGCCGGGCACGCCGATCACCCTCGCCCTCGACCGCGCGGGCACCCGCGCGTCCGCGGAGCTGACCACCGGCGACGACGGGGCGGGCGGCTCCGTCATCGGCGTCCTCATCGACCCCGACTTCCACTTCCCGGTGAACGTCGCCATCCAGATCCACGACATCGGCGGGCCGTCGGCCGGCACCATGTTCGCCCTCGGGATCATGGAGCTGCTCACCCCGGGCGACGCCACCGGCGGCCACGTCATCGCCGGCACCGGCACCATCGACCTCGAGGGCAACGTCGGACCGATCGGCGGGATCGTGCAGAAGATGAACGGCTCGCTGCGGGACGGCGCCGAGTTCTTCCTCGCGCCGGTCGCGAACTGCGGCGACGTCGCCGGTCACGTCCCCGGCGACCTGCGGGTCGTCGCGGTCGGGACGCTCGAGGAGGCGTGGGCCGCCGTGCAGGCGATCGGCACCGGCGACGCGGCGGACCTGCCGAGCTGCTGACGCCCGACGCCCGACGCCCCACGTCCGACGCCCGCGCTGGTTGGGCGTCCGACGTCCGCGCCGCGCGTCAGCTCAGCGTCGCGCGCAGCGCGGCGACGAGGCCGGGCACGGCATCCTGGCCGCCCGCGACCTCGAGGTCGTCGTCGTGTCCGCGGGCCCGGATCGCGCACCACGACTCGCCCGTGCGCAGCACACCGGCCGCGAGCCGGACGTCCTCGGCGCCCGGGTGCGCCGCGAGCCGCGCCACGGCCTCGTCCTCGCTGAGATCGCCGGGCAGGTCGGCCTCGGCGTCGGGCGGGACGACGAGACGCTCGACGACGACGGCGGCGCCGTCGACCGCGTCCGGCCACGCGAGCTGCGCGAGCAGCGACTCCAGCGAGTCGGCCTCCGGCAGGCCCTCCTGCTCGATGGCGAGGAGGTGGTGGGGGTCGTCGACCCGCGTCCCGGCCGGCAGGAGCGTGGCGATCGCGGGGTCGGCGGCCAGGGCGCGCGCCGTGTTGACCAGCGCGAACACCCGGACCGGGCCGTCCCAGCCGCCGGCCGAGACGTGCACCTCGGTCTCGTGGACGCAGCGCGCGAGCGCGACGAGGGTCGGGTCGAGGCCGTCGACGGGGGAGGAGCCCGGGGAGGGGACGGGGGAGGTCATGCCGTCAGTCTCACAGGCGCGCGCCGATCATGGGAAACTTGAGGGCCGCGACCGTCGTTGACCCCTGGAACGCGCCGGCACTGCTCAGCACCGCAGGCGCCAAGCCTCGGTGAGACGACCGCGGCCTGACACCGTCCCGACCGAAGGACCATTGACGTGACCTCCGCTGCCACGGCCACCAAGTCCCCCCGGCGATCCGCGCTCGGCCCGACGATCATCGTCCTGGCCGTCATCGTCGTCGCCTTCTTCCTCGCCTCCGGGCTCGTCACCGAGTGGCTGTGGTTCGACCAGCTCGGGGTGTCGCAGGTGCTGCGCACCCAGTGGGTGAGCCGGGCGGTGCTCTTCCTCATCGGCCTCCTCGTCCTCGGCGGGGCGGTCTACCTCAACCTGCAGCTCGCCTACCGGTCGCGGCCGGTGTATGCACCGACGACGCCCGAGCAGCGCAACCTCGACCGGTACCGCGAGGCGATCGAGCCGCTGCGCCGGGTCGCGCTCATCGCCGTGCCCGTCGTGCTCGGCCTGTTCGGCGGGATCGCGGCGAACTCGCAGTGGCAGACGATGCTGCTCTGGCTCAACGGGGAGCCGTTCGGCGAGGTCGACCCGCAGTTCGGGATCGACCTGTCCTTCTACACCTTCACCCTGCCGGCCGTCCGGTTCTGGGTCTCCTTCCTCATGGCGGCGGTGTTCCTCGCGGCGGTCGGGGCCCTCGTCACGCACTACCTCTACGGCGGCCTCCAGGTGGTGCCGGAGGCCGGCATGACGCGCGCCGCCCGGATCCACCTCGGCGTGCTCGCGGCCGTGTTCGCGCTCCTGCTCGGCGTGTCCTACTGGCTCGACCGGTACTCGCTGCTCAGCCAGGAGCGCGACCGGTTCGACGGCGCCGGGTACACCGACATCCACGCCGTGCTGCCCGGTCGGGAGATCCTCGCCGGGATCGCCGTCGTCGTCGCCGTCATGTTCGTCGTCGCGACGCTGCGCGGGACGTGGAAGCTGCCGGCCGTCGCCGTCGGGCTCATGGTCGTGGCCGCCATCGTCATCGGCGGGATCTACCCGGCGCTCATCCAGCGCTTCCAGGTCGTCCCGAACGAGCAGCGCCTCGAGCAGCCGTTCATCCAGCGCAACATCGACGCCACCCTGACGGCGTACGGGCTGGAGGACGTGAAGAAGATCAAGTACGACGCGACGCTCGACCCGGAGGCCGGCGCGCTGCGCGAGGACGCCGAGTCGACCGCGAGCATCCGCCTCATGGACCCGACGATCATCTCGCCGACGTTCCGCCAGCTCCAGCAGATCCGTCAGTACTACACGTTCCCGAAGGACCTGTCGGTCGACCGCTACGAGCTCGACGGCACCAGCCAGGACACGGTCATCTCGGTCCGCGAGCTCAACCTCGACGGGCTGCGGGAGAGCAACTGGGTCAACAACCACACGATCTACACCCACGGGTACGGCGTCGTCGCCGCGTACGGGAACACGGCCCGGGCCGACGGCCAGCCGAGCTTCTTCGAGGGGGACATCCCCAGCCAGGGCCTGCTTGGTGACTACGAGCCGCGGATCTACTTCGGCCAGGAGTCGCCGGTCTACTCGATCGTCGGCGCGCCGGAGGGCAGCGAGCCCCGCGAGGTCGACTACCCGAGCGACGAGGACGCCGGCGAGGTCAAGACGACCTACACCGGCGACGGCGGTCCCGTCGTCGACAACCTCTTCCTCAAGACGCTGTTCGCGCTCAAGTTCGGCAGCCAGGAGATCCTCTTCTCCGACAGCGTGACGCCGGTCTCCCAGGTGCTGTGGGACCGCGACCCGCGCGTGCGGGTGGAGAAGGTCGCGCCGTTCCTCACCGTCGACTCGCGCACCTACCCGGCCGTCGTCGACACCGACGGCGACGGGACGAAGGAGGTCGTCTGGATCGTCGACGCGTACACGACGTCGAACGACTACCCCTACTCCAAGCGCGAGCAGCTCCAGGACGCGACGATCGACTCCTCGCTCATCGGCGCCGACGGCCAGGCGCAGATCGTGACCTCGCTGCCGGAGTCGGTCAACTACATCCGCAACTCGGTCAAGGCCGTGGTAAACGCCTACGACGGCTCCGTCACGCTCTACGCGTGGGACACCGAGGACCCGGTCCTGGCGTCGTGGTCGAAGGTGTACCCCGGGCTCGTCGAGCCCTACACGGAGATGTCGGGCGACCTCATGTCGCACGTGCGCTACCCCGAGGACATGTTCAAGGTGCAGCGCACCATCCTCAACCGCTACCACGTGACCGACGCCCAGCAGTTCTTCACGCAGGCCGACTTCTGGCGGACCCCGAGCGATCCGACCGAGACGGGCTCGACGCCGCAGCCGCCCTACTACCTCACGCTGCGGATGCCCGACCAGGACGAGTCGGCGTTCTCGCTCACGACGTCCTTCATCCTCGACGACGACCAGCGCAACGTGCTGCGCGGCTTCGCCGCCGTCGACGGCGACGCCGGCGGCGAGGCGGGGGTCAAGGCCGACGGCTACGGGACGATCCGGCTCCTCGAGGTCGCCTCGGGCACGGCCGTGCCCGGACCCGGTCAGGTGCAGAACAACTTCAAGTCCGACCAGGATGCCGCGAACATCCTCAACATCCTCAACAGTCAGGGCTCGCAGGCCGTGAGCGGCAACCTGCTGACACTGCCCGTCGGCGGCGGCTTCCTCTACGTCCAGCCGGTGTACGCGCAGGCGTCGTCCGGGACCAGGTACCCGCTCCTGCGGTACGTCCTCGTGGCGTTCGGTGACAAGGTCGGGTTCGCGACGACGCTCGACGAGGCGCTCAACCAGGTGTTCGAGGGCGAGTCGGGGGCCGAGGCCGGCGATGCCGGCGTCGAGCCGATCGAACCGATCGAGCCCGGGGAGGACGGCGAGCCGACCGAGCAGCCGACGGACGGTGCGACGCCCAGCCCGACGCCGACCGCGACGTCCGGGACGCCCGGGTCGTCCGGGTCGGGCGACTTCGACCTGTCGACGCCCGGCGGGCGGCTGGGGCAGGCGCTCGCGGACGCCAAGGAGGCGATGGACGCCTCGCGCCAGGCGCAGGTCGACGGTGACTGGGCTGCGTACGGCCGGGCGCAGGACGCCCTGAACGAGGCGCTCGGCCGCGCGATCACGGCGCAGGAGGAGCTCGACGCCGCCGGGTGAGCCAGCCCACAGCCCCGCGATTTGGTTCCTCACGATCCGTGACGTAACGTAGAGGAGCCGACGCGGGGTGGAGCAGCTCGGTAGCTCGCCGGGCTCATAACCCGGAGGTCGCAGGTTCAAATCCTGCCCCCGCTACCAGTGTCCTGTCGCAGGACATCGGCAAAGGCCCGAACCCACGGATGTGGGTTCGGGCCTTCGTCATGTCGGGGCCGCGGTGTCGTCGCCGGTGGCTCCCGGTGTCGTGGGGCCGTGGCGCCGGGTGGTGTGCTGGGACGACCGACGCCCTCGCCGTGGCCACGCCTGGGCTGGGTACCGAGGACGACACGGTCGTCGGGTGGCCACGGCCGTGACCGTGGTCATGACGGGGCCGGGTGCCCGGGACGGTGCGGTCTCGGGGTGGCCAGCGCGGTGACCGCGGCCACGGTGGGGCCGCGTGCCCGGGGGACGCGGTTCGTCGCGGACGACGGGACGACGGACGAGGCACCGCGGACGGCGGGACCGCGGACGGCCGATCTCGTCGGCCTCTCCCGGAGCCCGCCTCAGGAGGCGCGGCGGAACGTGATGCTGCCGTGGTCGCTGCGCGCGGTCACCGTCGCGGCGCGGTCGAACCCCGCCTCGCCGGCGACCTCGTCGAGCGCGCTGCGCACCCGGCCGTTGCGGGACTCGGCGTCGACCTGGACGGCGGTGCCGTAGGGGATGCCGATCTTCTGGCTGCCGCTGCGCGTCGTGCTGGTGAGACGGCCCTCGACGAGCCGCTCGACGGTGATGCTGCCCGAGCTCGCGTGAGCCGTGAGGGTCCCGCGCGCCTCGCCGACCTTGAGCGAGCCCGAGCTCGTCTCGAGCGCGACCTCGCCGGCGGCCGAGTCGACCTGGAGGTGCCCCGACCCGACGCGGAGCGAGCTCACGCCGTCGATCGCGCGCACGGCGACGCTCCCGCTGCCGCCGCGCACCTGGAGCGAGCCGACCTGGCCGACCGCGAGAGCGCCCGAGCCGATCCGGACGTCGGCGGCTGAGGCGCGCTGGAGGTCGATCGCCCCGGAGCCGCCGTGCACGGTGGCCGTCTCGGCCTCCTCGAGGCGCACGGCGCCGGACCCCGTGCGCAGGTTCGCGGCCGAGTAGCGACCCTGGGCCTCGATCCGGCCGCTGCCGCCCGCCAGGTCGAGGACGGTGCCGGTCGGCACGTCGGCGTCGATCCGCAGCCCCGTCGCGGTCGCGAGCAGGCGCAGGGGGTTGGGCACGTCGATGTCGATCCGGTTCGCCGACACGGCGACGGTCGTCGCCTCGGCCAGCTCCTCGGCGCGCAGGCCGGTGGCCGTGAGCGTGACCGTCGCGGTCGTGAGGCCGTCGACGGCCCGCACGCGCAGGTCGGACCAGCGCAGCTGCCCGGCGAGGGTGAGGATCCCCGTGACGGGGGCGGACGTGGTGCGGGTGGCGGTCATGGACATGGGGACTCCTTGGTGGGGACGGGGGCCGCGAGGTGTGGCGGGATGGACGGGGACGGCGGGCGCCGACGATCGGCTGGGTCCGGCTCGACCGGGCGGTCAGCCGATCCAGCCCGTGAGGCGGTTGCCCGCGCGCTGCGTCGAGCGCGGGGTCGTGTCCGTGAGCGCGAGCTCGGCGGCCCGCACCATCCACGAGTTGACGGAGAGGCCGACGCCGGTCGCCGCCGCGTCGATCCGCAGCTTGAGGTGCTGCGGCAGCCGCAGCGTGAACCGGGTGACCCCGGCCTCGACCTCCTCGTCGACCGGCTCGGGCGCGGCCTGCGCCGGCGGGGTCGTGAAGGGTGGCGCCATGACGGGCAGGACGGAGGTCGGCGGCAGGTGCGACGCGGCCGGGTCGTCGTCCCGCGGGTCCACCCGCACCCGGGGGACGGCGACGATGACGGGCTCGCCGTCCTCGAGCCGGACCTCGACGGTGGCGACCTCCGCGAGCTGCTCGCGCAGGGCGTCGGCCGCGTCGGACAGGGTGCGCTGGAGCGCCAGCCGGAGTGCGGGCTCCAGCGCGAGGGCGAGGCGGCCGCTGGCCTCCTCGACGGCACCCCCGGCGCCGGACCCCAGCGCCAGGAGCTGGTCACGGACCTCGAAAACTCGTTGATCGAAGGACATGACGTCACCGTAGCACCACTATGACACCATGGCGACACCATAATAGTGTCGTCATGGTGTCAGTGTGGCGCGGTGCGGTGTCGTGGATCGCCACCCGGGCCGTGGCGGTCTCAGGCGGGGACGTCGCGGCGCCGGGACCGCCGCCAGGGCCGCGGCGACGAGCGCCGCGGCGACGAGCGAGAGCACGGCGAGCGGCCGGACCTCGTTCTCGACCGTCGGCACGCGTCCGACGTGGGAGAACACTGGCGAGGGCGAGGAACGTCGTGAGCGTCGCGAGGGTGACCTCACCGAGCAGGTGCCCGTCGCCGGTGACGGCGGCCGCCCCGGAGGGCCGCGTGGCCGCGAGGGTGCGTCGAGCCGGGGCGAGCTCAGCTCGGGCGGGGTGCCCTGGGGGCCGGCGTCGGATCGTCGAGCATGGGCGAGGCGACGAGCTCGTGCCGGCGCATGTACGTGCTCGCGATCGCCTGGATCGTCGCCGCGATCGGCAGCGCGAGGAACGCGCCGAGGGCGCCGAACACGGCTCCGAACGCGATGACGACGACGAAGCTGACCGCCGGGTTCATCTCGAGCGCCTTCGCCGAGATCTTCGGGGAGAGCCACAGGTTCTCGACCTGCTGGTAGGCGATGATGAACGCCAGCACGATGATGCCCTGCGTCAGTCCCTGCGAGGTCAGCGCGACCGCGACCGGCAGCGCGCCGCCGAGGTAGGTGCCGATCGTCGGGACGAACTGCGAGACGAGACCGGTGAACACCGCGAGCGGCAGCGCGTAGGGCGTCTGGAGGATGAGCAGGAAGATCGCGGTCGCTACGGTCGAGATCGCCGCGAGCGCGATCCGCGTGCGCAGGAAGTCCGAGACCTTGAGCTGCGTGATCTCCCAGTAGCGCAGCATGTCGGCCTGGCGGTTCGGGGTGAGGTAGCGGCAGATCGACGCGCGGAACCGTGGCCCCGCCGCGAGCAGGTAGTACGTGACGAGCATGATCGTCAGGGACGCGAACACGAGCCCGATGGCGGTCGTGCCCAGCAGCAGCGCGCCCGAGGCGACGTCCATCCCGTGCTGGTTGACGAGGTCCAGGAGGAGGTCGTGCGCCTCGGGCATGACGATGTCGAACCGCTCCGATATCCACAGCGTGACGTCCTCGTACAGCGCGGGCACGTTGGAGATGAGCTGGACGAGCTGCTGCACGAACAGGTTCCCGAACATCGCCACGACGACCATGACGACGGCGATCGACCCGAGCAGCGTCGTGATCGCCGCGCGCCCGCGCTTCCAGCCGTGCCGGACCAGCCACACGACGATCGGCTCGAGGGCCAGGGCGAGGAAGAACGACAGCAGCAGGTAGACCCCGAGCGTGCGCAGCGAGCCCAGCGCGTGCCACACGGCGATGCCGACGAAGACCGTGACGACGGCGCCGGCGAACGCGCGCCACAGCCACGCCGGGGGCCGGTTCGCCGGGTGGTCGGAGTGGCGCGCGGGGACGACCGGTCGGTCCGACACCTCGGGGGCTGCTTCGCTCATGCGCTCAGTGTGACGGCTTCCGGGACATCGGATGACCGCGCTGGTCGGGGACCGGGGGCCACACCGACGTCGCGGGTGACGGGCGGCGCCTAGCGCAGGAGCCGGGACATCCGCCGGTCGGCGAGCGGCTTGCCGCCCGTCTGGCACGTCGCGCAGTACTGCAGCGAGCGGTCGGAGAAGGAGACCTCGCGCACGACGTCGCCGCACACGGGGCACGCCTGGCCGGTCCGGCCGTGCACCGCCATGCCGCGTCGCTTGGCATCCTTGAGCTCCGCCGCCGGCCGACCGGTCGACGCGGCGACCGCGGCACGCAGCACCTCCCGGGTCGCCTCGGCGAGGCGGTCCAGCTCCTCGTCCGTGAGGGAGCCGGTGAGCGCGAACGGCGAGAGCCGCGCGGCGTGGAGGATCTCGTCGCTGTAGGCGTTCCCGATCCCGGCGACGAGCCGCTGGTCGCGCAGCGCGCCCTTGACCTGCTGGTTGCGCGAGCCGAGGGCGGAGGCGAGCTGCTCGCGCGGGTCGTCGACCGCGAGCGGGTCGAAGCCGAGCGTCGCGATCGGCTCGACCTCCCGGACGTCCCGGGTGAGGTGGACGGCGAGACGCTTGCGCGTGCCGGCCTCGGTGAGGTCGAACCCCGAGCCGTCGTCGAACCACACGCGCACCGCGAGCGGGCCGGCCGACCGGCCGAGCGGACGCGAGCGCGGCGCGGTCGAGGGGGGCATCCCCTCCCGCCAGCGCAGCCAGCCGGCCTTGGCGAGGTGGAACGAGAGCCACTCCTCCGGCTCGGTCGCCGTGAGGTCGCCACGCGGGCCGAGCCCGATGGACACCCACTTGCCGTGCCGCTCGACGTCGGTGACGCAGCGCCCGGTGATCTCCTCGAGCGGCGGCTGGACCGTCTTGAGCGCACCGATGGCCGCGACGTGGACGGCGACGACGAACCGGCCGACGGTCCGCTCGCGCAGGAAGCCCGCGAGGGCTTCGACCTCAGGAAGCTCGGGCATGCCTCACTGTGCCACACGCCGGGGCGGCACGAGGAGCAGCCAGCCGAGGACCCCGACGCCGAGCACGGCCGCCGCCGTCACCCAGGCTCCGGGCAGCTCGGGAACCACCCACGCGACGAGGCCGAGAGCCTGGCCGACGAGCTGCGCGCGCCAGAACGTCGGCCAGCGCCGCCGCAGCACGGCGACGGCGACGGGGGCGCGCGGTCCGAGGTTCTCGGTCAGCCGCAGCGCGACGCACGTGACGTGCACGGCGAGGACGGTCAGCGCCGTCGAGAGCGCGAGCCACACCGTCGGGCGCTCGTCCTGCAGCAGCAGGGCGAGACCCACGACGCCGAGCCAGAACGCGGGCAGCGCACCGCGCGGCCGGACGACCGCCAGGGCGAGGGCGACCAGCCCGAGGACCCAGCCGGTCACCGTCGTCGCGGTCAGGAGCACGGCCGCCGCGCCGGCGACGACGGCCAGCGCCCGCAGCGTCCCGACGGACACGGCCGGACCGACGTCGATCCGCAGCTCCGGCTCCTCGGACGAGGTCTCGCCGTGGCCACGGCCCGCGCCGCGGCGCGGGGTCTCGCCGCCGCGTCGTCGCAGCCGGTCGAGCAGCCCGGTGAGGGCGCCGCGGACGTCGAGGCTCACGCGGTCCACCACCGCTCGACACCGATGCCGGCGGCACGCAGCTCACGCAGCCGCTGCGTGCGCTCGGCGAGCACGAGGCGCGCCGCCACCTGCTCCGGCCCGCTCAGCGAGCCCAGGTGGGTCGGCGGGAGGACGTCGACGGCGACGACGGGGTGTCCGGCGCGGGACCAGTCGGCGGCGGCCGTCGCCGCGTCGTCGTCGAGGAAGGTGGAGACCACGACGATGATCGCCCCCGCCGTCACCTGCGGCGCGCGGACGAGACGCCCCGGCTCGCCGACCGCGCGGCTGCGCGTGATCGCCTGGACGATCCGGTCGAGGTGGCGCCGACCGGCACCCGGGCGCAGCGGGCGTCCGCGGTGGCCGAGGTCGACGAACGCGACGCGGTCGCCGCGCTCGATCGACGCCTGCGCGTAGGACGCGGCCGCCTGCCGTGCCACGTCGAGCGAGGTCGGCTGGGTCAGCACGTCGCCGGTGCCCCCGGCCCACGTCCGCACGTCGATGCCGACGTCGTCGCGCGAGTCGAGCACGACCACGACGACGGCCTCCGCGTCCGCGTGGTGTCGTCGGACCCACAGACGCGTCCCCAGCCGCGGGTCGGTGGTGCCGCGCCGGGCGGTGACCCGCCAGTCGACGTTGCGCAGCCGGTCCCCGGGCGCGAACGGCGCGATGTCGAGCAGGTCCTCGCCCTCGCCGCGACGGCGCGAGCGATGCGTCCCGGTCGAGCCGACGAGGTGGTGCGGCGCCGGCAGGCCGCTGACGGGCAGCCGGATCGGCTCGACGACGAGCGCCGGCGCGACGACCGTGACGGGCGCGGACTCCAGCTCGCCGTCGGCGGCGACGGGAACCGCGTCGAGCCGCAGCGGCGCCAGGTCGCCGGTGCGCGCGGACTCGAACGTGACGGTCGCCGGTGTCGGGTCGGCCGCCAGGAGCGCCGTCGCCTCGGGGTAGCCGGGCAGGCTCAGCCGGACCCTCGTCTCCCCGGGCGGCGGGACGAGCCGCGTCACGTGCTCGCCGGGACGCGGGGCGCCGGTCGCGCGCAGGGTCGGCGGCCCCGGTGGGCGGGCGACGGACCGGCGTCGCGCGACGACGGCCGCGACCAGCAGCGGGGCGACGACCGCGACGACCACCGGGCGACCGACGACGACGCCGGCGAGCAGCAGCCCGAGCGCGACGACTCCGAGCGCCGAGGCGCTGCGGATCTCGAACCACGACCCGGCGCCGGGCGCCGTGGACGCGGTCCGATCGGGCGGTCCGGATGAGCTCACGCGTGACCCGATCGGGCCGGGGACGCGGCCGGCGTCGGGACCGTCGTGAGGATCTCGGCGACGACCCGCTCCGGCGAGACGCCGCCGGCCCAGGCCTGGGCGGTCAGCACGAGCCGGTGGGCGAGCGCCGGGACGGCCACGGCCTTGACGTCCTCCGGGGTGGTGTAGTCGCGGCCCGCCATGGCCGCGACGGCGCGCGCGAGCAGGAGCAGCGCCTGCGATCCGCGCGGGGAAGCGCCGACCTCGACCCCCCGCGCCGTCCGCGTCGCCGCGACGAGGTCGACGCAGTAGCGCACGACGTCGGCGTCGACGCTCACCAGCTCGAGCCCCTCCTGCAGCCGGTGCAGCTCGCCCGGGGCGAGCACGGGCCGGACGGGGGCGGCCTCGGCGCGGCGCGCGAGCCGGCGGTGCAGGATCTCGCTCTCCGCCGCCACGTCGAGGTACCCGACGGCGACCCGCGCGAGGAACCGGTCCAGCTGGGCCTCCGGCAGGGGGTAGGTGCCCTCGTGCTCGACGGGGTTCGAGGTCGCGACGACGTGGAACGGGGTCGGCAGCCGGCGGGTCGTCCCCTCGACCGTCACCTGGCGCTCGGCCATCGCCTCGAGCAGCGCCGACTGGGTCTTGGGCGGGGTGCGGTTGATCTCGTCCGCCAGCAGCAGGTTGGTGAAGACCGGGCCCGCCCGGAACTCGAACTCGGCGTCGCCGGGGGAGTAGATCATCGCGCCCGTGATGTCCGACGGGAGCAGGTCGGGGGTGCACTGGACGCGCGCGAAGTCGAGGGCGAGCGCGGTCGCGAGGCTGCGAGCCGCGAGCGTCTTGCCCGTCCCCGGGACGTCCTCGAGCAGGAGGTGGCCGCCCGCGAGGATCGTCGCGAGCGCCAGGTCGAGGGTCGGCATGCCGACGACGGCGGTGCGGACCTCGGCGAGGACGCGGGCGCTGGCCTCCGCGATCTCGGCGACGCCGGCCGGGCCGCCGGGCACCTCGGTGCCCACCGTCGCCGGAACGTTGTCGGGGCTGGTCATCGGGGTCTCCTCTGGTCGGGGGAGGGGCTGGTGTCGGCGCGCTGCTCGATCGCGGCGAGCGTGCGCTCGATCCGGTCGACGGCGCGTGCGACGTCGGCGGTCGGGTCGGTGCCGGAGCGCCGGCGCCGGCCCCCGGTCGGGGGCGTGGTCGGGAGCAGCGGGGCGAGCGCGGCCCGCAGCGCGTCCCGCTCGGCGGGGGTGGCGTCCGGCTCGAGCCGTTCCGCGAGCTCGACGAGGCGCCGGACGAGGTACGGACCGGCGCTCGTGCCCGCGTCGAGCTGCCAGGACAGGCGGTAGATCTCGGCGCGCCGGCCGCCCCGCTCGGGGGCGGGAAGCTGGGGCCACGCCGTGTAGTCGTCGCCCGGCAGGAGGTGGGCGAGGACGAGCACGACGACGACCGTCGCCGTGACGACGGCCGTCGCAGCGAGGTCGAACCGGAGGACGCCCCACGCGACGAGCGCGGAGACCGGGATCGTGAGCCCCTCCAGCACGAGGCGCCGTGTGCTCAGCCCCGCCACGTCGCCTCGATCCGGGCGAGCGCCTCGCTCGCGACGGCCACCTGCTGCCGCGTGACGGGCGCGGTCGAGAACCGGGCGGCGAGGTAGGTGCGCCGCAGCGCCTCGACGGCCGCGGGGTCGGCGTGGGTCCTCGCGAGCAGCTCGAGCGTGAACTCGGTCGGCGTCTGGCTCGGCGACCGGGCGGCGTGGCGGTCCGCCGCGCCCTCCTCCAGCGCCAGCCAGGCGGCGACGACCGCGTCGCGCGGGGCCACCGTCCGGTCCAGGGCGCCGCGGGCGGAGGTCAGGGACTCGGTGAGGTCGGGGACCGCGGTCGCCTCGGCGTCCGTCGTCCGGCCGACCGTCTCGATGACCTCGCCCTCGTACCGGGCCAGTCGGCGCGGGAGGTAGCGGCGCAGCAGCAGGATGACGGCCGCGGCCACGACGGCCGCGGCGACCGCCACCAGCGTCGGGCCGAGCCAGTCGGGTACCTCGATGACCAGGGGGTCGCCGCCCTGGCCGAACGAGGGCGTCGGCAGCACGGGGTCGACCACCCCGCCGGGCGATGCCGGAGGCGCCGACTGCTGCGCGCTCGGCGCGGGCGGCGCCGGCCGGACGCCCAGCTCGCCCCGCCAGCGTGCGCCGAGACCGGCGAGGAGCAGGAGCCCGAGGAGCGTCCAGCCGAGCCGACCGGCGGTGCTCGCGCGACCGGGACGCGCAGGCGCGCCGGGGTCGGGGGCGTCGCCGGGCCCCGCGACGTCGCGGGACCCGCTCGGCGGGCCGGTCGGGGTGCTCACCGGGGCTCAGCGCCGCCGGTAGTGCAGGATCCGCCAGCCGGCGACGTCGGCCGGCGTGCACTCCCGCCACGTCGCCTCGTCGATCGCGGGGGCGCGCGTGGCCGCCGCGTCCGGACCGGGCTCTGGCACGTCGATCTCGCTCACCACGAGCAGGTCGGCGTAGGCGATCCCCTGCGCGTAGACCTGACCGCCGCCCATGATCCAGACCTCGTCCGGGGGCGGGGCGGCGTCCGGTGTCCCGACGGGGAGCGAGGCCGTCGCGATCGCCTCGGGGAGCGAGCCGGCGCGGACCGGGTGCTCGTCCGGCGCGCCGTGCCAGGCCGGGTCCCGGGTGACGACGACGGACGCCGCCGTCCGCGCCCGCCGCCATGGCCCCGGCATCGAGTCCCAGGTGGTCCGCCCGACGACGACGGGGCGGCCGGCCACCGTGTCGCGGAAGTGACGGAAGTCCTCGGGGACGTCCCACGGCAACTCGTCGTCGACCGCGATGACGCCACCCGGCGTCTGCGCCCAGACCATCCCGACGGTGGCGTGAGGCACGGGACGGCCCATCAGACGGCGACCTTCCCGGGGATCGTGGGGTGGTGGAGGTAGTCGTGCACGACGACGTCGTCGAACGTGTAGTCGAAGATGCTGGCCGCCGGGCGCAGCTCGAGCGTCGGGAAGGGGTAGGGCTCGCGGGTGAGCTGCTCGCGGACCTGCGCGTCGTGGTTGTCGTAGATGTGGCAGTCGCCGCCGGTCCAGACGAAGTCGCCGAGGCCGAGGCCCGTCTGCTGCGCCACCATGGCGGTGAGCAGGGCGTAGGAGGGGACGTTGAACGGCACGCCGAGGAAGAGGTCGGCGCTGCGCTGGTAGAGCTGGCAGGAGAGCCGGCCCTCGGCGACGTAGAACTGGAAGAACGCGTGGCAGGGGGCGAGCGCCATCTCGTCGAGTGCCGCGACGTTCCACGCCGAGACGAGGTGGCGGCGCGAGTCGGGGTCGCGACGCAGGTCCTCGACCACCTTCGTGATCTGGTCGACGTGCCCGCCGTCCGGCGTCGGCCAGGAGCGCCACTGGACGCCGTAGACCGGACCGAGCTCGCCGTTCTCGTCGGCCCACTCGTTCCAGATCCGGACGCCGTTCTCCTGCAGGTAGCGCACGTTGGAGTCGCCCCTGAGGAACCACAGCAGCTCGTGGACGACGCTGCGCAGGTGCACCCGCTTCGTCGTGACGAGCGGGAAACCGCGCGAGAGGTCGTAGCGGAGCTGGCGGCCGAACACGCTCCGCGTCCCGGTGCCGGTGCGATCGCCCTTGTGGGCCCCGTGCGCGAGGACGTCGGCGAGCAGGTCCTCGTACTGGGTGTCGAGGCGCGGGTCGGGGCTCATGCGCTCATCGTAGGCAGGCTGGCTCACGGCAGCTCGGCCGTCACGGTCACGGCGGTCGCGGTCGCGGCCGCCGGGGCGCCCGCCTCGAGCGTCCGGGAGACCGTGCAGTGCGCGGCGATGCCGGCCTGGGCGGTCGTGAGCATGCGGGTGCGCCGCGACGCGTCCTGCCCCTCGACCTCCGGCCCGCTCACCACGAGCTCGACGACGAACCGCGCGTACCGGTTCTCGAACGGCTCGGGCACGCGCTCGACGCCGACGGTCATCGCGACACCGTCGCCCAGCTCGGACGTGATCCGGCCCTCGGCGGACATCCCGGTGCACCCGGCGACGGCGATCGCCAGCAGCTCGCCGGGCGAGAACACGCCGGGCGCGCCCTCCTTGCCGATCAGGACCTCCGCGCCGCGGCCGTTGTGCCCCGTCCACGCGATCGGGCCGGTGCGCTCGACGTACAGCGCGGGGGCCGTCGTGCTCTCGCCGGGTGCCGGGGTCTCGGGTCGGTGCGTCGCGTCGTCGCTCATCCCCCCATCCTGCCGCGTCGAGCGGGCCGCGCCGGGGACCCCCGGCTCTGGCCTGGCGAGGCGAACGGGGTGAGACTGGCGGGATGAGGCCGCGCGAGGACCGGACCACGCCCCTGCCGCTGCCCGACGTCGCGACGCTGCGCCGGCTGGCACCCGCCGCCGTCGGGCTGGCCCGCGACTGGGCGTCCGCCGCCGGGGCGGCGTCGGGCGGCGCGGCGGCGCGCGACCCCTCCGCCCGGCTCGGCGCCCTGCTCGCCGACCGCGCCGGTCTCGACCTCGCCGTCGCGTTCGTCGACCGCGTCGCGCGCCCCGAGGACCCCCGCGTCGCGGCGCGCGAGCTGGCCGCGCTGCCCGCCGCCGCCACGGCCGGGTTCCTCTCGCCGCTGGATCGCGTCCTGCTCGCGCTCGGTCGCGTCGCGGCCCCGGTGGCCCCCGGTGTCGTCGTCCCAGCGGCCCGCGCGCGGCTGCGCCGGCTCGTCGGGCACCTCGTCGTCGACTCCGCCGACCGGAAGCTGACCGCCCACCTGGCTCGGGCACGCGAGGCGGGCTACCGGCTCAACCTCAACCTGCTCGGCGAGGCCGTCCTCGGCGAGCGCGAGGCCGCGTCGCGCGTGGCGCGCACCGTCGACCTGCTGCGCCGTCCGGACGTCGACTACGTCTCGATCAAGCTCTCCTCGCTCGTCTCGCAGGTCTCGACGTGGGACACCCCCGGCACCGTCGCTCGCGCGGTCGAGCGGCTGCGTCCGCTCTACCGCGAGGCGCTGGCGAACGGCGCGTTCGTCAACCTCGACATGGAGGAGTACCGCGACCTCGCCCCGACGCTCGACGCGTTCCTCGCGCTCGTCGGGGAGCCCGAGCTGGCCCGGCTCGAGGCCGGCGTCGTCCTCCAGGCGTACCTGCCGGACGCGCCGGCCGCGTTCGAGCGCGTCGTCGAGGCCGCGACCCGGCGCGTCGACGCCGGCGGCGCCCCCGTGAAGGTCCGCCTGGTCAAGGGGGCGAACCTCGCGATGGAGCTCGTGGAGGCCGACCTGCACGGCTGGCCGCAGGCCCCTCACCCGTCCAAGGCCGAGACCGACGCGACCTACGTCCGGATCCTCGACCGCGCCCTGACGCCCGAGGTGGCGCGCGCCGTGCGGATCGGCGTCGCCGGCCACAACCTCCACCACCTGGCGCTCGCCCACCTGCTCGCGCGGGAGCGCGGTGTCGCGGACGCGATGGACGTCGAGATGCTCCAGGGCATGGCACCGGCGGCGTCGCGGGCGGTCCGGGACACGGTCGGCTCGGTCCTGCTCTACACGCCCGTGGTCGCGCGGGACGACTTCGACCTGGCCGTCTCCTACCTCGTGCGGCGGCTGGAGGAGAACGCCGGCCCCGAGAACTACCTGCACCAGTCGCTGAGCGCCGAGGGCCGCGCGGAGGCCGAGCGCCGGTTCCTCGCCTCGATCGAGGACGCCGCAACGGTCACGACGACGCCGCGCCGCCGGGCGGCGGCTGGGTCGGTCACCGGGGCGGTGGCCGGCTCGACGGCCGGTCTCGGGGCCGGTTCCGTCGCCGGGGCGTTCGCCTACGCGCCGGACGCCGACCCGACCGTCGAGGCGGTCCGCGAGACCGCGCGGACCGCCCTGGCCTCCCCGCCCGACCTCACGGTCGACACCCCCGAGCTGACGAGCATCGCGGCCGTCGACGCGCTGGTCGGCCGTGCCCGAGCCGTCGCGGGAGCCTGGGGTGCGACCAGCGGCGCCGAGCGGGCGGCGGTGCTGGTCGACGTCGCCGACCGGCTCGAGGCCGACCGGTTCCGACTCGTCGCGCTCATGGCGCACGAGGCCGGCAAGACCGTCGGCGAGGCGGACCCCGAGGTCAGCGAGGCGGTCGACTTCGCCCGGTACTACGCGCGCGGCGCGGCCCTGCTGGACCGGGAGGCGGCGGAGCGCGGGCGCGTCCTCGTCCCCCGCCCGGTCACGCTCGTGACGCCGCCGTGGAACTTCCCGGTCGCCATCGCCGCCGGGGGCGTGCTCGCGGCGCTCGCGGCCGGGTCGGCCGTCGTGATGAAGCCGTCGCCGAACGCGGCCCGGTGCGGGGAGGAGGTGGCCGGGGCCGTCCGGGCGGCGCTCGCGGCCGCGGGGTTCGACCCCGACCTCGTCCAGGTCGCCCGCGTGCCGGAGGACGAGGTCGGGCGGCACCTGGTGGCCCACGACGGCGTCGACCAGGTGGTCCTCACCGGGGCGCTGGCCACGGCGCGGCTGTTCGCCGGCTGGCGCGTGGTGCGGCCGGGCGGTCCGCGCGTGCTCGCCGAGACCTCGGGGAAGAACGCCATCGTCGTGACGCCGAGCGCCGACCTGGACCTCGCCGTCGCCGACGTGACCCGCAGCGCGTTCGGGCACGCCGGGCAGAAGTGCTCGGCGGCGTCGCTCGTCGTCCTCGTCGGTTCGGTCGGCACGAGCCGACGGTTCCACGACCAGCTCCTCGACTCCGTCGCCTCGCTGCGCGTCGGCGTCCCGGACGACCTGGGCACGGGGATGGGACCCGTGATCGAGCCGCCGAGCGGGAAGCTGCGCCGGGCCCTCACGACGCTGGACCCGGGGGAGAGCTGGGCCCTGGTGCCGCGCGAGCTGACGGCGGAGGAGATCGTCGAGGAGTGGGGACCCGGGGCGGCCAGCTGGGCGGGCCGGCTCTGGACGCCGGGCATCCGCTCGGGCGTGCGGCCGGGGTCGTGGTTCCACCGGACGGAGTGCTTCGGACCGGTGCTCGGCGTCATGCGGGCCGCCACGCTGGACGAGGCGATCGAGTGGCAGAACGCCGTCGCCTTCGGTCTCACCGGCGGCCTGCACTCGCTGGACGAGGACGAGATCGCCCGGTGGACCGACCGGGTCGAGGTGGGCAACGCCTACGTCAACCGGGGCATCACGGGCGCGATCGTGCAGCGGCAGCCGTTCGGTGGCTGGAAGGGCTCGGTCATGGGGCCGGGCGCGAAGGCGGGCGGACCGGCCTACGTCGCGCAGCTCGGCGACTGGCGTCCCGCGCGCGTCACCGGGGCGGGCGCCTCGCGGGTGTCGGGGGCGTCGGAAGCGGCGACGCGGGACGGTGAGGTGGCCGGGGAGAGGGTCGAGGCGCTGGCGCGCGAGGCGCTGGCGGTCGAGGCTCTGGCGGCGGCGATGCTCGCCGGCGAGGACGTGACCGGTCTGCCGGCGGAGGAGAACACGCTGCGCCTCCGGCCCGTCCCCCGGCTGCTGGTCCGGCTCGCCGAGACCGGGGCACCGGGCGACCTGGGGCTGACCGTGCGGTGCGCCCGTGCGCTCGGTGTCCCGGAGGTCACGGTCAGCCTCGCCGCGGGCCGGGCCGAGGCCGGCGCCGCGGTCCTGCCGGGAGGCGTGGGCGTGGTCGTCGAGGACGAGACCGCCCTCGCCGAGCGGCTGGCCGGCCTCGGCGACGTCCGCGTGCGCTGGCTCGGCGCCCCGGGCGAACCGGCGCCGACCGGGCTGTGGGAGGCCGCGCTCGCGGTCCCCGTCGGCTCGGGCGCGACGATCATCGACGACCCGGCCATCGGCGGACCCGCCGCCGAGCTGCGCCGGGTGGCGCGCGAGCAGGCGATCAGTCGGACCCGGCACCGGTACGGCCACCTGCACGGCTGAGGGCGTCCGCTCTCTGCGGATCGGCGCGCGCGCCGATGCCCTCGTCGTCGCGCGGCGGCCGGTCGGCCCGCGCGAGCACGCCGGTCGGTCCGGGGTGGCGGGAGGAGAAAACCGCGTGGAGCGGACACCCCTCGCGTGTCAGGATCGGCACCGTGACCACCCACCACCCCAGCCCGACCGTCCCGGCCCCGACGCTCGTGCTCGTCGTCGGCCCGATCGCCGCCGGCAAGAGCACGGTCGCGCGCCGGCTCGCGGACGACCTGCGTGCGGACGGCCGGCGCGTGGCGCTCGTCGGGCTCGACGAGGTCGCCGAGATGGCGCTGCCGACGCTGCCCGGCTGGGACGTCGCCGCCGCGGTCTTCGCCTCGGTGGTCGGGCAGTGGCTGCGGACGGAGCTCGACGTCGTGGTCGCGGAGGGGCCGGGCGATCCGGACGAGGTCGCGGGCGTGATGGCCGTCGTCCCCGCGGGGACGCGGGTGGTCTCGGCGGTGCTGACGAGCGACTTCGACGTCGCGCTCGCGCGGGCGCAGGCCGACCCGACCCGCGGGATCTCGCGCGATCCCGACTTCCTCGGCCGGATCTACGCCGGCTGGCGGGAGCACTGGCCGAGGCTGCACGCCGACGTCGCCGTCGACACCGGGGAGACCGGCCTCGACGCGGCCGTCACCGCGATCCGCGCGACGCTGGGGAGCTGAGCCCGGCCGCGACCCCGCGCGCGGAGGCTCAGCCGCTCAGCCGCTCAGCCGCTCAGCCGCTCAGCCGCTAAGCCGCTCAGCCGCTCAGCCGCTCAGCCGCTAAGCCGCTCAGCCGCTCGGCGGCTCAGCGCGCGAGGTAGGCGCGCAGGCCGCCCGGGTCGTCGGTGCAGACGATGTCGACACCCACCGCGACGACGCGCTCCCACTCCGGGGCGTTCGCCGTGTAGACCCCGACCGGCAGCCCGACCGCGTGCGCCGCCGACACGGCGGCCGCCGTCACGTCCTCCTGCTCGGTGACGAGGGCCGCGATCCCGCTGGCGGCGAGCTCCGGCACCTCCTCGGGTTCGGGCGTCGTCGCGGTGAGGAGACCGACCGGGACCGGCAGGCGGTCGAGCGCGAGCGTCACGACCTCGGGGTCGAACGAGGTCACGACCACCTCCCCGGTCGCGACGAGGTCCGCCCAGACCGGCCGGGCCAGCTCGGCCGCGACGGCGTCGACCACGCGCGCCGCCGAGTGGAGCAGCGGTGGCTTGATCTCGAGGTCGAGCCCGACCGAGGGCCGCGTGGCGTCCCCGGTCGCGAGCGCGGTGGCGAGGAGGCCGCCGAGATCGGCGAGCAGGGGGATCGGCTCGCCGCGGAACCGCTCGTCGAACCAGGAACCGGCGTCGAGCCCGGCGAGCGTCTCCCAGGGGAGGGACTCGATCGACGTCTCGGCCGGGATGCCGCGTGCGAGGGAGTCGGTGGTGCGCGCCGGACCGTCGTCGTGGAGGAGGAGCGGGACGCCGTCGGCGGAGAGCTGCACGTCGGTCTCGACGGCCCGTGCGCCAGCGGCGACGGCGGCCCGGAAGGCGGCGAGCGTGTTCTCGGGGGCGTGGTCGGCGTCGCCGCGGTGGGCCAGGACGACGGGGGGCGTGGAGGGGGCGAGCTGGAGCCAGGTCACGCGTCGAGGCTACGCCGCGACTACCCTGGCCGGGTGTCAACGATGAGCGACCTGATCGCCCGCCACGCCCGACTCTCCAGCAGCGAGGTCGACTGGCTGCACCTGCTCGTCGGGGACTGGCAGGTGCTCTCCGACATGGCGTTCGCCGACCTCATCCTGTGGCTGCCCGGTGCGGACGGGCGGTTCTACGCGGTCGCGCACTGCCGTCCGTCGACCGGCGGGACGGTGCACTACGACGACGTCGTGGGGCGGCCGGCGCCCGAGGGGCAGGAGCCGGCGCTCGCGGCGGCGTTCACCCGCAAGGAGATCCGCCGCTCGCGGGTGCCGCGGTGGAACGGGAGCTACGCGATCCGCGAGGAGGCCGTCCCCGTCGTCAAGGGCGGCAAGGCGATCGCGGTGCTCGGGCGTGAGACGAACCTGGGCGAGCAGCGCACGCCGGGCCGGCTGGAGATCAACTACATCGAGGCGGCCGACGAGCTGTGCGAGATGATCGCGCGCGGCGAGTACCCGACGTCGAACACGGCCACCGGTCGGCTGCGCGGCGCGCCGCGCGTCGGCGACGGCCTGGTGCGGCTCAACCCCGAGGGCGAGGTCCTGTACGCGAGCCCGAACGCGATGTCCTGCTTCCACCGGATCGGCGTCATCGGTGACCTGGTCGGGCGCTCGCTGGCGCAGGTCATCACCGACCACGTGGGGATCGGCGAGCCGGTCGACGAGTCGCTGCCGCTCGTGGCGATGGGACGCGCGGACTGGCGGACGGACGTCGAGGCGCACGGCGTGTGCCTGTCGCTGCGCTCGATCCCGACGACGCGCGACGGTGAGCGGCTCGGCGCCATCGTGCTGTGCCGCGACGTGACGGAGCTGCGGCGGCGCGAGCAGGAGCTCATCACGAAGGACGCGACGATCCGCGAGATCCATCACCGCGTGAAGAACAACCTGCAGACGGTCGCGGCGCTGCTGCGGCTCCAGGCGCGGCGCACCCCGTCGGATGACGCCAGGGCCGCTCTCGAGGAGGCCATGCGCCGCGTCGCGACGATCGCGACCGTGCACGAGGCGCTGTCCCAGACCATCGACGAGATCGTCGACTTCGACCAGGTGTTCGGCCGCACGCTGCGGCTCGCCGTCGACGTCGCGACGTCCGAGGCGCCGGTCCGGATGGTGCGGGAGGGCTCGTTCGGCAAGGTGCAGGCGACCGAGGCGACCGCACTCGCCGTCGTGCTCACCGAGCTGGTCTCGAACGCGGTCGAGCACGGGCTGGCGAAGACCGGCGGGACCGTGGTCGTGCGCAGCGAGCGGACGGGCCGCGACCTCGCGGTGTCGGTGATCGACGACGGGGTGGGCATCGACCCGGCGGCCGCGCCCTCGGGGACGGGCCTCGGCATGCAGATCGTGCGGACGCTCGTGGCGGGCGAGCTGCACGGGACGATGGAGTGGCTGCCCCGTGAGCAGGGCGGCACCGAGGTGCTCATCAAGGCGCGGCTCGGCTTCGCCGCCGCGTCGGACGGGGAGCTCGACCAGTTCTAGTCGCGGCCGTTCCGGGGGTGGCCGAGACAGGGTCCGGCGGCCGTCGATCGGCACCGGGAGCGGTCCGTCGGGACCGGGGAACGGTCGGTCGACCGCGCCGCCGGTGCCGCGAGGGGGTCGGCTGAGGTCAGCCGGCGCGGCGGGCGCGGGCGGTGCGGCGCTTCAGCGCGCGACGTTCGTCCTCGGACAGGCCGCCCCACACGCCGGAGTCCTGACCCGTCTCGAGCGCCCACTTGAGGCAGGAGTCCACGACCTCGCAGCGGTTGCACACGGCCTTGGCCTCCTCGATCTGCGCGAGGGCGGGACCCGTGTTGCCGATCGGGAAGAACAGCTCGGGGTCCTCGGTGAGGCAGGCAGCGTTGTGACGCCAGTCCATCGTGTGGTGCTCCTTCAGGGCGCGGACGTGCCCGTGCCTCGGGTAAAGAGGGGGTTCGGGCGCCGTGGTCAACAGGTCCTGGATCAAGGGTCACACGTTGGCCCCGTGGGCACAAGGGTTCCCGCACAGTTGACGACGGACGATCGTGAGTCGTCCGTCACATCGGTGGGCCAGAGTCGTCGTCCGAGGCAGGTGCACCGTTGTCCTGCCGTTGTGAGGGCCCACCTTACCCTGGTCGGGTGAGTGCTGATTCCACCCGCCCCGACGGCCCCGACCGCGGGGCCGAGATCGCCGCTGAGCCGAGCGCGGCCGTTGCGCCGAGCGCGGCCGCCCCGATGGAGTCGGTGCGCCCGGCGCGGCCGGTGACCCTCGTCGCGTGCGTCGCGCTGCTCGCGCTCCAGGCGGGAGCGTTCGTCGCCCTCGGCATCGCCGTGGTCACGGGTCCGACGCCCGCCGAGGGCGCCGGCGCCGTCTACCCCGTCGCGGTCTTCACGCTGCTGGCCGGGGCACTGCTCGCGATCATGGCGCTCCACCTGTGGCGGCTGCGCCGGTGGCCGCGCGGCGCGGCCACCGCCTGGGGCGTCCTCCTCATGCTCGTCGGGCTCGCGCAGCTCTCGGTCAACGGACCCGTCGCGATCGCCGTCGCCCTCGCGGGAGCTGCGACCGCGGTGACGGCCTTCGCGCCCGCGACGCGGCTCGCCCTCGCCGGCGACTCGGACGGGCCCGACGAGGACGACGCGGACGGGCCGACCGGTTCGACCGGTTCGTCGACACCGGCGGGATAGTCGGTCCGACGGGTTCGTCGGCTCGACACGGCGACGAAGCGACTACCGCCGGCCGTCCTGGACGCCGAGGCCGACCTGGACCGGGATCGTCCGGTCCGGCTCGACGAGCAGTCCCCGACCGGGACGCGGGGGACCGTGCGGTGGGCGCGAGCGACCCGGAGCGAAGCCGCCGAGGGCGAGGACGCGCGCGCCGTCCCGTGCGGCCGCGACCAGTCCGCGGAAGTCCCCGGCGAACGCCGACGGGGTCGTCGCGACGACACATCGCCCGCGCAGGCGCGGCCGCAGGGCCTCGACCTCCTCGGCGGCGAGCAGCTCCGCGTCGTCGACGAGCAGCACCGCTTCCCCGCGGGCCCCTGGCGGCATGCCACCCCGTGACCGACCGGGCGACCCATCGCCCTCGGCCCCGACGTCCTCGATGCGGCCGGGGCTCGCGCGGCTCACCGCGACGCCCGTCGCCCCGAGCCCATCGGCGATCCGCGCCAGGGCGGTGCTGCGACCGGAGCCGGTTGGCCCGACCACGAGCAGCGCTCCGCGCGTCGGCACCTCCACCTCCACCAGCCCCGCGTGACCGACCCCGAGCGGCACCGGAGGAAGTCGCGCGGATGCCGTCGAGCCCCACCGGTGGACCGGCTGCGACCGATCGCGCACCAGGCGGTCGAGGTCGTGCGGCGTGACCAGGTCGGGCAGCGGTCTCAGGCGCAGCAGCTCGGGTCTCGTCGCGCCGGACGGGTGCGGGCGGTCGACCGGGGGCGCCGGAACCACCTGGGCCGCGCGCTGACGACCATCCGTCAGCAGCACCCCGCGCCCGGGGAGGGGACGCGGCTCCACGAGGTCGCGGCCGATCCCCAGCGTCGCGGCCGTGCCGGCATCGCGCACGCCCAGCGCGAGGTGGTGGGCGACCGAGGCGGTCCACCGGTGCGGACTGCCGGCGGCCAGCACCACGCGGCCGGAGCGACGGATCGTGAGCAGCGCCGTCACGAGGTCGATCCCGCTGCCCGGCCCCAGCACCTGGTCGACGGCCGCGACCACGTGCTCGACGTCGTCGACCACGACGAGCGCCGCCGGATCGCCACCGGACGCGACGTGTGTGAGCAGCCGCGCGAGCACGTCGGGGTCGTCGCAGCCCGCGACGGTCCCGTCCACGCCGACGCCCCAGCCCTCGCGGGAGAGGACGTGGCAACCGGTGACGGCGTCGTCGGCGGCGCTGTGGATCGGGATCGCCCCGTCCGTCGGCGTCCGCCCGCCCACGGGGGTCCCGGCACCGGTGGGTGGGGCATCGAGCACCGAGCGCCTCTCGATGACCCGCGCCGTCGACCCGGACGGCTCGGAGCAGACGAGACCCGTCCGCCCGCGAGTCCTCCCGGGTCGCAGCGCCTGGGCGGCGAGCGCGCGCAGCGCCGTGCTCCGTCCGCTGCGTGGCGGTCCGCTCACGAGCACGTGTCCACCGGGCTCACGCCAGGAGACGTGGTCGGGCACCTCGGGACGGTCGAGCAGGACCGCCCCGTCCACGGAGCCGGTGGTCGGCGCCTCCGGCAACGGCGGCAGCCACGGGCGGTGCGTCCGCAGGAGGTCGGACCGCCGGCGTCGGCGTGCCCGCTCGCCCGCCTCGACGACCGCGGCCGCTAGCTCCGCAGCGGCCCTCCCGGGAAGCCAGGCGAGCCGGACCTCCCGCCCTCCGACGGACGCCTCACCCGGCGTCGTGAAGGAGGCGGGACGCGGGTCGCCCACCACGTCGAGCGCGTCGCCGGCCTCGAGCACCCGGAGGCAGACCCGGAGCGTGAGGTTCGCGCGGAGCTGCCCGCTGACCACGCCGCCGGCCCGTTGCGTCGCCAGGACGAGGTGCACGCCGAGGGAGCGGCCGAGCGTCGCGACGGCGACGAGGTCGGCGAGGCGGTCCTCGTCGTCCTCCACCAGGGCGCGGAGCTCGTCGACGACGACGATCAGCCTGCCCAGCGTGCCGCCCGTGGCCTCGAACGCCTCGCGATCCCGAACGCCGGCCTCGCCGAGCACTCGCTCGCGCCGGCGCAGCTCGTGCCGCAGCGCACTGAGGGCGCGCCGACTCCCCGCGGGGTCCAGATCGGTCAGCAGACCGACGCAGTGCGGCAGGTGCGCGGCGTGGGCGAAGGTCGCCCCACCCTTGTAGTCGATGAGGAGGAACGCGACGTCCCGCGGCGGGTGTCGTGTCGCCAGCGCCAGGACCCAGGCCTGGAGCAGCTCGGACTTGCCCGACCCCGTCGTGCCGACGACGAGTGCGTGCGGACCGTCGACGGCCAGGTCGAGCACGCAGTCGGGTCCCGGGCCGAGCGGCACGGCGAGGTCACCACGCCCCCTCGCCCAGGCCGAGGCGATCTCGGCGGCACCCGGCCGACCCAGCAGCCCGCGCAGGTCGCAGGCGTCCATCGGTGGTCCCAGCGCGTGGTGGAGCGCGGCCAGCCACTGGGACGAGACCCCCGGTCGGCCGGTCGACGGCACGAGGCGCCCACCGGTCGGCGGGCACGCCCCGGGGCCGGGCCAGACGCCGACGCCGGCGGGGTCGTGCCCGGCCAGCTCCAGCTCGACCGTCAGCCATCGCGCCACACCGATGCCGTCCGGCCCGGTGACCAGGAGACCTTCGGGAGGCCGTCGCGTCGCGGGACCGTGCTCGGGCCGCGTCGTCGTGGGACCCGCGCGCTCGACGAGACCCGCCCGAGCGCCCTCACCCGGTGGCCCCGCGGCTCGCGTGAGGCCCTCCCGGCCGAGACCGGCCGCGAGCACGGCCACGGTCGCGGGGTCGGGCGGACCGCCGTGGAGCGGCCCTCGCGACGCTGGCTCCGGGGGTGCGGCCGGCCGGGGGTCGGAAGCGGCTCTGACGCCGGACACGAGCATCGCGACGCCGCTCGCCGCCGACACGATCAACCCGACCAGGAGGTAGCCCGGGGCCCCGTGACCGCCGCGCATCGCGAGCGTCGCGGCCACGGCGAGCATCGCGACGAGGGGGAGCAGGACGACCGGGGACGGCAGCCGGCCTGGCGGCGAGCTGGACGCAGGACCGTCCCGGTCGGGACTTCGGAAGGGGGTGCCCCTCGCCTCCAGGGTGGTCGAGCCCAGCACGATCCGGGTCCCCGGCCGGATCCTCGCCTGCCTGCGCAGCGGTCTCCCGTGCCACCACGCGTTGCCCGCCGGATCGCGTCGGGACCGTCGCCCCCGGGCGTCGTCCGCCGGAGCGTCGGCGCCGTCGGACGGGAGCGATGTCGTCGTCGCGGTGTGGGGCGGCCAGGCGCGCTCGCGCCGAGCTCCTCGGACGGGACGCCGACGAGGTCGGTGGAGGAGGACGTGGGCCCGTCCGATCCTCCTCAGCAGCACGCGGCCGCCGGGCTGCGCCCTGACCGTGAGGTGGCGCTGCCAGACGTCCTGGTCGGCGATGCGGAGTGCGGCGTCGGCGCCTCGCCCGACGAGCACGTCACGGCCGGGGACGAGTGGTACCGCCCACCCGGCGTCCGGTCCCGACACGACCGCGAGGTGCAGGGCCGTGTCCCAGCAGGCGCGCCACAGGGCCACCGTCCGGTGTGGTTCCTGGTCGCTCGTCGAGCGTCGGTCCGGGGTGGGTGCTGTCGTCATGCGCCACACGATGGCCCACGCGGCATCGTCGCCGCTGGGACCCTGGAGACGGAGCTGGGAGGACGACATCGCGGCGACCTGTGGACAGGGCTCGGCGCACCGGTTCGCCGGATCGTACGAAGACGCCGGTGGGCGCGGGGTACGTCGATACCCCGTGCCCACCGGCAGGGTGACCGACCGATGGTCCTCCGATCGGTCGGTCCACTCGGGTAACGACGGCTGGGGGAGCGTCGATATCCGAGGCGTGATGAGGCCTGAGGGGGAAGGAGGCACCTCATCGCGTTCCGCGGGCGGGTAGCCGGCGATCGGCTACCCGCCCAGGCTGTGGTCGGGTGGTCAGCGCCACCCTCGTCGCCGCAGGCGCGCGCCGACGAGGAGGAGACCTCCCGCGGCGATCGCTCCGGTCGCGGCGAGCCAGAGGCCGTTCTGCTCGGCGCCGGTGCCGGCGAGGCGGTCACCGGTGCCGGCGCCCGTGGCGGAACCCGTGCCGTCGGTGCTGCCGGAGCTGCTGCCGTTGCCGGACCCGCTGGAGCCGTCACCCGACCCGTCGCCGCCGTTCCCGTCCCCGTCGCCGTCGCCGGGCTCGGCGGGCGTGGGCGTGGGCTCGGCGGGCGTGGGCTCGACCGGTGTCGGCGTCGGCGTGGGCTCCATGGGCTCGTCGATGCGGAGGGAGTACGACCCGCTCACGACGTTGCCCCAGGCGTCCCGAGCCTCGACGACGACGGAGTGCGTGCCCGCCTCGGTCGGGGTGCCCCGCAGCGTGCCGTCGGACGCGAGGGACAGACCGGGGACGTCACCGACGAGGGTGAAGGCGTCGTACGGGGCCTCCGCCTCCGTGAGCTCGAACGCGAACGTGTACTCCTCGCCGACCCGGCCGTCGGCCAGAGTCGTGTCTGCGAGAGCGACGGGGGTGAGGTCGTACTCGATGTACCCGTTGTAGCTCGCCGTCGCATCTGGATCGGCGAAGGAGACCCAGCCGGTCTGCGGCGCGTTCGACGAGGAGCTCAGGGGCCACGTGACGGTGCCGTCGTGGATGCTGCCGTTGGCCGTGTCCGTGGTGTCGGTGCCGGCGCTCACCGCGTCAGTACCGGCGCCAGCCCAGGAGCGGGGCAGGTCGAGCGTCTCGACCCGGTACCCGTCGGCATCGGCCGGAACGTAGAGCACACCCGGCCGGACCTCCTGGTCCTCAGCTCTGGCCACCTGCTGAGGCCGTGTCCCGAACATCCCGAGGTCGGCGATGTGATTTGCGGAGACGTCCACCGACGTGAGCTCGTCGATGACATCCGGGCCGAGCGGCGACAGGTCGGCGATGTGGTTGTGCGACAGGTCCAGATTCTTGAGCGAGGTCAAGCCGGTGAGTGCTCCGATGTCGGTTGCGCCGACGTCGACCAGCTCGAGCCGCCTCAGGTTCGTCATCCCCGCGATGGGTGACAGGTCGTCGAGCGGGGAGCCGTGCACCTTGAGAGTCACCAGGTCGAGCGAGCGGAGCGGTTCGATGGAGGTGAAGGGGCCTGCGTGGTCGAGCACGAGGTGAAAGAGGTCGGGTAGATCGGTGATCGGTGCGACGTCGTCGATCTGGCTGTCGCTCAGCTCCAGGATCTGGAGCGCCGGGTGGCCGGTGAGTCCCTCGAGGCTGGTCGTGCCGGCATCCTCCAGGGTGAGCTCCACCAGGTCCGGCATGTTCTGGACCACCGAGAGGTCCTCGAGCTGATGGCCTCTCAGGACAAGGGTGTCCATCGCCGTGAGGGTCCGGAGCGGCTCGATGGAGGTGAAGGTGCCCGCCCTGTCGAGCTGGAGGATCGTGAGGTGTGGGGCGTTCGCGAGTGGTCCGAGATCGGTGATCCGGGATTCCGAGAACGTCAGTGAGTAGACGCCGGTCAGGTGCTCCACCCCGGTGAGGCCATCGCTCAGGTCGTACCTGCTGTCACAGCGGACGGTGCCGCCCAGCAGCATCTCCAGATCCCACTCCGTGATGTCGACCCCGGCCGTTCGGGAGAGGTTGCCGTTGATGCAGGCCTGCAGACCCGGCGAGAACACGAGCGGTGTATCGGCGTCGGGGATGGCGAGGGCCGCCGGTGCGGACAGGACGGACGCAGCGAGCACCGTGCCGCCGGCAACGAGCGTTCCGATGGAACGAGAGAGTGTTGTGAGTGACATTTCTGAGGGACTTTCTATGGGGATCGTGGGTGTCTCAGGAGTGGCGAACGAGGGGGCACCCCATCCCGTCCGCTCACGTCGGGTGGTCGGACGGGTCGGGGCACGCCTCCCGCGCTTCGGATCAGCGCGACGAGCGTCGACGCAGTCCGGCGCCGGTCACGAGGACGATCCCTGCCGCGACGACGCCGACCGCGGTGATCCAGAGGCCGCTTTGGTCAGCACCGGTGTTGGCGAGGGAGCCGTTGCCGGTGCCCGAGCCGTTCCCGGCGCCCGAGCCGTTCCCGGAGCCCGAACCGTCGATGGGCGTGGGCGTCGGCTCGGTGGGCGTGGGCGTCGGCTCGGTGGGCGTGGGCGTGGGCGTCGGCTCGATGGGCGTGGGCGTCGGCTCGACGGGCGCGAGGGCTCCGTCGATGTGGAGGGTGTAGGTGCGGTTGATGACGTTGCCCCAGGTGTCGCGGGCCTCGACCTCGATGGTGTAGGTGCCGGCCTGGGTCGGGGTGCCCTGCAGTGTGCCGTCAGCCGTGAGGGACAGACCGGGAACGTCACCGGTGAGCGTGAAGTCGCCGTACGGCGCCTCCGGGTCGATGAGCTCGAACGCGAACGCATACTCCTCGCCGACCCGACCGTCGACCGGGGCAGTGTCCACGATCCAGGCGGGCCAGATCTCGTACACGAAGTAGCCGTTGTACTTCGCCGAGACATTGGGGTCGGTGAACGAGAACCACAGGTAGTCCACCCAGTCCTCAGGCGCTGCGTCGATCTGCCAGCTCGCGGACGTGCCGTCGACGGCGCCGGTGTCGTTGCCAGCAGTGAAGGGACTGTTGATACCGGCGCTCACCCAGCTGGTTCCAGCGTCGGACCAGGACCGAGGCAGCTCAAGGTCCCCGAGCCGATACTCGGTGTCGTACCTCCAGGCGTTGGTGTCGAACGGCACGTAGACGTTGCCGGCGGAGATCACCTGATCGTTCGCCAGCACGTCGTGGGGCAGCGAGTAGCGCGAGAGGTCCGTGATCTGGTTGCCGCTGAGGTTCAGGAAGGTCAGCCCGTCGATGAGCTCAGGGCCGAGCGGGGACAGGTCGCTGATGTCGTTCCCCGACAGGATGAGCCGGGTCAGCGAGGTCAGGCCCGCGACGGGTGTGACGTCCGTGATGTCATTCGCGTTCAGAGCCAGCGACTCGAGCTGCGTCATCCCGGCCAGGACCTCGATGTCCGACACGCCGAGGTTGTTCAGCGTGAGGTACTTCAGCCGTGTCATCCCCGCGAGGGGCGAGATGTCGCCGACCGGGGCCGAGTTCAGGGTGAGGTGCTCCAGGGCGGTGAGGTTGCGGAGCGGCTCGACGGACGCGAAGTGACCCGCGTAGTCGAGCATGAGGGTCGTGAGCTGGGTGAGCCCGGCGAGCGGTGTGAGATCGGTGATGTTCCTGCTGTGACCGAGGCCGAGCGAGTAGGCGTTGGTCAGGTGCTCCAGGCCGGTGAGGTCAGCCACGGCGTACTTGCTGTTGCAGCTCAGGAAGGTGATCGACTCGATGTCCTCGACCGTGACGACCTGGTCGGTCGGTCGCTTGAGCTTGTCGTTGATGCAGGCGGCCAGACCCGGGTCGGGCACCACCGAGGTGTCGGCGACGGCCGCCGGCGCGAACAGGAGTGGGGCCACGAGCATCGCGCCAGCGGCCGCGAGTGCGGCTGTGGAACGAGACGCGTGAGAGCGCGTTGTCATGCGAGATACCTTCTCTTCGGGTTGGCCGGAAGCCAGGATGTGATGGAGGAAAAAGGAAGAAAGTCGTGGGGTGCTGACGGGTGTGGGGACGGACGCGTCCCCACACCCATCAGCTGGGCGATCGGCCCGGGGGGTCCTTCGTCACCGGCCGATCTGTTCGAGGCGACGGCTGGGGGACCGTCGAGCTCCTCGATGCGTGATGAGGGCTGAGTGGGATGGGGGCCCTCATCACGTCTGTCGCGTGCAACCCGGCCGCGGCGGGGTTGCACGCCGTTCATCGCCGCGACTCGGTGTCCTCCGCGGTCGCCGGGTGCGGGATCGCGAGCGTTGCGCGTCCGGCCGCCGGCGCGGCCGTGGAGCGACGGGTCGTGGAGTGCGTCGTCATGAGATGTCCCCCTCGGACGAGAAGACGTGGTGGGTGGGCCGCCCATGCCGACGGCGCCTGGATCGAGGATGGTGGCCGTGACGCGGCACCGAGCCGGGACAGGGCCGTGAAAAAGGGCTCAGGAGAGCCGAGTTGAGTGTTCGGAGGGCGCGACTGCGTGGCTGGGCTCCGTGCCGTGAGTGGACGCTCAGCCCGTCCGCAGGCCGCGTGGAGGCCGACCACCACTCCGACCCCGCGCCCGGACCGATCGCGCCGAGCGCCGTCCCCCTGCCCCCTCGACCCGCCCTCGACCCGCCCTCGACCCGCCCGCGGACGCCCCGCCGGTGCCCCGCCGATGCCTCGCCGACTCCCCGCCGGCGCCCCGCCGACGCGGCTGAGTAGTTGCTCACTCGGCCACCCGCGCCGAGGCCCGCGACGACCCCGCGTGCGCTCAACGTTCGGCGTGCGCCACTCATGCCGCCGCTCAGGCCCGCCCGACGCGGCCGTCGCTCGGTGAGGATGGCACCTCCCCCCAACGACCGCTGCCGCGGTTCCTCGGCGACCCGAACGGAGGCGCGACGTGTCAGCTCGAAGCGAGTCGAGGATCGTCGGCCGCGCGCGCTGCCTCGCGATGGCCGCGTCCTACGTCCAGACCGGAGCCGTCGTCGACGTCGTCGGCTGTCGGGGCAGCGGGCGGACGGCCTTCCTCGGGGAGCTGCGCGCCAAGCTCGTCGCCGACGGCTGGACCGTGCTCGACCTGTTCGGGGTGGCGTCGCTGCGCGGCTACCCGCTGGCCGCGCTCCAGGTCTCGCCGGTGCAGGACCTCGTGAGCGGTCGCGGCGCCGGGTCGATCCCGGCCGTCGTCACCGCGATGGTCGGCTACGCCAGGACCCGCCGCGTCGTCCTGCTCGTCGACGACTGGGACGACCTCGACGAGGCGACCTGGGGTGCCGTGACCGCGGCCCAGCGCATCGCCGGCTTCCCGATGGTCCTGACGCACCTGCGCGGCCGCACGAGCCGGCAGACCCCCACCGGTCTCGACCCGGCCGGCAACCTCGCCGCCTACGTGATCCCGCTCGGCCCGCTGCGGATCGACGAGATCGAGCAGATCCTCGAGCACCGGCTGGGCGCCCCCACGGACGGCGCGACGCTCAACCGGATCTTCGCCAAGTCCGGCGGCCTCGTCGGGCTCGCCCTGAGCGTCGTCGACGTCGCCGTCCGGGAGGGTGCGCTGACGCTGGCCAACGGCGTCTGGAGCGCGACCCGCAGCCTGTGGAGCCCGGCGCTCAGCCACCTCGTCGAGGCGATGCTGGAGACCCTCCTCCCGGCGGAGCGCGACGCGCTGGCGACGATGGCCCTGCTCGGCGTCATCGACGTCGCCACCGCGCGCACGCTCGTCGACTGGGAGGTGCTGGAGAGCCTGGAGGCCCAGGCGCTCCTCAGCTTCCACCCCTCGCGGGGCCGCCGGCTCGCGAGCATCGAGCCCCCGCTGCTGGTGGAGTACTTCCGGCACGACCCGTTCGTCGCCCGGCGCATCCGGATCACCGAGGCCCTGGAGTCAAGGCTCGGGACCGGGGGAGCGCTCCTGCCCCACGTCTCCGACGCCGTGCCGACGGGGTCCGAGGCGGACGCGTCGTTCGTCCGGCTGGTCCACGAGCAGGCGCGGGCGCAGCTCCTCATCAGCCGGGTCGAGTGGACCCGCGACCCGAGCGCCGCGACCGCCCTGCGCTACCTCACCGGCCTCAGCGGGGCGCGCGCCCCGGTGGCGCAGATCGAGGCCGTGCTCTCGGACCCGCGCAGCGACGACGGGGGTGCCGAGGACCGGGCGCGCCTGCTCGTCTGGCGGGCGTGGTGGACCGCGTACGCGAAGGCGGACCTCGAGGAGGGCCTGCGGATGCTCCGCGAGACGCGGCTCTCGTTCGGCAGCTACGGCCGCCTCCTCGACGCCGCCGTCGTCCAGCTCTGCCTCAACCGCGGCACGGTGCCGGCCGACCACGTGCCGCTCGTCGCCGTCGAGGACGACCTGCCGGAGTCGGTGCGCGCCGAGCTCGAGGCGACCCGGATCCTCGTGCTGGTCTCGCTCGGTCGCTTCGTCGAGGCGCGGGACCGCCTCGACGCCTCCACCGCGTCGTCGCCGACGCCGTGGCTGAGCCGGGACGTGCTCACCGTGCTCGTGCTCATCGGCGAGGGCCGCAACGACGAGGCGATCGATCGCGCCGGCCTCGTCCTCAGCGAGGCGCGCAACGCGCTCGACGCCGAGGCCATCCGCTGCTACTCCTACCTCAGCGCGCTCTGCCTCATGGTCCGCGGCGAGCACGGTCAGCTGCGGACCCTGGTCGAGACCTGGACGACGCTCGGCGACCCGCCGCACGTCCCGTCCCACGACTACCTGGCGACGCTCTGTCTCGGCGCGGTCACGGCGGTGCGCCTCTGGCGCGTCGTCGAGGAGGAGAACCGTGCCCTCGACCAGGTCGAGGTGGTGGACGGGCCGCTGTCGGGGATGGTCACGTCGTGGCGCCACGCGGAACGGCTCGCGGCGAGCGGCGACCGCGAGGCGGCGGCGCACATCGTCGCCGACTGGGCGCGGGCGCTGTGGGACCGCGGCGCCCGGCTCGCCGCGATGCTCGCCTACGCGACCGCCGTGGAGATCGCCCCCGACGAGGAACGCCTCGCCGAGGCGGAGTCGCGGGCGCGCGACCTCGACGGGGTGATCGTCGAGGTGCACCTGGAGCTGCTCCGGGCGCTCGTGCGGCGCGACGTGCCGGCGCTGACCGCCGGCGCCGCCCGGGTCGCCGCCGCCGGCTTCCACGCCAGGGCGCTGCGCGCGTACCAGGAGGCGACCCGGCTCCTGCGGGAGGAGGGCCGCGTCGAGGCCGCCGACGCCGTCGAGCGGGAGCGGGCCGCGCTCGTGCAGCGGCTCACCCTCGGCGCCCCGGCCGCGGCGCGGGAGGAGACGGAGGCCGTCACGCTGACCGCGCGCGAGCACGAGGTCGCCCAGCTCGTGGCCGCCGGGCTGTCGAACCAGCAGATCGCGGCGGAGCTCGTCATCAGCGTGCGCACCGTCGAGAACCACGTCCACCGGACGATGCGCAAGACGGGGGCGGCGAACCGCCGCATGCTCGGCCGGCTGGTCACCGAGCGCATCGACGCGTAGCGCGGCGGGTCGGCCACCGCCCGACGCGGACGGGGCGCCTACCCCCGGCGCGCCACCGGCCCGCTCTTCTGACGCGCGCGGTACAGGTGGTTCTCGACGGTGCGCACGCTGAGGAACAGCGCGTCGGCGATCTCGCGGTTGCTCCGCCCGGCGCGCGCGAGCTCCAGCACCTCCCGCTCGCGGTCGGTCAGCGGCCCCGGAGTCGCCGGCGCTGCGTCGGAGACCTCGCGCCAGGTCTCCGCGACCCCCTCGCCGGCCAGCGTCGACACGTCGGCCTCCGTGAGCGCGCGGCCGTGCTGGGCCTGCCAGCGCTCGCCGGCGACGCGGAACGCGGTCACCGCGAGCGGCACCGGGGCCGGCAGCGGCGCCAGCGCCCGGAGGAGCTGCTCGGCGTCGCCCTCGTGCAGCCGCCGGTGCACCTCGAGGACGGGACCGAGCAGCGGCACGCGGGTCGTCGACCACACGCGCTCGACGGTGGCCATCCGCTCGGCGTCGAGGGGCGTGCCGATGAGCATCCACGCCGCGAGCGCCGAGAGCGGCGCTCCCCGCTCCGCCTCCCTCTCGCCGCAGCTCCACAGCAGGTCGCCCGCGGCGGTCGACGTGGCGTCCTCGGCGGACAGCAGCTCGGCCCGCGCCCACTCGCGCATGATGTCGAGCGTCGGCGCCCCGGTCCGGCGCAGCCCCTCGAGCTCGCGGAACAGCGACTGGGCGAGCCGGGCGTCCCCGTTCCGCGCGGCCAGCGCGGTCCCGAGCGCGAGCAGCCGCTCGTCGTAGCTGGCGCTCAGCGGTCCGGACCGGCCGAGGCTCAGCGCGACGCTGACGGCGCGCCACGCCCCGAGCAGGTCGCCGCGCAGGAACAGCGCGCTCGCGAGCCCCCGGGCGCACAGGCGGACCCCGAACGGGTCGACGCGGTCGTGCGCGTCCGCCAGTCGCTGCCGGAACCACTGGATGCCGCGACGCAGCTCGCCCCGCGCGAGCAGCGCGTCGCCGCGCAGGGCGTCCATCCGGTCGCCGACCTCGGTGTTCGTGGCGTGCGGCCGGACGCTCTCCAGCAGCTCCTCCAGCTCCTCCAGCTCGCCGCGGTCGAACAGCGCCTGGGCCGTCAGCAGGTGCACGGTCTCGTCGAGGCCGATCGGGTAGGGCGGGGTCAGCCCGGCGACGATCGTGCTCGCCGGGACGCCCTCGCTGAGCGGGCCGAGCAGCCGCTGCGTCGCGAACGCCATCGACTCCTCCCACTCGCCCGCGTCCCAGCCGGTCGGCGGCGCCGGCAGGTCCTCGGCGTCCGCGCGGCCGGTCCACAGCAGCCACTGCTCGCGCATCACCAGGTAGTGCGCGACGTCCTCGGTGGTGTCCGACGCGGTGATCCGGGTGTCCCGGAACACGGTCGCGGGGTCGGAGGTCTCCAGGTCGTGCAGCATGAGGAGCTGCAGCACGGGGATCGCCGAGGAGACCGTCCGGTCCTCGTCCCACGCGCGCCAGAGGGTGGCGATGCGGGAGCGCAGCCGCTCCGTGAGGATCGTCGTCGACTCGGGGAAGTCGGCGCCGAGGACGTGCTGGCGGCGCTGCCGCACCGGCCACACCGCCTCGGCGACGCCGACCGCGTCGTCCATCGCGCCCGTGTCGCCGAGCGCCCGGCGGGTCGACCCGGCCGCGTCGAGCCGGTCGAACGGGGTGAGCGACGCGAGGATCGCCCGCGACAGCGCCGGCGGGGAGACGACCACCGCCGACTCCGGGTCGCGCGGGTCGACGATGAGGCGCCGCCGACGGATGAGGGATCGCGCGGTGTCGTCGCCGACGATCCGCCGGGCGCTGTCCCACGGGATCGCGCCGCACCAGGACAGCGCCCGGAGCGCGCGCGACTCCTCCGGCGAGAGCGCGGCCGAGAACTGCTGCAGCACCGCCGAGAGCGGGACGTCCTCGAGCGGCGCGACGTCGGTCCACGCGCCGTCGACGAGCTGGATGGCCTCGGACCACACGCCCGCGTCGAAGACGGCCAGCGCCGCGCGCGGGTTGCCGGCCGACATGGCCGCGATCGCCCACGCGAGACTGGCGTCGACGTCCGTGCGCGTGTGCTCCGTGAGCAGCGTCGTGGTCCCGCCGAGGCCGAGCGGCGGCAGCTCCACCGGCGTCATCGCGCGGGAGAAGGCGTCGGCGGCCGCGTCGGGGGCCCGGGTCGAGCTGAGGCTGCACGCGATCCGGACCAGGCCGGCGCCGAGGACGCTCTCGACGACGAGCAGCGACACCCGGTCGGCCAGGTCGACGTCGTCGATCAGCAGGAGCCCGCGCTCCCCGAGGTGCCGGGCGTCCAGCCAGGCCGCAGCGTAGGCGGGCGAGGGGCGGACATCGGGGGAGGGGAGGAAGGAGGGGTCGGACTGCAGCAGCGCGAACGGCAGGTCGTGCGCCGTCTGCGAGCCGCGCAGCCGCAGCACGGGCCGGCCGATGGCGACCGCCCGGTCGTGCAGCTCGGCGAGGACGGCCGACTTGCCCGAGCCGACGTCGCCGGTCACGACGACGTTCGCACCGTCGGACAGCCGGAGCTCGATCGCCTCGACGCTCGCACCGTGTGCCGTCATGGTCACCCCCTCGGATCTGCCGCGTCGCCGCGGTCCGGGCCGCCGTCACCGGCGTGATCCGCACCGTCTCGGTGCCGTGGTCGGCAGCATACGCGCGGGGGGCGTCGCCGGGCAGGTGCGGCGGGCGGTCGGGGGCGCGCGAAGGGCGCGCCCCCCGGATCGGGGGACGCGCCCTCTCGCGAGCGGTGTCCGCGTCACACGGCCTGCTCCGCGGTGAAGCTGAACGTGATGTCGAGCGTCTGGCCGGCGACGGCGATGGTCGCCTCGGCCGGGAGGGTGGCCGTGAGGACGAGCGTCGCCCCGTCCTCGGGCGTGGCCGCCCGCGGCACCTCGAAGTCGGCGAACGTCGCGCCCGAGAGGGGGCCGGTGTAGAGGACGGCGCCGCTCTCGTCGTCCCGGATCTCCAGCAGCAGCGCGTCCTGGAGCGCCTCGGCCGGCGAGCCGGCGGAGTTGACGACGACCGGGAGGGCGAGGTCGAGGTCCGCCTCGACGGAGCCGGAGTTGTAGACGACGAGGTCGCGGCTCACGGTCGCGCCGGGGACCAGGGAGCTCCCGCCGTCGAACTCGATCAGGTACGCGTCGGGGTTGCCGTCCTGCGCGTCGTCGAACTTGAGGTCGAGCGTGCCGGAGGCCAGCTCGGTCCGCACGTCGCCGGAGTCGCTGAACGCGGCGAACGTGGTGGCGACGCCGACGCCGAGCACGACGGTGGCGGCGGCGATGATCCGGGCGCGGGTGGAGATCTCGAATGCCATGGGGGTCTTCCCTTTCTGTCGCGCGGAGGCCGCCGGACGGGCGGTGCCGCGTGGAACGAGGCGTCGCCGGACGTGGGGCGCGCCTGGCCGACCGCCGACCGGACGGTCGTTCCGGTACGTGGCGGGGTCGCGGATGCGATGGATCCATTACGCCCGCCGGGACCGGGGTACGCAGCACCCAGCCGCCCGCACGGGGCCCAGGTGAGTGGCGGGATGAGTGGCGAGCCGATCCCCGCCCGGGTGCGCCGCGCCCCGGCGTGAGCGAGCACTCAGCCTGACCCCTCGGGACCCCTCGGGCGGGAGGCCGCGCACCCGCCGGCTGAGTGTCGCGCCGCCGGGAGCGTGGGCTGCCGGCCCCCTACTCATATCCCCACTCATCGGCCAGGGAACGGGGCGGATGAGTGGGGCGGACGTCGCGGCGCGCGCCTGTAATGGAGAGGTCCCGAACCACCCCAGAGCATCGGAGCCTGACATGTCCGCCAGCACGCCCGCCCGGAGGATCGCCGCGACCGCGGCGAGCTGGGTCGTCAACGTCATCGCCGTCGCCGGCGTCGCGGCGACGGTCGTCGCGCTCGTCGCCCTGCTCACGGGCGTGCGTCCCGTCGTCTTCATCAGCGGATCGATGAGCCCGACGATCCAGACCGGGGCGCTCGCCCTCACCGCACCCGTGGCGGCCGACGGCATCGAGGAGGGCGACGTCATCAGCGTCACGCGCGCCGACGGCGTCCGCGTCACGCACCGCGCCGTCGAGCTCGTGGCGCAGGACGGTCGCGTCCTGCTCGTCATGAAGGGCGATGCCAACACGGACGTCGACGCCGAGCGGTACGACGTGACCGACGGTGCCGACCGCGTGATCTGGCACGTGGAGGGTGCGGGGAGCGTGGTCGGCTCGCTGAGCACGCCCTGGATCGTCGTCGGCGCGGTGGCGCTCGTCCTGATCGCCCTCATCCCCGGCAAGCGGGCGCGCCCGACCGCGGACGACGCTGACGCCGCGGGCGCTGGTGCCGCCGCGGGCGACGACGCCGCCTCCGACGCCCCGACGCTCGTCGGCGCCGGCTGAGCGCACCCACCACGACAGCCCCACCCCGACAGCCCCAACCCGACAGCCAGTCCGACGACACCCCCACCCCACCGAGCAGCGAGGTCGACATGTCAGCCGCAGCCCCGTCCGCCGCACCCGTGCGCCCGACCCGACGGCGCCACGCGCGCGTGGCGCGCCTCGCGGCGCTCGCAGTCCTGGCCGCGACGGCGATCGGGATCGCCGCAACGGGCGAGACGGTCGCCGCCTTCCAGGACCCCGGAGCCGTCTCCGTCGACCTGGCGAGCCACCCGCTCTCCCTGCAGGGCGTCGGCGCGAACGCGCACGGCCCGCTCGGCACCGGCGGGCGGGGCTCGATCGCGACGGCGTTCCGCCTCGCCGGCCCTGCCGGCTCGCTGCCCGGGCTCGTGACCGACGCCGCCGTCGGCGAGTTCCACGGCTGCGCGGTCGTCGAGGGCCGGGTGTACTGCTGGGGCGACAACGCGACCGGCCAGCTCGGGAACGGCACGTCGACCGCCTCCGACACCCCCGTGCCCGTGAGCCCGAACCCGGGCGACGCGCTGTACGACCGGGTCGCGGTCGAGGTGGCCGTCGGCTCGGTCGCCGACGGGCGCGGCTTCACCTGCGCGTCCGTGATCGCCCCGAGCGGCGGCATGGAGGTCTACTGCTGGGGCGACAACTACTACGGCCAGCTCGGCATCGGCGGGAAGCCGCACCGGTACCTGCCGACGCTCGTGACGGGCATCCCGTTCGGGCCGTCGACGGTCGTGGGCGACCTGAGCCTCGGCATCGAGTACTCCTGCGGCGTGGTCGACGGCCAGGCGTGGTGCTGGGGCCGCAACGTCCAGGGGCGGCTCGGCAACGGGACCACGGAGTCGAGGACGACGCCGGCGCTGGTCAAGGGCGATGCCGCGTTCGAGGCCGCCCAGAGCGCGCGACGGGTCACGGACGTCGCCGCGGACGGCGTGGTCACCTGTGCCGTCGCCGACGCCCGGGCCTACTGCTGGGGTGACGCCCTCTGGGGTGGCCTCGGCAACGGCTCGACCGCGGGCGCCGCCGTGACCTCGGCGCGTCCGGTGGCCGTCGACGGGGCGTCCGCCCTGCCGTCGTCGGCCCGCGTGCGCAGCGTCGGCGTCATGTACAACGGCGGCTGCGCCCTGACCGAGGCCGGCGAGGTCTTCTGCTGGGGCAACAACTCGCAGGGGCAGAACGGCCGCGGCACCACGGGCGGGAGCGACGCGGCCCGTCCGGTCAAGGTCGGGGCGCTCGCCCAGCCCGCCGTCGAGCTCGCCACCGCGCAGGAGGCCGCGTGCGTCCGGTACGGCGACGGACGCCTGGCGTGCTGGGGCGACAACCGCCGCGGTCAGCTCGGTCGCGGCACCACGACCTCCTCGGGCGCGGCCACCGTCGTCACCATGCCCTCGACGCGCCCCGTCCTGCGGATCGTCGGCGGGGCCGGCTCCTTCCTCGCGGTCCAGGGCTACTGACGCCGGCGTCCGGCCGCCCGGCCCCCGGGCCGGGCGTCAGCCCGCCCGCCAGGTCCGCCGGACGACGAGGCCGAGGAGCAGCAGGCCCGCGCCGACGGCGGCGAGCGGGAGGACGGCGATGCCCGTCCCGCCGAGGCCGTCCGGTCCCGCGTCGCCCGGGGTCGACCGCGCCTCCGCCGGGTCGGTCGCGTCGCCGGGCCCCGTCCCGTGCCCCGGCGTCGGCTCGGGCACGGGGGAGGGAGTCGGCGCCGGGCTGGACGGCGGTTCGGGCGCGGACGGGGAGGGAGCGGGAGGTGGACCCGAGGACGGGGCCGGCGACGGCACCGGGTCGCCGAGCGCGACGCCGAAGTCCTGCCCCGTGACGTCGGCGTCGACGTCGACCAGCACGGACCCCGACGGCCGCCAGACGACGCTCCCGCCCTCCGGCGGCACGAGCGTGAGCTCGTACCGGCCCGGCATCAGGCCGTCGAGCGCGTAGCCGCCGTCGGCGCCGGAGGTCGCGTCGATCGCCACGGTCACGGGGACGTCGTCGCCCCCGCCGGCCTGGTCGAGGCCGTCCGGCCCGAAGGAGTAGCCCCCGGTGATCCGGACGAGCGGCGAGGGCAGCGGCCGGTCGTCCGGCGAGGGCGCGCCGTCGCCGTCGACGTCCTCGTACACCGCCCCGGAGATCCGGCTCGACACGATGCGCACCGAGAACGGCCGCCCGACGACCTGGCCGACCCACCGGTCGCCCTCGCCCGGCGGCTCCAGGTCGCTGGTCTGGACGAGCGACGGGTCCGGCAGCCGCACCGCGGTGCCCGGGGCGTGGCCCTGCGGCATCGTGAAGGGGAGGCGGAACTCGCGCTGGCGCGCGCTGGGCGCCCACTCCCAGACGCAGGTCACCTCCGTCCCCGCATCGGACGGCGGCTCGGCGGTGCACCCGGTGGGCAGGTCGTGCGGGCGCAGCCCGGGCGGGAAGGTCTGCGACGCCGTCAGGAGCTGCGCCCAGCTCCACCCGCCGTTCGCCACGATCAGCCGGAGAGCTGACTCGCCGGGCGAGGTCGCGATCGTGCGGCCGAGCGCGACCTGCGCGCCGGGGGAGGTGAGCACCGACATGGAGACGGTGCGCGGGGGCACGTCCGAGACGTCGACCGGGGCACCGCCGAGGCGCGCCCCCGTGACGCGAGCCGTGAGCACGAGCGGCGTCCGGCCGTGCGTGCGCAGGTAGTCCGACGGGACGCGCGAGCTGTCCAGGAGGTGCACGAACCCGTCCCCCGGGACCGTGAGCGGCCCGCAGACCACGGCCGAGCCCGGGCCGTCCGGCTGGGCGCAGCTCGGGCGGCTCTCCGGCAGCATGGCGAGCCCGTTCCCGGACGGCCCGGCCGTGACCTCGACGTAGACGTCGTGCAGCGGCTCGGGGTTCGGGTTGACGAGGACGGAGCCCATCGTGAGGTTGAGTCCCGCGTACGGCATCAGCGAGGAGGACTGGACGTCGAGCCTCGGGGGGAGCGGCTCCCCGCCGGCGCCCGCGGGTCCCGAGCCGAGCAGGACGAGGCAGAGGACGGCGGACAGGACGCCGCCGAGGCGGCGTGCGGACGGGCGTGAGCTCACGGCGATGTCTCCGGGTCGGGTCGGACGGGTGCGGGCGCGCGGGCGGCGGCCCCGACGGGTCTCGCTCGCGCGCGGGTGCCACCCAGGGCGGTCGGGTCGGGAGTGAGGACCGAGCCGCGCAGGACGGGGGTCAGTCGTTCGCGAGCGCGACCGTCACGACGAGCCCGCCCTCGCCGGGAGCCGTGAGGGTCAGCCGCCCGCCGTGCCGACGGACGATGGCCTCGACGATGGCCAGACCGAGCCCGCGGCCGCGGGAGGCCGGCGTCGACGTGCGGCCAGCCACGCGGAAGAACGGGTCCGCCAGCCGGGCGAGGTCGTCCGGCGGGACGGTGCGGCCGCCGTTGACGACCTGGACGAACGACTCCGAGCCGGTCCGGGCGTTGACCCAGGTGCCGGTCGTGATGACGACGCTGCCGCCGGGGACGTTGTGCCGGATCGCGTTCTGCACGAGGTTCGCGGCGAGCTGGCGCAGCAGCACCGCGTCGCCGCGGGTCGGCGCCTCGCCGAGGCGGGGGACGAGGTGGACCTCGCGCGCCGCCGCCTCGGCCTGGCAGTCACCGACGACGTCGAGGACCAGCCCGGCCAGGTCGACGGGGTCGCGCGGCGGGTCGGCGTGCTCGATCTCGGCCAGGTCCATCAGCGACTCGACGGTTGCGATGCTGCGCTCGTTGGTCGCCCGGAGGTGGACGAGCAGGTCGGGGTCCGGCTCCGTCGTCCCGGACAGCGCGACGTCGAGCATCGCCCGCGTGCTCGCGAGCGGGGTGCGCAGCTCGTGCGACGCGTTCGCGGCGAACCGGCGGTGCGCCGTGAGCTGGTCGTCCAGCCGCCCCAGCATCTCGTTCATCGTGTCGGCGAGGTCGGTGAGCTCGTCGCGGGGTCCCGGAATGTCGATCCGGTGACGCAGGTCGCCGTGCGCGGCGCGGGTCGCGGCCTCGTTGACCTGCTGCAGCGGGCGGGTGAGCCGGCCGGCCGACACCCAGGAGACCCACCCCCCGGCGCCGACGATGAGCACGAGGGCGGCGGCCGAGGCCCACAGGACGACGCGGACGAGCTCCTCGCGGCTGCCGATGCTGAGCAGCGCGGGCGAGAGCAGCCCGACGTCGACGACCTCGACGACGTCGGCGGGGGTGGCGCCGGCCGGGGCCTGCGGCGGCGAGCCGGTCGCCGTCTGCGTCGTGGCCGCGAACCCGTAGGTCGGCAGCAGCGTGACCACCACGCCGAGGGCCGTGAGCACGACGGCGCTCGCCGCGACGAGCAGGACGACGTGGCTGAGCGCCAGGCGGGCGCGGACGGTGAGCCGGTGCCGCCGCGGCCAGCTAGCCGCGCTCATGCGCCTGCGCCCCGTCGATCGCGTACCCGGTGCCGGGGACCGTGCGGATGACCGCCGGGGCCCCGATCTTGCGCCGCAGGGTGCTGATCGTGACCTTGACGCTGTTCGTCAGCGGGTCGGCGTTCTCGTCCCACGCCTTCTCCAGGAGCGTCTCCGCGCTCAGCACGCCGCCCTGCGCCCGCAGCAGCAGCTCGAGCACGGCGAACTCCTTGCGGCTCAGGTGGACGAAGCGCCCGGCGCGGTACACCTCGCGCCGGTAGGGGTCGAGCGTGAGGTCGCCGGCGCGCAGGATGGGGGGCAGGGCCGTGAAGCGCCGCCGGGTCAGCGTGCGCAGGCGCGCGGTGAGCTCGGCCAGCTCGAACGGCTTCGTCAGGTAGTCGTCCGCGCCGAGGCGCAGGCCCTCGACCGTGTCGTCGAGCGAGCGGGCCGCCGTCAGCATGAGGATGGCGGGCCGCTCGGGACGGGCGACGAGGATGCGGCACACCTCGTCGCCGTGGAGCCCCGGCAGGTCGCGGTCGAGGACGACGACGTCGTAGTCGTTGACGTCGATCGCGAGCAGGGCCGCGTCCCCGTCGTCGGCGACGTCGGCGGCGATCGCCTCGGCCGCCAGCCACCGCCGGATCGAGTCCGCGAGCAGCTCCTCGTCGTCGACGATCAACACCCGCATCCGCTTCCCTCCGCTCGAGACCAGTGAAGCACGCAGTGAAACACGCCCAAGGTTGGGAAAAGGTCAACGCACGAGCTGACGCCGTCGCAACCGGTCGACGGGTGTGCTGGTTCCCTGCCCGCTCCACACGAAGGGAATCACCATGCAGAGAACACGTAGCCGCCGGCACCCGGGTCGGCTCCTGAGCGCCGGCATCGCGGCGCTCGCGCTCACCGGCCTGCTCACCTCCTGCGCCGCCGACCAGTCGGCTCAGGAGGACGCCGAGCTCGACACGAGCAACGAGCAGACCGACTTCGACGACTGGAACCGCGACTTCACCGCCTGCATGGCGGACCAGGGCGTCGACCTGCCCAGCGGGTCCGGTGGGGACGGTGTCACGATGCTGGACCCGGGCGAGGTCGACATGGACGAGCTGCTCTCGGCGCAGCAGACCTGCTACGACCAGGTGGGCGAGCCTCCGGCGAGCCCCGACGACCCCGGCGTCGAGGAGCAGAACGAGGCCGAGCTGGCCTTCGCCAAGTGCATGCGGGATGCCGGCTACGACTTCCCCGACCCCGGCTCCTCCGGGTCCGGCACCACGACGACGACGCTCGAGGGGGAGGTCGACCCGCAGGACATCATGACGTGCCGCGAGGCGGCCGGTCTCGGCGGGGGCCCGGCGTCATGAGCGTCGAGACGCGGGGACAGGACGCGGCGGCCCCGGCGGGGCCCCCACCCGCCCCGTCGCCGCCTGGACCGCCGGCCGAGCCGCCGCCCGGGCGGTCCGGCGGCGGCCCGCGCCCGCGGCGGCGCTGGCCGTGGGTCGCGACCGGCGTCGCGGTCGTGGCCGCCGTCGCCGTCGGGCTGGGGCTGTTCCTGCGCCCGCCGGCCGCGCCGGCCGGGGACGAAGCCACGGCGGTGGAGCGCGAGACCGCCGAGGTCCACCGCGGCGACCTCACCCAGGAGGTCCGGCAGAAGGGCACGCTGCGGTTCGCCGACCCGCGCTCCCTCGGCACCGTGATCGAGGGCACCATCACGGGGCTGCCGGCCGCCGGAACGGTCATCGGCCGCGGTGCGGAGCTGCTGCGCGTCGACGACCTGCCCGTCGTCCTCCTCCTCGGGGACCTGCCGATGTGGCGCCCGTTCGAGTCCGGCATGGCGGACGGCCGCGACGTGCTGCAGCTGGAGACCAACCTGGCCGAGCTGGGCTTCTTCGACCGCACGCCGGACGAGGAGTTCACCTGGCGCACGCGCGACGCGATCCGTCGCTGGCAGAAGTCGCTCGGCCTCGAGCGCACCGGCTCGATCGAGCTGGGCCGGATCGTGTTCGAGCCGTCCGACGTCCGCGTCGGCTCGGCGGCGGCCGCGATCGGCGACCCCGCGTCGCCCGAGGCGCTCGACGTCACGGGGACCGCCAAGGAGATCGTGGCGAGCGTCGACCCGAACCTCGCCGCCGTCGCCGTCCCCGGTGCGGCGACGAGCGTGTCGCTGCCCGACGGCACCCGGGCCGAGGCGACCATCGAGTCGGTCGGGTCCCCCCGCGAGGAGGAGGACGGCTCCGGCGGCAAGGACCTGAAGATCCCGCTCGTGCTGCGGCTCGACGACCCGTCGCAGGGCGAGGCGCTGGACAACGTCGGCGTCACGCTCCAGCTCTCCCGGGTGATCCGGGAGGACGCGCTCCTCGTCCCCGTGCTCGCGCTCCTCGCGGCGCCCGAGGGTGGCTTCGCGGTCCAGGTGCTCGACGGCGGGGCGGTCCGCGACGTCCCGATCGAGATCGGCGCGTTCGCCGGCTCGATGGTGGAGGTCACCGGCGGTGAGCTCGCCGAGGGCGACGAGGTGGTGGTCGGACGATGACCGCGGACGTGGAGATGGTGGGCGCCGTGCGCTCGTTCGGGTCGCCGCCGACCGTCGCCCTCGCCGGCGTCGACCTGTGCATCGAGCGGGGCGAGATGGTCGCGGTGGTCGGGCCCAGCGGGTCCGGGAAGTCCACGATGCTCAACCTCATGGGCACGCTCGACCGGCCGACGGCCGGCACCGTGCGGATCGCCGGCACCGACGTCTCGACGCTCGAGGACGGGGAGCTCTCCGCGCTGCGGGCGCACACGATCGGCTTCGTGTTCCAGCAGTTTCACCTGTCCGACGGCGTCACCGCGCTCGACAACGTCGCCACCGGTCTCCTCTACACGGGGATGCCCGTGCGGGAGCGGCGGCGCCGGGCCGGCCTGGCGCTGGAGCAGGTGGGGCTCGGCCATCGCACGAGGCACCTGCCGCGCCAGCTCTCCGGGGGAGAGAAGCAGCGGGTCGCGATCGCGCGCGCCGTCGTCGGCCGGCCCCGGCTGCTGCTGGCCGACGAACCGACCGGCGCACTCGACAGTCGCTCGGGCGAGACCGTCATCCGGATCCTCGGCGAGCTGCACGCCGCCGGGACCACCGTCGTCGTCATCACCCACGACCGCGGGCTCGCCGAGCGGATGCCGCGACGGGTCTCGCTCAAGGACGGCCGCATCGTCTCCGACGAGTCGGACGATCCCGTCGCGGGCGCCGACCGGCCGCGCGCCGGGGGCGGGAGGGCCGCCGCGTGACCCCGCGCTCCCGGCTGCGCCCGGGCGACCTGGTCGGGCTGGGCTTCCACGGCCTGCGCGCGCACCCGCTGCGGGCCGTGCTCTCGGCCCTCGGCATCGCGATCGGCATCGCCGCGATGGTGGCCGTCATCGGCATCTCGACGTCGAGCGAGGCGCTGGTGCGCGAGCGCCTCGCCGCGCTCGGCACGAACCTGCTGACGGCCTCGGCCGGCACCGACCTGTTCGGCAAGGAGACCTCGCTGCCCGCCGACGCGGTCGAGCGCGTCCGGCGCATCGACGGGGTGACGGACGCGAGCTGGCTGGCCGGGCTGTCCGACGTGCACGTCTACCGGAACGCGCTCGTCGATCCCGACGCGACCTCCGGCCTCACCGTCGCCGCGGCCGACCTCGACCTGCTCCGGGCGGTCAGCGGCGAGCTCGCCGACGGTGTGTGGCTGAACGACGCGACGGCCCGCCTGCCCGGCGTCGTGCTCGGCACCAAGGCGGCGGACCGGCTCGGCATCGTCGACGTCGGCGGGACCGTCTGGCTCGGCGACCAGTCGTTCGCCGTGCTCGGCATCCTCGCGCCGTCGGCGCTGGTGCCCGAGCTCGACACGACGGCGCTGATCGGCGAGCCGGTCGCCCGGCACCTCTTCGCCTTCGACGGCTCGCCCGGCAGCATCTACGAGCGGTCGCGGGACGACGCGGTCGAGCGCGTCAGGGAGCTCCTGCCGCGCACGATCAACCCCGAGGCGCCCAACGAGGTGAAGGTCAGCCGACCCTCCGACGCGCTCGCGGCGCAGAACACGGTCGACCAGGCGTTCACCGGGCTGCTCGTCGGCGTCGGGTCGATCGCGCTGCTGGTCGGCGGCATCGGCGTGGCGAACACCATGGTGATCTCGGTGCTGGAACGCCGGCGCGAGATCGGCCTGCGGCGGGCCATCGGGGCGACCCGCAGCCACATCCGCTCGCAGTTCCTCGTCGAGGCGATCCTGCTGGCCGCCTGCGGCGGCGTGGCCGGGACCGTGCTCGGCTGGGGCATCACCGCGGCGGTCGCGTCGGCGAACGGCTGGCTCGTGTCGGTCCCGCCGCTCGTGCTCGCCGCCGGGGTGACGGTGACCGTCGTCGTGGGGGCGGTGGCCGGGATGCTGCCGGCGATCCGGGCGGCGCGGACCTCGCCGACCGTCGCGCTGAGCGCCTGAGCGGCTGAGCGGCTGAGCGCCGGCTGGAGGACGCGGGTGGCGCCGGGCGGGTGAGCGTCCGGCGCCACCCGCCCTCCCGCGTCGGCCGGACGCGGCTACGCGCCGGGCGACACCAGCCCGGTCTCGTACGCGGTCACGACGAGCTGCACCCGGTCGCGCGCGCCGAGCTTCGCCAGGATGCGCCCGACGTGCGTCTTGACGGTCGCCTCGGCCACGAACAGCTCGGTCGCGATCTCGGAGTTGGTGAATCCCCGCGCGATGAGGACGAGCACCTCCCGCTCCCGATCGGTCAGGTCGTCCAGCGCCTCCAGCGGCGTCCGCTCGGTGGCCGGCAGCGTCGCGGCGACGTGCTCGATGAGCCGCCGCGTCACTGACGGCGCGACGACGGCGTCGCCGGCGTGCACGGTCCGGATGGCGCCGAGCATGTCCTCGGGCTGGGTGTCCTTGAGCAGGAACCCGCTCGCGCCCGCCTTGATGGCGGTGAAGACGTACTCGTCGAGGTCGAACGTCGTGAGGATGATGACCTTCGGCGTGGCGTGCCCGGCCGGTCGCGGTGCGCACAGCAGCGCCTCCGTCGCCGAGATGCCGTCGCGGCCCGGCATGCGCACGTCCATGAGCACGACGTCGACGTCGTAGCTCGGCAGCACGCGCAGCGCCTGGTCTCCGTCGCTCGCCTCGACGACGACCGTCATGTCGGGCTGGGAGTTGATGACCATCGCGAACCCGGCCCGCACGAGCTGCTGGTCGTCGACGAGCGCGACGCGGATCCGCGCCCCGCCGCCGTCGCCGGTCCCGTCACCCATCACGCTCTCGCTCACCCGTCCCCGTCCGTTCCCTCGTCGTCCCGTCGCGCCGACCGTCCGGTCGTGCCACCGCTACCAGCGTCCCATCGTGCCCGCCACGATGGCGGAGGTCGGCAGCGTGGCCTTGACCCGCCAGCCGCCGCCCGGTCGCGGCCCGCTCTCGAGACTGCCCGAGAACAGCGCGATCCGCTCGCGCATCCCGAGGATGCCGTTGCCGGCACCGTCGTCGCCGGCCGCCGCGCCGCGCCCGTCGTCGTCGATCTGGACGACGAGCGCACCCGGGTGCCACGCGACGTCGACGCGGGCGTGCACGACGCCGGGCGTCCCCGCGTGCTTGAGCACGTTCGTGAGCGACTCCTGGCACACCCGGTAGACCGCGAGGTCGGCGGCGGGGGTGAGCGGCAGCCGCTCGCCCCACGTCACGACCTCGACCCCGAGACCCGACTCGCGCACGGTGCGGACGAGGTCGTCCAGCGACGCCAGGCCCGGCTGGGGCGCGGTGTCGGCCGCGGCGTCCCCGCGCAGCACGCCGAGGATGCGCCGCGTGTCGGCGAGGGCGCCGCGGGCGGTGTCGGCGATCGTCTCCAGCGCGCCGACCGCGAGGTCCGGGTCGGTCCGGGCCGCGTACCGCCCGCCGTCCGCCTGCGCGACGATGATGGAGAGGGAGTGGGCGACGACGTCGTGCATCTCGCGGGCGATCCGGGCGCGCTCCGCGCCGGCCGCGATGACGGCCTGCTGGTCGCGCTCGTACTCCAGCCGGGCGGCCCGCTCGCGCAGCGACTCCCACCGGGCGCGCGTGCTGCGGCGCAGCAGGCCCAGCGCCCAGGCGACGACGACCGGGGCCGCCATCGCGATGAAGAGGAACACCACGCCGATCGCGCGGTCGCTGAAGCTGCCCCACACCGCCGCCTCCTGCAGGGCGACGAGGCCGCTGCCGAGGAGGGCGGAGCTGAGGCTGGCGCGGCGAGCCCAGCGCGGGCCGTGGACGGCCGTGGAGTAGACCGACACGTAGATCAGGAGGTCGATCGGCAGCAGCGGCGGGCCGAGGAGCCAGTGCAGCAGCGTTGACCGCGACGGCGCTGGCCACCGGGAACCGCCGGCGCACGGCGAGCGCCGCCGGCATCCCGAGCGAGGCGAGCCAGGTCGTGACGAGGCCGGCGGCGCCGCCCTCGACCGAGGTGCCGAGCGTGACGAACGAGAACCCGCCGAGCAGGAGGAAGGCGAGGACCGCGAGGCTCACGTCGAGGATCCAGCCGCGCCGCGTGAGCCAGGCGTCGGCCTGCTGCACGGGCGAGTCGGAGGTCGCGGTCGGGAAGGTCACCCCGGCAGCCTACGAGCGGGGCAGCGTCCGGCGGGTCATCCCGTGGTGCCGTTCTACACGCGGTGGATCAGACCGGGGTCGTCGTTGCGGACCGACCCGACGCGCGGGCCGACCTCGTACCACTCGAGCGGCGGACCGGGCTCCGCCAGGACGCCCAGTGCCTCGTCGGCCGCGCGGACCCGCGAGTCGAGCCACGCGCCGATGGCGTCGCGGGCGAGGACGACCGGCTCGCGGTCGTGGATCGTCTCGAGGCCGTCGCGCGCCGGCTGGGTGAGGATCGTGGTGGAGAGCACCCAGCGCTCGGGGTCGTCCTCCGCCCTCGACGGGTCGCGCCACCAGCCGTAGAGACCGGCGAAGGCGAGCGTCGAGCCCGACGCCTCCGTGATGTAGAACGGCGTCCTGGCCGGCATCGTCCCGGCGCGGACCGCCGCCTGGACCGCCGCGTCGTCCGACCGGTCGTTGCGCCGCCACTCGTAGTAGCCGTCGGCTGGCACGAGGCAGCGCCGCGCCCGCAGCGAGGCGCGGAAGGCCGGCTTCTCCGCGACGGTCTCGATCCGCGCGTTGAACAGCGGCGCGCCCTTCGTCGTCAGGCTCCTGGACCACGACGGGACGAGGCCCCAGCGTGCGAGGTGCAGCTCGCGACGAGGGCGGGCGGCGGCGTCGGTAGCGGCGGTGGCCTCGTCGGCGGCGTCGGCGTCGGCGTCGGCGTCGGCGGCGGGGGTCGCGTCGGTGTCGGCCGGCCGGTCGATCACGATGCGGACCGGGTCGGTCGGCGCGACGTTGTACGACGGCGGGCGGTCGCGCGCCGCCTCGCTCGCCTCCGCGGCGCCGTACGCCTCGAGCAGGTCGTCGGCCGAGGTGTACTCAGCGAACCGGCCGCACATCCGGGTCCTCCTCCGCGAGCGTGCCGAGCGACGCGGCGAACGCGACGAGCCGGCGGACGCCCTCGTCGATCGTCGCCTCGTCCTTGACGAACGTGAACCTCAGCCACGGCGCGAGCGCGTCGTTGGTCGGACCGCCGGGGCGGCAGAACGCGGTCAGCGGGACGCACGCGACGCCGGCCAGCCCGGGCAGCGCGCGGGCGAGGGCGGCGCCGTCGGGCAGGCCGGTCGCGTCGAGCAGCCCGGACGCGTCGGCGCAGACGAAGTACGTGCCGTCGGGCCGGGCGACCCGGAGGCCGGCCCGCGTCAGGCCCGCCATGAGCGCGTCGCGTCGCGCGGCGAGCGAGCCGGCGAGGTCCGCGACGTCCGCGTCGCCCCCGTCGAGGGCGGCCGCGGCGGCCGGCTGGAACGGGGCACCGGAGACGTAGGTGAGGAACTGCTTGACGGTGCGGACCGCCGTGACGAGCGCGGCCGGCCCGCTCACCCAGCCGATCTTCCAGCCGGTGAGGGAGAACGACTTGCCGAGGCTGGAGATCGTGAGCGTCAGCTCGCGCATGCCCGGCAGGGTCGCCACGGGCACGTGCCGGGCGCCGTCGAACGTGAGGTGCTCGTAGACCTCGTCGGTCACGACGACGGCGTCCACCCGCCGGGCGTGCCGGGCGACGAGGTCGAGCTCCTCGCGCGTCAGGACGGTCCCGGTCGGGTTGTGCGGGCTGTTGAGCAGGACGACGCGGGTGCGCTCGGTCACGGCGGAACGGAGCGCGTCGGCGTCCAGGCGCCAGCCGGCGGGGGTCGGCCGGAGCGGAGCCGTCGTGTGGGTCGCCCCGGCCATCGCGATGGTGGCAGCGTAGGAGTCGTAGAACGGCTCGAGCGTGAGGACCTCGTCGCCCGGCCCCGCGAGCGCGACGATCGCGGCCGCGATCGCCTCGGTGGCCCCGGCCGTCACCAGCACCTCGCTCTCCGGATCGAGGTCGACGCCGTAGTGCCGCCGCTGGTGGGCGGCGATCGCGCGGCGCAGGGCGGGGATGCCGGGACCGGGCGGGTACTGGTTGGCGCCGGCGCGGATGGCCTCGACGGCGCGCTCGCGGATCCACGCCGGCCCGTCGGTGTCGGGGAAGCCCTGGCCGAGGTTGACCGCGTCGTTGGCCAGGGCGAGGGCGGACATCTCGGCGAAGATCGTCGGCCGGACGGCGCCGTCGGGTGCGACCAGGCCGGTCGCGGCGGCCATGGCGCGCCAGCGGGGGACCTGCGCGTCGGTCGGGGGCCGGGCTGCCGGGGTGGTCACGCTGGTGAGCCTACGGGCCGGCGGACAGTCCCGTCGGGCGCGCCGTTGCCACGTCTACGTAGCATCACGTCGTCCACGATCTTGTCGAATCCTTCCCAACCCACTCAGTCCGTGACTAAGGTGGCCTCGGGGCGGACAGGGGCAGGGGGTGGACACGACGACGCGGCTTCTCGAGAGCCGAGTCCGAGACGCGGTGCGCCGCCGCGGCGTGGATCCGGTGCGCGAGGCGGAGGAGTTCCGGGCGCTGGTCGAGGGCGTCGTCGCCGACTACGTCCACGAGGCGAGCCTCGGCGCCGTGCCGCAGCTCGCCGACGTCGCCGAGGCGGCGCGCGAGGTCAGCGACGCCCTCGCGGGCCTCGGCCCGCTGCAACCCCTCCTCGACGACCCGACGATCGAGGAGATCTGGATCAACGAGCCGGCCCGCGTCTTCGTCGCCCGGCACGGCGTCCCCGAGCTCACCACCATCGTCCTGACGGACGCCCAGGTGCGCGACCTCGTCGAGCGGATGCTGCGGCCGAGCGGGCGGCGGCTCGACCTGAGCGCGCCGTTCGTCGACGCCACGCTCCCCGGCGGCGAGCGCCTCCACGTGGTCATCCCCGACGTGACCCGCCGCCACGTCGCGGTGAACATCCGCAAGTACGTCGCCCGGGCCCGCCACCTCGACGACCTCGTCGCCGCCGGGTCGCTCCCGGCGCACGCGGCGCGGTTCCTCGACGCCGCCGTGGTCGCCGGGCTCAACGTCCTGGTCAGCGGATCGACCCAGGCCGGGAAGACGACGTTCCTCGGCGCGCTGACCGGCTCCGTCCCGGCCGCCCAGCGGCTCGTCACGTGCGAGGAGGTGTTCGAGCTGCGCCCGGCGCTGCGCGACCACGTCGCGCTGCAGTGCCGCCAGCCCAACCTCGAGGGCGCCGGCGAGATCACGCTGCGCCGCCTGGTCAAGGAGGCGCTGCGGATGCGGCCGGACCGCCTCGTCATCGGCGAGGTCCGCGAGGCGGAGAGCCTCGACCTGCTCCTCGCGCTCAACGCCGGCATCTGCGGCGCGGGGACGATCCACGCGAACTCCGCGCGCGACGCGGTCGCCAAGCTCTGCGTGCTCCCGCTCCTGGCGGGGGAGAACGTCACGCCGCAGTTCGTCGTGCCCATGGTCGCCGGCGCGCTCGACCTCGTCGTCCACCTCGACCTCGACCGCGCCGGTCGACGGAGCGTCCGCGAGATCCTCGCCGTGACCGGCCGGAGCGAGAACGGCATCGTCGGGACGGCCACGCTCTTCCACCGGCCGGAGGACGGGGCTCCCGGTGAGCTCGTCCGCGGCAGCGGCTTCCCGCCCGGCGCCGAGCGGTTCGAGCGCGCCGGGTACGACGTCGCGGCGCTGCTCGGCTCCGACCGGTCCGCCGACGCGCGCTCGGCCGCCGCCCGCGCCGCCGCGATGCGTCCGGCCCGCGCCGAGCAGGTCGGCTGATGGGGACCGTTGCCGGTCTGCTGCTCGGCGCAGGGCTCCTGCTGGTCTGGTCGGCGACCTGGGCCGACGAGCTCCCACGCGGGGAGTCGTGGCCCGTCCGGTCGTGGCGGGAGCTGACCGCGCGGGCCGGCCTCGCGGGCGTCGACCCGGGCCCGGTCGTCGGGCTGGGCGCCCTGGCCGCCGTCCTCGTCGCGCTCGTTGGTCTCGGCACGGGGATGGCCACGAGCGTCACGGTCGCCTTCGCCCTGGTGGCCGCGGCGCTGCCGCTGGCCTGGCTGTGGCGGCGGGCGCGGCGACGCGTCGTCGAGCGGCGCACGCTCTGGCCCGACGTCGTCGACGACCTCACCTCCGCGGTCCGGGCCGGTCTCTCGCTCCCGGAGGCCCTGGTCGCCCTCGCCACTCGCGGCCCGGCGGAGCTGCGACCGGAGATGGCCCTGTTCGCCGCCGAGTACCGGGCGACGGGGCGGTTCTCGGACGCGCTCGCGCGGTGGCAGCTCGCGCTCGCGGATCCCGTCGCCGACCGGATCGCGGCCGCGCTGCGGCTTGCCGACGACGTCGGCGGCAGCGACCTCGGCCGGATGCTCCGGACGCTCTCGACGTTCCTGCGCGAGGATCTGCGCACGCGCGGCGAGCTCGCGGCGCGCCAGAGCTGGACGGTCAACGGCGCCCGGCTCGCGGTCGCCGCGCCGTGGATCGTCCTGGCGCTGATGAGCGGGCGCGGCGCGACCGCGGCGGCCTTCGACACCCCGGCCGGCGTGACGCTCCTCGCCGGGGGAGGTGTCACCTCGGCGGTGGCGTACGCCCTGATGCTGCGGCTCGGCCGGCTGCCGGAGGACCCGCGGGTGCTGCGGGCGGCCGCGCCGGCACCGGGTGCGGGCGGTGGCACGGGAGGACGGGCGGACAGCGGCGCCGCGGGTGCGACCGCCCGCCCCGGAGGCGTGGCGGGTTCCAGCGGTGTCGTCGGCTCGTCCCGGTCGCGCGCCGGGCGCCGGACGGCTCCGGCCGCACGACCGGGAGGCGGGCGGTGAGCCCGCTGGGCGCGCTCGCCGGGCTGCTGGGAGCGCTGGGCGCCCTGCTCGTCGCGGCCGCCTGGCGCGGGCGGCGACCGACGTTCGCCGAGCGCGTGGCGCCCTACCTCGGTGGGCTGCGGGTCGCCGAGCGGCCGGCGCCCGCCGGCGCGCGCCTCGTCGCGACGATCACGGGCGACCTCGCGCGGGGGCTCGACCGCCTCGGCAGCACGGCCCCCAGCGTCCGGCACCGGCTCGCCGTCCTCGGCTCGTCCCTCACGCTCGACGGCTTCCGGCTCGAGCAGGTCGTCTGGGCGTGCCTCGGGCTCGTCGCGGGGCTGCTGCTCGGCGCGGCGCTCAGCATCGCCCGGGGCTTCTCGCCCGTGCTCGTCCTCGCGGTCGTCGCCCTGTGCGGCCTCGGCGGCGCGCTGCTGCGCGACCGGGTGCTGACCCGGCAGGTGCGCCGCAGGCGCGAGCGGATCGTCGCCGAGCTGCCGACGATCGCCGAGCTGCTGGCGCTCGCGGTCGGCGCGGGTGAGTCGCCGGTCGCGGCGATGGACCGGGTGGCCCGCGGCACCGACGGGCCGCTCGCCGAGGAGCTGCGCCGCACGCTGGCCGAGCTGCGCGCCGGCTCGGGCCTCGCGACGGCGCTCACCGCGCTCGGCGACCGGATCGGGCTGCCGCAGCTCTCCCGGTTCACGGAGGGCCTGGCCGTCGCCGTCGAGCGCGGGTCGCCGGTCGCCGACGTGCTGCGGGCCCAGGCGGGCGACGCGCGCGAGTCGGCCCGCCAGGAGCTGATGGAGTCCGGCGGCCGGCGCGAGATCGCGATGCTCGTGCCCGTCGTCCTGCTCATCCTGCCGCTCACGGTGGTGTTCGCCCTGTTCCCGGGGCTCGCGCTGCTCGGGTCGGGCCTGCCGTGACGCGCCACGACGGGCGGCGACCCCTCCCAGCTCCCGTACCAGCCCCACCCACCACCCCTCCTGGAGGTCCGATGAACCGCCACCTGCTCGCCCTCGCCGTGGCGACGGCCGCCCTGCTGACCCGCCTCGCCGACGGGATCGCGGGCGCCGTCCGCGCTCGCGGCACCGCCGTCGCCGCGAGCCCCGAGCGCGGCGACGTCCCCGGCTGGGTGATGATCACCCTGATGTCGGCCGGGCTGGTCGCCGTCATCTGGGTGCTCGCCGACGACTGGCTGCGCCAGCTCTTCCAGCAGGCGGTCGATCGGGTCTCCGGCCCGTGACCCGACCGGGGGAGCGGGGCTCCGCGATCGCCGAGTTCACGATGACCTCCGCGCTGGTCGTCGTCGTGCTCGCCCTCGTGCAGCTCACCTTCGCGCTGTGGGTGCGCACGGTCCTGATCGACGCGGCGGCGGAGGGCGCGCGGCTCGCGGCGCTCGCGGGCGGCGACGAGCTGGCCGCGGCCTCCCGGGCCGCCGAGCTGGTCGCGTCGACGCTCGGGTCGGGGTACCAGCCGTCCGTCTCCGTGCACCGCGAGGACGACGCGCTCGGCGTGCCGGGGTACGACGTCATGGCGGTCGAGCTGAGCGCCCCGCTGCCCGTGCTCGGGCTGCTGGGCCCGCCGGGCGCGCTGAGCGTCACCGGTCACGCGGTGGTCGAGCGATGAGCTGCCCGGCCGGACCCGTCGCCCGGGGCGAGCGCGGCTCGGCGCTGGTGGAGCTCCTCGGCGGCACGATCGTGCTGCTCGTCCCGCTGGTGTACCTCGTGCTCACGCTCGTCCAGGTCCAGGGCGCGCAGCTCGCCGCGACCGGAGCCGCGCGCGACGCGGCCCGTCTCGTCGCGACCGCCGACCCCGAGCTGTGGTCGTCGCTGACCGCGGCGGCGGTCGAGCTGGCCTTCGCCGACCAGGGCCTCACGGTCGACGGGTCGCGGGCCGTGACGATCGTCTGCCAGCGCGACTGCGGGCCGGGCGACCGGGTGGTGGTGACCGTCCGAGCCGCGGTCGCGCTGCCGTTCCTCCCGGAGGGGACCGGCTACACCGCCGAGGGCGATGCCTGGGGGACGATCGATCCGCACCGGGAGCATCCGTGAGCCCGGGTGCGCCGTCGGGCGGGCGCGAGGACGCCGAGCGCGGAGGCGTCCTCGCGCTCACGCTCGGTGCCCTCGGGGTGGCGGCGCTGCTCGTCGTGGTCGTCGCGGTGGCCTCGGCGGTCTACCTCGACCGGCGGGAGCTGCTGGCGCTCGCGGACGCGACGGCGGCGCACGCGGCGACGAGCATCGACCCGGCGGCGTACGCCGAGGGCCTCGTCGTGCTCACCGACGCCGGCGTGCGCGCCGGGGCCGAGGAGTTCCTCGCGTCCGTCCCGATCGACGCGGTCGACGTCGACCGCCTCGCGCTGGCCGAGCCGACGGGGGCTCCCGACGAGGTCACGGCGCAGGTGACGCTGGTCGGCCGCTCGCGGCCGGCCTTCCTGCCCTGGCTGCTCGCGCCGTGGTCCGACGGCATCGAGCTGCGGGTCACCTCGACCGCCGCCGGCACCTGACCCGACCCGGCCGACGTCGGCCCGCTGACCCGGCGGCGTCGTCCGGCCCCGGTGGTCGGACGTGCGGCGGACGAGGGTCGGGCTCGGTGGGCTTGACCTGTCGCGTACCTCTCGCAGACCCGGCCAAGACCCGGCCGTGACGCGTCCTCGAAACGATTCGACACCAGCCCCGCGGTGGAGCACGATGGACTCGTCGTCCGCACCGGCCCGCGCGTGACGTCGATCACCCCCTGGAGTCCATCCCTCGCATGACTCGTATGCCTCAGCCACGCTCCTCCGACGGGGCCGACGACCCCGTCGACGTCCTCGGCGTGCCCGAGGCGCTCGACGTCCCGACCATCGACTCCGTCATGGGCGAGGTGGGCGCGCTCGCCGTCGGCGACGCGGGCGAGGCCCCGACATCTCCCGTGCCCGCGATGGCGTCCGTCTCCCCGGGGACGGCCACGCCGGCCACGCCGGCGGCGCCGAGCGAGCCGGAGGTCGTCCACCCGGACGGCTTCGCGCCCGGGGAGTGGCGCGGCGACCGACCGGGCGTCGTCCCGCCGCGGCCGCAGGCCTGGCTCGTCGCGCTGCTCGGCGCGATGTCGGCGATCTTCGCCGTCACGGTCGACATGTACCTCCCGTCGCTGCCGACGGTCGCGAGGGAGATGCGGGTCTCCGACGCGACGTCGCAGCTCACGATCTCGTTCATGATGGCGGGCGCCGCGATCGGTCAGCTCGTCGTCGGGCCGCTCTCGGACCGGATCGGTCGCCGCCGGCCGGTGCTCATCGGCGCCGCCCTGCACGTCGTCGCGTGCGCGCTCGTGCTCCTCGGCTCCGGCATCGGGGTCTTCCTCGGCCTCCGCCTGCTCCAGGGCGTCGCGGCCGCCGCGCTCGGCGTGTGCGCGCAGGCGCTCATCCGGGACCGCTACTCGGGCCCCGTCGCCGCCGCGACGCTCTCGCGGCTCATGCTCGTGATCGGTGTCGCCCCGCTCTTCGCGCCGAGCGTCGGCGGGTTCATCGCCCACCACTGGGGCTGGCGGGCGGTGTTCGCCGTGCTCGCGGGCTGCGGGCTGTTCGTGCTCGCCCTGTGCTGGCGGATGCTGCCCGAGTCCCACCCGCGGCAGCGGCGCCAGACCGGCGGGATCGGGACGGCGCTGCGCAGCTACCGCGTGCTGTTCGGCGATCCCCGGTTCCTCGCGCTCGCCGTGCTGCCCGGCCTCGTCTCCAGCGCCCTCATCGCGTACGTGTCGGGCTCGCCGTTCGTGCTCCAGGAGCAGTTCGGGCTCTCGGTCGGCCAGTTCTCGCTGTTCTTCGCCGTCGGCGGGATGCTGCTCGTCGGGATGGCACAGGTCAACGCGGCGCTCGTGCACCGGTACGCCCCCGTGCGGATCATCCGGCTCGCCCTGCCGATCCAGCTCTCGTTCGCCGTCGCGCTGCTCGTCGTCGCGGTGACGGGCATCGGCGGCGTCATCGGGTTCCTCGTCGTGCTCGCGGCGACGCTGTCGTTCCAGAACTTCGTCCCCCCGAACGCGACGGCGCTCGCGCTCGGGCGTCACGGCGACCGGGCCGGCGCCGCCGCAGCCGTCTGCGGCAGCCTCGGCGCGCTGCTGCCCGCCGCGATCTCGCCGCTCGTCGGCGTGTTCGGCGGCACGGCGATCGCGATGGCCGCGGTCATGGCGGGGGCGCTCACGCTCGCCCTGCTCGTCGTGGCGTTCGGCACGCCGGCCTACCGCAGCGGCGGCTGGACCACCGGGCGCGACTGAGCGAGGACCGGCTCAGCGCGCCGCGTGCGGGCTGCGCAGCCAGGTGAGGACCGCGAGGACGCGGCGGTGCCCGCCGTCCGCGGCGTCGAGGCCGAGCTTGTCGAAGACGGAGCCGACCTGCTTCTCCACCGTCCCGAGACTCACGACGCGGGCCGCGGCGATCTCCTGGTTCGTCCGCCCGCGGGCCATGTCGCCCAGCACCTCGAGCTCGCTCGGCGTGAGGGCGGCCAGCGGGTCCCGGCGCGCCCCGACGAGCGCGGCGACGATCTCCGGGTCGAGCACCGTCGAGCCGGCGAGCAGCCGCTCCAGCGCACCGCTGAGGTCGGCGAGCGAGAGCACCCGGTCCTTGAGCAGGTAGCCGCAGCCGCCCTCGCCGGCGGCGAACAGCTCCTGGGCGTAGACCGACTCGACGTACTGGCTCAGCAGCAGCACCGCGGTGCCGGGCCGCCGCCGGCGCACCTCCAGCGCGGTCCTGACCCCCTCGTCCGTGAACGTCGGCGGCATCCGGACGTCGAGGACGACGGCGTCGGGCGCCTCGGCGTCCAGGGCCGCCAGGAGGGACGCGCCGTCGCCGTGCGAGCCGACGACCTCGAAGCCCGCCTCCCCGAGCAGCCGGAGGAGTCCCTCGCGCAGCAGGGCCGAGTCCTCGGCCAGGGCGATCCGGGCTGGTGGCGGTGTCACGCCCTCACCCTAGGCGCGGCGCTAGCCTCGTCGGGTGAGCGAACCCGAGGCGCCCGAGCCGACCGTCGTCGACCTCGACGGGCCGGACGACCCGCGCTGGGCGCTCGCGCTGCCCGTCCTGCGCGAGCTGCGCCCCCACCTGACGCCCGAGCTGCTGCGCCAGGTCGCGACCGAGGGCGCGCCGCAGGGCCTCCGGTTCACGGCGCTGCTCGCCGGTGGCGAGTGCGTCGCCGTCGCCGGCTGGCGCCTCGTCGCGAACACGAGCGCGATCCGCAAGCTCTACGTCGACGACCTCTCGACCGCGGCCGCCCACCGTTCCCGCGGCCACGGCTCGACGCTGCTGCGCGTCCTCACCGAGCGCGCCCGGGAGCTGGGCTGCACCGCCATCGACCTCGACTCCGGCGTCCAGCGCGTCGGCGCCCACCGGTTCTACCTGCGCGAGCGGATGGACATCGTGTCGCACCACTTCACCCGCCAGCTCGACTGAGCCGGCTCGGGCCACGCCTCACGCCGCGAGCGGGACGACCGCCCGGACGCGGGTCGGCCCGCCGTCCGGACTGCTCACCGAGAGCGTCCCGCCCAGGCCGCGCAGCCGCTCGGCCAGGCCGTCCAGCCCACCGCCGGGCACGAGCACGGCTCCGCCGGCACCGTCGTCGGACACCTCGACCACGAGGAGCTCGGCCAGCTCCGCCCAGTCGCCGCCGTCCGCGCCGATCACCCGGCCGAGCGCGACGACGACGTGCTCGGCGCCGGAGTGCTTGGCCGCGTTCGCGAGCAGCTCGCTCACCACGAAGTACGCGGCCTGCGCGACCGCCGGGTCGAGGCCGTCGCCCACGTCGTCCCCGCCGAGGCCGTCCGGACGGGTGCCGTCCCCGAGGTCGACCGTCGCCGGGATCGGGCTGCGCTCGGCCAGCGCGGCGACGGCCTCCGCCAGCCCGCGGTCCTGCAGCAGCGGCGGGGCGATGCCGCGGGAGAGTCGCCGCAGCTCCGAGAGCGTGTCCCGGGTCCGCGTCCGCGCGTCGGCGAGCAGGTCGCCCGCGCCGTCGGGATCGCTCTCCAGCCGGCGCTGCGCCGCCTCGAGGTCGAGCTGCAGGCGCAGGAGCTGCTGCTGTGGCCCGTCGTGGAGGTCGCGCTCGAGCTGGCGCAGCGTCCGGCCCTCGGCCTGGGTCGCGGCCCGGCGCGCGCTGGACAGCTCGACCACCTGGGCGCGGAGGGCGTCGCTCGTGCGTCGGGCGAGCAGGCCGCGCGCGATCGCGTGGTGCAGGTGGACGCAGGCGCCGGCCACGAGCGGCAGCAGGGCCAGCCCGATCGCGCTCCCGACCCCGCCGATCAGCAGGTCCAGCCCGTGCGGGCCGATCCGCCACTGCGCCTGCTCCGCCGGCGTCATGAGGCTGAACAGCAGCTCGCCCAGCGACTGGCTCTCGGCGTCGTCGTACATGAGCGACGGAATGAGGTAGACCTGCACGAGCATCGCCGGGAACGCGACCGTGAGCACCGAGAAGAGGAGCGTCAGCGCCCACGTCACGGGCGTGAGGAGGAGCGTGACGGCGGCGAACAGGGCGGCGCGCCAGGCGTCGGGACTGCTCAGCCGGCGCCAGAGCCAGGTGCCGATCGTGTCGGCCTTCTCGGTCCGCCACGTCGGCGGCGTCACCGCCGGCATCCGGGTCCAGCGCAGGAGCGCCAGCTCCAGCGCGCCGTACGCGCGGGCGAGGGAGAGACCGGCGAGGAGCACGGGGACGCCGACCGCGATGAGCGACAGCGGGACGCCGACCGCCACGAGGACGACGACGGCCAGCCCGAGCGAGAGCGACCAGACGAGGCCAAGGAGCAGGTAGCCGACCCGCCGGGGCAGGGCGCGCCAGGAGTAGACGCCGGCGAGGGAGGGGACGGGAGGGGCAGCAGCCGATGAGCTCATGCCTCGAGCCTTCCGCTCGGGGGTCGGGCGGGACAGGGAGCCGACCGGAGACCTCGCGTGGGGGCACGCCCCCACGCGAGGCCCGGCCGGGCCCCGCGGAGCGCTACGGGCGGGTCCGCGGCGAGACGTCGTACGTCTTGGCCGGGTCGCGCTCCACCACCGCGTCGAGCGCCGCGTCGATCGCGCTCATCGTCGCGTCGTCGAGCACGACGCCGGACGCCTTGACGGTGTCGGCGAGCTGCTCGGGCCGGGACGCCCCGACCAGGGCGGCGGAGACGTTCGGGTTCTGCAGCACCCACGCGATGGCGAGCTGCGGCATGGTGAGCCCGGCCTCGGCCGCGATCGGCACGAGCAGCTGGACGGCCTCGAGCACCTCCTCCCGCATGAACCCCTTGATGGTGCGGGCCCCGGACTTCTCGTCCGTCGCGCGCGAGCCGGCCGGCGCCGGCTGGCCGGGCAGGTACTTCCCGGACAGGACGCCCTGCGCCATCGGCGACCAGACGATCTGCGTGATCCCGAGCTCCTCGCTCGCGGGCACGACCTTCTCCTCGATGACCCGCCACAGCGCGGAGTACTGCGGCTGGTTCGAGACGAGCTGGATGCCGAGCTCCTTGGCGAGCCGCGCGCCGTCGCGGAGCTGCTCGGCGGTCCACTCCGAGACCCCGACGTAGAGGATCTTGCCCTGGTGGACGAGGTCGGCGAACGTCTGGAACGTCTCCTCCAGCGGCGTCTCGTAGTCGAACCGGTGGGCCTGGTACAGGTCGATGTAGTCCGTCCGCAGGCGGCGCAGCGAGCCGTGCACCGAGTCGCGGATGTGCTTGCGGGAGAGACCGACGTCGTTGGCGCCCCGCGGGCCGGTCGGCCAGTACACCTTCGTGAGGATCTCGAGGGACTCCCGACGCTGGCCCTCCAGCGCCTTGCCGAGCACCTCCTCGGCGAGCGTGTTGGCGTAGACGTCCGCCGTGTCGAACGTCGTGATGCCGAGGTCGAGCGCCGCGTGCACCGTGGCGACGGCCGCGCCGTCCTCCACCTGCGAGCCGTGCGTGATCCAGTTGCCGTAGGTGATCTCCGAGACCTTGAGACCGGAGCTGCCGAGATAGCGGTAGGTGACCATGACCTCCAACCTACGCCGAGCCGGGCGGCGGCCGACGCGGCGGGTCGGCGGTCTTCAACGGAACTTAAGCTCTCCGCGCCACGGGTCACAAGATGCGTGCGCTGGGCTGGGAGGCATGACAGCTCTCACGCTCACCGAGGCCCTGCGCCGCAGGCGTCGTCGTCGCCGTCTCCTGGTCAGGACCCTGCTCGCCGGGGCGGTCCTGGCCGGCGTCGCCGTCGCGGTGCCCGGCCTCGTGCGGCTCGCCGACGCCGTCGGCACGATGACGGCCGACGCGACGACCGACGACGCGGCCGACGCGGGTGCCACGGACGAGGCGGCCGACGCGACGACGACCGACGACCCGGGCGCCGGGGGCGACGGGGGCGCCGAGGGCGACGCCGCGGGCGGGAGCCGGCCCCGCGTCCTCCTCGTCAACGCCGACCACGCCCTTCCCGACGACCTGGGTGCGCCCGATCTCGTCGACCTCGTCGGGACGGTCCCCGTCTCGGGCTCGGGGGTCCAGGTCGCCGCCGAGCTGGTCGAGCCGCTGCGGCAGATGCTCGGCGCGGCCGCCGACGCCGGGTACCCGGGCCTGTACGTCAACAGCGGGTACCGCTCCGCCGAGGACCAGCGGGAGCTCTGGGACACGGCCGAGGACCGGTCCCTCGTCCAGCCGCCCGGCCACAGCGAGCACCAGACCGGTCTCGCGGTCGACCTGGCGGACCTCGAGCCCGACGGCGCGAGCCTCGCCGACAGCTCCTCCGGCCGGTGGCTGGCCGACAACGCCTGGCGATACGGCTTCATCCTGCGCTACCCGGCCGGCAAGGAGGAGGTGACGGGGATCGCGTACGAGGCGTGGCACTTCCGCTACGTCGGCCCCGAGGTGGCCGAGATCTGCCAGCGCGAGGGCCTGACGCTCGAGGAGTACGCGGGGGCGGCATGAGCGCGTGGCAGCGCGGGAACGGGCAGGATGGGCACGACGGCGGCCCCGGGCGAGCGGGTGCACCGGGGGTCGGGAGGGACGCCATGACGCAGCACACGATCCTCGCGTGCGACGACGACCCGGACATCCTCGCGGCGCTGCGGATCTATCTCACCGGCGAGGGCTACCGGGTGCTCAGCGCCGCCGACGGGCTCGAGGCCGTCCGGCTCGTGCGGACGGAGACGGTCCACCTCGTCCTGCTCGACGTCATGATGCCGAACCTCGACGGCATCGCCGCCGCCGAGCGGATCCGCGAGACCTCGAACCTGCCCATCCTGTTCCTCAGCGCCAGGGGCGAGGAGGCCGACCGCGTCCTCGGCCTGCACGCCGGAGCCGACGACTACATCGTCAAGCCGTTCTCGCCGGGCGAGCTGTTCGCCCGGGTGCGCTCGGCGTTGCGCCGGTACACGCAGCTCGGCGGGCTGCCGTCCGGCGGCGCGGCTGGCCCGGGCCCGGTGACGGCCGGGTCGGCGTCCGGTCCGGGCGCCGGGAGCGTCTGGCGCACCGGCGAGCTCGTCCTCGACGACGAGCGCAAGACGGTCGTCGTCGAGGGACGGGAGGCCACGCTGACGCCGCTCGAGTTCGGCATCCTGCGCCTGCTCATCGCGCATCCCGACCGCGTCTACTCCTCCGAGCAGATCTACGAGGCGGTCTGGCGCGACGTCGCGCTGGACCCGCGCCGGACGGTCGCCGTCCACGTCCGGCACATCCGGGAGAAGATCGAGCGGGACCCGGCCCGCCCGCGCTACCTCCGGGTCGTCTACGGCCTCGGGTACAAGGTGGTGTCCGACCCGTGAGCCCGACGGCGACGCGCCACGGCCCCCGCGCGCGGACGTCCGGCGAGCCGGCGACGCGGGGCTTCGCGTCCACGCGGGTCATGGTGACCGCCTTCGTCGTGGCGACCCTCGGTCTCACCCTCTGGCTGTACGGCAGCGTCCCGCCCTTCACCTCCTACCGCTGGTTCCTGCTCGGTCGCACCCCGGACGACCCGGACCGCGTCCTCATCCCGGGCGACCTCGCCGCGACGCAGCTTCCGTTCGGGCTCGGCGACGGTGGCGTCGGCCTCGTCGTCGGCGTCGCCGCGCTCGTCGTCGGAGGCGCCTCCTGCCTCGCCGGGGCGCGCGAGCGCTCGACGCTGCGGATCCACCGGTGGGACTACTTCTTCGTCCTGGTGGGCGCGTTGAGCGCCCTGGCGCTCGTGACCATCCTGCTCGAGACCGGCCGTCGTCAGCTCGTCTGGCACGTGCTCTGGCTCGCGGTCGTCGCGGTGAGCGTCTGCTACGTGACGGCGACGACGCTGGTGCGCCTGCGGGCCGGGACGCTCGCGCGCACGATCTTCTGGCCGCGCGTCTTCCGGACGCTGCCGCCCGGGCAGATCGCCGGGATGGGCGTCCTCGTCGTCGTGGTCACCGCGACGGCGCTCCTGCTCGGCGGCGCCGTCTGGTGCATCGCCGAGGTGGTGACCGCCTCGGCCTTCGGCTCCGCGTTCTTCGCGAACTGGACCGGCTGGTGGCTCGTGACGGTGGGCCTTCCGCTCGTGACGCTGGCCGTCGTCGCCGTCCTGTGCCGCAACATCATCGAGATCACGGAGGCGAACGAGGCGGCCGTCGAGGCGCGGTTCCGGGAGGAGCGCTTCCGCGCCGAGCTCGTCACCAACGTCACGCACGACATCCGGACGCCGCTGACGTCCGTCATCGCCTACGCGGACCTGATCGCGCGGCTCGACATCGACGACGACCGGCTCGCGGACTACACCGCCGTGCTGAGCCGGAAGGCCGAGCGGCTGAGGGTGCTCATCGGCGACCTGCTGGACGCGTCGCGGGCCAGTGCGGGCAGCCTGCCGGTGCACCGCGAGGTGCTCGACCTGGCGGAGATGCTCGGCCAGATCGTTGGCGACCACGACGACGACCTCGCCGCGCGTGACCTCACGTGGGTCGGGCCGGACGCCGGCCCGGCGGGCGAGCCGGGTCGCGGGCGGGCCCTCGTCACGGCGGACGGCGAGCACCTGCGCCGGATCCTGGAGAACCTGCTCGGCAACGTCGTCAAGTACGCGCGGCCGGGCACGACCGTCCGCGCCAGCATCGACCGGCCGGCCGAGCGGTCCGGCGTCGTGCGCCTGCGGCTGGCCAACGTCATGGCGCGCCGCCTCGCGGTGCCGGCGGCCGAGCTGGTCGGGCAGTTCACCCGCGGCGACGCCGCGCGCACGGGGGATGGCAGCGGGCTCGGCCTGTTCATCGCCGACCGGCTCACCGCGCTCCTCGGTGGCCGGCTCACCCTCGACGCCGACGACGAGACCTTCGTCGCGACGCTCGACCTGCCGGGCCCGGGCGCGCTCCAGCAGGGCAGGCGCGCCGCCGGGTCGAGCGGGTGAGCCGAGCCGAGGACGCCGTCGGCCGGCCGGTAGGCTTGACCCTCGTGGCTACCGACTTCCCGACCGAGATCTCCGAGCTGCGCGGCACGCTCCGGCAGATCACCGCCGTGCGCGACCCGGAGAAGCTGCGGGCCCAGATCGCCGAGCTCGAGCAGGAGGCGTCGGCGCCCGACCTGTGGGACGACCCGGAGAAGGCGCAGGCCGTCACGTCGCGGCTCTCGCACGTCTCGGGCGAGGTCAAGCGGCTCGACACCCTCGCCGCCCGGATCGACGACCTCGAGACGCTCGTGGAGCTCGCGGCGGAGGAGGACGACGCGGACACGCTCGCCGAGGCCGAGAGCGAGCTCGCATCGGTGAGCAAGGCGCTGTCGGAGCTCGAGGTCCGCACCCTGCTGTCGGGGGAGTGGGACGAGCGCGAGGCCGTCGTCACGATCCGCTCCGGAGCCGGCGGGGTCGACGCGGCCGACTTCGCCCAGACGCTCCTGCGGATGTACCTGCGCTGGGCCGAGCGGCACGGCTACGCCGCCAAGGTGCTCGACACGTCCTACGCCGAGGAGGCCGGCATCAAGTCGGCGACGTTCGAGGTGAAGGCGCCCTACGCCTACGGCACGCTCTCGGTCGAGGCCGGGACGCACCGCCTCGTCCGGATCTCCCCGTTCGACAACCAGGGTCGGCGCCAGACGTCCTTCGCGGCCGTCGAGGTCATCCCGCTCATCGAGTCGACCGACCACGTCGACGTGCCCGAGACCGACATCAAGGTCGACGTGTTCCGCTCCTCCGGCCCCGGCGGGCAGAGCGTCAACACGACCGACTCGGCCGTCCGGATCACCCACCTCCCGACCGGCATCGTCGTCTCGATGCAGGACGAGAAGTCCCAGATCCAGAACCGCGCCGCCGCCATGCGCGTGCTCCAGTCGCGACTCCTCCTGGCGAAGAAGGAGGAGGAGGCGGCCCAGAAGAAGGAGCTGGCCGGCGACATCAAGGCGTCCTGGGGCGACCAGATGCGCTCCTACGTCCTGCAGCCGTACCAGATGGTCAAGGACCTGCGCACCGAGCACGAGGTCGGCAACCCGGCCGCGGTGTTCGACGGCGAGATCGACGACTTCATCGACGCCGGCATCCGCTGGCGCCGCCAGCAGCAGCTCGAGGTCGAGGGCTCCTAGCCGAACCACTCGGCGACGCGGGAGCGCAGCGCGCGGTCGAACACCGCGTCGGAGTGCTCGGTCCGCAGCACCTCGGCGAGCGAGCCGCCGACGGCCGCGTCGACCTCGGCCAGACAGGCCGCCGGCTCCGTGACGGCCCGCAGCAGCAGCGCGGCCGCCTCGTCCTTGGTCCGGTACAGCAGCGGGTAGCCGGCGGGCAGCAGCGCCCTCGCCCACGGCAGGTCGGGCAGCACGCCGACCACCCCGGCCGCCAGCGCCTCGACGTACGCCATCCCGTAGGACTCCTCGGACGCGGTCGCGAGGAACGCCGTCGTCCCGGACAGGTCGTCCCAGTAGTCCGACCGCGTCGCGAGCGGGCCGACCCACATCCACTCCTTGCGCCCCATCCGCAGCGCGAGGTCGCGCGTGAGCTGCGACTCGTGCAGGTGCACCTCGACGCGGATCGGCACCTGCTGGCGCACCCGCTCCACCACCTCGAGGAACAGCTCGGGACGCTTGCGCTCGGAGAGGTACGTCGCCGGGTACTGCACGACTGGCGGCGCCCCGGCCGCGCGCTCCTTGCGCGGGCGGACGTGGTCGAGCCGGAACCCGAGGTTGACCCAGCCCATCCGCATCCGCTCGGCGAGCTGCTTGACCACGAGTCGCGAGACCAGCTCCCGCACCTCCTGCGCCGTGCGCTCGGAGTCGGCGAACGTCGGCACGAGCGCGGCCGACAGCGCGAGCGCCGCCCGGTCCTCGATCTCCGGGTAGGTGCTCGGCGGCCACCACAGGAAGTTCATCACCTGCGGGGAGGTCTCCGGCCCGTAGCCCTGAGCCGTCGCGCTCGCCCGGAGCTGCCGGACCACGTCGAGGCTGTCGAGCACGTCCATGTTGACGACGACGGTGCTCGCCGGGTCGAGGAACTCCAGCGGCATGACGTCGAAGCCCTCGCCGCGCCGCGGTCCGGCGCCGACGACGATCGAGCCCGGGAACACCCGCAGGATGCGGCGCACCAGCGTCGCCCCCGAGTCGTGCCCCGCGACGCGACCGGCCCGGTCCAGCTCGACGCCGGTGTACTTGACCGCGATCCGCCTGCTCATCGCGACGTCACCTCCACCTCGGCGGGGTCGCTCGCCGCGGCCCGGCCCTCGTACGAGCCCGACGCGCCGCCGAGGTCGGCGGTCTCGCTGATCCGGTCGCCGGAGCCGTCCTCGTCGCCCTCCTCGTCCGCCTCGAGGGAGGACCCGATCCGCATGCCGTAGAACGAGCGGTGGACGAAGTACGCCGAGACGAGGAAGAAGACGGCGGCGAGCACGTGCACCAGCGGCCCGCGGCCCTGGTTCGTGAGCGACACGGCGAGCTCGACCGCGAGGAGGCCGAACAGCGTCGTGAACTTGATGATCGGGTTGAGCGCGACGGAGGAGGTGTCCTTGTACGGGTCGCCGACGGTGTCGCCGACGATCGTCGCGTCGTGCAGCGCCGAGCCCTTGGCGTGCAGGTCGACCTCGACGACCTTCTTCGCGTTGTCCCACGCGCCGCCCGCGTTGGCCATGAAGATCGCCTGGTAGAGCCCGAACACGGCGATCGAGACGAGGTAGCCGATGAAGAAGTAGGGCTCGACGAACGCGAAGGCGAGCGTGACGAAGAACGTCGCGAGGAAGATCGTCAGCATGCCGCGCTGGGCGTACTGCGTGCAGATGTCGACGACGCGGGTCGAGTCCTGCGTCGAGGCCCGGCGGCTGCCCGAGTCGAGCCGGATCGTGTCGCGGATGAACTCGACCGCGCGGTGCGCCCCCGTCGTGACCGCCTGGATCGACGCGCCCGTGAACCAGTAGATGATCGCGCCGCCGGCGACCAGCCCGAGCAGGAACGGCGGGTGGATGAGCGAGAGGTTCGCCATGTTCGTCGTCAGCCCGTCGGTCAGCGCCATGACGATCGAGAAGATCATCGTCGTCGCGCCGACGACCGCGGTCCCGATGAGCACCGGCTTGGCCGTCGCCTTGAAGGTGTTCCCGGCGCCGTCGTTCTCCTCCAGCATCTGCTTGGCGCGGTCCCACTCGACCTCGACGCCCTGCGCGCGCAGCTCGTCGTCGATGCCGGGGATCTCCTCGATGAGGGAGAGCTCGTAGACGCTCTGCGCGTTGTCCGTCACCGGCCCGTAGGAGTCGACGGCGATCGTCACCGGCCCCATCCCGAGGAAGCCGAACGCGACGAGGCCGAATGCGAAGACGGCCGGCGCGGTCATGTAGGCGTCCAGCCCCATCGTCGAGATGCCGTAGCCGGCGGCCATCAGGGCGACGATCGCCATGCCGAGCCAGTAGGCGGAGAAGTTGCCGGCCACGAGGCCGGAGAGGATGTTGAGCGACGGGCCGCCGGCGCGGGAGGACTTCACCACCTCGCGCACGTGCCGGGAGGAGGTCGACGTGAAGACCTTGACCAGCTCCGGGATGAGCGCGCCGGCCAGCGTCCCCGCCGAGACGATCGAGGCGAGCTTCCACCACAGGCCGCCCGGCAGCGCGCCGAGCGCGACCCAGCTCGTCGCGTAGGTCAGGACGATCGAGACGAGCGACGTGAGCCAGACCAGGTTCGTCAGCGGCTTCTCGAAGTCCATCCGCGTCGCGCCGCGGTGCCGGGCCGAGGTGATCGCGTCGTTGATCGCGTAGGACGCGGCCGACGCGATCAGCATGACGGCGCGGACGACGAACATCCACACGAGCAGCGTCGCCTGGACCCCGACGTCGTGGACGGCCAGGAGGATGAACGTGATGATCGCGACGCCGGTCACGCCGTAGGTCTCGAACCCGTCCGCCGACGGCCCGACGGAGTCGCCGGCGTTGTCGCCCGTGCAGTCGGCGATGACGCCGGGGTTGCGCGCGTCGTCCTCCTTGATCTTGAGGACGATCTTCATGAGGTCGGCGCCGATGTCGGCGATCTTGGTGAAGATGCCGCCGGCGATCCGCAGGGCGGCCGCGCCGAGCGACTCCCCGACCGCGAAGCCGATGAAGCACGCGCCGGCCACCTCGCGGGGCAGGAACAGGAGGATGACGAGCATGAGGAACAGCTCGAGGCTGATGAGCACCATGCCGATGCTCATCCCGGCCCGCAGCGGGATCCGGTGCACCGGCAGCGGGCGGCCGGACAGCGACGCGTAGGCCGTGCGCGCGTTCGCGTAGGTGTTGACGCGGATGCCGAACCAGGCGACGGCGTAGGAGCCGGCCATGCCGAGCAGCGAGAAGCCGACGATGACGAGGACCTTCGCGACGCCGAGGCTCATGAGGAAGCCGTAGTAGGCGACGATCACCGTGGCGATGAACACCCACAGGAGCATGAGGAACCGGCCCTGCCGCAGCAGGTACGCCTTGCACGTCGCGTAGATGAGGTCCGCGATCTCCCGCATCGACGGGTGCGTCGGCAGCCGGCGCAGCTGCGCGAGCACGATCCCGCCGAACGCGAGCCCCGCGAGGCACAGCAGGAGCGCCACGACGAGGGCGACGCGGCCGGGGATGCCGCCGGCGAGCATGACGTCGCTGAGCGATGGCAGGACGAGGTTGGCCTCGCCGCCGTGTGAGCCGTCCATCGGTTCCTCCACGCCACGCAGCGCGTGACGGTCGTTGGTGCCGCCTCCGTGCGCGTCGCGTCCGCCGGGAGACCGGCGGGAGGCGGGGGCGGTGTGGGCCCGGTGAGCCGCAACGGCGCCGCCCGCACACCACGCTAGGTCGGTGTGATCGGCGCCACGTGGGCCCATGGTCCCCGGTGACCTGCGTCACACCGTGGCAGGCTGGCCGAACTGGTCGGAGGTCGTTCGCGGCGGGTGCCGGACGCGCCCCCGACGCTCTGGCAGCGACAAGGAGGTCGTTCGTGGTCACGTACGTGCAGGACTTCGCGCAGGGGTCCATGGAGCAGAAGGACCTGCTCGGCGGCAAGGGGGCGAACCTGGCCGAGATGACGAGACTGGGGCTCCCCGTCCCGCCGGGCTTCACCATCACGACCGAGGCCTGCCGCTACTACCTGGCCAACGGCCGCGTCCCGACCGACCTGCGGGTCGAGGTCACGCAGGCCGTGCGCCGGCTCGAGGCCGCGATGGACCGCCGGCTGGGCGACTTCCACGACCCCCTGCTGGTCTCCGTGCGCTCGGGCGCCAAGTTCTCGATGCCGGGGATGATGGAGACGGTCCTCAACATCGGCCTCAACGACGCGTCCGTGCAGGGCCTGGCCGAGCTGGCCGGGGACGAGCGGTTCGCCTGGGACTCCTACCGCCGCCTCGTGCAGATGTTCGGCAAGACCGTCCTCGGGATCGACGGCGACCTGTTCGCGGCCGAGCTGGACGCGGCGAAGGCCGCCGCCGGTGCCGCCAGCGACTCCGACCTCGACGCCGGGGCGATGCGCGCGCTCACCCAGCGCTACAAGGAGATCGTCAAGGAGCAGACGGGACGCGACTTCCCGCAGCACCCGCGCGAGCAGCTCGACCTGGCGATCGTCGCCGTCCTCGACTCGTGGAACACCGAGCGCGCGATGCTCTACCGCCGCCGCGAGCGCATCCCGCACGACATCGGGACGGCCGTCAACGTCTGCACCATGGTGTTCGGCAACCTGGGCGACCGCTCGGGCACCGGCGTCGCGTTCACGCGCGACCCCGCGACGGGGCGGCCCGGCGACTACGGCGACTACCTCGAGAACGCCCAGGGCGAGGACGTCGTCGCCGGCATCCGCAACACGCTGTCGCTGTCCGCGCTGGAGGAGATCGACCCGGACGTCTACGCGGAGCTGCGCGGCGTCATGCGCCGGCTCGAGAACCACTACCGCGACCTGTGCGACATCGAGTTCACCGTCGAGCAGGGCCGGCTCTGGATGCTCCAGACCCGCGTCGGCAAGCGCACGGCGCCGGCCGCGTTCCGGATCGCCGCCGAGCTCGAGCGCGAGCACGTCATCACGCTCGACGAGGCGCTGCTGCGGGTGAGCGGGGAGCAGCTCAGCCAGCTCATGTTCCCCCAGTTCGACCCGCGGGCGGCCAACAAGGTGCTGCTGACCCAGGCGATGTCCGCGTCGCCCGGGGCCGCCGTCGGCCGGGCCGTGTTCGACTCCGAGACGGCGACGGCGTGGGCGGAGCGCGGCGAGAAGGTCATCCTGGTGCGTCGCGAGACCAACCCGGACGACCTCGCCGGGATGATCGCCGCCGACGGCATCCTCACGGCCAGGGGCGGCAAGACCTCGCACGCGGCCGTCGTGGCCCGCGGCATGGGCCGGACCTGCGTCGTCGGGGCCGACGCGCTCGATGTCGACCCCGAGCAGCGCCTGTTCCGGGTCGCCGTGCGGGGCCGGGACGGCGAGCGCCCGACGGAACGGGTGGTCGAGGAGGGCGACGTCATCGCCATCGACGGCGCGACGGGCGAGGTGTTCCTCGGCGAGGTCCCGGTCGTCCCGTCGCCCGTGACGACGTACCTGACGGACGGGCTGGAGGCCGCGCTGGAGCTGGCCGGTGACGGCGACGCCGGCGCCGACACGCGCGCGCTCGTCGAGGCCGTCGACCTGCTGCTCCACCACGCCGACGAGACCCGGCGGCTGGCCGTCGAGGCCAACGCCGACACGGGCGAGGACGCGCGCCGCGCCCGCTCGCTCGGCGCCCAGGGCATCGGGCTCACCCGGACCGAGCACATGTTCCTCGGCGACCGGCGCAAGCTCGTCGAGCGCGTCATCCTCGCCGCCGACGACGTCGAGCGGGAGGCGGCGCTCGCCGAGCTGCTGCCGCTGCAGCGGGCGGACTTCACGGAGCTGCTGGAGGCGATGGACGGGCTGCCGGTCACGATCCGGCTCATCGACCCGCCGCTGCACGAGTTCCTGCCCGACCTCACCGAGCTGAGCGTCCGCGTGGCGCTCGCGCACGAGCGCGGCGAGGGCGGCGAGGAGGTCGAGCGGGACGAGGAGCTGCTGGCCGCCGTGCGCCGGATGCACGAGGCCAACCCCATGCTCGGCCTGCGCGGCGTGCGGCTGGGGCTCGTCGTCCCCGGGCTGTTCGCCCTGCAGATCCGGGCGATCTGCGAGGCGCAGGCCGACCTGCTCCTGGCCGGGAGGGACCCGCGGGCGCAGATCATGGTGCCGCTGGTGGCCTCCGTGATGGAGCTCCACCTGGTCCGGGACACGGCGAAGGGGATCATGGCCGAGGTGTCGGCCGAGCGCGGCGTCGCGATCGACCTCGAGGTCGGCGCCATGCTCGAGCTGCCGCGCGCGGCGCTCACGGCCGACCGGATCGCCGAGGCGTCCGACTTCTTCTCCTTCGGCACGAACGACCTGACGCAGACGACCTGGGGCTTCTCCCGCGACGACGTCGAGGGCGCGTTCTTCTCCCAGTACGCGGCCAACGGCGTGCTCACGGTCTCGCCGTTCGAGTCGATCGACACCCGCGGGGTCGGGCGGCTCGTCCGGATCGCCGTCGAGGAGGCGCGCGAGGCCAAGCCGTCGCTGGTGTTCGGCGTGTGCGGCGAGCACGGCGGCGACCCGGAGTCGATCCGGTTCTTCGACGCCGTCGGGCTCGACTACGTCTCGTGCTCGCCGTTCCGCGTGCCGGTCGCCCGGCTCGAGGCGGGGCGCGCCGCGATCGAGGCGGCCGGGAGCGGGCGCCTCAGCGACTCCCGCTGACCACCCCCGCCGACCACCACCAGGGACGGCCCCGGCCGGACGGCATCGCGCCGCCCGGCCGGGGCCGTCCCGCGTCGTGCCGCGGCGAGGCCCGACCACACGGGGTCGGCCGTCATCGGCGTGCCCTCCCGCACGGCTGCCACGAGGCGTGCTTATGGTGACCTGGGCCTTCTGTCCGTTGGTACGCGTGGTACGCAGACGGCCCGCGCGCGATCGACGGGGGCCGGCACGCGCACGGTCTAGGCGAGAGAGAGCACGTGATCCGGTTCGACAGAGTCTCCAAGGTCTACAAGCGGGGCGCGCGCCCCGCCCTCGACCGGGTCTCGCTCGAGATCGAGCGCGAGGAGTTCGTCTTCCTCGTCGGGGCGTCCGGGTCGGGGAAGTCGACGTTCCTGCGGCTCGTCATGCGCGAGGAGCAGGCGACGTCCGGCCGCGTGTACGTGGCGGGCCGGGAGATCACCGCGCTCTCGCAGTGGAAGGTCCCCGGCCTGCGTCGCCGGATCGGCGTCGTGTTCCAGGACTTCCGCCTGCTGCCAGGCAAGACCGTGTTCGAGAACGTGGCGTTCGCCCAGCAGGTGATCGGCCGGCCGCGGCACACCATCGCGCGCGACGTGCCCGAGACGCTCGAGCTGGTCAAGCTCTCCGGCAAGGAGAAGCGGCTCCCGCACGAGCTGTCGGGCGGTGAGCAGCAGCGCGTCGCGATCGCGCGCGCCATCGTCAACCGGCCCGCCATCCTCCTGGCCGACGAGCCGACGGGCAACCTCGACCCGTCGACGTCGGCCGGCATCATGCAGCTCCTCGACCGGATCAACCGGACGGGGACGACGGTGGTCATGGCCACCCACGACGAGAACATCGTCAACCAGATGCGCAAGCGCGTCATCCAGCTCATCGACGGCGAGGTCGTGCGCGACCAGGAGTACGGGACGTACGACTCGGCCGAGGGCCTGGACGATCCCGACGCCGGCGGCCGGGCCCGTCCCGGGGGCGCGGGCCGCGTCGGGTCCATCCCGGCCGGCGCGACGCTCGCGGAGACCATGGAGCACACGCCCGAGACCGAGGGGGGCGCCGCGTGACCCGGCTGCGCTTCGTCCTCGGCGAGCTCGGCCAGGGGCTGCGCCGCAACCTGCCGATGGCCATCTCGGTCGTCCTCGTCACGTTCGTCTCGCTCACGTTCGTCGGCGCCGCCGCGCTGCTGCAGATGCAGATCGGCAAGCTCAAGGGCGAGTGGTACGACCGCGTCGAGCTGACCGTCTGGATGTGCCCCGACCGCGACAAGCCGATCGTCGCCACGTGCGCCGGCGGCGAGGCGTCGCAGAACCAGATCGACGAGGTTCGCGGCATCCTCGAGAGCGACGGCCTCGCCCCCTACGTCCAGGAGATCTACTTCGAGACGAAGGAGGAGGCCTACACCGCGCTCCAGAAGCAGGTGGGCGACCTGGACTGGTTCGACCGCGTGACCGTCGAGATGATGCCGTCGTCGTTCCGGGTCAAGCTCGCCGACCCGACGCAGATCGACGTCGTCGCCGACGAGGTCTCGGGCCGCGCCGGCGTCGAGAGCGTCCAGGACCTGCGCGCCATCTGGGAACCGGTGTTCCTCGTGATGAACCGCGCGACGGCGCTGTCGATCGGCCTCGCGGCCGTCATGACGGTGACGGCCGTCCTGCTCATCACGACGACGATCCGGCTCTCGGCGATGTCGAGACGCCGGGAGACCGAGATCATGCGCTTCGTCGGCGCGTCCAACTTCTTCATCCAGCTCCCGTTCATGCTCGAGGGCGCGCTCGCCGCGCTGGTCGGCGCCGCGCTGGCGACGACCACGCTGTGGCTGGGCGTGCGCTACGGCGTCGAGGAGTGGCTATCGAGCTCGGTGAACATCGTCAACGACTACATATCGACGGCCGACGTGTGGCTGATCGCACCGGGGCTCGCCGTCATCGGCATCGCGATCGCCGCGGTCAGCTCGATCGTCAGCCTGTCCCGGTACACGAGGGTCTGAGGAGCCGACCGTGACCAGAACCCCCCGCACCCCCCGCCGCACGCGCGCCGTGCGCCGCGTCGCTGCCGTCCTCGCCGTGACCATCGGTCTCGGGCTCGCCGGCGGTGTCGCCTTCGCCGACAAGCTCGAGCAGCTCCAGTCCCAGACCAAGGACCTGGAGTCCCAGCGCCAGGCGAACCAGGACAAGCAGGAGCAGCTCTCCTCCGAGCTCGAGGGGACGGACGCCTCCCTCCAGGCGGTCTACCTGGAGATCGCGCAGCTCGACGGCGAGATCCCGATCGCCGAGGCCGAGCTTGCCCAGGCCGAGGACGACCTCGCGGCCGCCGAGCGGCACCGCGACTCCGTCCAGGACCGGCTCGCCGTCGCGCAGAGCGAGGCCACGACGCTCGAGGACGAGATCGCGCAGTCGGACGCCGACATCGCGAGCACGCAGGACGAGATCGGCGAGCTGGCCCGGTCGACCTACCGGGGCACCGACGGGCTGTCGGCGATCGCGCTCGTGGTCGACGCTGCCTCCCCGCAGGAGTTCACCGAGCGTGCCTCCGCGTACGACCTCGCGATGCGCTCCCAGACCCAGGTGCTCGACGACCTGGAGAACACCGCGGCCGAGCAGCGCAACTCCCAGGCCCGCCTCGACGCCGTCAACGTGCGGATCGGCGAGCTCGAGGTGGAGGCCCAGGAGGCCGTCGTCGCGGCCGACGAGGCGCGCGACGAGGCGCAGCAGCACCGCGACGAGCTGACGTCGCTGCGCGCCGACCGCGCGTCCAAGGCGAGCGAGCTCGAGAGCTACCGGACGCAGATCGAGCAGCAGCAGGACCAGATCGAGGCCGACGACGCCGACCTCAAGGCGCAGATCGACGACCTCATGGCCCAGCAGGCCGACGAGCGCGAGCGCCAGCGCAAGGAGCGCGAGGAGCGTGAGGCGGCCGCCGCCGCCGAGGCGGCGAAGCAGAACTCGGGCTCCAGCGGGGGCGGCAGCTCCGGTGGCGGCTCGACCGGTGGCGGTGGCGGCGGCGGTGGCGGAGGCGCAGCGCCCCCGTCGTCGTCCGGCCCCGGCCTCTCGCCGCCGGTCGCGGCCCCGTTCCACGTGACGTCGCCGTTCGGGATGCGGATCTACCCGATCAACGGCGGCCGCTACATGCACAACGGCACGGACATCCGCTCGGCCTGCGGCAACCCGCAGTACGCGTCCGGCTCCGGGACGGTCGTCGGCGTGCGCAAGGCCGCGGGCAACGGGACGCACGGCAACCAGGTGCTCATCGACCACGGGGTCATCGACGGGGACTCCTACGTCACGGTCTACAACCACCTCTCGCGGTTCAACGTGAGCAACGGCCAGTGGATCGGCAAGGGCGACGTGCTCGGCTACACCGGCATGACCGGCAACGTCACGGGCTGCCACGTCCACGTCGAGGTCTGGAAGAACGGCACCGCGATCAACCCGGAGTCGCTGGCGGGCTGGACGAGGTCGAACTGATGACGTCGGCCGGCTTCGACGCGCTGGTCAGCGACGGCGCGCTGCTGGCCCTCGAGGTGCAGGCGCACATGGCCGACCGGTTCGAGGACCAGCCGCGGTGGGACGTCGACCTCGCGCGGGGCACGTTCACCTTCAGCGGCCCCTCCACGGGCGAGCAGGTGTTCGGCGTCCAGCTCCTCGGCTCGACGGCGCCGACCCCGCGCACGTGGATGTGGGGCTGGGCCAACCCGGCCGGCTTCCCCGAGCCGGTGCTGCGCGCCTCGCGCGCCGTCCGCGAGCTCGGTGAGCGCTACGGCATCCCGGAGCTGACGACGGGAGAGATCCCGTTCCCCGACGGTGACGAGGACGGTCAGGACCTCGCGACGAGGATCTGGATCGTCAGCCGGGTGGTCTCCGGCGACTGGTTCGGCTACCGCGGTCAGCCGAACCCGGGCCAGTGGGTCTACCTGCTGCTCACGGGGGAGGGGCTGACGCTGCCCGAGCCGGGCATCCTGCGCACGCTGCGCATCGCGGGGGAGGCGGCGCAGCTCGGTCTGCTGACCGACGCCCGGCGGGCGTTCGCGAGCTACGCGACGCTGCGCGGCCTCGGCTGGGACGGGTCGGTGCTCACCATGCCCGACGGCGACCTCACCGTCGAGGTCGATCACGCCGGCCGGCTCGTCCGGATGGGCGGGACCGCGGGGCCGGGCGGGGCGACCGCCTAGCCTCCCGGCGCCGGGCTTCACCCCCCTCGTCCGATACCGGGGTGGATCGCGTCGCGTTTCACGATCGGATCCACCCCGACATCGGGTTGCGGCTCGCCGCCGGTCAGGCCGGGACGACGGCGGCGGCGGCGGCGGCGGCGGCGGGTGCGGGTGCGACGACCGCAGCGTCCGGTCGGCCCGGCTCCTCGGACGTCGGCGCCGTCCGCGGCGTTCCGCGCCCGGCGGGGAGGAAGACCGCGACGACGGCCGTGACGGCCAGTGCGGCGGCCCCGGCGAGGACGGCGACGCCGGCCGCGTCGGTGTACCCGGTCGGGGTCAGCTCGCCGCCCGCGCCCGTGAACACCGCCGTCAGCACGGCGATGCCGAGCGCGGTGCCGATCTCCCGCATCGTCGAGCTGGTTCCCGACGCCTTCGCCGTGTCCGCCTCGCCGATGTTCGCGAGCACCGCGGTCGAGGACGGCGCGAAGACGAGGCTCATGCCGACGCCGGCGGCGATGAACGCCGGCAGCATGGTCGAGTACGCGACGTCGGGGGAGATGACGAGTCCCAGCCACGCCATCCCGGCCGTCTGCAGCACGAGCCCGACCACGATGAGCACCCGCGTGCCGACCCGCGGGGCCAGCAGCCCGGCGATCGGCGCGACGATCACGGGTGCCAGGGTCCACGGCGTCGTCTGGACTGCGGCCTCGAGCGGGGTCGCGCCCTGCACGACCTGGAGGAACTGGATGAGGATGAACACCGCCCCGAACATCCCGAAGCTGAACCCGAGGCCGACCGCGTTCGCGAGCGTGAAGCTGCGGTCCCGGAACAGTCGCAGCGGCAGCAGCGGTGAGTCGGCGCGTCGTTCGTGGACCAGGAACGCGGCGAGGAGGGCGACGCCCGCGACGAGGGAGCCGAGGACCTCCGCCGAGGTCCAGCCGACCTCGTTGCCGCGGACGATGCCGTAGACGATGCCGAGGACGCCGAGCCCGGCCAGCAGCGTGCCGAGGAGGTCGAGCCGCAGCCGTGAGCGGCTCCCGGCCGGGAGGACGAGCAGGACCAGCGGGATGGCGAGCAGCCCGACCGGGACGTTGATCCAGAAGATCGCGTGCCAGCTCCAGCCCTCGACGACGGCCCCGCCGACGAGCGGCCCGACGGCGACGCCCAGTCCGGCGAGGCCACCCCAGATCCCGATGGCGAGCGGTCGCCGTCGCGGCTCGACCGCGCCCGCGAGCAGGGACAGCGAGAGCGGCATGACGGCGGCACCGCCGAGGCCCTGCACGGCGCGGGCGACGATGAGCTGGGTGGGGTCCGTGCTCAGCGCCGCACCGACCGACGCGAGGGCGAACACCGCGATCCCGGCGACGAACACGGTGCGCCGCCCGACCCGGTCGCCCAGCCCGACGGCCAGCAGGATGAGGCTCGCGAACACGAGCGTGTAGGCGTTGACGAACCACTGGAGCTGCTCGACGCTCGCCCCGAGGTCGGCGTGGATGACGGGGAGCGCGTTCGTCATGACGAGGTTGTCGAGCGTGGCCATGAACATCGGGACGCCGGTCGCGAGGATCACGAGCAGGAACGGCGCGCGCCGCCCGTCGGTCGTGGTGGGGGAGGTCATGCGGGCTCCTGGACTAGATGAGGTAATCGGATGATTACTTGCGAGGCGAGGGTAAGTAATCGGGTGATAACCTGTCAAGCATGAGCAGCCCGGCAGCGACGCCCCCGGCACGGATGCGCGGGTCCGAGCGCCGCGAGCTCGTGCTCAGCGCGGCCGCCGAGGTGTTCGGGGAGCGCGGCTACGTCGGCGCGACGACCGACGCCGTCGCGCGCGCGGCGGGCGTCAGCCAGCCGTACGTCGTGCGGATGTTCGGCTCGAAGGCCGCGCTCTTCGAGGCGGTGCTCGAGCGGTCGCTCGATCGGCTGCTCGAGACGTTCCGGAGCGCCGCGGCCGAGGTCGGCCGGTCCAGCCCCGGTCAGCAGGAGCTCGCGGCGTGCGTCGGGCGCAACTACGTCGACCTCCTGCGTGACCGGGGGATCCTGCTCAGCCTCATGCAGGCGTTCATGCTGGGGGCCGACCCCGAGATCGGGCCGATCGCCCGGGCCGGGTGGATCCGGGTGTACCGCACGCTGCGGGACGAGATCGGGCTGACGCCGGAGGCCGTCGTCGACGTGCTCTCGGGCGGCATGCTCATCAACACCCTCGTCGGCGTCCGCCTCGCGGCCGACTGGGAGGAGCCCGACGTGCGCGAGCTCCTGGAGACGGCGCTGCCCACCAAGGTCGGCATCCTGCGCGAGCTCGCCGACCCGGACGCGTCCGGCACCTGACGTCCGGCGCCTGACGTCTGGCGCCGGGCGTCCGGCGCCGGTGGGCGCGACGGAAAAGGACGGGCCTCGTCGCCGCGGGGCCCGTTAGGCTGGTTGACCATGTCCCGCATGAAGAACGCCGAGCGCGCGGCGAAGGCTGCCGCCGCCAAGGGCGAGCGACCGGCGAAGGTGGTCGTGGCGCGCAACAAGAAGGCGCTGCACGACTACCACGTCGACGCGCGCTACGAGGCGGGGATCGTGCTGACGGGGACCGAGGTGAAGTCGCTGCGGGCGGGGCGCGCGTCGCTGATCGACGGTTTCGTCCTGATCGACCGTGGCGAGGCGTGGCTCGAGCACGTCCACATCGCCGAGTACGCCGAGGGGACGTGGACCAATCACGCCCCGCGGCGCAAGCGCAAGCTCCTGCTGCACAAGACCGAGATCCTCAAGCTCGCCGCGAAGACCAAGGAGAAGGGGTACACGATCGTGCCCCTCGAGCTGTACTTCCTCGGCTCGCACGCCAAGGTCGAGATCGCGCTCGCGCGCGGCAAGAAGGAGTGGGACAAGCGGCAGACCCTGCGCGAGAAGCAGGACCTGCGCGAGGCGCACCGAGCCATCCGGCACCGCGAGATCGCCTGAGTCCCGGGCGGCCGGCTGCCGAGGCGCTCGGCTCCGGCGGGACCGGTGTCGCGCCGTCGGCGCCGGGATCGACCGTCTCGGTCCGCCGATCCGGGTGATACTGGAGGTGCGAGGAATCCGTCACCGATCCACCAGGAGACATCTCATGGCACTGCGTAACGTCCCGCTGCGACTGGCGTCCGGCGCGTTCATCCTCAACTCGGGTCTCGGCAAGCTCTCCCTCACGGAGGAGGCGGCCGCCGGGCTGCAGGCCGCGGCGGCGGAGGCGTTCCCGCAGGTCAAGGAGATGGCGCCGGCGGAGTTCGGCAAGCTCCTGGCCTCGGCCGAGGTCGCGCTCGGTTCGGCCCTGCTCCTGCCGTTCGTGCCGCGCGTCATCGCCGGCCTCGGGCTGACCGGTTTCTCGGGCGCGCTGCTGTGGCTGTATCACAAGACCCCCGGCGCGACGCTCGACGGCGTGCGCCCGACGCAGCAGGGCATCGCGATGGCCAAGGACGTGTTCCTCCTCGGCATCGGGCTCGCCCTCGTGCTGGACGCGTTCCGCAAGCGCTGAGCCGCCGGCGCGCGCCGTCCGCGAGCTGCGCGCGGAAATACCCCTGGCCGCCGCGGTGTTGGCCAGGTAGGATGGAACGTCCGCTCCTCGGGGCGGCACGCCGGGGCGAGAGCCCCGGACGATTGACAACTCCACATGGGGGTGAACGGTTTCGACGACGGCCGTTCAGCCAGGGGAAGCGGGTCGAGGATGCGTGGTTATCTCGATAACGCTCCACGCAAACCAATAGGTGCCGATTCCAAGCGCACCGACTTCGCCCTCGCCGCCTGAGCGAGCCTCGAAGTCCGTCAGTCCCGGATAGCTCTCGACCGGGGTCCTGGCGTCGCCTAGAGAGCCACTGCCCGTAGCCCTCGTCATCGGGGTTGCGGGGACATCTAGATGACTGGGCCCGTCGGCGCGTTGTCAGCGACAGTGCCGGGGCCGAGCAGAACAGCAGCTGACTGCACCCGGAGAAGCCCTGGCTCCACACCGTCGGACGCGGGTTCGATTCCCGCCACCTCCACCCCGGCGTCTCGCGACGCCCCGAGTGCCCGATCCCACCGCGTGGGATCGGGCGCTCGTCGTATTCGGGGGCTCGTCGTGCTCGGGCACTCGTCGTGCTCAGGCGCCGCGGCCACCGAAGGGTCGCCAGCCGACCTCCGTGGTTCCGCCCTGGCCCGCCGACCCCGTGGTGCCGCCGTGGCCACGGGACCGCCGGATCCGTGTCGTCACCCGGTCCCACGGGAGCCGCGGCGCACCCCGTGACCCCGCGCCAACCGCATGTCGAGGACGACCCGGTCCGAGCGTGGCCATGGCGCGCGCCTACCGGAAGGACGAGCTCCACCGACCACGACCATCACAAGAGGCGAAAAACGGACAAGCACCGTCATAAAGAAACCTCGCGATGGGGTCGGGCATCAGAACCCGGCATCCGACATGTGGACGGATCAACGGGCACGACAACGCGTGGTTGTAGCGTGCGTCCCGCCACGGCTCCGGGCGGAAGTGTGGTCGCTCCACACCTGCGACCTCCACGTCGCGCACCTCGTCGGCACAACCCCTTGGGACCCCCATGTCTTCTCGCGCCTTCGCGCTCGATCGGTCTGCGCTCGCCCCGTCCGGGGTCCGCGGATCGGTCCGCTCCCTCCTCGCCCTCCTCGTGGCCATGCTGCTCGCCCTGCCGGTGCTGCTCGTCGCCACGGCCCAGCCCGCGTCCGCCGCGATCACCACGATCGCCTTCGAGGCCCCCGGCACGACCGGCGTCCAGCTCGGCAACCTCGCCAGCCGGACGCAGGGCAAGCCGGTCGCGACGAGCGGGATCGGCCCCTACACCGTGCGCGGCACCGACTCGCGCACCGAGCTCCCGTACGAGTTCGTCACCGACAGCGACTACGGCGGCCTGTCCGGGTGGACGATGCCCGGCTGGGAGCGCGAGGGCGTCGAGCGGTCGTCGCAGTACGCCATCTTCACCTCCCAGACGGGCGTGAGCTACGCCGGCCGCACGGGTGTCCTGCAGCTCGCCTCGGACATCGAGTGCACCCGCAACAACTTCACCACGGGAGTCGAGGCCTACTGCTCCACCTTCGGGCCGGACGTGTGGACCGAGCCGTTCGACGCGCAGGTCGGCCAGGCGGTGTCGTTCGACTGGGCGGCGCGCGCCGTGACCGACGACTACGAGATCTACGCCTTCCTCGTCCGCGTCGACGGCGAGGGCTACGGCACCGAGGCCGATCACATGCTCCTCGCCTACGGCCGCGGCACGGCGCAGGGCTGGACGACGACGAGCCTCGACGTTCCGGCCGACGGCACCTACCGGTTCCGCTTCGTCAACGGTTCCTACGACCAGACCGGGGGCTGGGCGCTCGGCTCGGACATGTACCTCGACGCCGCGGTGAAGGTCGGCCTGGCCAACCCCATCGCGTTCGACGGGCTGCCGGACCGGATCGTCGGCGCCGCGCCGTTCGACGTCGCAGCGACCGCTCCGGGCGGCCCGGTCTCCTTCGCCTCCGGCACGCCGGGCGTCTGCACCGTGTCCGGCACGACCGTGACGCTCACCGGTACGACCGGCATCTGCAGCGTCGTGGCGAACCAGCCGGGCGACGGCATCGACTACGTCGCCGCGGAGACCGTCACGCGCTCCTTCCGCGTGCTCAGCGAGCCGACGGCCCCGATCAACGCCGGCCTGCCCTACATCACGGGGACGGTCGCCGAGGGCGAGACGGTCACCGCGCACCCGGGCACCTGGACGGACGGCGGGTCGCCGATCACCGGGACCGCCTTCCAGTGGGTGAGCACCGTCGACGGCGTCAGCACCCCGCTCGAGGGCGAGACCGCCGAGACGTGCTTCCTCGTCGCGTCCCCCGGCAGCGAGCTGACCGTGACCGTGACCCAGACCAACGCGGCCGGGTCGTCCTCGGCGAGCTCCGCCGCGCTGAGCGGCTACATCTGCGCCCAGCCCGCCGCGCCGCAGTGGGCGGACGGGGGTCTCGGTCCCGTCGAGCTCGGCGTCCCGGTCGAGGTCACGTTCACCGCGACCGGCGTCCTCGCGCCGACCTACGAGCTGGTCGCCGGTGAGCTGCCGGGGGGCCTGGAGTTCGACCCCGCCACCGGGATCGTCAGCGGGACGCCGACGCAGTCCGGCCCCTACGAGTTCACGCTCCGCGCGACGAACGCCGCCGGGACCGACGACCTGGTGGTCAGCGGTGTCGTCGGCGTCGCCCCCGGTGCGGTCACCGGCGGTCCGGACGCGTTCGTCGTCGGTCAGCCGGCCGGCGGCTCGGTCTCCGCGTCCGGCGTGCCGGCGCCGACCTACGCCGTGACCGCTGGCGCGCTGCCCCCGGGCGTCACGCTCGATCCCGTCACGGGTGCCTTCCTCGGCAGCCCGACGACGCCGGGCACCTACTCGTTCACGATCACGGCGAGCAACGGGTTCGGCGAGCCGACGAGCATCGAGCTCACGGGAACGGTCGCTCCGGCACCGAGCCCGTCGGTGTCGGCCTCGGCCTCGGCGTCCATCTCGACGACGTCGCCCTCGCCCTCGACCTCGCCGACCGCCGGCGACCTCTCGAACACCGGTGTCTCGCCGGCCGTCCCCGCGCTCGTGGCGGTGCTGCTGCTCGTCGTCGGCGCGCTGGGGCTCATGGCTCAGCGTCGTCGCAGCGCGCTCCGGTAGCACGGAGCCGACGGAGGCTCGACGCGGCCGGTCCCCCCCCGGGGGCCGGCCGTCGTCGTCCCGGTCCGCGCCGACACCCCGACCCGGTGCCGGAGGCCGGCGCTGCGCGGCGGTCGCGACCTCGGTCGGCCCCGCCGTCAGTCGGGGACGGGTGCGAGCCGGGCGGCCAGCCACACCGCCCCGGCCGTGACCCCGGCCGCGACCAGGGTGATGCCGACGCGCGCGAGGTCGCCGGCCAGCCGGTCCGACGGCTCGAAGGTCAGCAGCACGACGGAGATCGTCGTCGCCGTCGTGCACAGCCAGTAGGCGCCCCCCGCCAGCGTCAGGACGACGGACGCCAGCGCCGCGAGCACCCCGAGCATGGTGGCGGCTCCGACGCCCGGGAGCACGATCGCGACGAGCGCGGCCGCCGTCCCGCCGAGCATCGTGCCGGCGATGCGGCCGCCGAGCCGGGTCCGCGTGTCCGCGTGGGTCGGCTGCAGGATGAGCGCAACGGTCATGACGGCCCACCAGGCGTTCGTGCCGCGGAACCACACGAGGCAGACGAGCATGAACGCCCCGCACAGCGCCGCCAGCAGGACCCCGTAGGGGAGCGTCGCCGGTGCCGTGCGGATCGGGAGGCGGATCCCGCGCAGGAGGACGGCGCGCACGAGCAGCGCCCACGCTCCCGCCAGCACGGTGGTCGCGAGGACGAGGGCGGCGACCGCGAGACGCGGCGCCTGCGCGTCGAGCACCTCGACGACGCGGGACGGGTCGACCAGCAGGTACGCGGCGAACGCGATCGTCGCCGCGCCGACGGCGTGGTAGCCGCGCGGCGAGACCGTCGCCGTGAGGTAGGCGAGCACGACCACGAGCAGTGTCCCCGTCACCGGTGCGAACGCGCCCGCCGCGAGCACGGCGAGGAAGCCCGTGAGGCCGGTGGCGAGCGCGGCGGCCGTGGTCGCCCGCGGCCCGGCCGCCAGCGCCGTGAGCGTCGGCAGAAGGCTGAGCACGAGCAGACCCGTCGCGTCGCGCCACGGGGAGAGCGAGACCGCCACGACCGGCACGAGGACGAGGAGCGCGGCCGTGAGCGCCCGGACCAGCACCTCGCGCGAGCTCGCAGCCATGGGCCAAGGCTAGGACGCGTCGCGCGGCGCCCGGTGCCGGCACGCACGCGGCCCGAAGTCAAGCGCGAACGTGCGGCCGAACGGGCCACGGTGAGGGTTTTCCCTAGTAGCACCGCGGGGTTCACCCTGGAAGGATGCTGAGTGCCGACCGCTGCGGCCTGCGGTCGTTGGGGCAGCACCCAGGCCGCAGGCGCTGTCGTTGGGAATCAAGTGCTGGGCAGTGAGTCACCTCGCTCGTGGAGGTACCGAGCAGCCCCGGTGCGGTCGCTCGTGCGACCGCGCCTGCTGCGTCGCGTCGCCGAGATGGACCCGGGGGTCGCGCTCGTCGTCGGGACCGCCGGCAGCGGGAAGTCGACGCTGCTCGGGCAGCTCGTCGATGCCGCCGGTGCGGACGGCGTGCCGACCGCCCGCGTCGTCGCGCACGACGACGGGAACCTCCGCTGGCACGCGAACGGCGACGAGCTGGAGCTCACGCTCGCCGCCGTCGTCGACGCGGTCACCGGCCTGTCCGGTCCGTGGCTCGTCACGATCGACGACGGCGACCGCCTGACCGACCACCCGGACCACGAGCGCGACCTCGAACGGCTCGTGCGCCTGCTGCCGCCCGAGGTCCAGGTGGTCATCGCCGTGGCCGTCGTGCCCTCCTGCCTGCTCGCCAACGCCGGCCGGATGATCTCGGGCGTGATCGGCGGCGTCGATCTCACGTTCCGTCCCTACGAGGTCGACCGGCTCTTCCGCGAGGTGCATCGCACGCCGCTCGGAGCCGAGGACGTCCACCTGCTCGCCCGCGTGACGGACGGCTGGCCAGCGGCGCTCGAGCTGTTCCACGCCGGCACGGCGGCCCACCTCCCGGCCGAGCTGAGCCGCGCCGTCCGCTCGCTCGTCCACGAGCCCTGGTTCCTCGCCGGCTACGCCGAGCAGGTCCTGCTCACCGGCTGCTCGACGCAGGAGCTCGCGCTGCTGCGCTGGGGATCGGTGTTCGAGCACCTGACGCCGGCGCGACTGGACGCCCTGCTCGGCGCCGGCGACCACGCCGCGACGCTCGACCGGCTCGAGCGCCGCCCCTCGCTGCCGGCGGCCCGCACCTCGGCCGGGCTGCGGCTGCCCGGCCCGCTGCGGCGCTACCTGCGCGCGACGCACGCCCGCGACCTCGGCCGCGCGGGGGCGCGGGAGTGGTTCCTCGCTGGCGGCGCGGTGCTCGAGGCCGACGGCGACGTGCCCGGCGCCCTCCTGTGCTACGGCCGGGGCGGCGACGCGGTCTCGGTCCGGCGACTGACCGAGCGCCCCGACGCCGCGCTGTGGCACGGTGCGCGAGCCGCCGAGCCCTGGGACGAGGCGCTCCCCGACGACGCGACGCCGCACGCCCGGCTGTTCGCCCGCCTGTCCCGCGCGATGGCGGACGGCGCGCTCACCACGGCGGGCTCGCTCATCGAGCAGCTCGACGCGGGGGCTGACCCGCGGCTCGCCCGGCTGCGCGGCTCGCTGGTGGCCTGGGGGAGCGCCCGGACGATCACGGCCCAGCCCGACGGCGACGTCGAGTGGCGCACCCGCCTGCGCTGGGCGCTCCAGGGTGCGCCGTCGCCGACGTCGTCCGGCCGGCCGGCCGATCTGTTCGTCGCCGGCCTCGTCCACGGGCTCAGCCAGGACGCGGACCTGGCCCGCGACGAGCTCGGTCGGGTCGTCGAGGATCCCGGCGCCGGGCGCGGCCTCGGCCTGCTCGCCTCGCTCGCCGCGCTGCTGCTCGACCGGACGCTGCCGCTCCAGCAGCTCCTCGAGGGGGCCGACCGCATCCTGGTGGAGGCGCACGAGCTCGGCCTGGCCTGGACCGAGCGGCTGGCACAGACCGTCGTCCTCGCCGTCGACGGGACGCCGGGGTGGCGCGAGGCCGTCGGGCGGCTGCGCCGGTGGGGACAGGAGGCCTCCGACGCCTGGGGGCCGCTCGTCGTGTCGAGCGTCGCGGAGCTGTGCGCGATGCGCCGCGACGAGGACGACTCCCAGCGCTGGCTCGAGCTGGCGGCCGCGTGGCACGAGCGGGGGCTCCCGCTCGTCGCCGAGACGTGCCGGGTGGCCGCCGCGCGAACGACGGCGTGGCGGCTCGTCGCAGAGCTGCCGCCCGAGGACTGGGCGGGCACCGAGACACCGGCCGTCCCGCGCGTCGTCGAGCACGGCGGCGGTGGCGCGAGCGACGTGCGCGAGCGACGCCCCGTCGCCGGCCGCGGCAGCGTCACCGAGATCGCGGCGGGCGCGAGCGCCCGCGTCCCGTCGGCCCTCGTGTCGCCCGCCCCGACGGCGCCGACCGGTGCGCCGACGGCCGGCGCGCTCGCGGCCCGCCCGGTCGCGGAGACCGGGGTCCGGCTGCGCTGCCTCGGGCCGTTCGAGCTGCGCGCCGACGGGCGCGTGGTCGACCTGACCCGGCTGCGCCCCCGCGCGCGGAACCTGCTGCGCCTGCTCGCGATCGAGGCCGGGCACGTCGTCCATCGCGAGCGGCTGGTCGAGGCGCTCTGGTTCGACCTCTCGCCCGAGTCGGCGACGCACAACCTCCACGTGGCGGTCTCGGCCGTGCGCCGGCTGCTCAACGAGGTCGAGCCCGGCCTCGGTCGGCGGCTGCTCCAGCGCGAGGGCGAGTCGTACGTGCTGCGGCTCGGCGAGGGGGCGAGCTGCGACCTGCTCGAGCTCGAGGCGGCCCTTCGCTCGGGGGAGTACGCGGCGAGCCGCGACGACGACGAGCTGGCGCGCCGCGCGTGGAGCCGGGCGCTCGCGGCCTACCCCGGCGAGCTGCTGCCCGAGGCCGGGTCCGCCGAGTGGGTGCTCGGGCCGCGGGACCGGCTGCGCCAGCAGGTGGCGGGGGCTGCGACCTCGCTCGCCGCGCTGCTGCTCCGAGCGGGGGAGCCGGTCGCGGCGGCCGAGGCCGCGTCGCGCGCGATCGAGCTGGACGAGTGGCGGGACAACGCGTGGCGGGTGCTCATCGCGGCGCTCACGCTCTCGGGCGAGCGCGCGTCGGCGCAGCGGGTGCGGCGGTCCTACCGGGAGGTGCTCCGCTCGCTCGGCATCGATGAGCGCGACCCGTCGGCGGTGCGGACCGGTGGCGGCATCGTGGCCGGGCGGGACGGGGCGGCGGAGCTGGCACCGGCGCCCGAGCGCGGGGTGCGGCCCGCGGGGGCGCGACCCGCCGGTCCGTGACGGTCCCGTCCGGGACGGCGCGACGACGGCGGTGCGCGTTCGGGCAGGCTTCGATGCGTCTTGGGGCGACGGGCTCCCGCGACCGAGTGGTTCGGCGCTGCAATAGGGGGACTCGACGAGGAGGCGCCCCATGTATGCCCACGAGCTCGATCCGCAGCAGCACGTCACGTCGGTCGCGCCGGTGCGGCGCGCGGGTCCGGCGGGTGGGGAGCACGCCAACGCGGCGCCCCCGGGCGTGCTCGGCGCGAGCGGGATCCTGCGCCTGCAGCGGGAGGCTGGCAACGGCGCCGTCGCCGGGATGCTCGAGGAGGAGCGCTCGCCCGTGCTCGACGTCGTGGGACGCGGTGGCGGGTCACCGATGGAGAGCGGGCTGCGCCGGGACATGGAGACGCGGCTCGGAGCCGACTTCTCGGACGTCCGCATCCACACCGACGCGCACGCGCACGACTCCGCCCGCTCCGTCGGCGCGCGCGCCTACACCGTGGGCAGCGACGTCGTGTTCCAGCGCGAGGCGTTCGACCCGTCCTCGCACGCCGGGCGGACGACCATCGCCCACGAGCTGACGCACGTCATCCAGCAGCGGTCGGGGCCGGTCGCCGGCTCCGACGCAGGCAACGGTGTGCGGGTGAGCGACCCCGGGGACTCCTTCGAGCTGGCGGCCGCCGCGAACGCCGAGGCGGCGATGGCCGTCCAGCGCCAGGAGGAGGAGGCGCCCGAGGAGGAGCTGCAGGAGTAGCCCCTCCGGTACCGGGGTGGGTCCGATCGTGAATCACGACTGGATCCACCCCGATGTCGGAGGTGGTGCGACGGTGCGGCGTGGTCAGGTGCGGCCGCGGAACTCCACCTCGGCCAGCGCGACGTGCATCGTGTCGCTCGCGCGGTAGCTCTGGTCGATCGTGACCCGGACGGCCACGACGTCGTCGGCCTCGATCGCCGTGTGCTGCAGCCCGACCCGGTCCTCCAGCGTCATCGTGAAGTCCTGCTGGGTCCCGGCCGAGGTCGTCACGGTGATCGTGAGCTGCTGCGGCGCGGCCGTCGTGAGGTACTCGGCCTCGACGTCGGACGCGCCGGGGATGACCAGGACGCGGGTGAGCCGGAACGGCTCGGCGAACGTGAAGTCGAGGTACTCCCCGGCCCCGGCCCCCGTCGCCTCGGGCTGCCAGGAGAGGTTCGTCGTCCCGTCGCGGGCGAGGTCGGCCTCGTGCCCGGCCGCGGCCGACGACGCCGTCACCGACACCGGGTTGATCGCCTCGTTCCCCGCGATCCGGTCCTGCACGGCCACGACCAGCTTCGCCAGCTCGGGGCGGAACAGGAAGCCGACGAAGACGAGCACACCGAGGACGCCGAGCGTGACGACGGCCCGGGTCGGGAACCGGCGCCGGCGCACCTTCGGTCGGGTCCCGGCGACGGGTCCGGCCTTCGGCTCGGGCCGCCACAGCCGCGACCACCACGAGCGACGCGGCTGGACCCTGGCCTCCGCCAGGCTGTTCCCGCAGCGGCGGCAGAACTTGCGCGTCGGGACGTTGCCGGCGCCGCACGACCCGCAGATGAGGTCGCCGGGGGCCGGCGGCGGCTCGTCCGCCTTCGCCTGACGCGGCGGCGGCTTCGGCCTGGCCCGGCCGGGCTGGACGGCCGCGACGCTGCCCGGCTTGGGGGCTGCCGGCCGGACCGGGGCGACCAGCGACGGGGCGGCCGCCCGCTTCGCCGCCGCGGCTGCCGTTGCTGCCGTCGGGCTGATCGGTGGCACCGCGGCCGCGGCGGTCGCCGCCCGGGCGGCCTTGCGCGTCGCCGCGGCCGGCGAGGGCGCCGCGGGCTTCGCCGGGACGACGGGCCTGGCCGATGGGACGAGCTTGGCCGCGGCCGCCGACGTGGCCGCGGACGCGGAGCGCGGCGGGGGGACCAGCTTCGCCGCCGCGGACGTCGGGTCTGGCGCGGCGGTCGGGGCCGGTGCGGCGATCGGGGCGGGCGCGGGCGTCTCCGCGGGCTTGAGGGCCGGGTCGTCCGGGGACGGGGCCGGAGCCGTCGTCGCGGCGGGGGGCGGCGACTCGTGCGTCGGACCGGGGGTGGCCGCGGTGCCCGCGGAGGCCGCCGGGCCGGCTGCCGCGGCCGGTCTCGCCGCCTCGGCGGGGGCGTCCGGCTCCGCCGCGCCCGTCGTCGCGGCGGAGCCCGTTGCGCTGCCGGCCGCCGCGGCCCCGACGTCGGAGGCCTCGCCGGCACCGCGTCCCTCGACGTCCCCCGCTGCCCCCGCGCCGCTCCCGGTCTCGGCCCCCACCCCGAGGCCGGCCGCGCCGCGGGGGAGCGGCACGTCCTCGTCGTCGCTCTCCTCGATCGCCGCCGCGAACGCCGTCGCCGGCGGGTCGGCGGCGACCGGCTGCGTCGACGCGACCTCGACGGCCTCTGCGGCCGTGACGGCCTCGACGGCTCGCTCGCTCACCGGGTCACCGGTCTCCTCGACGCCCTCGGACCATCCGACGGCCCCGAGGTCGTCGTCCTCCGCGAGCCAGGCCGGTGCGGCGTCGTCGACCGTGACCTCCGAGACCGCGACGTCCTCGACCACCGCGTCGTCGACCTCGACCGCGGCGCCCCCCTCGTCCTCCTCGCCCCCCTCGACGGCCCCCGCCTCGAGGACCTCGGGCTCCTCGGCCCACTCGAGGTACGCCCCGCACCCGCCGCAGAACGCCTCGTCGGCCTCGTTGCGGAAGCCGCACTCAACGCAGACCCTCATGTCCCTGCCTCCTCGGTCCCGAGCTCCCTGATCTCGCACGTGTGGGGCACGTGCGCCGGCTTGACCGACGCCACGAGCGCGTCCAGCCGTCGCGGGTCGACGCGCGAGGCGTCGGGCACCCGCAGGACGACCCGCAGCCCCGGCGTCGCACTGCCCGGCAGCTCGCCCCGCGGGCTCATCGAGCCGACGACGCCGCCGGAGTCGTGGACCTCCACGTCCCCGTCGAACGCGAGCCGCACGGCCTCGGCGACCCCGCGGGGCGTGCCGCGCCAGCGGTGCAGGGACGCGGCCGAGCGCACGGCGCCGCGGGTGCGCTCGGTCGACCACGTCTGGTCGTGCTCGATGCCGACCCAGCCTGTGAGCCACAGGAGGAAGTCCTCCGGGGCCAGGTCGGGGTCGACGTAGGCGTGCAGCGAGTCGAGCGTGAGGTAGATCGGGGCGAGCAGGTCGTCGAGCCCGCTCACGTAGCGCGCGAGGAAGTCGTCCTCCGCGAGGATCGCCGGCAGGCGGTCCACCACGGGGACGGGGCTGATGACGCCGGGGGTCTCACCGCGCATCGCGACCGCCGACCCGGACCTGGTGCCGGAAGGAGAAGACGAGCGCGTTGGGGTCGATGTCGATCCGCGGCACCGGCTCGCCGCGCTTGCCCGTGATCGGGTCGGCCGCGAACAGCCGGACGTCCTCGACGAGGTCGGTCCCCGGCAGCCGCTGCAGGACGGCGTAGACCTCGCCGGTCTGCACGGGTCGGCCGAACGGCCAGCCGGTCCCGTCCGGGCCGCCGACGAGCGGGTCGAAGTACCGGTTGAGCGCGCGCAGCGCCTCGAGCTCCAGCAGCGCCGGGGCGGCGCGCAGCGTCGCCGCCAGCCGGGCCACCACGGTGACGCCTTGGTAGGACGGGGGCTCCACGACGATCCGTGCGCCGACCGTCCGGCGCTCCTCGAGCGCCTCGACGATCGCGGCGACCGCCTCCTCCTGCGGCACCATGTCCTCGAACCGGAGCACCCCCTCCTCGTCGGGGACCGCCGACGGCACGAGCAGCACCCGCACGGCGCCCGGCTCGTCGTCGGTGAACGCGCGCACCCGCGCGATCTGGGGAGCCGCGGCCGACGCGATCGCCTCGATGTCCTCGGTCGTGACGGCCCGGTCCCGCACGCGCAGCGTCATCGGCCCCCGCCGGCGCACCTCGGCGACGGTCTCCGCCGCGACGCCCCCGTGCGCGACGCGCCGGTTCTCCACCCGGTCGACGAACGGCACCGGTGTGCGCATGACGCTGATGGCCCCGGCCGCGACGTTCCCCGCCGGTCCGCCGCCCGTGCGGTAGCCGACGAGCCGCAGCGGAGCGCCCTTGGGCGGCACGGCGCCGCAGAGCCGGACGCTGCCGTCGGGCTCCCGGACGGCGGGGGCCAGCTCGACGAGCCCGTTCGCCCGGTCGACGGTGAACACGCCGTCGTCGCCGTCGTGACCGGCGAAGGAGTCGACCTCGTGCCAGGTCTCCCAGCCGTGCCCGGCCGCGACCTCGAGCACGAGCGCCGGACCGGCGACCACGGGCGCGTGCTGCAGCCGGAACACCTGGCCGGGCACACCCTCGGACAGGCCGAGCACCTCGTCCGTCACGGTCCGCGCGTGCACGGCTTGCGTCGTGCCGCCGACGGTCGAGGCGACCGCGCGGTGCAGCGTCGGGCTCGCGGTGTAGGTCGGGTAGCCCTCGTCCGCCTCGACGACCCGGCAGCGCAGCCACCCGGCCCGCACCTGCGCGATGACGCTGGCGGTGTGCGTCGAGGGCAGCAGGAGGACGACGTCGCCCGTCCGGTTGAGCCCGCCGGTGCCGTCCTCGACGACCTCGCACGGCGTCCACGATCCCGTCCACGCCTCCCAGACGAGCGGGGGGTAGCGCGGGTCGACGCCGACCCCCTGGACCTCGCACGCCAGGTGGAGCAGGACGGCGCAGCTCGGGGCGGGGTCGTCGAGCCCGAACAGCAGGGCGTCGCCGATCACCGGCTCGGGCGAGAACGCCGGGACGTGCTGCCCGTCGCGCAGCGCGTCGTCCCGGGACACGGGCGGGCCGGCGTCGTCGCCGCTCGGCTGCGTCATGACGTGGGCGAGCGAGCGCGGCGGGATCGTGAGCGAGCGCGTCGTGGTGAAGACGACGGCGTCGCCGGCGTCGACGCCCGGCGTCGCGAGCTCGAGGCCCGCGGGGACGAGGACGTCCTCCGTCTGCGGAGCCGAGAGCCACGCGACGACCTCGGCGACGGCCGCGGTCGCCGGGTGCAGCCGCACGCCGAGGAGCTGGAGGAACTCCAGGTAGAGCCGGTCGGGGACCCGGTTGAGCCGGTAGAACATCTCGTCCACCATCGACGCGACCGTCTCGATGACGGTGACGCCCGGGTCCGACACGTTGTGGTCGGTCCACTCGGGGCAGCGCTGCTGCACGTAGCGCTTCGCGTCGTCGACCATGTCCTGGAACCGGCGGTCGTCGAGGTTCGGGGTTGGCAGCACGTCAGCCTCCAGCCGGGTCGGGCGTCGCGCGGGATGGCTCCGACGGGATCGTGTAGAACGGGAAGACGAGGTTGCGCGGGTCGTTGGTGCCGCGCACGGTGTAGTGGATCTCGATGAGCAGGACGCCCTCCGTCGCGCGGTCGAGCCGGACGACGACGTCGGCCAGCGTGATTCGGGGCTCCCACCACTCCAGGGCGACGCGCACGGCGTCGGCGATCGCGCCGGCCGTCGTGGCGTCGGCCGGCGCGAAGACGTAGTCGTGGACGCCGCAGCCGAACTCCGGCCGCATGGGCCGCTCGCCCTTCGCGGTGCCGAGGATGAGGTGGATGCTCTCCTCGATCTCGTGCGACTCCCGCGACAGCGCGATCCGTCCCGTGGCGTCCGTGCCGACCGGGTAGGCCCAGCCGGAGCCGATGAACTCCCGTGCCATCTCCTCGTCCTCCTCTCCGTCCCGTCGTTCGTGTCGGTGGTGGGGGCGTCCGCGTGGCCGCGCGCCCGTCGTGCTCGACGTCAGTTGATCTTGACCAGCGACCCCTTGACCGTGAGGATCCCGGACGCCGAGAGCTCGGCCATGCCGTCGGCCTTGAGCTCCAGCGCCGCGGCCTTGGCCGCGATCTTCGCGTCGCCGGCGAGCTCGATCTGCGGCGCCTTGAGCGAGATCTTCTGGTTGCCGGTGATCGAGACGTTCATGCCCTTGACGGAGACGTCCTGGTCGGCGGTGACGTCGGCCTTGCCCTTCGCCTTGACGGTGACGTCGCCGTCGGCCGTGATCGCCACCGGTCCCTTCGAGCTGATCGAGATGCCCTTGCTCGTGTCCTTCGCGATGACGATGGAGTCCTCGTCGCTGCCCTCCGCGTACCTGATCGACAGGCGGATCGACTCCGACCCCTGCTTCTCCACGAGCTGGACGGTCATGCCGCTCTTGCTCACCCACATCGCGGTGGCGGCCTTGATCTGCTCCTTGGTCGCCGGGGTCTTCACCTTCGGGTGGTGCAGCCCGCCGAGCACCCACGGCGCCTCGGCGGCCGACTCCGGCAGCGCGACGACGACGAGGTCGTTGACGTCGGGCACCATCGAGAAGCCGCGCTCGGTGCCGGCGCCCGGCATGACGACGTGCGACCACCACGTCTCGGCGGAGTCGGACAGCGTCGGCAGCTTGAGCCGGACCCGACCGAGGGAGTCGGGGTCCTGGTTGTTCGTGACGACGCCGAGCACGAGGCGCGGCCCGCCACCGCTGCCGCCGGCCCCGCCGACGCGCGGGGCGAGCGCGGCGCCGGCCCCGCCACCGCCGCTGAGGACGCCGCGGGTGGTGCGGTCGGCCCCCGAGGAGACCTGGAACGCCGTCGTGTACCCGGTCTCGCCCGGCTCGAACCGGTGCGTGACGCGGGTGAGGACGTAGCCGCCGTCGAACGGCGCCCCGAGCCCGGCGAGGGTGACCTTGCCCCCGGCGGCGAGCGCCGGGTTGCCGGTGACGACGCCCTCGAGCTCGGCGAACGCCCCACCGACCTCGTCGGCCACGGCATCGGCGAGCGCGGAGGCCTGGGCCTGCGTGCTCGCCTGCGGCGCGTGGACGAGCCGAGGTGAGGACGCGATGGCGGTGGCGAGCTTCGCCGGGGTCTGGTCGATCTTCACGCCGCTGGTCCTCGCCGTCGCCGTGGCGACGGTCGGCTTGTGGTTCGTCGGGTCCCAGCCGCGCACCTCGACCTCCTTCACCTGGTCGGAGGCGGTGACGGCCGCGCGCAGCGAGCGCAGGTTCGCGCCGTACTGCAGCACGGTCGCGTCGGTGCGCGCGGAGGCGCGGGGGCTGCCGGGCGCCGCCGTGGCGGGGTCGGCCAGCGTGAGCCTGGTGCCGGAGACCGAGAACGCGAGCCCCTCGGCGTCGGCGAGCTCGTGCAGGAACGCCCAGTCCGACGTCCCCGCCTGGAGCACGTGCTGGTGCTTGACCTGGCTCGAGACGCTGGCGGTGAGCCCGTGGTCGCCTGCGATCCGCCGCGCGATGTCGGCGACGGTCTGGTCCTGGTACGCCGCGACCCGGCGCTGGCGCAGGAGCCGGTAGGAGCGGTCGTACCCGCGGACGATCGTGAGCGCGCCGAGCGGGCCGATCTCGGCCTCGAGCGTCACGACCTCGCCGTCGAACAGCTCCGTCGCGCCGGGCTCGTTGCTGCGGACGGAGAGCTTGACCGCGGCGCCGACGGCGAGCCCGGACCGAGCGAGCACCGTGCGCTCGCCGTCGGCGAAGTGCAGCTCGAACATGCCGGGCAGGCGGCGCGCCGTCTCGACCAGGGCATAGGTCAGCCTCGTCGCGACGGCGTCGGGCAGCGCCGTGCCGTTGACCTTGACCTCGAGGGTCGCGCTGTAGATCTGGTTCGGCATGGCTAGCCGCCGTCCCGGGACGCGGCGGTCGCCGCGGGGCGATCGGCGCCGTCGCGCCCGTCGCCGGCCGCCTCGTCCTCGCCGCGCAGCGGGAGGAGCAGCCGCAGCCCCGGCGGCAGCCGCGCCGGGTCGTCGACGCCGTTGGCGGCCGCGATGTCCCGCCACCGGCCCGCGTCGCCGTACTCGCGGTAGGCGATCCCCTGGAGCGTGTCGCCCGCGACGACGACGTGCTCGCGGTGCGGCACCAGCGTCCCCGACGTCGGGTTCTGGCGCGGCGGGGTGCTCGGGAACTCCTGCAGCGTCACCGAGACGACCGCCCGGACCGGCAGCCCCGCCGGGGTGAACAGCGTGTACCGCGCCTGGACGGAGCTGACGTACCCGACGAAGCTCGTGATCCCGCCCCACTGGAACTGCACCCAGGGCGGGGAGGTGTTGTCGCTGCCGGCGGTCTTCGGCGTGCAGCAGGCGAACAGCTTCTCGACCTTCGCCACGACCGTTCCGCGTCGCTCGGCCGAGTCGTCGAGGAAGAGCTCCAGCGCGAGCCGCGACGCCTTCGGTCCCTTGTACTGGGGCGGGGAGGCGCTGTCGGCCCTCTGCCCCTCGTTCGTCGTCCAGTCCGCCTCCTTCCCCATGGTGAGCTCCTTGGGGTTGAACTCGAACTCGATCGAGTCGAACTGCCCGCCCGGCTGCGACGAGCCGGCCGGCGGCGGCGAGAACAGCTTGAGGACGGCGGCCTGGCGCGAGCCAGCGGCCGAGGCGGCGGTCGAGGCTCCGGCCAGCCCCGGGGTGGCCATCACGCACCCCCGGTGAAGCCGTGGTGGGCGATCTCGAGCTGCTCGGTCAGGACCTTGGCCGAGTCCTCCTGGAGCTGAGGGCCGGTCCATCGCACGGGGACGACGCCCTGCAGCGACCAGGACGCGACCTGCCGGCCGTCCGTCGTGAACACCGTGATCTGGCAGGTGCGGCGCTGGTAGCCGCTCGCGACCGACGACACCCAGGCCGCGACCTTGGCCGCGTCCTTGCCGAGCGGACGGGTCAGCTTGATGTTCGGGTAGCGCAGCCGGGTGGGGAGCTGGTGGACGAAGTCGTTGTTCCCGCCCTCCTCGCGCGTCTCCATGACGACCTCGACGGCGAGCCCCTCGCACGAGGAGAACAGGCCGAGGTCCTGGCCGTCGACGCTCACGTGGTAGCGGACGCCGACCGCCGTCTCCGTCGTCTCCAGGATCGTCATCGGGTGCTCCTCTCGCAGGTTCTCGGGTGGTCGTGGCTGGTCACGTGGCGGCTGGTCACAGGTCGGCGCGCTGACCGAGGCGCTCGCGGCCGCGCAGCACCTCGTGCCGCAGCTGTCGCATGATCGGGTCGGCCAGGCGCCGGGCCAGCAGGTCGACGTCGAGCGTCCCGGCGTCGCCGGCCGAGGCGGCGGTCGCGCTCGGGTCGGACGTCGTGGACCGCGCGTCGAGCACGGGCTCCGCCGGCGCGACGAGGTCCGCCTCGGCGGCCTCGGCCGGGACAGCCGCCGGGGCCGCCGGAGTCGGTGCCGCGGTGGTCGCCGTCGCCGCGCGGGGGGCGGCGACGGGAAGCTGCGTCGCGGCGATCGCATCGGCCGGGTGGTTCAGGGGCGCCGCGAGCTGGGTGGCGACCGGCAGCGCCGCGGACGACGACGCCGCGCTCGGGGCGCTCGCGGGGATGGACGACGCGGGAGCCGTCTCGGCCACGGCGGACAGGGCGGCGGGATCGGGTGCGGTCCCGGAGTCGAAGAGCCAGTCGACGAACCGGCGCAGGGGGTTGGCCGAGGCGACCGCGGCCTCGGGCGCGCGCTGGACCGGTGGCTGCGCGCCGGGCGCGCGGGAGCTCGGCGGCTGGGCGAGTCGCTGGACTCCGACGGTGGCGGCGGCCGCGTAGGTGGCCGCGCCGGCGGCGGCGCCCGCGGGGCGGGCGGGCTCGCCGGTCGACCGCTGCGCCGCGAGCACGCCGTGCGGGCCGTCCCCGGCGGCCGGCCGCGTCGTCGGGGTGGTCGAGCCGCCGGCCGTCGGCTCGGCGACGACGGGTGGCTGGAGCCGGGCGCGCACGACCTGGCGGACGGGGCGCGCGACCGAGGCGAGGTCCGGCGCGACCGAGCGCTGGAGCGACGTCCCGACCGCACCGAGCGGGGCCGCGAGCGTCGCGACGCCCGCCCGCCCGGAGAGACCGAGGGCCGCCGGGGCGGTCGCACCGCCCGGCCCGGCCGGCTCCGCCGTGCTCGATGGCGAGCCCACGGACGCGGCGGTCCCGGAGGCCGAGCCCCCGGACGCGGCGTTCCCGGACGCCGCGGTCGCGCGCGCCCCGGCGGCGACCGCGAGCTCGACGACGGGGGCCGTCACCGACACGCGGGCCGGGTCGAGCGGGACGACGGTGGCTGCGAGGTGCGGGAGGTCGGGGTCGGGCATGCGCTGGACGCCGGCCGCCGGTGACGTCCTCGGCCCGGTGGGCGCCGCCAGCGCCACGGGCTCGCCAGCGTCGGTGGCGGCGCTCGACGCGGGCGCGGGTGCCTGAGCCGGCGCGGCGCCGACCGCTCCCTCCGGCGTCGGCTGCGCCGTGATCGGCGGGGTGTCCGCCGTCGCCGGAGCCGTCGCGACGGGGAGGTCGCCGAGCGAGGCCGGCGTCCGGACCGGGGCGAGGGTGACGACCGGATCGTCGGCGACGGGCTCGACGACCGCGGTCTGCGTCGTCGGCTCGGCCGGCTCCGGCGTCGGGGTGGCGGGGATCGGCGACACGGCCGGCTCGGCCGGCTCGGCCGACCCGGGGACGGGGCCGACGTCGGGCCCCGAGGCGAGACGCGAGAGCGTGGGCAGATCGCTGCCGGACGCGGGCGCGAGCGGTCCGACGGGGGCGGCGAGGCCGCGCGGCGTCGCGCTCGCCGGGGGCGTGGTCACCGCCCGCTGGACCGGTGTCGGCGCGTCCCGCCGGATCGGGGCGCCGAGACCGAGCCGCCGCCCGCCCTCGGAGGCGAGCGGCGTCGGGAGGCTCGACCCCGCGGTCGTGGGCGCGAGCCCGGCGGCCGGGGCGGAGCCGAGGATCGGGACGCTCGTCCCGGAGTCGTCGCGCACGGCACCGGCCGGGAGGTCGACGCTCGTGGCGCTCGACGTCACCGTTGGGGCGGCGGTCGGCTCGGTCGGCACGGTCTCCGTCGGCGTCGTCGCGCGCTGGGCTGTCACCAGGTCGGGGGCTGGCGGCCGGGCGACCCCGGCCTCGACCGACGGGACGGTCGAGGCCGCGGCGCGTGCCCCGGGGTCGAGGACGGCCTCGACGGCCGGCTCGACCGACGGCGCCGCGGCTGGTCCGGCGGGGGGCTCGGGCCGCAGCGTCGGGACGAGCGGGAGGTCGAGCCGCTCGAGCCGGGGTGCCGGGGCCGCGGGCGCGGGCGCGGGCGCGGCAGCGTCGGGAACGACGGACCGCTGGGCGGCGGCCTCGGCGAGCGTCTCGACGGGGGTGGCCACGGGTCGCTCGGCGTGCGGCTCGGGCGGCGCGGCGACCACGAGCGCGTGCGCGGCCGCGGGCGCGGCAACGGTCGGCAGCGGCGGGAGCGTGCGCGGCCGGGGGGCGCGGGTGAGGTCGGACGCTGCGGGCCGGCTCGGCGCGAGCGTCGCGCGCTGGAGCTGCGGCGGCTGGGCGACGGTCAGGTCCGGCAGCGTCGACGTCGTCCGACCGGTCGGGGGAGCGGTCGGCCCGGTGAGGCCGATGCCGAGCCCGTCGACGACGCCCGTCGGCCCGTCGTCGGCGACGAGGTGCCCCATCGACGTCAGCGTCGTGGGGTCGGCGCGGGTGGCGAGCAGCAAGGGGAAGCCGACCGGGCGCGAGATGCTCGGGGCCGGCGCGACGGTGCGCTGCAGCGGCGGGAGGAACGCCCAGCCGCGCGGGGCGACCCGCGGTGCGACGGGCCCGGGGACGGCATCGACGCCACCGCCGGGGGCGGCCGGCTCGACCGACGCGTCGTCGGCGCGGTCACGGCTCCATGGCCAGCGCACTGCTCACTCCTCCCCGTTGATCCGGCGGTTGAGCGAGGCGATCTGGGCGACGTAGCGGCGCCGCTCGGGGTGCTCCAGGTCGAGGATGTCGGCCAGGGGCCAGTGGAAGTGGAACGCGACGTACGCGACCTCCTCGTAGAGTCTGTCGGCCGCGTACGTCACGATTCCCCCAGGCGCCCACCCGAGATGTCGACGACGAAGTGGTGCTGGCAGCTCGGGCACACGACGGCGGCGTGCGTGTGCCCCTCCGCGTTGATCCGGCGGTACAGGTCCTGCAGGAAGGCCACGTCCGAGGCGAACATCCGCTCGACGACGCTGGCCGAGACCGAGCTCAGCGTCCCGAGCTCCGTGATGACCCGGCTGAGGAGCACCACCGTCGTGAAGGCGGGGTTCTCCTGGACGCGGGCGTCGTAGAGGGGGAGCAGCTCGTCGCGCGCCGTCGCGAGCCGCATGACGCCGCTGCGGTGGAGCACGCCGTCGTCGTCGAGGTAGCCGCGCGGGAGCTGGAACGCGAACTCGGTCCGCAGGGCCGGGGCGCCGCCGCTCCCGGCCCGGGAGAGGTCGGCGGTGGCGGAGGTGATCTCGTCGGCGTCGCCGATGCCCGGCTCCTCCGCTCCGAGCACTCCCGCCACCGCGCGCCTCACTGCGCGAACTCCATCTCGTCCCAGCACATCGTGAACGACTCGGTGAGCGGCTCGGTCGACCCGGCCTTGAGGGACCCGCCGAGCTCGACGTCCTTGATCCAGACGTTCGTGTAGTTGACGCGCTTGATGACCGTGCCGTCGGAGGAGTAGATCGCGACCTCGGCGGTCTTGCGGGCGTCCTGGAGCTTGCCCTCGAAGACCATCTTGAACCAGTCGGTGACCGTGGTGGAGTCGGTGAGACCGCGCTTGACCTTGATCTCGCCCGGCTTGATCCGGCCCATCATCTGGCGCACGATGAACTTGCCGTCGCTCGCCTGCTGCTTGTACTCGATCTTCTCGACCTCGGCCTTGATCCCGCTGACCTCCATGACGTGCGGCACCTGGACGCCGTCGATGGTGACGCTGAAGGAGTAGCCGGCGGCGAGGTCGTACTGGTCGGGGAGTGGCATGGGAGGTTCCTCTCTCGGGTGCGCCGACTACTCGGCGACGAGGCTGGTGCCGCCCGAGAACTGGGCGAGCTGGAAGATGACGAACTCGGCCGGCTTCACCGGCGCGACGCCGATCCGGCAGGTGACCTGCCCCGCGTCGATCGCCTCGGCGGGGTTGGTCTCGCGGTCGCACTGGACGTAGAACGCCTCCGCCGGCTGGGTGCCGAAGAGCGCGCCCTTGCGCCACTCGTTGACGAGGAAGGCGTTGATGGTGCGGCGGATCCGGGCCCACAGCGCGTCGTCGTTCGGCTCGAAGACCACCCACTGGGTGCCGACGAGGATCGACTCCTCGAGGTAGTTGAACAGCCGGCGGACGTTGATGTAGCGCCACGCCGGGTCGGAGGAGAGCGTCCGGGCGCCCCACACGCGGATGCCGCGGCCGGGGAACGCCCGGTTGCAGTTGATGCCGACCGGGTTGAGCAGGTCGTGCTCCGCGCGGGTGATCTGGGTCTTGAGGTCGATCGCCCCGCGGATCACCTCGTTGGCCGGGGCCTTGTGGACGCCGCGCTCGCCGTCGCTGCGCGCCCAGATGCCGGCCATGTGGCCGCTCGGCGGGACGTAGATGTTCGTGGCCGACGCCGGGTCGAACACCTTGATCTCGGGCCAGTAGAGGGTGGCGTACTTGGAGTCGTAGCCGGCCTCGTCGACGCGCCAGTCCTTGATCTGCTGGGCGCTGAGACCGGGCGGCGGGTCGAGGATCGCCATCCGGTCGCCCATGAGCTCGCAGTGCGCGATCATCGCTAGCTGCACGGCCTTGAACGTCTCGCGGTCGATCGCACCCTGCTCGAGCGCGGCGACGAGGTCGGGGACCGAGACCATCGTGATGTCGTCGATCGCTTCGAGGCCGGAGAAGCCGGTGCGGGCCGAGGCGTCGCCGATGTAGTCCTGCGCGCCGAGCTCGGCCGAGCTGGGGGCCGGCTCCTCGACCGGCGGGGTGACGAGCTCCGTCGACCCCTTGTCCGGCTTCATGAGGGCGGCGCTGCCCGCGGCCGTCTCCTCGATGACGACGACCTTCGAGTGCGCGTTGACCTTCGTCGCGACGTTGTTCTCGCCCTTCTTCGTCGTGACGTTGTCGAAGGTCTCGGCCTCCTTGCCGTCGACGGAGATGACGAGCTTGAACTGGTCGTCGGAGGGCGAGTCGCCGCCAGCGTCCGAGACCTCGACGGTGATCTTCTTCGGCTTGCCCGAGGAGTCCTGCGCCGTGATGCGGAGCGCGCCGACCATGGCCTGCGCCGGTCCGGGCGCGATCTGCTTGGCCGCTCGCCCGGAGCCGCCGCCGACCGCCTTGGGCGTCGGCTCGGCCGCGGAACCGATGCGGACCACGTAGCAGTTCGACCCGCCGTTGAGGTAGTACCCGTACACGGCGTGCGCCAGGTAGCTGCCCGGGACGAAGTCCCCGAACGTGTCGACGAACTGGGTCCAGTTGGACACCAGGGTCGGGGTGTTGATCGGGCCCTTCTCGGCCAGACCGACGAAGGCGGCGACGGACGTCCCGACCCCCTCGATCGGGCGTGAGCCGGCCTCCACCTCCTCGACGTAGACACCGGGGGACAGGTACGTCGGCATCGCGAATCCTCCTCGCCGCTGAGCAGTACTGATGGGTGGCACTGATGGGTGGCTCCAGCGTGGTGCGCGGGCCCCGTCGGCGCCGGTCCGGGCGGACGCCCGTGAGGGAAGAAGGACTGCCCGAAAGGGCCGGGTGCCGGGCGTGCGCTGGGCGTGCGCTCGCGGGTGGCTCCACCGGCGTGGCGCTGGTGGAGCCACGCGCGAGATCAGCGATCGCCGTTCGGGCCCGTGAACGCGACGCCGATGACCCGCACGTAGGTGACGCCCCCCGAGCCCTTCGAGCTGTTGCACGAGCGGCAGAGCACCACGAGGTTCTCCGACTGCCCGCTGAACTCGACCCGCTCGCGTTGGGTGGCGTTGTGGCCGTGGGTCTTCCAGTGCACGGCGAGCGACTGAGCGTGGTCGAGCGTTGCGCTGGTGAGGGCGGCATCGTGGGCGGGACGCGAGCCGGTCCCCGGGCAGCGGAAGGTGAGGCCGTCGGGATTGCGCAGCGGCGCGAGCTTGGCCGGCAGGTGGTGGAGGTAGGCGTTGGTCCCGCCGTAGAACACGTTGCGGATCGTCAGACCGTCGTAGGTCTCGCGGAGGTTCTCGCCGTCGATCGTGTACGTCGTCTGGTTCTCGTTGCCCGTCGCCAGCGTGTACGCGGGTCCACCGGCCCGGAGCTGCTCCGCGAGCAGGTCGGCCTTGACACCGAAGCTCGCGGGCCCGTTCCTGCTCCGCGGTCCGGCCCGCCCGGTGTCCCACTGGAGCATGGCGAACCCGTGTTCGGTGACGATCTTCACCACCTTGGCGATCTTCTTCTCCGCGGCGACGAAGACGCGCCGTCCGACGAGGTCGGTGTGGTTGCCCCCGCCGAGCGCCACGGCTGGGGTGTCGCCGTCCTCGCGCTGGACGTGGATGTGGAACCTCCCGCTCGTCTCCTGCAGCGACGCGGCTCGCAGACCGTGCTCGGACGTGAGCCCGGGCAGCGCCGCGCGAACGGTCTCCGGCGTCGCGCCCGGTCGCGCGAGCAGCGCTCGGGCGGTGCGGAGCGCGGGACCGAGGGCGCCGTCGTCCCGCGCACCCGGCCCGCGGGACCGGCCACCACGCGTGAGCCTGCCCATGACGCGCTTGCCGAACCGGACCGCGGTGTCGACGACCTTGTCGATCAGCTTCCCGACCGGGCGCTGCACGGTCTGCAGGATCGACTTGATCTTCGCCGCGATGCCGCCGAGCCCGAGCAGGCTCGCGAACCCGCTGATGATCATCGGGACGGTCCTGGCCATCGTGTTCTCGATGAGCGACGCCACCGCGCCGACGCCGCCCCGCGCGATCGACTCGACGGAGTCCAGCACCGAGCCGACGAAGTCCTTCAGCCGGGCCGCGTTCTCGACGAACCACATGACGGCGTCGTAGATCATCCGGCAGGCCTTGATGAACGCCGCCGCGGGGTTGAGCAGCGAGATCAGCCACGTGACGCCGGCCGTGATGACCTTGGTGACGACGAAGTCCTGGATCTTCTCCACGACCTGCTCGTACAGGTTCGTCACCTTGCCGGCGATCCACTCCCACAGCCCGCCGATGCCCTTGGTCACGAGGAGCTGGATCACCTCGACGCCGCGCTCGACCGCCGCCATCGCGCGCTCGCCGATCCGCTTGACGATCCGGGCGCGCAGGTTCGTCCACGTCGCGCCGATGAGCTGCAGCACGAGCGTGATGACGCCCTTGAGGTCGAGCGTCTCCGGCACCTCGATGCCCGCCTCGGCCAGCGCGCCGAACAGCCACTCCTGCAGCCCGCGCTTGAGGTGCGTGGCGATGTTCCCGACGAACTGCCCGACCCCGGCGCGGATCGCCCCGACGAAGTTGCCGAGGAAGCCGATCGGGTCCTGGATGATCTGGTCGACCGCGCCCGCCGCGCGGGCGAGCACGCCCGTCAGCATGTCCTTCATCTTCAGGATCGTCGTGATGGCGCCGCCGACGGCGTCCCGCGCGCGGTCGATGAGCCCCCGGTTGGCCTCGCGCATGGCCGTGACCCGCTCGTCGACGGCCGCGCTGGCCTCGACGTAGCGCGCGGCCAGGTCGTCGGCGAGCGCGGTGGCCTTCTCGTCGATCGAGGTCTCGAGCTGGGTGAACCCGGTCCCGACCTCGGTCGCCGCCTGCTGCGCGACCTGCCGCTCCTGCGCCGGCCGGGAGGCGACGAACTCCGCGATCTGCGCGCGACCGGCCTGGACCGCGGCGCTCGCGCGGCCGAGCTCGGCCGAGACCGTGTCGGCGATCTGCTCGACGAGGGCCGTCATCCGGGCGGTGTAGAGGGCCCGGGAGCTCTCGATGATCCGGTTCACCTCGGGCGGCGGGCTGGTCAGCTTGTCAGCGATCCAGTCGGTCCAGCCGAGGGCGCCGCCGTACCGCCGGTCGCGGAACGCCGCCATCTCCTGGTCGTGGTGGTTCTGGAACGCCTGAGCGGCTGCCTGCTCGCCCGCGACGAACTGCTGCTCGACGCTGGGACCGATCCCGGCCAGGATCCCCTCCACCGTCGTCCTCGTCGCGTCGAAGATCGCGTGGATCCGTCCGGTGACGCGGGCGCGCATCTGGGCGGTGCGGTCAGCGGCGCCGCCCTGGCTCGTGTGGGCCGCGGCCAGCCCGGTGTCGCGGGCACCGACCATGGCGACGCTCGCCTGGGCGCCGGCCGCCTCGGCGCCCGCCCGGGCGCCCGCGAGCACCGTGGCCTCCTCGGCGCGGACCTCGCCGGGCGCCGTCGCGCTGTGCGCCTCGCCCGCGCGCTTCGCGTCGAGCGCGCCGGTCAGCTCCGGCTCGTTGGACCGGGCGAGCTGCTCCTCCGTGACGTTCGCCAGTGCCATCTGGTCCGAGACGGCGGCCGGACCGGCCGCCAGGTTCGTCTGCTCCGCCGGCAGCGGCCGGGGCACCGCCTCGGCCGCGTGGATCGCGGGCGCCGGGACGACGACGGGGGGCGCCAGCCGCTCCGGCTCCTCGATGGGGACCTGGCTCGTGCTCGGCGCGGCGGTCGTCGCCTCGGCGACGGGCGCCGCCGCCTGCGTCTGGCCGGCGGCGACGGTCTGCCGGACGGAGGTCGCGACGGCGGGGTCGGGGCGTGACTGGGCGTCGGCCTCCTCGAGCGTGCGCGGCTGCTGCTGCGCGATGGCCTGGTGGACGGCCGCGATGAAGGCCGCCCGGTCGAACGGTCGGGGCTCGGCCGCCGCCATGTCGTCCGCCTGGCCGGCCTTGGCGATGGCCTCCCGCTCGCCGCTGGGCGCAGCGGCCGCCCGGACGCCGGCGGCCCCGGCCGCCGCCGGGGCGCCGTGCTGCTTGAGCGTCCGCGCCGCGCCGGCGACCCGTGCCTTGGCGCGGGCCAGGCCGGGGGAGGAGGCTGCCGACCGGGTCGGCGTCGCGGCTCCCGCGACCTCGGTGGCCGCGAGGGCAGGCCCGGCGCTCGACTCGTCCGTCGTAGCGGTGGACGCTCCCTCGGTCGGGCCGGTGGCCGCCGCCGGATCGGCGGGCACCGGCCCCTCCCGGGCCGCGTCCGACGCGGGAGCTGCACCCCCGGGCGCGGCGCCGGCCGACGTCTCGGCCGGTCCGACGGCCGTCACCGGCTGGGCCGCCGTCGGCTCGGTGGTTGCGCTCGCGGGCTCCGCCGGCGTCGAGGCGGACGCCGGTGTCTGCGACGCGACCGCCGGCACCCCGCTCACGGCGCCCGCCGTCGGCGTGCCCGTCGTCGTGGCGCCCTCCTGCGCGGCCGCCGGCCCGACGGCCCCGGCGACCCCGGCCGCGTCGCGCCTCGACGCGGCGGGGGCCGAGGCCGTCGTGGCACGTCCCGCGGCGGCGACCGACCCGACGCCGAGAGGCCCGACGCCGACCGACCCGACGGCGCCGGCTCCGATCGAGGCGCGGGCGCCCGAGGTGCGCACGAGGGTGGCCACCGCGCCGTTCCCGGCGGTCGCCTGGAGCCGCATGAGCGCCACCGGTGGGGTCGGCGCCGGACGGCGCGGGCGCGAGTCGTCGCGCGCGGTCGGACCCGCGCGCGCATCGAGACGGGACCGCGACGCCGCCATGCGTCGAGGGTCGTCGACGCGCGCGTCGGCGAACGGACGGTTCGGGCGCCCGCGAGGGCAGAGGCGGCTGCACCTTCGGGCGTCCCGCGCGGGCCGGTGTCCACGGGAGAGCCGGATCGCCGAGCGCGTCCGGTCCCCGGGTGGACACCGCGGCCACGGCGTCCACCGACGGCCCGGGTGGTGTTCGGCGGCCGGTCGTGGGGTGGCCACGGCGGGGGCGGCCTGACCGCGTGCACGGGTCGACGCCCCTGCGCGGGGCCGGGCTCAGGGACGCTCGACCAGCTCCCAGTAGGGCCCGAACTCCTGCTCGATCGTGAGCCGGCCGAGCTTGCGGAACTCGCGGTGGATGCCCGAGACGACGTGCGACATCCGGAGCACGCCGTCGTCGGCGGCCGCGAGGTAGGCGGCCGTGATCGCGGCCGAGCGGATCGCGCCGCCCGCCATCTCGAACGCCTCGGCGCAGAACGCGAGATCGACGTCCGCCTCCCGCGGGAGCGCCGTGCCGAGCGAGCGGTCCCACAGCGCGAGCCGGTGTCCGACGTCGGGCAGCGGGAAGTCGACCAGCACGTCGAGGCGCCGGGTGAACGCCTCGTCGATGTTCGCCCGCAGGTTGGTCGCGAGGATGCACAGCCCGTCGAACGACTCCAGCCGCTGGAGCAGGTAGGCGCTCTCCAGGTTCGCGTAGCGGTCGTGGGAGTCGCGCACCTCGGTGCGCCGGCCGAACAGCGCGTCCGCCTCGTCGAACAGCAGCACCGCGTTGACCCCGGCGGCGCCGACGAAGATCCGCTCGATGTTCTTCTCGGTCTCGCCGATGTACTTGCTGACGACGGTGGCGAGGTCCACCACGAACAGCTCGAGCCCGAGGTCGGCGGCCACGACCTCGGCCGACATCGTCTTCCCGGTGCCGGAGTCGCCGGCGAACAGCGCGGCGACGCCGATGCCACGCCCGCCCCCTGGGCGCATCCGCCAGTCACCGAGCACCCGCTCGCGGAACCGGGCGCGCAGCGAGATCTCGCGCAGCGACGCGAGGATCGGGGCCGGCAGCACGAGGTCGTCCCAGCCGACGCCCGGCGTCACGCGTCGCGCGAGCCGCTCCAGCGCGGAGCTGTTCTCGGCGAGCGCGCCCTGCCGGACGTGCTCCGGCGTCAGCGCGCCGCGCAGCTGCGAGAGCTGGCGCGCCGTCCGCGCGGCCCTGACCACCTGCTCGGGCCGCAGCCGGAACGGTGCGGCCGCGGCCGTCGCTGCACCCTCGCCGGACCGCCCACCGACCACCGACCCCTCACCCGACCCGTCGCTCACCACGTCGGCGTCGATCCCGAGCGTCCGGTCCCACAGCGCGAGCCGCTCGGCGACGGTGCTCTCGGGCACCTCGAGCCGCAGCGGCGCGACCGAGCTCCACTCCGGGTCCCAGCCGAGCGCCCCGACGGTGACGACGGTGGCGCGCGGGTCGAGCAGTCGGTGCAGCACGGCCGGCCGCTCGGCGAGCTGGTCCAGCCCGCACACGACGAGACCGGCCCCGGTCAGCAGCGCCTCCCGGACGGCGGTGCGGGCGAGCGCGTCGGCGTCGGGGTGCTGGGCGAGCGCCGCTGCGTCGAGCAGGAGCGCGCCGCGACGCAGCCGGCCGAGCGCGTCGAGCGCGAGCAGCCGGCCCGACCCCGTCGCGCCCTCGCGCAGGTGGACCAGCCGCTGCCCGAGGCTGAGCGCGAGGGCGAGCTCGCTGCCGTCGCCCCACTCGACCGGGTCGGGTGCGAGGAGCAGGTCCCGCAGCGCGGCGTCCGGCGTCCGGGAGCCGAGCAGGTGGTCGACCACCCGGTCGGGCACGCGCAGGCACCGCGAGGGGAGCGGCCGGTCCGGCTCGTCGAGGGTGAGGAGACCGCTCTCGATGAGCGGCCCGTGCTGCAGCCGGTGTCGCGCCGACGCCGACGCGATCGGCAGCCCGCACAGCGCGAGCGCCACGGCGGCCGACGGTCGGCGCCGCGTCACGTCGTCGTTGAGGTAGCCGAACAGGAGGTCGAGACGCGGGTCGAGCTCGCCGGCCAGCGCGACGAGGAGGAGCTCGACGTCGAGCGCGTCGAGCCCGAACGTCAGCTCGAGGTCGCGCAGCGGCAGCGCGGGACCGTCCTCGGCGAGCAGCGCGTCCGCCCGGGCCTCGATGTCCGCGACGCGCTCCCGGTCGGGGCCGGCGAGGCCGTCGCCGGCGGCGTCCGGCGCGCCGCGGGCGAGCAGGTGGTCCACCATCGCGTCGTCGACGTAGAGCCCGCGGAACGGGTCGTCCGGGTTGTGGTCGCCGCCACGCCGCGCGGCGACGAGGGCCTCCACCCGCTCCTGGACGGCGAGGAGCCGCTCGAGCAGGTGGGTCGTCCCGGGCGTCACGACGACGTCCGGCGGCGCCCGCGCCGCGCCTGCGCGCCGAGATCGAGCCCGAGACCACGCGCCGCCGTGCCGTCCGTGCCGGCACCGTCCTCGCCGGGGTCGCGGGTGCCCGCGGCGCCATCCGGTGCGTCGACGTCCCGCGCGGAGCCGGCACCCGAGCCCGTGCCGCCGCGGCCGGTGCCGCCCGCGCGGCCGCCCGCGCCGGAACCACCTCGCCCCCCGCGCGCCCCGCCGCTGCTGCCGTCACCGCCACCACCGCGGTCGTCGCCACCACCCGCGGCTGTGCCGTCCCCCGTCGCCGGCGGCGGGACGTGCCGCTGGACGCCGGCGTCGGTGCCGCCGGTCCCGTCGGTCCCCGCCATGTCGAGCAGCAGGCCCTCGCGCACGGGCGGCGCGATGTGGTCGTCGACGGGCACGTCGGCCGGCACGATGACCGCGACGTCGACGGACGGCTTGAGCTCCCCGCCCAGCGCGCTCCAGATGTCGGCGAGCCCGCGGTCCTCCGGCGGCGGGAGCGCGACGAGGAGCGGTGCGCTGATGCCCGAGTCCGCGAGCGCCCCGACCGGCCGGTACCCGGGCAGGGTCGGCAGCCCGAGCAGCCGGACGAGGACCGTGTCGAGCAGCCGGTGCTCGTCCTCCGGCCGCTGCGTCCACGCCGTCACGAGGTAGGAGAGCCGGAACACCGGCGGCGGGGACATCCGCCGGGTGACGAGCCCGTCGTCGCCGCGCAGCTCGATGACCCCGCGGCTGCGCCGGCGCGGGTCCTCGCGCAGGTCGTAGAGGTAGAGGGAGATGGTCGGGGCGTTGCGTCGCGCCGCCCACTCCTTCGTCGGCGCGTCGAGCACGACGTCGACGTCGGACCCGGCCAGCGCCGAGCGCACGGTCTCCTTGAGCAGGTCGTCCACCTGGGGGATCACGGGACCACCCGCCTAGTTCCGGTAGAGGAAGTTGGGGGCCTGGGTCGTGTTCTGCACGACGAGCACGCGCGAGCGCGCGTCGCCCCAGCCCGGCGGCGCGCCCGACGGCGCGGTGAGCGCGAGCAGGTCGCGGTCGTCGAGGAGCCCGTCGTTGAGCGCGAGGACGGTCGTGGCGAACGTCCCGTTGGTAGCGACGGTGACCGCGCCGGGGTTCGACGTGACGCCCCGGCTCCACGCGAGCGAGACCTGCTGACCGGGCGGGAACCAGTACCCCATGACGGTGATCGGCGTCCCCGTCCGCATGACCGAGCTCGCCAGGCGGAGCTGCGCGAGCCGCAGCTCGACGGTGGAGCTCGCCGCGTCGTCGGAGGCGTCGACCCGGACGCTCGCGTCGACGCTGCTGGGCGGGACGGGGGTCGACGTGACGGACGCCGTGAGCGTCGTCGTGGTCGGCGGCGTCACGGGCCCGACGCTCGGCGCGGGCTGCGAGCGCTCCACCGGCGCCGGCGGGGTCACGGGCCCGGTGGCGGCGACGGCGGCGGTGAGCACGACCTGTGCGCCGGCGGCGATGCTGCCGAGCTGGCACCGGTCCGACGCGGCCAGGCACGCGCCCGTGCTCGACCCGCTGGCCGTCGGCACGAGCCCGGCCGGCCAGACGACGTCGAGCGCGGAGCCGGGGGCGGGTGACCCGCCGTGGTTGCGCACGGTGATCCGCACCTCGCCGCTCTGCCCGCCCTGCCACAGCACGGGCAGCGCCGAGTCCGTCACGGCGACCGGCGTCGTGACCTCGATCGTGACGCCGAGGTCGGGCGGTCCCGGCAGGGTCGGGGTCGGGGTGGGAGTCGTCGGCGTCGGCGTCGGGGTGGGGAGGCCGTCGGGCTGCCAGGCCGGGTCGGTCTGGCGCGAGGGGTCGTCGGTCGCCCACCGCACGTCGCTGCCGTCGACCCGCACGGTCGCGATGTCGGTCGACGCGGACAGACCGGCGTGCTGCGCCGTGAACGCGATCCGCTCGCCGTCCGGCGACCACGCGGGCTGGGCGGGGTTGACGAGAGAGCCCCACTGCCGCGCGTCGGCCCGCGACGTCGCGTCGAGCACGACGATGGACTCCCCGGCCTCGACCGTCCCGGCGGCGCCGGTCCCCGTGACCCGGACGATCGCGAGCGAGCCGCGCGCGTCGACGACGGTGCCGCCGCCGGACGCCGCCGGCACCGAGAGGTCGGCGACGACGAGACGGCTGGAGTCGGGCGACCACGCGGGGTGCCGGCCGAGCACCGGTCGCTGGCCGGTGCAGGTCGTCGCGCAGCCGACACCGACGCGGAGCTGGCGCGCCTGACGCGTGGCGACGTCGACCAGGTGGATGCCGAGGTCGACCGGCTCTCCGGCCGGACGGCCGTCGACGCGGCTGAGCGCGATCGTCCTGCCGTCGAGCGACCACGCCGGGTCGAGCTCGCCGATCCCCTCGGTCTCGCTCGCGAGCAGCTCCTCGACGGCGCCGGTCGCGAGCGTCACGACCATCACCCGGCCGGGGCCGTAGCCGGCGGGAGCCGTCGAGGTCTGGGCCTCGCCCTGGGCCAGCGCGGGGTAGCGGACGAAGGCGAGCCGCGTGCCGTCGGGGGAGAAGACGGGGTCGACGTCGCGCGCGCCCGTCTCGGTCTCGTACGCCAGCGGCGACATGACGGGGACGCCGTTCCAGTCGACCACCCCGAGGACGCGCTCGGGCGCGTCCACCTCGCCCTCGCTCTCGACGTAGACGTCCGTCGAGAACGCGAGCAGGTCGCCGTCGCTGCTGTAGGCGGGCTGACGCTCGTCCGGCCACCACAGGTACTCCCACGGCTCGATCAGGACCTCCTGGTCCAGGACCGTGCGGCGCTGGCTGTAGTCGGTGGCGCGCACGTCGTGGATCGCGCCCTGGCTGGAGTTGCTCGTCACCTCGAGCTGGGCCGCCCACTCGACGTCGCCGCCCGGGATCTCGTACGGGCTCCAGGTGCTGAGCCAGGTGGGGTGCGTCCGGCTCGTGAGCGGCTCGGAGGACCCGCGCTCCTGCCACTGGACCACCGCCGCGCCGTTCGGCTCGTTCGCCGTCCGGTCGCGCAGCGCCACCTCGGCCGTCCACGGGCTGCCGAGCGGGGAGTCGGCCGTCGTCGTGAAGGCGAGGTCGCTGCCCTCCTCCCACGTCGCGCTCCCGCTCCACGCCGGCTCGCTGCCCTGGACGCGGGCGCCGGGGTCCGCGGCGTACGGGTCGACCGGGGCGCCGCACCCGCCGCCGTCGACCACGATGTAGGAGTCGCACTGCAGCACGACGATCGACCCGTCCGGCCGGACGGCATCGCTGCGCGCTGCGATCGCGATCGAGTCGACGTAGGAGATCCCGTCGTACCAGGCGATGACGTCGACGGCGGACGGCTGCGTCTCGTCGGCCGGGGTGTCGGTGAGCTGCTGGGCCGCGCCGCCGTCCCCGTCCCGGGAGACCGCCCACAGGTCGCTCGGCTCGCCCGACGCCGTGTTCGACGCGTAGACGATCACGCCGTGCTCGCCGGCCCACGTCGGCCAGGTCTGGTCGCCGGGGCCGCCGGCGACGACGACGATCTCCGGCGGCTGGGTGCACGGGTCGGCGTCGGTGATCGGCGCGACGACGACGTCGAAGTCGCCGCCGCGGTCGGTGGCCCAGGCGACCCACTCGCCGCTCGGGTCGAGGACGGGGTGGCTCTTGCGGGAGTCGTCGCAGGTCAGCCGGACGTCGCCCTGCCAGTTGGCCAGCGTCACGTAGATGTCGCCGTTCGGGAACAGGTTCTCCTCGCCGCCCTCGGTCCAGGCGCCGGAGCTGATCCAGACGGACATGCTGCCGTAGTAGCCGTCCGGCTCGAGGATGCTGGCCTGCTCGGTGATCCGGCCGCCCTGCTGCCCGAGCCAGCCGTAGCCCTCCTCGCCGCGCGTGAGCGACTCGGTCGCGACCGCGGTGCCGTCGTCGGTGAACGCCAGGCGGGGCCGGTCGACGCGCTGGGGCGGCGGCGCCTGGACGTCGATCGTGGTCGAGGCCGTGTCGTTGTCCGGGTCGGCGTCCGGGAACGCGAGCGCGACCGTCGCGGTCACGACGTGCTGCCCGTCGCGCGACGCCGTGACGTCGAGCGTGACCGCGAAGGACCCGCCGGCGGGGAGCGGCGGGACCGCGCAGGTGACGACCGTGCCGCCGCCGTCCGGGTCGGCCGTCGGCCAGCCGCACGCGGCCGACCAGTCAGCGGTGAGGCCGGTCGGGAGGTGGATCGTGAGGGTCGAGGCGGGGGCCGCGCCGCCGACCGGCCGCACCGTCGACGTCACCGTCGTCGCGTCGCCCCGGGTGAGCGTCGACGCCGCGGAGGACACCTCGGCGGCGACGTCGGGCGCCGCCTGCCACGCCGGGTCGCGCTGCTCGGTCCGGTCGTCCGTCACTCGGGTGAGGCCGGAGCCGTCCGTACCCACGGTCCACACGTCGCGGGCGCCGTCGACGTCGGCGCCGACGAACGCGATCCGCGCGCCGTCGGGCGACCACGCCGGCGTGCTGACGGCGGTGAGCCGGCGCCAGGTCGCGTCGACCGCGCCCGCGTCGACCTCGGTGGCGAGGACGGCGGGGCGGGTGAGGAGCTGGATCCGCGTGACCATCTCGCCACCGTCGGCCTCGGGGTCGAGGGTCGCGATCGAGAGCGCACCGCGGCCGTCGTGGACGAGGCCGCCGTACTTCGCGGTGAGCGTCGCGTCCGCGACGACGAGCGCCCGGCCGTCCGGCGACCAGGAGGGGTGGCGCCCGACCAGGGCGATCTGCTCCTCGTGGGGGGCGCAGGTCGCGTCGGGACAGGTGATCGTCCGGGACTGTCCGATCGGGATCGCGGTCCGCGCCGCGACGTCCGCGAGGAAGACGCCGAGGGGGCCCGGCGCCCCGTCGTGGACCTCGGCCTCGGCCGTGAACACGATGCGGGTGCCGTCCGGGGACCAGGCCGGGTCGAGGTTGCCGACCTGGCTCTCCCGCGGGTCGGCCGAGAGCAGCGGCTCGACGAGCATGGTCCGCAGGTCGAGCACCATGATGACGGGCGGCTGGTAGCCGCCCGGTGACAGGGACGGGTACCCGAGCCAGGGGCCGGTGGCCGTGGAGTAGCGCACGAACGCGATCCGGGTCCCGTCGGGCGACCAGACCGGGTCGACGTCGAGGTCCATGAGGTCGTGGGGGTAGGTCAGGGGCGTCGGCGAGGTCCCGTCGGCGGCCGCGACGACGAGCTGACGGCCGTGCCACTCGATCGACGGGTGGCAGTCGCACGTCGCGACCGAGTAGACCATCGTGCGGCCGTCGGGGCTGTAGGCCGGACCGTCCTCGTCCGCTGGCACGTCGACGCCGCTGGGGGAGGGTCGGGTGCCCGAGGTCAGGACACGACGGTCGGTGCCGTCGGACGCGAGCACGTCGTCGACGTTGGCGTCGTCGCCGTCCTGGGACAGCAGGAGGCCGCCGCTGGTGTCGCTCCCGGGGTAGGGCCAGGACGGCAGGCCGGTCGGGTTGCCCTCCGTCACCAGCGGGTCGGCGACCGCGCGCCCCTGGTCCTGGATCTGCGGGTCGGAGTCGGGCGAGGTCACGTGGGCCACCCAGACGTCCCCGTCCGGGCTGCCCGACGTGCTGGTGAAGGCGAGATCCATGACGCCGAACTCGCCGCTCGTGGAGCCCTCCGGGAAGTCGGCCTCGAGCCAGCTCGGCTGGGACCCCTGGATGCGAGCGCGCGCGTCGTCGCGGTAGAGGTCGATCGCCCCGTCGAACGGCCCGTCGGCGCAGGCGAGGTCGGCGCACATGACCAGCCCGAGCGACCCGTCGGGGCGGAACTCGTCGGTCCGGAAGGCGATGGCCGTCCAGGACGACTCGTCGATCCGCGTCGCGGTGATGACGGTGGGCTGCGTCTCGTCGGCCGCCGTGCTCGTGACCTGGTAGGAGGTCGGCTCCGCGCCCGGCCCGTTGTCCTGCGGGTCCGGCACGACGTAGAGGTCGGCCGGGGCGCCCGGGTCGCTCGAGGAGGAGTAGACGAGCTGCATCTCGACGTCGTTCCACGACGGCCAGAGCTGGTCGCCGGGGCCGGTCGCGAGCGGCGTGGTGACGAGGTCGCCTCCGCAGGCGTCGATGCCGTCGTCCGCCCACATCTGGGTCATGACGATGTCGAAGTCGGAGCCGGGCTCGCCGTTCTCGTCGGCGTTGGTCGCGTAGGCGACGCCGTCGTGGGCCGGGTTCACGGCGGGGTGGGACTCGACGGCGGCGTTGCACGTGAGCCGGGCGATCCAGGTCACCTCGTTGTCGTCGATCCCCTGCGCGTAGACGTCGCCGCCAGGGAACACCGGGCCGCCGGTCAGGTCGGCGTTCGAGACGAACGCGACGACGGCCCCGCCCTCCGAGTACCAGCCCCGTTCGACGGCCGGCTGCGTCGAGACGCGGTCGGCGTCGACCCAGGTCGTGCGGTAGTCGGCGAGGTAGCGACGGTCCGGGTCGCGGAAGGGGAAGACGTCGTCGTCCTCGCTCCACGCGTCGTCGACGAACGTGCGCGCGACCTCGACGCCGTCGTCGGCGAAGGCCAGCCGCGGGGCGACGTCGCCCTCGAGGACCGGCAGCCACGGGATGGCCGGCTCGGCGCTCGTGCTCGGGGCGACCACGACGGCGGCGATCGCGAGGCTCGCCCCGAGCGCGACGCAGGACAGCGTCGCCGTCACGGACGTGGGCCGGCGCACGCGCGCACGCTCACGCATCAACGGCGCACGCCTCATCGCCGCACCTCCTCAGCGCTCGTGGGTGTCAGCGTCGCGAGCGTCGATGTCGCGACGGCAGGGCTGCCGGTCACCGGAGCGGGCACCGGGGCTGCCCGAACGGGCAGCGGCCCGGGGTGCCGCCCCCTCGGCCCGGTGTCCCGGCCGAGCCTCGCCCGCACCGCGGGTGCCGGCCGACCGACGCCGGCCGGCGGGTGGCGCGGCTAGATGAGGCCCTCGCGCAGCGCGTACGCGACGGCGTGGGGACGGTTGCGAAGCTGCAGCCGCGTCGTGATGTCGTGCAGCACGTTCTTCACGGTCCGCTCGGAGAAGTTGAGGTTCCGGGCGATCTCGGCGGTGTCGAAGCCGTCGGCGATGAGCCGGAGCACGTCGACCTCCCGCGTCGTGAGCCCCGTGAACGTGAGACCCATCGGACGCAGCACCTGGCGCTGCAGCGAGCCGACCTGGTCCAGGAGGTGGCCGAGCAGGTCGGGCGGGACCGTCCCCTCGCCGTGGCTGGCGCCCCGGATCACCGAGACCAGCCGCTCGGGCGTCGCCTCGGAGCGCCGCACCAGACCGAGCGCCCCGGCCTCGACCGCGGCCACGACGTCGTCGTCGTCACCGAGCCGGCCGCAGACGAGGACCACCTGGACGCCGTGGTTGCGTCGCGCGCTGCGCACCGCCCGCAGCGCCTGCTCGTCCACACGATCGGTCACGACCACCGCGACCTCGGCGTCGTTCGCGTCCGGATCCCTCACGAGCGAGAGCTCCGGACGCGACCGCAGCGCGCTCATCACCCCCGCCAGCGAGATCGGGTCGCTCGCGCTCACCCACACCCGGACCCGGGACGTCAGCGTCCCGGTCGTGCCCGTCGACACGCTCATTGCTCCACCTCACACAGTTGTCCGTCCCGGCTCCCCCCTGCGTGATTCCCGGGCATCCTCGGGTGCCCAGAAGGACAGCATCCTCGGTTGACTGATCGCGCACTCAACAACGGCTCAACGGGCAACCGCGTTGCCCGAACGGCCGTCCCGGCCGCCTCCCGCTCGATCCCGCCGCGTTCCTAGCGTCGGGGCATGACCACGACAGCCACGCTCGATGGCGCGCACGTCCGGCTGGTACCGGGGGAGCAGGCCGTGGTGCCCCTGAGCATCCGCAACGGCGGCACGACGGTCGAGGGGTACCGGATCGAGATCCTCGGGGTCCCGGCCTCGTGGGCGACGGTCGAGCCAGCTCGGATCGACGGCCTCTACCCGGACACCTCGACCACCGCGACGATCACGTTCGCCCCGCCGCGCAGCGCCAGCGTCGCCGCCGGCACCCTCGACTACGGCGTGCGCGTCGTGCCGATCGACGACGCCACCGGCGTCGTGGTCCCGGAGGGGACCGTCGAGGTGCTGCCCTACCTGGAGTCGACGGCCGAGATCCTGCCGCGCACGTCGACCGGGCGGATGGGCGCCAAGCACCAGGTGGCGATCGACAACCGCGGGAACACCCCGGTGAGCGTCACGGTCAAGGGTGCCGACGAGGGCAAGGGCCTGCGGTTCGCCGTCGACCCCGAGTACCTCACCGTCGCGCCGGGGGAGGCCGCGTTCACCACCGTGCGCGTCAAGCCGCCCAAGCGGATCTGGCGGGGCGCCGACACGACGTTCCCGTTCGCCGTGACCGTGGCGCCGGCGAACTCCACCCCCGTCATCCTCGACGCGGCGCACGTGCAGCGGCCGACCCTTCCCCCGTGGTTCCTCAAGGCGCTCCTGGCGCTGCTCGCGCTGCTGCTCCTGCTGGTCGCGCTCTGGTTCCTGCTCGTCAAGCCCGCCGTGTCGGCGGCGGCGAGGGCCGCGGTCGCGGAGGACGTCGCCGCGGCGCAGAGCGCGGCCGAGGACGCCAAGGGAGCCGCGGAGGCCGCGCAGGGTGACGCGGCGGCCGCCGGGCAGGCGGCCGACGCGGCCGCGGCGCAGGGCGAGGCGCAGATCGAGGAGATGTCCGCGCTGCGCGAGGGTCTGCTGCCCGCGACGGAGGTGCTGACGCCGACCGTCGGACGGCTCGAGACCTCGGCCGGCATCGGCGGGTCCGACGCCGACAGCTATGTCGTCCCGTCCGGGCAGACGCTGCGCGTCTACAGCCTGCTGTTCAACAACCCGCAGGGCGACTTCGGGACGGTGACGCTGTCCGTCCTGTCCGACGCCGGCCTCGAGGTGGTGACCGAGCTGGGGCTGGAGAACTTCCGCGACTCCGACTTCCACTTCCAGACGCCGATCGTGGTCCCCGGCGACGCGCAGCTGCGGTTCTCGCTGTCCTGCCGCCAGCCCGGGACGCCGTTCGGGCAGACGCCGCCGCCGACGACGTGCGCCCAGGGGGTCTCGTTCGGCGGGAACCTCGTGCGGCTCGTGCCCGTCGAGCCCGGCGCCGACACCTCCGGTGAGACCGGTGGGTGAGCCCGGTCCGGTGAGGCGGGTCAGGTGGGACGGATGACGAGCGCGGTCGGCGGTCGCGACGAGGTGCGCGACGCCGTGATCGACGAGGTGCGGGGAGCCGGCGCTCCGGCCGGAGCCGCCGGGGCGGGCCGGCCGGCGACCCCCGGGTCGCGCGGGCGGGGCTGAGCCGTGCCGACCGGTCCGTGGCTGCGCGCGGGGGACACCGTCGTCTGCCCGCTGTCGGACGGTCCCAAGCCCCACGTCGGCGGCCCGATCACGCCGGCGGCGTGCGTCATGACGGTGCTGGTCGGCGGCGCGCCGGCCGCCGTGGCCAACGCGACCCCCGGCGGGATCGTGTGCGTCTCGCCGGCGCCGAACGGCATCGCGATGGGCAGCATGACCGTGCTGGTCGGCGGGTTCCCCGCCGCGCGCGTGGGGGACCAGTCGATGCACGGGTCGCCGATCGTGCCCGGGCCGGGGGCGCCGACGGTGATCGTCGGGGGCTAGCGACGCGCGGTCAGCCCTCGTCGGCGTCGATCACCCGCAGCCGGCCCTCGTCCGGGGTCGGCACCTCGAACCCGGCGAGGAAGCCGGTCAGCACGTCCTGGGTGAGCGCGACGTCGTCGGGGCCGGAGTTCGTCCGCGCGGCGATGCGGGTGCGGAGCACGGGCTCCGGCGTGCGCAGGTACCAGACCTCGACCTCCACGGCCCGCGGGTAGGGCAGGCTCCGGTAGTCCTCGCGGCGCCGGCGCGACCAGAACGAGGCGTCGACGACGACGTCGTCGCCCCGCGCCACGGTCGCGAGAAGCCGGTCCTGGAGCTCCTCGTTCAGTCGCGCGAGCCGCTCGTCCGGCAGCGGGTGGTGACGCAGGCCCTGCTCCCACGCGAGCTCGTCGATCGAGAGCCGCACCCAGCCCTCGCGCGCCATGGCCCGAGCCAGGTACGACTTCCCGCTCCCCGCCGGCCCGCACAGCAGGACGACGCGCACCGGCGGTGTGGCGGGGCTGACGGAGCTCATGCTCCAAGTACAGCACCGTTCGGGCGGCGTACGGAGTATCAATCAGGTAGCCTAACTATTATGACCGGGAGCGACGCGCGACGGCGGCTGTCCGCCAACGAGCGCACCGTCGTCGACCTCCTGCTCGCGGACGGCCCGGCCTCGCGGGTCGACCTCGCCGAGCGGATCGGCATGTCCCGCGCCTCGCTCAACGAGCTCGTCGCCCGTCTGGTGGCCTCGGGCGTGGTCGAGCCCGTCGGTGAGGTGGTCTCGACCAGGCGCGGCCCGAACGCCGTGCACTTCCGAGCCGTGACCGAGCTGGCCCTCGCCGCGGGCGTCGAGCTGATGCCGGGGACGGTCCGCGTCGTCGTCGCCGACCTCGCCGGCCGCGCGCTCGCCGACGCCACGACGCTCGACCGGCACGGTGTGGTCGACGCCGTCCGCTCGGTGCTCCGGGATCTCCGTGTCGACGAGCGCGCGCTCGGTCGTGTCGTCGTCGGCATGCCGGGCGTCGTCGGGCCGGACGGCGAGGCGACGTACGTGTGGGGCCACCCCGACTGGCATCCCGAGCCGGTCGCCGAGCTCGCGCGCCGCCTCGGCTGCCCGGTCCAGGTCGAGAACGACGTCAACCTGCTCGCGCTCGCCGAGGGGATGACCGGGAACGCCAGCGACCGCGCGCGCTACACCGTCCTCCACCTCGCCGAGGGCGTCCGCGCCGCGACGATCCTCGACGGCGAGCCGCTGCGCGGTGCCCGCGGGTTCGCCGGCGAGATCGGCCTTGCCGTGCTCCCGGTCGCCTCGCGCGCGGCGACGGGGGCCGCCGGCGACGACCGCGGCGCCGACGACCGCGGCACCGACGCTCCGCTCCGGCTCCAGGACCTCCTTGGCCGCTCCGCGCTGGGGCGGGTCGACGAGCGCGGGGGAGCCGACGCCGTCGCGCGGCGGATCGCCGAGGTGACGAGCCTGATCGCGACGATCCTCGATCCCGAGTGCGTCGTGCTCGGTGGTCCCGTCGGTGCCGCCGGCGGCACCGACCTCGCGAGGCGGGTCCGCGCCGAGCTCGCCTCGCTCGTCCCGATCGACCTCGACGTCCGCCCCACCGGCCTCGGTGCCGACGCCGTCGTGGACGGCGCCGTCGCGATCGCCGCCGCCCGGCTGCGCGACGACGTCTACGGCACCTGACCGTCGGCCCCCCGCACGAACCTCCAGCAGCCTCGACCCCGCCCCTCCCCTCGAACCAGAACGGATCCCCGTGACCGCCTCCGCCCCACCCCTCGCGCCGACCCCGCAGCAGCTCGCCTGGCAGTCGTGGGGGATCGGCCTGTTCGTCCACGTCGGCGTCAACACCTTCCGCGGCGTCGAGTGGAGCGACGGCACCATCCCGCCCGCGGCGTTCGACCCGAGCGACCTCGACGCCCGGGAGTGGGTCGAGGCCGCCCGCGCGATCGGTGCGCGCTACCTCGTCCTGACCGCCAAGCACCACGACGGCTTCTGCCTCTGGCCGACGGCGACGACCGACTACTCCGTCGCCTCCTCGCCGTGGCGGGACGGTCGCGGGGACGTCGTGGCCGAGGTCGCGCGGGCGTGCCGGGAGGCGGGCATCGGTCTCGGCCTCTACCTCTCGCCCTGGGACCGCAACGCGCCCGCCTACGCCGACCCCGACGCGTACGCCGACCTCTACGTCGCGCAGCTCACGGAGCTGTGCACGCGCTACGGACCGCTCGTCGAGCTCTGGTTCGACGGCGCGGGCTCCGAGGGCTACCGCTACGACTGGCGGCGCATCATGGACGTCGCGCGCACCCACCAGCCGGACGCGATGGTCTTCAACATGGGCGACCCGACGATCCGCTGGGTCGGCAACGAGGACGGCCTCGCGACCGACCCGGTCGAGTACGTCGTGACGCACTCGCAGATGAGCAACTACACGGTCGAGACCATCGAGCACGCCGACGCGCTCTACCTCCCGCCCGAGTGCGACGTCTCGCTGCGCCGCGGCTGGTTCTGGCGGGCGGACGACGAGCCCAAGTCGCTCGAGCACCTGCTCGCCATCTACTACCGCTCCGTCGGCCTCGGGGCCAACCTCCTGCTCAACGTGCCGCCCGACGACCGGGGCCGCCTCGACCCCGCCGACCTCGCTCGCGTCGAGGAGCTCGGGGCCGAGCTGCGGCGCCGGTTCGCCGACCCGGTCCGCGTCACGCCGACCGAGTCGGCGACGCACGCCGGCGGCAGCACCTGGCGCGTCGAGGTCCCCGCGGCCCGCGCGTTCGACCACGTGCGGCTCGTCGAGGACCTGCGTGACGGGCAGCGCGTCGTGTCCCACCGCGTGCTCCGCGACGGCGCCGTGATCGCCGAGGGCGGGACGGTGGGCGCCGGCCGGCTCCACATCGTCGCGACGCCCGGCGACGGCGCGCTGGAGATCGAGCTGACCGGCGCCGGCGCCCGGCTCGCCGAGGTCCTGCTGCACGACGTCGGCGACGTGACGCCACCCCGCATCCCCGCCGGCTACACCGCCCCGACCGACTACCCGGAGTCCTGATGACCACCTCCCACGACACCGCCGGGGCGACGACCCTCCGGCTCCCCGACGAGCCGGGCGCGGTGGCGACGACGGAGCTGACGGTCTGGACCCTCGCGCTGCGCGAGGCGCGGCCGAGCCGGTCCGGCGCCCTCCCGCCCGAGCACGTGCTCGCCGCGGCCCGGTCCGGCGTCCCGGCGCGCGCTCCCGGCAACGCGCACGACGCGCTCGTCGCCGCCGGCCTCGTCGAGGACCCGTACCGGAACGACGGGACGGCGGCCGCCGCCTGGATCGGCGAGAGCGACTGGGTGTACCGGACGCGGATCGGGCTCCCCGCCGACCCCGCCGGCGCCGATGCAGCCGCCCTCCGGCACGAGCTGGTGCTCACCCGCGTCGAGACGGTGGCGCGCGTGCTCGTCGACGGCGTCGTCGTCGCCGAGCTCGCGAGCGCCAACCGCACCCACCGGATCGACGTCGGCCCCCACCTGCGCCCGGGCGGCAGCGACCTCGCGATCGAGATCGACTCGGCGGCGCGGGCGATGGACGCGGCGGAGGCGGCCGACCCCGGCGGCCAGCTCCCGTACGACTGGGAGCACCAGTACAACCGCCTGCGAGTGACGGCGTGCAGCGCCGGCTGGGACTGGGCACCGCCGATGATCACGGCCGGGATCGGGCGCGCCGAGCTGGTGTCGTGGCGCGGCGCGCGCCTGCGGACGAGGACGCGCACCGAGGTCGCGGAGGACCTGCGCGAGGGGACGCTCGTCGTCGAGGTCGCGCTCGACGCCGCGACGGGGGACGGCGCGGCGAGCGGATCGGTCGAGGTGCGCCTGGGGGAGCTGACCTGGCGCGCCGACGTCGAGGGCTCGGCCACGCTGCGCCTGCCCGTCGAGCTCACCGACGCCGACCTGTGGTGGCCGCGCGGGTACGGCCGGGCGACGCTGCACGACGTCGGCGTGACGCTGGTCGGCTCGCCGCAGCTGCACGCCGGACGGGTCGGCTTCCGGCACGCGCACCTCGACACGACGCCGGACGAGCACGGCCGCGCGTGCACCGTCGTCGTCAACGGTCGACCGGTGTTCGCCCGCGGGGCGAACTGGATCCCGGACGACCAGCTCGCCGCCCGCGTGACGCCCGAGCGCTATCGCGAGCGCGTCGCGCAGGCCGTCGAGGCGAACATGACGATGCTGCGCGTGTGGGGCGGCGGCCGCTACGAGGACGACCTCTTCTACGACCTCGCGGACGAGGCGGGGCTGCTCGTCTGGCAGGACTTCGCGTTCGCCTGCGCCGCCTACCCCGAGGAGGAGCCGTTGCGCTCCGAGGTGGTCGCCGAGGCCACCGAGCAGGTGCGACGGCTCGCGGCGCACCCGAGCGTCGTCGTCTGGAACGGCGGCAACGAGTGCCTGCTCGGCTGGGAGGACTGGGGCTGGCAGGCGCGCGTCGCCGGCCGCACCTGGGGCGACGGCTACTACCACCACCTGCTCCCGGCGATCGTCGCGGAGCACGCGCCCGGGGTCCCGTACGTCCCGTCCAGCCCGTTCTCCAGCGGCCCCGACGTCGCCGCGAACGTCGACGGCGACGGATCGACCCACCTGTGGGACCAGTGGAACCTGCGGGACCACTCGACCTATCGGGACCAGGTCCCGCGGTTCGCCGCCGAGCTCGGCTACCAGGCGCCCGCCACCTGGGCGACGCTGGCCGGCGCCATCGACGCCTGGCCGGTCGCGCCGACGTCCGCGGCCATGGCGACCCGGCAGCGTCAGCCCACCGGGATGCGCAGCCTTCTCGGTCGTCTGGCCGGCAACGTCCCGGACCCGGCCGCGCTGGAGGCCGACCTCGACGACTGGCTCTGGGCGACCCAGCTCCTCCAGGCCGACGCGATGCGCACGGCAGCCGAGCACCTGCGCGGCCACTGGCCGCGCAGCGCCGGCATGCTCGTGTGGCAGATGAACGACGCCTGGCCCGGCATCTCCTGGTCGATCGTCGACCACGGCGGACGCCGCAAGCCCGTCTGGTACGCGCTGCGCACGGCCTTCGCCCCGCGTGCCCTGTCGATCCAGCCCCGCGAGGGCGCACCGCACGTCGTGCTCGTCAACGACACCGACGACGCGTGGTCGACCGAGGTGCTGGTGCGCCGCGTCCACGTCCATGAAGGCGAGGTCGAGCGGGTCGTGCTCCCGGCGAGCGTCGCCGCGCGCGGCGTCGCGTGGCTGCCGGTCCCGCCAGCGGTCGCCCTCCCGCGGCGACGGCGCGAGGAGATCCTCGTCGCGGACCTGAGCGAGGCCGACGACGCCGCGCCGTCGGGGCCGCCCCACCCCTCGCCCCGTCGCGCCACGGCGCCGCTGTGCCGCCCGGACGGCGTGGCCTGGCCGGACGCGGCGTCCGGCGCGAGCGTCGACGTCGAGCCGGTCGACGGCGGCTGGCTGGTCCGGGTCAGGGCGCGCGTCGTGCTGGCCGACGTCGCGGTGCTCGCCGACCGCGTCGTCCCGGAGGCGGTGGCCGACGACATGCTGCGCACGGTCCTGCCCGGGGAGACGCTCGAGCTGCTCGTCACCGCCTCGAGCGGGTCGGCGTCGGGCACGGTCGACTCCGGCGCCCTCGGCCGCGCGCCCGTGCTGCGCACGCGAAACGATCTCTGGCACCGCTGACGCGAACGGTTGGGAAGGGAGGCGCGGCGACACGCGCCGAACGCGTTCCATCCGTCTCTTCAGCCTCGTAGAGCCGTCAAAATCCTGCTGATGTCGACCCGTCGGAGGGGGTCACCGACCTCGCAGGTCTCAATTAGGCAACTTTCCTTCCAGAACGGATGCGCGATCGCGATCCAGCGGTTAGCGTGAGCGGTACACCCCCCGACGAGGTGGGAGCGACGCATGGACGCGTTGCGAGTGACTGAGAAAGGATCGAGTAGATGACTCGAAGCACAGGACGGCGCAGGGTCGCCACGCTGGTGGCCGCGGCGGCGGGGCTTGCGCTCCTGGCGGCCGGCTGCTCCACCGGCGGGTCGGACGACCCCGGCACGGGCGACGGCACGGGTGGCGAGACCTCCGAGGGCGGGGGAGACGGTGGTGCGGCCGGCGGAGACGGTGCGACGCTGAACATCTGGGCCGGCTCGCAGACGCCGATCAAGGCGAACTTCAACCCGTACATCCCCGGCTTCCTGCACGCGACCCAGGGCCCGGTCTACGAGCCCCTCTTCCTGTTCAACAAGGCAGCGGCCGGCGACCCGGTGCCGATCCTCGGTGAGTCCTACGAGTTCGGCGCCGACGGCACCTCGATGACGATCAAGGTCCGCTCCGGCGTGACCTGGACGGACGGCGAGGACTTCACGGCCGAGGACGTCGTCTACTCGCTCACCAACGCGGTCGCGAAGGCGAGCTACCTCGACTCCGCGACGGCGACCGACGACACCACGGTCGAGCTCAAGTTCAACGCCCCGGCGTTCACGAACGAGTCCGCCATCCTCCAGACGACGATCCTCCCGGAGCACATCTGGAAGGACAAGACGGAGGAGGAGCTCATGTCCTGGGTCAACGAGACCCCGGTCGGCACGGGCCCGTACATCGTCGACAAGGTCTCGGACGCGTCCTACACGCTGCACGCGAACGAGGACTACTGGGGCGGGGCTCCGGCGGTGAAGAACCTCCGCTACCTCGGCATCGACGCTAACGCCTCGGCCGAGGACCTGCTCAAGGCCGGTCAGATCGACTGGACGGCCATGTTCGTGCCGGACCCGGACAGCGTCGACATGGGCTACGTCAACACGCCGATCGACCCGACGGTCCTCTACACGTGCTCCAACGCCGACCTCGGCTGCACGGGCGCGCAGACGGACGTCGCCGTCCGCCAGGCGCTCGACGCCGCCATCGACCGCGGTGTCATCAAGGACAAGGCCTTCGTCGGCCTGACCAAGGAGATCTCGCCGACGTTCGCGCTCCTCGGCCGTGACGACGCGTGGATCGCGGACGGCATGCCGAAGGAGGCGTCGCAGAGCGCCGACGCGGCCAAGGCCGCGTCGATCCTCGAGGCCGCCGGCTACACCAAGGGCAGCGACGGCATCTACGAGAAGGACGGCCAGCGCGTCTCCATGAAGCTGACCTCCGTCGACGGCTGGAGCGACTACAACGACGCCGCCAAGCTGATCGAGGAGCAGGCCAAGGCCGCCGGCATGGAGGTCATCGCCTCGACCGTCTCGTGGAACGAGTTCTCCGACGGCCGCCAGTCCGGCAACTTCGAGCTCATCGTCGGCGGCATGATCGGCACGCCGGTCGCCGACCCGTTCCAGATCTACCGCGACTGGTTCACCACCGACATGACGAACCCCGTCGGCGAGATGCTCGACGCCGGCGCCTGGGGCATCTCCCGGTACTCCAACGCCGAGGTCGACGCCGCGGTGCTCGCCGCGTCGCAGACGAACGACGACGCGGAGCGCCTCGCGCAGTACGCGATCATCCAGGAGCACATCGTCAACGACCTGCCGTACATCCCGGTCGTCGTGAACGCCACCCAGACGTTCTTCAACGACAAGGACTTCACGGGCTGGCCGACCGAGGACGACCTCTACGCCTTCCCGCCGGCGTGGGGCTCCAACTCGGCCGGGTACATCCTGTCCAAGCTCCAGCCGGTCGGCTGAGGCGACGAGGCCCCGGGCTCGCCCTGGACGGCGACCCGGGGCCTCGCCCTGGACGGTGGAGCCCCGAACGGCTCCGGAAGCGGGTGGGCGTGAGGCCGTTGCCGCACGCTCACCCGCTTCACCATGATGTGATCCACCACCCGCAAGGTTCGAGGAGGAACCGCTATGGACAGGGGTGACACGTGAAGTTCTACGCGCGACGGCTCGCGTTCTACGTCATCACGCTCTGGGCTGCCATCTCGCTCAACTTCTTCATCCCCCGCCTGCTGCCGGGCAACCCGGCCGACATCATCCTCGCGAAGATGGCGCGCAACGGGGAGATCCCACCCGGCGTCGAGAAGACCGTCCGGCTGCTGCTCGGTGCCGAGTCCGACCAGTCGATGTGGGAGCAGTACCTGCAGTACTGGGGGAACCTCTTCCGGGGCAACCTCGGCGTCTCGGTCACGAAGTACCCCACGCCCGTCACGGAGCTGATCGGTCAGGCGCTGCCCTGGACCATCGGGCTCGTCGGGCTCGCGACGATCATCTCGGTCCTCATCGGCGTCGGTCTCGGCGCCTGGGCCGGCTGGAAGCGCGGGACCTGGGTGGACAACCTCGTCCCCGGCTCGACGCTCCTGCAGTCGCTGCCCTACTTCTGGGTCGCCCTCCTGCTCGCCTACCTGTTCTCCGTGCAGTGGCAGATCCTGCCGCGCATCGGCGCGTACGACGTGTTCACGTTCGACGAGCCGGAGCAGAGCTGGGCGTTCGTCCTGTCCGTCCTCAAGCACGGGACGCTGCCGGCGCTCACGATCGTCATCTCGGCGTTCGGCGGCTGGATGCTCGGGATGCGCAACATGATGGTCTCGACGCTGGCCGAGGACTACATCACGACCGCCGAAGCCAAGGGCCTGCGCCCGCGGCGCATCTTCATGACCTACGCCGTGCGCAACGCCGCCCTGCCGTCGATCGCCGGCTTCGGCGTCGCGCTCGGGTTCGTCGTGGCCGGCTCGATCGTCATGGAGCAGGTCTTCACCTATCCCGGCATCGGGAAGCTCATGATCACCGCGGTCCAGGGCAACGACTACCCGCTCATGCAGGGGGTGTTCCTCGTCATCACCATCGCGGTGCTGTCGGCGAACCTGCTCATGGACCTGGTGTACGGATTCATCGACCCGAGAGCGAGGACCCGTGGCTGACATGGACGACATCCAGCCGTCGCCGACGGCCGAGCACGAGGCCGACCTGGCCCCGGCCGCCGATCTCGGCACGATGGGGACGCAGCTCGTCGACAAGGAGAGCCTTGCCGCGCGCGAGGCGATCAACCCGGCCGTCGCCGCCGGCGGTGCGGCGGCGCCCGGCGCGCCGAGCCGGAAGGGGTGGCGGGGCGCGCAGCTCATGCCGCGGATCACGCCGAAGCTGATCGTCGGGCTCGTGCTCGTCGTCGGCATCGTCGCGTTCGCGCTCATCGCGCCGCTGTTCACCCAGGACCCGAAGTTCTCCGGCAACCCCGCCTTCGAGCCGCCGAACGGCGACCACATCCTCGGCACGACGAAGCTCGGCTACGACGTGTTCGCGCAGCTCGCGTACGGCGCCAAGGGCTCGCTCCAGGTCGGCCTCATCGCCGGTCTCATCGCGCTCTCGCTCTCCATCGTCTTCGGTATCGTCGCCGGCTACGTCGGCGGCTTCACCGACGAGGCGCTCTCGCTCGTCACGAACGTCATGCTCGTGATCCCCGGCCTGCCGCTCATGATCGTCATCGCCTCCTACGCGCAGCAGCGCTCGATGCTGCTGGTCGCGCTCATCCTCGGGGTGACCGGCTGGGCCGGAGCGGCCGTCGTGCTGCGCTCCCAGGCGCGCTCGCTGCGCTCGCGGGACTACGTCGCGGCGTCGAAGGTCGCGGGGGAGAAGTCCTTCCGCATCATCGCCGTCGAGATCCTGCCGAACCTGCTGCCGCTCCTCGCGGCGCAGTTCATCGCCGCGGTCGTTCTCGCGATCCTCGGTGAGGCGGGTCTGTCCTACCTCGGCCTCGGCCCGAACGGCGTCATCACCTGGGGCACGATGCTCAACGAGGCGCAGACGGGCAACGCGCTGTCCGCCGGCGCGTGGTGGTGGTTCATCCCGCCCGGCCTCATGATCTCCGCGTTCGGCTGCGGTCTCTCGCTCATCAACTTCTCGATCGACGAGATCATCAACCCGAAGCTCAGGAGCGTCCCCGCGGCCGCGCGCAGCGTGCGCAAGGCCAAGAAGAACAAGCCGCTGCCGACGGCGTCGTCGTCCCGGACGGCCGCCGCCCCGACCGGAACGGCCAGGTGAGGACATGACGACCGACGCCATCACGCCCACCCGCCCGCTCAGCTCGGCCGACCACGAGCGCTATCTGGCGGAGCAGTCGCCGGTGCTCACGGCGACCGACGTCTCCATCGACTACGAGGTCACCCCTGTGGTCCACGCCGTCAAGAACGTCGACCTCGTCGTCAACCGCGGCGAGATCCTCGGCCTGGCCGGGGAGTCCGGCTGCGGCAAGACGACGCTGGCCTACGGCATCAACCGGCTGCTCAAGCCGCCGGCGCTGCTCACCTCCGGGTCGATCGCCTTCCACGACGCCGACGGCACGGACGTCGACGTCGTCGCGCTCGACGGCGACGGCCTGCGCCGGTTCCGCTGGGACAAGATCTCGATGGTCTTCCAGGGGGCGATGAACTCGCTCAACCCGGTGATCTCGGTCCGGGCGCAGCTCTACGACGTGTTCGCCACCCACCGGCCCGGCATGTCGAAGGCCGAGCGGGAGGCGCGCTGCGTCGAGCTGTTCGAGCTCGTCGGGGTCGACCCGTCGCGGCTCGGTGCCTACGCCCACGAGCTGTCCGGCGGGATGCGCCAGCGCGTCATGATCGCCATGGCGCTCGCGCTCAGCCCGCAGCTCATGATCATGGACGAGCCGACGACGGCCCTCGACGTCGTCGTCCAGCGCGGGATCCTGCGCGAGATCATGCGCCTGCGCGAGCAGCTCCAGTTCGCGGTCGTGTTCATCACGCACGACCTGCCGCTGCTGCTGGAGATCTCCGACCGGATCGCCGTCATGCTCCGGGGCGAGATCGTCGAGGTCGACGTGGCCGAGAACATCCTCCACCGCCCGCAGCACCCGTACACGCAGCGGCTGCTCAGCTCGTTCCCGAGCCTCACGGGCGACCGCGGTTCATTCGTCCGAGAGGGAACGGGGGTGTCGCAGTGACCGGAACGCTCGAGGTCCGTGACCTCACGAAGGTCTACAAGGTCCGCAAGGGTGTCCGCACGGAGAAGCTCACCGCGGCGAACCACGTGAGCTTCACGCTGGAGCAGGGCAAGACGATCGCGCTGGTCGGCGAGTCCGGCTCGGGCAAGTCGACCGTCGCGAAGATGCTCGCGAAGCTCGAGACGCCGACGTCGGGGGAGATCCTGCTCGACGGGCACCCGGTCCCGACCGGCTCCCGCGGGATCGAGGACTACCGGCGCCAGCTCCAGATGGTGTTCCAGGACCCGTTCGCCTCGCTCAACCCGTTCCACTCGGTCGCGCACCACCTGGAGCGGCCGCTGCGGATCCATCGCCGGGGCCGGAACCGGGCGGAGATCGACGCCGAGGTGCACCGCCTGCTGGACCGGGTGCGGCTCACGCCGACCGAGGTGTTCGCCGAGAAGAAGCCGCACGAGATGTCGGGCGGCCAGCGGCAGCGCGTCGCGATCGCCCGGGCGCTCGCGCCCGGGGCACGGTTCCTCATCGCTGACGAGCCGGTCTCGATGCTCGACGTGTCGATCCGGCTCGGCGTGCTCAACCTGCTGGCGCAGCTCCAGCGGGAGGAGAACCTCGGCGTCCTCTACATCACGCACGACCTCGCGACCGCGCGGCACTTCTCCGACGAGATCCTCGTGATGTTCCGCGGCAACGTCGTGGAGCGGGGTCCGTCGGACGAGGTCATCCTCAACCCGCAGCACGACTACACCAAGCTGCTGCTGGCCGCCGCGCCGAACCCGGAGAACCAGGGCAACCTGCGCGACTCGGTCCGGGCGGAGCTGGCCGAGCTCGCCGCCGGCGGTGGCGCGGCGGAGCGCGACCGGTTCGGCACCGCCGACCTGGCGCGCAAGGTGACCGGTCGGGACTGATCCCGCCGGGAGACCGGACGCCCCGGGGCGCGCCACCGCGAGGTGGTACACCCCGGGGCGTCCGTCGTCCCGCGCTCCGACGACCTCAGCGGTCGCTGGGCCCCGCGGTCAGAGGTCGGCGCTGACCTCGTCCAGCAGCGCCGAGCGGACGGACGCGAGCAGCAGCAGCCGGGCGCCCAGCAGGGGCGCGCGGCCGCGCACGCGCGTGCTCGACACGTCCAGCGTCCAGCCCGTGCTCGGCCGGACCCGCTCGTTGACCAGGCGGGCCAGCAGCTCCCCGCCGGCGACGGCGGTCGGGCCGGCGAGCACGAGCCGCACGGGATCGAGCAGGAAGAGCGTCGGCATCGCCATGAGCGCGATCCGGTCGGCGATGACGTCGAGGACGCCGCCGACGGTCTCCTCGTCGACGTCGGGCAGGACCGGGGCGGACGGGTCGGCGGAGGCCGGCTCCGCGCCGGGGCCGGCGGCGTCGCCCGCGGGACCCGGCTGACCGGTCGCGTCGACGGCGTCGCCCGGGTGGGCCTCGCCCGCGGCGCCGGTGTCCTCGTCCCGGTCGCCGGCCTCGGCCGCCCGGATCAGCGCGCCGAGCTCGGTGAGGGCCCCGTCGAGGTTCTCCGCGTCGAGACCGATCCCGGCCTCCCGCAGGATCCGTCGCACGGCGAGCCCGCCGAGGAGGTCCTGCATGTCGTGCGCGCCGTGCCCCTCGGGCCCGCTCGGCGCCGGCAGGTAGCCGATCTCGCCGGAGCGGCCGTGGCGACCGGGGACGATCGCGCCGTTCGCCACGTTGACGAGACCGAGCCCGTTGCCCAGCCACAGCAGGCAGATGTCCTCGGGCTCGTCCGCCTCGGCCAGCTCGGCGATGGTCGCCAGCTTGACGTCGCGCTCGAGCGTCACGGTCGCGCCGATCGTGTGCTCGAGCAGCGTGCGCAGCCCCGACACCGGCCACGGCGCGAGCGCCTCGGCGCCCCACAGGACGTCGATCTCGGGGTTGACGGAGCCCGGGATCGAGATGAGCAGGTGGCGCACCAGGGCGGCGTCGCGCCCAGCGGCGGCCGCGGCCCCGTCGATCGCGGCGCGGATCTCCGCGACGGCGGTCGCGGCGCCGTGGTCGAGCGGCTCGCCGTCCGGCCCGGCCTCGCCCTCGGGCAGCACCAGCTCGTGCTCGCGGGCGTCGCCGCGCAGGAACCGGTGGACGGGGTACTCGGTGCCGGTGACGTCCACGAGCGTCGCGTTGACGCTGGTCCGGGTGACCTCGATCGCGACGCCGACGTGGCGCGCGTCGTTGGCCGCATACCCGGCGGCGCTCGGTCCGCGGCGGCTGGGGACGGGGCCGACGTCGACGACGAGGCCCGCGTTCAGCAGGCGCGCCATGACCTGGGACGCGGTCGGCTTCGACAGGCCGGTGACCTGGTGGACGAGGTTGCGCGTCGCGATCCCGCGTTCGACGATGATCGAGAGCGCCGCGCGGTCGTTGACCGTGCCGAGCCACGCCGGCGTGCCGGGCGCTGCGGCACCGGACGGTGGCGGGATGGGCGCGGCGAGCCCGGCGACCGTCCCGCCGGGCGCGGTCAGCGTCGCCAGCGAGGTCGAGGGCGCGACGACCGGGGTTGCCGCGGCCGCTGAACCCGGCACAATGGGGCTCGAGTCGGGTCGCGACGCCTTCGTGCTCACGATCGCACTCCCTCCGGTCCGGGTGGTGCCCACCCTACCGGAAAGAATCCTTTTAGTGACGCGCGTCTCACCGCGGAGACGACGCGACCCGCGGGTCACCCCGTCAGGAGGCTCGCCGCGGGCCGTGTCGCATCGATCGCCCGTCGCCCGGTGCTGACCCGGGCGGGCCGGACCTAGAACACGGCGCGACCGCCCGTGACGCCGAGCACCGTGCCGCTGACGTACGACGCCTCGTCGGAGGCGAGGAACACGAACGCTGCGGCCACCTCGACCGGCTGTCCCGGCCGGCCGAGCGGGGTGTCGGTGCCGAAGCCCTCCACCTTGTCCCCGTCGAAGGTCGAGGGGATGAGCGGCGTCCAGATCGGCCCGGGCGCCACGGCGTTGACCCGGATGCCGCGCGGGCCGAGCTCGGAGGCCAGGTTGACCATGAGGTTGTTGAGCGCGGCCTTGGTCGCGGCGTAGTCCAGGAGGACCTCGCTCGGCTGGAACGCCTGGATCGAGGTCGTGAAGACGATGCTCGACCCCGGCGCGAGGTGCGGGACGGCCGCCTTGACCAGCCAGAACGTGCCGAAGAAGTTCGTCGCGAAGACCTGCTCGAGCTGCGCGGCCGAGAACTCCTCGATGCCGCCCTTCGTCCCCATCTGGTAGCCGGCGTTGGAGACGACGACGTCGAGCCCGCCCAGCCCCTCGACCGTGAGCTCGACGAGGCGCTGGTTCGCCTCCTCCGTGCGCTGGTCGGTCGGCAGCAGGAGGCAGCGCCGCCCGGTCTCCTCGATGATCTCGCGGACCTCGTCGGCATCGGCCATCTCCGCCGGGAGGAACGCGATCGCGACGTCGGCGCCCTCGCGGGCGTACGCGATGGCGGTGGCGCGGCCGATGCCGGAGTCGCCGCCCGTGATGAGCGCGCGCTTGCCGGCGAGTCGGCCGAGGCCCTTCCACGACGTCTCGCCGTGGTCCGGCGTCGGCGTCATCCCGTCGGTGTGGCCGGGCCACTCCTGGGCCTGCGCCTCGACGTGCGTCGGGTAGGTCGGCTGGTCGGTCATGGTGATCTCCTTGTGGCGAGGGGATGGACAGGTCGTCGCCGGCCGAGGCCGACGGCTGGTGGGGCGCTCCGGGTCATCCGGTGCGGCCCGTCGTGGCGATCCCGTCGATGAACGCGCGCTGTCCGAGGGCGAAGAGCACGAGCATCGGGAGTGTCACGAACAGTGAGGCGGCCATGACGTACTGGTAGTCGCCGTGGCCACCGGCGGTGGGGGAGTACTTCGTCATCGCGTACGCGATCCCGAGCGGCGCCGTGAAGTCCTCGGGCCGCCCCGCGTTGAGGTAGATGAGCGCGCCCTGCAGGTTGTTCCAGCTCGCCTGGAACTCGAACAGGAGCACGATGACGAAGGACGGGATCGCGAGCGGCATCGCGATCCGGGTGAACAGGCGCAGGTTGCTGGCGCCGTCGATCCGGGCCGCCTCGAACAAGTCCCGCGGCAGGCCGAGGAAGAACTGCCGCTGCAGGAAGATGTAGAACGCCGAGCCGAAGAGGTTGGCCCCGAACAGCGGCACCCACGTGCCCACGAGCCCGAGCTCGCGCCAGATGAGGTACACCGGCACCATCGTGACGGCGCCGGGCAGCATCATGGTCGCGAGGACGAGGCCGAACAGCACGCCTCGGCCGCGGAACCGGAAGTAGGCGAACCCGAACGCCACGAGCGAGCTCGAGACGGCGACGGTGACGGCCGCCAGCGTCGCGATGGCGAGGCTCGTGAACAGCCAGGACGCCAGCGGCAGCTCCTGCCACACCCTGGCGACGTTCCCCCACGCGACCGTCGAGGGCAGGAGCGAGTTGTCGAACACCTCGCCGCGGGTCTTGAGGCTCGCGGAGACCAGCCAGACCAGCGGGTAGAGGAACACGACCGAGACCCCGGCGAGCAGCACCCAGAGCACGGCCCGTCCCAGCCGCGTCCGCGGTGGGTGGTCGACGCGCAGGTGCCCCGTCGGGGGTGCGTGGTCCGTCGTGGTCGCGGCGTCGCGCTCGACGACGACCGTGGCGGCGGCCGCGCGCGCGGTCGCGTCCGTTGCGGCGGTCATCGCTGGTCCCCCTCGTAGAAGACGAATCGGTTGCCGAGGCGTACCTGGACGAGGGTCACCAGCATGATGACGACGAACATCACCCACGCCATCGCCGCCGCGAACCCCAGGTCGAACTGGCGGAACGCCTTCTGGAACAGGTAGATCGCGTAGAACAGCGACGCCTCGGGCGACGCGTTCGTGTTGTCCCGCCAGAACAGCAGGTAGGCGGAGTCGAAGATCTGGAACGCCGCGATGGTCAGGACGATGACGTTGAAGAACAGCGCCCCGGAGATCATCGGCAACGTGATCGAGAAGAACGTCCGCGCGCCGCCGGCACCGTCGAGCGCGCTCGCCTCGTACAGCTCGTGCGGCACGTTGTGGAGGGCGGCGAGGAAGATGACCATCGTGCCGCTGACCGCCCACAGCGTCATGAGGACGATCGACGGCTTCACCCACGCCGGGTCGACGAGCCACTGCGGGCCCTGGATCCCGATCGCGCGCAGGGCCCGGTTGATAGCGCCCGTGTTCCCGTTGAGCAGGAGGAAGAACATCGCCGCGGTCGCGACGGCCGGGGTCATCTTCGGCAGGTAGAACAGCGTACGGAAGAAGCCGCCGCCACGCGGCGCCCGGGAGAGCAGGAGCGCGAGGCACAGCGCCACGACGATCTCGAGCGGCACGGCGAGCACGGCGTAGAACAGCGTGTTGCCGAGCGACGTCGCGACCTTGGGGTCGGCCAGCAGGTCGCGGAAGTTGTTCGCCCCCGTGACCGACACCGTGTTGGTCACGATGTCGTACCTGCCGAACGCCAGCACGAGGCTGAAGATCATCGCGCCGGCCGTGAAGATGGCGAAGCCGACCAGCCAGGGGGAGATGAAGAGCCACCCGGCGCGGGCCTCGCTCCGGGCGAGCGGGCTGGCGCGGCGGGTGTGCGCCAGGGTCGGGGTCGTCATGTCTCAGCCCTGCTTCGTGACGCTCTCGTAGGCCCGCTCGGCCGCCTTCTGCGCGTCGCCGAGCGCCTGCTCGATCGACTTGTCGCCGAGCAGGGCCGCCGTGATCGCGTTGTTCAGCTCGTCCTGCACGTCCTGGCCGGCGGGCGAGGCACCGAAGGTCCTGCCGTAGTCGAGCACGTCGTAGTAGGTCGCGATGACCTGGTCGAAGCCGTCGTCGCCGCTCGGCACGACGTACTTGTCGCGGATGGCCGCGTCGGCCTCCGGCGAGCCCGTCATGATGCCCGTGTTGATCCCGCCGTCGGCCTCGCGGCTCGCGGCACGCGCGGCTCCAGCCGCCTCCCAGGCGTCCATCGAGGTCAGCTCGATCATCCAGGCGCATGCCGCCGCCGGGTTCGATGCGCCGGCGGGGATGACGAAGCCGGTCCCGCCGGCGACGGAGAACGGGTTGCCGTCGGCGTCGCGGAACGGGACGGCCTCAAGCTCGACCTGTCCGACGTAGGGGGAGAGCACGTTCGGGTACCACTGCGCGTTGACCTGGGCTCCGACCTGGTCGGTGACGTACTGGTTGCCGTCCCCGAAGGAGTCGAAGGAGTCGGTGAGGCTCTTGACGGCCGCGTAGCCCCCCTGCGCGTCGATGATCTCCTTGAGCAGCTCGACGCCGGCGACGTTCGAGGGGTCGTCCAGCGTCGGCCGCCCGTCGTCGTCGATGAGCTGGCCGCCCGAGCCGAGGATCCACAGCGGGGCCTGCCCGACTGGGTTGGGGTCGAGCCCGAGCGTCACGGGGACGCCGCCGCTCTCGGCGTACATCGCCTCGATCGCCGCCATCAGCGTGTCGGGGTCGGAGGTGTCGATCTGGTCGGCGGTGACGCCGGCGGCAGCCATGACGCGCGTGTTCAGCAGGATCGCGGGCGGCTGGTAGAACTGCGGGACCGCCCAGACGTGGTCGTTCCAGCGCACGTCGTCGACGACGGCCGGGTACCACCACTCGTCGGGCGTCACGTCGTGGGCGGTGAAGCACTGGTCGAGCGGCTGGATGAGGCCCTGCGCGGCGTACGTCGGGATGACCCGGCGGTCCATCTGGACGACGTCCGGCACGTCGCTGCTGGCCATCCGGGTGGTGAACTTCTGGGAGTCGAAGGCGGTCGCGTCGAGATCGATCGTGACGTCGGGCAGCGCCGCCTCAGCCTGGTCGAGCCGGGCCTGTCCGACGTCGTCGGCGTTGTCGAAGGCCCAGGCGTGCAGGTCCCCGGACGGCTCACCGGTGAAGTCGGCCTCACCCGCGCTCCCGCCGCCGGCGTTGCCGCACGCGGCGGCGGCGCCGGTGAGCGCGAGGACCGCTCCGACGGCCGCGGCTCGGCGACCGGGACCCCGGGGGCGGCGGCTCGGGGCAGCCGTGCTGCTCGGGGTGCTCGGAGCGGGAGGGATGGCCCGGGTGCTGCTCCTGCGCATGGTGACTCCTTCGACATCGTGTGTGCCATGTGGTGCCCCCCGGCTGGTACTGAGCTGCGGCCGACGGGCGCACGGCCGACGGCCGCGGCGGTCATCCGGCGGTGGCCATCACTCCGCTCCCGGGATCGCCCCGGTGGTCGACGACGACCCCGGGCGTCTCGGAGACCTCGGGGCCGGGCCACGACACGAGCCGTCGGCCCGCGCGCCACGCCGCGGTGAGGTGCCGCTCCAGCGCGGCCGCGGACCGGATCGCGAGCTGCGCGCCAGCGAACGCCATCGGGGTGAGGTCGGGGTGCTCGCGCAGGACCGACTCGGTGAGCGCGAGGCACGGCAGCGTCGAGCTCTGCTCGAGCAGGTCGACCCAGGCGGCGGCCGTGTCCGCGCCGAAGCCGTGCGCCCGGATGGCCGCCGCCCCGGGGAACCGCCCGGCCGCGACGAGCGCCTGCGACGCGGTGAGCCAGCCGAGCGCGGCCCCGCCCAGCGCGCCGTCCTCGACGAGCAGGGTGAGCGTGAGGCGGCGCAGCAGCGCCGGGTGCGGGAGGACGGCGGGGATCGCCCGGACCGGGAGCGGCAGCGCCAGCGCCCGGAGCACGCGGTCGATGTCCCCGGCGGCGGGCAGGGCAGCAGGTCCGGCGTCCCCGGGGTGGGCGAGGACGCCCTCCGCCGGCGCGGTCGGCCCCGCGGACGCCGCCGGCTCGGTCGGTGCGAGGCCGGCCGAGGTGAGCCGGCCGAACGCCCACCGCTCGTGGTCGAGCTGGGCGGCGGCCAGCGCGACGGCGTCGTGGAGCTGGCCGAGGCTGGCGGTGGCGAGCCAGGGCAGGTACGGCTCCTGCGCCGATCCGAGCACGGTGGCGACGAGTCGGCGCACGGAGTCGCAGGCGCCTCGACCGGGGCTCGGGTGGTGGGGCGCGTCGGCGGTCTCCTGCGGGACCGCGCCGGAGACCGCGGCGAGGCGAGGGCTGGCGGGGGAGGGCGTCGTCGGCGACGTCAGGGGGGTCGCGGGAGAGCGTCGGAGTCGTTCCGGGGCTGTGAGCATGGCCGTTTCCTGGAGCAGTTCCGGGGGTCGACGCCACAGGTCTCGAGCGCTCCCGTCAGTGTGCACCGGTTCTCGCTTTCCGTCCAGCCGCCCGGTTTTCCGAGCCGACCGGTGGGAACGGTGTGACGGCGGTAGACCGGATCGCGCCCGCTGGGGGCGCTTCGTGCGCTGTGGGTCGGGGTGGCTCTCGGGCCCCGCCGGTGGTTGACTTGACCCGGGTCCAGAACGGTGGCCCGACCAGAACGTGCGACGTCCCCTCCCCCCTTTTCTCTCGGCGGGG